>OGPK01000016.1_pt1 | contig 189796 bp, 142 predicted proteins | sample 1552921 | NCBI WGS metagenome assembly OGPK01 (sample SAMEA2580264, study PRJEB22360) | human gut metagenome | biome: human gut; feature: human-associated habitat; material: faeces | place: Denmark | collected 2008/2010 | reverse complement strand
TTAAGCCTGTAGCTAGCGTTCATCCTGAGCCAGGATCAAACTCTTCATTGTAAAATATCTTTTTACTCTTGCGAGTACTTTTTTTGTCTCTGTTCAGGTGACCGAATGTTTCTTGATTATTTAATCAGATTGACGGTTTTATCACTTCATCACGGATACACATTATATATATCACATGACTACTGCTTGTACTACATTTCGTTTGTTTATCTAAAGTCTTTCAAAGAACTATTTCTTATTTCTAAGCTTCCGTTTGTTAGCGAAAGCGTTTGCAAAGGTAAGAGGTTTTTTCTTAACCACCAAATTTTTTCGAAGTTTTTTTTCGAAAAAATTTTTCAGCGGTCAGAAACCGGAACCGCAAGCCCTTCTCGCTCCCTTAGCACGGCTAAGGTAAGATACAAGGCAACACCAGAAAAACCGGAAACCTCACGTTCACTCTGTCAATGCTTCAGCGCGTTTCTCTCTCGAAAGCGGGTGCAAAATTACGCACTTTTTCGCAAACTCCAACTTTTACACGACTTTTTTTTGACCGTTTTTCAAAGTTTTTTCGTAAAACGCTGGAAAACAGGTATGTTACGCGGCATATTTTTTTGTCATACGCAGAAGGAGGAGGAAAACATGCACAATAATATTTATTGCGCGGGCGGGCGCATGTGCGCGAAGAGAAATACGACACATTATCCGCAAAATACGGCACAATGGAAAAACAACGCCTTCTCTTCATCAAAACAACGGCATGTTTTCACCTAAAATACACCTTCTTTTTTAAAAATTACAGCATATTTTTTTCAGCATAATGAACAGACTGATTATCAGTACCGACTGAAAAAGACTATATACTGAATTTCGCTATCAGTTTCTGACATAAATTCTGATCATACTAGCCGGTTAAATTCCCTATCATATACATGCAGGATATAAATAAAAGGCTCTACACACATAAAAGTATTACAAATAGAAACCAAAACGCAGAAAACAAATGCTTAAAATTTATCTTTTTCAAAAAAAATTATACAAAATATTGATTCGTTAATATATTTTCTATACGTTTGCATCCGTAATCTTACAATAACTATCAACTATGAATTTAAAGAAGCATTCTAATTGCTTGTCGCAAGCCATCCCCCCAATCAAAAGTTGGCTACATGGCAACAAGCTTAACTATCTGGCTCTGGCCGTAAGTGTTTTTCCAATCGTTAGTCCACAGATACATGCAGCCACGGAAAACAATCTCAACCAAACTGTTCAATCTGCTCAAAGCGATAAGGTTACCTACCAAGGTGTTGTCATCGATGAAAACGGCAATCCTTTACCAGGTGTAAACATTACCTATAAAAATGCTCATGGAGTAGGAGTCATAACAGATATAGACGGTAAATTTACTTTTGCCATCCCCTCAAACATCCACTCACTCATATTCTCATATGTCGGAATGAAAACACAGACGGTTCGTGTTTCCAATCCTTCCGAGAAATTAAAAGTCCGCCTGGAACCGGATGCCGTATCCTTACAGGAAACCGTAATTACCGGTATCTATACCCGAAAGGCTGAAAGCTTTACCGGATCTATGGCAACTTATTCGGAAAAAGAATTGAAAACAGTCGGCAACCAGAATGTTCTGCAAAGTTTGAAAGTACTTGACCCATCTTTCATCATTCTGGAAAATAATCTTGCCGGATCTGACCCGAATGCAACCATGAACCTCAATATCGGAGGTAACACCAACATCGTAGGTCTGGAAACAGAATATAGCACCAACCCTAACCAGCCTCTTTTTATTCTGGATGGATTTGAAACCACTCTATCGACCATTACTGACCTGAGTATGGACCGAGTAGCAAGTATCACGATCTTGAAAGATGCTTCATCTACTGCTATTTACGGTTCGAAAGCAGCCAATGGTGTAGTAGTTGTGGAAACCAAAAAGCCAGAAGCCGGAAGACTGAAATTTAACTATAACGGTAACTTCGGTATCGAATGGGCAGATTTGACTGACTATAACCTGATGAACTCTTCCGAAAAACTTGAATATGAAAGACTAGCCGGCTATTATGGTTCACTCGACTCAAACGGTAATATCATCGATGAGTATTACCGAAGTCTTTATAACCAGCGTTTGCTGAGAAGTAAGCAGGGAATTGATTCATACTGGCTGAACGAGCCTTTGCAAACAGGTTTCACTCAAAGCCATAACATCTTTGCCGAAGGAGGTGATGCCGCTTTCCGCTACGGTATCGGTATGACTTACACACAGACAAACGGTGTAATGAAAAACTCCAGCCGTGACATTCTGAACGGAAACGTACAATTGACTTACCGTATTGATAAGTTTGCATTTACCAACCAGACCAACATCACTAATACTGATGTAGAAAATCCAACAGTTTCGTTCAGTAAGTTTGCACAAACTAACCCATTTTACGACAAATACAATGAATATGGAGAAGTAGAGCAAGTCATGGAAGAGATTATATCTGCCACTTCCGGAACCCAGTATATCACCAATCCTCTGTGGGACTTCAATCAGAGCAGCTATGACAAGAGCAACCAGCTGACCTTTGTCAACAACTTCCAGATTGAATACCGTCCGATATCGGAACTACGCATCAGAGGAAAGTTCGGTCTTACTGTAGGACGCTATAATGCCCAGGTATTCAAATCACCGGAAATGAGTGAGTTTCTGACTACCGAAGTTCTGAAAAAAGGAAGCTATAAAGAATCGAACACAAAATCTTCTTCATACGACGGAAGCTTAGACGTTTCTTATGGTAAGACTTTCGGTGAACATACTGTCAACGCCATCGGAGGTATGCAAATCAGCGAAAACCAATCTAACTTATCTATCTTCCAAGCAATAGGTTATTCCAGCGACATGTTCTCGAATCCGAACTTCTCAAACGGATATCCAGAAGGCGGTAAACCAAGTTCTTCGATTTCCAGAATCAGACATGCCAGCTATTATGCTAACTTCAACTACGGATATCAGTTGCGCTACTTGCTGGACTTCAACCTTCGTTCCGACGGTTCGTCTGTATATGGAGTAGATAATCCGTTCTCTACCACCTGGTCATTAGGTTTAGGATGGAACATTCACAACGAATCGTTCTTCCGTCAGAACAACATCCTCAACTACATGAAGCTGAGATACTCAGTCGGTAATCCGGGAAATGCCAACCTGAATGCTAAAATGGCTAACAGCGTATATACTTATTATACCAGCTATCCAAATATGTTCGGTCTGTCAGCTTTAGTCAAGACATGGGGTAACAGCGGACTGAAATGGCAACGTACCAATGAACAGAACTGGGGTCTTGATGTAGAAATGTTCCAGAACCGCCTGCGCCTGAACGTAGACTATTTCAGAAAGAAAACCGACCCGTTATTGCTGGACATCGACTTCCCGCCTTCTTCTGGTATTACATCTGTTCCGATGAACATTGGTGCCATGAGAAACCAGGGTGTCACTTTTACAGGAAGTTACATCATCATCAGAAAACCGGATATGAACTGGACAGTAAATGCCAACCTGCGTCATATTACATCGGAATATTACAACATAGGTGATCTGCTGGAGAAATACAACGAAAAAGGACGTACCAACCAGAGTCTGATCCGTTACTACGACGGAGCCAGCCCGACAGCTCTTTATGCAGTACGCTCAGCAGGTATTGACCCGATGACCGGTAATGAAATATTCATCCGTAAAGACGGTTCGTATACCTTTAAGTGGGATTCTGCCGACGAAGTAATCTGTGGTGACTCTACTCCGGATATTGAAGGAGCATTTGGTTCCAGCTTCTACTGGAAAGGGTTCTCTATCAATGCAATATTCAGCTATCGCTATGGCGGACAAGCATTCTTGTCTACCCTGTTCAACAAAGTAGAAAATATCAGCGACGTTCAAGTAAAATACAATCAGGACAAACGAGCACTTTACGGCAGATGGCAGAAACCGGGTGATATCGCCAAGTTCAAACGTATCGACGATACCACTGTAACCAACATGTCTTCCCGCTTCATTGCCGACGACAACACACTGGAATTGTCTACTCTGTCTGTGGGATATGAAACCACTACCGGAAAATGGCTGCAATCCATCGGTGCTTCTTCATTCAATGTACGCATCTATGGTAATAACCTCTTCCGCTTATCTACCATCAAAGAAGAACGTGGTATCGATTATCCGTTCTCCAGAAAAATATCAGCCTCTATAGGAGTTCGTTTCTAAATTATAAAACATACTATTATGAAAATAAAAAATATACTGAAAAGCCTAATACTCATAGTCACCCTTAATTTCACAGCCTCATCGTGTGCCGACTGGCTGAAGGTAGATATGGAAGACGGTATCATGGAAGACAAGCTGTTTAGCGAAAACGAGGGTTTCTTTACAGTACTCAACGGTGCATACAGCAGCCTGAATGAATCATACGGAAACGTTCTCTCCATGGGAGTCATCGACGTAATGGCCCAATACTACAATGTACCGGCCAATGGTACTCACCCTTATAAAATATACGCAAACTACAGTTATCAGGACAAGAGCTTTGAAACCACCTCAAGTACCATATGGAAACACCTGTATGGCCTGATAGCCAATATCAACGTATTGATAGAACACTGTGATGAACCGGAAAGCGCCCTCTCGGCCCGCTACTACCCTATCGTAAAAGGAGAAGCGCTTGCCTTGCGTGCCATGATACATTTCGACTTGCTGAGATTGTACGGTCCCATCTACTCCAGCCAGACCGAATCATCTTCAGCGATTCCTTATCTGGATGTTCCTAACAACAACAACGTTGTTCCCATTCTTTCAGCCAAAGAAGTATGCGGAAAAATCCTGAGAGATTTAAACGAAGCAGCCGAACTTCTGAAAGATGATTCGGTACGTACAGATGGTGTACAGACAGACGATGCGGAAGAAAATCCCAATCCTGTTTATCTTCGCTATCGCCAATATCGCTTGAACTATTACGCCGTTCAAGGATTGCTGGCAAGACTCCACATGTGGATGGGCAACAAGACAGATGCATACAACTGTGTAACAACCCTACTTGCCGAAGTTGAAGAAAAACAGACATTCCCATGGGTAACCAAAGCAGCTGCGACTTCTACTTCAGCTCCCGACCGCGTATTCTCTACCGAAGTGATGTTCGGACTCTACAATCCCAGCCGCGGAACTTTATTCGACGGACTGTTCGGAAAAAGCCTGGAAGGTGATGCACTTACTTTCGTAGGAGGATTGTCGGGCGACGATTCCAAGCTGGCACAGTTCTACGGTCCTAACAGCAGCAGTGACTACCGCCGTAAAATGTGGGAAGAAGTAGTAACCAGTACCGACGAAGAAGCAGGAGTAAGCACAGGTATCACATATTCACTGAAATACGAACAAATCACTACAGACGACTACTTCAAGTTCATGATTCCACTCATGCGCATCAGTGAAATGTATCTGATACAGGCCGAATGCTCCAACAATCTGGAAGAAGTACAAAACTGTCTGCACCAGATCCGCTGGAACCGTAACCTGACTTCGGACGAAGTTGTGACAGAAGAAAACAAAGACCAGTTGATTACAGAAGAGTTTGCACGCGAAGTCATCGGCGAAGGACAGCTTTTCTTCTACTACAAGCGTCATGCCATGGAAGAATTTGCATCGGGTACAGATGTAACGAACACCTATAAAATGTTACTATCCAATTATGTAGTACCTCTGCCAAAGAGCGAAACAGATAACAGACAATAAAATCTTATCGTATGAAAAAGTTATTGACCTATATATGCATGCTGGCATTTGCCGCACCGTTTACCTCTTGTGAAAAAGAGATTATGAATTACGAAGGTGTAGATGGACTATACTTCGATGTCCGTTGGGGTAAAGAATTTAGAGACCCCAGCCAATGGGCACATCAGTATTATACCCCGGTAGAGTTCGGTGCAATGACCGATGAAGCTTACTCCGTACAATTGCGTGTAGCTACCAGCGGTACAATCAAAGATTACGACCGTCCGTTCAGCATTACTATCGGAAAAGACAGTACCGATGCTGTAGCAGGAAGAGATTATGTAGATTTTGCCAAAGACTATGTAATCAAGGCAGGAGAACGTTATGCTTACATCGATATTACTTTCAACCGTACTCCGGAGATGGTGGACGATACACTGACTCTGCAATTGCAGTTACTGCCCAACGAACACTTTACCTGTCCGTTCACTAATTACGAAGACAATCCGAAGTACGACAGTCCAGAAACCAAATATGGCTACAACTACGATGCAACCTTCCACAAAGTAATAGTCAACGACGTAATGGTACAGCCGGAAGGATGGTGGGGAAGCGATGCCGGACTTGGAACCTTCGGCAAATTCTCACGTAAGAAATGGTTGCTGATGATGGAGGTTTCCAATACTACTGTAGAAGACTATGCTGACAAGACAATTATGCCGATGGGACGAGCAGGAGCCATCGGTGAGTCACTTGCCTTGTATCTGCTACAAGAAGCTAAAAAAGGAAGAGAATATGCCGTCCTCGAAGAAGACGGAACCATGATGCACTGTCCTAGTGTCAACACGATAGACCCTAATGCATGGTCATTCGGTGACACTCCAGACGACTATTATAACAAATAATCATTCAAACAATAAACAGGACTTATTATGAAACTGAATCATATATTATACCCAGCCATGTTCGGCTGCCTTTTCAGTCTCTACTCATGTGTAGAAGACAAAGGCTCCTACGACCACTTGCCGGTCAACGAAATAACCGTTACCGGTACAGAGAAAACATATTCTGTACTGGCCGGTATCACTGAACTGACAATCGAACCAACAATAACAGGAAGTATATTGGGAGAAGACGACAGCCAGTACGAGTATACCTGGTATGCCTGCAAAAAAGAACTGGGAAGTGACAAGCATACTCATACCGTACTCGGAAATGAGAAAAACCTGAAAACGACTGTAGTCATGAATCCGGGAAGTTATTATCTGTATCTGATTATCAACGACCATTCTACGGGTATGGAATGGGTTATCTCAGATATGACACTACAGGTCAGTACCTCACTGACTACCGGATTTTATGTATTGGGTGAAAAAGAAGACGGAGTGATTGGAATGGACTTTTTAAGCATGCCAAACAGCGAAGGTGACACTACTATGATACACGATATCTTCACCAATACAGAACAGCTCAAGGGAGCAAAAGATCTGTTGTATACCGGATATATCTCCAACCCGTCGGTAGCAGTCAACTTATGGCTGATTACCGAAACCGGTTCTTACAAGCTGGAGAATTCCATTCAGGAAAAAACAATATTCGATATCGATCCATCGTATAACGAGGGATTCACCTTCCCATCACAGCTCATCAAACATCCGGTGAAAGTAGCCGACCAGTTCCCACATCAAGGAATATACGGTAAGGCGTATGATACAAGCAATCGTGGTTTCATTACCGAAGACGGAGTTTTTGCCAACAGCATTATTTCCGGAGAGATCTTTGCTAGTCCAATCAACCGCTACGAATCATCCAGTACGAAATTATTCAAGCCCTACCCTCTCGGCTTCTGTAACCCGTATGGAAGAATGAGTGCAGTTGTATTTTATGATATGGATGCAGAATGTTTTGTGTACCTGAAAAACATGTATACCAAAGTATGTGCTAAAATGACTGAAACTCCGGGAGCATTCCCTTGGGAACAGAACAAGCGTACCATTGTATACGGTGAGAATGGTCCGGTAAACAGCTATGCACTGATGAAGAGTACGGAAAACAATACGGATTACTTTATCTATCAGATGACCATCAACTATGCAACTGTATCTAAAAATAGCGCATACAGTTTCAGTACAGCCGATGCGACAGATATCGACAAGGCTACATTCTACAGCTTCTCTTATGAATACCCCATTATGATTTATGTAGCAGGCAATAATCTGTACCAGTACAATTACGAAACGAAAGTATGTAAAGTTGTAAAGACCTATCCGGGAGAAATAACTTATGCCAGCTTTGAATGGCAATCTCGTGGAGAACTGGACATTGTAGTCTGCACATACGAAGAAGCAGCAGAAGCCGATAAGAGGGGAAGCATCTACAAATACACCATGGGACAAGACTTGAACATCGTGCCAATCATGACCGGTCCGGCTCTGGATAAAGAATTTGTTTATAATACTCCTCTGAAAGTCAAAAAAATAGAATACCGTAACTGTCCAAGATAATTTACGATACATAAGAGATTGCCGGAAAACAGCATCACATGCAAATAGAAAGCAATTTTCTGACAATCTCTTTTATTCAATCACATAACATTTTTCGATTTTACCTATATGAAAAAAACACTTATAACACTTTTATTTGGTCTGACACTGGCAACAGGTACCGTAACAGCTCAGACCAATTTCCGCAACATTGATTTCAATGAAGCGCTTAAACAGTCACAAGCAGAAAACAAACTTGTATTCATCGATTTCTATACGGACTGGTGCGGTCCTTGCCGGAAGATGTCTAAAGAAGTATTCCCGCAAAAACAAGTAGGCGATTTCTTTAATGCACAGTTTGTCTGCATTAAACTGAACGCAGAAAAAGAAGGAAAAGCACTTGCACAGCAATTCAATATAAAGGCTTATCCGACTTTTATCATTGCCGACCAGCAAGGTAATGCAAAAGTAACCATTACCGGTGCTTTCCCCGCCGATGCTTTCATTACGAAGGTAAAGAACGAACTAAATCCGGAGCTGACTCCTGAGCGTATGAAACAACGTTACGAAAGTGGTGAAAGAACTCCGGAGCTCGTTAACGCTTATGCCATGGATTTCATGGAAAAAAAGAAATACGATGAAGGGTATAAAATCATTAATGACTATTTCAACTCACTGACTGACAAACAGAAACTTTCGGCAGAAAATCTGTTTGTTTTCTCACGATACACTTTTGATATCTCCGACCCGAAATGTCAATATTGGGTAAAACATATCAATCAGGCTGACGCAAAAGTAAAAGAAGAAGCATTGAGCCATATCCAGAAGCTATATCATTCGGCTCTTTCTACTTATCTGTCAGGCTATACATTCGAAGAAAACAAATATAATGAAGCAGAATATCAGCAGACGAAAAAGGATATCCGTTCACTGAAACTTGACAAAAGATATCCTTTCGCACCAATGTTCGAACTGATAGAATGTTATGCCAAAGGAGATAAAAAACAATTTTTCGAAATGGTAAAAAACAAGAAAGGGGAATTAGACCAAAAAGATTTCGAGCTTATCCTACTCAATGTAACTCGTCTGTTCCCCAATTCACCGGAATTGACACCGGAGATTATCAGTTACATCAGAACTTCGCTTCCTGAGCTCCGTGGATCAACTATCATGATGCTGGGACGTGTATTAATGAATTTGGAAAAAAATTAATTGTCAGCTTTTTTAAAATTTCAAGAGAAACCTTGGCTTTTTGTCGGGTTTCTCTTTTTTTATATCCGGTACTTCCCAAAGTACGGACATAAAAAAAGGAGTACCGCTGTACTCCAACCTTTGTTAACCTTAAATCTAATACTATGAAAAACACAGTGCAAAGATACGGAGTATCTGGGAATTAGCAAATAATCAGGTCAAAAAACTGTGTTTTACAACATAAATTAAGAAAACGGCCTCAGTTTGTAACAGTGATTCACAAATAAATGACTCCTTACAGCCAGGAAAACAGACACAGCCCCAAAAGAAAACTGAGTTCCAAGAGGCAACATGCCATCTTTAGAACTCAGTCTATCTTAAAAAACTATGAAGCAAAAATATATTTTAAAGAAATAAAACTCATTGTACAGTAACTTCATCGATAAAGAACCAAGAAGGATGTCCTACTCCGTAATGCCAGTGAGGACATACCTTTGTTCCGGTGACCTCTACTTTCAGATAACGAGCCTGCAAAGGTACTTCCGAGTCGGCTTTTACACCTCTGAAAAGCACCATACCCGAACGCTCTTCAGGCATATCGATGGTCTTCCACAAATGATATTCTTTTCCGTCGGTTGAATAGCTGTATGACACACTCAGCGGGAAGAGAATCCACTGCCCTATCTGATGCAGGAAGTCAGTTTCAATACTTCTCACCTCTTTCACCTCGCCCATATCAAGAACGAAAGCTCCATCGGTTCCTTCCCAGCCTACCCAGCTCTCAACAAAACTGGAACCACCAAACAGTCCGTCGGTCAGTGCTGTTTCACCTAATTTCATATAACGGTCATGAGGTTTCTCCAGCCAGGTTACTTTGGCACCTTTAGCCAGATTGACTTCTTTTCTCGGCAAATAACGCTCGCGGTACAGTTTACAATAATCCATTGCATGATTATTACGTTCGTTTAAAGCCGGATCACCCATACGTTCTACTTCTTTTTCAAAATAATCTAGTTTCTGAACAACAGCAGTAAAGTCTTTTTCCTGCTCAGTACGCAAAAGTTCCAACTCAGAATAGAGCAGCGGAAGACGTGCTCTCTTTACACGTTCCAACAGCACCGAATCATTGCTTACCGAAGCTTCAGCCTCATCGAAAAGCTGCTGATAGCGCTTCATCAAAGCCGGACGAAGCATACCGTTTTTATGTGATACCGGAGAGTCGTAAATCCACAGACGCAATCCACTTCCCAGCAAAGCCCCTTCCATCACTTTGATATAGCGGTATAAATAATCTCCTGCTGCACCATAATAACCGTTCAGAAAATGCTTCATCAACTTATCAACATCAGCATCCGGATTCCACATCAGTTTGGCAACAAGATAAGCTCTCAATTCGGCAAAATCGCCACACCAGCTACCTGCTATCTGAGAGAAATGCATCTTTACATGATGATCACGGAAGGTACGTATATTATCCTGCAGAATATGAAAATTCGGGAAAGGTGACAAATAATTGTCGAAATTAATTCCATAGTCCCATACAAAGAGATTGTCTGATATCTGTGACCAGGCTTCGAGGGCTTTCATAAACTGACGTCCACTGGCATTTTCGGTCAACGAAACTTCTCTCTCGCAATCAATATCACACAACATCACCGTTACATTAGGCAAAGGTTTGATATGCTTGGGAGGATTCATCGTATACAAATAAGCAAGTGTAGCAAACTCCTTGTCGGGGAAACGTGCAGCCAACTTATTCAAGAAATAAATCATAGAGCCAGATAAAGCTCCTTCTTCCTCGTCTATTTTCCGGCAGTTTTCACATGTACAGTTTGTATAATTTCCATCATTCTGACTTACACAAATCAGCTTCTTGTCAGGATTTGCCTTAAAAATAGAATCTATACGCTGCGATACTATTTCGAATACGTCCGGATTGGTCAGACACCACTGACTGGCTTTTCCCGGATGTCTTTTTCCGTTGAAATATGCATAATACTCGGGATGTTTCTCGCCATATACTTCAGCCGGAAGCAACTTGTCGAAAGTATGTACCCAATATCCAGCTGCAAATGTTTCCTGAGGTTCTTCCAGGCGGTTCCACCATTTATAAATGGAATCACTCCGCATGGCATAACACTGACTCTGACGATAGCGGAAAGCCGGGTTGTCCACTTTCTCTATCATGGGCAGGGAAATATCAGCCGACTGCTTCAGTGAATACTCGTTTTCTCCCCAATAATCTACTCCCAGATAATCTTCGAGCAGAGAAACCGCTCCATAAACTACTCCATTAGCCTCACCGGATATTTTTAAGATACCACCGGCAGTAGACAAAGCATAGCCGTCTTCTTTCACTCCGGCAGGAGCCTGTCCACCAATCAGTATATCCCCTTTCTTTACTTTACGGTTTGCTACAACTGGAATATCAGCTCCCGAAATACGTCCTACAAAAAGTTGCAGGATATTTGCTGCTGTACGGTTCTCTCTGGTGTCATCTTGTAGAATAATTACCGATTTAGTCTTACCACCCCTGACTAAATCAACTTGTGCTTCTGCTTGCAGGCAGGAAGAAGCCAGCAAGGCACAAAAAGCCAATTTTGAAAATTGTCCTAGTGTTTTCATAATATTTTATCAACAATTAAAAAAAGGTACGGTCTTTCTTAATCAAACAGACAAGAATATAAATCTCTATATATTTTGCTATTTTTTATATTCAACGACAAATATAATAATATTTTTCATAAAGTATAAAATCAATAAACAACTACATCGGAACCAACAAGGCTTATTTATAAAAATCAATAAAAACCCTTTCACCGTCACTAACATAATATGGAAGCAACAAAAAGAACCATATCATTCCCAATCAAGAGTCTGATACGGTTCTTCTATGTTTATTTTTATCTCTTTCTGTTATCGTTGCTTACACAGTACTACATGTGTCGGAAAGGAGGTTTCACTACTTTGGCTTTCAGGCGACGCCCGCGATTATCCAGATAAATCTCTGTATCCGGTTTGGCAAATGCAATCTGTACATATCCTAATCCGATTCCGATTTTACGGGTTGGCGACATCGTTCCAGATGTTACATGTCCGATAACATTTCCCTCGCCGTCCGTCAGTGCATATCCATGACGAGGAATACCACGGTCTATCATCTCAAAGCCTACCAACCTGCGAGTTACACCTTCTGCCTTCTGTTTCTCCAGTGCCTGACGATTGGTAAAATTCTTGCCGTCGACAAATTTGGTAATCCATCCCAAACCGGCCTCCAAAGGAGAAGTAGTGTCATCTATATCATTGCCATACAGACAGAATCCCATTTCCAGACGAAGCGTATCACGTGCTCCCAGTCCAACAGGTTTAATGCCATATTCAGCTCCGGCTTCAAATATAGCATCCCAGATACGATCGGCATCCTGAGGATAAAAATATAATTCAAAACCACCCGCACCGGTATAACCTGTATTCGAGATTATCACATTCGGTACTCCGGCAAAATCACCTACACGGAAGGTATAATAAGGTATTTCCGAAAGATTAAGAGAAGTGAGTTTCTGTAAAGTATCAATAGCCTTTGGTCCCTGAACAGCCAACTGAGCAATACGGTCGGATGAATTTTCGAGTTCCGCCCCTACCGTATTATGAGCCACACACCAGTTCCAGTCTTTTTCTATATTAGCTGCATTGACCACCAGCATATATTTATCGGGTTCATAAAAATAGACAAGCAAGTCATCGACGATACCTCCGGTTTCATTCGGGAAACAAGTGTACTGCACTTTTCCCGGAGTAAGTACAGCCGCATTATTGGATGTAACCTGCTGAATAAACTCGAGTGCATGCGGTCCCTTCACCCAAAATTCTCCCATATGGGAAACATCGAATACTCCTACCGACTGACAGACTGTATGGTGTTCATCAAGAATACCCGAATACTCGATAGGCATGTTATAACCAGCAAATTCATGCATTTTGGCACCGAGAGCAATATGCTTCTCGGTAAAAGGAGTAGTTTTCATCAGATAGAATGTTTAAGGTTAATATTTTATATAATCACCACAGATTCTTCGCTTTCCTGTAAAAACCGACGGTTCATCTGGAAAAGCCAACAATCTGTGGTGAGATTGTGATAAATTTCTTTATCGGATCAGCTTTCTTAGTATCTCTTGGCAGTCAGTTCGGCTATCTTGACAATCACGTTCATAGCCTTTTCGATAGACTGAATAGGAACAAATTCGTAGCGACCGTGGAAATTCAGTCCGCCGGCAAAGATATTCGGACAAGGCAATCCCTTGAACGACAACTGAGCACCGTCTGTTCCTCCACGGATAGCCTTCACTTTCGGTTCCACTCCGGCTTCCTGCATGGCGGCAAAAGCTATATCAATGATATGCATCAACGGCTCTACCTGCTGGCGCATATTGTAATACTGATCTTTAATATCTACCCTAACCGTACCTTCGCCATATTTTTCGTTAACCTTTTCGGTACATTTCTGCATAAAAATCTTACGTGCCTCAAACTTCTGGCGGTCGTGATCGCGGATGATATAAGATACAGTAGCCTGCTCTACCTCACCTTCCATACCGATCAGGTGATAGAATCCCTCATATCCTTCGGTTGTAGCCGGTGTTTCGTTTTCAGGCAGCATACCCACAAACTCGTTGGCTACCAGCAGCGCATTAATCATCTTTCCTTTAGCATAACCCGGATGTACATTTCTACCCTTTACATGTACCTTGGCAGCAGCTGCATTGAAGTTTTCAAACTCCAGTTCACCTACTTCACCTCCATCCATTGTATATGCCCATTTACATCCGAATTTTTCTACATCAAACTTATGCGCTCCCAGTCCGATTTCTTCATCCGGATTGAAGCCTATGCGAATTGTTCCGTGTTCTATTTCAGGATGTTCTTTCAGATATGCCACAGCAGCAATGATTTCGGCAATACCAGCCTTATCATCAGCTCCCAGCAATGTACGGCCGTCGGTTACAATCAGATCCTCTCCTACATGATCGAGCAGTTCTGGAAACTGCTTGGGAGAAAGAATGATTCCCTCTTCTTTACACAGTGTAATATCCTCGCCTCCATAATTACGGACGATATTAGGATTTACATTTTCTCCCGACATGTCGGGGCTGGTATCCATATGAGCTATGAAACCGATTGTAGGTATATCTCTATCTACATTTGCAGGAAGAGTGGCAAACAGATAACCATTGTCATCCAACGAGATTTCCTCCAGTCCCAATGCCTCAAGTTCTGTTTTCAGATATTTGGCAAAAACCATTTGTTTGGGCGTACTAGGAGTTACACCGGTTGACTCGTCAGACTGTGTGTCGAAAGTTACATACTTCAAAAAACGTTCTATTACTGTCATTATTCTTTCGTTGTTAATAATTCTGTTGTGTAAAAATAGGAAATAGCTTTCGAACAGCCAAACGCATTACCATTTTTTAGCCGTTATTTATAAACGATACTCCCGTTTTAGCATAAAGCAGTTAAAAACACGTACCATACCACAAAGTCTTATAAAAAGACGGGAGCTATAACGCTTTTTTTCTTACTTTTGTCATCGAAATTTATAATTTATGAAAAAAATAATTCTACTGTGCACCGCATGCTTGCTTACCATTGCCTGTCTTGCTCAAGAACCCACAGGCATCTTTGCAAGCGATACGCTTTCCATTCCATCTTCAAACATCAAAAAGAAGCATCAGAAAAAATCAGCAGAACGCAATTTACACTATAACATTCTGGGAGGTCCGAGCTTTAGCCCAGACTTCGGTCTTCTGGTGGGAGGTAGTGCGCTGATGACATTCCGCATGAATCCACAAGATACAACCATGCGGCGCTCTGTACTGCCCGTCGCAATGGCATTCATGTTTAAGGGGGGGCTGAACATCATGGTTAAGCCTCAGCTTTTCTTCAAGGATGACAAGTTCCGCATCTTCGGACAGTTCAGCTATAAAAATACTCAGGAAAATTTCTACGGAGTAGGATACAGCACAAACAAGGACTATGTGCGCAGCGATACTACCAGTCAATACCGGTACAGCGGTATACAGATAAACCCATGGTTTCTGTTCCGTATAGGAGAAAGTAATTTCTTCGTCGGTCCGCAAATCGACTTGAACTACGACAAGATAACCGATCCCGCCAAGTATCTGACAGAACAGGAAGATTACAAAAGAGCTGGAGGAGGTACAAGCGGATACAGTAATTTCAGCTCCGGACTGGGATTCTTGCTGACTTACGATACACGCGATGTTCCCGCCAATCCGTACAAGGGAGTTTATCTGGACTTCCGTGGAATCATGTATCAGAAATGGCTGGGAGGTGATGACAACTTTTATCGCTTCGAGTTCGACTACCGGCAGTACAAATCAGTTGGTCAGCGAAAAGTGCTGGCATGGACGGTGCAGACCAAAAATGTTTTTGGAAACAACATACCTTTAAATAAATATGTGCTTAGCGGTACACCTTTCGACCTGCGCGGTTACTACATGGGACAATACCGTGATAAAAGCTCGCACATCGCTTTGATGGAATACCGCCAAATGTTCAATACTGATCAAAGCAACTGGATAAAGAAGGTCATTCATCACCTGGGATTCGTGGCCTGGGGAGGAGCCGGATTCATGGGACCAACTCCCGGAAAAATTGAAGGAGTATTGCCTAACGCCGGAGTAGGTCTGCGCATAGAAGTGCAGCCTCGCATGAATGTCCGACTGGACTTCGGGCGTAATTTTATTAACCGACAGAATTTGTTCTATTTCAATATGACAGAAGCATTCTGATACAATCAGAAAAATAATGCAAAGACGTATACCAGAAATACATTATTACTGGAATACGTCTTTTTTATTACCTTTAAACCAATTCTTTTCAAAAAATCATTTTGGAAAACAAATATCAAGCAAAAAGCTTTTATTACAATCGTTATACTTTTGCAACACTTCAAGCATAGTTTTGCACAAGTTTTCTAACTTATAAAAAGATTGTTTTAAATGAAAAGAATTAGTTTAACACTTTTACTTATGCTAATGGTTCACTTGTATGCACTAGCACAAGTAACCACTTCAGGTATGAATGGCTTAGTTAAAGGCGGAAATGAACCATTAATTGGAGCCACAATCGTAGCTGTCCACATTCCATCTGGAACAAGTTACGGAACAGTAACCAATATGGACGGACGTTTTATTCTGCAAGGAATGCGTACCGGTGGACCTTACAAAATTGATGTTTCCTATATAGGATTCAAAACTTCTGTTTACGAAGATATCACTCTTTCGTTAGGTGATAATTTCGTACTGAATGTTGACTTGAAAGAAGATCTCGGAGAACTCGACGAAGTTGTAGTAGTGGCTACCCGCTCAAAACTCTCTGGAACTAAAACAGGAGCTTCTACAAATATCAATAATAGGGATATGACTACATTACCATCAATCAGCCGTTCTCTGTCTGACATAACCAAACTTTCTCCCTATGCAGGAAGTGGAAACTCTTTTGGTGGTAGAGATGCACGTATGAACAACATTACGATTGACGGTGCAAACTTAAACAATAACTTCGGACTTTCATCTGCTCCAATGCCGGGAGGTTCCAACCCAATCTCACTGGATGCAATCGAAGAACTTCAGGTAAATATTGCTCCTTTTGACGTACGTCAGGCAAACTTCATCGGTGCCGGAATCAATGCTATCACCAAAAGTGGTACAAATACTTTCAAAGGTACTGCCTATACGTATTTCAAGAACGAAAACATGAGAGGAAACAAGATTGACGGTGAAGATTTGGGAGAACGTCCAATAGAAGCTCACCGAACATATGGTTTTACGTTAGGAGGTCCTATCGTAAAAAACAAACTGTTCTTCTTTGTAAACGGTGAATATGAAGAATCTCCAAGTCCTATATTCAAATGGCGTTTATCTGAGGACGGTGTAGGAAGTGACGCTGATATGATTTCACGAGTTACAGCAGCCGATATGGAAGAATTTGCCAGTATTCTGCGTAACCAGTATAATTATGAACCAGGTTCGTATACCGACTATGATGCAGGTACATTTACAAACAAAATACTGGCACGTGTAGATTGGAACATCAATATGAATAACAAGTTTACAATACGTTACAACTACACAAAAAACAAATACACCAACCCTACCAGCCAAAGTATGCCTTATAAAAATGTCTCACACGGACACTATGGGGTTGCTTCTATGCCTTTCCGCAATAGCTGCTACGATATGAATAATCTGGTTCATTCGTTAACAGCCGAATTAAACAGTAACTTCGGAGGGAAAATGTCAAACCAGATTTTGGGTACCTATACAAAAATCGCCGATGAACGTGGCTCTGATTCATCCATATTCCCAATGGTAGATATTTTGAAAGACGGAGATATGTTCATGACTGCCGGTTACGAACTTTACACTTATAACAATGCAGTACACAACGATATTTGGACCATTACTGATAACTTTACCATGAACCTCGACAAGCATGTACTGACAGCTGGTCTTTCTTACGAACATCAGTATGTAGGCAACTCATTCATGGCTTGTGGTCTGGGGTATTACCGTTACAACAGCCTTGAGGACTTCAGAAATGGATCAGCACCTACTGTATACTCTCTGACCTACGGTTATGGAGGTGAAGACAAACCGGTAGCAGAGCTTTCTTTCGGACAATTCTCGGCTTACTTGCAAGATATGTGGAGCATCACTCCTTATCTGAAAGTGACAGGTGGTATACGTATTGATGTACCTTCTTACTTAAACGATTTGCAGGAAAACAAAGTTGTATCAGGAATGACATTTGCAGGAGGAGCGAAAATCAATACCAGCCAATGGCCTTCAACAAAAGTAATGGTTTCTCCACGTATTGGATTCAACTGGGATGTATTGAAAGACAATACACTACGCCTGCGTGGCGGTAGCGGACTTTTCACCGGACGTATTCCTTTCGTATTCTTCACCAACATGCCTACCAACAGTGGTATGATTCAGAATACAGTAACAATTACTGATCCTACTATCTTGGCAAAACTGTCAGGTGGAGTTATTTCCAAGAATGAAGTCATTGCCCGACTGCCGGAACAATTTCCGCAAACTCCTGTAGAAAAAGCTCCTGGTACAGTAGCCGGAATCGATCCAGACTTTAAATTGCCACAGGTTTGGAAAAATACGCTGGCAGCCGACTTCAAACTACCGCTTCCATTTAATACAGAAATGACAATAGAAGGTATCTATGCAAAGAACCTGAATGCAGTAATCCAGCAGAATGTAAACGTCATTCCTCTCAGTGACTCCAAGATGAAAAGATTTGCAGGTCCGGACAACCGCTATCTCTATCCCGGATCCACCGAAAGCCGTATCTACAAAGATATGTCGGGTGCATACATACTGACAAATACAACCAAAGGATACAGCTATAGTTTGAATGCTTCTTTGAGGATGAATCCGATAGAAAACCTGAACGCAATGCTGTCGTACACATATACCGGTTCAAAAGAAGTTTCGGGTAACCCTGGAGCACAGCCTAACGAACTCTGGCAGAATGTACCGACTGTAAACGGAGGTAACTATATGGAGCTTACCAACTCACAATATCTGACTCCGCACAAGGTAATCGCTTCGCTTTCATACCGCATTCCTTATGCCAAAAACTTTGCCACTTCTGTAAGCCTTTTCTACTCTGGATATAATGCAGGAAACTTCTCTTATATGTATGACGGTGATATGAATCAGGATGGCATCAATAATGACCTGATTTATATACCTAAGAGCAAAGACGAACTGACATTTGTCGATAAAAACGGACTTACAGCAGAACAGCAGGCTGAAGCTTTCTGGAATTATGTTAACCAGGATTCTTATCTGAAAAATCACAAAGGTGAATATGCTAAAGCATACTCAGCTCGTTATCCGTGGGTTAACCAGATAGACTTGAAGGTTGTGCAAGATTTTATTGTAAAAGCTGGAAAAACAACAAACACATTACAGGTTTCACTTGACATTTTCAACTTAGGAAACTTGTTGAAAGATACATGGGGAGTAACTAAAGTTCCTGTAAATAGCGGACGTATCTTGAAGTATGAAGGCGTAACAGCTGACAATGTACCGACTTTCTCTATGTATCAATCGGAAAACAAACTTCCTACTGAAACATTCTCTTACCTGAAAAACAGTTCTAACTGCTGGCAAATTCAGGTTGGTATACGATATATTTTCAACTGATTATTTTACTTTTCATGGAGTATTGCCGCTATGTGCTTAAAATGCACTCCCGGCAGTATTCCATTTTTTATTTCTCAACATGATGAAAAAACGTATTATATCTATTCTGCTTATTTTAGGACTGCTAGTCCCTGTAATGGGTAAAAGCAGAAAAGTGGTTATCAAAATTATGGAAACAACCGACGTTCACGGTAACTTCTTTGGATACAACTTCAAAGAAAATCACCCGCTGGAAGGAGGATTTCCCCAAGTATCTGCTTACGTCAATTCACAACGTGACAGTTTAGGCAAAGAAAACTGTATCTTAATCGATGCCGGTGATATTTTACAAGGACAGCCATGTGTGTATTATACAAACTTCATCGATACCAACAGTCCACACCTTACAAGTGAAACGATGAACTTCATGGGATACGATGCCGCAGCTTTTGGAAACCACGATATAGAAGCCGGACACCCTGTATTCAACCGCTGGGTAGCCGACTGCAAATTCCCTGTTCTAGATGCAAACATCATATCCAAAGCAACCGGAGAACCTTATGCAAAGCCATATTGCATAATAGAACGAGAAGGAGTAAAAATAGCAATCTTAGGTATGGTTACTCCTGCTATCCCCATGTGGCTTCCCGAAAAACTCTGGCAGGGGCTACAGTTCGAAGACATGGTGAAAAGTGCAAGAAAATGGGTACCTCTTATTCTTGAAAAAGAAAAACCAGACGTCATGGTAGGATTGTTCCACTGTGGATTAAGATCACACGGACAAAACGGATACAATGAAAACCCTGCTGAAGAAATTGCATTAAATATTCCAGGCATGGATATAGTTTTCTACGGACACGATCATCAGGCATATTGCCAGCAAGTTACCAGCAAGCTCTCAGGAAACAAAGTGTGGCTCCTTAATGCGGGTGGAGAAACAGTAAACGTAGCAGAAGCCATACTGACTTGTACAGTAAGCAACGGTAAAGTAACCCAAAAGAAAATAGAAGGAAACATAGCTTCTGTAAAAGGTATAAAACCCGACGAAGCATTTATGAAGCACTTCAGCAAGAAACAAGATGAAGTACAGAAATTTGTATCAGAAGAAGTAGGCGTACTCGACAAGCCTATTTATGGTGCAGATTATTTCTTTGGAAACTCCACTATGGGAGATCTCATGCATCATGTTCAATTCAAGCAAATGAAAGCTGATATTTCGCTGGTAACTCCTTTGGTTTACGACGATGTTGTAAAACCTGGCAAAGTGGCTGTTAGAGATATTTTCATACTCTATCAATATGAAAATATGATAAACGTATTCGAATTGACAGGAAAAGAAGTACGTGACGCATTAGAATACTCTTATTCACGATGGGTAAATACAATGAAATCACCCGACGATCATGCACTGAACATCCGTATGCAGGAAGGAAAGAAACCACGTTTCGGCACTGCAACTTTCTGCCTAATGTCGGCTGCAGGCATTTCTTATGAAGTAGACCTCAGCCAGCCTGTAGGAAAAAGGGTACGCATATCGAAGATGAAAGATGGCAGTTCATTCAGCCTGGAGAAAACTTACCGAGTAGCTGTCAACTCGTATGTAGGAAGCGGAGGATGCGGATTGCTAACTGAAGGAACCGGACTCTCCATGTCAGAACTTCGGAGCCGCATCAAAGAAACCTCTGATCATGAATTCCGCTATTACATAATTGATTTTTTCCGCTCTGCAAAAGGCGCACTTCAAATCCCTGCTCTGTCCGACTGGAAATTTGTTCCAGACTCTCTGGTTAAAAAAGCCCTGGAAACAGACCGTAAAATATTATTTGGAGAATAAAATAGCACACTTAAAAAATGAGAATATCTCAAAATAGAATTGTAAAAGTAAGAAACTTAATAGATTAAAAGTAAAAAACTCCTGCTTTTAGCCACATATCAAAATAATCAAAAGCTAAAGCAGGAGGTCTTTATATTATAACTTATAGATTTATAAATAAGTTTATCCTATTTCAAAACAGATTTCATTTTTTATTATACTAGAAGTGGCTTGAACCATCGAAACAGTGTGTGCACACCTTGCATTTCGGCAGACCGATAGCCTCTATCAGCGTTTCCAGTGTATTGAACTTCAATGATGTCAGTCCGAAGCGGGCACGGATACGTTCTACCAGTTCCTTGTATTCAGGTGAGTCGGTAGTAGCATACTTGTCCAGCTTAGCATTTTCATCACCTTCTATTTCCTTAATGATACGGCGGGTAATCAGTTCCATATCGCTCTTTGAAGAAGTGAAACCGATAAACGGACAACCGTAAATCAGCGGCGGACAGGCAATACGCATGTGAACCTCTTTAGCTCCGTAATCGTACAATACATTCACATTGTCACGAAGCTGAGTACCGCGTACGATAGAGTCATCACAGAACAGAATACGCTTACCCTGCAACATGGCACGGTTGGGAATCAGTTTCATTTTTGCCACAAGCGAACGCATAGCCTGATTGCTGGGAGTAAAGCTACGTGGCCAGGTTGGTGTATATTTCGCAATGGCACGATGATAAGGAATACCCTTTCCTTCGGCATATCCCAATGCCATACCTACACCTGAATCGGGAATACCGCAGGCACAGTCCACTTCCGACTCATCGGTCTTACCCATTTTATAACCGCTCATGAAACGGACTTCTTCTACATTACGTCCTTCGTAGCAAGATACCGGGAAGCCATAATAAACCCACAGGAACGAGCAAATCTGCATGTCTTCATTCGGCTTGCGAAGCTGCTCCAGTCCATCAGCACGCATACGGATAATTTCTCCCGGGCCTACATAACGGTCGATTTCGTAATCCAGATTGGGCAGACTGCTTGATTCGCTGGTAGCTGCATAAGCACCGTTTTTCTTTCCTATCACAATCGGAGTACGTCCCCACTTGTCGCGTGCCACGATAATGCCGTCTTCTGTCAGAATCAGCATTGAACAGGAACCTTTGATTTTCTTGTAAACATTTTCAATACCATCTACAAAATCTTTTCCCTGTACAATCAGCAATGCAATAAGCTCTGTCTGGTTTGTTTTTCCCAAACTCATTTCCGCAAAATGCATATTTGCATCGAGCAAATCTTTTTCAAGTTCAGCCACATTGTTGATCTTCGCAACCGTTACAATGGCGAATTTTCCAAGGTGAGAATTTATCATGATAGGCTGAGGATCGGTATCGCTGATTACACCTATACCCGATTTGCCTCTGAATTTTGGAAGTTCCGATTCAAACTTGGTGCGAAAATAAGAACTTTCCAGACTATGAATAGAACGAACGAAACCTTCGCCTTCCGAATACGTTGCCATACCGGCACGTTTCGTACCTAAATGTGAGTTATAATCCGTACCGTAAAATAAATCGGTTACGCATTCAGCCATTGAGACTGTACCGAAAAAACCACCCATTCCTTTTTTATTTTATAATTAATAGTTCGATTTTCGAGTGCAAAAATACGCAAAAGACAAGAAGTACAGAAGAATGCAATGCGAAATCTTAATACGGTATATTGAAAATTTTCACTTCAAATGTTTTACAGAAGACTAAAGATTCAGTATATTTGTATTATTACCTGCTTATTAACCTCTCTAATAATCAAACAAATGAAAAAGATCTCGCTTACAAGGTCCGCATTAGTTACCGGATGTATCCTTATCTCTTCCATACCACTTCAAGGGAAAGCAAAAAATCTCTTTTTGGAACAAGACATACAGTCTTTCTCGGGACATGCCCGGGCAGATACAAGGGTGGCATACAAGGAAAAAAGAGATACACTCATACAAAATGACCATACGTTACTGATAGCCGGACAATTTGTAGAAAATGATACACTCTTTTTTGTGCAGGAGTACGACCGTGAGGACGGAGAAATGTCACGAAACACGTATATCTTTTTGGAACCGAACCGGCAAAGCGAGTATTTCCAACCGGACTACTGGATTAATCGTTTCGAAGGTAACCATGAGGATTACCTACAGCAAATCAAGGAACACAGAAACTATCACCTGAAAAACAATGGCACTCCTTACCAGAAAGTAAACACTTTCGGACTACCTGCCAACTGGATTCCTCTGCATTATTTCGACGGAAAGCCCTATGCTTACATTCCGCCTGAAGCAGACAGTCCAGCTCCCAGAAGATTAACAGACTCTCTTCTGATACAGAAAGATTTTGAAATCTATACCTTTCCACTCAGAGAAAGCCGAAAACTGTCGCCTACTCTCTATCATTTCCGACTTGAAGAAACAGATCTGTTCATCCATATACTAGACGAACAGACCCAGACTGCTGTCTGGGAATATAGGCAAGGAAAGAAAAACTGGTATCATCTGATGATACCGGTCGCTTCTGTTCGCTATTTCGATCTGATGCATAGCATCGCACCTAATCACAAATACTTTGAAACACACCAAGCACCTGTATTCGACTCAGTCAACATAAAGGCTTTATTACAGCAAAAACAACAAAGCAATATTCCCGAAAAAGAATAAACCTAATAACGGAATCCATTTTCCGCTATCAGGATACATCATACCACAGGCACGATTGCTGATATAATGTTTTTTAACAAATAAACATAGGGGGATTCGGTTGCTTTGACGTTTATATGAAAAAGACATTAAAGACTTTCAGTCAAATCCGAGAAAACAATTATAAACCCAAACCATTACCAGTATGACAAAGATTATTTTACCACTAGACTTTCTTTTTTGGGGAGGCATGCAGACTGCCGCATGTGGCGATGAAGAACGAATGACTGAACCGACTGTTTCATCTGGCCTTCTGCCGAATCAGGGTAATCAGGAAATTCCTGCGAACGAATTGCAACAGTACATAGACTAAAATGTTAGTTGACAAACTGACATTTTGCATATTTTTCCCTTCGAGATTCGTTTCTTTTCAGCCTGCACCGAAGCCGATATTTTCAAAGGAACAATCTCGAAGAGATGCTGCTCATAACCAACATGATAAGTAAAATTTTAACACTTTATGAAGAACAAAACAGCTCCTTCCAGAAACATTAAAGCACCTTTTTTAAGGGTATCTGTACATGTTACCGGAAGAGTCAGCCAACTTATCGAGTCATTTTTTTAATTTATCTCGATGTTTTTTTAATTTTCCACAATATTTTTCCAAAAACATGAGGGAGAAATACGCATAAAAACAGACTTTTCTTTTATCTTTTATGCAGGAATCCGAATAATTTTTCAGTTTTCACTAGCTTACTTTTCTCTCGAACAACAAAATTTGATACAGGCCATGTCAATAATCTTCCGTTTTTCCTAACAAACAGACAACCGTTATCGCTTTATGCTTTCTTTTGGAATTCGGTTGTACACCTACGGCAAAGCCTGACTGAAAAATTTTAATAAAAAAACTGGAAGTTTTTTAAACAAAAACGGAACAAGATTGTTTTATATGCAGAAGAATTAAAGAGGAAAACAATTAGACTAGACTAATTTTATGTACACAAATGTCACCGCTACAACACCGGTGACATTTTTTTTGCACTTAAATAAATTCTTTGGAGGGAATAAAAAAGAAAAAGGTTGGATTCATATTCCAACCTTTTCGAGCCTCTTGTCGGATTCGAACCAACGACCCCGAGATTACAAATCACGTGCTCTGGCCAACTGAGCTAAAGAGGCAATAAATATGTTTTTTTCGAGCCTCTTGTCGGATTCGAACCAACGACCCCGAGATTACAAATCACGTGCTCTGGCCAACTGAGCTAAAGAGGCAGGTGGGCAAGCTTGCCATATCGCGCCGCTACAACCAACTACCTTTGCTGCGATCAAGCCCTGGAGGATTCGAAGGGAGCTGGCCGTATGGGACTTACCCATGTTATGTCTGCATCAGAGATTCATCATCGATGTTTCTCGATTGCGGGTGCAAAGGTACACATATTTTTTGAACCTGCAATACTTTGCCACAAAAAAATGCACAAAAATTGAAAGAAATACGTTTTTTACAAGTTTTATAGCCCGGAATATCTCCAAAAAGCGTACTTTTGTAGTCTTAATATATAAAGTTATAAAGTAAAGACAGAGATGCCAACAGACAAACCGATTACACTTCAGGAACACGCTATGCGGTTCGGTACTTTTATGGGAATATTCTGGATATTCAAATTCATTTTTCTTCCCTTGGGATTCACTATCCCTCTCCTTCAGCTATTGTTCGTACTGCTTACCCTGTTCGTTCCTGTGTTAGGATACATTTACGTACGCAAGTTCAGAAATACATACTGTAACGGTGAGATTTCATTTTTCCGTGCTTTTTTATTTACCCTGTACATGTATCTGTTTGCCGCATTGCTGGCAGCAGTAGCACACTATGTCTATTTCCGCTTTATCGATCAGGGATTTCTGGCAGACTCATACCTGCAACAGCTGGAAAGCATCAAAGCAAGTGCCCAGGGCGAAATGGTATCTTCCATCGACCAGCTTATTCAGGCTTTTGATACGATTTCATCGTTGACTCCGCTGCAACTTACATTTCAGTTGATTTTTCAAAATATATTTTACGGCATCCTGCTGGCTATACCTACCGGCCTGGTGGCAATGAAACAAAAAAAACGTTTTTAAACTATGGATATATCAGTAATCGTTCCTTTATATAATGAGGAAGAGTCTTTACCCGAACTGCATGCGTGGATAAAGAGAGTTATGGACGCGAACGGATTCAGTTACGAAATCATCTTCGTAAACGACGGAAGTACCGACGGTTCATGGAAGGTCATCGAATCTTTAAGTAAGGACAACAAGGAGGTGAAAGGAATAAAATTCCGCCGTAACTACGGAAAATCTCCGGCACTGTTCTGCGGATTCGAACGTGCGGAGGGAGATGTGGTCATCACAATGGATGCCGATCTTCAGGACAGTCCCGACGAAATACCGGAACTCTACCGCATGATTACTGTCGACGGATATGATCTGGTTTCGGGATGGAAGCAGAAACGGTATGATCCGCTGTCGAAAACAATTCCGACCAAACTGTTCAACGCTACGGCCCGCGCTGTTTCAGGTATCCATAACCTGCACGATTTCAACTGTGGACTGAAGGCTTACCGCAAGGAGGTTATCAAGAACATTGAGGTATATGGCGAAATGCACCGCTATATTCCTTATCTGGCAAAAAATGCCGGTTTCAGCAAGATAGGCGAAAAAGTGGTTCACCACCAGGCACGAAAATACGGAAAGACAAAATTCGGACTGAACCGTTTCGTCAACGGTTATCTGGACTTGCTCACACTCTGGTTCCTGTCTAAATTCGGTATCAAGCCGATGCATATCTTCGGCTTCCTGGGTTCTATCATGTTTATTCTCGGTTTCATAGCTGTAGCTATCATAGGAGTCAACAAGTTGTACGACCTGTATGCCGGTAATCCGTACAGACTGATTACAGACAGTCCGTATTTCTATCTGGCTCTTACAACCATGATTATCGGTACACAACTCTTCCTTGCCGGATTCATCGGAGAACTGATAGCCCGCAATGCTCCTGAGCGAAACAAATATCAAATAGAAAAAGAACTGTAACCATGAAGAAACTACCGGCCATATTAGGCTTGCTTTTATTAATATGCATATTCTTCCCGGGGTGTGAAGTAGAAAACTGTCCACCCAACTCCATGTCGTATGCATATTTTTCATTAGTAGACCAGCACGGAAGGTCTTTCAATACATCAGACACCATTACGATTGTGGGACAGACACATGCCGACATCGTAGTATACGATACCCTGCCCGACGGAAGCCTCCAGCCCCGTACCGTACAGGATTCACTCATATCGGATACACTCATCAACAAGGAAGCAGGTGCCAGCAGTTTCGAACTTCCGTTCAGCTACGGCACTCATACACGGTTTGTCTTTATCTATCGCAGCCTGGAAAGACGGTATGCCGGTACTGATACCATCAATATCGAACACCGGAACATCCCGTATTTCACCAACCTGGACTGTGGCTCCATGATGTTTTACGAGGTCACCAAAGTAGAGAATACCCGTCACCGCCTCGATTCATTGACTATAACCAATCCGAATATAGACAATAATGAAAAAGAAAACTTTAAAATATATTTCACTGTTCTTGATACTGACGAGTAGTCTTTTCCTATTGCCGTCGCATGCATATGCACAAAAAAAGGACAAAGAGACATTGAAGGCAGAATACAAGGCTTCTCCGCTTTATCAGGGAACTTCCGTCGGCATAGAAGTTGCCGGCGCAGGAGGATATTTGCTGGGAGGTGACATTTTGAGCAGTGAAATCATCGTTCAGACTAACTTAAAAAACCGCTTCCTGCCCGTAGTGGAAATAGGATATGGAAAAACTGACGTCATCAATGATGCCAACGACATGCATTACAAGACGTCGGCTCCTTATTTCCGTATTGGTATGGACTACAATGTCTTCTACCAGAAACCTTATCTGCCGGGATACTTATATGTAGGCTTACGATATGGTATGAGCAGCTTCACTTACGATGCCAGCGGTCCTGACATGACCGACCCAAACTACGGAGGACATATAACAGTTCCTTTTGCCGATCTGGGTGTAAAGAGCAATGCCAGCTGGTTGGAAGGAGTTGTGGGGATTAAAGTTAAAATATACAAGCGTTTCCACATGGGATGGGCTGTACGATATAAAATGCGTATGAGCGTAGACAGTCACGAAAACTCTAACCCATGGTATGTTCCCGGTTTCGGTAAAAACGCCGGAAGCAGCTTCAATCTGACGTATAACTTAATATACAATTTACCTTTTTAAAAGCACATGAGTACACTTGAAATATGGTTGCTTGCCGTCAGCCTGGCTATCGACTGCTTCACGGTTTCGGTGACAAGCGGCATCATACTACGCCGTATCCAATGGCGGACATTTTTAAAAATGGCTTTTTTCTTCGGGTTCTTTCAAGCTTTGATGCCACTGATAGGATGGTTCGGAGCCAGCCGTTTCAATCACCTTATCGAATCGTATGACCACTGGATAGCATTTGCCTTGCTGGCATTTCTCGGTATCCGTATGATACGCGAGCATTTTAAGGACAGCGAAGAATGCAGTTTCGACCCTACCAGCCTGAAGGTAATCCTTACCATGGCGGTAGCTACCAGCATCGATGCACTGGCAGTAGGAATCTCCTTCGCATTTACGGGATTCAACTCTATCGGCCAGTTGTTCTCTCCGCTCATTATCATCGGCATCGCTTCATTCGTTCTCTCGATAGTCGGAAACCTGATCGGTATCTTTTTCGGAAAACGCTTCAACCTGCGTATGGAACTTTTCGGAGGTCTGGTATTAATAGGTATCGGTGTGAAAATTCTTGTAGAACATCTTTTTTTATAAATTAAACTCAACGATATAATCTATGGCAAACAATAAAGGTTTAAAATGGCAACTGCCTTTTCTGGCATTCCTGATAATCGGAACGGTATTGATTCTCCGGAAACAAGCTCCTTTCCAGACAGACGAAGGACTAGTGTTCGGCACAATGTACAAAATAACTTACCAGTCGAAAGAAAACCTGAAAAAAGATATAGAAGCTGAATTGCAGAAAGTAAACAATTCGCTCTCTCCATTCAGTAAGGAATCGGTTATCACACGCATCAACAACAATGAAGAAATGACGGCCGACAGTATGTTTACTTATGTTTTCCGTCTGGCGAAAGATATTTCTCAGGAAACTTACGGAGCTTTCGACATTACCGTTGCTCCGCTGGTAAATGCATGGGGATTCGGATTCAAGAACGCCACAAACATACAGGCACATACCATAGACAGCATACGTCAGTTTGTCGGATTCGAGAAAATAGACCTTATCGATGGAAAAATCGTCAAGAAAGATCCACGCGTAATGCTCGACTGTAGCGCCATAGCCAAAGGGTTCGGAGTAGACTGTGTGGCACGCCTGCTCGACAGCAAAGGTGTAAAAAACTATATGATAAACATCGGAGGAGAACTGGTTATGAAAGGAGAAAACCAGAATATGGAAAGCTGGCGCATCGGTATCAACAAACCGATAGACGACTCACTGGCTGTAAATCAGGAATTGCAGACTGTGCTCGAAATCACCAACGCCGGACTTGCCACTTCGGGTAATTACCGCAACTTCTACTATAAAGACGGTAAAAAATATGCGCACACCATCGACCCGCGTACAGGCTATCCGGTGCAGCATAACATACTCTCATCTACTGTCGTAGCAAAAGACTGTGCAACAGCCGATGCTTACGCCACTTCGTTCATGGTGCTCGGACTTGATTCGGCAAAGGCAATCTGCAATGCTCATCCTGAACTCGATGCTTATTTCATCTACGAACGTAAAGACGGGAAAATGGATATTTACTTTACCAATGGCATGAAGAAATATTTAAAAAACTAAATACCTGAAAAACCATGAAAGAAACAAACGAAAAACAGACAGGACTGCCGGAAAATGCATTCCGCCCACTGAAACCGGGAGAGCAGTATCACCCGCTGATGTCGCCCGACAAAAACTATCCGGAGGTAAACCTCTGGTCTGTATTATGGGGTATCGCCATGGCGATACTTTTCTCTGCCGCCTCAGCTTATCTGGGACTGAAGGTCGGTCAAGTATTCGAGGCTGCAATTCCTATCGCCATCATTGCCGTAGGTGTTTCGAGCGCAGCCAAACGTAAAAGTGCATTAGGTGAAAACGTCATTATACAATCCATCGGAGCCTGCTCGGGAGTTATCGTAGCAGGAGCTATCTTCACCCTGCCCGCATTATACATCTTGCAGGACAAATATCCGGAAATGACAGTCGACTTCTTCCAGATGTTCATCAGTTCACTGCTGGGAGGTGTGCTGGGTATCTTGTTCCTGATCCCGTTCCGCAAGTATTTCGTCAGCGAAAAGCACGGAGAATATCCGTTCCCTGAAGCTACCGCCAGTACACAAGTGCTCGTTTCGGGTGAAAAAGGAGGAAGTCAGGCTAAACCGCTGCTCTTTGCCGGACTGATAGGTGGTCTGTACGACTTTATCGTAGCTACCTTCGGATGGTGGAACGAAAACTTCACAACCCGTGTCTGCGGATGGGGAGAAATGATAGCCGAAAAGGCCAAACTGGTTGTAAAAATCAATACCGGAGCTGCCGTACTGGGACTGGGTTACATCGTAGGTCTGAAATATGCTGCCATTATCTGTGCCGGTTCGCTTGCCGTATGGCTGATTATCGTTCCGGGTATCTCACTGATCTGGGGCGATCAGGTACTGAACGCATGGAATCCGGCTATCACCGAAACTGTAAGCAGCATGTCGCCTGAAGCCATTTTCTCTCAGTATGCCAAAAGCATCGGTATCGGAGGTATCGCCATGGCTGGTATCATCGGAATCGTACGTTCATGGAGCATCATCAAGAGTGCCGTAAGTCTGGCTGCCAAGGAAATGGGTGGCAAGAAAGCGGAAGCCAATGTAGTACGTACACAGAAAGACCTTTCGATGAAGATTATTGCAATCGGCTCTATCATTACTATCATACTGGTAGCTCTGTTTTTCTACTTTGATGTAATGCAGGGCAATCTGCTTCACACCATCGTAGCCATTGTCCTGGTAGCAGGTATTTCCTTCCTGTTTACTACCGTTGCAGCCAATGCCATTGCCATCGTTGGAACGAATCCGGTATCGGGTATGACACTGATGACACTGATTCTGGCCTCTGTAGTGATGGTAGCTGTCGGTCTGAAAGGTGCAACTGGAATGGTAGCCTCACTGGTCATGGGAGGTGTAGTTTGTACAGCTCTGTCAATGGCTGGAGGTTTCATCACCGACTTGAAAATCGGTTACTGGCTGGGTAGTACGCCTGCCAAACAGCAGACCTGGAAATTCCTGGGTACACTGGTATCTGCCGCTACTGTAGGAGGTGTCATCATGATTCTGAACAAGACTTACGGATTCTCATCGGGTGCTCTGGCTGCTCCTCAGGCTAATGCCATGGCCGCCGTTATCGATCCGCTGATGAACGGTGTAGCTGCCCCGTGGCTGTTGTATGGCATAGGAGCTGTACTGGCTCTCGTACTGACTTACTTCAAAGTACCGGCACTGGCTTTCGCTCTGGGTATGTTTATTCCACTGGAACTGAACCTGCCGCTTATCGTAGGTGGAGCAATCAACTGGTATGTAACAACCCGCAGCAAAGATGAAGCTGTCAACACCGCACGCGGAGAAAAGGGAACACTCCTCGCTTCCGGATTTATTGCCGGAGGTGCACTGATGGGAGTAGTCAGCGCAGCTATGCGTTTCGGAGGAATCAACCTCGTAAACGAAGCATGGCTTGAAAATCCGCTAAGTCAGGTTGTATCGCTTGTAGCTTACGTACTGCTGATTGTATATCTGGTAAAAGCAAGTATGAACATCAAGAAATCATAATAATCAGACAGACATCTATTTATACATTAAAATAACATTCACCCACAGACATTCTGCTCCGACGGAAGTCTGTGGGTGTTTTTGTTATCTTAAAAGATTTATGCTATCTTTGAACCTGCCAATCCGACCATCCGGCTGTTATGATTCAAACCGTCATCGGACAACTTTATGTCCGAAAAAGCATATAGGCTCCCTCCTACAACCATAACAGCGGATAAGGTACAAACAACCGGATAATATTCAAACAACCAAATAAAATTAATACACGTATGAAAAAACTATTTCTTATGAGCCTGGTCTTTCTTTCGACTATGCTCGCAGCCCAAAAACCTGTGGAAATCAAATTATGGCCCAATGGAGCTCCTAACACAAACAACATGACTCAGCAAGTAGAAAACGGTCCGCTTTATGTAGCAGAACCCACTCTGACTGTTTATCCGGCTAAAGAAGGAAATGGAATGGCCATTGTTGCCTGTCCCGGAGGAGGATATACTCACCTTGCGATGAACCACGAAGGTCACGATCTGGCAAACTGGTTCAACAGTCAGGGTATCACCTATGCCGTACTTACCTACCGCATGCCAAATGGAAATAACGAAGTCCCGTTGAGTGATGCACAACAAGCTTTGCGCATCATGCGACAACATGCTGCTGAATGGAACATACAACAAGTTGGTATCATGGGATCTTCGGCAGGCGGACACCTTGCCAGCACTGCTGCCACTCATTTTACCGATGCTGAAACCCGTCCGGATTTCCAGATTCTCTTCTATCCTGTAATTACTATGGACCCGACTTATACCCACATGGGATCTCACGACAACCTGCTGGGCAAAAATCCATCGAAAGAACTCGAACAGAAATATTCCAATGAACTGCAAGTCACCCCACAAACTCCTCCGGCTTTTATCATGCATAGTAGTGACGACGGTGCGGTACCGGTTGCAAACAGCGTGAACTATTATATGGCACTGGTAAAAAACAAAGTTTCTGCCAGCCTACACACCTATCCCATCGGAGGTCATGGATGGGGATTCCGTGATTCTTTCATCTACAAACGCCAGTGGACAGGCGAACTGGAAAAATGGCTTCGCGAAATAAATAACAAATAATAACTACTTAACCTTTTGTAATACAAATAAAAGTCGTACCTTTGCAGCCGCTAATACGGGATATTAGCATAATTCAAATCATTAACATTAAAAAATTAACGTTTAAGAAATGGCAACTAAAATCAGATTGCAGAGAAACGGACGCAAAGGTTATGCGTTCTATTCAATTGTTATTGCAGATGCAAGAGCACCACGTGATGGTAGATTTACTGAAAAAATTGGTACCTACAACCCTAATACCAATCCTGCCACAGTAGATTTGAATTTTGAACGTGCATTACACTGGGTAATGGTAGGTGCACAGCCTACTGATACCGTACGCAACATTTTGTCACGCGAAGGTGTTTACATGAAGAAACACTTGCTGGGTGGTGTTGCAAAAGGTGCATTCGATGAAGCTGCTGCTGAAGCTCGTTTCAACGCTTGGAAAGAAAACAAGCAGAACGGTCTGGCTGCTTTGAAAGCTAAAGAAGAAGAAGCTAAGAAAGCTGAAGCTAAAGCACGTCTGGAAGCAGAAAAGAAAGTAAACGAAGAAATCGCTAAGAAAGTAGCTGAAAAGAAAGCTGCTGAAGCTGCTGCAAAAGCTGAAGCAGAAGCTGCTGCTAACGCAGAAGAAGCACCTGCTGCTGAAGAAGCTCCGGCTGAAGCATAATTCGTTACTTCAAAACGACATTACAAAGAGGTTGTCCGATCGGGCAGCCTCTTTTTTTATGCTAAAAAACAGAGATATAAAAGGTTTAAAAAAGGAATGTTTAAAATATATTAATAAATAAGGCTTTTTCAACCAAATAAAACAAACGTTTGTATATTTGCACCAAAATTTAATATAATTAATATTTGATAACCTGATCTATTACAAGATTCCTTTGTGGAAGATATATACAAACCAAACAAAATACGACACTAAAAAACATGATTTATGAAAACACATTTTTTTTTGATCTTTATCCGTGCGCGTTAACACACATTCTTTACTAGAGTTGATCTACTATTGACCAATCACATTACATCCGAAAATCTTCAATACAGAATTATTTCACTATTTAAGACACGGCAACAAAATTATTCATATGTATTGACCTAAACTTTATGTAATAACAAACTATTAATTACTATGAAAGACAAATTATCAATTTGGTGGAAATTCTGCCTGCTAACCCTTTTACTAGTATTAGCTCCACCTGAAATTATGGCACAAGGTTTAACCATAAAAGGACAAGTCTTAGATTCAAACAATGAACCTATCATTGGAGCATCTATCGTAGAAAAAGGGAACACTTCCAACGGAACCATCACAGACTTCGATGGTAATTTCAGTTTCAAGATCTCAGGCAAAGGAAAAACAATCGTTATTACCTACATCGGCTATCAGACTCAGGAACTGACTGTAACTTCCGGCAAAGCCTTGAAAGTTATAATGAAGGAAGATGCACAGGCTATGGACGAAGTCGTAGTCATCGGTTATACCAGCAAAGCACGTAAAGACCTTACAGGTTCTGTAGGTTCTGTTTCAGGAGTTAAAATCGCAGCCATTCCGGTCAGCTCAGCAGCTGTTGCATTGCAAGGTAAAATTGCCGGTGTACAGGTTACTACGGTCGATGGTGCTCCGGGAGCAGATATCAACATCCGTGTACGTGGAGGAACATCTGTAACCCAAAGCAACGAACCTCTTTATATCGTCGATGGTTTCCAGGTAGACAATATCAACGATATTCCTCCTACAGATATTGCATCTATCGATGTATTAAAGGATGCGTCTATTACAGCTATCTATGGAGCCAAAGGTGGTAACGGTGTAGTTGTAGTTACCACAAAATCGGCAAAAGCCGGAAAGATCCAGGTGAGCCTCAATGCTCATCTCTCTACCAGCCAGCTTGCTAAGAAACTGGATCTGATGAATGCAGCAGAATTTGCACGTTATCAGTATGAATGGTCTGCATGTAACGGTAGCCGTTCATCAAATGCCAAATTCTTCCGTGCAAACTTCGGTAACCCGCAAGACCTTGACATGTACAACACCTTACCTACTCACGACTGGCAAGATGAAGTTATGGGAGAAAATCCGATTAACTACTCTACCAATGTCAGCATCGGAGGAGGTACTGAAAAAATGCGTTTCAACGCTTCATTAACCCAGAGTGAAGATAAAGGTATCATCATGGGTTCTGGAGTTCGCCGTACTAACCTTAACATCAAGACAGCTATGGATATCACCAAGAACCTGACTTTGCAAATCAATCCTAAGTTCTCGTTCCGTCGCGATGAAGGAGCTGGTGGTGACAATATCGGTACAGGTGGTATCATCGATGTATTACGCTATCGTCCGACTAATGGTTTACGTGAATTCGGATACATCGACCCGTCTTATGCAGACCCAGATGAAGAAGCTCTTTTCACCTATACCAATCCTAAGAGCGATATCAGCATTAACCAGCAGAAAAAGTATTCATACAACTATACCAATGCTTTCTCTTTGGAATGGAAACCAATCAAAGGTCTGGTACTCCGCTCTGAAGCAACAATCGGATTGACTTGGAAAGACCAGTACCGTTTCTATGGTGCACTAACCAGCGAAGGTCAGAACAACAACTCACAGCCTGTTGCCAATATTCAGAAAGACTATACATTCAAGTATATCTGGACCAATACTGCATCATACGGCTTCACACTGAAAAATGTTCATAACATCTCCTTGCTGTTAGGACAGGAAATCTATCATAGCCAAAATACCAAGAACGTACAGAAGAACCGCTATTTTCCACGTGCATTCGAAGCTGATCAGGCTTGGGCAAACATGGGATTCGGTACTCCACAGGAATCGTATACACAACTTTCTACTCCTGACCGTACAGCTTCATTCTTCGGACAGGCAAGTTATAACTACAACCACAAATACTTGCTTTCATTGACAATGCGTGCCGATGGTTCTACCAAGTTCGCACCAGGAAACCAGTGGGGCTACTTCCCTTCTATCTCCGGAGCGTGGGTGCTTTCTGAAGAAAACTTCCTGAATGACGTAGAATGGATCGATCAACTGAAACTTCGTGCTGCTGTCGGTCTGGCAGGTAATAACCGTATCGACAACGATATGTGGCGTTACTTATATACTGTCAATTCTACTGGCGGTCCTGGTTTCGGAGAATCTACTCAGTTTGGTGAACAGTGGTACGGCAACCAGGGAGGTACTACCTTTGCCAACAAGGATATCAAGTGGGAAACTACATTAACACGAAACCTTGCTGCCGATATCACTTTGTTTGGCGGACGTCTGACTGTAACTCCTGAAGTTTACTGGAATACTACCAAAGATTTGCTTTACAAATCAGACATACCTTCTTCTGTAGGTTATATCAGCCAGATGCAGAACATCGGTCAGGTAACAAACAAAGGTATCGAGTTGAGTATATCAGGCGATATCCTCAGAGGTAGAGATTATGTACTTTCTGCCAACCTTTCTCTTGGTATGAACAAAATGAAAGTAGACAAGCTGAACGGTACCGACAATGTTATCTGGGACCAGAACAGCCGCTGGAAATCAAGCTATAATGACTACTGTCTGAAAGTAGGCGACCAGGTAGGTCTGATCTACGGTTTCGTTTACGACGGACTGTATTCGATGGATGAATTCTATTTCGACCCGACAAATAACCTTCAGGCTCTGCCTTGGGGATCGACAGCTGCCGAAAACGGAACATCTAAAGACGCTCCGCTGGTAGATGAAAATGGAGTAGAACATCCTAAGACAGTCATCAACGAAGTATCAGGAAGCTCTAACTCAGGTATTGCTACTCTTCCGGGAAAAATCAAATTCAAAGATTTGAATGGTGACGGCAAAATTACAGAAGACGACCGTACTGTCATTGGTAACACCAATCCGAAAGTACAGGGAGGATTTGGCGTAAGCGGACAATGGAAGAACTTCGACTTCGCCATGAACTTCAACTTTATGCTCGACTTCGATGTAAACAATGCAACAGCTTATCAGCTTTCTTCATCAGAAGGCAACGATAAAAAGTTCTATAATGTACTCGGTACATTTGCCGACAACGGATGGAGATATACTCGCGATGGCGACGGTGAATGTATGTACAAATGTTATTTCATCGATGGTTCCATCGACATGTACCGTCAGCTGAACGAAGGCAGAACACTTTGGAACCCAACTGATGTAACTCAGAAGATCACTCATTCTTACTTCATCGAAGATGGTTCATTCGTTCGTTGCCAGGACTTGACTATCGGTTACACATTGCCAGAAAAGCTGACATCAAAAATGGGTATTTCAAAAGCTCGTTTCTATGTTTCAGCATCCAATCTGTTTATCATTACCGGATATTCTGGTTACGACCCGGAAGTAGATATTCAGACAGGTCTGACTTGCGGTATGGACTACAACCGCTACCCACGTAGCCGCAGCTTCGTATTTGGAACAAATATCACCTTTTAAAACTTGAAAGTACATGAAACTCAAAAATATATTAGTCATAGGCTTGACTTCTCTGACATTGGCATCATGCAATGATTTTTTGGATGTCGAATCCCCGTCAAGCTACAGCGAAGAGTTCGTTTTCAGCCAGAAAACAGAAATCAACCGCGCACTTAATGGAGTATATGCATCTATCCTTGTAAACGACTTGTATGGAAAAGCTTTCCAAAGAACCTTCATCCTCAACAGCGATGTAGAAATGATGATAAGCAGTACAAACGTAGCTACCCACAACAGTTATGCACGCTTCGACTGCGATGATCAGGGTAGCGAAATCAACAAGTACTGGCAAGCTGCATACAAAGCCATCGAAGATGCCAACCGTTTTATATACAATCTGGAAAACAGCCCGCTTTACAATGAAGAAGACGCTGAAATCATGCAGATGATGGGAGAAGGCAAATGTATCCGTGCTATGGTCTACCATGACATGGTCGTTATGTTTGGAGATATTCCTTTCACTTTCCGCCCGGCTTCACAACTGGGAGGTGATTACGTCATTCCTATCATGGACCGTAAAGAAATACAAGACAATCTGATAAATGACCTGAAGGCTATCGCTCCTAAAATGAGTTCATCCGCTTCTGTCACTGTAGAACGTGCTTCACAGGAATTTGCATATGCCCTCATCGCACGTATTGCACTTACAGCAGGAGGCTATTCACTCCATCCGGATAAAAACAATCCTAAAAGCTACGGTGTCATGAGCCGTCCGGAAAATTATCAGGACTACTACCGTATTGCCAAGGAATATACCAATCTGGTTATCTCGTCAGGTTCTCACTCCATAGGAACTTCTTATAAAGATGTATTCCTGAAAGAAAGTAATTTCGAACTAATCAGCAAGGGAGATCCTATTTTCGAAATACCTTTCGCTAAAGAATCAACAGGCGAAACTGGAAATATCCAGGGTCCTACCTCTACAGCCAATGAAGGACAGACACTTGGTAAGAACGTATGGGGAGCAGCCGACGGAAACGGCAGACTGAATGCATTCTACCGCTACTCATTCGATGAAAAAGACAAACGCCGTGATTTCGTCAACGGACTCTGGTATTACGGAAACAGTACAAACAATGTCAGTCAAGATTCCTGCCTGATCCGTTCAGACTACACCGTACACAACAACAAATGGTCTAAACTGTGGGCCAATGCCGGACAATTCCTTAATACAAGTTCAGGAAGTACAGGTATCAACTTCCCTTACATGCGCTATGCCGATGTCTTGCTGATGAATGCCGAAGCTATCAACGAACTGGAAGGTCCGACTAAAGAAGCTCAAGAGTCACTCCGTCAGGTACGTAGCCGTGCCTTCGACGATCAGGGTGCTGTCAATACTTACGTAACCAATGCAGCTTCTTCGAAAGAGAAATTCCTTCAGGCCGTACTGGACGAACGTAAATGGGAGTTTGCAGGTGAAAACATCCGCTGGCGCGACCTTGTACGTAACAACCTGTACAGTCAGGAAGTAGTATACAGCTTCTTACGTTACCTGTCGGTTGCCATGTCAAACGCCGGTACATATACCGGATTTGAAGATGATATAGCCGAACACGACGGAAGCAATTATCTGGACGAACTGCCAGAATATATGTATTACCATGTACTTCCTCAGAGTGCAGAATGGCGTGTAGATCCCAGTCAGGTATATGGTTATCCATACCCGAACACCACACTGGATATCCTCTATATTTACAATCCTTACAAATCGGCAAGCCAGCCGGCAACAGCTTTTACCGCTATCGATGGAAAAACATGGGAATCAGCCGAATTCTATCAGTGGAGTAGCGATTCTGAGCCAACCAACCAATGTAAATATTCATTCTATGGATATATCCGCCACACAGAACAAGGTACTATAGTATTGGTAAAAGACGGAACAGAAGTTCCATTGGAAGGCAACAGCGTTCCTTCAGTCAGCGCATTGCCTCCGGTACGTTATATTCTGCCTTATCCAAATGCAGCTATCCAGCGTTCTGCCGGAGCCTATAAGAACTATTATGGATATTAATAACAACACTCAAAAAAGATTACCATGAAAAAACTATTTCTATATTCCTTAATGCTATCATCTGTGCTTTCGTTCAGCTCATGCTCTGACGAAGATGAAAGTTTTGGAGCGTCACTAGACCGGGAATGGATGACAATGTTCATCTGCGACAACAACAGAGGCAAGGGAGATGACTACGCATACAACTGTAAGGCAGAAGGTCCTAACGGAAACGATATTCATCTGTACTGGTACGGTGTAAATGACTGTGCCGGATACCAGATTCGCCAGGCACTCCAGCCTAATGTGGCAAACGGAGCTGATGCATGGGGAACATCTGCTGAAAACGGCTTACTGCTACTCGACACAATTGTAGGTCCCGACGTACTCGATCTGGTTATCAAAGACCAACAGTACTCCACCGATTTCCGTTTTGCTATTCGTGTATTGTCGAAGAAAGATGACAATATAACCGACTTCTCACATGCATCCAAATGGTACGGACACGGCGATGGAAGACAATGGGCTGAATATCTCGGTATTACTACAGCCGACCGTTATGCTACTCCATTCTGTGTATATGTCGACGGTTCAAAAACAACTGAAACAACCATGCGTGTCATGCTAAACCGTAATTTTGATGTAGTATCCGAAGGTGTATCCGAAGATGACAAAGCCATCTATCGTGAAAAATTCGAACTGGATGCCAACAACAACTTCGTTTACCAATGGCTGGAAGTAGCTCCTTCACCCAACAATCCAGAATCTACAGTAAACGAAAAATGGAAAAACTATAAACTCACAGAAGAAGACTTTGCAAGAGGTTATGTAGATATCGACGGACTTCAGAAAAACTCAGTATATGTCATCAACGTACGCAATGAAAACGTCAAGGTAAAATGGGATGCATATTACAATACCTATTCTGCACGTTCCGACGGTGAACCGGGAGAACCTATCCTTGTTACTCACGAACTGACAGCTCCAAGCCGTGACTACTTCGATACAGAAGAAGCTTACCAGACAGCTCTCGAACAACACGAAGCTGCTCTGAAATATGATGCAATGCGTATCGACTTTATGCTGACCGACTTTATCTCGGATGTTAATCTGGCAGAAGGACAAACATACTATCTGGAAGGTGGAAAAACTTACTGTATGTTCGATAACCTGACAACCTGTAAAGGATTCATCCTCCGTACAAATCCGGAAGATGTAGCTGCTGGTAAACGTGCAAAAGTATTGCTTGGAGGTATGCATACAACAGGAACAAATGTCAACTCAATGAACCTGATGTTTGGTCGTCAACCACAAGCCGGAGAAGGTGGAGAAATCTACATGAAGATGCTTGAGTTCTATGACATCGATTTCGACTGTCCGCTTGCCCTCAACTATGGTGATAATATAGCTGGAGTTGGTTCTACTACAGGTAACTACTTCATCAATATGTTCTCTAACGGTATGGCAGTACACTTGGAAAACTTTGTTATCAAGAACTGTACATTCAAGAGACTTGTCCGTGGATTTATCCGTGAACAAGGACCTAACTACAAAATCTGGGATCATGTATTGATTGAAGACAACCAGTTCTTCGATTGTGGATACTACAGCAACGGAGCCGGAGGTTATCCTTGGATTGCTGGTTCGGGCAACAATGCCAACTCTAACCTTTACAAAGATTTTGTTGTTCGCGGAAATACATTCTACGATTGTCCGTTCCCGTCATTCTTCAATGAAACCAAACAGGCTAACTGGAAGGGCGGAGCATGGAATATCACATTCGAAAACAATACGCTAGTCAACTGGAATACCCGTGCTGCCGGTAATATTTTCAACATGCGTAATATTCCTGACGGAAGTACCTATACCGTAAGAAATAACCTGATTATCCTGACCAAGCAAGATGGCGATGCCCGTAACATGATTATGGCAGGAGCTGATATCCGTAAGACTATGACTTTGCCAGACGGATCTGCCGGACATGTCACACTGAACTTTGAGAATAACTATTCTACAAATACTTTCCTCAGCAACGGACAGATATTCAGTAACAACCCATGGACTGCAACCAAGAACAACTTCGGTAGTCTGGTCAACGACGGTTCTGCAACTCTGAACGGTTCTCTGGAAGTTCTGGTAGACGACATCTCACCACTGGAACTGATGATTGCTCCTAACCCACCTCACAAAGCTGCAACTAACAGTGACCGCTACATGCACCGTGCAGATGCATTGGACGGAACAGGTGGTGAACATGGTGTGAACCTGTATTACAGACAGGATAGTAAGGTATTGAATTCTAAGATTTACCAGCTGGGTATCGGTGCTCCAAAATGGAGAAACGGTCAGAAATAAGTCTGTAAAAAGAAATCTCAGAATCATTAAAGTCATATTCTGAAACCCCAAGCCCTATCATTACCCCGAAAAGGAGTCTTGATAGGGCTTTTTTATGTTCATCTTCTACACTGGCTATTGTCCGATAACAGTCAGCTCATCCTCAATACATTATTCCACAGCTGCCACCTAACAGTCGAGTAATAAGGGATAACTTTTTTTTATGGTAGATTCTCTTGAATATATTGTACCTTTGTAATGGAAAAAATCAAATAAACCATTACCACTATGTATAAATCAATTATTCGTCCCTGTCTGTTCCGTATCGACGCCGAAAAAATCCATGATCAGATTATAACCCTGCTTCATATATATCGCCATCTGGGGCCAATAAGAAGCCTGACCCGCTCACTGTTTCATCCCAAAGCTGTTCCCTTCCAATGGCATAATCTGAACTTCAGCAACCGTGTAGGATTGTCAGCCGGATTCGATAAAGAAGCAAGCTGTTTCGATGAACTGAGTGACCTGGGCTTTGGATTTATAGAAGTGGGAACGGTTACTCCACACAAAGTCGATGGAAATCCTTCTCCACGTATATTCCGGTTACCTAAAGACCATGCTCTCATTTCACGTACCGGATTCAACAATCCCGGAAAAGAAATGGTACTACAGAATCTGAGGCAGAAACAAAACGGGAAATATATATTGGGAGTCAATATCAATACCAATTATCCTGCCGACGAAGAGCTGGCTAGAACAGAAATTACAGATCTGTACAGCACTTTCAGCGAATATGCCGATTATTATACAATCAACTGGGGAAGCATTGCTCCAGAAATCCTCAGTTCCGTACTGATTGCAGTAGCAGACAAAAAGAAGCAGATTGGCAAACCTATATTTCTGAAGCTTCCGGCTGATGTACCTATAGAAAAGCTGGACGATATTATCAGCTTTGCCCGCCAGCATCATATCGACGGATTTATCGCAACCGGTCCGTCACAAGATCGTTCCTTACTTATTCATTCTTCTCAAGCTGAAGTCACTCACGTAGGTGCCGGAGGAATCAGCGGACTGCCGATTATTTATAAATCAATAGAGGTTGTCAGATATCTTTCTGCACATGCTCCTAAAGAAATGCTCATTATCGGAGCAGGAGGTGTCATGACTCCAGCAGAAGCAACCAGCATGCTGAATGCCGGAGCACATTTGGTACAGATTTACTCAGCATTCATCTACGAAGGACCCTTTGTCGTAAAACGTATTGCAGAAGCATGCAAATAAAGAAGTTTTACTATAACCTAACTACTTACAATGAAACTGTAATATATATAAACATTACCCCCAAAAACAAATAATTCAATTTTTCAAAGACTAAAGCAGGCTCCAGACAAAAGAATCAGGACCTGCTTTATTTTTATTCAACCTCAAACAAAATGAAGTACCTCCAAAAGTTTTGTGTCTAACTTTTGGAGTGCACTTCAAAAATCTTATAGATTGAAATTTAGACATAAAAATCTCCTGCCTTAGCCATTATTTATTTTAATTATAGGACTAAAAGCAGGAGTTTTTTATGTCGTGACTTATAGATTATAAGTAGGCCTATCTTAATTTTTTATTTTGAAACAGCCCCTTTAAATAATTTATCTTTACCTAATTGATATTATGAAACTTAAATCTTAAAAGTCAACATCCGATCCTTTATTAACCAAAAGCTGATACTTAATATACCCTCCCGATTTAGAAGAATATTTCGTATAAATAGCCGTAATAGATCCTGTATCACCATTCTCCGGCAGTGGATTTAAAGCGAAGTTAGCATAGCCACTTACACGAAGAATCAGATTTGCAAGTTTATCCTTTTCGTCAGAAGGAGCATAAGTAAAGAGTGAAGATCCATAATAACGCTGATTGTTATAGTTGTATGCAAAAGTCGGTGTCAAGCCCTCTTTATCATAATACTTGTTAGTATAAGTCGCTTCTGTAGAATTATCGATATAAACAGTTTCCAAATATTGCGGATATGTATCACCATCAAAAGCTCCAGCTTTGTAGGTCAGACCTTCAAAACGAATCAGACGTCCCAACTGATCATCATTCAGTACTGTTTTATAATTCTGCGGAGTAACTACCAGCGTATCTGATGATTCCAGACTGCCTAATTCACCTGCAAAGATATGAGCATCGCGCTCCATTTGCGTATCAAGATTACGATTAGCATAATTCTTTGCAATATCTTCAGCAGTAGGCATTCCACCTACACTCAACATATAGCGGTAATTACCGATAGCAAGCCCCTTCAGTTTTACATACAACGTCTGTCCTACCTGATAATATACATAATTGCTTACCATCAGCTTCAATTCAATACCAGCTGTACCATCGTAAATATAAACTGACTTATATACATTACCTGCCTGATCACTCGAAATGACCTTTCCTTGAATCACATAATCCTCAGTTATTTCTTTATAACCAGCCAAAGGAACATTGGCACACATCTCTTTCAGTTCTTTAATAGAAATAAGCTGGCAACCTTCTGATTCAAAATCGGCAGCTGTCCAAACCTTAGCAGGAGCCGGTTCATCAAAATCGCTGTAGCAACTGGTTACACCCATAGAAAGTGCCACCATCAAACTACCTATTATCAATTTATTTATCATAATAACAGTTCTTTTTCAGGGTTAGAAACGGAAATATAAATTCAAGTAATAATTTGTACCGAACATATAGAAGTACTTAGAATCGAAAGGCTGATAAGTAAGTGTACTAGCCTCCTTGTTCTTCAACAAACGAATCTGTTCATAACCTCCAGTCTTAATATTCTGGTTGTTCAGCAAATTATCAACACTCAAACTGAATCCCAATGTATAAGCACGGTTAATATACCAGTTCTTACCAATACTTGCATTCAATACATACGCTGCATCAAATTTCTCTTGTCCACGGATAGCTTCCAGCATCTCAGGATTTTCAAGCATCGGCTTTGTCAATACAGCATCAGTACGATACAGCGGACTCATTGACAGGTACATGTTATTATAATAGTTCAGGTCAAGCGATGCAAAAATATTATTACGGCTACGGTAAGACAAACCAATATTGGCAGCTGTCTGTGGAGTACTTTCTACACGTTTATTTTTCCAATAGACCTTACCCTGATTAATAACAGCCGCACTGTTGTCCTGAATCTGTACATAGTTTGGATTGTTCGAGTAAATATACTGTCCCCAGCTCAAAGCTCCTTTCAATGACAACCCTTCATACAAAGGAACAGATGCTGCTACTTCCAATCCGAAATGCTGCTTGTTAATGCCACTCATAGCGAAGTTTGAGAATGTAGCTTCTACGTCATCATAATAAGAAATCACTTTAGTCTGGTCTGTAAAAGTTGTATAGTAACCAGAAACACGTGCTCTAAAATCACCCATACGGAAATTATATGAAGCATCTACTCCAAAAACTTTCTCAGCTTTCACACCTGGTGTTACATCATTACGTGTACGAGGAGAAACAAAAGCTGATTGGAACGAAGGTGCATCTTGCATATATACAATGTTCGCTTCGAAATTATGAGCTGACGAAAGTACATAACGGAAATTAGCCTTCACTTTATATGTAAGATAATCCAGCAAGTCGGAATCCCCTTTTGAGTTTTCATAGAAAAGTCCTTTACGCCAAATACCATGACGCCACAATGCAGCATAACCTAATTCAGCTCCCAAACCAATCTGCAAGTTATTCAAAGAAAAATCATACTGCAACCAGCCACGTCCGTTAAATACATTAGCATAATAATCATAACTGTACTTATCTCCCACGCGTGCAATAGGTGCTCTTCCGTACTGTTCATAATAATCCATATTATTCTGGTATGAAATAATATCGATGCCTAAGTCACGTTCTGCAAACTTGTCGATATCCACCCAGTAATCACCACCCAATAAGTCTTTTACCTCACTATAATATTCAGTACGGTTACGACGTACATTAAGTCCTCCATTCAGCTTCGAATTATCTTTAAACAAATGTGAGAACTGCGTATAGAAATTCCAATCGAGCTGATCTGTATGACGTTCTTCTATCATGTTAATAGAACGATGTCCCTCTCCATAAAGTTCGTTCTCAGGCTGGTTACGGTTTATCATATACAAGTTATCCCAGTTAATATAACGGATATTATTCGTATTTGCCATCCATGCTTCTTGCAACCATGCTCCTGTAGTTGTATTAGGATAATAGCTAGGCAAATAACGATAATAATCAGGACGAGGATCTGGACCTCCATACCATGTCAGTGCAGAATAACCATTCTGTCCGAAACGAAGAGAAGTGGCTACGTTCAACTGCGTACGGTCTGTAATATCGAACGTATAATTCAGCATAGCAAGTGGTTCATGATAATCACGAACACGGGCATTACGACGCTTTCCATTCTGCCATCCCCAGTTAGGATTATAGTAATTGTTTCCTACCAAATCATATGCCTCCTGTGTAGAAGCCTGCTGTGCACCGCGTTCTGTAGGAGCGCCCAATACAGTTAAAGACAAACGATGCTGCGGATTGAACTGTTTTTCAACAGCCGCAAAATAACCGAAAGCATTGTAATATACACCATTTACATATGCATTATTTCCCTGACGGGTAGAAACAGAAAATGCATACGACCATCCATTATCCTGCATACCGGAAGAATAAGTAAGCATACCACGGAAACGATACATAGAATTAGTGCTTACCAAGCTGGCTCTCAACCCCTTACGCATCTGCGAAGGACGAGTATTGATGTTTGTTACACCAGCAATACCACCAATTCCCATTTCACCCATCTCTAGTCCGGTTGTTACCTCTTGATTACGAGTAGCATCATTCAGTCCACTCCAAAGTGACCAAGGAGTATAGCCTGTCATCGCATCGTTCAGCTGAATACCATTCATATATACATCTGAGAACTGAGAATCATATCCACGCACATTAAAACGCATTTCACTGAACTGATAGGAAGCGATATTATTGAAAACATCCTTCGATGCCGATAATGAAGTGGGCAATGATTGTGCATCATCCATCGTTTCCGTATCGAATTCAGCAAATATCGCATCATCCAGCACAGGCTGACGATTAGCAGGAACCATAATAACACGCATTTCACGCATATTTTTTCCTACACGTACCGGCAAAGTCAAATCTTCGAACTCTGCTGTTTCAAAACGCAGTTCATACTCTCCAGGAGCTACGTTCTCGAACAAAAACTCACCACTGTCATCAGTCGATGCAGTACGGTCGCCCGGAACAAGTGTAATCTTTACATTGTCTATCTTTGCACGCGTAGTACGCGATATTACTGTACCCTTAATACCTCCTCCCGTCTGAGCAAAAGCCGTAACGGTAAGCAGTGATACTAGTAAAAACAATAATGTCTTGAATTTCATAAATTTATGATTAGTTTGATTACTTACCTATATAAATATATACGGGGAAATGGTCGCTGAAACCTCCCTGAAAATTATTTCCAACGAAAGTACGTAACGGATATCCCTTATACTGCCCTTCTTTCTGTATCATGTAATGACGCTTGAAAATATTTCCATAAAATTTCGATTTTTCAGCTTTCAGAATCTGTAGTTTTCCTTTTTCACCGTCCAGCAGGTTTCCACTTACAACAATGTTATCGAATATATTCCAAGCATCACCATATGCCAACGTTCCATATCCAGCTTTCAGCAGAGCTGCATAAGGTGCATAATAATCAGCAGGCTGAACCTCCTTTACTTTAACTTTTGCTCCTATACCGTCTGCTCCCGAAATACTGCTGTCTATAGGATCATCATTAAAGTCCCCCATCATGACTACCTTTGTAGCTGGACGCAAGGCACGAACAGAATCTGCTATCTGACGCATTTGATGTCCTACAGCAATACGTTTAAATTCAGAAGCTTCCTTACCTCCCAGTCGTGAAGGCCAGTGTGCTACCATAAACAGAAAATCTTCTCCTTCTATCTTTCCCCACATCGCCACAATGTCACGTGTTTTGAAATCGGGCAACGAAGGAATCACGGTACGAATAGCTTTTGAACCTTCCAGTTTCAGCACATCTGGGCGATAGATAAAAGCAGCATCCACCCCACGTGCCTCAGGAGAATCGTAGTGTACAATCCGATAGTTGGCAGGAGCCAGCTTTTCTGTGGCAACAATATCCTCCAGTACATTACGGTTTTCTACTTCACATACACCTATTACAGCAGGATAATCTTTATTGATTGCCGCAATATCAAAAAAGACTTTTTCTATATTAGTCAATTTCTTATTATACTTATCCTGAGTCCATTTCTTGGGTCCCTCTGGAGTGAACTCATCATCTAGAACATCTGGATCATTCTGCGTATCAAAAAAATTCTCCAGATTGTAAAAAACAACTTTATAGGGCTTCTTCTGTGCATAGCCCGACACACAAATCGCAGCAAGCAACACCCCAAGCATCAATATTCGTTTCATAGTTATAGAATTTAATTAAGGTTCCACTCAATAGCATTGAAATCATTTTTTACCTCTTGCGGCACACCCGGGAAGAAGGTAAAGCCTGTTAATTGTTCTATTTCAGAAACTTTTTTACAAATCGCTTTTGAAGGCTGTGATTCAGAGTAAGCTCTGTTTTCCAACCAGAAACCAATAGTTTGCAACTGAGATGCATCACATTGGTTAACCCATTTACCGGAAACTCCTGACTTAGTTCGTAAAAGAACCTTAAAATAATGGGTCGGCACATCTACCTTCACTCCATTGTTGTCAGTAGCTTTCGTAGATGCACTTCCATAATAAGCTCCAGTTACTACATAAAGCGTATCTGTACACATATAGCTTTTGCGCAATTTATCTTCCAAGTTCATCCAAATAGACTGATTCAAACCTTTTCCTGTTTGAGGAGTCTGGTTCGTGAAATAAAAAGTCTGTGCATTCATTTCACGAGTCATCGTTCTATCAGCTGACGGAATCTGGTGTCCACGGTCGTATGCGGGATATTCCTTATAAGCCTTGCTCACAAAAATCTGATATTCTTCTGCAATATCGGGATCATAAATCCATTCATCCGTTCTATCCAATCCACCGATATAACAACTATGTAATGGATAAGCTACCCAAAGTGCTCCTTTGTGCGACTTATCATAACACATAGAATAGTTACGGACTTCTTTACCATTCAAATTCACATAATGAGTAACATACTGGTAATCTGCCCCTTCCTTATATACCGGAATTTCCGCCCATGAAGAAGAAAACTCAGGAGCATTTAGCTGTCCTTTCTGAGAAAGAGTCAGAACGGTCTGTTTACCTCCAGCAAAACTAATAGTTATACTAGCCTGACGTTGTTCATCACCTAAATTTTCTGTATAATAAACATACAGAACATTCATTCCCTCTGCCAGTGTACCTTCTTTATCAGACACTTTCGATGAAAGAGAGAAAGAACACCATTCTTTCCCTTCAGTAATTTCAGCTTCCCACTGAGTTCCTGCTGTTCCTTCCATTCGAATAGCCGCATTTCCCTTCTCCGCAGATATAGACGAAGAGTTGTTCCAATAAGCCGTTCCGGAAGGAGCAATCTCTGTACCTTCATCATTTCCACACGCCCACAACGTAAGCGAAAGAAATGCTATTATAAAATAACGGAACATGGTTGTTTGTTTATTTCTATCCACTATTATCATATGTATTGTAGAGGACACAGAGGGACACAGAGTTTTTCTCCGTGTCCCTACGTATGCTCAAAAGTTATATCGTTCAACTACAAGGATCTCAATTAATATAATTGAATACCACACATAAATGCACGATTACCTGTGCTTGAACCACTACCTGTAAAATCTGCACTTGTAGAGATTGTAATCGTAGAGGTTGCTGTCAAGCCTGTAAGTTGGAGTGTATAATAATCCGAATCCTCAAAATTTACAGTGAAAGGAGGATTTCCAGCGATACCAGTCTTTGCAGGAACAGCTACACTGCTCGCACCGTTTACAGCTCCGCCACCATTTACTTTAATATATAAAGTAGCTCCACCGCTATACGCTCCGGCATAGAATGAGAACTTCTTGTCGCCTGAAACTCCGATAGCTCCAGAAGTAAATACACCAGCTTTTGAACTAGTTCCAAATTTTATACCTGAAATTTCATCAGAAGAGCCGTTTATCAGTGCTCCAGCTTCATACATATTGGCATCATTTGTACCATTTCCGAACAGGAATGCATCCATTGAAGTAAATGTACCCTTTGTATCACTACCTGTTCCCTGAGCAGCCACTGTTACCGGTACTTCCACAGAAGAAGAAGTGCCATCCAAAGTAATCTTCAAAGTTTGAGAAACAGCATCGGCTGTTGTATTTGCTCCAGCTTTCACTGTTACCACGGTTCCGCTTACAGTAGCCGACAAAATACCTGACAAACCGGATGTACTCAAAGTCTTACCTTCAGCGTTCGCTACGGTTACAGTTATATCTTTAGTACCGCCTTCTGCTGTAAAGCTTACCTTATCAGGATCAACACCTGTAATGGCAGGTTCAGAAGAAGAGAATGCCTTTACATCATCCAAGTTACGCGGAGCAATCTGTGCAGCACTTCTGTACATAGTAGCCACACCTGTCAAATCACCCGTTGCATTTACATAAGTCTGACCTGCAAAAACAGAACCGGCCTGACAGTATACGGTGAAGTCTGTCCCGCCAGCAGTAAATGTATGAGTATCATATTTATCAGCAGTACACCAAGTACCAGCACCGTTAGAAGATGCATTCTTGATAGTTACAGTCATTGCCTGATATGCTGCCAACTTATCAGCAGTAATTTCAATAGGAGTAACATTTGCTGTTCCTACCTTTTCTACCTTACACCATGTTTCATCTTTTGCACCAGTCACTTCATATAAACCTTGATAGTTCTGAACCTTTGCAGCTCCTTTTACCAAAGTAACCTTTACTTTGTCACCCATCTTCAGTCCCAAAGTCTTAGGATCGACCTGACTGCCATAAAGAGTCACACCGTTCTTTTCACCAGTAGCACCTTCTGTTGCAACCTGCAAGTTATTGGTTGTAAAGTTTCCGTTTTCTACGTCAGCTTGTACAACAGCTTCGAAGAAACGGTCAGCATTGGCATCAATCACCTCACCAGTGCTCATTGGTTCAGGCATCAAAGCAATCAGTTCAGGGATAGTAATAGCAGTAGCTTCACCCGGTTCCACAACAGAACCACCCTCAAGATCAACCTCCTGACCGCCATTTCCTGTAGCCAGTGTAATGTCATCCAAACGATATACAGAAGATTCGTTTGCTGTAAAACGGATATAAAGTTCAGAAGTAGCTTTCTTCAATGTGAAGTTAGCAGTTGCAAAAATCCAGTATGGAGTTTCAGCATCACCATTATTCTTTTCGTAAGCAATTTCAGTCCATGCAGTACCATCAGCACTTAACTCTACCTTAAACTTGCTTGTATCGAATGTATTATCATACTGACCGTCATCACCTTTGCTGGAACGACTTCCACCAAAAGTCAGTTTCAGGTTAGTCTGCCCTTCAGCCAAAGCAATTTTCTGGATATCGAAGTTGGCAGGTGCACTACCAAAGAATACAACGTTCGGACCGGAAGCACCTTCGTAAGCATCTGTATTGGCTAAACCTGATGAACATACAGATGCATTATTGCCTGCATAAGTTACATTTGCAGCCGCATCACCAGTCTTATTCCATCCATCGTATTCACCAGCCAAAGGCCATGGAGAAGAAACAGATTTATTACCAACAGTTTCGCTGTAAAGTACTTTCGATTCAACCACCACACCACTCTTCACTGTTACAGTAGCAGTCTTCAGCGGACCAGACTGGTTTCCGATAGTAATATTGATTTTAGCCTCACCGTTTGTTCCTTCAGGTACACTTACCTGAACAGTAGTAGAGCCTTCGCCAGAAGTTTTCGAAAGGGTTACCCAATTAGTATTATCTTCCACGGCTGCATTCCACGGACGGTTCGTAGAAATATTAAATGACTGAGTACCGCCATTCTCAAACGTCAGAGTCGTAGGATCGACTTCCAGATAAGGAGCTTCTGTATCATCGTTATCATCCACGCAGGCAGTAAACGAAACAGTTAGCACCATGAGCAGTAGCCCATACCAAAAACTTAAAGACTTAAATTTTGCCATTTTGTTTTTTCATTAAAAGTTAATATATTATTTTCACTAATCCAGCCGAACCAAAGATAAAATAATGATTATAGTTTTTATTTTTGTCTGTTTATTCTTAAAATTTCTCGCATAACAGGCATGTAAAAAAGAGCAAATGCACTCTCCTGCATAGAGATTTTAATTTTGTGTCATTTTATAAAACAGATAACAAATATAAGAAAAAAATAAAAAATAAAACTCCCTATTAAAAAAATATCATCACATTAACTTGATTATGTTAATAAGCTCAACAAACCAATAAATACTTTTATGTAACAATATATTTCTGAATAGAAAAATTAATATTTAGTCTTCTAAATAGCTAACATTTTTTCAAAAGAAAAAAGCATTGCATAACAAATTATCAATTTAGATTACAATTAATCAGAATGACACATTCTTATCCAACTTACGATTTACACAACTTAGTTATTAACAACGTACGCCATCATATATAGACGGCTGATTATCAATATATTAAATCATAATCATCTTTACTTCACATTATCTGTCTAAAAGATTTAGATATTACATATTTTACAATTTATATTAAAATAAAAAAGTTGTATCAGGACGTTAAAGTCCCAATACAACTTTTATACCAAGCAGAACAAGTATGCTTATCTTTTAATAAAATATACTACAGTCGGAAGATGGTCGCTATATCCATTCATCCATCTGCCTCCAGCCTGCGTACGCAAAGGATAGCCTTTGTATTTTCCATCCGCTTGTATCAGGTAATCACGCTTGAATATTTCATGAGTGAAGTAACTCAGCTTTTTATAGCGTTTATTCAGGAAATTGCCAGTAAAAACAATCTGGTCGAACAAATTCCATTTACCTCTATACTTTAATGTACCATCGCCTCCGGCAAGCGTATTCCACCAAGGATTATATAAATCTTTCTTCTTCACATCTTTCATTTCACGCTTTGCTCCCAAGGCTTCTGCCATACTTTTATCCATAGGATCATCGTTCATGTCACCCATGATTACAATCTTGATTTTCGAATCCAGACGTTGCAGCGAATCCTTCAGTGCACGTACCTGCATACCTGCACGCTCACGAGCCGGAGATTCAGCTCCACGCGACGGCCAGTGATTTACAATAAAAGCCACACGTTCGCCAGCCAGTTTACCGTCAGCAATCAGAAAACCGCGTGTCGGACGATCTGTCGGTTGAGCCAATACATAAGGAACCAGTTTGGTAGCTGTTACTGTATACAGTTTCGGGTTGTAAAAGAAAGCACAATCCACACCTCTTTCGTCCGGTCCTTCATAATGAATAATCTCATACCCGCGATCGGCCAATGCCGGCTGTTTCAGCAAATCTTCCAGCACATGACGGTTTTCCACCTCAGCCATGCCTATTACCGCAGCCCCCTCAGGTGTCTTATCAGTAGCCAGCGATCCAAGTACCGTCGACATATTTCTCAATTTCGACTGATATTTCTTATCGTCCCATTTATTTCTTCCGTCGGGCAGATATTCATAATCTTTCTTACCCTCATCGTGCTTCGTATCAAACAAATTTTCGAGGTTATAAAAGGCAACTCCGTAGACCGTACCTTTCTGCTCTTGAGCATAGCCCGCTAATACCAGACATGCCCAGAAAAACGCAAACAGATATTTTTTCATACAAAAGATATAGGATAACAGAGGGATTGAATGTAAAACAATCACATTCAATCCCCCTCTATTATTAAATAATAACTTCTAGCATCAAAGTTTCACAGGATCTCCTGCAACTTCAAATTGTCCTTCTCCTAAACTCTTATAACGGAACTCATATAAATAACTTGTTCCATCATAAACCACAGCTTGTATTTTATAATACAAATCTACACCGTTCATCTGTGTAGGAGCATCGGGATAATTATGAGCAAGTACCATTCCGCATGCAACCTGAATCTGCTGCATCAGGTAAGCATTAGCCTTCTGCTCATCTTCTTTATCTACCAATCCTTCAGGGTCATTTCCTGTACGCTTATACATCTGTATATTAAAATTCTTATAATGAGAAGATGCACCAAACCACCATTCTCCAGTGTCGGGGTAGTCTTTATCCAAATAAGCAGGCTTATTCTCCGCAACCCAGTTCACAAGATATTGATAGTCATCGACAGTCATCGAAACGGTTATGGTAGGATCGAACAGCCATTTCTCACCATTATGTAAAAAAGTTTCTTTTTCATGAAGAACAATATTATTATTCAATACCCAAGTAGCATCTAACAAATATTCATCTGCCACTGCAGTAGTTACTTTTCCATCATAATACTTATACAAAACAACTTGACGATCATCTTTTTTTGCATAAGGTAATTTTTGAGATAAGAATACAGGCAAATAATCTACCGGTTTGAGAGAAGAAGAGAAATTGTCATTTTTTCCGGGATCACCCATTGCGTCATAATCACTAGGAGTAACCACCAGAATATCATTGCCTAAATAAGCCCCCCATTTACCATTTATAAACTGGAACAGGGAATTATAAGGTTTCTGCTGAGTAGGCTGTGAAGTAGTTATTTTTACATTATCCAACTGTATGGTCGTTGTAATCCCGCCTTTTGCTCCACGATATCGAAAAGCAACATAAATGTTTTTTCCATTAAAAGACTTCAGCGAATAAGTTCCGACATTCGTTTTATCCGTATATCCGCTTTCCATAGGAACCGGATAAGTAAAGTAATCGGTGATATCAGTCCATGCAGATACGTCGAATGCCTCCCCAGCATTATACGTATCAGAAATCAATACACTAAAAGCATCTCCGTTATAATGCCCGAACACAATATCAAAAGTTAACAAGGCATCAGCAGATTCAATTTTTACAGGTTTAGTTATCAAGTAATTCTCCAATTCTCCGTCAGCTTTGTAAGCAGACAACTCAGCTGCTCCGTCACCTTTATAGACATTTGCCGACCACTGTTCTGTACCTTTCACACTGATTTGTTTCCATCCCTCAATTTCAATTGGCTGTTTAGCAGTACATGAGTTAAAATTTTCACTCAGATAATCCGTACCTTCCACCGGATCATTCAGGTCATACATATAATCTACCAGACAAAAATCCCCTTCCTTGGCATCTTCCATACGAGTCGCTAAAACCTTGGGAATCTCCACATTAGGAGCATGAGAAGGAGATAAGAAATTATTTCCCCATATAGTCTTATAATCATCTCCACTTAAGGTATAAGCAGACACAACAGAAAATTTCTTCAGAGTTTCCGAAGTATCTTCCTGATAGTTATATGTAACCCCTACGGTAGACCCTTTTCCCCATGATCCATACATATTTGCCAATATAGCCGGAACATACTTTTCTGCCGAAGCAAAAGAATTCAGAGCCAAATCAGAAGCTACCTGTTTTGCCAATGCCTTTTCTTCATCCGTCTGTGCATCAGCCTCCGCGACTTTAGCTATAGATTCATAATCGGCCTTTACCAGGATATATTCCTCCTCAGTCTTCGTAATGGTGATACCTTCCGAATCTATTTCATTATAAATATCTTCCATCGGATCACATGCAGCCAGCAAACCACCAAAGAAAAACAATGCTATTAAATTATATTTCAATTTCATACCCAAATCATATTTTAAGTTAGTCATCAGAACATTACTTTAAATCCGGTAGACCATGTTCTTCCAAACCCATAGAATACCAAAGCAGAATCCCAGTCATGAGTTGCACCGTCTGTTGCATCCGCTACATAGCAAGTGTTTGTCAAGTTATACACATTACTGTAAATCACAGCCTTCAATCCTTTACATAAATCGAAACGATAGCTGAGTCCCAGATCGATGGTATAGAAGTTAGGCATCTTCCAGGAATCAATGCCGGCATCCGACTTGCTGGTACGGTTCGACGGATCGAAGTCAGCGTAATTCTTACCAGCAAAATTATAATCGGCATTCAGTTTCAAACCTTTAAAAACTTCCCACGAAGCAGACAGCGCAGCGGTAAGTTGTGCAGAGTTACCCACATGCACATCCTTTACATAAGCATCGTATGTACCAATAGGCTTGCTTGCCTCATCATAAATGGTGAAATGTACATCATCTGCCCATTTCCAGTCGCCTAGCGAGAACATTCCCTTCAGTTCGAAAGTTTTGACCGGTTTATAAGTCGCTTCCAGCTCTACTCCCATATGAATGGCATCCAGACCTGTGATATTGGCATATTCCTGCCCAACTCTTCTGCGGGTCGACTTATCCATCCAGCGGGTATAATATCCATTCAACGCCACATTAAAATACTCATTGTTAAAACCGTACCCTAACTCAAATGTCATAATCTTTTCATAAGGAGCATCGGCATTGGCAGAAACATTATTGTTAGGGAATACAGAATTGAAAAATGGAGCACGGGTAAAGTATCCGCCATTAACGAATACATTGTGGTTCCTATTAAATTTATAATTATATCCAGCTTTAACACTCCACGGTTGGAAGTGATAGAAATCGGAAATTTTCTTTCCGTCTACATTCCCACCCTTGTCATGATAGCGGTATGATTCGTTGGTGATAGAAGCAGAAAGGAAAGACGACCACTTATCTGTACTATATTCTGCCTGCGCGAACAGACCTGCCCAAACAATTTCACCCACACTATGATACTGAACGATATCACCCTCTTTCAGAATAACATTAGGAGATTCATAATCCAGATGTTTGCTGCCCGGAATATAATACGCACCGCCTAGCAGGTTATCGATGACTTCCTTGTGATAACCTTTGTAATAACGCCCGTCAAATCCTCCTGTAAATGTAAATTTCTCTGTAATACGATTTTTATACGAGCTCAACACTCCATACCAGTCATGATCATTTACCGCATTAGTAAAAATAGCCTGAGAACCATTAGGATTAGAAGCATTTGCAGCCAACACTGCATCATAATCTAGCAGTCCTCCAGCTGTTAGTTTAGTATCTTCGTAAGGACGTCCACTATTATTATCAATAGCTAACCAATTACTACAATTTCCACGTACACGACGTCCGCCACCACTTGCCATAGAAGCATAAAGAGAAGTTGTCAAAGAAGAATTTTCATTGATTGTCCAATAATGGTTCAACGAAACCTGAGGTTTGTGATAGTAGTTATATCCATAAGCTCCGCCCGTCAACTCACCGTTCAGGTATCCGTAAGAGTTACTGAAGCGCCCACCGTCGGGACTATTCTTGTAATCTTCGATATAATGCTTGGTAGCACGCTGATTATGCCACTGCGGAGCACCAAAAGCAGTCAACGACAGTTTATGATGTTCGTTGATTATCTTGGATATATTGCCAAAATACGTCCATCCCTCATAATTAGTCCCCTTTACATATCCGTCACCTGTGTTCAGAGCCCCCATTAAGGTCACAGCCCAACCATTGTCCATCAAACCAGTAGAAACAGAAACCGAATATTTGCGGAAGCCATCATTACCGATACCGATATAAGCCGATCCGCCTCTTTGAGCTTCTGTACTCTTTGTCACCATATTCATGGTTCCGCCAACAGAAGACAAGCCCAAGGCAGAAGCTCCCAAACCACGCTGTACCTGAATAAATTGACTCACATCAGAAAGTCCTGACCAGTTCGACCAGTATACCTTACCATTTTCCATTCCGTTGATAGGCACGCCGTTTATCAGAATACCCAGATTTGAAGAATCGAAACCACGCATATTGATTCGTGAGTCACCATACCCTCCGCTTTCACGGGTAACGTATACAGACGGAGTAGATTTCAGTAGTTCCGGAAATTCCAGATTACCCACTTTTTCTTCGATAGTTGCCAGTTTTACATTGGAAATCGGGATCGGAGTCTGGCGGTCCGACTTGATAATTGAAGCAATGACACTTACCTCACTCAGCCCAATGGCATCAGGAGTTAAGGCAATTGTCCCCAAATCCACATTTCTGCCGACAGCTTTCACATTCCGGCTTAATTCATTATAACCGACATAGCTGAAAACAAGCATCACCTTGCCATCTTTGACTTTCAGCGTAAAATTACCGTCGGTGTCGGTAACAGTACCCTCAGCAGACCCTTTCACCATTACGGTTGCCCCAATCAGAGGTTCATGGGTTTCAGCATCCATAACCTTGCCTTTCAACGTAGCCTGAGCTACTGCAGTGACTGTACCCAAAACTACAAGCACCGCAAACAATAGAAAATGCTTCAATTGATTTTTCATACGTTTTCTTAAATTGTTTTTGTGTTATTTATAAATCAAAACAAATATAACAAAAACTTTTTAAAAATTTAGCATAAAAATTCGGTTTTATTTCATAATTAACAAATTTGTGTTAACAGATTATTTCCAAAGAAAAGAAAGATTGTACATACAGTCTCTATCAAGAATTCAAAGCTAGCAAAAACAGAAGAAAAGGACAGTCATACATTGCAAATTCAAACAACAATACACAAAATCGCTAGCAAATTATCAGAAAGTCCAAATTTTAATCGGAATGTCACACACCTGCCGTACTTGCGATTTTAGCAAGTTTCCTATAACACAAAAAGCAGGCGGGCCACTAGTGTACCCAAAAGGTAGCATACCTACCACACTTATTTACAAGCTATTACAAGCTCCTACGGGCCACAACAGCACCACTAGTGTTGCCACCCTTTCCTATTATATATTAAAAGAAAGAGTAAAAGCAAGGGAAGTTTTTTCCGAAAAAACTTCAACCGGATTTTTTTAAGAATTCGTCAGATCGTTTTTAACACTTCAAAGCATACTGTAAATCTCCTGTAAGAATACGATATATTTTGTACAAAGCATTTCTCTATTCGTACATAAATTAGAGAAAAGTTCGGCAAGTTTTCGCTAAAACACCAGCATTTTTCATTTTCAAAGACCACACAGCCACTAAAGAAAGACATCCAAACATGAGGAAAACAGTCCGGTTTTTAGTATCTTTGCAAAGATAAGCAATCAATCGGAATAAAAAATCATGGCGAAAGAAAAAACCGTATATGTGTGTACCAACTGCGGACAGGAATCTCCCAAATGGGCAGGCAAGTGTCCGTCGTGCGGACAGTGGAATACGTTTGTAGAGGAAGTGGTACGCAAGGAAATGCCCGTAGCCAAGCATGTGGCACACGGTATCGAATCGGTGCGTTCGAAACCCCAACGACTGCACGAGATTACCTCAGGCGAAGAACAGCGCATCGACATGGGCGACGACGAGCTGAACCGCGTACTGGGAGGCGGGCTGGTAGAGGGCTCGCTTACGCTGATAGGCGGTGAACCGGGCATCGGAAAGTCGACGCTGGTACTTCAGACAGTGCTCCGCCTCACGGACAAGAAGGTGCTGTATATCTCGGGCGAAGAAAGCGCACGGCAGTTGAAATTGCGCGCCGACCGTATCCCCCATCCTGAAGCAAACAACCTGCTGATAGCGTGCGAAACGTCGCTGGAACAGATTTTCACAAACATCAAGAATACGGCTCCCGATCTGGTCATCATCGACTCGATACAGACCATCTCGACGGAGAACATCGACTCGTCGCCGGGCAGCATCGTACAAGTGCGCGAGTGTTCGGCTTCTATTCTGAAATTCGCCAAAGAAACAGGAACACCGGTTATTCTGATCGGTCATATCAACAAAGAAGGCAGCATTGCCGGACCGAAGGTGCTGGAGCACATTGTCGACACGGTGCTTCAGTTCGAGGGCGACCAGCACTACATGTACCGCATCCTGCGGAGTATCAAGAACCGCTTCGGAAGTACGGCGGAACTGGGTATCTACGAAATGCGGCAGGACGGACTGCGACAGGTGAGCAATCCTTCGGAACTGCTGCTTACGCAAGATCATGAGGGTATGAGCGGCATTGCCATCGCCTGTGCGGTAGAGGGTATCCGTCCGTTTCTCATCGAGGTACAGGCGCTGGTGAGTACGGCAGCGTACGGCATGCCCCAGCGCTCGGCTACGGGATTCGACCTGCGACGCATGAACATGCTGCTGGCGGTACTGGAGAAGCGTGTAGGATTCAAACTGGCGCAGAAGGATGTCTTTCTGAACATTGCAGGAGGGCTGAAGGTGAACGATCCTGCCATCGACCTGGCGGTAATCAGTGCCATTCTGTCGAGCAACATGGATACGGAAATCGAAGCAGGCGTATGCATGGCGGGCGAAGTGGGACTGAGCGGAGAAATCCGTCCCGTAAACCGTATCGAGCAGCGCATCAGTGAGGCCGAGAAACTGGGATTCACACGGATGCTCGTACCCAAGCATAACCTACAGGGACTGGACCGCAAGAAGATTAAGATTGAACTGGTTCCCGTGCGCAAGGTGGAAGAAGCTTTCCGACAGCTGTTCGGATAGAAGAGTGCAAAAAACAACATACAAGTCATGACGCAGAATGAAGAATTGGACAAGATTTTCTTTGTGACTTTCTGCATGGAACAGTACAAGCATGAGCACAATATGACAGGAAAAGAGGTTGCCGACCTTTTCTCCCAACAAGGAGCATTGACTTATCTGGAAGAAAATTTCGAAATTCTCCACATACAAAGCCGCCAGTGACTGATGGAGGAAACCAACCATCAAGAAGGTATATTTATGAATCTGGAAGTGACAGATAATAATCTATATTTGTTTTTACCCGGCAAGATAGCCCGGATGATACAGATTTGCCCTGTTACGCTTTTACCGTTCTGATACATACCGCCGTCTTACAGACCAGTCAACCAAACTGTGGCATTATGGTCCCACAGCCCTGTATGAAGAATTCATGGAAGAAGAAAACGTAAACAAGAACAACCAGTTATGATACAAGAATATCAGTTAAGAGTTCTGCCCGAGCAGGCAGCCAGCGAACAACATATCAAGCAATACGTGAGCCGTGAGAAGGGGCTCGACATTCGTACCATACACGCCGTACGGGTACTGAAACGAAGCATCGACGCCCGCCAGCGGACGATTTACGTAAACCTGAAGGTGCAGGTGTTCATCAACGAAACGCCTACCGAGGAGGAGTTTGTACGGACGGAATACCGCAACGTGGAGGGAAAGCCTCAGGTGATTGTGGTAGGAGCCGGACCGGGCGGTCTGTTTGCTGCCCTGCGTCTGATAGAGCTGGGACTGCGTCCGGTGGTAGTGGAGCGCGGAAAGAACGTGCGCGACCGCAAGACGGACCTTGCCCGCATCAGCCGTGAACACAAGGTGGACCCGGAATCGAACTACAGTTTCGGTGAAGGAGGTGCGGGAGCTTACTCCGACGGCAAGCTGTATACGCGCAGCAAGAAGCGTGGCAGCGTGGACAAGATTCTGAACGTGTTCTGCCAGCACGGAGCAAGCACATCTATCCTGATAGATGCGCATCCGCACATCGGAACCGACAAGTTGCCGAGGGTGATCGAGAACATGCGAAACACCATCCTAGCCTGTGGCGGAGAGGTACACTTCCAGACACGCATGGATGCCCTGCTCATCAAGGACAACAAGGTAGCAGGCATTGAAACGAATACGGGAAAGACCTTCCACGGTCCGGTGATTCTGGCTACAGGACATTCGGCACGCGACGTATATCGCTGGTTGTATGCCAACGGGGTAACCATCGAACCCAAGGGTATCGCCGTAGGGGTACGTCTGGAGCATCCGTCGATGCTGATCGACCAGATTCAGTACCACAACAAGAACGGACGCGGAAAGTATCTGCCGGCAGCCGAATACAGCTTCGTGCAGCAGGTAGAAGGCAGAGGGGTGTACAGCTTCTGCATGTGTCCGGGAGGATTTGTGGTTCCGGCAGCCAGCGGGCCTCACCAGCTGGTGGTAAACGGCATGAGTCCCAGCAACCGTGGCACAAAGTGGAGCAACTCCGGCATGGTGGTGGAACTGCGCCCCGAAGATCTGCTCCTGCCCGACTTGCAGCTTCAGGAGTGTGAAACCATTCAGGGTTCGGCAGAAGCGCAGACCGAGGAACTGATTGCCCGTTCGGGAAAACTGCCCGAGGGAAGCGTACATACACTGGCTGTGATGCACTTTCAGGAGAAACTGGAGCAACTCTGCTGGCAGCAGGGTAACATGCGACAGACGGCTCCTTCGCAGCGTATGGCGGACTTCATCAACCGGAAAATCAGCTACGACCTGCCCGATACCTCGTACAGCCCGGGACTGGTTTCTTCGCCGCTTCACTTCTGGATGCCGAAATTCATCAGCAGCCGACTAAGCCGGGGCTTCCAGTTGTTCGGCAAGAGCTCGCACGGCTTCCTGACCAACGAGGCAGTGATGATTGCCGTAGAAACACGTACTTCGGCCCCTATCCGCATCGTACGCGACAATGAAACCTTGCAGCACGTCACCGTAGAGGGACTGTTCCCCTGCGGAGAAGGAGCGGGATATGCCGGCGGAATCGTATCGGCAGGTGTAGACGGCGAACGGTGTGCCGATGCCGTAGCGGCGTACTTGCAGAGAGGATAAGGGAACAGGTAGATAAGCTAAGAAATAAACATAGAATATGGCAACCAGCATACAGCAAAATATCCATACGTTTCTCGACGATATCCGCAGGATTATCGATGCAGCCCGCACGAATGCGGTACGCAGCGTGGATTTTTGCCGGGTACAGATGTACTGGCAGATGGGACAACGCATTCTCGAAGAAGAACAGCAGGGTAAAGACCGTGCCGATTATGGCAGCTACCTTATCAAAAACTTGGCAAAGCAGTTGCAACCGGAATATGGAAGCGGCTTTTCTGTACGCCAGCTCGAACGTTGCAGACAATTTTACAGACTTTATCCAATTGCGTCCGCACTGCGGTCGCAATTGAACTGGACACAATATAAAATGTTGATTACCATTTCTGACCCCAATAAACGGGAATATTATGAGCTGGAAACAGTAAACAACTGTTGGACCGCCCGTGAAATGGAACGGCAAATCAACTCGCAACTCTACGAACGCCTGTTGCTGAGTAATGACAAGGAAGCTGTTCTTGCGGTAGCCCGAAAAGAACGTATTCCACAGTCGCCGTTGGAAATTATCAAAGATCCCATGTATTTGGAATTTTTAGGGTTGGAGCGCAAACCGGCTTATTATGAAAAAGATCTGGAATCAGCCATCATTACCCATTTGCAACACTTCCTGCTCGAACTGGGGCAAGGCTTTACTTTCGTAGCACGCCAAAAACGCATCCTATTGGAGGACGATGAATTTTTTGCCGATCTGGTGTTTTACAACCGCCTGTTGAGATGTTTTGTAGTAGTGGAACTGAAGACCGGCAAACTGACGCATCAGGATTTGGGACAACTACAGATGTATGTCAACTATTACGACCGTATGGAGAAGCTGCCGGAAGAAAATTCGACCATCGGCATCTTGCTTTGTACCAGCAAGAACGACACGGCAGTACGCATGGCTCTCCCCAAAGACAACAAGACCATATTGGCCAGCGAATACCAGCTTTATCTGCCCACACAGGCACAGCTGATTGACGAAGTGAAAAGTGTATGGAAGATGATAAACAAACCAAGCAATTCAACAGAGGAAGAAAAGGAGGAGAAAGCATGAGCAAGTTGCAGAAACTAATACAGAAACCTTGCCCAGAAAAAAACAGTCTGACGGACTAAAACAATTCCTCCGACATGAATCAATGAACCTGTGTGAAAAACATAACCTATAACCAAGATGCAACATATCCCTGAAATAGCAATCGTAGAACAGAATACGCTGACAGCATTGGGCTTGCAGACCATTCTAGAAGAGCTTATCCCCGTAGCAACCATCCGTACGTTTCCGTCGTTCGCCAGACTGATAGACGATACGCCGGATATGTACAGCCATTATTTTGTTTCGGCACAGACATACTTCGAGCATACGTCGTTCTTTCTGGCACGCCGTCCGAAGACTATCGTGCTGGCGGCAGGCGAACAGCCTTCACTAAGCGGCATTCCCACTCTGAATGTCTGCCTGCCTCAGGACAAGCTGGTGAAAGCCATCATGCAGATGCGGAAACAGGGACACGAGGCGACACATCATCCCGTATCACCGCAGGAAATGCAGCAGGAGCATGATCTGTCGCCTCGTGAAATAGAGGTACTGATTCTGATTACCAAAGGGCTTATCAACAAGGAAATAGCCGACAAACTGAACATCAGCCTGACGACGGTTATTTCGCACCGAAAGAACATTACCGAGAAGCTAGGCATCAAGTCGGTTTCGGGGCTTGCCATCTATGCCGTGATGCACGGGTATGTAGAAGCGGACCGGATATGAATAAAATCATCTGCATAGATTTTCAAAAGCCCAAGAACCAATTTACATAAATTAAAGATTAAAACATTGCATATGTAATAATATATCCTTATATTGTGAAAAATTATTAAACGCATTAATCATGAAAACAAAACTATTAATTGCATTGTGTTCACTAGGAATAGTCCTATTGACCACCTGCTCTTCTGAAGAAAAAAATCAACTACCTAAAAATTCTTCAGAAATGTCAGAAGATGAATTCGTTTCTCTTTTAAAGTTTAACGATTTGTCATCTATTGTAACCAGAGGAAATCCAACCATTCCACCCGGAAATAAAACGAAAGGTATACTTAGCGCAAGAATTGCACGTAAAAGCAAGAATTGCACGTAAAAGCAAGAATTGCAACAAAGGATTCGGATTATGTGATTTTAAATTATTTCCCAAAAGTACTTCCATTACGGAAATAGAACGAACTATTTCACCAGATGAATATCTATTTGAAATAACACTAGATGAAGATTCTATTTATGAAGTCAAATTATTACTTGCACAACCCTTACCTGAAAATATATCACCAGAACTAGCATCACTAAAAATTGATGATGATATATATTGGATAAAGGACGAGACAACGATGGCTGAAATAAACAAAATTATTACAGAATCCACTAATAGTAATGTACTCACAATAGAATCTCAAACTGGATTATTCTCTGCAACAGCTTATAAAATTGAAGCCGAAGTAATTAAATACAACCCCAATCTGGGTGAGAATGGAGGATATTCGGTCAAATTAATTAATACAACAAACTAATATGAAACTCATCTATGCATTATTGATTCTACTATGTACGGCAACACAATCTGTTTCTGCACAAATACTCAACCTCGGGGACGAAGTCGTCGTAGAAAAAATCAAACATTCTGATAAACAGTTTAAACTTATTTATATTTTTTGCAACTATTGCCAAATTTCCATAGAACGATATCCCAAAGTAGTCCAAACGGCGCAAAACAACAAAAACATAGAAGCGTTTTTCATTTGTGCACAAGACAGTTCCGACATCGTCCTCTATACCGATACCTGCAAAATGAAAGCACCCATGTATTTAATCAATCAAGACAGGAAAAGAAAAATGATAAGTTTCTACAATCCGATAAAAGCCACATGCAAGTACTTGAAAAAAAGACTTGGAATAGACACTGCAAAAATGGGAGCATCTGACTTCTGTATACTTGACAAGGACGGGAAAATAATCATCCAAACCGATTGGGAAACGGACAATAACGAGTATTTCCGATTGTTGGACGAATGCCTGAACAGACTGTGAAATCGGGTGGATATAAACAAAGAAAACAATAATACCCCAACCAGAGTAAAAAAACTCTGCCTTGTTCTAAGTAATGAGGTGTATCAAAAAAATGATTGTTTCAAAAAAAGCGGGGCAACCTCTGTCCGGCAACCCCGCTATATAAAAGATCTAACTTAGATTATTAACGAAAGCTTTATCGTAATTTTTCTTCAATCGGATCCTTATACTGAGTCTGGAGTTTCACCAGTTCAGCTTTCAGGTCTTCTGTAATCTTTTCATAACCCGGCTGACCGTAGAGATTGTGCATTTCGGTCGGGTCTTCCTTCAAATCGTACAATTCCCATTCATCAATGTCGTTGTAGAAATGAATGAGTTTGTAGCGGTCGGTACGAACTCCGTGCAGCGGTATACCCTGAACATCAGCCTGACGACGGTTATTTCGCACCGAAAGAACATCACCGAGAAGCTAGGCATCAAGTCAGTTTCGGGGCTTGCCATCTATGCCGTGATGCACGGGTATGTAGAAGCGGACCGGATATGATACGGGGTACGTATCAGTCCAGTCTAATCTCCGCCAGCGGAAAGTCCATCTTCTCTCCGTCTACATACAGACTGGAGTGTACGACAGGATTGTCTGTATTTATTCCGTCCACCCAAAAATCGAACGATATGTTCCACGTACGCCCTGTACCTAAATCGAGCGTAAAACATTCATTCTTGTACATCTTGGTCGGACCAAACTCACCGAACTTCAGGCAAGGTCCGCAGTCGTCTGTCATTCCCAGAGAAAGTCCGTTCCAAGCCGGTAAAAGCATACGTGTGGCTGGTACATCGGATTCCGGCTGTCCACCTCTTCCGGTTTCATCTGCCAACGGATAAACTTCTCCGGCATATTCTATCCGGATATCGTTTTCAAGAATATTTCCGGCAACACCGGCATCCAGCAGGTTCGTCCCTTCCTGACTGGTAACATGCAGCACAATATCGGAAACGCTAAAGTCCCATTCGTAGTCAGCCGAAGGTTTTTCGGAATCATTGCAGGAAGTCAGACAGCCCAGACTCAATGCCAGAAGCGAAACGATAAAGAAGAGCTTTTTCATATTCTCATTGTATTTAAGATTACGGATGCAATTTTAAAAAAAAAAACGATAAAATAATTGTCTTAAGATAAAAAACATCAGACAAACAGCCCTCTAAAAAGGGAATTATACAAAAGCAAAAAAAAATCTCCTGCTGTCAGCCACCTCATCAGAATAAGTCAGGACTAAAGCAGGAGATTTTTTATTATTTTTCAGCCGGAGCAGCAGCTTCTTTTGCCTGCTGCAACTTCTGTTCGATAGGATCCTTATACTGAGTCTGGAGTTTCACCAGTTCAGCTTTCAGGTCTTCTGTAATCTTTTCATAACCCGGCTGACCGTAGAGATTGTGCATTTCGGTCGGGTCTTCCTTCAAATCGTACAATTCCCATTCATCAATGTCGTTGTAGAAATGAATGAGTTTGTAGCGGTCGGTACGAACACCGTAGTGACGTTTTACCATGTGTTCTGCCGGGAACTCATAGAAGTGGTAGTACAGTGACTTACGCCAGTCGGCAGGCTTCTCACCCTTCAACAACGGAACCAGCGATACACCCTGAATATCTTCGGGAATAGGTGCTCCGGCAAGTTCGAGGAAGGTAGGAGCATAGTCGATGTTCTGTACCATCTGAGTTATTTCTCCCTTCGCCTTGAAGTCTTTCGGCAAGTGCATGATAAGTGGTGTATGCATGGATTCTTCGTACATGAAACGTTTGTCGAACCAGCCATGTTCACCCATATAGAATCCCTGGTCGGAGGTATAGACCACGAGTGTATTGTCGAGCATGCCTTTTTCTTTCAGATAGTCGAGCACACGTCCTACATTTTCATCGAGTGATTTCACCACCTTGGCATAGTCGCGCATGTAGCGCTGGTACTTCCATTCGGCAAGTTCCTTACCCTGAGGATTCTTCTTATAGAAATCATCAATAATCGGCTGATAGAAATCATCGTAAATCTTACGGTCTTCCGGATTCAGACGACCTACATAGCTTTCGTATCTTTCCTTCAGCGGAGAAGTCTTGTCGGCACGGTTCATCTTGTTGTCATAAATCAAGTCCATGTCTTTAAAGATACTCATCTGCTGGGCGGCAGCAGCCGGACGGCCTTCGTAATCATCGTAGAAGTTATCAGGCAACGGGAATGTCTTGTCTTCGTACAACGGCAAGTCCTTCAGATCAGGCAGCCAGTTGCGGTGAATAGCTTTATGATGGATAAACAAACAGAAAGGTTTCTCTTTATCACGCTGGTTTTCCATCCAGTCGATACTCATGTCGGTAATCAGATTGGTGAGATATCCTTCCTTGCGGATGGTGTCATTATCCATCGTGATGAAATCCGGATTGTAATAATCTCCCTGTTCGGGCACAATTTCCCAATGGTCGAATCCGGTAGGCAGACTTATAAGATGCCACTTTCCGATAATGGCAGTCTGATAACCTGCCTTTTGCAACAGCTTCGGCATGGTCTGCTGAGAACCGTCGAACACACAGGTTGTATTGTCGGTAAAGCCGTTAGCGTGACTATGCTTACCAGTGAGCATGCAGGCACGGCTAGGTCCACTTAAAGAATTGGCAACGAAGCTGTTTGTAAAGATCACACCATCGTTGGCAATACGGTCCAGATTCGGAGTTTCTACAAATCGGCTACCATAGCAGCTCATCATCTGTGCCGTATGGTCGTCGGTCATGATGTACACAATATTATACTGCTTGGGTGCTTCTTTTTCACTGCCACATGAAGCCAAGGAAGCCAAAGCTGCCATCCCCGTCAACGGGTAAATAAATGAGGAAGTTTTCATAAAATGAAGTAAGTGAAAATTTATACTGCTTATTACAAATATACCAGCTTCGAGTCTGTAAGGAAAACCCCAAAGCCATCAAGCAAAAAAGTCCGAGGAATATGGAAATGTTTTTTCCTCGGACTTTACCTTTTATACAAATTCTAATTCAAGAGCAGGTATTATTCCCTGCTTGATTTCAGATAATTTCTGCCGGTATTATTTTTCCTTTTCCGAGAAGTATGATCGGAATCGGGAAATTACCAGCCGGGATTTTGTTCCCACAAGCCACCAGTCAGACCACCTACCATTTCCTGACGGATAGGCAACAGATAATCACGGTCTACATCAAACTGCCAGCCGTTCGGATAGTTGGTATTGTTGAATGATACGATATAACCATCCTTCAACCAGATATTTGAGCCTACGGTCATAATACCTTCGAAATGTTCGCCCAGTGTACTGCCTGTATACAAAGCACCGGTAGGAGTCTTTCCAACGATCAGTTCATCGGCAGCAGCCCAGCGCAAGATATCTGTCAGACGACAGTTTTCGAGTGCTTTCTCCACACGACGTTCACGACGCACAGCCTGAATGTACTTGTCGAGGTTATGGAACGGATAATCAGCGTCAGTATTATATTCGCGGTCGAAATCTACATCCGGCATGTTCACACGAACACGCAACGGATGCAAAGCTTTCTGAATTTCGCTGGCATTGTTTGCACCGTCCAGTTCAGCCAATGCCTCTGCATAGTTCAGCAGGATATCAGCATAACGTACCTGAATAGCCGGAGCCTGACTACGGTTTGCAGTAGTGTAGGCAGCAGAATTCGAAGTATTGAACTCTTCGTATTTCAATATAGAATAACCGGTAGTATTCTGATGATAGTTAGTTGCATCCAGCGGCGGCCATGCATACAGCGTACCGTCGTTACGGATCTGCTGTCCAGGCATGAAGACAGTCTGTGACAGACGCGGGTCACGCAGTTCGGGGCTCAGCTCGGCACCGTACGTACGTTTAGCTTCCAGCTTGGCATTGCCGGTAAATGGCTTGCCGTCAATCGTCAGATAATCGTCAACCAGTGAAGCTGAAACACCAATCTGTCCACCACCCTGACAAGCATAATATGTTACATTGTGACCGATTCCGGCAGAAGCATTATATTCTTTCCACCACAGAACTTCCTGATTGTCGCTCAAATCGGTATCGATAAACATGTCACGATAGTCGGTCAGCGGTTTGCCAGTACTATGGATACTCCATACATTACGGTCAATCACCTCTTTAGCAGCTGTTGCAGCCAGTTCCAGCCATTCCTTGATTTTTGCATCAGGATTAGTCAACGTCTTATCGTAGAACGGGTCGTTTTCTGCACGGTGATATTTTTCCCATGTAGCAGCAAACAGAGCCACTTCACTCTTCAAGGCACGGGCTACATCGCGGTGAACACGACGGGTAGCATTATTGTCTTGCTCTTTCAAGTATGTAATGGCATCCTTCAAATCATTCAGGATGTAATCTACAATTTCCGTACGGGTATTACGCGGACGCTTCATCAGCTCTGAATCCGGATCCAGCTGATCTTCTACCCATGTCACGCCACCGTAATTTACCAGCAGGTGGTAATAATAAGCAGCACGGAAATAATAAGCTTCTCCCAGACACTGTTCATAGTCAGTTCCCTTATCTTCGCAGTTTGTAATATTCTGAAGCAGGAAGTTTACGTTTCGTATAGCCTTGTAATCATCCAGTTCAGCAGCATTACTAAGTGAAGTTTCACCAGCCAGACGTGTATCAATCGCATTCGGATACAAGTTATCACTGTTAGCATCGCCGAAAGCGATACCGTTAGTACTACTGTTAGACTGAGTCTTGATAGCAGTATTGTTGACAGTACCTCCACCCATCACCGGCACACTTCCCTGATAGAACATATTCAGGTACATGTTGATTTCACTGACTGTAGTGAAAGCACCTACCGTAGACATCTCCCCTTGAGGTTCCTGATTCATATCGAAGCAAGAAGTCGTCCCCAAGCATAAAACTGAAGCAATCAGTAAATGTATATTTTTCATAATTGTTTTCCCGTTTTTACATATTTAAAATAACACCGACAGAGAATACTCTGGTCATCGGATAGTTCTTACCTGCCTGCTCAAGCGCATCGCCATAACTATTCTGAGTAAACAGACCTTCCGGATCGAAAATACTGCTCAACTTGGTAAAGGTCAGCAAGTTTTCACCAGAGAAGAATACCTGTGCCTTAGTAAGGTGAATCTTTTCGATCCATGCTTTCGGCAGGTCATAGCTGATAGTCATGTTCTTCAGACGACAGTAAGCGGCACTCTGCATATAACGGTCGGATTTCTGAGAAGTCTTAGCACGGAATTTACCTACAGCCTGGTTACCTGCTGTGTATGGGTTTGGATAGTAAGCATCCGGATTTTCCGGTGTCCAATAATCAAGGTGTTCCTTGAATACGGTAACCTGTGCGTATGAACCCGATCCCCAGAAGTATGATGTATTCATGGCAGGACACCAGTCACGCTTACCTACTCCCTGGAACATCAAGCTCAATGAAAGACCTTTCCATGAAATAGATCCGTTGATGGTATACTGATAACGCGGAGTTGTGTTACCGATGACAGTCATATCACCCATATCGCCAACGCGATTTGTACCGTTATCAATCTTATTGTTTCCATCCAAATCGACATACTTCACATCACCCGGCATCCATTTCTGTCCGCTCAGGAAAGCCAAATTGTATGTAGAATTATATGCATCGGCTTCTTCCTGAGTCTGAATCAGACCAGAAGCACGGTATCCCCAAATTTCACCTACTTTCTTTCCTTTATACCAGTTGTTTGAAGGATCAGAACCATCGCCTTCATAAGCAGTAACTTCTGAAGTAGCATCAGAAAGAGAACCACCGATAGAGTAATCGATATCCTTACCGATCTTTCCTCTCCACTGCAAGGTAAGTTCCCATCCACGGTTACGCATCTCAGCATTGTTGGTTTCAGGAGCAACAGCACCGAAGAAATCGGCCAGTGCAACCGAAGGACCTAACATATCTCGTGTATCACGCTGGAATACATCGAATGATCCGGTCAAGGCATTGCCGAAGAATCCGAAGTCGATACCTATATTTTTATGCTCTACCTTTTCCCATGTAGTATTAGAGTCGACTACTGAACCTGGTTTGAGATAACCTTCTCTTCCGTTCTGGAAATACCAGTTACCCAATGACACTGGATCCATGGTAGAAGCGAATGTATAGTAAGCAGCTCCAGTCTGGTTACCAAGCAATCCCCAAGACACACGCAACTTCAGGTTAGACAGTACATCCTGTGTCTTTTCCATGAACGACTCACGCATAATGTTCCATCCTAAAGAAACAGACGGGAAGAATCCCCAGCGGTTACCCTTGGCAAAACGTGAAGAGCCGTCGTAACGTCCGTTTACTTCTACCAAGTAACGTCCCATGAAATCGTAATTGATACGGCCGAAGTATCCGCGTGTAGCCCATGCATAACGAGTATCTTTCACGGTACGGTCACCGCTTGCCATTTCAAGGCTCGGATTGCTGGTAGACAGGATATCTGTTACAGAATCGTACAAATATCTGTATTTGTAATATTCTTCCTGATAACCCAACATCGCTGTAAAGTTATGTTTGTCAGCAAGAGAGAATGAATAATTAGTATACAGGTTGACAGACTGATACTGGTTGTTCATGTCGTAACGGGTATACGAGTTGCTTGCTCCATCTGCAATTTCCGCACGTGTACCTATATCATATGAGTCGCCGGAAGCATTCGGAATCTGCGGAAGTACCTTCAGTGCCCAATAATCGCGTGTATTATAACGATAAGTATAATCGAAGAAGATATGCCAGTCTTTCAGAGGTTCCAGTTCCAGTCCGCCAGTCATGGTCAGGTTATTGTTTTCAGTATTGGTTTCCGTACCGCTCTGCAAGTATGGAATCATTGACAATTCTGTAAAGTTGCCATTCGGATCGACTACACTTACTGTAGGACGGAAACGTGCCAGTGAGTGATAGAAACCTTCACTTAAAGCACCTGTACCAAACGGAGACTCATTGTTTGAGTTCATGTACTTGGTATTCACCTTCAGTTTCAGCCAGTCGGTAACCTTTGAAGTAACGTTACTGCTGAAGTTGAAACGCTTATAACCAATATCGGCATAACGCAACAGACCGTCTTCCTTGTACATACCACCTGAAATGTAATACTGTGCCTTTTCGCCACCACCGCTTATACTTACATTGTGATTCTGCTTGAAAGCCACATCCTTGTAGTGAAGATCGAAATAATCTGTATTACCTAAACCTTTGGCACTGTTTTCGAACGCTGCCACCATTGACTGTCCAGGAGTCAGTTCTGCCCACGGATCAAGTCCGGTAGGATCATTGATATACTGCTGCAACTGAGCCAGTTTTTCATCGCTATACTGCTTAACCATACCGGCGTTTTCGCAAGCCTTATTGAAATAAGTAGCAAATTCGTATGCATTAGCCATTTCCGGCAACGACATTGGTGAGGTCCAACCCAATGTAGCCTGATAGCTTACACGTGCCTTACCTTCTTTACCTTTCTTGGTAGTAACCAAAATCACACCGTAAGCTGCACGCGCACCATAGATAGAAGAAGCTGCCGCATCCTTCAGTACGGAGATATTTTCGATATCATTCGGGTTAACATCTGCAAGATCCATTTCAACTCCATCGACCAATACATAAGGAGCAGCATTGCCCGACAAGTTACCCTGACCACGCAACTGCAAAGAAGAAGTTGCACCCGGACGACCGGCGTTGGCATTATCAATATACAATCCCGGAACCATACCCTGCAAACTCTGAGTAGCATTTGCCAGCGGACGCTGTTCCAAGATTTCACCTTCTACAGTAGCAACAGAACCAGTCAGGTTGACTTTCTTCTGTACACCGTAACCAACTACTACGACTTCATCCAAGACCTGATTATCTTCTTTCAGCGTAATATTAAGGATTTTGCCCGGAGTAACCTGTACTTCCTGAGTCTGATAACCCATATATGAAATTACGATGACTGCATTTTTTGCAACGTTCAGCGTAAAATTACCGTCGAGGTCAGTAATGACACCGTTTGTCGAATTACCTTTCTCGACAACTGATGCACCGATAACCGGAAAACCAGTTGCATCATACACAACACCTTTTGCTTCCACGCTTTGCTGGAGAGCACTCATTGCACCACTCTCTACCACCATTCCTTCAGCATTTACCAAATGTGGACACCCTAGCCAGGCAGCAACACTTAAAAGCGAAACTTGCTTAATAAAGCTCCTACTAAAAAAGAATCGATTCATAAAAAAATTACAATTGTTAGCCTTAGATTTAAAATTTTCATACAAATATATACAATATTATTAAGAATATAAGAAAATTCATTATTTTTGTAAAATAAATCATTAAAAAAATAGTTTTACCATGAAGAAGAACCCAGTAAAAGTATGGGCAATTTGCCTGTTAGCTGCCGGAAGTCTGATAGCATGTGGACCGCAGGAAACCCAGACAGGAAGCCTGAACGTCATCCCATTGCCACAGGAAGTCACAGAGAATCCATCAGCAGCACCTTTTGTTATTAAACCTTCTACAACAATCTGTTATGAAGAAGGCAATGAAAAACTGGCAAGCACAGCCCGTCTGCTGGCTGATTATATCAAGGAAGTAACAGGTACCGAGGTTAAAACCGGAACCAAGGCTGAAAAAAACTGTATCATCTTAAAAGTTGATCCGTCTATCACACACAAAGAAGGATATGAACTGAATGTCACAGCTGATGCAGTTACCCTGACAGGTGCTACGGAAGCAGGTGTATTTTACGGTTGCCAGACCATACACAAAGCACTCCCCATCACCGAGGGAAAGGCATTGGCTTCACTGCCAGCCGGCGAAGTAAACGACTTCCCGCAATACAGTTACCGTGGTTTCATGATAGACGTAGGCCGTCATTTCTTCCCGAAAGAATATCTGAAGGAACTGATTGACGTTATGGCACTGCACAACATCAATTACTTCCACTGGCACCTGACAGAAGACCAGGGCTGGCGTATCGAAATCAAGAAATACCCCAAGCTGACTGAAATAGGTTCTTACCGCAAGGAAACGCTTACAGCACCGGGATCGGGAAAATTTGATGGAACACCGGTAAGCGGTTATTATACACAAGAAGATGCTAAAGAAATCGTAGCATACGCAGCAGAACGTTTCATTACAGTTATCCCCGAAATTGATATGCCGGGACATATGCTGGCAGCCTTGGCTTCATATCCGGAACTGGGATGTACGGGTGGTCCGTATGAAACAGCAACCAAATTCGGTGTATTCAAAGAAGTGCTTTGCGGAGGAAATCCTCAGACACTGCAATTTGCCAAGGATGTAGTAAATGAACTGATGGATATATTCCCGGATGCTCCTTATATTCATATAGGAGGAGATGAATGTCCGAAAGCGGAATGGAAGAAATGTCCGAAATGTCAGGCTAAGATCAAGGAACTGGGGCTGCGCGATACAAAGGAGCACAGCAAGGAAAACCAGCTTCAGGTATATTTCATGAATGAAGTAGAAAAGGAAATAGCCAAACGAGGCAAGAAAATGCTGGCATGGGATGAAATACTGGAAGGTAACCCGAATCCGGAAACAACTACTGTTATGGCATGGACAGGTATAAAGGCGTCTATCAAGGCTGCACAGCTGGGACATCCTACCATTGTCTGCCCGATCAGTCATTTGTACTTCAGCAATCCGGGATACAACCGACTGAAAGGAGTAAGCAGTGTAGAACGTGTATACAGCTTCGAACCTCAGTCTGAAAAGCTGACTCCGGAAGAAAAGAAGAATATCATCGGAGTGCAGGGATGTATCTGGACAGAATGGACAAAAGACAGCGTGAAGATGGAATGGCAAATGATGCCACGTATCGCTGCGCTGAGCGAACTGCAATGGAGCAATCCGGCAAAGAAAGACCTGAACGGATTCTTGAAACGCCTCCGCCATCAGTTGGATCTGTATGAGTTGTATGGCTTCCACTACAAAATGGACATTGAAGACGTAACGATAGATGTGGAACCTAAAGGGGAAGGCGGAACAGCTGTAATCACACTGAACACGTTCGACAACGCACCGGTTTACTATACACTGGACGGCTCTGAGCCATCGGCAGCATCGCAGCAATATACTCAGCCGTTTACAGTGGATAAGACTACAACAATCAAGGCGAAAGCTATCCGCAACGGTCGTGAAAGCAACGTAACCGAAGAAACGCTGACTTATAATCTGGCTACTATGCACCCGATTACCCTGAAATGTGAACCTGATGAAAAGTTCACTTACAAGGGAGCAAACCTGCTGGTAGACGGTATGACGGGAGATGACAACTACCGTTCAGGACGTTATATCGGTATTTACGGTCAGGACTTCGATGCCACTATCGACTTGCAGGAACCGAAAGAAATATCTTCTGTATCACTGGGTACATATCTGGTTCCGGGTGACTATATCTTCGGTTTGACCGGACTGGAAGTATATGGTTCCGAAGACGGAAAGACATACAGCAAGATTGCTTCGAAAGCTATACCGACATTGGAAAAAGGCAGCAAGAACAATGTACTGAAACGTGATACGGTAAACTTCGACAAGACCAAGACACGTTACGTACAAATTATCGGAAAGAATACTCCGGTACTTCCGAAATGGCATCCGGGTGCAGGCAAGCAGACTTACCTGTTCCTCGATGAAATTGCCATCAACTAAGAATATTATAAACGGCTGCTGAGATAAGACGCCGCCGATATCATCAAAAAAAAGAGTCATATCAAACTCTCCGCATGGAAAGAAATGATATGACTTCTTTTTTATTTATACCATCACCTGATATCAAAGCTTAAATGTATTAACCGAATTAGCTTTTAAGGTAGGAGAATAAACAATACCGTTTATCTGGAAACTTACCACCTTATCAGTCGGCTCGGCATTACCAATCACTACCACGATACTGTTATCCGTATTTACAAATGCAAGAACATCCTCGTAACTGCCGGAAGTTTCAATTCTTTTTGCACCCGGCAATACATAATGGCTGACGTGCTTCATGATATAATATTCCGGAGTATAGCGGAAAGACTTTCCGTTTTCATCGACTACAACCAAAGAGTTCTGTGCCCATCCCCAACGGCTGATACCTCCTTCCATCAAAGAAGTATTCCAGTACTCGTACACACTGACACCATTTTTCAGGTAGTGCTTCATCAAATCCCAGGAATGAGCAGCACCCTTCCAGTCGTTCTTGCCATTGCCACACTCCTGCTCCGTCTGATACAATTTTATATCTGGATATTTTGCCTGTACTTTAGGCAGAGCATCTTTTCCTGCCCACTGGAATCCTACTCCTTTGACAAAACGTGCACAATCCTTATCTTGCAGAATGGTATCAACAAGTGCTCTGTTGGCACGTTCCATCGTACCAAACATAACCTCAACATTCTTTTCAGCCATAGCCGGTCCCAGATACTTGCCTACAAAATTTGCCAGTCCCTTTGCAGTCCAGCAACAACTGGGAAATATCTGCGCCGAATTGAATTCATTCTGAGGCATGACAGCAAATATATCAATACCTTCCTGACGGTAAGCATCAATAAACTTTGAGAAATACAAGGCATAAGCCTTCAGATAAGCATCTTCCTGAATAAACATATCTGTACCTTCTTTCCCCTCTTTATCTTCCGGCAAACCATTGTCTACCACACGAGTCATATAAGTGCTTTCACCATCTTTCAGACGTTCTTTCAACAGACGAGCCATCTTCATAGTAGACAATCCTGCATAATGCTTATTGTATTTCATCCAAGAAGGCGGACACCAGGGAGATGCCCATATTTTCAGATCGGGCTGATAGCGCAACGCAGCCTGAATAAAAGGAATCAACGTCTGTCTGTCATGGTCTATTGAGAAATCCTTCATTTCAAAGTCACCAGCAGTTTCATTATACGAATACCAGTCAACAGCAAAATCGTTTGCAGCCACAGGCATACGGCAAATTGTAAAGTTAGCTCCTACTCCGGGAGTAAACATCTCATTCAAGATACTGTCGCGTACCGAAGCATCCAGCTTGTTTAAAGAAACCCATCCCAGTTCATTAAAACAAGTACCAAACCCATCGATGGTCTGTCGGGTATTGGCTGGATCGATAACGATATCGGCTTCCTTACCCGTTTCTGATACAGGAACAGCAGGTTGAGTAACCCACGGTTCATCAAATGTTGTGCTGACCCATGCAACTTCCGGAGTGTGCTGGCAAGACAACAAAGTACCTGCCGCCAAAGCTAAGAATAAAGATTTTTTCTTCATAGTACTAAAGTAAATCAGGAAGCCCAAAACACTTCCTGATTTGATAAAAAGTTATTAATCAATTAAATTTTAATCTGTTTCTAAGAGATTTTTCTATCTGATATTTTTAAAGCGTATAAGTCTTTACTTAAACAACTCAGGTACAAAATGATTCAGGTATTTACGCCAGTTACGCCACTCATGTCCTCCGTCAGTTTCCATATATTCATATTTATATCCATTAGCGTCAAGAAGCTCACGGTACTTCACGTTATCCTGGAACAGAAAATCTGTATTTCCGATTCCGATAAAATAAAGTTTAGGAGCATTGGAGAACTGTTTTGCCAGTTTTGCTTCCAGATTTTCATAAATATATGTATTCTCACCCTTTGCCTGACGGTTTATAGCAGCAGAGAACAGACCTACATAACCGAACAAGTCAGGATTATTGGCAGAAATATAAAGAGAATGGAATCCACCCATCGACAGTCCGGCAATCGCACGGTGGTTTTTATCATTTATAGTACGATAATGACTTTCCACATACTTCGTGATATCCGGAAAGGCCTTTTCGAAAGAACCTTCCATTGTCTTCGGATTGGCAAACGAAGGCTTATACATACTGTTAGGATATTCACCCGGTACAGCTTCCTGAGCACCGTTTCCGTTAGGCATAACCACAATCATCGGTTCAGCTTTTCCTTGTGCTATCAGGTTGTCAAGTATCTGAATAGCTCTACCCAGCTCACTCCAGGCATTTTCATCACCTCCCGCACCATGCAACAGGTATAATACCGGATATTGTTTATTGCTGTCTTCATAACCGGCAGGTGTGTAAACCGTCATGCGGCGACGTTCCATACCCAATGTTGGACTAGGATACCAGACCTTCGATACGGTTCCGTGAGGAACTTCACGTACAAAATAGTTTTGAGACAATTCTCCATCGACCAGAAAATAATTGGTATACGTAGCAATATCACGAATCATATACACATTGCTGGGATCGAGCATACGCATGCCGTCAACGTAAAAACAATAAGTATGAAGTTCAGGCGACGGCATAGAGGTTGTATATGTCCATACTCCATCTTGCCCCTTTACCATAGGTATTTGTTTAGGAGCTTCCATCACACCAAACGAGGTCTGCCGTTTAACTTTTTCAAAAAAATCTGCCTCAACCACTACTTCTTTGGCATTTGGAGCCAGTAATTTAAAAGTTACTGTCTGGTTCTTCAACTCAGGAGAAACAATATCTCCCGTGTTTACAGCTACAGTTTCCTGAGCCCATGCGGAAAGAGAAATCAAACATCCTACCGCCAAACTTAAAAATGCTTTCATAACAAAATAATTTTATGCAAAAATAAAGAATATCATAACATCTGTTATTTACATTTTTGCTTATTTATTACAAAAATCTTTGAGTATAAAGCTTTATATAATAAAATAGAAAAAGACAACCTGAGTAATAAAGATCCCATTATATATCAATAAGAATCTTTATAGCACATAATGAAGAACGTCTTTGAACTATCCATACACTTTCGACAAAGTGGTATTAACATTTTCCCAATGAATCTGTACAAAAAATAAAAAAACAAGCCGATGTTTTTCCCTAAACTTCATATACTTTTTCCCACATAATCCTCATAAATTAGGATTGCCGAATAAAGAGAATTGACGTTACTTTGCAACCGAATTACAAAAAACCACTAGACAGATATGAAACGTACAATTCTCGCTTCGCTGGCAGCAGCCGTGACAACAACTGTTTTTGCTGCCCCGACTGATACAGACAATGCATTGGTCAAAGATACAACTAAAGTGATAGACATCGAGGAAGTAGTTGTCATCGCTACTCCGAAGGAAAACAATCGTCTGCGCCAGCAGGCCATTTCGTCGACATCGCTTTCGCAAAATGAAATGCGTAACAACTCGGTGACCTCGGTCAAAGCGTTGTCGGGACTTGTACCCAATCTGTTCATCCCTGATTACGGCTCGAAGTTGACAACTTCGGTATATGTACGCGGTATCGGTTCGCGTATCAATACCCCAGCCGTAGGTCTGTATGTCGACAATATCCCATTCATCGACAAGTCGGCATTCGACTTCAACTACTCTGACATCGAACGAATAGACGTAATGCGTGGTCCGCAGGGAACACTGTACGGACGAAATACGATGGGGGGACTGATTCGTGTGTTCACCAAATCACCTTTCACTTATCAGGGAACAGATATCCGTCTCAGCGCAGCTACATACAATGACTATAAGGCTTCTCTTACTCACTATCACCGCATTTCTTCACAGTTTGCGTTTTCTACGGGATTCTTCTACGAACACAAGGGAGGTTTCTTCAAGAACAACTTCAACAACAAGCGCATTGATACAGACGATGAGTTCGGAGGACGTTTCCGCGCCATTTATCTGCCTTCGGAAAATCTGAAGCTGGACTTCACGCTGAATTATGAATATACCAATCAGGGAGGATATCCATACGAATATACCGGACGTACCGATGACAAGACAGAAGACCGCGGTGAATATATCGGAAAAATATCTTACAACCGTGAATGTGGCTACAAGCGTAACCTGCTGAACGGTGGATTGAATCTGGAACATCAGGCAGACAACTTTATTCTGAGCAGTGTGACTGGTTTCCAGTATCTGTACGACCAGATGAATCTGGACCAGGATTTTACGGAAGCTGACATTTATACCATCATGCAGAAGCAGAACTCCAAGACTATCAGTGAAGAACTGGTGCTGAAATCGAAACCGGGCAATCGCTGGCAGTGGACTACGGGAGTGAGCGGATTCTACCAGTGGCTGAAAACCGACGGACCGGTTACTTTCCAGGAAGCTGGTATACAGAGTCTGATTGAAGACAATATCAATGCAGGGCTTTCTCATCTTCCTGCCGGAGCACCTACACTGGCAGCAAAGATTACCACACGTCCCTTGCCTGTTTCGGGGGTATTCGATACACCGATATTAAACGGAGCTATCTATCATCAGTCTACTATCAATGATGTGCTGGTAGAGGGACTGTCTGTTACAGCAGGACTTCGCCTGGACTACGAAAAGCTGAAACTGGATTATAACTCGGTATGCGACATGAACTTCGATTTCAGTGTTTCGGCTCCTTTCCTTCCAACGGCGATTGTCAGACAACTGAATGCCAAGACACAGTTCATCGGAAAAGAATCGACCGACTACCTGCAACTGCTCCCCAAATTCACTATACAGTATGCATGGAACAGTAAGAACAACGTATATGCTACTGTCAGCAAAGGATATCGTTCGGGAGGATACAACATCCAGATGTTTTCCGACCTGATACAAAACAACATGCGAAGCGACATGATGAACGCCATCAAGCAGGACGAAGTACTCGGAAAGTTCGCAGGTATGATGCCTGACGTACCAGCCTCTGATGTAAACGTATCGGATGCAACACTTTATAAACCTGAATATTCATGGAACTATGAAATTGGTTCACACACCACTTGGTTCGATGACAGACTGCAAGCCGATGTCGCTCTCTTCTACATGGATACTCACGACCAGCAAATCTCACGTTTTGCAGAAAGCGGACTAGGACGTATCACGGTCAATGCAGGAAAGAGCCGCAGTCTGGGAGCTGAAGCTTCCCTACGTGCACAAGTGACTGATGCTTTCAGCTTGAACGGAAGCTACGGATATACATACGCTACCTTTACCGATTACGTAGTGAGCGATGAAGAAAACTATAACGGCAACTATGTGCCTTTCGTTCCCAAACATACATTTAATGCAGGAGCACAGTATGTGTTCGGTCTGCGTAACGGAGCTATATTCGACAACATTACTGTAAATGCCAACTACAAGGCTGCCGGACGTATCTACTGGACAGAACAGAACAATGCCAGTCAAGCACTGTACGGCACACTCAACGGACGTGTAAGCTTCAACAAAGGCAACGGACAGCTGGCTTTCTGGATAAATAACGCACTCAACACCGACTATCAGGCGTTCTACTTCGAAACCATGAACAGAGGCTTTGCACAGAAAGGTCGTCCGCTTCAGGTAGGTGTGGATATCCGCTGCCGCTTCTGATGCCAACCTCAAACTCCATAAACCAAACGGACAACAAGAGGTGTCGAACGAAGTTTTATACAGGATATTATAAGTAGACTTATGCTTTATATAGGAAATTAAGCATTAAAGAAAACATTTCAAAAAATAGAAACTTAAAAGTAAAGTATCCTCCTGTCTTTGGTTCCTTCACAACGAAAGCTAAAGCAGGAGGATGCTTTTTATAGATTGCCCCTATTCGTGTTTCAGGCGTTTCTGCTCCGGTTCCTTTTAATCCGATTCTTTTTGAAAGGTGCAGGGTTTCTCCTCAGATTACGATTCTCGCTGTGTTTCTGATAGCTATATCTTTTATTTTGAGAATCACCTCAATTTCAGATTCAATTTAGGTCATAAACTTTTGTGACAGTTTTTTCCCAATAATTTATTTTTTTACCGATAATAGTATATACTCCAAAATGGATAAAAATTTCTACTGATTTGACATTTGGTATACGTGGTGTTAAGTTAAATGTGAACGACTTTTCCGTTTTTGGAAATAGGATGCTATCTATATATTTTTCATAAAACCAAGCCACATCTATACTATCCACAACTGTAGAATCTTTATCTTTCCACCAGACTTTGTACCAGCAATTATCTGTTGGGAAAGGGGCATACGAGATTCCTGACCTTATGGAGCTATGCGTATCATAATCATTTATTAACGTTATAGTTATCTTTTTGCTTTTTTTATCAAAGCTGATCCTTTCACTTACTTGTGCTGTCGCATTTGCACAAATGAAAATGAATGTTAGTAGTGCGTAAAATGTTCTCACAATCATCTGTTGTTTAAACCTTACCGTACACGGGTAGAAAGATGTAATTAGTTTCATAGGCTATTATTTTATCAGATTAAAGGCTTATTCTTCCGGACAACGTAAAATCAACATGTACAAATATAAGATATTTTTCAAAAAGCCAGCACATTAAGTATCATTTTTTCAGAAATAAACATAACCTTAAACGATGCGCGCAAAATCATTATTTTTAGGTATTTCAAAACTCCTCCATACACCGTTACTTTGCAATGTCAAATCAACTAAAAGTATAAAGCAATGAAAAAAACTGGTGTATTTTACGGTTCTACAACAGGCACAACCGAGTCTGTTGCACGTACGATAGCAGAGAAGCTTGGCATTCCTTCAAGTGATGTATACGATGTAAGCAAAATGACTGCCGATGTAGCAGGAAGTTATGAAGCACTGATTTTGGGAACTTCTACCTGGGGCGACGGTGAATTGCAGGACGACTGGTACGACGGCATCAAGGTTTTAAAAGGAATGGATCTCTCCGACAAGACGGTTGCTCTGTTCGGATGCGGTGATTCTGAATCTTACTCCGATACGTTCTGCGACGGCATGGGTATCTTGTTCGAAGACTTGAAAGACAGTGGCTGCCACTTCATCGGTGCCGTTCCGGATGCAGACTACACATACAGCTCTTCCATTGCTGTAACTGATAGTAATTTCGTGGGACTCGCCATCGACGACATCAACGAAAGCGACAAAACCGACGAACGTGTAACGGACTGGACTGAAAAATTAAAGACTGAATTGGCCTGAAAGCCTTGAAAACAAACGTCACTAAAACCTAATCTCCATGACAGCTCCTGATATAAATCCCGTAGAACTGAAAGTTTTTCTAAACCACATCTACGAATACAAGAAAGGTGTACGCCAGATGGTGCTCTACACCACCAACCGAAAATACGAAGCATTCGCCGTAAACCGACTGAAAAGCCAGCGCATTAAGTTTGTGATTCAACCGGTAGATGAGGAACGTATCAACCTGTTTTTTGGTAAGGCAGAATGTATCAATGCTATCCGGCTGATGGTAACCCGCCCTTTAAATCTGCTTACGCCCGAAGAAGACTTTATTCTGGGAGCTATGCTGGGATATGATATTTGTGCACAATGCAAGCGTTACTGTACCCGCAAGGCACGCAGAAGCGTATCAAACTAAAATCATTTTTCCTATTCATTCAGTGCACCACAATGCGGACAAATCCCTTTTGTCCGCATTTTTGCTCCACACGCACCACAGGCGTACGGATATTTGTCCGATTTCTTTAAACGCTCGATACACCACACCGCATATACTGCCAGACAGATGTATGCCGCATATACCCAGATGTAGGTAAAGAAGATATATAAGAAAATACAATACGAAGCCAGTCCCAGCAAATAGAAGAAAGCCGTTTCAAGCTTTACCTGATGGAAAAGGTCATCGAGCATAGCCACTCCGAAAAGCAAAATCATCCCTACACATACGATGAACAGTCCGAGAATAAAAGGTACTTCAAAAGGATTCAGTGTAGGATCATAATAATAATGCTCCCACGTTTCGGGAACGAAATGCTGAATACTGTTGTATACAGTAGCCGCCACGGCCAGTAGAAATGACAAGATAATAGGAAATACACTGTCGATATCATTCAGACCTATCAGCTTAATCTGTTTCCTCTGTACTGCCCGATAGACAAACCATAGAAAAAATACGGCCAACACCAGAAAGAAAGGCAAGGTATGCGAACTGCTGAACAAATGAATAAACTGCGAAATAGGATCGATCGGTACGATATTCTCCAGCAGCTTATGTTCCTGAATCCAGCCGATAGTTTCCTGGTCACGCGCGACCTTTACCCATACCGAATCGACTGAATCCTGAGGATGTACATCAAACTCCGCCACCACAAGCTGGTTCCCTTTCACAACGGGAATAGTATCCATAAACGGCAACTGATGAAGCCACAAAGTATCAGCCTCAACTTCAAAATTGCTGCTCAGTGCATAGGCACGCTTGTGTAAGGCCTCCGGAACTGAATCTGTCTTATTCTCCGAAGTCCCGTCTGCCGGCAGGTCCGGATGATAATAACAAGCCACAAGCCCTACCAACAACAGGAGAATCAATATGTACTTACTCTTCTGCATATACTTTCATCTGACACAGCTTACAGTCGAACTGTAAACGGAAACGTTTGCCATCGCTGCTCACCAAGAAATACGGTTCACGATAAGGAGAACGCACCTTATGATGTACCGGACACCAGCCCATGCTATAACGCAGACAATGCTTGCAGAACATCAGCACAGCCTTTTCGGGTGCTTCTTTCTCGAATGCCGGTGCAATACGACGTACCCCATGGTCATGATAGAAAGCTGCAGCAGCGCCATTCATGACATTTCCCAAATACGTCAGTTCCTGAGCCGGAAAAGCATGATGAGTTTCAGGCACACGCCATACCTCCCGCGGATAATTGATACGGCGGGCTTCCAGCAGTTTTTCTACTGCGCGTCGGCGTAAGTCTGACAGTTCGGATGAAGGAATAAACCAGTTGTCCGATAAAACGATTTCCACACTTTCCGCCTCGAACGGTGTATTTCCCAGCTTACTCAACTGATTCTTCAGGTTATCCAGCTGAGGAGTACGAGCCAGTTCCTTCTCTCTAGGCATAGCCAGACTGATACGGTTATCATCCTCATCAGCAACCGACAGGGTAAATCCGAAATTATTTTCTTCAAGTCTCAGCGTAACGGCAATTTTCCGTTCGGCCGACTTTTTCTGCATCACTCGCTCAAACTCCTGATCGAAGTTACGGTAAAGTCTGGTTTTAGGTTTCACACGAGGCATTTCCTGCGGATAGAGCTTGTTGCCGTCTACCCGGTTCACACGGAAGCCGCACAACTTACCCCGCTCGTCAAGATAGCATAATCCATCGCCATTGCTGAACGACTTCACCCCCGCTACCGTCAGGTAATTGCCACGAATCTCTTTTACTGTTCCTACCTCTTCTCCCAGTGACTTCGGTGTATCGAACGAGAAAATTCCCGGATTACGCCCGTGAACAAAATAGTCGGTAAAGCCACGGCTGAAGCTCTTGTCCAGCTGCGGACGGAAAGCAAGCTTCACTGTACCCGAGGAGGCACGTATGTACTCCTTACGACGTTTCAGAATGGCATCCAGTTTCTGACGATAATAAGCCGTCACATTCTTTACATACGAAACATCCTTCAGACGTCCTTCTATCTTGAGCGAAGAAGCGCCAGCGTCGAGCAACGCCTCCAGATTTTCACTCTGGTTCATATCCTTAAGCGACAACAAGTGTTTGTTTCGCGCAATGACTTTTCCGTCGGCATCTACCATATCGAAACCTAAGCGACAGAACTGCGCACACTCTCCACGGTTGGCACTGCGGCCGAAGCATGCCTGACTGACGTAGCACTGTCCGCTGTAACTCACACACAATGCACCATGCACAAAAACCTCGAGCAACGTATCGGGACAGGCAGCATGAATTTTGGCAATCTCATCGAGCGTCAGTTCCCGAGCCAGCACCACCTGACGGAAACCGGCATCAGCCAGAAACTTCACCTTCTGTACCGTACGGTTGTCCATCTGCGTACTGGCATGCAACGGAATAGGCGGCAGATTGAGCCGTGTTATTCCCATATCCTGAATAATCAGTGCATCTACACCGGCACGATATAAATCCCAGATCATCGCCTCAGTATCTTTCAGTTCCTCATCACGCAGGATCGTATTTACTGTAACGTAGATGCGTGCATTGTACACATGCGCATGCTGCACCAATGCAGCAATGTCTTCCAGCGAATTGCCGGCTGCCGCACGCGCCCCGAAACGGGGAGCACCGATATATACCGCATCGGCACCGTGATTAATAGCCTCGATGCCGCACTCCAGATTCTTTGCCGGAGCCAAAAGTTCTATAGGACGTTGTCTGATCATTATTTAATCTGATTAATATCGTATGGAGTTTCCTGATATACATAATAGTTCAGCCAATTGGAGAACAACAGGTTTGCCGTACTCCGCCAGCGAACCAGCGGACCCTTTTCAAGATCATTATCGCGATAATAATTCTTCGGCATGTCGATAGGCAGACCTTTTCCCAGATCACGGCGATATTCTGTATCGAGGGTATAAGGAGAGTATTCCGAATGTCCGGTCACGTAAAACTCACGTCCGCCACGAGCCATAACGATATGCACACCCGAATCGTCCGACTCGGAAATAATAGTCAGCTCAGGATGTTTCTCGATATCCGCACGACGTACCTCCGTATGGCGGCTGTGAGGCACGAAGAACACATCATCGAAACCACGGAAGATAGGCAGCTTGCTCATACCCTCGCAGATATGATGCTCGAAGATACCGAACATCTTCTTGTCGAGCGGATACTTGGGGATACCATAGTGATGATACAGTCCTGCCTGTGCTGCCCAGCAGATATAAAGTGTAGAAGTGACATGTGTACGTGTCCAGTTGAAGATATCCTGAATCTCGTCCCAATAGTTCACATCCTCAAATTCGAGATGCTCCACCGGTGCACCCGTAATAATCATTCCGTCGAACTTTTCATTCCGCATACATTCGAAATCGCGATAAAACGCCTTCATATGTTCGATAGGCGTATTCTTCGAAGTATGACTTTTCAGTTTCATGAAGCTGACCTCAATCTGTAGCGGTGAGTTAGACAACAGACGAATCAAGTCAGTTTCAGTAGTTATTTTTATCGGCATCAAGTTGAGGATAACAATTTTCAGCGGACGGATATCCTGCGTACTGGCGCGTGAATTGTCGATGACGAAAATATTTTCCTCCTTCAGTATATCGATAGCCGGAAGTTTGTCTGGTAAATTAAGTGGCATTTCTTTATCCGTTAATTAGTTGCAAGTGCAAAATTAGGAAATAAAAATAAAATCTCCCTTATTCTTCCACCGGAAAGACTATGGAAGAGAACAGATTATTTGAACATTACAGAGCTATCCGGACACTTCCTCTCTGTCCCAACAATAACCACCGATTACAATCATGCCACAATTACACTCTCTGTAACACAAACGAACGCTCACAAGCTTGCATATATTGAAAAATTTTACGAATATTGCATATAAGTTTGCCGATAACCTAATCTATAAGTCTAAACTTAAAAAAATCCATTAACCTAAGTATCTATACAGCTACTTATACAATATTAAGATTCAATGAGAAACCTTCTGTTCATATCCTTAAGTTGCCTGACCTTCACAGCCTACGGTCAGACCAGAGAATTTGCCAACACCATCAAAGTAGAAGATTCCGATTCGAAGGAAGTTATCCTAGAAAAAGCAGCACATATCGTCCCAACAGCCAACCAGTTGCGTTCGCTGGAAAACGAATTTATTGCTTTTGTACATTTAGGTCCAAATACATTTACCCGTATGGAATGGGGAACCGGCAAGGAAGATCCCAAAGTTTTTGACCTGAAACAACTGGACACTGACCAATGGTGTGAAGCCATGAAAGCAGCCGGAATGAAAATGGTGATACTGACAGTGAAGCATCACGATGGTTTTGTTCTGTGGCAGAGCCGCTATACCAAACACGGCATCATGTCTACCGACTTCCAGAACGGAAAAGGAGATATCCTGAAATCACTGTCGGCTTCCTGTAAGAAATACGGACTCAAACTAGGCGTATATCTGTCACCGGCAGATTTGTACCAGATTGAAAGTCCGGATGGTTTGTACGGCAACTTAAGCAAATATACGATGCGTACTATTCCACGTCCTGTAAAGGGACGTCCCTTCAAGAACAAGACCAGTTTCCAGTTCATGCTGGACGATTACAATGAATATTTCATGAACCAGTTGTTCGAAATCCTTACGGAATACGGAGACATACACGAAGTATGGTTCGACGGAGCTCACCCCAAACGCAAAGGAGGACAGCGTTACAACTATACCGCCTGGAAACAGCTGATCAAAGCCGTAGCTCCCAATGCTTCCATATTCGGACGGGAAGACATCCGCTGGTGTGGCAATGAAGGTGGCAAAACCCGAGATACTGAATGGAATGTAATTACCTATTCGGAAAACCCTGATACGACTTCTTACTTCCCCGATCTGACCGATAAAGATTTGGGTAGCCGTGAAGTTTTATATAAAGGCGATTACCTGCATTATCAGCAGGCAGAAACCAATACATCTATCCGCGAAGGATGGTTCTATCGTGATGATACCCAGCAGAAAGTAAGAAGTGCAGACGACGTGTTCGATATCTACGAACGTGCCGTAGGCGGTAACTCGACTTTCCTTCTGAATATACCTCCTAACCGGGACGGACGTTTCTCTGACAGGGACGTGGCAACGCTGAAGGAAGTGGGCCAGCGTATCCGTGAAACGTATGGTGCAGACTTATTGAAGGGCGCAAGTGGTCCGGCAGAGGTCCTGGATAACGATAAAAATACCTTCACGACAGTTGCCTGCGGAGCAAAAATAACCCTTACAACTCCCTCTCCTGTTACATTCAATCGTCTTGTACTTCAGGAAGCCATTGCCCTCAGAGGAGAACGTGTAGAAGAACATATAGTGGAAGCATGGATAGACCGTAAATGGAAAGAGGTAGCACGCGGCACCAACATCGGTTATAAACGTATCCTCCGTTTCCCGGATGTAACGACCAACAAGATTCGGGTTCGTTTCACACAGACACGTCTGGATGCAGCCATCAGCAAAATATCTGCACACTATTACCATTCACGTCCACCACAACTGTCAGCACATCGTGATGTAAACGGTATGGTCACCATTGAACCCCTGCGACAGGAATTCAACTGGAACCGCAACAGTGAGAACAGTGCAGACAATCTGAATGCAGGTTACACCATTTATTATACATTGGACGGCACAGAACCGACTACTTCATCGAAGGTTTATACAGGACCGTTCTTTGCAGACAACCAAGAGGTATCTGCCGTTTCTGTACTGAATAATCAGACGGGAGCCGTATGTAAGGAACAATTCGGATATGTCAAGAAGAACTGGAAAATAATACATGCAGGCAGTGAGGACAGCAACCATCAGGCAGCGCTTGCCATCGATGAAGATCCGGCTACTTACTGGCAGACAGCTCCAGCAGCAACCGACCAAAGTCTGACTATCGATATGGGCAGCGTGAAGTCCATCAAAGGATTTGCCTATACTCCTCAGAAAGCTAATCAGGAAGGTATGTTTGAGCGTGGTACGATATGGGTAAGTACGGACAACCAGAAATGGGAAAAAGCGGATGATTTCGTATTTGGCAACCTGATCAATGACCCTGTAAAACGTTACCATTACTTCAAATCGGAAGTGAAAGGCCGCTATGTAAAGATTGAAATGGTCGAATCTGCCAACCAGTCGAAGTATGCTTCGATTGCCGAAGTCGATATTTTGTAAACTGAAAGTGATAGCATAGAGGTAATTAATCTCCCCCAAAGAGCCCTGCCATTCCTCCTATTTATGGGAAGGAATGGCAGGGTTTTACACTTTCTCCATCTGACGGATAAATTCCATTACTGATTATGATATTGACTGGAGGAAATTCGTCTATGGATATTAATCAGAATAAACTAATTATGTATCACTACTATTTAAACATAGAGGGTATGAAAAAAATAAAATCATTCTATTATGAGATTGTAATTGCAAATATTTATTTGCTGGATATAAACAAACGAGAATATGATGAAAGCAGTGTTTACGATGGAATTTGGGTAACTTTACAGACATTTGTTGTATATACTGTCATAAGTTTTATCTTTATTCTTATACGCATCTTTGGTACTCTGCAAAATCCGTTAGCAACTGGCATAGGAGTTGTTATTTTATGTCAAATAGCGGTTCATTTAATTATGAAAAAGCTTAAGAAAAGTAGTTATGTTCAGATAGTCCATGAGGAATATTTAAAAATGACTGAAGAAGAAAGGAAAAAACACTATAAGCGTGGATTATGGAAACTTATACCTTTATTTTTATATCCCCTTATAGTTATCGGGGTCTTAAAGCTGATAACTGTAATCTTTTAAGTTGACTCTTTCAGCTGTAACTGTTTATAAATAAGTACCTATGAAAGCAATACAAAACTGCTTACAGAAAATAGTTATCTATAAAATATATTCGTTAGAAAAGCAAAAAATGGAATATAATGACAATGAAGTATATAATCACATAGGAGTAGGTTTTTTGATTGTATTCTCATATATAGTAATTATATTGCTTTTTTTATCCGTACGATTATTTAATGAATTGAGAAACAATTCCACACTTGTTGTTTGTGTTACAATATTATGTTTTTCGGCTAAGTATTTTTTCGTAAAACACTTAAAACAAAAAAAATATGTTCAGGCAATTCACAAAGAGTATTTACAAATGGATTTAAAGAAAAGAAAGGAAAACTATAAAAATGGATTATATTACGTTGTATTTGTTATTTTATTTCCTCTATTCAGCATACTAGTTATGGAATTAATAGAGTTTATTACGGATAATTGATTGAAGTGCTATAAAATTGTCATGTACAACACTTTGCAAGAAGCACTTTTCTTCCGAAAATTAATAGATACCAACCGTGTAACCCCCGAACGAATAATAACTCTTACTACAGTTTTTACCTATTAAAAAAGGAAACAAAAAAGAACTTCCATCCCTGTTTTAATTGGAAATGGAAGCCCTACAATATCTATTTTTCAGAACCAAATTGTTACACTGTTATCAGATTTATCATACTGAAAAGCTGCAACATTATTCATGTCTATGCTATAAACATAATCATAAATTGATGTAACTATCAAATAAGGAGATTCTACCTGGTAACTTTTCACTTCAATAGCTTCCTTAGAAAAGCCTATTTTTTCATAGATTATATAGACCTTATCTGCATGATAGCTTTGTAACTTTTCAATATTCAACTCTGCCATGGAAGGAGGCAAATCATCCTCCTTATCACACGAAACAAAAATAACAGACAGACAACACACCGCTGCCATTAGAACATACTTTCTAAAATTCATAACAAAAGCTTATTTTAATTAATTTGGGGCACAAAATTAACTTTATAAACTTTACAAAAGCACGTTTCTATCTGTTTTTTTATTCTTTTTCGTCAATTTGGAAGCCATCTATAGAAGAATTATAACTTAATAAAAAGATACATCTATATGTACAGGTCAGAAATAAAGGACAATATTTACCTTCGTATTATATTTTCAATATCGATGTGACATACTACGTTTCCACAGGAAGCATTTAGGTTAGAAAGGAGATAATTTAAACACTATTAAATCTGAAGACATTACTTTTGTATTCATTTTTCGTTATTTTTGTATAAGATGCCAATCAAGATTGATATTCAGTTTATTGCCTTGTAAGAATAACCTTTCAAAATAACCTACTATGAATGCGAAGAAAAGATATCCGTCACGGTTACAAGCCCAGTTTTTGTGGCTGCTTGTTACCTTATTTGCAACAACCTTTGTGTATGCTCAAAATTCAAACGATTCCATTGTAATAGATACATTGGCTTCGGGTGAACCTGTTTACAATTGTATGAAAGTGGACCAAAAGCCAGAGTTTCCGGAAGGAATTCCAACTTTATGTCTGAATCATCTGCGTATTTATTACAAGAGTGATCCGGGGTACTACTATGAAGATATAGGCGTACGTGGAATAGCACAATTCGTAATTGATAAAGATGGAAATGTAAGGAAGCCAAAGATACTCCGCAGCTTGGATTATTTTCCAAAGTTTGATTCACTGGCTCTTCGTTCAATCAGCATTATGCCTCGCTGGAAACCAGGCTTGCTAAACGGTAAGTCAGTAGCGACAAATTATGTTGTACCTATAAGACCTACACTGATGATACCCAAAGCCAATGATATTGCTTCTGTAATGGAGTCTCTACTCGATTTGTGCAATACGTCATCGTGGGACAATGTATGGATAGATATCGAAGGCAAAAAGTCAGATTCTCACTTTTTAGAGACTATCGATCCCAATAACCTACAATATTTTCTTGTTTTGAAAAACACTGCTTCTGTTACTCATTTTACTTCGGATCCAAAGTATAAGATAGTCTTATTGATAACTCTGAAGAAAAGCAAATAGCCTAATCCCCACATTACAATAGATACAACAACCAACAAAAACACCCCTAAAAGTCTTCAGCATCCGACTTTCAGGGGTGTTTTTATGAAATACTTATACGGTCGCCACTTTACAACCGATTTTTGTAAATGCTTGCCATCAGCTTCTGGTACTGATTCTCCAGCTCCATGTAAGCCTGCAAGTTACGGTATACGTTGTCGGCTTCCGTATAGTAATCGATGATGGAAAGTTGTCCTGCGGTAACGGCTTCTTTCAGCATGTCCAGCGTTTGATGCATCAGCTCCACGTCGTATGCCTGCATGGCGGTAGTCAACTGCTGCATTTCGTTGAACTGGCTCTGCACCTGAGCCTCTGCCTGCAAGCGGGCATTATCCAACTGATACTGGGCACTGATAGCTTGTGCACGGGCTATCTGGTGCTTCTTCCTATTCGAAAAGATCGGTAAACTTCCTCCGATAAGGAAACCGTTGCTCTTTTCATCGAGTGAAGTGTTGCGACGATAGCCTATTTCCAGTTTCGGCAACCAGCTCTGACGACTTACACTGATGTTCTTCTCGGCAGCACGCGCAGCGGCATCAGCAGCCAGCAGCGTAGCATCGGTAGCCATCACCTCATCGTACAAGGCGTTATAGTCTTTCAGCGCTTCCACCTGCGGATAATCGCGTGAGGTAAAGTCCATCGGAAGATTGCCGTTCATGGCAAGCAACTGCTGTAAGGCGGTACGATGAGCTGCATTGTTCTGCGAAACTTCTGTCTGCACACTCATCCGTTCCATCTTGATTTTATTGACTTCCAGTATGCCGGCATCCCCTTCTTCCAACCGCTTTTCGAACAAGGCAAGCAGTTCGTCGGCATTCTTTTTCCGTTCTTCCAGCAGACCTTGCTGTTTATTCAGCATTACAAGATCCAAGCAGAGATTCTTTGCATTCAGCAGTATATCGCGACGGGTAGCTTCATACTGACGGTGAAGGGCTTCACGCTGCAACTTTCCCGAACGGCTGCGTGCCGCATACAAGGTGGGAAAATCGAATCCCTGTGTCACGACCAGTTCCGAACTCGACATACCGGTAATACCTTTGGTATAAAACGGACTATATTCTACCGAAGGATCTTCCAGGTTATTCTGCGTCTGGACTTCCAATTGTGCAGCCCGTGTAGCATGTTGCTGTGACTGCAATTCTTTATTATTCTGTTCTATCTGACGGAGCACCTCATCGATGCTCTGTGCCTGCATGCCTGCCGTAAAAAACAGACATGCAGCCAATGTAATATAGGTATGTTTCATAATTACTGTTTATTAGCATCTGACTTCTTGCGGTTCATCAGTTCGTACACAATAGGGATGACAAAAGCATTGAGGAAAGTTGAGGTAAGCAAACCTCCCAGGATAACCTTTGCCATCGGACTCTGGATTTCGTTGCCGGGCAGACCTCCACGCAAAGCAAGAGGTATCAATGCCAGAGCAGACGATAAGGCGGTCATCAAAATCGGATTCAGACGGTCGAAAGAACCTCGAAGAATACTTTCGCGCAATCCCATTCCTTGTTCATCACGCAACGTATTGTAATGGCTGATAAGCAGCATACCGTTACGGGTAGCAATACCGAATAATGATATAAATCCGATGATTGCCGGAATACTGACTTCACCTGTAGTGCACAGCAAGGCAAATACACCGCCTATCAGGGCAAGTGGCAGGTTCAGCAAAATCACGCCACTCTGTGAAGCATTGCGGAACTGCATGTACAGCAACAGGAAGATGACCACAATACTCATCAGTGAGGTAAGCAGCAAGGTACGACTAGCAGCCTGCTCACTTTCAAACTGTCCGCCGTATTCGATGTGATAACCTTCGGGCAACTGTATCTTTTCGTTCACCCGTGTCTGGATATCGTTTACTACACTGCGCAAATCGCGTCCGCTGGTATTTGCCGAAATGACAATCTTACGCTTTACGTTCTCACGATTAATGGTATTCGGTCCCATCGACGATTCCACGCGCGCCACGTAGCTCAACGGTATCTTGCGTCCCTGAGCATCGTCTATCATCAGGTCTTTGATGCGTTCCATCGAGCCACGGTTATCTTCCGCCGCACGTACCACAAGGTTGAAGGATTTTCCTTTTTCGTATACCTGGGAAACAACTTCTCCGGCCATGTTTACCGTAACAAATTCATTGAACTGTGCCAGTGAAATGCCATACTTGGCAAGCATCTCCCGGCGAGGTATAATTTTCAGTTCCGGACGCTCAATCTGCTGTTCCACATTCAAGTCGGCGATACCTTCCACATCGCTTACAGCCTCTTTTATCTGATTACCCAAAGAGAACATCTTGTTCAGGTCATCACCGAAAAGCTTGATGGCGATATTTGCCTGCGTACCACTCAGCATGGCATCGATACGGTGACTGATAGGCTGACCGATTTCGATATTTGCCCCAGTCAGCACCGACAATTTATGACGAACCTCTTCGAGTACTTCCTGATGGGAACGACCGTCCAGTTCGAACGGAGCTTCTATTTCCGAAACGTTTACACCCAATGCATGCTCGTCGAGTTCGGCACGTCCTGTCTTGCGTGCTACGGTCTTTATTTCGGGAATGGTAAGCAGCAGTTCCTCTGCCTGACGACCAATCTTATCAGACTCTTCCAGTGAGATACCGGGAAGAGAGCTTACATTGATGGTGAATGAACCTTCGTTGAACGGTGGCAAGAAACTATGTCCTAACGTGAAGAACGCTCCCAATGCCACGATAAACAAGGCTATAGTACCACCCAGCACCGTCCGCTTATGTTCCAATGCCCAGAGCAGTCCGCGTTCGTAATGCTTTTTCATCCACACGGCAACAAAAGCCTCTTTGGGCAGCCCGTTTTTCTTGAAATCTCCTCCCAGCAGATAACTGCACAGTACAGGAGTAAGTGTCAGCGCTACAACTGTTGAAGCGAACAATGAAACGATGAATGCGATGCCCAGCGGAACCAGCATTCTGCCTTCCATACCACTCAAGAAGAACAGAGGTACGAAACTCACTACGATAATCAGGGTTGAGTTAAGGATGGGCATACGCACTTCACGCGAAGCATGGAATACGACATCCAATACGGGTTTACGCTCGCCGGCAGGAAGCATACGGTTTTCACGCAGGTGCTTCCATACGTTCTCCACATCGACTATGGCATCGTCTACTAGCGAACCGATGGCAATGGCCATACCTCCCAGACTCATCGTATTGATACTGAGTCCCATATAGTGAAGTACCAGAATAGCTACCACCAGCGACAAGGGAAGTGTAACCAGCGAAATGATGGTAGTACGTGTGTTGGCAAGGAAAAGGAAAAGTACGATAACCACAAAGATAGCTCCTTCGTAAAGAGATTCCTGTACATTGCCAATAGAGCTTTCGATGAAACGTGACTGACGGAAGATATCGGTAGAAACCTTTACATCTGCCGGAAGATTCTTTTGTAAGTCTTTCAAAGCAGCTTCCAGCTTTTCCGTCAATTCGATAGTTCCTGTATTCGGCTGTTTGGTAACAGTTATCAGTACGGCAGGTTTACCTTTTTCCGAAGCAAGTCCCAGTTTAGGCTGCTGGGCTCCTACCTGTACGTCGGCAATATCTTCCAGTGTGACAGGAGCACCGTCGACTGTCTTTACAACCGAACGTGCCATCTGGCGTACATTATCCGTAGAAACGACTCCACGCACGATGTATTCGTTGCCATATTCATAAATTACTCCTCCGTTGGTATTCTGATTCATGCCACGAGTTACTGCCATGACTTCTCCCAATGTCACACCGTAGTGCTTCATACGCTCGGGATGCAGCAGTATCTGATATTCTTTAATGTCACCTCCCAACACGGCAACCTGAGCAACTCCTCCGGTAGACAGCAAACGCGGACGGATAGTCCAGTCGGCAAGTGTACGCAAATCGAGCATAGAGGTGCTGTCGGCAGTCAGTCCCACAATCAGCAACTCACCTAAAATAGATGACTGTGGACCGAGTGTAGGATTGCCCACATTATCGGGTAAATCCTCACCTACCGTTGCCAGTTTTTCAGATACAATCTGACGTGCCAGGTAAATGTCCGTATCCCAGTCGAACTCTACCCATACTACAGAAAATCCCGTTGTCGACGATGAGCGTACACGACGTACTCCCGTAGCACCATTCACTGCCGTTTCGATAGGGAACGTAACCAACTGTTCCACTTCTTCGGCAGCCATGCCTCCCGCTTCCGTCATTACGACTACGGTAGGTGCATTCAGGTCGGGAAACACATCCACTTCGGTATGAAATGCCGTATAGGTTCCTCCTATCAGCAATAATATCGAAGCCACCAGAACCAGCAAGCGGTTCTGTAATGAAAAATGTATGATTTTATTCAGCATAATATTCTATAATGATATACGTGTCTGTAACAAAACACGTCCGACGATTAATGATTGTGTGTATGTCCCGGAATGGTATTGCCGGCAGCAGCCAGTTTCACATGCATGGCTCCTATAGTTACCACTTTTTCTCCGCCTTTCAGTCCCGAAAGAACTTCCACACGGCAGCCATCGTTCATGCCAAGCTTTACTTCCTGTTTCTTGTAACATTCCGCATCTACCTGCAAGTATACGAAATTCAGTCCCTGCTCTTCGGTAATTGCCGAAACAGGCAAGCTGATAACTCCCTGACGCTCTTCCGACAACAGATATACCTCGACGAAAGAACCAGGTATCACGTCGCCACGGTTATCAAATTCAAAAGTTACCGGGATATAATAGGATGCATCGCCCGATGATTTGCCATATGACAGCAAACGTCCTTTCAAATCATCCAGCCGATATACTTTGTCATCGTAAGTAGTTGTGAAATTGGCCGAAACAATCGATTTCAGTTCAGCATAATAACGTTCGGACACTTCAGCTTTCAACTGTAAACGGCGAGTCTGGGTAACGGTAAGCAAAGGCTGTCCCACGGTTACATAGTCGCCTTCCTTTACCAGACACGACTTGACATAGCCTCCTATCGGCGACTTGACAGCCACTCCTTTTCCGTCCTTGCTGGGAGAAAGTGCCTCGTAAGCTATGCGGGCATTTTCATAGTTTTCTTTCAGCTGATTAAAATCTTTCTGCGAAACGATTTGCTTGTCCACCAGCTTGGCCGCACGTTCGTATTCACTCTTTGCCGTTTCGTAAGCAATACGGGCACGCTTTACCGGATCCCCTTCCTGAATATGCTGTGAAGAAACTGTAAGCAGTGCCATACCGGCAGATACTTGTGTACCTTCAATCAATGAACGGGTAAAGTTCACAACACCCGAAACAGCAGCAACGACAGTGGCTTCATCGCCTTGAGCAGCCAATACCTGTCCGCTGGTAGGAATCACACTACGAAAAGCAGCTGGTTGTACTTCCTCTACTTGTACACCGGCGGCCTGAGCTTTTTCAGGAGTTAAAACGATCTCGTCTGCGTGGGCAGCATGCGCCTCTTTTGCTTCCCCCTCAGATTCGTGGTCATGTCCTTCATGACCTCCACAAGAGCCCAGCATACACGCAGCCAGAGCTCCCATAAAAATATAATGCTTCATAATGATGTAATTAATGTATTAAAGACAAAAACTTATTTCTCCGCACCGCGAAGGTACGGACATTGTCCTGCAACCGGATTGCAGTTTTTTATACAAGAATTACAGAAGCGGGAGGTGCACGTAACCCAGCTGTCTGAATAAACTGGTACGCATGCAGACTTTCTACAAAGAGCGCCCAGTCGGCATCAGCATCGTCAGTCGGTAAGGCCAGTACGCGCAATACATTAACCAACGGATAAAGTATGGAATAAAAAGAATAATCGGGAGTTATGTCGGACAGATGCTGGTCGGGTGTGCTGCATTGAAAATTGGTAACACACACACTGGTACACGAATGGCGGTCGGCATCGTCGCTATGATGCATATGTCTGCTGCATGTTGCAGTAGCCTCATGTGCCACCAGATCGGTCGACAAACAGAATATTTCCGAATGATGATGATGTGGGAAAACCTGAGCAACCAGCATCAGCATGCAGATTGCCAACAAAAAATATGATTTGAATTCCCTTTTCATCATCATTCTGTATCACTTAATAATATCAAGCTTCTTCATCACCGTTATCTTCGGCTATCGGTGTGGTGACGAGTACCTTATCGATACGCGCTCCGTCCATATCGACAACCTCGAAAGTAAATCCGTTCCACTGGAGTGTTTCACCACTGGTAGGAATGTGCTGCAATTCCTTCAGCAGCAAGCCTCCCAACGTATGATACTCTGAAGCTTCGAATAAGTCACTGCGGTTAAAATAACACAAGAAGTCATATAATGAACACTGTCCGTCTACCAGCCAGCCTTCCTTATTTACTCGTTTGATGATATCCGGTTCTTCTTCCGGATCGTCTACATTACCCACTAATCCTTCCAGAATATCACGCAGCGTAATAATACCGGTACAGATACCAAATTCATCACAAACCAGTGCACGACTGATTTTCTGCATCTTCATCTGCTCAAGCACTTTATAAACGTTCATGCTCTCATGAAAATACGTAGCCTCATGAATCAAAGACGCCAGCTTAAAATCGGGATTAGACAGATGTACAACCAGATCTTTCAAGTTTACAATTCCTTTCACATGATCCAGGTCACCGTCGGCTATCGGATAAAACTCAAACAAGTTTTCATTTACTACCGCTCTGACTTCGTCGGCAGTCATATCCATGTCCAGCCAGACAATATCACTCTTGTGTGTCATGATCGAGCTGACTTTCAAATCGCCCAGCAAGAATACACGCTGCATGATATCTTTCTCTACAGGCTGTACCTCTCCTTCTTCGGTTCCCTCCTCGATGATAGACTTGATTTCCTCTTCGGTCACCTTATTGTCGGTTTCCTTGATTCCCAGTAAATTGAAAATAATCTCAGTACTCTTGGAAAGCAGCCAAACGAAAGGAAGTGCGATAGAAGCAAGTACTCTCATGGGACGTGCAACCACTTTGGCAGCCTTTTCGGCAACACTCAATCCGATACGCTTCGGTACGAGTTCTCCGAAAATAATCGTAAGGTAAGTTACAACGACTACAATGATACCCTGAGCCAATGCCGAAGCATAGGTAACAGATACTCCCCACGAAATCATGGTTTCGGTCAGGTCGGCGGCAATGCGGTTTCCCGAATAGATACCGGTTAAAATACCAATCAGGGTAATTCCAATTTGTACTGTTGAAAGGAAGCGGTCGGGGTCGTTAGCCAGCTTTAAAGCTACTTTAGCAGACTTGCTGCCTTTTTTTGCATCTGAAGAAAGCCGAGATTTACGGGCTGATATTAATGCCACCTCGGACATAGCGAAAATACCGTTAAGTACTATCAACCCGATAATTATGATTATCTCATCCATATAAAAAATAAGTGTGTTTGCCTCACAAATATAGCGCAATGTTCCATGACTATAAAAGATAGTTCCTACAATTAAACAGTTTTAACAAAAAAACTGAATCACTCACCCGAATGCATACATTTTGTACGCAAACGGAATTTATGATAGTAAATTCTGCCAGTATTTTTTGCCAATTCCCTAAAGTTTGATGTCTGTTTTTCTATTCATGCCTAATTTCCTAAACGTAAAAATGCCTATCTTTGGCAAAAAATAAGAAAACAGATGAATACAGAATATTTAAATAACTTTGAAGAGAAACTACAGCAAGAGTTACTGCACTTGTGTACCAATTACGGCATGCTCGACGGCACGCTACTTGCTGCCGATGACATAGACAACCGCTGGCACGACCTGGCTCCCGAATATGTAGCCGATGCGGTAGGACAAATTCGTGATTATCCTGTCGTATCAGTAGCTTGGGCTGCTTATCTTGGCCTGGGAGTCGCTTTTGGATGGGATGAAGACTGGGAATATTACGCACAGGCCAGCTATCAGTCGTATTACGGTGAGCAAGGTTTCGATGATATGGACGAACACATCGTGCGCGACCTGCTGCAGCTACCGCTCGACAGCAAAGAAGCAGGCCAGCTGGAAGACATTATCCGCCGCTGCGGACAAGCTACAGTAAGCATGATACGCCATGAACAGATAGAACCTCAGAGTCCGATGGCTTTTCATGTTTTCGCACGTGCCTGCCGCACAATGTTCCGTATCGGTGCAGCCATCGAGCTGAAACGTCTGGGATACAAGTTCGAGAAAATAGAATTGGGACGGAATTTGAATGAGTTGCCCTCATAAATTCTTCGTTTTTTTCTATCTTTGCCACACAACAAATTTGCAAACAACAAGAAAAGATATAGCATGAAGCGGATAAAAGTCACTTCCCCCCACGGAATAAATACTTGCATACAGCTTCCTTCATCGAAAAGCATCTGCAACCGTGCACTGATAATCAATGCCCTTGCCAAAGGAAACTGTCACCCGGAAAACCTGTCCGACTGCGACGACACACGGGTGATGATACAGGCTTTGCAACACATGCCCTCCATCATCGACATTATGGCGGCCGGTACGGCCATGCGTTTCCTGACGGCTTTTCTTGCCGTAGGCGAAGGCACACACATCATAACCGGAACACAGCGTATGCAGCAGCGCCCTATCAGCATACTGGTCAATGCACTCCGTGCACTGGGAGCTGACGTAGAATATGCAGGCAATGAAGGTTTTCCACCGTTGCGCATCGTAGGACGCAAGCTGGTAAACAGTGAAGTGACTTTGCCAGGAAATGTAAGTTCACAATATATCTCTGCCTTGCTGATGATAGGTCCGGCACTGACTAACGGACTAAAGCTTACACTGACAGGAGAAATTGTATCTCGCCCATATATCGACCTTACGCTGAAACTGATGCGCGACTTTGGAGCCAGTGTAGCCTGGATCAGTGAAAACCAACTGGAAGTAAAGCCTCAACCTTATCAAGCTGTTCCCTATTATGTAGAGAGCGACTGGAGCGCAGCTTCGTACTGGTATGAAATCTGCGCATTATCGGAACAGGCAACAGTCTGCTTGCCGGGATTATTCCGCGAAAGCCCGCAAGGTGACTCGGAAGTAGCACGGTTATTCGAACAGTTGGGAGTAGAAACAGTTTACGGGGAACGTGAAGTGACTCTTCGAAAAACAGGAAAAATTACAGCACGTATGGAATACGATTTCGTTAATCAGCCTGACTTAGCCCAGACATTTGTAGTGACTTGTGCCGTAATGGGTATTCCTTTCCGTTTCTCCGGACTTCAGAGCCTGAAAATTAAAGAAACCGACCGCATAGCCGCTTTAATAGCCGAAATGAAAAAGCTGGGATACCTCATTACAGAAAGCGAAGGTTCCGTACTGTCGTGGAACGGTGAACGCTGTACTCCTGACGCCAGCCCCTGCATAGACACTTACGAAGACCATCGCATGGCTATGGCTTTTGCTCCCGCCTGCATCCGATTGGGAGATATATACATCAATCATCCGCAAGTAGTTACCAAATCATATCCGCATTACTGGGAAAACCTGATACATGCGGGATTCAACATCACGGAGGAATAAATCATCATGTGGATACTTATTGTCATACTGATAGGAGTAGCATTATTCGGACTGGTAGCCGGATATTTCTATAACCGGAACATACAAAAGAAAATCGATCGTGGAGAGCTGGAAGAAGCTCCTCCTGTAGTAACCGTAGACAGTGAATGCTGCGGTCAGCATCAGATTTGTGAAAAAGAAAGTCTGCTGGCGGCTGTAAGCAAGCAAATAGAATATTACGACGACGAAGAACTGGACCGCTTCAAAGGACGTCCTTCTGACGGATATTCGGAAGAGGAAATCGAAGAGTTCCGCGACATTCTGTACTCCATGCAGGAAGTGGATGTGGCAGGATGGAGCCGAAGTCTGCAACTTCGCGGCATTGAATTGCCCGACGAACTGAAAGATGAACTTTTCCTTATCGTAGGAGAACGAAGATTTCATTAATCTTCCTGCCGGTCTGTCTCATTACCGAATACAACTATCATGGATATATTAGAACTGTTACAATATACTTTTTTCCAACATGCCTTGCTGGGTAGTCTGTTTGCCAGCATCGCCTGCGGAATTATCGGAACCTACATTGTCACCCGTCGGCTTGTTTTTATCAGCGGAGGAATCACACATGCTTCTTTCGGAGGTATCGGAATCGGACTCTATACGGGTATTTCTCCCCTGCTCACGGCAGCCATCTTTTCGGTGCTGTCAGCTTTCGGAGTAGAATGGCTCAGCAAGCGGAGCGATATGCGTGAAGATTCTGCCATTGCTGTATTCTGGACATTCGGAATGGCTATCGGAATCATTTTCAGTTTCCTTGCTCCGGGATTCACTCCCGACCTTTCTTCATTTCTTTTCGGAAATATACTTACCATCACACAAAGTGACATACTGCTGCTTGGTATACTGAGTATAGTGCTTATCATATTCTTTTCACTGTTTCTACGCCCAATCGTAGCTATCGCTTTCGACCGTGAGTTCGCGCGTTCACAACATCTTCCCGTAGCCACTTTCGAGTATCTGCTGATGATGTTTATCGCTCTGACTATCGTATCATGCCTGCGCATGGTAGGCATCGTGCTTGCCATCTCGCTACTCACTCTCCCACAGATGACGGCAAACTTGTTTACCAGCCGTTTCAAGAATATCATCTGGCTGTCTATCGGCATCGGCTATATCAGTTGTCTGGGCGGACTGCTGTTCTCATACAAATATCAGATTCCTTCAGGAGCAGCCATCATCTTTATATCCATACTGATATATGTCGCAGCAAAAATCTGCCGGCAGTTCCGTAAACAGGAATAAATATTCGCGATTTTTACTTACTTTTGCAAGAACAATAAAAACAGATACTTATGGAAATAAAAATTACTTCACTCGATCATATCCACGAAGCTGCCAAAGAGTTTATTGCAGCCATGGGCGATAACACAGTATTTGCCTTCTACGGCAAAATGGGAGCAGGAAAGACTACTTTTACCAAAGCTGTATGCGAAGAACTGGGAGTAACAGATGTCATCAACTCACCTACATTCGCTATCGTAAATGAGTATCGTTCGGAAACTACTGGAGAACTGATTTATCATTTCGACTTCTACCGTATCAAAAAACTGGAAGAAGTATACGACATGGGGTATGAAGATTATTTTTACAGTGGAGCTCTGTGCTTTATCGAATGGCCTGAACTGATAGAAGACTTGCTTCCGGGCAATGCAGTAAAGGTATATATCGAAGAAAACGAAGACGGCACTCGTACCGTCCGCTTCGATGCCGAAGAATAATGCATTATGGTGACACACTATATCATACAGGGCATATTTGTCCTGGTGGGGCTGCTGGCGTTGCTGGCTGCCCTATTCAACTGGGACTGGTTTTTTACGGCCCACAATACACAGTTCATCGTAGCCAATGTCGGTAGAAACCGTGCACGTCTGTTTTATGCCGCCATCGGTCTGCTGATGATAGCTACGGGAGTATTCTTCTTCCTCTCCATTCAGGGGTGCATCTAAGTAACAACTAATCTATGAAAAACACCAACCTCAAAAAATGCTTCACAGCAAGCTTACTCGGAATCATTGCACTGGGAGGCTATGCACAAGTCAATTACGTAGAACCACCTATAATGGGATGGAGTTCATGGAACACTTACCGCGTCAACATCAACGAAGAGCTGATCAAGAAACAGGCAGATGCCATGATTTCACAGGGACTTGACAAGGTTGGCTATCATTTCATAAACATCGATGACGGATTCTTCGGATTCCGCGATGAGAAAGGTATTCTGCATACCCATCCACAACGTTTTCCAAACGGAATGAAAGGAATAGCCGACTATATCCATTCGCTGGGTCTGAAAGCAGGTATTTATTCGGAAGCGGGAGCCAACACATGCGGTTCGCTTTGGGATGGAGATAAAAACGGAGTAGGCGTTGGTCTTTATGGATTTGAACATCAGGATGCCAACCTTTTCTTCAACGAATGGGGATTCGATTTTATCAAGATTGACTACTGCGGAGCCGGACAACAACTCGACCTTGAAGAACAAGAAAGATATACGGAAATTGTCAATGCCATCCGCGAAGTTTGTCCACGAAATATTTCTCTGAATATCTGCCGATGGGCTTATCCGGGTACATGGGTAAGCAGTCTGGCACGTTCCTGGAGAATCAGTGGAGATATCAATCCGTCGTGGGAATCTGTCAAATATATAATCGACAAAAATCTGTATCTCTCAGCCTTTGCCGGTAACGGACATTACAATGATATGGACATGCTGGAAATAGGACGAGGATTAAAGCTGGAAGAGGAGGAAACTCACTTTGGCATGTGGTGCATAATGAGTTCACCGCTGCTGATCGGCTGCGATCTGACTGCCATCCCGGCATCTTCACTGCAACTGCTGAAAAATAAGGAACTCATCGCACTGAACCAAGATCCGCTGGGACTTCAGGCCTATGTAGTGCAACACGAGCATGGAGGATATGTACTGGTAAAAGACATCGAAGAAAAAAGAGGAACAGTACGGGCAGTAGCTCTATATAACCCGACCGAAGAAACCTGTTCCTTCCGGGTTCCCTTATCAGTACTCGAACTGGAAGGTACAACACGTATACGCGACCTTGTGAAACAAAAAGATGAACGTTCGGTAACAGACTTCATACAGTTTGATGTACTCCCCCACGGAACAAAAATTCTGAGAGTAGAAGGTGAAAGACGTATGGAACCTACCCGCTACGAGGCAGAACAGGCTTATCTGAATCAGTTTGACGACTTGGCAAAACGTAAACGGGGAATAGCTTTCATGCCTTTCGAAACAGCATCCGGAGGCATGACAATAACCAATCTTGGCGGACATAAAGATAACTACGCACAATGGAATGAAGTTTTCAGTGAACAAGGTGGTACATACCAGATGACAGTTCAATACATACCTGCCGAAAAGAAAGAACGTGAAATAAGTGACCGCCGCCTGGAAGTTACTGTCAACGGAAACATGACAGTGGCCGACAAACTGGAAACAGACCGTTCTAAAGGTGTCGCTCAAACGACATTCACCGTAAATTTGCAAAAAGGATATAATGTGATAAGAATAGGAAGCCGATTCAGCTGGTCTCCCGATTTAGACTGTTTTACCCTCACTCCTGTAAAATAAGTTCACAGTAGCTTATTACATAAGAAAACTGCATAACACAAATATAAAACTCTTAAAAAAAACATCAAAAAAAGAGGCTTCCTCATTTTTGAAGAAAGCCTCTTTTTCCCTATTTCTTGCTGACAAATCAATCGATTTGTCCCAATGAATTTCCGTATTCCATTTCGCCCTGAACTACAAAGAACACATCGTCGGGTTCGAAAGGTCCCATACCGTCTTTTGCAGCCTCTTTGACTATGTAGTTTACAATTTCATCCTGGTCGATGTTGATGTAACCTTCTTCGTCAGGTTGAGCGTCCAGACATCCGCTGGTTGTATAATAGTCTACTATCAAGTCGAGAATGTAATACAAATCGTCGTCTGTAAACTTCTCTTTCAAATCCTGAGGCAAATAGTTCTTAATAAACTCGATGGTCTTTTCATCGTCCTCATCTTCCAACAAGAAATCGTCTTCCATTCCCATAGTCTTAGCGCGTTTTAAGTTATTTTATTTCAATAAAGCTTCAACTTTTTCTTTCAAAGCAGCCTTTGTAGTAGCACCAACCTGTTTGTCTACCACTTCACCGTTCTTGATGAACAATACGGTAGGAATATTACGTACACCAAACTGTGCAGGAAGATCAGCGTTATCGTCTACATCACATTTACCGATGTTTACAGTATCTTTATACTCTTCTGCCAATTCTTCGATGTAAGGAGCAATCTGCTTACAAGGTCCACACCAAGTAGCCCAGAAATCCAATACTACAGGTTTTCCTTCTGCTACAATAGCTTCAAAATTGTCATCTTTAATGTTCAATGCCATAATTCTAGTTGTTTAGGTTATTCAATTATATACGCAAATATATACTAATTTATTTTATAGTCCAACAATGGCTGACTTTTTAAATAATTTACAATGTCTTTTCGTACTGATATTTTCATCGTACGTGACATCAGATTGACATACATCTGTCCGTCTTCATCTCGGATATAGAAGTACAGTTCGGCATTCCCGGGATTTTCTTTTACCAACGAACTCAGTTCCATAATCATCTCGTCGTTGACAGCAGACAGAGGAGCGGTAACCGTCAGCTTTTCTATCAACCGGTCTTTTACTTCCGACAGCAGTTCGATGTTATTGATCTTCACTTCCCATTCCTCCTGCTTCCATTGGCGAGGCTGGCACTTACCGTGCATAAATAAAAACATTCCTTCGGCAAAAAAGTTTTTCTTTTCTACCCATTCATTGCCAAAAAATGCAAATTCGGCCGTACCGGAATAGTCTTCCACTTTTGCCACGCCAAAAGGTTTTCCTGTTTTGGTATATCCTTCGCGTACACCAGTTACGATACCTCCCAGTGTCAGGTCATGATTCTGCAACGGAGTCAGATCAGACAGTTGTGCCATGTGGGTATTGCATACATTTTCAAGTATTACAGAAAACTCATCCAGCGGATGTGCAGACAGATAAATACCTACTAGTTCACGCTCTTTGTTCAAGCGTTCCAGATCGCTCCATGCCGGTGCACGGACAATTTCGGGAGTAGCTATTTCCACCTCATGCTCACCACCAAACAACGAATTGGCGGCAGCTGCCTTATCCATCTGATATTTGTTTCCATAACGCACCAGTACTTCGACAAATGTTTCGTCTTTGGCATTCTTTACAAAGAAGTCTTCACGATGAATGTTCGGGAAGCTGTCGAATGCTCCGGCCAAAGCCAGATTTTCGATATTCTTACGGTTACATGCCGAAAGATTCACACGCTGCACAAAGTCGAAGATATCTTTAAACGGTCCGTTTTTCTGTCGTTCGGTCAAGATGCTTTGTACGGCAGATTCTCCCACTCCCTTGATAGCTCCCAGTCCGAAACGGATATCTCCATGACGGTTTACAGAGAACTTCAGGCTACTTTCGTTTACATCAGGACCTAGTACATTCACCCCAGTAGCCTTACTTTCGTCCATCAGCTTGGTAATTTCGGTAATGTTCGAAATGTTACGGCTCATGGTAGCCGCCATATATTCCGACGGATAGTTGGCTTTCAGATAAGCAGTCTGATAGGCAACCCACGAATAGCAGGTAGCATGCGATTTATTGAAGGCGTAGGAAGCAAATTTTTCCCAGTCTGCCCAGATCTTTTCCAGAATCTTCGGATCATGACCGTTTTTCTTACCTCCCTCGATAAACTTAGGCTTCATATGATCCAGCTTGTCGCGCAACTTCTTACCCATCGCCTTACGCAAGGCATCCGATTCACCACGGGTAAAGTCGGCAAGCAGACGCGACAGCAACATCACCTGCTCCTGATAGACAGTAATACCGTATGTATCTTTCAGATACTTCTCCATGACGGGAATATCGTACTCGATAGGCTTACGTCCTTGCTTACGGTCGATAAAGTCGGGGATATAATCCATCGGTCCCGGACGGTAAAGGGCATTCATGGCAATCAAATCCTCGAACGTAGTCGGTTGAAGTTCACGAAGATATTTCTGCATACCAGCCGATTCGAACTGGAATGTACCGATAGTTCTTCCCTCACTATAGAGTCGGTAAGTAGCAGGGTCGTCGATAGGTATCTCGTCTATATTCAGGATAATTCCTTTACTCTGCTTAATATTTTCGAGGGCTTCCTTGATGATGGAGAGTGTCTTCAGTCCCAGGAAGTCCATCTTGATTAGTCCCGTATCTTCAATAACCGAACCTTCATACTGGGTAACGAGCATCTTCTCGCCGGTTTCTTTATCGTCGGCCGTGCTGACAGGAACCCAGTCGGTAATATCGTCACGGCAGATAATCGTACCACAGGCATGTACACCCGTATTGCGGACGTTTCCTTCCAGCATCTTGGCGTACTTAATGGTATCACGAAGCACAGGATCCGACGATACTTCGGCTGCCTGAAGCTCGGGCACATAGGCTATTGCATTGGGCAAGTTAAGTTTCTTATCAGGAATCTTATCGGGTACAAGCTTACACAGACGGTCGGACTCCGAAAGAGGCAATTTCTGTACACGTGCTACATCCTTAATGGCAAGCTTGGTAGCCATCGTACCGTATGTAATAATATGAGCAACCTTTTCCTGTCCGTACTTCTCGGTTACCCAGTTCAACACGCGTCCTCGTCCGTCATCATCGAAGTCGACATCGATATCAGGCAAAGAAATACGGTCAGGGTTCAGGAAACGCTCGAACAGCAAATCGTATTTGATAGGGTCGATCTGCGTAATACCCAGACAGTAGGCTACAGCCGAACCGGCTGCTGATCCACGTCCCGGACCGACAGAGACATCAAGTTGATTGCGGGCAGCAGAAATAAAGTCCTGCACAATAAGGAAGTAACCTGGGAAACCCATGGTTTTCATGATATGAAGTTCAAACTTGATACGTTCTTTTACTTCATCTTCCAGATGCTCACCATAACGGCGGCGTGCTCCATCGTATGCCAGCTTTGCCAGATAATCGGCTTCCAGCTTGATACGATACAGCTTTTCGTAACCTCCCAGTCGCTCAATCTTAGCCTTTGCCGAAGCTTCATCCATGACCACATTGCCATTTTCATCTTGGGTAAATTCATCGAACAAATCTTTTTCGGTGAATTTCTTACGATATTCCTCTTCTGTTCCGAAGTCTTCGGGAATGGCAAAAGTAGGCATGATAGGCGCATGATCGATCGAATAAAACTCTACCTGATCGCATATATCGCAAGTATTCGCCAGTGCTTCGGGCACATCGGCAAACACTTCGTTCATTTCTTCACGGGTTTTCATCCACTCCTGTTTGGTATAAAGCATACGGTTAGGATCATCCAGATCCTTACCCGTACTCAAACAGATCAGACGGTCGTGTGCTTCAGCATTTTCTTCATCGACAAAGTGTACATCGTTTGTACACACCAGTTTGATATTATATTTTTTTGAATACTCTACCAGTTTCTGATTTACAACTTCCTGAAGCTTGTAAGTTTCATGATTTGCACGAGGCACTGTAGCCTTGTGACGCTGAAGTTCAAGATAAAAATCATCGCCAAACAGATTCTTATACCACTGGATAGCTTCTTCTGCCTCTGCAAACTGACCTGCCGTAATGCGGCGTGGAATCTCTCCACCTAAACATGCCGAACAGACAATCAGTCCTTCGTGATATTTTTCCAGTTCCACACGGTCGGTACGCGGACGCATATAGAATCCCTCGGTCCATGCTTTCGATACCAGTTTGATAAGGTTGTGATAACCCTTCAGGTTTTTAGCAAGTACCACCAGGTGGTATCCACTCTGGTCAGCCTTTCCTTCCTTATCAGTCAGACGACGGCGTGCGACATACATTTCACAACCGATAATCGGCTTGAAGAGCTTCTTCTTGGCAGCTTCCAACTGTTCACGGCAAGCAGCAAGGTCGGCTTCCGGATTCTCCGACTCAGCTTTTCCACTTTCCAGTGCAGCTATCTTTTTCTTCAAATCCTTTATTTCACCGTTGGTCCCGCCATTCTTCTTATTTACATAATTGAAGAATTCCTTTATACCGAACATATCACCATGATCGGTAACAGCAATGCCTCGCATGCCGTTGGCTATGGCTTTATCTACTAAACGGGGAATTGATGCCTGACCATCGAGAATAGAATATTGAGTATGGACGTGCAAATGAACAAAATCTTGCATATTTTCATTATTAAAAACAGAGTTCAAAGATACCGAGCTTTCGGAGAACAACCAACTACAAACGATAAAACTTGTAACGAATGAATACTTTTTAGTAAAAAAAAGGCATAAAGGACAATTCTAACGGTTGTTTATTTGGCAGGTTTTTAAATTAAATATATTTTTGCACGATAAATAAACTTTGTTATGACCCGATTGAACAAAATAAAAAAGATAAAGAAAATAAGATTACACCGGGAAGGTACTCACATTCTAATCACCAGCGCACTTTTATTGCTTATTGTCAACGCAGCATTGTATTGGGGATTAGAGTGCAAAATGCCTTTCTACATCATAGCTTTTGCCAGCATCATTCTTTACTTGCTGATGGTAAATTTTTTCCGTTGCCCTATCCGTCTGTTCGATGGTGAAACAGAAAAAATTGTCGTAGCCCCTGCCGATGGTCGTATCGTTGTGATAGAGGAAGTAGATGAGCATGAATATTTTCATGACCGTCGTCTGATGATTTCCATTTTTATGGATATTACAAACGTTCATGCCAACTGGTATCCGGTAGATGGAGTTATTCGTCACGTTGATCATCATAACGGACGTTTCATGAAAGCATGGTTACCGAAAGCGAGTACAGAAAACGAACGCTCGATGGTGGTAATAGATACTCCGGAAGGACATACGGTCATGGCCCGACAGATTGCGGGAGCAGTAGCACGCCGTATCGTTACTTATGCAGAAAAAGGAGAGGACTGCTACATTGACGAACACATGGGATTCATAAAATTCGGATCACGTGTAGACGTATATTTGCCTTTGGGAACTGAAGTGTGCGTTAAGATGGGGCAAAAGACAACAGGTAATCAGACTGTCATAGCAAAATTAAAGTAATACAGGAAGGAAGCAAAAACATGGCAAACGCAATCGTTCGCAATATTCCCAATACACTTACAAGCTGCAACTTGTTTTCAGGTTGTATAGCTGCGTATATGGCTTTTCATGGCAATTATAAGGAAGCTTTATTATTCATTGTATTAGGTGCTATGTTCGATTTCTTTGATGGAATGACCGCACGTTTGCTACATGTATCATCTCCTATCGGTAAAGAACTAGACTCACTGGCTGATGACATTACATTCGGACTGGCCCCGGCAGCCATTGCTTTTTCCTTGTTCAAGGAAGTATATTATCCGGATTTTTTAATGCCGGTAGCAGGCATTATGCCATACACAGCTTTTCTGATTGCTGTATTCTCGGGATTAAGACTAGCTAAATTTAATATAGACGAACGCCAGACCAGTTCTTTTATCGGCATGCCTACGCCTGCCAATGCATTATTCTGGGCTTCACTGGCTGTAGGAGGACATTCTTTTTTAATATCCGACAATTTTAATGCTATCTATCTTTTTGTATTAGTGGTAGTCATGTCATTACTGCTTGTCGCAGAACTGCCAATGTTCTCATTGAAGTTTAAAGATTTGTCTTGGGGACACAACAAAGTCAGTTATATATTTCTGATTGTCAGTCTGCCATTGCTTATCATTTTCCAGTTAAGCGGTATAGCAGCGGTCATTATCTGGTATATTCTCCTGTCATTGGCAACACGTAAAAAATAATTAAAACAATAATCGCGGCACGGTTATTGTTACTTTATGAATAAAAACAATAACTATGTTTCATATTTTAGGATTTCTATTTTTTTTCATTCTGATAATTCTTGTTATCGGACTTGCCTTAATCTCCAAGGTGATACGTACAATATTAGGAATCGGTCGTCGTATGACAACCGGAAACGCATCTTCCTCGACTAATACGAGTTCACGAAACAGTCAGTATAACTCATCATCTTCCAGCGAAAGCAATTCACAGCGTCAGCCCAATGAAACTACATCGGGCAGGAAAAAGATATTTGGAAGTGACGAGGGTGAATATATTGACTTTGAAGAGGTAAAGGAATAAGGAAACTGAGGATATTCAAAGGATATCAAAATAATTTCCCCACTTAAAAAAGACTTTCTTTTTACAGATAAGTCTGTTTTTAAGTGGGGAAACTTTTTATATCTCTATACTCAATATATCAGGTTATTCTTCATCATCGTCCACCAAATCTTGTATCGGCATCTGACGCTTAATAGCCTCACGGAAAGAAATAATGGTTTCTGAACGTGCCAATCCCAAAGGCTGCAACTTATCGTGGATAATATTTAGCAAGTGATGATTGTTTCTGGCGTAAATCTTTATGAACATGTCATATTGTCCGGTTGTATAATGACACTCTACCACTTCGGGAATACATTTTAGAGCTTCTGTCACCGAATCAAATTGTTCGGGATCTCTCAGAAACAAACCAATATAAGCACAAGTTTCATAACCGACCTTTTCAGGATCTATTATAAACTCGGAGCCTTTCAGTATTCCCAAGTTTGTCAACTTTTGAATACGCTGATGAATCGCTGCACCCGATACATTACAAGCACGAGCAACTTCCAGAAATGGAATACGAGCATTGTCAGCAATCAAGCGCAAAATCTGTTCGTCTAATTTGTCTAATTGATGATGTCCCATTGATTAATGTTTTATTTGGTACAAATATAGTATATTTATTCCATACGCTAGATACCAATTATAACTTTTATCTTTGTTTTAGCAGTAAATTGGCAGATAGTCCTATCTTTGTAAAAATTTAAATCTTTTGAATTATGAGAAAAAACATATGGGCGGCATTGCTGATTTCAGCATGCACGCAGGTTGGAGCATATGCACAAAACTTCGATGATTTCTTTATTAATAAAACACTGAGAGTAGATTATTTGTTCAACGGAAATGCGCAAAAACAAGAAATAAGCCTTGATGAACTGGTATCACTTCCCGGATGGGCCGGAAGAAGAAATTTTCTTGATAAACTTCCGTTAGAAGGTAACGGACAGATTACAATGAAAGATAAGACTACTGGAAAGGTAATATACCGTACATCCTTTTCCAGCCTATTCCAAGAATGGGTAAGTGAAGAGGAAGCCAGCCGTGTGACCAGGGGATTTGAAAACACTTTTTTACTTCCCTATCCTAAACAACCAGCAACGGTAACCATCGAACTGAAGAACGTTTATCATCAGCCTTGTGCATCATTCACTCATGAAATCAATCCGGATGATATCCTTATTCACCAACGCGGTACAACGCATATAACTCCTCACCGCTATCTGCTTCAAAACGGAACACCCGAGAAATGTATTGATCTCGCTATCATGGCTGAAGGATATACCGAAGACGAAATGGAAACCTTCTACAAAGACGCCCAGACTGCTTGTGAAGCAATATTTGCTCACGAACCATTCAAGCATCTGAAAGAACGCTTCAACGTCGTAGCAGTAGCTACACCGTCGCACGATAGTGGAGTGAGCATTCCGAGAAAAGGAGAATGGAAAAATACTGCTGTCAGTTCTCATTTTGATACATTCTATTCCGATCGCTACTTGACAACTCGCAGCGTAAAAGCCATGCATAACTGGCTTGCTGGCATTCCTTATGAACATATCATTATTCTGGCCAATACTGACACTTACGGTGGAGGAGGTATCTATAATTCATACTTGCTGACTACGGCACATCACCCGATGTTTAAGCCCGTTGTAGTACATGAATTCGGTCATAGTTTCGGAGGATTAGGTGACGAATATGCGTATGACACAGCTCCCAGTCCGCAATACCCATATAGCGTAGAACCATGGGAACCTAATATAACGACACTGGTTGATTTTGAAAGCAAATGGAAAGATATGCTTCCGGCACAAACTCCTGTCCCCACTCCAGCAGAAACAGACCCTAATACGATATATACTAAAGTAGGTGTTTACGAAGGAGGAGGATATACATTAAAAGGAATCTATCGTCCGACAACAGAATGCAGAATGAAAATAAACGAAGCACCTCGTTTCTGTCCTGTTTGCGAACGTTCACTCGAAAAAACAATTCATTTCTATACCGATTAAAATATTTAAAACCATGTTGACATTTACCAAAATCCAAACGAATCACAAACATTATGACTTTGTAGAAGAACTTTTACATCAGTCATTTCCTCTTAACGAGCGCAGAGATGATGATTGCCAACGGTTTAATACAGACAACAACCCGTTATTCCACTGCTATCTGATTACAGAAAACGTGGATGAAAAAGAAGAGAGTCTTATCGGATTGATTACAGTCTGGGAATTAAATGCTTTTCGATATGTAGAACATTTGGCTACCTCACCAGCCATACGTAATAAAGGCTATGGTAAACTTATCATGGAAGCTCTCAAAAAGAAATTCTCAGGAATTATCATCTTGGAAGTAGAAAGACCAGAAGATGAAATGAGCAAGCGCCGGATAGAATTTTATAAGCGATGTGGCTTTTCTCTTTGTGAAAAAGACTACATTCAGCCAGCCTACAGAAAGGGAGGTGAAGGCGTACCTTTATATCTGATGTATATCGGAACAGACAACATAGATCCGCAATATCCTGAAATAAGAAATGAGATCTATCAAAAAGTATATAATGTAAATTAGAAACGGCCTCAATTACCATCGCAATTCTCATAAACACATAAATATAGCTGAAGATATATCAATCTCTAATTGCATAAAGACAATCGTATAAGTTGACGCTTGAGTATCTTTATCGAAAATAGAAAGACGCTACCAAAAGATAATGTGTTTTCTAAAAATAAGGCTGTTTCAAAATAGAAGAGCGAAAGTAAAAATCTTACAGATTAAAAACTGAGAAATAAAATCTCCTGCTTTAGTTTTTATTTATTATAATAATAGGACTAAAAGCAGGAGTTTTTTATGTCGTAATTTATATAGATGATAAGTAAACCTATCTCAGTTTTTTATTTTAATACAACTCCATTATAATGGAGCATACTGGCCTTTTCATTATAGATTTACCTCCCTTTAATATTTCTGAATATTCGTTTTAATCTAACAGAATCTGCAAGAATAAGCCTGAAAGACTATAAGAAACGGCATACTTTGATTATCTCAATAAAAAAAGAGAGGTTACTCTTCAACGGAGTAACCTCTCTCATTATAGCTTATCTTAAACTATTACTGACGCTGTGTAGCAGAATAGTTAATCTTCAAAGCATAAGCCTGACGAAGCGCCTGTTTTACTTCTGTTACAATACCCATCTTAGTCTTAGCATCGACTTTCAATGATACAGTCATAAACGGCTTATCAGCTTCTTTCATGTTTTCACGTTCCTGATAGATGTAGTCCTGAACTTCTGATGCTTCAGCAAACTTATCATTCAACTGAATACGGTCAGTAGTACCCATCTTCTTCTGGAATTCCGGCAAAGGTTTACCGATATAGATGAAAGAAACCAAAGATTTCTTTTCAAGCTTTTCCAATTCTGTAGCCTGAGGAACCTTAAACTGAACCTTCAATGTAACTTCACGCATAGTTGTTACAATCATGAAGAAGAACAACATGGTAAAGATAAGGTCAGGCAAAGAAGAGGTGTTCAATTCAGGCATCTCGCGCTTGCCACTCTTATTAAATTTTCCCATGATTAGTTTCCTCCATATTTTTTAGGTTCTGCTTCAGAAATCTTTTGTGGATAGTAATCCATAATAGCATCCTTCTCTTCCTCTGAACATTCTGCATATTCCTTACCAAACTTAGACTTAGCAAGTTCGCTACGTAATTCGTTATATGCAGCTACCAATTCATTCTGAACCTGAAGGTAAGCTTCATAGCTTGTACCAACGTCGTTCTGTACAGAAATTACATGCTTTTCAGTAATCATCACATCACCAAAGAATGGGATATTCTTTGCATGCTTTTCAGGCATGTTAGGATCATCATTCGGGTTTGCAATGAATTCTTTAGCCTTTTCTCTTAATTGCTTAATATCAGACCATTCTCCACCAACCATCAACTGGTCATCTTTGTTCAAACGAACCTGGAGAACGTTTCTTTCCTTAACAATGATATCATCTTTCTGATCTTTGTTTTCTGGTGGAGGCGGCAAACGTCTCGCCAAACCACGGTCAGTATCCATTGATGTTGTAATAAGGAAGAAGATAAGCAACATGAAGGCGATATCTGCCGTTGAACTAGCATTAATTCCCGGCACTTTTCTATTCCTTTTTGCCATTTTTACTTACTTCGTTTAATTAAACTTCAATGATAATTACTTTTTAAAGATACCAGACAAGTTAATCAATGTACCGATAGCTGCGATACCGAACAATACATAAGTAGAGTAAAGCAACATATCAGAAACTTTCAACATTGTTACATCTGAATATTCAGATCCGTCACCTAAAACAACAGTTTCAGAAGAACCGATATTGTAAGTTACGATTAACAGTACAACCAACAAGATCAATCCCAGCAAAGATTTAACAGCGCCTTTCGGATTATCTTTCAATGCTCCACCAAACTGAGCGATAGCACCAATAAGTGTAGCAATAACAGTCACAGCAAACATTCCGTACATCAAGTACATCAAAGCACCTGTGTTCTGTGGTTCATTATATTCACCAACAGGATTATTGTATCCTACTCCGAAGAACATGCCAAGCACAACCAAAATAAGGGCGATGCAGACATAGAATACGTAGTAAGAAACTTTGTATGATAATTTAGCCATTGTTCAAAAATTATTTTTTGTATTTCAAGTTGTATTTCATGATTATATCAAGCAATGTGATAGAAGAATCTTCCATCTGGCTTGTGATAGCTTCAATCTTAGAAAGAATGTAGTTATAGAATACCTGAAGAATCAATGCTACAATCAAACCGAAGATAGTAGTGATCAACGCAACTTTCATACCACCAGCAACAACTGTCGGAGAGATATCACCTGCACGCTGGATATTATCGAACGCCATAACCATACCGATTACAGTACCCAAGAATCCCAAAGACGGAGCCATTGCGATGAACAGTGTAATCCAAGAACATCCTTTTTCAAGGTAACCAGCCTGAACACCACCGTAAGATACTACAGAACGTTCAACAACGTCTACACCTTCGTCGATTCTCATCAGACCCTGATAGCAGATAGAAGCAACAGGACCACGAGTGTTACGGCAAATAGTCTTAGCACCTTCTACATCACCTTTTTCCAAAGCTGCTTCAACTTTAGCCATCAATTTTTTAACGTCAACTTCTGCCAAGCTCAAGTAAATGATACGTTCGATACAGAAAGCCAAACCAAGTACCAATGCGATAGCAACCAATGACATAAAGCCAGCGTCACCTTCGATAAACTTAGTTTTCAACTCTTTGTGCATACTGCCTTCTTCAACTGTAGCAGTAGCTACTTCTTCAGTTGCAGCAGGTGCAACCTGTTCTGTTTGTTCTGGAGCTGCTGTAGCTGTAGAATCCTGAGCCATAGCTGTCTGAGTCATTCCAAATGAGAGGACTCCCATCACTGCAAGAATTGCAAATAACTTTTTCATTGTGTGTCTAATTTTTAAGATTAAATAATTAATAGTTATAAATTGTTTTTAATTGTTTCATCTTTTTCTCACTGCGGAGAGAACGGGATTCGAACCCGTGATACGCTTTTGGCGTATACACGCTTTCCAGGCGTGCCTCTTCAACCACTCGAGCACCTCTCCTCATGACCTCGCTTGAAAGCCTTTTTCTTAAATCGAACGCAAATTACAAATAAAAATGCGAACGGCAAGCGATTTCAGCCACAAATGTATTCTTTTTTTTCGTCTTACATAACATTCACTAGCCAAAAGTTTATTTATACCCCTAAAATTAATAAACTTTAAAAACTATTCTCGGCATTTTTAAAAACTTTCAGCGCGTTTTCCGAGGTCACACGACCTATTTCCGACAAGGAAACATCATACACTTCGGATAGTTTTTCGGCCACTTTTACCAGGTATGCACTTTCATTGCGCTTTCCTCTATAAGGAACTGGTGCCAGATAAGGTGAATCTGTTTCCAGAACTAAACGCTTCAAAGGTACAGATTTCAAAACTTCCGGCAAAATACTTTTCTTAAAAGTTACGACTCCATTTATGCCAAACATAAATCCGGGATACTCCATCAGCTTATGTGCGTCCTCTACTGTACCAGTAAAACTATGAAATATTCCGGTAAGTGATGTTTTACGATAGGGTTCCAGAACTTCAAGCAACTCCGAATAAGCCTCACGGCAGTGAATAATCAGCGGTAAATCATACTCAAGAGCCCATTTCACCTGAATATCGAATACCTCCATCTGCTCTTTTTTAAATGTCTTATCCCAGTATAAGTCCATCCCTACCTCTCCGATACCATAGAAAACTTGCTCCGAGCGCAACCATTTTTCTACCGTACCCAAACGCTCTTTCCAGTTTTCATCTACCGAAGTCGGATGAAAACCAATCATAGGGTAGCACCCATCGTGAGAGTTACATAAAGCCAACATTGCTTCTACTGAAGTATCATCTATATTCGGCATAAAAAGACGTGTCACTCCTGCCTCTGTAGCACGAATAATTGCCAACTCACGATCTCCATCAAACTCTTCTGCAAAAAGATGTGTATGTGTATCGATTAAAGCTACCATATTGCTTATTTATTAAACGTTATAAATTACGTTCCATCAAACTCATTACAAAATCAGACAGATTTTTCTTGTATTCTTCTTCCACGTTCACCTCTTTCAGCAGCCTCATTCCTTCATGATAATATTCATTTATCTTATCTCGGCATATATTCTGCAAGCCCACCTTATTATATATAGCAGTAACAGCTTCTATCTTCTGGGCTGGTACATAGTCTTCAGCTTTCAACCATTCTTGCAAGGAAGCACGTGTCTTGTCATCCGACTTTTCCAATGCTGTTATCAGCATAAACGTTTTCTTATTACATAAAATATCACCTCCGATATTTTTGCCAAATACTAGCGGATCACCATATACATCCAAATAGTCATCCTGCAATTGGAAAGCAAGCCCTATCTGTATACCAAAATCATAAAGCAACTGTGCATCTTTTTCCGAAGCTCCTCCAAGCACCGCTCCTATTTTTAAAGCACCGGCAAGCAGAACTGAAGTTTTCAAACGAATCATTTCCATGTATTCATCAACAGTCACATCCTCTCTGGATTCGAATTCCATATCCCATTGCTGTCCATCACAAACTTCCAGAGCCGTACGCGAGAAGATATCCATAACCTGATGTGTATATTCTACCGGACACCCCTGCATCATAAACTGAAAAGAAAGTATCAGCATTGCATCTCCGGAAAGAATAGCTGTATTTTCATCCCATTTTTTATGAACAGTAGGTTTTCCACGGCGCATATCCGCTTTATCCATCAAGTCATCATGCAAAAGCGTAAAGTTATGATAAGTTTCTATTGCCGCAGCCTGAGAGAATATCGCCTGCACATTTTCCTTAAACAGATTATAGGCAAGCAGCATTAACACCGGTCTCAGTCTTTTACCTCCCAGTCCTAACACATATTCTATCGGGTCGTACAATCCTTTAGGTTCATGAGAATAAGGCAATGATTCGATATAAGCATGAATTTGCTTCAATAATTCTTTTGAAGTCTGTTGCTCCATGATTTTTCTTTTTATTAAGGTTATAAAAAATTTTTAGGCACGAATGCACAGTTTTCAATTCTGCGCAATCCGTGCCTAAACAATATTATCTAGGAAAAGCTTACTGCAACTTGAATGTTACAGGTACGGTATATTTTACACGTACAGCTTTACCACGCTGCTTACCTGGTTTCCACTTCGGCATCATCTGGATCACGCGAAGTGCTTCCTTGTCCAAATACGGGTCAACACTACGAACAACAACCGGATCGACGATAGAACCATCCTGGTTTACAACGAACTGTACGATAACACGTCCCTGTACACCATTTTCCTGTGCGATAGTCGGATACTTGATGTTCTTAGCCAAGAACTTCAAACATTCTGCCATACCACCCGGGAATTCCGGCATTTCTTCTACTACCTGGAAGATCTGCTGTTCTTCAACTTCCTCTTCTTCTACGACTTCAGGTACATACTTGATTTCAACAGCTTCACCTTTATCTTCGTTAGACTGAATAGTAGATTCTACTACATCTGCATCATTTTCTGCAATCTGCAAAACTTCTTCTACTTTCGGTGCTTCGGGAGGAGGAGGAGCTTGTTTGGGTTCTTCCTGTTCCGTAATAGGAACCATTTCTTCTTCAAAAGGCACATCTACGATACCACTATCGGCAGTGATTACGACATCACGTTTGGTCCATTCAAACGCAACGAACATTGCTGCCAATATCAGCACGAGCCCGATCAGTAAACCAGTGGTCTTCTTGCCTTCAAGATCGGCTTTCGGCGATTTTTTAATTTCCATAAAAAAACTTTTATAGGTTAATAAATTCTCTGTTCGGCAAATGTAGTGCAAATCTTCGAATATGCAACAAGATAAGGGTAAAAAATTGCAAAATACGTTCATTCCGTACTATCTGTCACGAAAATAGACTATCTTTGACTTCTGATTCTTTTTAACTCTATAATAAATAAGGTATGAACAAAATCATCATTGCAATCGACGGGTTTTCTTCCTGCGGAAAAAGTACAATGGCAAAAGATCTGGCTAAAGAAATCGGTTATATATATATAGACAGCGGAGCAATGTACCGGGCTGTTACTCTTTACTGTATCGAGCACGGACTTTTCCTGGCGGATGGAAGCATCGATGAAGATAAGCTAAAGCAGCAGATGAGCAATATTCATATATCATTCCGTCTAGATACAGAAAGCGGACGTCCTCGCACATTTCTGAACGGAACGGATGTAGAAAACCAGATCCGGACATTAGAGGTATCCTCACACGTCAGCCCTGTTGCAGCTTTGGGATTTGTACGTGAGGCTCTCGTACGCCAGCAGCAGGAACTTGGTAAAGAAAAAGGTATCGTAATGGACGGAAGAGATATCGGCACAGCGGTATTTCCTGAAGCAGAACTGAAAATATTCGTCACTGCATCTGCCGAAATTCGTGCACAGCGACGCTATGACGAACTGAAAGCCAAAGGACAGGAAGCGTCTTTCGAAGATATCCTGCATAACGTAGAAGAACGCGACCGCATAGACCAGACGCGTGAAGTAAGTCCTTTGCGCAAAGCAGACGATGCAATACTGCTGGACAACAGCAACATGACTATTGCAGAACAGAAAGAATGGCTTATGAATCAATATCTTCAGGCAACTCATGCTTAAAGTAGAAATAGACGAAGGATCAGGCTTCTGTTTCGGAGTAACTACTGCTATCCGGAAGACAGAAGAGGAACTGGCAAAGAGCGATACGCTTTATTGCCTGGGAGACATTGTGCATAACGGACGTGAATGTGAACGCCTCAAGCAACTGGGACTGAATACAATCGACCACGAGGAGTTTGCACGACTTAAAAACACCAAAGTTCTGCTCCGTGCTCACGGAGAACCTCCCCGTACCTACGAACTGGCTAAACAGAACAATATAGAACTTATTGATGCAACCTGCCCTGTCGTACTTCGCCTGCAGAAGCGAATCAAACAAGAATTCGACACTCCAAATCCGGAAGGACGGGAAAAACAAATCGTAATATTCGGGAAAAACGGACATGCTGAAGTATTGGGACTGGTAGGCCAGACCAACGGTCAGGCTATCATTATAGAAAATCTGGAAGAAGCCGAGAAGCTTGATTTCAGCAAAGACATCCGTCTGTACTCACAGACAACCAAGTCACTGGATGAATTCCGGCAGATCGTTGCATACATTCAAGAACATATTTCACCCAATGCGACTTTTCAGTATTACGATACAATATGCCGTCAGGTAGCAAACCGCATGCCTGATATACGCAAGTTTGCAGCCCGCCACGATCTGGTATTCTTTGTATGCGGACATAAAAGTTCAAACGGGAAGATTTTGTTTCAGGAATGTCTCAAGGTAAATCCTAATTCTTATCAGATAGACCGACCGGAGGAAATCGACCGGAAACTGCTGGAAGGCGTGCAGTCCATTGGAATATGTGGGGCAACCTCCACACCGAAATGGTTGATGGAAGCCTGCCGAGAAACAATTTTGTCGTATTCTTGACATCCAAAAATACAGACTTTTATTTGCTTGTAAACTAGTTTTTTAATACTTTTGCTCCAAAAGATTTTAATAAAGAAATAACATATGGGAATTATTAAATGTATTGGCATCTTGACTTCAGGTGGCGATGCTCCTGGAATGAATGCTGCAATCCGCGCCGTCACTCGTTCGGCTATATACAACGGACTGACCGTAAAAGGTATTTATCGAGGATACAAAGGCCTCATCACCGGTGAAATTCAAGAGTTCAAAACCCAAAATGTCAGCAATATCATACAGCAGGGAGGTACTATCCTGAAAACTGCACGCTGTCAGGAATTCAAAACTCCGGAAGGACGTAAAATAGCTTACGAAACCATGCAGCGTGAAGGCATTGACGCACTGGTAGTCATCGGTGGTGACGGTTCACTTACCGGAGCACGTCTGCTGGCACAAGAATTCGATGTTCCTTGTATCGGATTGCCTGGAACAATCGATAACGATTTGTACGGAACAGATACAACAATCGGATATGATACAGCTCTGAACACAATTCTGGATGCAGTCGACAAAATCCGCGACACTGCAACTTCACACGAACGTTTGTTCTTCGTAGAAGTCATGGGACGCGACGCTGGCTTCCTGGCGCTGAACGGAGCTATTGCAGCAGGTGCCGAAGCTGCAATCATTCCTGAATTCAATACAGAAGTCGACCAGCTGGAAGAGTTCATCAAGAACGGATTCCGTAAATCAAAGAGCAGCTCTATCGTACTGGTAGCCGAAAGTGAAATCACAGGTGGAGCTATGCATTATGCAGAACGTGTAAAGAACGAATATCCGCAATATGACGTACGTGTAACTATTCTGGGACACTTGCAACGTGGTGGTAAACCGACTGCACACGACCGTATCATTGCCAGCCGAATGGGTGTAGCAAGTATTCAGGCTTTGATGGAAGGACAGCGCAATGTAATGATCGGTATAGAAAATGACCAGATTGTTTATGTTCCGTTTACAAAGGCTATCAAAAACGACAAGCCTATCGACCGTGAACTTGTCAATGTTCTCCACGAATTATCAATCTGATAAATAGAAGTTATATATACAAAAAACTCCTTCATGAAAACATGAAGGAGTTTTTTGTATGAGGTAGTTATTCTTTTACGAGCCTTATACCGTCATCTTCCAATACTATCAGACGCTTTTTATATAAATCTCCGACAGCCTTCTTAAATGTCTTCTTACTTACCCCGAACGTATTATATATTTGTTCGGCATCTGTCTTGTCATTTATCGGTGTATATCCATCGTTATCTTTGATATACTGCAACAGAAGTTCTGCAAAATCATCGACCTTCTTCACTCCTCTTTTCTGAAGTTCCAGGTCTATTTTTCCATCTTCACGCACACGTTTCACATAAGCATGCAAACGCATTCCCGGCTCCAGCGGCTGAAAAATCTCATTATGAAACAACATGCCCGAATATTTGTTATCTACAATAACCTTAAATCCCAAGTCGGTTTTCTGCCATACAAGCACCTCAGCTTCATCACCCTGATTATACTCAGGACGTTCCTTCGACAGATAATGCTCTATCTTAGCCGATGCCACAATACGGTAACTTTCCTCATCCAGATGTACATGCACCAGATATCGTCCTCCTTTCTGCATCTTGGCCTTCTGTTCACGGAACGGAACAAAAAGGTCCTTCATCAGTCCCCAATCCAGAAATGCACCATACTGGTTTACCCATGCTACCTCCAGACAGGCAAATTCTCCTACTTGAACATAGGGCTCCAGCGTAGTAGCTACCAAGCGCTCATCCATATCAAGATAAATGAACACGTTCAGCACATCGCCCGGTTTACATCCCTGAGGCACATAACGCTTGGGAAGCAATATTTCGCCATCTTCATCACCATTAAGGTACATGCCGAAATCAACTTCCTTAACAACTTCCAACTGATTATATCTTCCTAACTGTATATGACTCATAACAATCACTTATTTCTGCCAAAGATAGCACAAAAAACTTATATACCCGACAAATGAGAGCTACAAAAGAAAGTCTGACAAACCTATTGACTACATTTGCTAAGTCTGAAAGTCATGAAATAAAGTTTTATGGTTATTTTTATCAGAAAATTTATTCCGCCTATAAGTGAAAAACATCATAAAATTGTTTTACTTAGCGGAACATTTTCAAACGAAAAACAACATATCGCATATCATTAAAATTTTTATTCTATGAAACACTCACTTTTCACTTTGGGAATCGTGGCAGCTTCACTTTCTGTCGCCACTCTTTCGTGCACAACTCAACAACAGCCTACAGAAGTTACTTGGGGAACATTCAACATCCGTTATGATAATCCAGGAGACAGCCTGAACAACTGGCAATACCGGAAAGACAATGTAGCTCAATTCATCAAATCACAGGACATCGACATCGTTGGTATGCAAGAGGTTCTTCACAATCAGCTGGAGGATTTAAAATCACGCCTGCCAGAATATGCAGAAGTTGGTGTAGGACGTGAAGATGGAAAAACAAAGGGAGAATACTCACCTCTATTCTACAAGAAAGACCGCTTCGAAGTACTCGACAGTAACACATTCTGGCTCTCACAATATCCGGACAGTGTAGGATTTATCGGATGGGACGGAGCTTGCAGCCGCATTGCAACATGGGCAAAACTGAAGGACAAGAAAACCGGAAAGATCTTTATGGCAGTAAATACCCATTTCGACCATGTAGGAACGGAAGCCAGAAGAAAAGGAGCCCTGCTGATCATTGAAAAAATTAAAGAAATTGTGGGCGATCAGCCGGCTGTACTGACAGGAGATTTCAACGTAACAGACCAGTCGGAAGCTTATGAAACTATAACAACCAATGAGTTTGTACTGAAAGATGCGTATAAGGAAGCTGCACAACGCGAAGGAGTAGATTACACCTTCCACGACTTCGGACGTATCCCTGCCGACTCTTGCGACAAGATTGACTTCATCTTTGTTACCCCACAGATCAAAGTTGAAAGCAGCTATATTCCTCAAGAAGCTGAAGAAGCCGGACAATTCCTGTCTGACCACAACCCTGAGGTAGTTCATCTGTCATTCTAAATGGATTTTATAAAAAAGATTTGCATCAGAAAAGACCGTTCAAAGTCAATTCTGATGCAAATCTGCATATGTAAAGATGTAGCTTGCTATTTTATCATTCCATCTACAATGTGAATTGTACGGTCAGTCTGCGCAGCCAGTTCCTCATCGTGAGTTACAATAACAAAAGTCTGTCCCAGCTTATCACGCAAATAGAAGAACAAGCGGTGAAGTTCAATCTTATTCTGTGTATCCAGACTGCCAGAAGGTTCATCTGCCAGTACGACAGAAGGATGGTTTATCAGTGCACGCGCTACGGCAACACGCTGTTTTTCTCCTCCCGACAGTTCAGCCGGTTTGTGCAAGGCACGTTCGGCAAGTCCCAGAAAATCCAACATTTCACGGGCATTTTTCTTTGCCTCAGAAGCAGAAATTCCCTGAATTAAAGCAGGAATCATTACATTCTCCAATGCCGTAAATTCAGGCAACAGCTGATGAAACTGAAAAACGAATCCGATTTCCTTGTTTCTGAAAGCCGACAGTTCTTTCTCTTTCAGACGGTTTACTTCCGTACCATTCAGCACTATCTTTCCGCTGTCAGGTTTATCGAGCGTACCCATTATCTGAAGCAAGGTAGTCTTTCCTGCCCCGCTAGGTCCGACAATACTCACCACTTCTCCTTTATTTATAATAAGGTCTATCCCTTTCAATACCTGCAGTGAACCAAAGCTCTTGGTTATTCCTTCCAACTGAATCATCGTTCTACAATTTTCGTATTACATATTCTGCCAGATAACAGCCAAATACGGCGGGCATATAGCTCACTGTTCCGGCTGTAGACTTTTTATTCTGTTCATCGTCTACCAGTATGACAGCATTCGGATCTGCCTGTTCGGTACTGAACACTACCGGCAACTTACGTTTCATTCCCATTTTCTGCAAACGTTTACGCACTGCCTTGCTCAGTCCGCAATGATAAGTTTCCCATAAGTCGGCAAAACGCACCTGCGTAATATCTCGTTTGGCTCCGGCCCCCATGCTGCTTACAATCTTAATACCACGCTGCAAAGCATGGTAAATAAGATAACACTTGGGAGCTACCGTATCAATTGCATCAACCACAAAGTCGAATTTGGCACTGTCAAGCAATTCAGGTATTGCTTCATCCTTCAGATATACTGGCAATACCGTAAGTTGAAGTTCCGGATTTATATCGAGAAAACGCTCTGCCAGAACCTCAGCCTTCTGTTTGCCTAGTGAAGAGTGTGTAGCAGGAAGCTGCCTGTTAATATTGCTGGGCTGTACTGTATCGGCATCTACAATAGTCATCCGGCCTACTCCAGCACGGCAAATCATTTCCGCTGCATAGGCTCCCACTCCTCCGAGTCCGACCACCAGTACATGTGCCTGGCTTAAACGGTCGGTCTTATCTTTTCCCAACAACAACTCGGTGCGTTGCTGCCAGGCCTTACTATCTTCGCTCATGAATTCTTTTTAAACCATTTATAGAACCAGTTGCCCACCTTATCATAATATTGTGTTTCAGCCCATCCGCGCGGATCGGAGAACGACAGACTTTCATTCGGATCACCCTTCTGTTCGGGATAAAGCAACATGATACTGTTATTATTAAAATATTTAGATATCTGCATCGGCAATCGCTCAAAAGCTGAATCGTATGAGATAGAGCCACGGCGTGCACTGATGATTACCAGCAAATGATCATAGTTCACCTGTCCGGTCAAAAGAAGCAAGTCATCCCAATCCTCCAGTTCGGAATAAGCCACACGCGTATCCTTATGCTTTTTCTGTATATATCCACGTATATAACCCAATGTTTGGGGATGAGCATAGAAGTGAACCCTACATCCCAACTGGCTGCTCATACGACACATGTGAGTTATCCATTTCATAAATCCGTGTTCGAACTCAGCTTTCGGAGGTACAGCCACGATAATACGCCTCAACGTATTGACAGGAATCAGGAAGCGTGCTACCATCACTTGCAGATAAGTATTTTTCAGCAGATTTTCTGTCAGATTACCAAAGAAAGAATCGACGATACTCATTTTACAATGCAGACCAATGATGATATTCGTCGCTTCGTATTCCTTCGCAGTATGCAAGATACCGGTAGTAATATTCAAGTCGAAACGCGATACGGTTTTCAGCCTTACGCTGGTCGAAGCCGCTATCTGTGCCGCACGTTCCAGACTGCGTTTGCCACGCATTTCCTGTTTTACCGAACCGTTGTTATCGTTGATTACATTTAGAGCTACCAGATTATCCGGCTGCTTTTCGTCGCGTACCACCATAGCCAGACTCATCAGACTTTCCAGCGTTTCAGGATTTGCTACTGGAATCAGGAATTTTTCTTTTTCCTGAGCCTTCTCGTCACTCACTTCCGCATCGTCCATTGCAATACGTTTGGCTGCATGCTCTGTAATAAACGAACTAACCACACAGGTCACCAGAATAAGTAAGATTGTTCCATTCAGTACATCTTCGTTCAACAGACGTTCTCCATTGGGAAGAATGATATTATATCCCACCAGTACGGCTGCCAGTGTAGCAGCTGCCTGTGCATTGCTCAAGCCGAACATCAGTTCACGCTCCAAAGCACGCATCTTATATATCTTCTGTGTAAGCCATGAAGCAATCCATTTACCCAACAGTGCAACGATAATCATCACTACAGCTACCTTGACAGAATCTATATGACCGAACAGGACATTTACGTCGATCAACATTCCCACACCGATAAGGAAATAAGGAATAAACAAAGCGTTTCCTACAAACTCCAGATGACTCATCAGCGGAGAAACATGAGGTATCAGCCTGTTTAATACCAGACCGGCAAGGAAAGCTCCCAAAATACCTTCCATTCCCACAAACTCCATCAGTCCGGCTCCGAGGAAAACCATTGCCATTACAAAGATATACTGCACTACATTGTCGCTGTAACGACGGAAGAACCATCGTCCGATACGAGGGAAAGCATACATAATGACTACGCTCAGCACAACAACTTTCAGCACCAGCCATATCCAGAACATTTCGGAAGTTTCACCCTTATACATACCTCCCACTACTGCCAGAACCAGCAGTGTCAGTGTATCGGTCACAGCAGTACCTCCCACAGCAATGCTTACAGCCCGCTGACGGTTAATGCCATAACGGATTACAATAGGATAAGCAATCAACGTATGCGATGCATACATACTGGCCAGCAAAACCGAAGTAGCCAGACTATAACCAAGCAGGTGAAGATTGGTCCATATACCTATTCCCAACGGAAAAATAAAAGCCAGCAGTCCCAGCACGGTAGCCTTTACACGAATGCTCTTAAAATCCTCCATGTTCATTTCGAGTCCGGCAAGGAACATGATATAATAAAGTCCCACCTTGCCAAACAGCTCAAAACTACTGTCACGTGCCAATATATTGAATCCATGCTCACCGATAACGACTCCCGCCAGAATCATACCGATAATGTGAGGAATACGCAACCGTTCCAAAACAATGGGAGCGAACAATATAATAACCAGCACCAGGAAAAAAATCCACGTAGGGTCGGTGACAGGAAGATGAAAATCAAAGTTTACAAAATCGAGCACTTCTTTCATAAATAGGCGTTACTATTTCATTTTAGAAACAAAAATACAAAAAAACTTCCTATTTTCCGTATTAATAATTCAGAATGTTTTATTTTTGCAATCGGAAATATTGGCAGACGAAACACATCGTTTCAAAAACAAATAAGTTTCTTAACAAAGAGAAGATAAAACAGTCTGCACAGTAAGAAAATGTAAGTATTAACAGTTTAAGAATTTGTAAAAGAAAATGAGAGTAGCTATTGTTGGTGCAAGCGGAGCAGTAGGACAGGAGTTCCTGCGTGTGCTTGATGAGAGAAATTTTCCGATAGACGAATTGTTATTATTCGGTTCTTCACGCAGTGCAGGACGAAAATACACGTTCCGCGGAAAAGAAATCGAAGTGAAACTGCTGCAACACAATGATGACTTCAAAGGTGTTGATGTTGCCTTCACTTCTGCAGGAGCAGGTACTTCTAAGGAATTTGCCGAAACTATCACCAAATACGGCGCTGTAATGATAGACAACTCAAGTGCATTCCGTATGGATGCTGATATTCCTTTGGTAGTACCCGAAGTAAATGCTGAAGACGCTTTAAACCGTCCGCGTGGTATTATCGCTAACCCGAACTGTACTACTATACAGATGGTGGTAGCATTGAAGGCTATCGAAAAACTGTCACATATCAAACGTGTACATGTTTCTACTTATCAGGCTGCCAGTGGAGCTGGTGCAGCTGCAATGGACGAACTCTACGAACAATACCGTCAGGTACTTGCCGGCGAACCTGTAACTGTTGAAAAGTTCGCTTACCAGCTTGCGTTCAACCTGATACCTCAAATCGACGTATTTACCGACAACGGTTATACTAAAGAGGAAATGAAAATGTTCAACGAAACACGTAAGATCATGCACTCTGACGTAAAAGTAAGTGCAACTTGTGTACGTGTTCCGGCTCTTCGTTCTCACTCAGAAAGCATCTGGGTAGAAACAGAACGTCCGGTTTCTGTAGAAGAAGCTCGTCAGGCTTTTGCTGAAGGAGAAGGTCTGGTACTGATGGATAATCCTGAAAAGAAAGAATATCCGATGCCGTTGTTCCTCGCAGGTAAAGATCCTGTATATGTAGGACGTATCCGTAAGGATCTTGCAGACGAAAACGGTCTGACATTCTGGATTGTTGGTGACCAGATAAAGAAGGGTGCTGCACTGAATGCTGTACAGATTGCCGAATACTTGATTAAAGTAAAGAACATCTAAGAAACCAATTCCATTCATTATACACGAAGAGATAAAACATCTTCTGTCGCCATGTAACAGGGAAGATTGTTTTATCTCTTCTTTTTATTTTCTGCTTTTCTATCTATGGAATACACCAGCCATTATAATTCTCCACTCGGACAGATCACTTTAGCCAGTAACGGAACATGCCTCACCGGTTTATGGTTCGAAGGCCAAAAGTTTTTTGCACGTACGCTGGCCAACTGTACTCAAGAAAAAGATCTTCCCGTTTTTCACCAAACATCCGAATGGCTGGATTGCTATTTCAGTGGAAAGAAACCTGACTTTACACCTGCTCTCCAGCTGAATGACACACCCTTCCGAATTGCTGTATGGAAAATCCTGCAACAGATACCTTACGGAGAAGTAGTTACTTATAAAGATATTGCTCAAGAAATAGCCCGACAGAAAGGTATTTCAAGCATGTCGGCACAAGCTATAGGAGGAGCAGTAGGACACAACCCTATCAGTATTATCATTCCTTGCCACCGTGTAATAGGAAGTAACGGTAACCTGACGGGATATGCAGGAGGGCTTGACCGGAAAATAAACTTACTAGCTCTTGAGGGTGCTGACATTGCAAAATACCTCATATCCACAAACTGGTTTCATACACGTTAAAAAAACATGCTGATGTTTCTTCTAAAAGATGCTCATGTTTTCCCAAAAAGATGCTGATGTTTTACAGAACTTTTGCCCATATTTTTCAAAAACATGCTGATGTTTTCAGTACACCATACCCCTAAAAAGAGAACACCATCTTCTGCACATGCAAAAGATGGTGTTTTCCTTTCAATATCTGTTATAAAGATATTCTTATTTATGCGTTTTTACAATCTGAGTCGGAGCTAGTTCGGCATTACGCTTTTCAGTCTGTGCTACAACGTTACGTGCCAGTTCAAGGAAAGCTTGTCCGGTCACAGAGTTTTCATCCAGCGCAACCGGTGTACCTTTATCTCCGTTTTCACAGATACTCTGTACGATAGGAATCTGTCCCAGCAACGGAACATTCAGTTCTTCGGCCAGCTTCTTTGTTCCTTCTTTTCCGAAAATATAATATTTGTTTTCAGGCAGCTCTGCTGGAGTAAACCACGACATATTCTCTACCAGTCCGAGAATAGGTACGTTTACCTTATCGTTCATGTACATATTGATACCTTTGCGTGCATCGGCAAGAGCAACCTGCTGAGGAGTGCTGACGATAACAGCTCCTGTAATAGCCAACGTCTGAAGCAAAGTCAGATGAATATCGCTTGTTCCCGGAGGAGTATCGAGAATAAAATAATCTAAATCTCCCCATTTGGCATCACCGACCAGCTGTTTCAAGGCATTGCTAGCCATACCTCCACGCCATAAAGTAGCCTGATCCGGATCGACAAAGAACCCGATAGAAAGCAGTTCGATACCATACTTTTCAATCGGAACAATCAAATCACGACCATCTACCATTTCAGCATAAGGACGAGCATCTTCTACCTGGAACATTTTAGGTACAGAAGGTCCGAAGATATCCGCATCAAGCAAACCTACTTTATAACCCAGTTTCGAAAGTGCTACTGCCAGATTGGCCGCTACGGTAGACTTTCCTACTCCACCCTTACCGGAAGAAACGGCAATCACGTTCTTTACCTGCGGAAGCATCTTTCCCGGTTCCGGACGGGCAGCCTGACGACTTTCTGTAGCAATCGTCACTTCTACATCCTTTGATATATAAGTATGAATAGCAGTTTCGGCAGATTTAACTACCGATTTCATAAACGGATCGGTCGGTTTCTCGAATATCAATGAGAAGCTCACCTTCATCCCGTCAATACGAATATTATCGGCCACCATTTCGGCTTCTACAATATTCTTTCCATTTCCCGGATAACGCACCGTTGCCAGCACATCAAGAATAAGTTTTGGATAAAGTGTCATAATATCTCAAATTATTATTATTTACTTGTTTTCAGCCCGCTGCGTTTGCTGCGGTTGTAACTGCGATAATCATCCAGTTCAATTTCTACATCCGGTTCCTGCAACTCTCCTTCCTGAGGCAGACGGAACTTAATGTACTTTATATTTAAGCCACGATCCAGCCATTGCTGTTCGTAATAGGTACGGATACTCAGAATATCATCATCCATACCCGAATGGTACAGGTCATCGGTGATAAACTCTACCGGCAGACTATTGGCTTCTATCATGTATTTGGTGTAAGTGTACATGAAATTACTGTCGGTCTTGAGATGTACCAGTCCGTCGGGCACAAGAAACTTACGGTAACGGTTCATGAAATAGGTAGAAGTAAGTCGCTTGGTAGCCTTCTTCATCTGCGGATCAGAGAAAGTCAGCCAGATTTCACTCACTTCTCCCGGAGCAAAGAAGCGGTCGATAATTTCGATATTGGTACGCAGAAAAGCAGCGTTTTTCAATCCTTCATTCAAGGCTTCGGTAGCTCCTGTCCACATACGTGCACCTTTTATATCTACTCCGATAAAGTTTTTGTCGGCATAACGTCGTGCCAGTCCCACGGTATATTCACCGCGACCGCAGCCCAATTCCAATACAATCGGATTATCATTCTTAAAGAAATCCTTGTTCCATTTTCCTTTCATCTCGAACGGAACATCATCTACCACCGAATATGGATATTCGAACACATGCGGATACTCCGCCATATCTGCAAACTTTGCCAGCTTTCCTTTTCCCATTTTTTACTGAGTTCTTCTTGTTTTGGGCACAAAGTTACGTTTTTTCACCGGAACGGACAAAAAAGATTTACTACAGAAACACCACGGGCAGACAGAGATTCCAACCTCTCTGCCTGCCCGTTATATATGCAATGATTACAACTATCCGTATTATACTTCTTCGCTGGCGTTTCTACCGCTCAATTCTGCTTTCAGATCTTCATAAAAAGCTGCACGTGCAGTAGACATATAAGGCTGCAAAAACAGTAATCCGATACCCAAAGTCAATACAGATAAAATCATCCAGCCGATAAAACTCAAATCAAGCAAGAATAACTTCATCTTATAACCGTTCATCATGCTCATACTTTTTTCGATAGCAGCATTATATTTCAATTCCGGTTCATCCTTTAATATATAATAAGTCATAGCATAAGAATACGATTTGATAATACCCGGAACAATCAGCAGACAAGTCCATAACACCGTATAAATAGCAACTAAAATACCCGTACCCCAGATTCTTCCGAAGTCCTTGAATCCATCAAACAGTTTACCAATATCAATCGGGGTTCCTTCGCGGAACAAGCCGAGGAACAATATGGCAAATCCATACGTAAGCGGATACGTTATTATAAGTGAAACAACAGTTCCCACCTTAGGAATAGAACTAACACCTCCTGCAATCAGTAAATAGAGCAACGTAACAAGTGCAGCTATCGTCCAGTTGCCCGACAGTGTTGTACGTGAAGCTGCGCGCAGTTCAGAATTAAGTTTTAACATAGTATTAGATTTTAAAGGTTAATAATTCACTTTACTCTACAATCATTACCCATCCGTATGGATCAGCCTCGTCACCATACTGGATAGCACGCAGTTTGTTGTAAAGCTTTTCACTGATAGCCCCCGGCTTACCGTCTTTTGCGATGACATACGATTTATGGTTTTCCAAATCGTCGATACGTTCAATCGGACTGATAACGGCTGCTGTTCCACATGCACCTGCTTCTTCGAATGTAGCAAGTTCTTCTTCCGGAATAGGACGGCGTTCTACCTTCATACCCATATCTTCAGCAAGCTGCATCAAGCTGCGGTTTGTAATAGAAGGAAGAATAGAAGAAGACAACGGTGTAACGTATGTATTATCTTTGATACCGAAGAAATTGGCAGCTCCACACTCATCAATATATTTCTTTTCCTTGGCATCCAGATAAAATTCACTGGCATAACCTGCATCGTGAGCCATCTTATTGGCACGAAGGCTGGCAGCATAGTTACCACCGACCTTGAATGTACCGGTTCCCAGCGGAGCAGCACGGTCGAACTCACGAATAATAACATACGGATTGGTTGCAAAACCACCTTTGAAATAAGGACCTACCGGAGTAACGAAAATGACAAAAAGATATTCGCTTGCCGGATGAACACCTACCTGTGCACCCGTACCGATCAGCAACGGACGAATATAAAGAGATGCACCGCTTTCATAAGGAGGAATGAAACGCTCGTTTGCCTTTACAACCATACGTACAGCTTCACAGAACTTTTCAGTCGACAGTTCCGGCATCAGGATACCTCTACAAGTACTTTGCAAGCGTTCTGCATTAGCCTGCGGACGGAATACACGGATTTTTCCATCTTTTCCACGATAAGCCTTCAATCCTTCGAAAGCTTCCTGTCCGTAATGCAGACAAGTAGCAGCCATATGAATATTCAATGTTTCTTCCGAACAAAGTTCCAGTTCACCCCATTTTCCGTCGCGATAGTAGCAACGTACATTGTAATCTGTCTTCATATAACCGAAAGACAGTTTAGACCAATCTATTTCTTTCATTGTTAATATAATGTTTATGTTTTACATTCCGTTACAAGTATTTAAGCAAAAGTAAAGTTTATATTTGCAAAATCCAACTTAATCACAGCTTTTTTCCACTTTATCACCCTCATCGAGCATCTTTTTGATTTCAGCATCTGCTTTATACAGTTTATCCCGACAATACTTTATCAGTTTTTGAGCTTCTTTCAGATTATCGCCCAGCTCGTCTATATCGAGTTCGTTGCCTTCTATTCGTGCCACGATAGCTTCCAGGCGTTTCATTGCTTCGGTATAAGTTTCTTTTTTTGTTGCCATAATTATATCACTTTACTCTTAAATTCTCCTTTCGCTACTTTAGTAACAACTTCATCACCGGGAAGAAGTTGTGTTGCATCCGTTACCGTTCTCCCATTTTTTAAGGTAATACTGTACCCTTTCTTTAACAACAGTTCCGGAGAAGAGGCCTTGACTTGTTGTTCGATCAGTGCCAGACGATGCTTTTCCCGTTGTAGAATCACCTCCAAAGCCGTAGCTATACGACGGTCAATCTGCAACCGGTGTTCTTCTTTCAGGAAACGGGCCTGCCATCCCATCTGTATCTGCTTGGTCAGTCTTTCCTGACGGAAATGTTCATGCTGGAGGCGCATCTGTACCCGTACAGGAATGCGAGATACCCAATGCTCAAACTGTTCCTTTTTACGAGTAAACAAAACCGGCAGTTCCTGATAGATAAATTGTGTATAGCGTTCAAGGCGTTCTGCTGTCTGCCTCAAATGATTTATCAGAAACTCGGCAGCAGCAGTCGGAGTTTTAACTCGTGTATGCGATACCATATCGAGCACCGTATCATCACGTTCATGACCGATGCCGGTTATGATAGGTAACGGAAACTGTGCACAGTGTGTAGCAAGCTCATACGTATCGAATCCGGACAAATCGGATGTAGCCCCTCCTCCACGGATAATGACAACGACGTCCCAACGGTCGCGCTCTGCATTGATCCGCTCCAGAGCAGAAATAATAGAATTTTCTACAGCTTCTCCCTGCATGACTGCCGGAAACAACCGGGAGTGGAAAGCAAAGCCAAAGGCGTTGTTCTCCAATTGATTACAAAAATCACCATAACCGGCTGCTGTAGCCGAAGATATAACCGCGATACGCTGTGTAAGTTCCGGCAATTCCAGTTCCTTATTCAGTGTCAGGACACCCTCTTCATCCAGACGTTTCAGAATTTCTTTCCGGCGAAGTGCCATATCACCCAGCGTATAAGTAGGATCTATATCTGTTACGGTCAACGAATATCCATAAAGTTCATGAAAATCGACACTGACCTTCACCAATACCTTAATACCCGAAACGAATGCCTGACCGGTTTCCCGTTCGAAATAAGCTTTCAGCTGATAATATACATTACTCCAGATAATTCCCCTTGCCTTTGCAATCAGGGCATTGCTTTTTGCATCCTTCTGCACAAACTCCAGATAACAATGGCCGGAATAATTTGCCCGCACATCGCTAAGCTCCGCCTGTACCCAATAAGTATCAGGAAGACAAGTACGAATACTTTTGCGTACCAGTGAGTTCAGTTCTTGCAAAGATAAAGATGAATGTTCCATAAAATCTGACACTTTCGATAATGCAAAGATAAAGAAAGTTTTTTCCTTGTATGGAATTTTAAGTACCTTTGCCGCGAATTTAATCGTAAAAAGAGTTTTATGACACAAAAAGGAACAGCAACCGAACTGGGAAACCAACCCATCGGCAAACTATTGATGCAGTATGCCATTCCGGCCATTATCGCGATGACAGCATCTTCACTTTATAACATGGTAGACAGTATTTTTATCGGACATGGAGTAGGTGCCATGGCTATTTCGGGTCTTGCCATTACTTTCCCTCTGATGAACCTGGCTGCTGCTTTCGGTTCACTGGTAGGTGTAGGAGCCTCTACCCTTGTTTCTGTTAAGTTAGGACAAAAAGATTATTCCACAGCCCAGCAGATTTTAGGGAATGTAGTATCCCTAAACCTGATTATCGGTATCTTGTTTACGATACTGACACTTGCTTTTCTTGATCCTATCCTGTTCTTTTTCGGAGCCAGTGAAGTTACTCTACCCTATGCACGCGACTATATGGTAACCATTCTTCTCGGAAACGTAGTTACTCATATGTATCTGGGACTAAACTCCGTACTACGTTCTGCCGGCCATCCGCAAAAGGCAATGGCAGCAACCATACTGACCGTCGTCATCAATACCCTATTAGACCCTTTGTTCATTTACGGATTCGGTATGGGAATACGTGGAGCAGCTATAGCAACCATTTTGGCACAGATTATATCTTTATGCTGGCTAATTAAAATATTTTGCAATAAAAACGAACTTTTACATTTCCGCCGCGGTATTTACCGATTGAAAGGCGTGTTGGTAGAAAATATTATCGGAATCGGTCTTGCTCCTTTCTTCATGAACGTAGCCTCTTGTATGATAGTGATTCTGATCAACAAAGGGCTGAAACTGTACGACGGCGACCTTGCCATAGGAGCCTTCGGTATAGTAAACCGAATTGTATTTCTTTTCGTAATGATTGTCATGGGGTTAAACCAAGGTATGCAACCTATTGCCGGATACAATTTCGGGGCACGTCAATTTCATCGGGTAAACCATGTCATGAAACTGACCGTAATAGCTGCTACAATCGTCACATCTACCGGCTTTCTTGTTGGTGAACTTATACCGGAACTTGCTGTATCGGCTTTTACAACCGACAGCAAGTTGATCGAACTGTCCGCACGGGGACTCCGAATAACAGTCATGTTCTTCCCGATTATCGGATTCCAGATGGTAACATCTAACTTTTTCCAGAGTATCGGAATGGCAAAAAAGGCCATTATCCTTTCATTAAGCCGACAGGTGCTGATTCTTATCCCATGCCTGCTGATACTTCCTTTATTCTGGGGAGCAGACGGAATCTGGTTCAGTATGCCGATATCCGATATCCTAGCCAGCCTGATTGCAGGATTTATGCTATACAACCAGTTTAAACAATTCAAGCAAAAGGCAGCAGAAATAAATTAAAAGCAAAAATTTTTATTTATATTTGCCTTACAAACCAAACCTCATTCAATTATGAACAATCACTATATAATCAACCTCGGACGTCAGCTGGGCAGCGGCGGAAAGGAAATTGGTGAAAAACTGGCTAAAGACTTAGGTATAGCTTTCTACGATAAAGAACTGATCAATCTGGCTTCTAAAGAAAGCGGACTATGTAAAGAGTTCTTTGAAAAAGCAGACGAGAAAGCTTCGCAAAGCATCTTGGGAGGATTGTTCGGAACACGTTTTCCTTTTATAACAGAAGGAGCTTATCCATATAACTCTTATTTAAGCAACGATTCGCTGTTCAAGATACAAAGTGATGTGATACGTCATCTGGCAGAACAAAAGTCGTGTCTGTTTGTAGGACGCTGTGCAGATTATATTTTACGCGATTTCCCGCGTTGTGCCAACATTTTCGTATCGGCTTCTCCCGAAGCGCGCATTGAAAGACTGATGAAACTGCATAACATCAGTGCAGAAAAAGCAGAAGAACTGATGGAGAAAGCAGACAAAAAACGTTCTTCATATTACAACTACTACAGCTATAAGACATGGGGAGCAGCTGCAACTTATCACCTCTGCATCGATTCTTCGGTTTTAGGCATTGACGGAACTGTTGAATTCATCAAACAATTCGTAAAGCTGAAATTACAGCTTCCTTAATTTTTTCACAAACATTGATTCATTAATCTATATTATACTATTCTCTATTCATATGGATATAATAAATCCTCAATATTAACACTTATAACTACATATAAATTGCCGCATGTGAAAATTGCTGCTTCAACTGTAGTACACAATATCCTAGATTAATGTTATCTCAGAAATAAAAGAATATATATCCACCTGTAAAGCCACTTCCCCTAGTATAAAAGTTGTTGTCTTTACAGGTGGAGAATGTACCTTATTAAAAGACGACTTGATATCCGCAATTTGTTTTTGTACTAATCTTGGTCTTAAGACAAGAATTGTATCCAATGGTCATTGGGGTAAAAGTTTAGAAACAGCTCAAAACTAGATCAAACACAAGTTACCGAAAAGAATGTAATAAAGCCGTGGCGACTTCGAGGGAACGATACACATACATACGATATCACAAATAACTTACACAATGCTATTAATAAATTAGCCACAGATATTGCCAATATTAATAATTTAACAAAAGAAGAGCAAGAAACCATTTATGAAGTATTAGAAGGAACTATTAATCATAAAAATATTGAAAAATGAAGTTTTTTTTTATTCCTGATAAAACTGTTATTACAATATCAATATTGTGCGCAATAGGAATTTATTTCATGATAATTTATGTTATCAATGCACACGAATGGTATTCTACTATTCCTACAATTTTAGCAATTGGGCTTTTCATCCTTTTTATTCTAAAAACACCTTATTGTACCTATATTGAAAAGGAAACTATTATTGTAAAACAAGTATTTGGTTCTATAAAAATCACTGACATTAAAAGCATTAAACCTATTGAAAAAACAGATTTAGCAAATACTACTAGAGTACTTGGAAACGGAGGTTTTTTAGGATATGTTGGAACTTTCCACTCTCCTAAATTAGGTAAGTTTTATATGGCAGCTATAAATAAAAATGAATTGGTTAAAATTGTAACTTATAATGGCAAAATTTATGTCATCAACTACCCACACTCTTTATTAGAAGACAGAATAAACGAATAACCTCTCCCTACAAATCCTCACTCAATATTTTTCTTATACAAATACTGATAAAAATCATATTGAGCACGTACTTTCGGTTCGTCAGGAGTACGTTTGAATATATTCTTCAGTTCCTTGTCTACCCAGCAAGCTTTCCAGTTAGCACGAAGCTGCATATCGAGCATATCTATTAATTCCTGCTTCAAGCTCTTGTCCAAAACAGGTGTTACAGCCTCTATACGGCGATACAGATTACGCCTCATCCAATCAGGAGAACCGATAAACAACCGCAGATCTCCATCATTACCGAAATACCATACGCGGGCATGTTCCAGAAAACTGTCGACAATACGGGTAACACGAATATTGCTACTAAACGACTCTCCGGGAACCAGACAGCATATTCCTCGTACAATCAGATCTATTTTTACCCCGGCCTCGCTTGCTTTGTACAGTTCGTCTATCATGGTGAGGTCTTGTAAAGCATTCATCTTAAGAATAATTCTCCCCTGCCTGCCAGCTTTAGCCAAAGCAATTTCATGATGAATCATACGTTTTAACTCCGGAAGCAAGTTAAAACGGGCTATCAGCAAACGTTTAAACCGAGGTTCATCCACTTCCTTACGCAAAAAACGGAACAGCGTATGCATATCTTCCACTATCACCCGATTGCACGTAAATAGCGCAATATCGGAATAAATCTTAGCTGTTTTCTCATTGAAATTTCCTGTACTTACATAAGCATAGCTACGTATTTGTTCCCCTTTTTTATTATAACGTAATACAAGTGCGACCTTAGCATGTACCTTGAGTCCCGGAATACTGTACAGTATCCTGATTCCGGCTTTTTTCATCAGTTCGGCCGTGGCCAGATTGTTTTCTTCGTCGAAGCGAGCTTTCAGCTCTACAAACACTGTTACCTGTTTACCGTTTTGCGCGGCGGCAATCAGCGTATTGATAACCTCCGAATGTTCAGCTACCCGATATTGGGTAATCATAATCTCCCGACACAAGGGATCGTGAACGGCTTCGTAAAGAAAATGTGTAAAATGATCGAAACTATGATACGGATAATGCAACATCAAATCCTTACGAGCTATCCGGCGATACATAAAATTCTTACCTTCCAGTCCGGAAAGCCTCATCGGAACCGGCTTAGCCAAAGGCTTCAAATCTGGATTCGGATTAGGTAGTGAAGACAAATCTTCCAAATTCAAATGTTTATCTCCCGGAACCAGTTCCTCATTGTCGATAGAAAAAGCATCAGTCAGAAACTCCAGGAAATCAGCAGGCATCTTACGATCGTACACAAAACGTGCTATCGCTCCAATCTTACGCTTCTTAACTTTCTCTTTCAGTTTCTCCACCATATTTTCCGAAGGAACATCATCTACAAATACATCCGCATCACGCGAAATTTTACAGCAATAGCTGCAATCTACATCGTAGCCGACAAAAACTTCAGCAAGATTAGCCTTTACGATATCCTCCAGAAACATCAGATAATAATTATCACCTTGTTTGGGAAGTTCCACAAAACGAGGAACCTTGCTGTATGGCATTTTGATAATGAAATACTCCATCCGTCCTGTTTCATGGCAACGTACCCGTACCGCCAGATACTGGCGTTTATCACGAAGAAACATCCTGACCTTCTCTTTTTCAATCTTTACCGGTTGCAAGTAAGGAAATACTTCCTCCATGAAAAAGCGATGTACAAAATCACGGTGAAAATCTTCCACTTCCTTTTTCGACTGATAAAAGATTATATGATTCTGACGGAGTCCGGGCAATATCTTCTGCTCATAAATCCGGATTCTGTCTTCCAGTTGCGCATTGACTATCTCCGCAATTTTACGAATCAGCTCATGTGCCTGGTCTACAGTCATGTCTTCGCTTTTTCCACCGGAAGCAACAACTTTATGTTCGGCAACACGGACCTTATAGAACTCCTCCAGATTGGATGAATAAATTGCAATGAAGTTTATCCGCTCATACAATGGCAAATCATCGTCATCAGCTTCGAGCAACACACGATGATTGAAGGAAAGCCAGCTTATGTCGCGGTTGAAATATCTATATTGTTTTTCCATAATGCCATGAATCAAGGTTGAGTCAAAAATACTATCTTTGTCCGACAAAACCAAAGAAAAAATGACAAGAATCGGATTATTATCGGACACTCACGGTTACTGGGACGAACGTTACCTGAAATATTTTGATCCGTGCGACCAGATATGGCATGCCGGCGATATCGGTTCGATGGAAGTAGCAGAACGCCTCGCAGCCTTCCGTCCCCTGAAAGCAGTATATGGAAATATAGACGGACAAGACATGAGGCACACGTTTCCTGAAACAGCACGCTTCACTGTTGACGGAGCAGATGTACTGATGAAACATATAGGAGGATATCCCGGTAAATATGATCCTTCTATCCGCTCTGTCCTTTTTGCCAATCCTCCCAAGCTTTTTATAAGCGGTCATTCACATATTCTGAAGGTGAAATATGACCAGACACTCGGATTACTGCACATAAATCCCGGAGCAGCAGGAATATACGGATTCCATACAGTACGTACTTTAGTACGTTTCAGCATCGACAACGGAAACTTTTCCGACCTGGAAGTAATAGAATTAAACAAGTAATTGTTTGCCTGATTAAAAAAACTTTCCGAAATTTGTAACCGATTTTAAGCAACATCTTATATGAAAACTTATTTAGTAACAGGAGCAGCCGGATTTATCGGCGCCAATTATATAAAGTACATTCTGGCAAAACACGAAGACATCAAGGTTGTTATACTTGACGCTTTGACCTATGCCGGAAATCTGGGCACTATCGCCAAAGATGTAGACAACGAACGTTGCTTTTTCATAAAAGGCAACATATGCGACCGTGAGCTTGCCGACCGACTTTTTTCAGAATATAAATTCGATTATATCGTAAATTTCGCTGCCGAAAGCCACGTAGACCGCAGTATAGAAAATCCACAGCTGTTCCTTCAGACTAATATCCTGGGAACTCAAAACCTGCTGGATGCAGCCCGCCGTGCATGGGTTACCGGAAAAGACGAAAACGGTTATCCTACATGGAGAAAAGATGTACGCTATCATCAGGTATCAACCGACGAAGTATATGGTTCGCTGGGTGAAGAAGGCTTCTTCACTGAAGAAACTCCTTTATGCCCACACAGTCCATACAGTGCGTCAAAAACCAGTGCCGATTTAATCGTAATGGCATATCGTGACACTTATAAGATGCCGGTTACTATCACACGTTGCTCAAACAATTACGGTCCTTATCACTTCCCGGAAAAACTGATTCCGTTAATTATCAAAAATATCCTTGAAGGAAAACGCCTTCCAGTCTATGGAAACGGTACAAACGTACGCGACTGGTTGTATGTAGAAGACCACTGCAAGGCTATCGATCTGGTAGTACGTCAGGGTAAGAACGGAGAAATTTACAATGTAGGCGGACACAACGAAAAACAGAATATAGAAATCGTAAAACTTACCATTGCTACAATCCGACGTTTAATGGAAGAAGAACCTGCTTACCGCAAGGTTTTGAAGAAAAAAGAACTGGATGAAAATGGTGAAATCCGCATCGACTGGATAAACGATTCACTGATTACTTTTGTAAAAGACCGTTTGGGACATGACCAGCGTTATGCTATCGACCCGACTAAGATTACTCGTGAACTGGGATGGACTCCCGAAACTAAGTTCGAAGATGGTATTGTAAAAACCATTATCTGGTACTTGAACAATCAGGACTGGGTAAAGAGCGTTACTAGCGGCGATTATCAAAATTACTACGAAAATATGTATAAAAACAGATAAATATATTTTTATCTGAACTGCTATATAACAAAAAATGTCCCGCAGGATTTGTTTTCAATCCTGCGGGATTTTTTTGTCTTTATACCTCATACATACAATACATTATTATTGTCTTAGCAATCTATATTAACTTTCTATCAGCAAACTAACATTCTGTTGAGGCTCAAAATAGAAAATAACAGACTTACTTATATTGTATCCATACGTTAGAGTACAAAAAATCCCCTGCTTTAGCTTTGTTCATATTGATAATGTGGCTAAAAGCAGGAGATTTTTTACTATCAAAGTTTCAACCTATAAGATTTTTACTTTATACTTTATTTTAAGCCAAGCTCGGAAAGCTGATAAAACATCAGGAAAAAGCCTCATTTTTTTGTACAAAGAAGTACAACTTTTGTAGAAAAATAAAAAAAACATCAGCATGTTTTCTCTGTCTTTTCAGCAAAAATAAAAACACTTTCCCCAATGAATCATAAAAAGCTGTCAATCACTACTGTTTCAGCAGATAAGCTTTAAACGACGCAAAGTCTTTTTGCATAGGTACACTTTGTTTTGTACCACGCATGAAAGCCTGTAGCTTTTCGGGTATCTTTACTTCTGTACCGATAATCGCTTCTACTGTTTGCAGGAACTTCGCCGGATGAGCAGTTTCAAGAAAGACTCCGTTTTCTTCAGGCTGCAAGTCTTCTGCCAAGGCACGATACCCACATGCACCATGAGGGTCGAGCAGATATCCGGTTTCTTCGTAAGTTTTCTGTACTGTTTCACGTATCTGTTCGTCGGTATAAGTCTCCCCACTAATTTCGGATGCTATAGCATCGTGACTACCTTCATATAAATCGAGGATACGGGCAAAATTACTCGGATCTCCTACATCCATAGCATTGGCAATGGTTGCTATTGAGGGGCGAGGACTGTATTCTCCAGTCTTCAGGTATTGATAAAAGATGTCATTACGGTTATTTGCCGCAATGAAGCGTTTCACGGGTAGTCCCATACGCTTACCAAACAGACCGGCTGTTATGTTTCCAAAGTTTCCGCTAGGCACGCAAATCACCAAATTGTCTGCTTTTCCTTGCTTTTTCATCTGTGCATACGCATAGAAATAATAAAAAGCCTGAGGCAAGAAACGAGCCACATTGATAGAATTTGCCGAAGTGAGCTGCATATGTTCGTTCAGTTCCTTATCCATAAAGGCATTCTTTACCAGTGCCTGACAGTCATCGAACGTACCGTCTACTTCAATAGCCGTTATATTCTGTCCGAGTGTAGTAAACTGCTTTTCCTGAATCTCGCTGACTTTACCTTTCGGGTAAAGCACATATACATGAATCCCTTCTACCCCCAGAAAACCATTGGCTACGGCACTACCCGTATCTCCAGAAGTAGCAACCAGTACATTCACCTGTTTCTTACCTTCCTTACGGATGAAATATCCCAACAAGCGTGCCATGAAACGTCCGCCTACATCCTTAAAAGCCAATGTAGGGCCATGAAACAGTTCCAGCGAGTAAATATTGTCCTTCACCTTCACTACCGGAGCATCAAAACTAAGTGTATCGTATACAATGTGTTTCAACGTTTCGGCAGGAACATCTTCACCAAAAAAAGCATCGGCTACACGATAAGCTATTTCCTGAAACGAAAGATTTTCTATCTCATCATAAAAAGACTGGGGCAAAGCCTTGATGACACGAGGCATATACAAACCTTTATCGCCTGCCAGTCCACGTACTACAGCTTCCTCAAGTGTTGCGTCGGAAGCCTTCTTATTTGTACTGTAATATTTCATAACTCTCTAGTGTAAATTCATAAACTCATTCATAAACTCATCTTTTTCCTTCGTACCGTATCCTCCTTCCCGGCAGGTTATTTCATCGTAACTCTGCACGCTATCGGGAGTAATACCTGGATAATAAATCAGGAAAGGTATCGGTTCGGCTGTATGTGTACGCAGTTCGCACGGAGTAGGATGATCGGGCAACACAGCCATCGCTACCGGCTCATCCCAGTTTTTTACTTCTTCGTAAATAGGTCCGACTGCACGGCTGTCCAGATATTCAATGGTTTTCAGCTTCAAGTCTATATCTCCTTCATGTCCGGCCTCATCACTAGCCTCGATATGCAGGTAAACAAAGTCATCAGTTTTTAACGCTTCGATAGCCGCCTGAGCCTTACCTTCGTAATTCGTATTGTAAAGTCCGGTAGCTCCCTCTACATCTATACAACGCAGCCCCGCATAACGTCCGATACCACGAATCAAATCGACAGCTGTAATGACCGATCCTTTATGAATGGAAGGGTATTTCTGTGATAAAGGTTCCATCTTCGGACGATACCCCGGACTCCATGGCCAAATGCTGTTGGCTGCATCTTTTCCCTCTGCCATACGCTTCTGATTGACCGGATGAGTGGCAAGCAATTCCTGCGATTTCAAGATCAAGGCATTCAGCAAGTCGGCAGTTTCTTGTGCTTCCGGACATAAGGCTTTTACCAGATTCGGGCGGAAAGGCTTCAACGGAACATCGTGTGGCGGCACACAAGCCAGACGTTTGTCGCCTCCTTTGATGACAAGCAAATGACGATATTGTACCCCCGTATAAAAACGAATACGGTCTGTTCCTAATTTCTCATCAAGATACTTAATCAGCTGGTCGGCTTCTTCGGTCGTGATATGTCCTGCCGAATGATTTTTCAGGATATCTCCTTCTACACAGATCAGGTTGCAGCGCATGGCCATATCGCCCGGTTCCAGATCTACACCGATACTGGCAGCCTCAAGTACGCCTCTTCCTTCGTAAACTAACGGCAGGTCGTAACCCATAACCGACATGTTCGCAACTTCACTTCCGGGATGAAAACCGTCGGCAACTGTTTTCAGCATCCCCGTACGCCCCATCTGGGCTAGTTTGTCCATGTACGGAGTATTTGCATATTGTAGCAATGTTTTGTTTCCCAGCGATGGTACGGCCCAGTCCGCCATACCGTCGCCTAAAATAATAATGTGCTTCATAAGCCTAAATGTTTGCGATACTCATTATATCGGCAAAGACTCCGGCTGCGGTAACACCTGCTCCGGCTCCATAACCCTGAATGAGCATCGGGTACTCGTTATATCGTTCAGTTGTAAGCAAAATAATATTATTACTACCTTCCAGTGTATAGAACGGATGATTCCGGCCTACTTCCTGCAAAGCCACGACTCCATGTCCATTTTCCAGACTAGCTACAAAACGCCAGTGTTTTCCTTCTTTTTCCAATACTTTACGACGTGCTTCAAATTCATCGTCAAGAGCTGGAATCTTTTTCCAGAAGTCATCCAGTGAACCTTCGAACAATTCGTTAGGAATAAACAAGTGCTTCTCTACGTCTTCCTGATTCAACCGATATCCTGCTTCGCGTGCCAGAATAACAAGTTTACGGATAACATCTTTCCCGCTCAGGTCGATACGCGGATCAGGTTCTGAATATCCTTCTTCTTTTGCTTTATGAATGGTCGCACTAAGTGGTACATCGGCACTGATAGTATTGAATATGTAGTTCAATGTACCGCTAAGCACAGCTTCAATCTTTACAATTTTATCTCCACTGTTTATCAAATCGTTTATCGTATTTATCACAGGAAGACCTGCTCCCACATTTGTTTCAAACAAGAATTTCACTCCACGCTGGCGAGCAATCTGCTTCAGCTCCGCATAATTCTCGTATTCCGATGACGCAGCGATCTTATTGGCTGCTACAACCGAAATATTGTGACTCAAAAATTCCTTATAAAGTCCGGCTATCTCTGGGCTTGCGGTACAGTCCACAAATACAGAATTGAAAATATTCATTCCAACAATCTCATCCTGAAGTACCTGAGGAGACGAAGGTATTCCTTTTTCATCCAATTCCTGACGATAGTTTGACAGGTCAATTCCTCTACGGGTAAATAAAGCTTTATGCCCGTTGGCTATACCTACCACATTCAGCATCAGTCCACGTTCACGTTTCAGTCGTTCCTGCTGACTGCTGATCTGTTCGATAAGACTATGTCCTACCGTTCCGATACCACAAATGAAAAGGTTCAGTACCTGATATTCGGACAAGAAGAAAGAATCGTGAATAACATTCAATGTCTTACGCAACGAAGCTCCGTCTACTACAAACGAAATATTTGTTTCGGAAGCTCCCTGTGCACAAGCTATCACGTTGATACCGTTACGTCCCAGTGTACCAAACAACTTTCCGGCAATACCCGGTGTATGCTTCATGTTCTCTCCTACGATAGCAACAGTAGCAAGTCCGCTTTCTGCTTTCATCGGACTGATTTCGCCCATTTCTATTTCCTTGGCAAACTCTTCATTCAATACTTCGCAAGCCAGATCAGCATCCACGGTCCGTACACCTATAGACGTTGAGTTCTCCGAAGAAGCCTGTGAAACGAGGAACACACTGATACCATTTTCAGCCAATGTCTTGAATATTCGGTAGTTCACTCCAATCACACCGACCATTCCCAGTCCGGTCATGGTTATCAGACACGTGTCATTTATGGAAGAAATACCCTTAATGGCTTTCGATGAGTGATCAGCCTCCTGTTTTACGATAGTTCCCGGAGCATCTGGATTGAACGTATTCTTTATTAAAATAGGTATATTCTTATGACAAACCGGATAAATAGTAGGAGGATAAACTACCTTCGCACCAAAGTTACACAACTCCATCGCCTCTACGTAACTCAATTCCGTAATAGGATATGCAGTACTGATAACTCTCGGATCGGCTGTCATGAAACCATCTACATCTGTCCAAATCTCCAGCACATCGGCATCCAGTGCAGCTGCCAGAATAGAAGCTGTATAATCGGAACCGCCTCGTCCAAGATTGGTCACTTCTCCTGTAGTCTTATCAGTAGAAATAAATCCAGGAACAAGTGATATGGAAGGAATTTCATGGAACGTTTCACGAACCAGACGATTGGTTAGTTCCGAATCAAGTATATGTTTGTTGTGTTTCTTTTCTGTTTTAATAAACAGACGGGAATCAAACCACTGGGCTCCTTCTATCAGTGTTGCTACGATAATAGAAGAAAGGCGCTCGCCATAGCTTACAATTGTAGCCGAAGTCTTTGGCGACAAATCACGTATAAGATATATTCCCTGAAAAATATCTTTCAGTTCACTCAGCAGTTCATTCACACAGTCAAGCAGCAATTCACGTTTCTGTCCTGCCGGAATGACGGTATAAACCATTTCTATATGACGGTTTACAATCTCCTTCATCTCCTTTTCATAACCGGAATCACCGTTGGCAGCCATAGTCGAAGTCTTAATCAACTTATCAGTTATACCACCCAATGCTGAAACGACTACTATTACTTTATCATCTACCGCTTCAACAATTTTCTTTACATTCAACATGCTGCTGACAGAACCCACTGATGTTCCACCGAATTTTAATACCTTCATGTACTTATATTTTTATAACAAGGACTGTTCTTTCATACAAGAAAGCCCACTTGTCAGATAAAACAAAATAAATAATTGATTAAAATAAAACGAAATGCCTGAGTCCACAGGCGTGTAACACGTAGAAACACCTAAATACAATCTCTCACCCCCGAGGGGTCATCCCGGTTACAGATGTGAATGTTGCAGTGCGCCCCATTCCGACCATCATTGTGATATGAAGAGAGTATTTGTTCATGTATTATTGTTTTGTTGTTGGCAAATATAGTAACATTTTTCTTCAATCAAACATCTTTCAACTATTTTTTCGCATAAAAAGTAGAAAAATTGGGACAAAACGTTTATTTCATCACTAAACCCATCCTCTTTTCATAGAAGGCACATTTATTTATTCACAATAAAAATCCCGCTCTTTTATCATACTAAATACAGACAATCACTCATAGCCATTAGCATAATTATCAGTAAACTATTGCAGAAAAATAAAAAATCATGTATTTTTGTTCACATTAATTTAGCATAAGTCTAACCCGATAAACTTTAGAATTTTAATATGGCAGACTCAAAGACAATTCTCAGCGGAGCTGAAGAGAAAATGGATATGGCAATTATGTATCTAGAAGATGCACTGGCACACATCCGTGCAGGAAAAGCAGACGTACGCTTGCTGGACGGCATCCGCGTAGATTCTTACGGAAGCATGGTCCCCATCAATAATGTAGCAGCAGTGACTACCCCTGATGCACGCAGTATCGCTATAAAACCTTGGGACAAGAGCATGTTCCGTGTAATTGAAAAAGCAATTATCGACTCTGAATTGGGTATCATGCCCGAAAACAATGGAGAAATTATCCGTATAGGTATTCCTCCTTTGACAGAAGAGCGTCGTAAACAACTGGCAAAACAGTGTAAAGGTGAAGGCGAAACAGCTAAAGTCAGCGTTCGTAACGCACGACGTGATGCTATCGATGCTTTGAAAAAAGCCGTAAAAGACGGTATGCCTGAAGACGAACAAAAGAACTCTGAAGCAAAATTGCAGAAATCTCATGACAAGTATATCAAACAGATCGACGATATGCTTGCTGCTAAAGACAAAGAAATCATGACTGTTTAATTAATTTTATAAAGGATGAAGAACGAAGCTTCAACGACGCTCTGAAAACAGAATGCGTCAGCTTTTCTTCATCCTTTATCTTTCATCCTATAAAAATTTGGAAAAAGGCTTAGTCATTAAAAACACAGGAAGTTGGTATCTCGTCAAAACAGACGACAACCGGCAAATAGAATGTAAAATCAAAGGAAACTTCCGCCTGAAAGGAATCCGTAGTACCAATCCCATTGCCGTAGGCGACCGGGTACAAATCTCAATCAACGCTGAAGGTACAGCTTTCATTACAGAAATAGAAGACCGGAAAAATTATATTATCCGCCGTGCATCAAATCTGTCCAAACAATCGCATATTATTGCAGCAAATCTGGACCAGTGCATGCTGATAGTTACTGTCAACTATCCGGAAACATCAACTACGTTCATCGACCGTTTTCTGGCATCAGCAGAAGCTTATCGTGTACCTGTCTGTCTTGTATTCAACAAAATCGACCGGTATTCGGATGAGGAACTTCATTATCTGGAAGCATTGACTAATCTTTACACACATATCGGTTATCCCTGCTTCAAGATTTCTGCATTAAATCAGACAGATATCGAAGAAATTAAAAAAGAGCTGAAAGGAAAAGTCACCTTATTTTCTGGACATTCCGGAGTTGGAAAATCGACATTAATTAACGCCATCCTTCCAGATCAAAAAATAAAAACAGGAGAAATATCGACAGTACATAATAAAGGTATGCACACTACGACTTTCTCTGAAATGTTTCCTATAGGTGAAGAAGGTTATATCATTGACACTCCGGGAATTAAAGGGTTTGGTACTTTTGACATGGAGGACGAAGAAGTAGGACATTACTTCAAAGAAATCTTTGAGTTCTCAGCTAAATGCAAATACGGTAACTGTACCCATCGGCATGAACCGGGATGCGCCGTACGTGAAGCCGTGGAAAACCATTATATCAGTGAATCACGTTATGCTTCTTACTTAAATATACTGGAGGACAAAGAAGAAGGGAAATACCGCTCAGCTTATTAATTTAATCTTTTAAATCTAACAGACATGAAAAAATTCACTTTTTGTATACTACTTGCAACCATGTCGTGGTTTGCAACTACAAATGCATATGCAAAGAAAAACTCAGGACCTACTCCAGAGGAAAAAGGACTTGCTCAAATCAACCAGGCAAATGCAGAAGCTTTTGTCCGTTTCCTGGCAGCAGATGAGCTGAAAGGCCGGGAAGCCGGAACAGAAGAGGGAAGAATAGCCGGAAACTACATTGCTTCGCTATTACAGCAATGGGGTGTTTCTCCTGTATTCGACAGTTATTTCCAACCATTTGAAGCATACCGTGTAGAACGACAGAAAAAAGGCAAGTTGCAAGTTCATCCCGATTCAATCCAACTAATCAAACAAGGAGTACATCAAAAATATCACATGCGCAATGTACTTGCAAAAATAGATGGAAAGAACAAGGACGAGATCGTCATCATAGGAGCACATTATGATCATATCGGTTACGATCCCATGCTGGACGGTGATCAGATTTATAATGGCGCCGATGACAATGCATCGGGAGTTTCAGCCGTTCTACAGATTGTGCGTTCCTTCCTGGCTACAGGCAAGCAACCAGAACGTACTGTTATCTTTGCCTTCTGGGACGGAGAGGAAAAAGGATTGTTAGGTTCAAAATATTTTGCACAGTCCTTTCCGCAGATCAAGCAAGTGAAAGGATACTTAAATTTCGACATGATAGGAAGAAATAATGATGAGTCACGCCCCTGGCATGTAGTATACTTCTTTACCAAAGGAACACCTGCCTTCGGTGAATGGCTGAAAAAAGATATCGAGCATTACAATCTGAATCTACAGCCCGACTATCGTGCATGGGACAACCCTGTAGGAGGTAGTGACAACGGAACCTTTGCCAAACTGGGTATTCCAATTATGTGGTATCATACAGACTGGCATCCGGATTATCATCTTCCGGGTGATGAAGCTGATAAAATAAACTGGGACAAGCTGGTAGAAATAACCAAAACATCTTTCCTTGGGCTATGGAAAATGGCAAATATATCTTTCTAAATATCTAAAGGATTTATAAAATATATTTTATCAAAACAGCTGTAATTCCTTTCATTCTTTAAAGTCTTACGTTTACAGGCAAAAGAATGAAAGGAATTTTTATTTGCAAATTTTTGTAAAAAAGGCATTCTCTATTTAAACAATTCCTTAAGTTTGTTATCAAAGTTAATAATCATTATTTCCAAATCTTAATTTATACCATAAAAACACATGGACAAACGAGTAAAATGGGGAATTATCATTCTGGTAGGAGCCGGATTAATCGGCTTAGGAATCCATAATTTCACTCCCAAAGAAAATGAAGAACTAAATGAAGCTAGCCCAACAATAAAAACAAATAAAAAGAAAAGTCTGAATGTAAATGCACAGATCATTAAACCACATTTACTGACCGACCAGTTATTTGTCAGTGGTAAGCTTATGCCCGACGAAGAGGTAGATTTGTCTTTCGAGACTTCGGGAAAAATCATCGACATTAATTTCACGGAAGGTAGTTTTGTTACCAAAGGTCAGTTGCTGGCAAAAGTAAATGACAGTCAGTTACAAGCACAATTAGACCGTCTAAAGGCACAAATGCCACTTGCCGAAGACCGAGTATTCCGACAGAATGCACTATTACAACGAGATGCAGTAAGTAAGGAAGCATACGAACAGGTTAAGACAGAACTCGCTACACTTCATGCTGATATAGAAAACATCAAAGCCAATATTGACATGACCGAGCTACGTGCTCCTTTCGATGGTGTAATCGGTCTGCGCCAAGTCAGTGTAGGAGCATATGCCTCTCCTACTACAGTTATAGCCAAACTCACCAAAATTACCCCACTAAAAGTAGAATTTGCCGTACCGGAACGTTATGCACGACAAATCAAAAAAGGAACCAGATTATCTTTCAAAATAGAAGGAAGACTGGATGCTTTCGATGCTCAAGTATATGCAACGGAATCGAGTATTGATCCGGAAACCCATACCTTGACAGTGCGCGCCTTATATCCAAACACCAATGGCGAACTGCTTCCCGGACGGTATGCCGACATCACATTGAAACAAAACGAAATTAAAGATGCCATAGCTATTCCATCGGAAGCCATCGTTCCGGAAATGGGAAAGAATAAAGTGTTTGTTTATCGTTCGGGCGTTGCCCAACCGGTAGATGTCGAGATTGGAATCCGCACAGAAGCAGAAGTGCAAATAGTACGAGGGTTAGCCGCAGGAGATACAATCCTTACCTCCGGAACTTTACAGCTGCGTACCGGCATGCCTGTTGTTCTTGACAATATCAACTAATACCTGTCCGCCGTATGAATATATCCGAACTTAGCATCCGCCGACCGGTATTGGCTACCGTACTCACCATTATCATCTTGCTTTTTGGATTAATTGGTTATACAACGCTGGGAGTACGCGAATATCCCTCGGTAGACAATCCGATCATCTCCGTTACGTGTAGTTATTCAGGAGCCAATGCCGACATTATAGAAAGCCAGATCACCGAACCGCTTGAACAAAATATCAACGGTATTCCCGGTATACGTTCTCTTTCAAGTGTAAGCCAGCAAGGACAATGCCGTATTACTGTTGAATTTGAATTGTCTGTCGACCTGGAGACTGCCGCCAACGATGTACGCGACAAAGTTTCACGTGCACAGCGTTATCTCCCGCGCGACTGCGACCCTCCTACTGTTTCCAAAGCTGACGCCGATGCCAGCCCTATTCTGATGGTGGCCATCCAAAGCAATACACGCTCACTGCTAGAGTTGAGCGAAATAGCCGATCTCACCGTCAAGGAACAATTACAGACAATATCCGATGTAAGTAGTGTTTCCATTTGGGGAGAAAAACGCTATTCAATGCGTCTGTGGCTGGACCCGACCAAAATGGCCGGCTACGGAATTACTCCTGTAGACATCAAAAATGCCATAGATAATGAAAATGTGGAACTTCCCTCCGGCAGTATAGAAGGTAACACAATGGAACTTACCTTACGTACTATGGGACAGATGCACACGGCTACCGAATTTAACAACGTAGTAATAAAGGAAGTAAACGGACAGGTTATACGCTTAAGCGATATCGGCTATGCCGAATTGGGAGCTGCCGATATTAAAAGTTATATGAAAATGAATGGAGTTCCTATGGTAGGAGTAGTAGTCATACCTCAACCGGGAGCAAACCATATCGAAATAGCGGATGCTGTTTACGAACGTATGGAGCAAATGAAAAAAGATTTGCCCGAAGACGTTAGTTTTTCTTATGGATTTGACAACACAAAATTTATCCGTGCCTCTATTGCCGAAGTAGAAAGCACCGTATACGAAGCTTTCATTCTGGTAATCATTATCATCTTCCTTTTCCTGCGCGACTGGCGTGTTACTCTTATACCTTGTATTGTAATTCCAGTATCGCTAATCGGAGCCTTTTTCGTAATGTACGTAGCAGGTTTCTCTATCAACGTGCTTACGATGCTCGCTGTTGTCTTGTCGGTTGGATTGGTAGTAGATGATGCCATTGTGATGACTGAAAATATTTACATCCGCATAGAGAGAGGTATGAAGCCTTTCGATGCCGGTATAGAAGGAGCCAAAGAAATATTTTTCGCCGTTATTTCTACTACCATAACATTGGTTGCTGTGTTCTTGCCTATCGTATTTATGGAAGGAACCAGTGGCAGACTTTTCCGGGAGTTCAGCTTCGTTGTAGCTGGTTCGGTATTAATCTCTTCTTTTGCAGCATTGACATTTACCCCAATGCTTGCGACCAAAATGCTTGTCCATCGAGAAAAGCAAAGTTGGTTTTACCGAAAGACTGAACCATTTTTTGAAGGAATGAACCGCATCTACAGCCGCTCCCTCAATGCATTCTTAAAGAAACGTTATATTGCTATTCCTGTTTCTATTATCACCTTAATTCTAATCGGTGTATTATGGAATGTAATACCAGCAGAAATGGCGCCTTTAGAGGACCGTTCGAAAATAACCATTAGTACAAAGGCTGCCGAAGGAGCCAGTTATGAATACATACGCGATTACACTGAAGACATCAATGCTTTGGTAGATTCTATCATTCCGGATGCAGAAGCCGTTACAGCACGTGTGTCAAGTGGTAGTGGAAATGTCCAGATTACATTGAAAGACATCAAAGACCGTGACTACTCCCAGATGGAGGTGGCCGAAAAAATATCGAAAGCAATCAAGAGCAAAACGAAGGCAAGGGCATTCGTCCAGCAGCAATCTTCTTTCGGAGGAAGAAAAAGCAGTATGCCTGTACAATATGTATTGCAGGCTACCAGCATAGAAAAACTGGAAAAAATCCTGCCCGAATTTTTAAATAAAGTGTACGATAATCCTACCTTCCAGATGGCTGACGTTGATTTAAAGTTCAGCAGCCCCGAAGTACGGGTAAACATCAACCGAGATAAAGCAGGAACAATGGGGGTAAACGTGCGTGATGTTGCCGAAACACTTCAATACGGACTGAGCGGACAGCGTATGGGATATTTCTATATGAATGGTAAGCAGTACGAAATATTAGGACAGATAAATCGCCAGCAACGTAATCAACCGGCAAACATCAAATCTATTTACATCCGTAACGATGCAGGAGAAATGATTCAATTGGACAATCTGGTAGAATTCGTAGAATCCATTGCGCCTCCTAAGCTTTACCACTACAACCGATTCATATCGGCAACAATATCAGCCGGACTGGCAGAGGGAAAAACCATCGGACAGGGATTGGAAGAAATGGATAAAATAGCATCTGAAACACTGGACGAAACATTCCGTACAGCCTTATCGGGCGACTCGAAAGATTATCGTGAAAGCTCATCCAGCCTGATGTTTGCTTTTATTCTTGCACTCGTGCTGATATATCTGATTCTGGCAGCACAGTTTGAAAGCTTTAAAGATCCATTCATCATCATGCTGACAGTACCACTTGCCATTGCTGGAGCTTTGATATTCATGTATTTCGGTGATATAACGATGAATATATTCAGTCAGATAGGTATTATTATGTTGATTGGACTGGTAGCCAAAAACGGTATTCTGATTGTGGAATTCGCCAATCAGAAACAAGAAGCTGGAGAAGATAAAATGCTGGCTATACGCGACGCAGCCTTACAGCGCCTACGCCCGATCTTGATGACCAGTGCATCAACAATTCTAGGCTTGATACCATTGGCATTCGCTACAGGAGAAGGCGCTAACCAACGTATTGCAATGGGAACAGCCGTCGTAGGAGGTATGTTAATATCTACTTTCCTTACGATGTATATCGTACCAGCTATCTACACTTACATTTCTACTAACCGAATAAAAAAAGAGAAAAAAGCATGAAACATTTTGCATATATATCACTGATAATCTGGTTTGTCACTACCCTTCCGGCCCACGCACAATATGAATACACATTAAAGCAATGTCTGGAGGAAGGACTGTTGAACAATTACTCTCTCCGCATCTCTCGCAATGAAGAACAGATAAGCAAGAATAATGCAACGCTTGCCAACGCCGGTTATCTGCCTACAATAGACTTGACGGCAGGGTATACCGGAAACATTGACAATACCAACTCTATACAACGAAACGACGGAAGTGTTGTCAAAGAACGAAACGTATTCGACCAGACTCTTGATGCCGGTGTGGATCTGAACTGGACCATCTTCGACGGATTCAACATCAGTACAACATACAAGGAACTCAAGGAGCTGGAACGCCAGGGAGCAACCAATACCCGTATAGCAATAGAAGACTTTATCGCCAGTCTGACAGCAGAATATTACAATTATATTCAGCAGGAAATACGCCTGAAAAATTTCCGTTATGCTGTTTCGTTATCAAAAGAACGTTTACGTATCGTAGAAGAGCGCTATCACATCGGAAACTTCTCCCGTCTGGATTATCAACAGGCAAAAGTCGATTTTAATGCCGATAGTGCACAGTATATGAAACAGCAAGAGCTGGTACATACCTCGCGTATCAACCTGAATGAAATGATGGCAAATAAAGATGTGGACCGTCCGATAAAAGTAAAGGATTCTATTATCGAGCTGAAGCATTCGCTCGATTTCAATGAATTGTGGAATGCTACGCTAAACACCAATGCCAATTTATTGAAAGCTGACCAAAATTCAACTTTAGCTGAACTGGACTATAAGAAAGTGTTGTCACGCAATTATCCTTATCTAAGGCTGAATGCCGGATATGGCTATACCCTGAACAAATATGATATCAACTCCATCCAACGACGGAACAACTGGGGATTTAATGGAGGTATTACCATCGGATTCAACATTTTCGATGGCAATCGTCGACGTGAAAAACGCAATGCAAGCCTTGCTATACGAAATGCCCAACTTGAACGCGAACAACTGGAACAAGGTTTACGTGCCGATCTCAGCAATTTGTGGCAGGCATACCGTAACAATATTCGCTTACTCAATCTGGAACGTCAGAACTTGATTGCAGCAAAAGAAAATCACGAAATAGCCAAAGAACGATATCTGTTAGGAGATTTGTCTGGTATTGAAATGCGTGAAGCACAAAAGAGCCTGTTAGATGCAGAAGAACGAATACTTTCTGCCGAATACGATACAAAGATGTGTGAAATATCTCTGTTGCAAATTAGCGGAAAAGTTTCTTTATACCTGAAATAAAGACATTCGCAGACTCATAAACAATGCAAGTATCCTTTATATAAACAATCTTTCAATCAGCACAAATAATAACAAAAACGTCCTGATAGTTTTGGTTAAAGTACATATAATTTACCCAAAACATCAGGACGTTTTTCTGTATATATCAACAAGATACATATAAAAAAGAGTCACACATCCAGAATAAATACTATCTTTGCAATCTATAACATTCAAGCAAATACTTCAAAATGGGATTATTTATAAGAAAAAGTATTGAAACCCTACAAGCAGAAGCACAGCAGTCGGGTAGTAAAACGTTGAAACGTGTACTCGGACCAGTCAGCCTGGTAGCTTTGGGAGTAGGTGTCATTATTGGAGCCGGACTATTTTCCATTACCGGAACCGTAGCTTCCGAATATACAGGCCCGGCCATTACTTTATCCTTTATCGTTGCAGCCATAGGTTGCTGTTTCGCCGGATTGTGTTATGCAGAATTTGCATCCATGATTCCAGTAGCAGGAAGTGCTTACACCTACTCGTATGCAACAATGGGAGAACTGATAGCCTGGATTATAGGCTGGGACCTCGTATTGGAGTATACCGTAGCAGCAACGACCGTCAGCATCAGCTGGAGCCGTTATCTGGTTGTCTTTCTGCAAGGTATAGGCATTGAGTTGCCACATGCCCTCAGCGCATGTCCGTGGGATGGAGGTATAGTCAATATTCCTGCCATGCTGATAGTAGTACTCATGAGCCTGATTCTGATGCGTGGTATAGCAGGCAGTTCTTTATTCAACGGATTTATTGTTTTCCTGAAAATAGGTGTTATTCTGGTATTTGTTATTCTCGGCTGGAAATTCATTCAAGCAGAAAATTATGTGCCTTATATTCCAGAGAATACAGGTAAACTTGGAGAGTTCGGCATTTCCGGCATATTACGAGGAGCCGCCATCGTATTCTTCGCTTTTCTAGGCTTCGATGCAGTAAGTACTGCTGCTCAGGAAACCCGAAATCCACAACGAAACATGCCTATCGGAATCCTTATTTCTCTGCTGGTATGTACCATCCTGTACATTCTGTTTGCACATGTCATGACAGGAGTAGCACACTATACAGAATTCAAAGGACAAGAAGGTATCGCTCCCGTAGCAGTAGCTATCGAACATATGGGAAGTACAAATGCAGCAGGTGTATTCGTGCAAGCTTATCCATGGCTGAATAAAGCCATCATTCTAGCTATTCTCTTCGGATACTGCTCGGTCATCATGGTAACATTACTCGGACAAAGCCGCGTATTTTTAAGCATGAGCCATGACGGACTGTTACCTCCATTTTTCTCACGCATCAACGAGCGTTTCCGCACTCCTGTACATAGTAATTTCCTCTTTATGATTGTAGTCAGCCTGCTGGCCGGATTTGTACCAGCCCAAGTGGCAGGAGAAATGACAAGTATAGGAACACTGCTTGCATTCACATTAGTATGTGCAGCTGTATTAATCGTACGAAAAACCATGCCCAATGTGCACCGTACCTTCAAGACACCGTTCGTCCCCTTCGTTCCTATTATGGGTATCCTTACCTGCCTGTGTATGATGTGTTTTCTTCCGGCCGACACATGGATAAGACTTGTTCTCTGGATGTTGATAGGTCTGGATGTATATGCTTCGTATGGTAGAAAATACAGCAAGCTGGAACCGGGACAAGCACATCGTAAAGGAGATATCGTATTAAATATCTTAGGACTTGCTCTGTCTGTACTATGCATCATTACCGGATTATGGCATCAGCAAACCGTAGGATGGGATGCAGACAAAACATTATTGACTATTTCGTTCATTTTTGCATTTACTCATTGCGCGTATTATATGCTACGAGTATGGAAGCAGTCGAAAGAGATAAAACCACTCGAATAAAAGCGGTTTCTGCTTAAAAGAAGTTATAAACAATGACGAAGGCCAAAAAAAGCGAAGATTAAACTACTAACAATAGGATAAAATGTTGTTATTTTACAACGATTTAGATAATATGGACAAGAATTTATTACTTACAGCCATCCGCGCATCACTGGAAGCTGGATCAGAAATAATGAGTGTATACACCGATCCTAACGCGGATTTTGAGATAGAGAAAAAAGCAGATAACTCACCACTGACTATCGCCGACCGCAAGTCGCATATGGTCATTGCAGCACGATTAGCTTCAACTCCTTATCCTGTTCTCAGCGAAGAAGGAAAAAAAATTCCGGTTGAAGAACGGCAAAGCTGGAATGAACTTTGGATTGTTGATCCGTTGGACGGAACTAAAGAGTTTATTAAACGTAACGGAGAATTTACCGTCAACATTGCTTATGTAAAAAATGGAAAGCCGGAAGCAGGAGTTATCTATATTCCTGTAAAAGAGGAATTATACTTTGCCGACAGCCAGTACGGAGCTTACAAAATAGAGCATATCACTCAATTGGATTCAGAGGAAACAGTCGACAGCCTTATCGGCAAGGCACATCGTCTGCCCTATCAGGAAGAAGCGCAGCGAAGCAGTTTCATAATAGTTGCATCCCGCTCTCACCTTACGCCGGAAACAGAGGCTTATATCGAAGAGATGAAGCAAAAACATCAAGAAGTGGAAACCGTATCGAAAGGTAGTTCACTGAAGCTCTGTCTGATAGCTGAAGGAAAAGCAGACGTATATCCCCGTTTTGCTCCTACTATGGAATGGGATACCGCTGCCGGTCACGCCATAATTCGTGCCATGGGAAAAGAAGTCTATCAGGCCGGCACCCAACATCCTTTGGAATACAATAAAGAAGACTTGTTAAATCCATGGTTCATTGCCGAATAACCTATTTATGACATTAGAAGTTATTATTGTACTCGTCGCGCTCGTTGCCATGCTGACTGCGCTGATAATGGATAAGATGCGTCCGGGAATGATTCTATTCTCGGTCGTTGTCATATTCCTTTGTACCGGAATCCTCAGTCCTAAAGAAATGCTGGAAGGGTTCAGCAACAAAGGTATGATCACCGTTGCCATGCTGTTTCTGGTAAGCGAAGGTATCCGCCAAAGTGGTGCACTGACACAAGTTATAAAAAAGCTATTGCCTCAATCACAGACTACTGTTTTTAAGGCACAGGCACGCATGCTGCCCACGATTGCTTTTATTTCAGCTTTTCTGAATAATACTCCGGTTGTAGTTATCTTTGCTCCTATTATCAAGAGATGGGCAAATTATGTAAAACTACCCGCAACCTATTTTCTGATACCTCTGTCGTATGTAACTATCCTGGGAGGTATCTGTACACTGATAGGTACTTCAACCAACCTGGTAGTACACAGTATGATACAAGAAGCCGGAATGAAAGGATTCAGCATGTTCGAGCTAGGGAAAGTCGGTATTTTCATAGCCATTGCAGGCATTATTTACCTGTTCCTTTTCTCTAGTAAACTTCTGCCGGCCGACCGTCCTGAAACTCTGTCAGATGAAGAAGAAGAAAACAATCCCTCCCTTCATCCTGTAGAAGCCGTCATCGGTGCACGTTTCCCCGGTATTAACAAGCGGGTTAACGATTTCGACTTTAAACGCCATTATGGTGCAGAAGTAAAAGAACTCCGCCGAGGAGGTAATACCTATAAGGACCTGAGCGAAATCCGTTTCCGTGAGGGTGACACACTGATATTACTTGCCGACGACAGTTTCGTGAAAACCTGGGGAGAATCTTCTGTATTTATCATGCTTGCCAATGGTAAAGATTATGAACCGGCAGGGAAAAAGAAACGCTGGTTTGCCTTGTTCCTATTGCTTTTTATGATTATAGGAGCAACTATTGGAGAATTACCTGCTATACAGAAACTACTGCCAGAAGGCATTAAGCTGGATATGTTTTTCTTTGTATCCATTACAACAGTCATTATGGCATGGACCAAGATATTCCCACCTCGCAAATACACCAAATATATTTCATGGGATATCCTGATAACCATCGCATGTGCCTTTGCAATCAGCAAGGCAATGGAAAACTCCGGAGTAGCTGACTTGCTTGCAGGTTACATTATTGATCTCAGCCGAAGCCATGGTCCATATATTCTGTTGGCCGTACTGTTCATTATTACCAATATCTTTACAGAACTGATAACCAACAATGCTGCGGCAGCTTTATCTTTCCCGTTGGCTCTTTCTCTGTCACAGCAGCTGGGAGTAAATCCGATGCCTTTCTTCGTTGTAATATGTATGGCAGCTTCAGCAAGCTTCTCTACTCCAATCGGTTACCAGACAAATCTTATCGTACAAGGTATTGGAAACTATAAGTTTACCGATTTTGTACGAATCGGATTACCTTTGAATATTATCACATTCTTAATTTCTGTATTCGTCATACCTCAAATATGGCCTTTTTAATTAACTAACAAACGATATGGAAGAAACTAAACATATTTACCCGATATTCGACCGCATGCTAAGCCGTTCTGATAAAGAAGAATTATTAAAACAACATAGCGTAATGATTTGGTTTACCGGACTGAGCGGCTCTGGAAAAAGTACTATCGCCATTGCTTTAGAGCGTGAACTTCAAAAGCGCGGATTACTTTGTCGTATCCTGGACGGTGATAATATCCGCAGCGGAATCAATAATAATCTGGGATTTTCTGCCGAAGACCGTATAGAAAACATCCGCCGTATTGCCGAAATAGGCAAACTGTTTGTCGATACAGGTATCATTACCATTGCTGCCTTCATCAGTCCGAACAATGACATTCGAGAAATGGCAGCAAATATTATAGGTAAGGAAGACTTTATGGAAATTTACGTAAGCACTCCTATCGAAGAATGCGAACGTCGCGACGTAAAAGGTTTGTATGCTAAGGCACGCAAGGGAGAAATCAAGAACTTTACAGGTATATCTGCACCGTTCGAAGCTCCGCAACACCCAGCTCTTTCACTGGATACTTCCAAACTTTCCGTAGAAGAATCAGTCAATAAACTGCTGGAATTAATCCTGCCGAGAGTAACCCGGTAAACATGTCAGGACTACGACTTTTGCACAAGAAACTACTGGTTTATGAAATAATATGAGTACTTTTGTGCAAGTCTGTTTTTCACTTATCCAAAAATTTGAACAAAAACATTCATAATTCAGATATGAAAGAAGAATATAAATTAAGCCACCTGAAAGAACTCGAAGCCGAGTCTATCCATATAATCCGTGAGGTGGCTGCCGAATTTGAAAATCCGGTTATGCTATACAGCATCGGAAAAGATTCATCTGTAATGGTACGACTTGCCGAAAAGGCTTTTGCTCCGGGAAAAGTCCCATTTCCATTGATGCACATCGATTCGAAATGGAAATTCAAAGAAATGATCCAATTCCGCGATGAGTACGCAAAAAAATACGGCTGGAACCTGATTGTAGAAAGCAACATGGAAGCTTTCCGCGCAGGTGTGGGCCCGTTTACTCACGGAAGTAAAGTACATACCGATCTGATGAAGACACAAGCTCTGCTACATGCACTCGACAAATATAAGTTTGACGCAGCTTTCGGAGGTGCCCGTCGCGATGAAGAAAAGTCACGTGCCAAAGAACGTATCTTCTCCTTCCGTAACGAATTTCACCAGTGGGATCCCAAAAACCAGCGTCCGGAACTTTGGGACATATACAATACCCGTATCCGTAAAGGAGAAAGTATTCGCGTATTCCCGTTGAGCAACTGGACCGAACTGGACATCTGGCAGTATATCCGTCTGGAAAATATTCCTATCGTTCCATTGTATTTTGCCAAAGAACGACCAGTTGTCAACATCGACGGACAGCTGATCATGCCAGACGACGACCGTTTGCCGGAAAAATACCGCGATAAAATAGAAATGAAAAAAATCCGCTTCCGTACGCTGGGATGCTGGCCTCTGACCGGTGCTATCGAAAGTGAAGCCGACACGATAGAAAAAATCGTAGAAGAAATGATGACTACTACCAAGAGTGAACGTACAACCCGCGTCATCGACTTCGACCAGGAAGCTAGTATGGAACAGAAAAAACGTGAAGGATACTTCTAACAAAACTGAAAATCATGGAAGAACTAGATAAAAACAAATCGGGAAACCCAATGGAAGGTGAAGCCAGAGGGACTATGTCTATCGAAGAATTTCTTAAAAAGGACGAGCAGAAAGACTTGCTCCGTTTTCTTACAGCCGGATCGGTAGATGATGGAAAGTCTACACTTATCGGACGCCTTCTCTTTGACAGTAAGAAACTGTATGAAGACCAGCTCGACGCATTGGAACGTGACAGTAAGAGAATGGGAAATGCCGGAGAACACATCGACTATGCTCTGCTACTGGATGGACTGAAAGCTGAACGTGAACAAGGTATTACTATTGATGTAGCATACCGCTATTTCTCAACCAACAACCGTAAGTTTATCATAGCCGACACTCCGGGACACGAACAGTATACCCGTAACATGATTACCGGTGGTTCGACTGCTAATCTTGCCATCATTCTTGTTGACGCCCGCACAGGAGTCATTACACAAACTCGCCGCCATACATATCTGGTATCCTTGCTGGGAATCAAACACGTAGTTCTGGCAGTCAACAAAATGGACCTGGTAGATTTCTCCAAAGAAGTCTTCGACAAGATTGTTGCCGACTATAAGGCATTTATCGACCCGCTGGGAGTACCCGATGTAAATTGTATTCCGCTGTCAGCACTCGACGGTGACAACGTGGTAGAAAAATCCGATCGTACTCCGTGGTACAGCGGTCCGTCACTGCTGGAATTCCTCGAAACCGTACACATCGGTAACGACCACAACCTGACTGATTTCCGCTATCCGGTACAGTATGTACTTCGTCCAAACCTTGACTTCCGCGGATTCAGTGCCAAAGTTGCTTCGGGAGTTGTACGTAAGGGAGATGAAGTAATGGCATTGCCTTCAGGCAAGAAGTCACGAGTAAAGAGCATTGTTACTTACGACGGTGAACTGGATTATGCTTATCCTCCAATGTCGGTAACCCTGACACTGGAAGACGAGATAGACGTATCACGTGGCGAAATGCTGGTTCATCCGGATAATGTTCCTATGATAGGACGTAACTTCGAAGCCATGCTGGTATGGATGGATGAAGAAAAAATGGACATGGAGAAATCATTCTTCCTGAAGCAAACCACCAACACCAGCCGCACCCGTGTAGACAGCATTAAATACAAGGTGGATATCAATACAATGGAGCATCTGAGCGTAGAAAACGGACGTCTGACCAAAGAAGACATCCCTATGCAGTTGAACCAGATTGCTCACGTTGTACTGACCTCATCCAAAGAACTGTTCTTCGACCCTTATACCCAAAATAAGGCAACCGGCTCTTTCATACTCATCGACCCGATTACCAACAATACCAGTGCCGTTGGTATGATTCTGAACCGTGTAGAAGACAAGGATATGCACAATACGATGGAATTGCCAGTTCTCGACCTGCCTAAACTGGGCATTGCTCCCGAACACTATGAAGCTATAGACAAAGCTGTAAAAGAATTGTCCAGACAAGGCATTGCCATCGAAGTAAAAAAATAAGTTTTTAAAGTATCAACTTAAATTTATAAAATGGGATTACTTGAATTCAGTAAACTGCCTATCAATACCCTTGTAGGTGCAGACTGGAAAACATTCAACCAGATAACAGCAGGTAGAACGATAGATCAGACATATAAAGGGAAATACCGCCTCACCAAGGCGGTATGCCGTCTGCTTTCTACCTTAAAGCCGCTGCAAGACAAGCGTTACGAAAAATTGCTTGCTAACCAACCGCTGGAACACGATCCGGTATTTATCCTGGGACACTGGAGAAGCGGAACAACTTTCATGCATAACGTCTTTTCATGCGACAAGCACTTCGGTTATAACACTACATACCAGACTGTATTTCCACACCTGATGATGTGGGGACAACCCTTCTTCAAAAAGAATATGAGCTGGCTGATGCCCGACAAACGTCCGACAGACAACATGGAGCTGGCTGTCGACCTGCCTCAGGAAGAAGAATTTGCACTGGCAAATATGATGCCGTACACATACTACAACTTCTGGTTCTTGCCTAAGCACATGCAAGAATATGCCGACAAGTACCTGTTGTTTGACGACATCAGTGATGAAGAGCTGAAAGTATTCGAAGAAACATTTACCAAACTGATTAAAATCTCCTTATGGAATACCCACGGAACACAGTTCTTAAGCAAGAACCCTCCGCACACCGGACGAGTAAAAGAGCTGGTAAAAATGTTCCCGAATGCCAAGTTCATTTACCTGATGCGTAATCCATATACGGTATTCGAATCAACAAGAAGCTTCTTCACCAATACCATCCAGCCGTTGAAATTACAGGATATCAGCAACGAACAGTTACAAGAAAACATCCTCTCTGTTTATGCTAAACTGTATCATAAATACGAAGCTGACAAGAAATTCATTCCGGAAGGTAATCTGGTAGAAGTCAAATTCGAAGACTATGAAAAGAATGCTTTCGACCTGACACAGGAAATTTATCAGAAACTTTCTATTCCGGGATTCGACGAAGCTCGTCCTGCTATCGAAGCATACGTAAACAAAAAGAAAGGTTACAAGAAAAACCAATATCAGTACAAACCTGAAACGGTAGAACTGGTAGAAAAGAACTGGTCGTTTGCTCTCGACCAATGGGGATATAAACTCTAAATATAAAAGACACAGACTTTGTGCTTAGAAGTAAATTCCGGCCAAACACCCAATCAGAATTTACTTGTTCAGGCATCAGGTCTGTGTTTTTTTTATGCCTTCATTTCACGAGAAATATACATATTCATGCATTTTATCTAAAATTTTCACGCATTTTATCCACTCAAAATGCATATTTAAACAGATTTGTTGTATCTTTGCGCCCGCTAAACAATTAAGATATAATGAATTCAATAAAAAAATTCCCTTCACCACTGATTTCTTTTTTACCGATAATTATACTGATATGCATGTTAGTTGCTACCATCAGTACATTCGGGAGCGACGCACTAAACGGCGGTAGTCAGATTTCCTTGCTGGTAACCACTGCTGTCTGTATATTTATAGGAATGGCTTTCTACCGCATTCCATGGAAAGATTATGAACTTGCCATAACGAACAATATTTCGGGGGTTGCTACAGCCATTATCATTCTGCTCATCATCGGAGCATTGAGTGGAAGCTGGATGATAAGTGGTATTGTTCCCACACTTATCTATTATGGAATGCAAATTATTCATCCAGACTTTTTTCTGACATCTACCTGCATCATCTGCGTACTTATCTCTGTCATGACAGGAAGTTCGTGGACAACAATCGCCACCATCGGAATTGCATTGCTAGGTATAGGCAAGTCACAAGGTTTTCACGAAGGCTGGATAGCTGGAGCAATCATTTCAGGCTCTTACTTCGGTGATAAAATCTCCCCACTGTCTGAAACAACGATTCTAGCCTCATCCATTACGGAAACTCCTTTATTCCGTCATATCCGCTACATGCTCATCACGACCATCCCTTCACTGGTAATCACACTCATTCTGTTTACCATCATGGGATTCACCCATAATGCCCATACTATGGAGCATATGACAGAAGTAGCAATAAGTCTGGAAAACAAATTCAACATTACCCCCTGGTTACTTATCGTCCCCGTCGTAACCGGAATTCTGATAGCCCGAAAGGTTCCTTCTATCATAACTCTTACGATTTCTACATTTTTAGCCTGCATAGCAGCAATCATTTTCCAACCTAACCTGTTGAATGAAATTGCCGGAGAAGAAAACCTGTTTAAAGGAGTGATGATAACCTGTTACGGAAGTACCAATCTTGAAACCGGTAATGCAGCTCTGACAGAGCTCGTTGCCACACGGGGAATGGCAGGCATGACAAACACGATCTGGCTGATACTATGCTCCATGTGCTTCGGAGGGGCCATGACCGCAAGTGGTATGTTGGGAAGTATCACATCTGTTTTTGTACGTTTTATGAAAAACCGCTTCAGTCTGGTTTCATCAACAGTATGTTCTGGTTTATTCATGAACTTAGCCACTGCCGACCAGTATATAAGCATCATCCTGACAGGAAGCATGTTTGGCAATATATACAGAAAACAAGGATATGAAAGCAGACTGTTAAGCCGTACAACCGAAGACTCAGTGACGGTAACTTCCGTATTGATTCCCTGGAATTCATGTGGTATGACACAGGCTACCATCCTGAATGTTCCTACCCTGACCTATCTGCCTTATTGCTTCTTCAATATTCTCAGCCCGATTATGAGTATCATCGTTGCAGCTATCGGATACAAAATAATCAAACATCCAACACCTGAAAAACAATAGTTTATTAAAAAAGGGCTGTTTCAAAATAAAAAACTGAGATAGGATTACTTATAATCCATTAGTTACAACATAAAAAACTCCTGCTTTTAGTCTTGCAATTGAAATAAACAACGACTAAAGCAGGAGATTTTTATTTCCCAGTTCTATTTTAAGGAAGATTCCTTTTACATTTACACTTTTAAATCATTGATTTACAACATCCAATAAAAGCTCTAAATTTTCGTACAAATTTTTCAAAAATATCAAGAAGAATTCTCCAAAATATGCTGATATTTTCCAAGAAACAAGGTATTATTTTTGTCCTGCATCTTTCTTCCCTTCACCCGATAGTACAATTATATGGGAAATACTCTTATTTACATTCTATCGTGAAAGAAAAATTAGTAAAGCTAATAAAATTAATTCAATATTATAAAAATTCAAGTTCAAGCAAACATTTTGCCCTAAAACAACTTTCTTTTACAAGGAAATCAATAGCTTTGTAAAGCAAAACCTATTTTATATGGAAAAAAGATACTATAAAAAATCACTAATGGCAGGAGTAATATGCGCAATGGCATGCAGTAACCTCCTTGCACAAGAAACTGAGTTTGATTTATCGTCACAACGACTGGAAATCCAACAAGTGTTGCCCGTTCCCGGAAAGAAGATAGACCATCAGGGAATTATCATCAATCCGACTCCCCACAAACTAACAGTAGATCGAAACAATATGTTGGATATTGCTGGTGGATTGGTTCTTAAAGATAAACAAGAAAAATTTGCAGAAGATCTGAAATTTCTTACTCTGACAAAGAAAGGAGTGAAACTAACTATCGATTTTGGAAAAAAGGTAGCACTTAAGCAAGGGGTCAAGGAGATTTCTGGAGCTTACACCATGCGTATTGACAAAAAAGGAGTTACAATCGTTGGATATGATGAACGAGGAGCTTTTTATGGCATCCAAACATTGCGCCAACTTATAGAAAGCCCTATCGCTGCAGAAAAACAATTACCTTATTTGGATATCAACGATTATCCAGACTTACCCAATCGTGGTGTAGTAGAAGGTTTTTACGGCACGCCATGGTCACATCAGGTACGTATGTCATTAATTGATTTCTACGGAAAATTCAAAATGAATACTTACTTATATGGTCCTAAAGATGATCCATTTCATAGTTGTCCGAACTGGAGACTTCCTTATCCCGAAAAAGAAGCTCAGAATATCAAGGAACTGGTTCAGGCGTGTAAACGAAATCGCGTAGATTTTGTATGGGCCATCCATCCGGGGCAAGACATCAAATGGAACGAAGAAGATTATCAGAATCTGGTCAATAAGTTTAACTGGATGTACGACCTGGGAGTAAGAGATTTCGCAATTTTCTTCGATGACATTTCAGGAGAAGGAACCAATCCGTTAAAACAGACAGAATTACTAAACCGTCTGACTGATGACTTTGTAAAAGCCAAAGGTGATGTATCTCCATTGACAGTCTGCCCGACAGATTACTCTAAGCTTTGGGCTAATCCTACTCCGCAAGGGAGCCTGGCTATCTATGGAAATAGTTTGAATCCAGATATAAAAGTATTCTGGACAGGAGATGTAGTATGCAGTGACCTGACTCCGGAAACAATGGAATGGATTAACTCACGTATCAAAAGACCGGCATATTACTGGTGGAACTATCCGGTAACCGATTATATCCGTAACTTCATTCTACAAGGTCCCGTATACGGTCTGGATACTTCGCTGACTAAAGAAAATGTCTGTGGTGTTGTCAGCAACCCAATGGAACACGGTGAGGCTTCCAAGCTTGCTTTATACGGAGTTGCAGACTACACATGGAATATCGTAAACTATAATCCTATAGACAGTTGGGAAAGAGGATTGCAGGAGTTGACTCCAAAAGCCAAAGATGCTTACCGTACATTTGCCATTCACTCCAGTGACACTGAAAACGGATATCGCAGAGATGAATCTTGGGAAACTAAGACATTCCGGATTGCAGAATGGAATGATGCCACGGCTCAGGCTCTTAAAACAGAATTCGAAAAAATAGAAAAAGTCCCAGCTGAAATGGAACAGGGATGTGAGAATAAAGCTCTGCTGCAAGAACTCCGTCCGTGGCTGACAGAATTCGGGAAGCTGGGAACAAGAGGAAAACAAGCTATTGAACTGGCTCAAATTTATCGCTCAGGCAACGACGACAGTAGCTTCTGGAACAAATATGTGCAGAACCTGATGAGTAAAGAAGATCGTAAAGCTTATGAAGCTCATAAATCCGGAACACTCAAACTGCAACCGTTCTATGAAAATGCAATGGATGATATGGCTCATGGATTCTTAAAGAAACTGCTGGGTACAACACCTAAAGATTATAAAGGCATTGGTTCGTTTGGTAACTCTGGTACAATCCTTACTAAATTAATGCTTGATAATGACACTACGACTTACTATACGTCAGGTATCGGACAAAAAGAAGGCGACTGGATTGGAGTAGACCTGAGAGACATCCGTGACGTGACAGAAATATCAATCCTGCAAGGACGAAATTCTGTAGACGATGTAGACTACTTTGACCATGCGATTTTGGAATGTTCTGCTGACGGCAAAACATGGACTCCCCTTATCAAAGAATTGAATAAGCAATATGTCATCAACTGGAAAGGAGATGCTGTAAAAGCACGTTACGTACGACTGAAAAGACTGGAATCTGAACGCAAAAATTATGCTTCTGTCCGCTCTTTCGAAGTCAACCCGCTTCATGTTGAAAATCTAGGATTCAAACTGGAGTCAGAGAATCCACAACAAGTTGTTTATGCATTCGATCAAAATCTGTCTACTTTTTATAAGGTTTCTAATGCATTAACTTTCGAAGTTCCTCAAGGAACAAAAACTTATACATTATTGATGGATAAACTTTCAGCTCCGCTCAAAGTCAAACAATTTGATAAAAAAGGAGAATTGGTATCCGAAACAAGTATTTCTTCGCCTTTCTTCAAACTTGAACTGACAAACGATAAAGTAACCAAAGTCACTCTGGAAGGCAAAGCTGAAATATTCGAAGTCATCGCTAATCCTCAATAATAAACCGAATAGGAACATAAAAAGAAAAGGCATCATCCTCTTTCAAATCAGTAGAGGATGATGCCTTTCTTATAGTTGGAAATAAATTACTTATTTACAGTTTCCAGTACAACGTGGTTTGATCTGTTTAAAGAAATCATTACCCTTATTGTCAACCAGGATAAATGCAGGGAAGTCTTCTACTTCAATCTTCCAGATTGCTTCCATACCCAGTTCAGGATATTCTACACATTCGATGCTCTTAATGTTATTCTGAGCAAGAATAGCAGCCGGACCACCGATAGAACCCAGATAGAAACCACCATGCTTCTTACAAGCATCGGTTACAGCCTGGCTACGGTTACCTTTAGCCAACATAATCATGCTACCACCATGACTCTGGAACAAGTCAACATACGGGTCCATACGTCCGGCAGTTGTCGGTCCCATAGAACCACAAGCCATACCTGCAGGAGTCTTGGCAGGACCAGCATAATAAATAGGATGGTCTTTAATGTACTGAGGCAAATCTTCACCACGATCCAAACGTTCTTTCAGTTTAGCATGAGCGATATCACGACCTACGATAATAGTACCATTCAGTGACAGACGAGTGGCAACAGGATATTTATCGAGTTCTGCAAGAATTTCCGGCATCGGACGGTTAAGGTCAATCTTCACAGCATTACCTTCACCTGCCTGACGCAATTCTTCAGGAATCAATTCACCTGGATTTGAATCCAGTTTTTCAATCCAGATACCATCTTTATTAATCTTACATCTGATATTACGGTCAGCAGAACAAGAAACACCCAAGCCAACCGGACAAGAAGCACCGTGACGAGGCAAACGAATGATTCGTACATCGTGAGCATAATATTTACCACCAAACTGTGCTCCCAAACCAATACGGTGAGCTTCTTCCAATACTTGCTTTTCAAGTTCTACATCGCGGAATGCACGTCCGTATTCATTACCTGTAGTAGGCAAGTTGTCATAAAAACGAGTAGAAGCCAATTTCACAGTCAGCAAGTTCTTTTCAGCAGATGTACCACCAATTACAAATGCAATATGATAAGGAGGACAAGCAGCTGTACCTAAAGTCTTCATCTTTTCTACCAGGAACGGAACCAATGTAGCCGGATTCAAGATAGCTTTGGTTTCCTGATACAGATAAGTTTTATTAGCTGAACCACCACCTTTTGTTACACACAGGAAGTTATATTCCATACCTTCAGTAGCTTCTAGGTCGATCTGTGCAGGCAAGTTACAACGTGTGTTTACTTCTTCATACATACTCAACGGAGCATTCTGAGAATAACGCAAGTTGTTTTCTGTATATGTTTTATATACACCCAGTGACAAAGCTTCTTCATCACAGTATCCAGTCCATACTTGCTGACCTTTTTCACCATGTATAATAGCAGTACCGGTATCCTGACAGAAAGGTAAAACTCCTTTTGCTGCAACTTCAGCGTTACGCAAGAAAGTCAAAGCAACGTATTTATCGTTTTCGCTAGCTTCCGGATCATTCAATATTTTGGCTACCTGTTCGTTGTGAGAACGACGCAACATGAAAGAAACATCGTGGAATGCAGCGTTAGCCATTGCAGTCAATCCTTCTTTTTCAATTTTCAGGATAGGTTTTCCTTCGAACTCGCTTACAGACACATAATCTTTTGTAAGCAAATAGTATTCAGTAGTATCCTTTCCGTGTTCAAACATCGGCTGATACTTGAATTCTGGTGTTGCCATAATGATAAGAAATTAATTGTTAGTTACTATGCCAACAAAGGTACGAAGTATTATCGAAATTTTTCCTTAATTAAGATAAAATCTTTGTTCCGAATGATTCAAAAACTCTGCCGTATTTCACTTTCATGATTTAGTAAGAGATTTACTGAAACTCTCTTACTCCATAGCTCTCAACAAATCTCTCTGCAAAATGTCAACTCCAGGAAATCCTACATAACGATCCTGAAGCTTACCATCGTAACTGATTACCAGATATCCCGGAATTCCTGTAATGCCATACGAATTACAAAGATATTCCCATTGTTTCTGAGTCAAACGATAATGTATACCATTTATTTCCGCAATAGCAGTCTTCCAGACTTCTTTTGGAGAAGATGGTCCTGTAACATAAACATATACTACATCTTTCGATGACATCCGCTGCTTTAGTACATTTACCGCAGGCATGCTTTTCCGGCAAGGAGCACACCATGTAGCCCAAAAATCAACAAGTACAGCATTACCCCGATGCTGAGATATGATAGCAGGCAATATATCAGCTCCCGACACTAATGTATCCAACTCTGCAATAACATATTTTTCAGAAGCCTTTGCCCGTTCGGCAACAGCCTGCATGGTCTTTATCTTTTCTCTTACATATGCACTTATTTCCGGATGTTCTATCGAAGCCAGCATTTTTTTGTCTGCCGATTTCAGACGTTCTTCTTTAACAACATTCTGATAAATATTTCTTGCCTTTTTTATATCTTCCCACAAATCTAACGTTTCCCCCGTATCACGTTCCCGATACTGTAAGTATGTCACATAATCGTAACCATATTTATCATAAGGAGAGTCTACAATCCCCTGCATTTTAGCACGGGCACCTTGCAGAACAAGAGCATTTATCTGCATATTTGCAGATACGTATTCCTTATACGCTTTACCGGCTCGTTGGTCATGGTCTAAATCCGATTCAAGTCTTTCCAGCTCAGACTGCACCTGTTTATTATATTCTTCATCAGATAAATCCAGCGTCTTACTTGAGAAATCAGGATCATCGTTAAGAGCCAGAGGATATCCCCAGGTAGCCAGTTCCGTATTCAACAAGGATTCAGCTCCATCAAACCACGCTTTCTGCTTCTGGCCATACTCATCCTTCAACAAACGGGAAGCCGACATACTCAATCTGGGAAGATGAATATACACAGTCATTTCTTTACCTGGTAAAAGGAAAAGATCTAACTGTGCCTTATTTATCTGAAGTTTTGCCCCTCCGGCGAGCAGCAAATCGGTTTCAATATGAAAAGAACCATCCTGACGTACCTTTACAGTCTTTCCCCAATCATTATAAAACAGCCAGTCTGAATGACGAAAAACAACATCCAATGCAATTTGAGGATCATAACCTAATATATAACCGTTTATTATAGACTTACCCGCTTTTAACTGGGGAGCTGGCAAATCCTGACTTTGCTCCAGATGATTAGTTTGTAAAAAACTTGGTATATATACATAGGGTTCTGCCTTACTTAGTTGTACTCCCCATATAATCCATCCTTCTTCTTTCTCTACAAAATCAACAGCATGCACCCCTGCAGGAATCGGAGCAAAAGAAAGAGTTACATGATGCTTCCCCGACTTCGATATAAGCTCCGGCTCGGTTTTTCCATCAATAGACACCCCTTCAGCTTCACGCAAGCTAAATTCTTGCTGCGTGGTACGCAGACATGTTTTCGAAGAGATAACAGCAGCTTCTCCTGGCTCACCATACAAAACAGCATCTACCTGCGTCTGCTCATCCGTTAATATGATTTTCTTTATTTCTATTTTCGACGTATTTGTCGTAATAAAGCACGGGCGGCTAACTTCTCTTTTACGATAAGTTCCCGCCTGTAAAAACAAAAACATACAACTAAATACAAAAAATAGCCATACGCCTTTCATAAATCACATTCTTTTTAATTATATATATTGCTTAAACGAGCAACTAATTCATTTCCAAGTTCAGTCTTCACTTCTATATGCTTCAAAACGGCTGTTACAAAAGGATTACTTTCGAACACACCGCGCACTTGTTCAAAGTCAAGCATTTGCTCTTCCTTACTACCATCAGCACCAAAGCCAGTCATCGAAGACAAAGAAAATTCTTTCTTTGCATCTTCATATACCATCTTATCCAGCCATACCACAGACTGTTGCCATTGATGCACAATGTTTATAATATCCTTTGCAGTTATTGTTTCGGCATCCAGTCCGTAGAACTCCAGCATTTTTCCATACGCCCAAGTCCATTCATAGGTATAATAATTGGCATGCATTTCTGCAAAACGGTCATGTATCTGGTCAACAGTGTGCAAAACACCTGTTTCTATATCGCTCATCAATCGCTCTATCTCTGTTTTTGGAGCTATTAAGCCAGAAATATCAACCCATTCACCTTGTCCGATCGAAGTATCCGGCAATAAACGCTGGCGTACTTCCTTATCATTCTTAAAATGTATTTCCTCCAGACGCTTGATAACCGAATTACCCAGGAATTTATGAATAGCTGTTTCATAAAACTTGATACCTTTATTCAACGCCGAGTTTTTAATCTTTGCGCTCTGATAAGAATATGTTTCCGAAGTTTCTCCCGATACCCTTTCCAACTCTTTCAGAATACTCCGTCCTTTCATCATCTTCTGAATTGTGTATGGGCTGAGCAAATTATAATTAATCTGATCCAGACGGAAAGGATCTTTACGCAAATCACGTTTCGGCCATTTCTGTGCATCACGAATTGTGCCGACGCTACGAAGATTAACCCCCGGAACCAGATAAGTCGTATTTTTATCCTCTATCAAATAAGAGAAAGGTAAATCCGATGTATCAGGATGATTGACATGACGTCCCATTACAAGTGAAAAGGCTCCGATACGTGCAGGCCAAAGGATATATGAATCCGAAGTAGTCTTAGCACCCCTTTCCAACGCTCCCTGATGAATCGGCCCCAGCTTATACATATGATTACTCTGGTTAGATCCTGAACCCGCATTCATAAATGAAAACATCCCGGCAATCAGCAAAGTAGACTTATGATGAGTCACCGTAAACGGTCCGGCAAAAATAGCACATGCTTCTCCATTTTCCTCCTGACAATTGCTGAAAAACAAAGAATCCGAAGCCGAATAATTATGTCCCATATGACAAGCCTGTCCCACAAAACAGCGAGTCATCATCGTGCCATCCTCTATGTGCGATCCACTGGAGATAATAAAATCATCACATACCACTCCGTAACCGATATGTACTGGATCGTCAACATTACTGTTAATACTACCGTTCTTCAGTCTGCCAGCTCCCTCTATTTCACAATAGTCACCAATACGCACATTTTTAATATATCCCGAATTGACAATCGTGACGTGCGAACCTATCGTTCCTCTATCCGAAGCATGTTCGTCTGCATAAGCCTCAACCAACGCTTTCATACGTTCAATGAGCTGCGGACGATGACGGTAAAGTGCCATAATATATGCCTGATGTGCAGAAAGACGGTCATGAATCATAACCTCACGTCCTCCTGTTTCATTCAAGACAGACACCTCTACCCCATTTCCAAAACGAGATTTCCGGTCTACCAGAATTATATCTACATTCTCGATAAATGTATATGCCCCAATCTCATAGTTAGCAATGTAATTCTTTACATTTTCAATGCAACAGTTATCTCCTACTGTCACATTATGCAGAGTCACATACGATAATCCGGAATGCTTACAGATACCTCCCGGCAATGTAAATTCGTGTTCAAATACTCCCAGACACACCTTTCCGGAAAAACGAGCATGATGTACATAGTCAGGAGTGAAACGTTCAGCCACCCGTACATCCTTCCAGTCGGAAGCCGAACAAAGCTGCGATTCCAGCCTGTTTATTTCTTCATCAGTCAGCGAACGGAAATTTATCATAATTATTCTTCATCATAAGTTTGATAAAGGAAATCATTATAAGGATACTTCTGTACATGCAACTCTCTTACTTTCTTATAAACAATTTCCTTCAGTTCATCGATATTCGTTTTATTACGAGCCGAAATAAAGATACAATTATCATTCATCTTAGCCATCCATGTATGCATAAGCTCTTCCAGCGTAATATTCTCCTTCGTTTTCGGAGTCAAATCATCTTCAGCCTTTTCTACATAGGTATACGCATCTATCTTATTGAATACAATCATGGTAGGCTTTCCTCCTGCTCCTAAATCAGCAATTGTTTTATCTACCACCTGTATCTGCTCCTCAAAATCAGGATGAGAGATATCTACCACATGAAGCAATAAATCGGCTTCACGCACTTCATCCAGTGTAGATTTAAACGAATCAACCAAATCAGTTGGAAGTTTACGAATAAAACCTACCGTATCGGAAAGCAGGAAAGGCAAGTTTTCAATAATCACCTTACGTACTGTCGTATCAAGAGTAGCAAACAGCTTATTTTCAGCAAAGACTTCACTTTTAGCCAATAAATTCATCAACGTCGATTTTCCGACATTCGTATATCCAACCAGAGCAACACGAATCAAACGTCCGCGATTTTTACGCTGAGTAGATTTCTGAGTATCTATTTCAGCCAGACGCTGTTTTAGTAAAGCCATACGATTCAAAATAATACGACGGTCCATTTCCAGCTGAGTTTCACCCGGTCCACGAAGACCAACAGAACCCTTACCACCTCCGGCTCCGGAACCACCACCCTGACGCTCAAGGTGAGTCCACAAACGTTGCAAACGGGGTAGCATGTATTTATATTGTGCCAATTCAACCTGTGTCTTGGCATTGGCTGTTTGTGCACGCATCGCAAAAATATCCAGAATAAGCGATGTACGATCCAGAATCTTTACGTTCAGCTCCTTTTCGATATTACGTATCTGTTTGGCAGAAAGTTCATCATCAAAGATAACCATACCCACTTCTTCTCCTTCTTCCTCCTTTTTCTGAAGAAGATATTCTTTAATTTCCTGCAACTTACCTTTACCTACGTATGTCACAGTATTGGGATAATCCATTTTTTGAGTAAAACGTTTTACGACCTCAGCTCCTGCCGTTTCTGCAAGAAAAGCAAGTTCATCCAAATATTCATTCGTTTTACGCTCGTTCTGTGTCTGGGTAATCAAACCCACCAATGCAGCCTTTTCAGTCTGCGCATCTGATATAACAAATTCTTTCATTCAGTATAGTTGTATGTCTAATTGTGGCAAATATAGCGAAAAAGCACGCACCAAGTATTTTATCAAACAAAAAATTAAAGAAACATTCATACAATAAGTATTTATCATACAGCCCCAAACGTCATGCTATGTATTTTATGAAAATCATCCGAAACAATAAAACCCCGTCATCAACAGTTTAATGCCAATGACGGGGTTCTAAAATATCAGTGCTTATGCTTTAACTTAATCATCCAAATTCGGATTATTTATAATCTCATTTTCTGGAATTTTAAATGTCAAGCGCTCATCTTTATAATCATAAGTTTGTCCAGGAAGCATAGCATCTTCTGCACAACGAGTAATACTCTTCTGGAAACGCTTCATTGTAAGCAATCCACGTCCTTCAGCCCATAATTCCAAACGCCAGTTAAAGTAAATTTCATCCAAAAGTTCTTCTTTACCCATCTGTTCTACTTTTGCGGCTGCTTCTGTATCACGCTCATCCAATAAAGCTTTCAAAGAAATTTTCGCTTCAGAAAGATTATTCTCTCGCGCATTAGCTTCTGCATTTATCAAATACATTTCAGCGACACGCATATATACTTCATCGTCATACCATTCTCTGTTTCCTAAGATACGCTTGCTGTTATAGAATTTCCACCAGTTTGTCAATTCATATTGTTCTCCATTTTCATCTGTTTCAGTAAACCATTTTTTACGAACATCTGTATCCGGTATAGAATTATACAAATTAGTATCAATCAATTTTTCACCGCCGGCATACGCATAGCTATATGTAAACAAGTCCATATGTCCCCAGAATGTAGGCAGAGCCGGAGAGTTACTTGTTGTCAAATCAATAGCCCACATCCATCCAGGAATAGAAACAGAACTAAATCCTGAATTGATAACTTCCGTTCTATTCATCAAGGTAAACTCTTTCGAATCAATCACCTCTTGAGTCAATCGAGCCGCTTCTCCATTTTCACCCATCATAAGATAAGCATAAGCCAGCATACCTTTTGCTACTGCCTGATTAATCTGGTCTTTTTGTCCTGAAGGACGTTCATATCCTTCAAGCATAGGAATAGCATCTGTCAAATCTTTAACAATCAGATTATAAACTTCTTCTACACTTGATTTCTTTGCAGCTTCCGAAGTTAATTGAGTACGATAAATAGGTATTGCTAAAGCTGTTTTATCTTCCTGATAAGGACGAGCATATAAGTTTACCAAGTTAAAATAAGAATGCGCTCTCAAAGCTTTGGCCTGTGCAAAATACACACCATTTTCTCCAGTAGGTTTCGCTTCATCACCTCCAGCAGCATCAATAATTTCATTGGCAGCTTTGATAAGACGATAGTAATATCTCCAGAATTGATAAGAGAACTGAGATGCTGTACGAGTTGAACAAGTCAAATCACCAGCCATTTCAAACCAGCCATATCCTTTCATCATAATGACCATATCTCCACTCATTAGGTCTGTTGCTATATCAACAGCTTTCTGTCCGAAGTCATCATGACCTCCTACACCACCTGTAGACATTGCAAATGTTGTAGAATAAGTACCTAATGCTTGTCCCATCAATATATTGGTATTCCACTTAGCCACTTCTTCCAAATCACCAGATGTGATATAATCCGAAGGACTTTTTTCCAAAAATGAATCTGAACAGCCACTGTTTAAAAGCATCAAGCTTAAAGCAGCAACTGGAATGTATTTATTTAATTTCATAAACTTCTGATTTTATTTTAGTTAAAACTGAACTTTAATACCTCCCATAATTGTACTCAATGGGCTGTATTGGCTTCTGCCTGATTCTCCAGAGTCATTGTCATTATCGTTACTACCACTACCAGAAGCAGCATTAGCAACATAACCTTTACGAGCTGAAAGGAAGAACAAGTTGTCTCCAGATACATATACGCTCAGACCTCCCAGATGCAGTTTAGAAGTAATGCTTTGTGGGAAAGTATATCCCAAACGGAGATTAGACAGGTTCAGATAAGAACGGCTAGTCAAGAAACGTGTTGAAGTAGAATTTGCATAGCTAGTATTATCAGAACCACCACCATAATTATTGGAAAGTCTAGGAACATCTGTAATATCACCTGGTTGCTGCCAACGATTTTCAATGTCTTTATGCCAGTTATATTGTCCTGCTCCGTCATTGTTCATCAATGCCTGGTAGTTGTAATCGTAACCATATCCTCCCAAGCTATATGAGAATGTAGCATTCAAAGTAAATCCTTTTGCATACAAATCAAAGCCAAAACCACCTTGCAAAGCAGGTATCGCTGATTTATCAACAAATTTCTTAGTTGCTTGACTCCAGTCACTTGTCTGTTCTACTTCCAGTTTATTGATGGTTTTAGTTGATTTATAAGTTTCCATATCTGTAATCAACTCTTTAGTTCCATCAGGCAATACATTATAATACTGATTATACATAGCGTATCCGGTCTGAGGATCTACACCAGCATATTCACGCATGTAGAAATCATACAAAGAATGTCCTTTTGCCCATCCATAGTAAGTGCTTAATTCCAAAGCCTTCTCTTTACCTGTAGTTTCATCAATAGGCATCTTAGTCATTTCATTCTTATAATATCCACCATTAACACGGAAATCGAATTTATAATCTTTCTTATTCAAAAGATGTGCAGTCAAAGAAAATTCTACACCCTGATTTACCAGCTCTCCATCATTAACAGGATAAGAAGCATATCCCAAAGAAGGAGCTACCTGCTTCATAAACAACATATCAGTTGTCTTTTTATGGAAATATTCAACTTCACCTTCAAGTATACCAGCAATATCAAATTCAATACCAGTATTAATAGTAGAACTTCTTTCCCAAGTTAAATCAGGATTACCTTTATAAACAAAGCTGAAAGTATAATTATCGTTCAAGTTGTTAATCTGATACAAATCTTCATATGGATAGTATCCAGCGACAACAGGACTTGTTATAAAATCCTGATTACCAAGAACACCCCAGCTCAATTTATATTTCAAATTCTTCAACCATTTGATATCTTTCATAAATTCTTCGTTAGTAATAGCCCATGCAGCTCCAATAGATCCAAATGTTCCCCACTTATGACCTTTAGCAAAACGTGAACTACCATCAGCACGAAGTGTTCCGTGAATAAAGTATTTATTATCCCAGTCATAACGCAACTGACCAAAATAACTTTCAATCGCATAACCATAAGTATACGATTCCATATAATCCATTACAACAGCATTACTCCATTCTGTATTATCCGGACGAACCATTTTTGATTTAGCACCATATGATACGTTGGTTGTACTATTTGTTGATTCATGAGCAACAAAAGCATCAAAATTATTTCTTCCGAAACTTTGAGTCCATGATAAAATCTGGTTAGCAGTAAAGTTCAAATAATTCACCTGAGTTTTCACAATTTGTCCTTTACCAGCACTATCACCATAATATGGATTTGTCAATTCGTTTTCAGCCTGACCATAATACTGCAAACCGACATTAGCGGTAGCTTTGAAATGTTTCAAGAAACGAGCCTCAAATGAAGCATTGCCATTAAACTGGTGTGTCTTGATTTCATCTTTATCCAAAAGCAATGCACCAGCGGGATTAATACCAGCAGCAAACGGACGGCTATAACCGGCATTCATACCATAATCGTATTTATTTCCTCCAATACTTGTATCTTGTACAATATTTCCGTTTTCATCACGTTCAAAAACAGGGAACAATGAAGGCATACCATTTATAAACTGGAAACCATTGTTCATACTATCATCAGACTGTCCCGGCTTATTGGTAACCATATATGCATACGATAATGATGTTGTAGCTTTCAACCAAGGAGCAATCTGATTACTCATATTATTACGAACATTGAATCGTTCGTAATCCGAAGAAATATAATATCCTTCATCCTTCAGATAACTAAAAGCTGTATAATGGGTCATTTTCTCGTTACCGCCAGAGATTTTAAGGCTAGCATCAAATTTCTGACCTGTTCTAAACAAATAATCCTCCCATTTTTCCGGAGTATATTTACGTGTAATGCCACTATAAAAACGTCCTGTAGAAGGATCAATCAACTTGTCACCATCTGCGTTCCACATATTATATATAGGAGCAATACCATTTTGTCCTCCGAACAACTGTTGTGAAGCCCATGTTCCAGCTGTAGCACGATCATATCCACCAGCAACTTCTGCATAACCACGTAAACTTTCCCAAGTAAGCTCTGTAAATCTTTCCGGACTATCAATTACATCATAAAGCGGAGTCAAACGCATGTTTGCACCATATTTAACTTCAGCATCAACACGTGTTTTACCTACTTCACCTTTTTTAGTAGTAATCAAGACTACACCATTTGCAGCACGAGATCCATACAATGCAGTAGCAGTAGCATCTTTCAAAACTGTCATAGAAGCAATATCACTTGGATCGATACCACTCAAATCAGCTTCAAAAGGAATACCATCTACAACATACAACGGAGAACGGCTAGAATATGCTGAACCTAAACCACGAATACGGATACTAGCATTACTTCCAGGTTGTCCAGAAGTAGACATCACTTGTACTCCGGCAACTTCTCCAGCCAATGCTTTAGATAATTCAGTCGGATTCTTCAACGAGATTTGCTCTCCACCAATTTCAGTAGCTGAACCTGTAAAAGAACGTTTGGTAGCTCCTCCATAAGCAACGACCATAACTTCATCCAATTGTTCTGAATCTGAACGAAGTACGACCTTAACAGTAGGCTTGATAGTTACTTCTTGGGTTTCCAGACCAATGAACGAAACAACCAAAGTTTTTGCCGGACTGTATAGTTGATTTAAAGAGTTGATTATTAGATGTGTATAAAAAATAAGAAAAGTTCAATAAAAGAAGAAAATAAGCTTATAAAGCTTTCAAAATAGGATATAAAAGAATTTTTTCTACCCATTTGAACCTTCTGAATAGAGGTTTTCAATAATATTTATGTGATTCTTTTAGAAAAAAGATAAACTTTGAATGACCTTGTATTATTACAAGCAAAGGAGAATGTAAAAACATTCTCCTTTTCTTTTATCAACCTTTTACATTTCTATACTCCAGTCATGATCAATAATTTATTTCAATGATGATGACCCAGACGGACTGACTTATAAAGTTTCAGGATTCTACCGCACAGGTTTCCCTGCTGATGATTTTTAATTTATTTTGTAAATATAATTAACAAAATTACTCCTGCTGTTTTTCAAAATGGCAGGAGTTTTTTTATAAAGGATACCCTGATAATCCTAAATTTACACCTCATATATACAATAGAAATCAATATAGTCATAGAACCATAAAAACTGTATTGTGTATTTTCCTAGCTTTATATACTTTTGAAAAAAAATTAAAATTTAATAAAATTAATTCAATGAAAAAGATTTTGTTTTTAGCAACACTTCTGATCAGTGTTTTTTGTTTTTCATCATGTTCTAAAGACGATGAAGCTATCGAAGTAAATCAGTTAGAAGGAGTATGGGGTATGACTGCCGTTAACGGATATTACCATTATGAAGGTGAAAAAATTCCTTATAATGAAAACTTCAATCCTTTTGAACCTACAGATGACTGCGAAAAAATTACTATAGAAAAAATAGAAGGTAATAAATACACTGTAACTCACTATGAATACTATAGTGGTACTTGGCGTCGATACGATAGTGAAAACTTCTACCTGGAAGGAAACAATATGATTCCGGAAAGCATGGAGGGAGTCGATGTATCTACCGCAAAAATACTTGAAGCCTCTTCAGACAAACTTGTTATCGAAACAACTGGAGCAGACGAATACGGTAGTTTCTATGATAAATATACATATACACGCATGGCAGAATAATCTGCATTTCAATAAAACAACACGAGAGAGGATGCTAAACAACATCCTCTCTCGTGTTGTTTTATTTATTCTTTATCCATAAATTTGTGATATCAAAATAATATCAATTAAATATGAGTTTATGGAAGCAAAAGAATTAAATTTCAGAGGATTTAAAGCTAACGGATTTCTCATGCTGGCTATGCACCTGTTATTGATCTCAGGCATCATTATTTGCTGCTTTATGCAAATGACAACTCCATTCTTCATATTGGGTGGAGTACTCTTGCTTATCTGGTTTATTTTATTTGGTGGTTATATGCAACTGGAACCTAATGAAGCGCGTATCATGGTCTTTTTCGGGAAATATAAAGGAACTTTCAAAGAGACAGGATTCTTTTGGGTAAATCCTTTCATGAACAAGAAAAAATTATCCTTACGTGCCCGTAACCTTGATGTAGAACCGATCAAGGTAAACGATAAAATAGGAAATCCGATTCTTATCGGTCTGGTACTGGTATGGAAACTGAAAGATACATACAAAGCCATGTTCGAGATCGATTCACAAACTATGGCGAGCGATACGACCTCTTCTGGTAACGGCAAAGAAATCAGTGTTGGAAATGCTGTAGCCAATCGTATGAATGCTTTCGAGAACTTTGTGAAAATACAGAGTGATGCAGCTCTAAGACAAGTAGCCGGACAATATGCCTACGATGACAATGAAGCGGGAACCGATGAACTTACTCTACGTTCGGGAGGAGAAGAAATCAATGAACAACTGGAACAAAAGCTGAACGAACGTCTGGCTATGGCCGGCATTGAAGTCGTAGAGGCACGTATCAATTATCTGGCATATGCACCGGAAATTGCTGCCGTCATGCTACGCCGTCAGCAAGCTTCTGCTATTATCAGCGCACGCGAAAAAATCGTAGAAGGAGCCGTATCAATGGTGCACATGGCGCTCGACAAGCTTTCTCAGGAAGATATCGTAGAGCTGGATGAAGATAAAAAAGCTGCTATGGTAAGTAACTTGCTTGTTGTGCTCTGTGCCGACGAAGCCGCCCAGCCGGTAGTGAACACAGGAACGCTGAATCATTAATCAAGAAAACGGCTAATGGCAAAAAAAGAGAATACGACTAAAAGTTTCGTTCTACGTGTAGATGCCGCAACGATGGAAGCTATCGAAAAATGGGCTGCGGATGAATTTCGCAGTACCAATGGGCAACTTCAGTGGATTATCAACGAAGCATTACGCAAAAGCGGAAGATTAAAGAAAACAAAGAAAACTGATACAAAAGAAGAATAATATGTTCACCATCAATTTAGGTCCGTTTTCCGGAAAAAACGCTCCTGAAATACATTATCATCCATCTATCGCAGATAGGATATTGGAAGGTACAGCAGCTCTCTGCTTACTTTCTGGCATCGGAATAGTATGCTGGAATTATTTCCATACAGACCTCCTCTCCGATTATGGAGTATATGGAATATTCATCAGTATAGTAGTATTTGCTTTATTGTTTGGAGGAGCCTATGCTCCCGTACGTTGTATCAATTTTCCGGTACGCATTGGAAAACATAATGTTGTCAAACAATATATACTGGTCACTAAACTCATACGTATCTTCAATATCTTTTTGACAATGTTTATGGTTGCAGGCATTTTATCTGATTATTATAAATGGGTAGCAATCTTAAAAGTTATTTCATTGATAATATGTGTTTTATCAATTGGCGTATATTATATACTGGCATTCCGATACAAATAAAATCTACAAAATAAAGAAAGAATTGAAGCCTTAGCTGTCCTTACGATAAAAAGGACAGCTAAGGCTACTGAAAATCTGTACAAATCATTGTAACTTTTGTACAGATTTCTATAAAAAATTGCTGATGTTTTTATGAAAACATCAGCAATTTTTTTCTTAAACAAGTTTTCTTCTGTTTTTCCCTTTTGCACCCTTCACATACATGAGTTATTATACGATAAAAGGAAAATTCAATCACCCCATTTTTCAGTCTAGAATTGGAAATAAATAAACGGCTGTATGTCGCTGCTCTTTACCTGTATGACCAGAAATATCAGGGCAATCAGAATCAATGCCTGTCCTACCAACGGCATGCGTGTCATGCCACGGCTACATGCATTCTGCCAGCTATCCGGACACCAATGAAGCATATAGCCTATTCCCATCAGCACGAATACTTTCCAGTATCCTTCTACGAGTTGTACGAACAGTTCGGGATGGAAAGAAGTGAATATCTGACGAATCATCGATACTGAACCCTCGAATTCGGTGTTACGGAAGAATATCCAGCAGAAACATACGAAATGGAAGGTAATGATGACAGCAAAAACGCGTAGCCAGCCGGTACTGCGGTAGTTCTTAGGGCGATGGAACAGACTGCGGATAAATTTATGCACGGCCAGAGCTACACCGTGAAGTGCTCCCCAGATAATGAAATTCCATGAGGCTCCATGCCACAGACCTCCCAGAAGCATGGTCAGAATAAGATTGATATAGGTACGTATCTTGCCTTTCCGGTTTCCTCCCAACGAAATATACAGGTAGTCGCGCAGCCAGCTGGACAGAGATATATGCCAGCGATGCCAGAAATCGGTTACACTGTCCGACTTGTAGGGTGAATCGAAGTTTATCGGGAAACGGAAGCCCAACAGCAAAGCAATACCGATTGCCATATCACTGTATCCGGAAAAGTCGCAGTATATCTGTAAGGCATAGCCATAAACACCGAATAGGTTCTCTAAACCGGAATACAAACTGGGATTATCGAAGATACGCTCTACAAAGTTTATGCTTATATAATCGGATATAACGGCTTTCTTAAATAATCCGCTCACAATAAAGAATACTCCTTGTCCGAACATTTCTTTCGAAACGAACAGGGGCTGACGGATTTGCGGAATAAAGTCGCGGGCACGTACGATGGGACCTGCTACAAGCTGTGGAAAGAATGAAACATAAAACACATAGTCCAACAGACTGTCGAGAGGCTTCAAATCACGGCGATATACATCAATAGTGTAGCTGAGCGACTGAAACGTAAAGAAAGATATTCCTACGGGAAGGAAGATATCGAAAGCTTCATAATGACCGTTCCACAACGGACAGAGCATCTCATAGAAGAAGTTCGTATACTTGAAATAGCACAACAGACCCAAATTGATACATAAGCTCACTACAACCAGCATTTTACGTTTCCAAAGAGTCTCGGTACGTGCCATTCTAGCGGCCAAGAGATAGTCGCTTACAGAAACGATTCCCAATAAAAAGAAATAGACACCGCTACTCTTATAATAAAAATAATAAGAGAAAGCTGATACAAAAAGCAGACGTGCTGTAGTACGTTTCTGCAAAAGTGCGTATATCAGGCTGAATCCGAGGAAAAGAAACAGAAACAGTCCGCTGCTGAATATCATCGGCTGCCGGGGATCGTAAGTTAGTATGTCTGCCAGTTTAGTCCAATCTAGTTGCCACATAATTATTGTATGCTTTTATAAATGCTTCATGTAATAATAATCCTTGTAAAGTATATCCTTCGCGGGTAAAATGTATTTTATCGCGCTGATACATTTTTGCTGCATTCCAGTTAAGGCAGGCACGTTGCCGGCCGCCTACAATGTCGTACATATCCCAGATAGCAATGCCATGTTCACGGGCAAATTCCAACTCGTTTTCTACAACCAGCGGTGTACGTGGATTGATAACTCTGCCTCTTCTCCCGTTTCTGACATATGCTCCCGGAGGAGTTGTCATGAGAAAATGAACATCAGGACACGCTGTCTTCAACATATTTATCAGATGGCTCATAGCTTGTGTATGCTCCGATGCATTATAACGACGTGCGTGTGCCTCATTGGTTCCGAATGACAGTATGACCAGATCGGGATGTAAATCTACAATTTCACGAATGCGTTCCGGAGTAGAATAAGTCTGGCAGGTTGCTCCGTTTACACCAAGAATATGGTATACTATGCCGTTCGAACCTGTTTCCTTTGCTATTCCAGAGGTCTGGTACGATACAGGAATATGCTCTACTGCCTTTGCTCCAAAATCATCTTCCAGACAGCAACGCATTACATAGGGAAAAACATGACCTCTGACGTGTGAATCGCCTATATGTACAATACGTAACGGACGGTCTAATTCTCCGAGCTTTTCCCAAAAAGGATATAAAGAGCCCGCAGGATCTGTCAGTTCGTTTTCTGTAACATTCTTGAAAACATCGGGCATCGGGCTGTCTACTGCAACAAACTGCATGAGTTGTTTCATCTCACGGCTTGGATAGACGGGGGATGAATGTGTATCCGGCTTTGGACATACAGGTATAGCATCCTGTGCATACCCCGGCCTCACAACTAATAGTCCCAGAGCACTAAGCAGATAAAAAATCAGAACATTCAGCTGTTTCATAGTGCATTAATTTTCATATGCCTTACGCTTTTCGTATTGTTCCTTGTCGTACATCAGCGCTTCGAACAATATTTTTGCCAGATGTTTTCCTCCTCGGAAATTAATATGCGTATAGTCATAATTTGCCATTGCCGGTTTGCTGTTTACCATTTCTACCATACTTCCTTCCCCTCCCATCGCTTCGAACATATTCCAAAAAGCAACATGAGTATTTGCAGCCAAAGCCTGCTGGTAGCGGATGAGATTTTTTACTCCAGGCATAGTTCGCAACTCCCCGGTTTCTGTTTTATTTTCTCTGTCACCGATTCCGATTATCAGAATAGCTGCTTCAGGAAAAGCTTCTTTCAGATGTCTGACAACTTTCTCCATTTCGTGTGTGTAATAAGAATAGTTGGATACATTTTCGGAAGCGACATTCAATCCATATTGTAAAACAATCAGATCGTAGGTACGCAAGCGGTTGTATGCTTTCAAGATAGACAGAGGAATGCTGGCCAGTTGCTGTCCGCTACTGCCTCGGGTACTGAAATTATCGAGTATAACTCCTTCTTTCGAATCCATTGTAGCAGCAAAGCACCGGGTATTTTTTCCAGCCTGCAATACGTTCCAAGATACATTTCCTATTCTACCTTCTACCTGGGCAACCTGCATTCCCGTACTGTCGCCGGGGAAAATGTATTCTGTATCCTCACCTCCATTGACTTGTACGGAAAGTTTTACGGAATCAGACGAAAAGAAATAGAAAGAAGATATATCGCATGTATCCAAACAAGAAGTATAATTTTTACCACCTTTCAGACTGACAGATGCTCCCTGACGAGGGATAAAATAATGATTGGATATATCTTGCATGGAACGATGAAAAGCAACGGAATCGGTTATAGCATGGCTGTAAGCATACTATTTTCCGCCACGACAATTTTATCGGCTGTTTTTCAGCCGATAA
>OGPK01000010.1_pt1 | contig 217394 bp, 216 predicted proteins | sample 1552921 | NCBI WGS metagenome assembly OGPK01 (sample SAMEA2580264, study PRJEB22360) | human gut metagenome | biome: human gut; feature: human-associated habitat; material: faeces | place: Denmark | collected 2008/2010 | reverse complement strand
CCATAGCCCCAGAGCTAGAAAGGTAATAGCTTGTGCCACTATCGTTGAGCCAACCGGTCATCATCTTGCCTTCTGCATTGAAGTAATACCATGATCCTTTGATCTTTTGCCAACCAGTGACCATCGCGCCAGAGGAGGCATAGTAATACCATGTTCCATCCTCTTTGTTCCAACCGGTCTTCATGTCTCCATTCGGCGAGTTGAGATAATAGGTCTGTCCCCCGATACCTCGCTTACCAGTGACCATCTGCCCATCGAGTGGATCGAGATAGTACCATTTGTTCTTCGATTTTACCCAGCCCTTAGACATGGCTCCTGAAGTCTCGAAGTGATACCAAATGCCTCCGATCTTCTGCCAACCTTTGACCATAGCCCCAGAGCTAGAAAGGTAATAGCTTGTGCCACTATCGTTGAGCCAACCAGTCATCATCTGCCCATTATTACGCAGGTAATACCAGGAATTCTTCACTTTCACCCAGCCAGTTGCCATAGCGCCCGAGGACCTGAAATAGTACCAATACCCATCAATCTTCTGCCAGCCGGTGTTCATGACGCCGAGACTGGAAAGATGGTAGCTGTTTCCATTGTCATTGATCCAACCGGTCATGCGGATTCCATCAGAGTTCAAGTAGTACCACTTACCGCTCGATTTGATCCAGCCTGTCTGCATCGCACCCGATCGGTCAAAGAAATACCACTCTCCATCTATCTTCTGCCAACTGGTCTTCATCCAGCCATTCTTATCAAAGTAATACGTTGCAGTAGGAAGCTCGAGCCATCCCACCGCATATGATCCATCCTCATACTCATACCACCATCCAAGAGAGCTATGCTCCCAGGTTCCCGTAGGAGGATTGTAAGTACCAGATTCTCCCTGGTCATCATCGCCAGTCGATGGATTAGACGGCGTTGTAGGGGTTGTCGTGCCAGGGTTCGAAGGCTCTGGATCGACTGCGGTGGCATCTTGCGGCTCAATGGTACCTTGGTGGCCAGACTGATTCAGCCATGTTTTCAAAGCTGAAAGATCAGAGATCTTGTTGTTGCTGCAATCTAACGAGGTGAGCTTAGTATTCTTGCTGATATCGAGTGTTGTAAGGTCATTATTCGCGCACTGCAAAAATGAAAGCGCAGGACAAGTCGAGACATTCAGCGTAGTAAGGTTATTGTCATTACAGGTCAAGCTTGTGAGCGCCGCACAACTTGCCAGATCGAGCGATATCAATGCATTACCCGAGCAGTCGATCGTATTGAGCTTCGTGCACCCAGCAAGGGTGATGTACCTTATCGCACAATCATTACAACCAAGGGTCTCTATCGCAGGACACGTAGAAAGATTGAGTCGTGTAAGTGCATTATTGCCAACTTCGAGGGTCTCGAGGCTTTCGCATCCTGAAAGATCGAGCGTACTGAGGTTGTTGCCCGTACAAACCAAAGATTCAAGATTCGCGCAACCAGCGACCGTAAGGGAGGTAAGGTCTAATTCACTGCACTCAAGTGCCGTGAGATTTGTGCACGAAGAAACGTCAAGAGAGGTGATCGAGTCCATGTTTCCGAAGATAAGAACACGAGTAACGGGGCTCTCTCCCAAAGTTGCAGGAACCGATACCGATGTTGCAGTACTACTGGTGATTCCGGTAACGAACGTTTCGCCATTTCTGACCTCATAGGTGTATATAACACCGCCATCAATGAGCTCATCGGCATGAGCTGTACGAACAGAGGAAAAAGACGCAACAGCTCCGCACATAAACAGAACAATGATCGCGATAGCTATTCGAGCAAAATAACCCCGTGTTGATCGTTGATCCATTAAAGCTTCAGAGGACTCTCGAACCTGAGAATGCTCAAACGACACACTCGCTCGACCGCAAAACATCATTGACTCCCCCTCCTAAGGGCGATTGAATAAACCTTCTATAGTGTATCAACACGAAAAGAAGAAGGTAAGAGAGAATACGAAGAGTGACCAGCGTGTTATTTTTGCTGAGATCGATCGTCTGTACCCTTGTTTGAAGCTCCTGAGCCGATCCGATGGCGCGAAAGGAAACCCATGATGCGATCGCTAAAGATCAGGGCAAGGATAGCAAGGAGGATAAGAACGCCAAAGATCGCAATACTTTGCCATATTTGACCTTCGACCAGCCCGTCTGCTGCATACGCAGATAAGAAGATGCCTGGCGTGCGTGCAATGGTCGTGATGATGACGAACGATCTCATCTTCATATCGGTAAGAGGAACAAGATAAGTAAAGGTATCTTTCGGAAGCCCCGGAATAAGAAAGAGTATGAAAACGATGATGTTCAAACGTCCTGTACGTTCAAAATCCTCGAATTTACTCAGAAACTTCTCCGGCACCATATCTTTCACAAATGGAGCTCCAAGCTTATGGACAACAACATAAACAAATGAGCTTGAGACCGCACAGCCTAATAAGATGAGAAGTGAACCCCAAAGCGGGCCATAGAGCATGCCGGCAGCCATTTGTGTAACTTCGCCAGGAATAAAGGCGACAACGATCTGAATGAACTGGAGCGCCAACAAGATGACCACGCCAAAGGCGCCTTTGTCTCGAATACGCTCGATGACCATATCAACGCCATCGGGCGAGAAGATGCCTTTGAACAGTGGTGCCATGACCACCACGATAACAACGCATAGGACAAGAAAACCGATCAGCCCTAAGAATCTGAAGAGGTCTGATCTTCTTACCTCTTTTCCGAACAGCCGAACGGATCTTTCCTCTTGCTGAGAGTCTTGTTCGTTTGCACGACTCCTCTTCAGCATGGTCTAAGACTCCATCGCTTGGATTTTATCGAGAATGATGCCTGCCAGCTCTTTCTTTGTCGCACGTGGAAGATGATCCTCTCCAGCAGACGTCACAAGCCATATCTCATCATCGTCTTTTCCGAAGACCTTATCGCTTCCCACTTCGTTCGCAACGATCATATCAGCATGTTTCTTGATGAGCTTTTTGCGTGCATTATCGATGACATCATCTGTTTCAGCTGCAAAACCGATGACGAGCTGATCTGTCTTGGAAGCCCCAAGCGTAGCAAGCACATCAGGGTTCTCAACAAGAGCGATATTATGCAACTCGCTATCGTTGACCCCTTTTTTGAGTTTTTTATCCAATTGTCGAGCAGGACGTACGTCGGCAACCGCTGCAGCGAAGATGCCCACATCGCACTGCTCGAAGACAGGAGCTGCAGCGTCAAGCATCTCTCGTGCCGACTCAACATAAAGCACCTCCACGCCAGCAGGAGCGCGAAGCGCCACAGGGCCAGAAATGAGCGTGACCTTAGCACCACGCGCAATTGCTGCCTCGGCGATCGCATAGCCGAATTTCCCTGAAGAGCGATTGGTGATATAACGAACAGGATCGATCGCTTCAACGGTCGGTCCAGCAGTGATCATGATATGTTTACCTGCAAGCGAGTGATTCTGAAGGCCTGTCGCATTCGTTGATGCATGCGAACCGTCAAGCATGGCAAGCACAGCATCAACGATCTCGCCTGGTTCGGGCAAGCGCCCCTTCCCGACTTCTCCGCAAGCCAAATAGCCTGCATCAGGCTCGATGAACGAGACCCCGCGTGCTTTCAAACGCTCGATGTTCTCTTGAGTAAGTACGTTCTCATACATATGAACGTTCATCGCAGGTGCGATCATCAAGGGCGCAGAGGTCGCAAGCGCAGTCGTTGTGAGCAGATCATCAGCTAATCCATGAGCAATCTTTGCCATGACGTTTGCGGTGCATGGAGCAATAAGAAATACATCAGCCTCTTGCGCAAGTGAAATATGATGGATTGGATCTTGAGGATCGTCGAAAAGCCCAATACCAACTGGCTCATTGGTGAGCGCACGGAATGTGAGCGGATCGACAAAATGCGTCGCATGTTCGGTCATGACCACTTTTACACGTATGCCTGCCTTCTGCAAACCACGCACTACCTCGCATGCCTTATAGGCTGCGATACAACCAGTGACGCCGATGAGAACCGTCTTCTGTTGGTCAGAGGCCATATTCTTCTCCTTGCTTCAAGATATCTTTGTTATTGTAGGACAAGATGGAGCATGCAGCGCATGCAAGCTTAACTTCATCAAAACTTAATACGACCGTAAGGCGAGCGCAAGGAAGGAGATGAACGTGGAAGAGCCTCAACAGCCTGCAAAACAGGTCGTACATGCAGTGACATCCATGGTCTCTCCGCGCTATCTTAACCTTACCTTCATAAAGTTGTTCTGGATCTTCGTACTTGGGTCGTTTTTTGGTCTTGTTATCGAAGATATCTTTCATCTCATCGTCTACCATGAATGGGAAAGTCGCGCAGGTCTCGTATGGGGCCCCTTCTCTCCGCTCTACGGTGTAGGTGCGGTTGTTTTAACGGTCTTTCTTAACCGCTTCTATTACACGCACAACCTCATCATCTTCATCATCGCGATGATATTAGGCTCGATAATGGAGTACCTCGCAAGCTTCATGATGGAAGTGTTCTGGCATGCCATCGCGTGGGATTACACAGGAACCTTTGGCTCGATCGATGGGCGAACAAACTTCTTTTTTGGCGTGATGTGGGGAACGCTTGGGCTTGCTTGGGTACGCATCATCATGCCGTGCATCAAAAGCTTGTTCAAGCATATCGATTTCAAAAGCCTAGCTGTACGCATCGTCTCTGGCGCACTAATCGTCTTCATGACTGTTGATATCACAGTCACGATCCTTGCGCTTCACCGAGAAGGACAGCGCACAGAGAACTTCGCTCCTGCAAGCACCATAGACGTATGGCTTGACGACACCTTCACCGACGAATGGCTACAGCAGCGTTTCGAGAACATGACCGTTTCAAGCGAAGTCGGCTCGAAGTAGCACGCATTGTTATCATTCGAGAGCTCCGAGAGAACGATCGTATGTCGATAGCCTATCACGAATAGGTCTTTCTATACACGAGCGAATGTTTCAAGCTCATCAGTGATACCACAGTTTTCCTGATACAAGAACAGCACTTCTTTACCCCGTTCGGTAAGCCCAATGCGACGATCGGCTAACCTTGAGAGTGCGTTGATCAAATCATCGGGCAACGGTGCCATGAAGCTCAACTGATCATCGATGCGCGGGTGTTGGAATTCGATGAAATAGGAATGAAGAAACTGCCGACATAAACCGAGATTATCGCTCTTCCCTGGCGTACCGTAGGTTTGATCTCCTACTACCCAATGCTTGATATATTCCATGTGAACACGAATTTGGTGCGTGCGACCTGAATAAAGTTTGCATTCGACCAAGGTATACCCATTGTCTTTCAGCCCCGACTCAAAGCGCTCGAGCACATTGAACGTAGTAACCGATGAACGCGCTTGCGGCTTGTCTGAGACCTGCATACGCAAACGATTCTTATCACTTCTAAAGATCGGTGCATCGATAAGTCCTGTATCACTCGCGATGTTGCCATGAACGAGACACAGATACTTGCGATCGACGCTTCGACGGCGAATCTCATCTTGAAGGATATAACCGATCTCGTCATTCTTAGCACAGAGCATCAGTCCGCTCGTATCCCCATCAAGACGATGTACGATACCTGGACGATCGTCGCCCTGGATGTGCGCGAGATTCTCTCGTCCAAAATGATGGATGAGCGCATTGGAGAGCGTGCCAGACGGATGACCAGGAGAAGGATGACAAATAAGCCCTGGCTGTTTGTTGATGACTAACAGATCATCGTCCTCATAATAGACCTCGAGTGGAATATCTTCTGGCTCTAGATAGAGACGCTGTTGCTCCTCAAACTCCTCATAAACGATATGGTCACCCGCATCCACGATACTCTTCTTTGTGGGGACTTCTCCATTTAAGAAAACCTTGCCAGCTTCAATCTGCTTTACCGCCTTGCTTCTTGTCGGATACAGTCCCGCCTCGAATAGATACGAATCTAGACGCATCCCTGCGTAAAGATCGGCAACAGTATTCGATAAGCTTCGTGCCATGCTTGCTCCCCTCTTTAAGCCTCTATCTGCGTACGCGCAATTATATGAACCGATCATACGTCGGTACTCGCATAAGAAGCGAAGAGCTTGATCGCCATCGCGACCACAACACAGATGATACCGCAGGTAATTCCAATATCTGCAATATTAAAGGTAGGAAAATCGATGAACAAGGGGGCTATGAAATCTATCACGTATCCGTTAACGAGGCGATCAAAAAGATTACCGATACCACCCGCAAACACAAGCGATAAGCCGATCATCAAAAGAAGTGATGCCTCTTTTGATACAAACAGCGCATATACAAAAATAACGAGACAGAGAAGAGCTGTAAGCACTACAAGCACAGAGACCATGCCCGAAAAAGAACCCCATGCAGCACCATAATTGTGAACAAGACTTAATCCTACGATGCCATCGATTTGAAGACTTGAAAGCCCATCGGCAGGGTGCGCTTCTACAAAGAGCTTGGTCACGCGATCAAGAAGGAACCAGAGCACTACAACAACACAGAAGACAACCCTGTTGCGTAATGCTCTTTTCCGTTCTGCTCCTGTATTCATTGGTCTTGAGCAGAAAAACTATTACATCGCATCGAGCGCATCACCGCAGCGCTCGCACACATCAGGATGATGCGGATTGCCACCGAGGGCACGGAAGTTCCAGCAACGAGGACACTTCTCTTGATCTGACACTTTAATATCGATCTTGGTCTCATCGCCGCACGCAAACTCAACAGCACTCACGATAAGCAGCTCCTCAAAGAAGGCTGGATCAAAATCGGTAAGCACGTCATATTCTGCTTGAACAACGCTCGCACAAACGATTGCCTCTTGGCTTTTGTTGATGACCTTCTCTGTACGCTTATCTTCGAGCGCTTTGGTGACCTCGTCCCTAAATGCAAGCACCGTCTCGAAACGCTTCTCAACACGTTCTGCTTCATGTTCAGGAATGCGTGGCAAGAAATCGCCACGCTCAGGCCAGCCTGCCAGCTGCACGCTGACCGGTCGATCGGTCTGGTTCGCTAGACCAGTCGGATAGTTTTGCCATACTTCTTCGGTGGTGAAGCTGATAAGCGGCGTGAGCAAGCGTACCAGCACCTCAAGCACGTTGCAAAGCACTGTCTGGGCACTGCGGCGACTCCGTGCGTTAGGCGCATCGGAGTAAAGACGGTCCTTCAGTGCATCCATATAAACAGCCGAAAGATCGCCAACTACATAATCGTAGATGAGACGATAAACATGATGGAATTTATAATTGTCGTAAGCCTCATTCACCTCTTCGAGCAAACGGGCCAAACGAACAAGCGCCCATTGATCGAGAGGTTCAAGCTGATCCCACTCGACAACCGCATCCTCATTCGAGAAATCATTCAAGACTCCAAGCAAGAAGCGGAAAGTATTGCGGAAGCGGCGATAGGTGTCAGAAGTGCGCTTGAGGATCTCTTCTGAAATGCTCACATCTTGCGAATAATCGACACTCGCAACCCACAGACGCAATACATCGGCACCATACTTATCCATGACCTCAGCCGGATCGATACCATTGCCAAGCGACTTCGACATCTTGTGACCGTTTTCATCCACGGTGAAACCACAATGCATGACCGCCTTGTACGGCGCTTGATCGTAGGCGCCGATCGAGGTGAGCAAGGAAGACTGAAACCAACCGCGGTGCTGATCAGAGCCTTCAAGATATAGATCCGCTGGAAAATGAAGACCAGGGCGCTTCTTACAGACCGACGTATGGGATACACCGCTCTCCCACCAGACATCCAAGATATCGGATTCAGGGATGAGCTCTGTACAGCCGCATACCTCACAAGCCGTACCCGCTGGAAGATATTCAGCAGGGCTTTCAGTAAACCAAGCATCAGAACCCTTCTCTTCGAAGAGCTTGATGACCGCATCAAAGGTTTCAGCAGTCGCGACCGTATTGCCGCATTTTGAACACTTGAAGACCGGGATAGGAACACCCCATGAGCGCTGACGCGAGATGCACCAGTCAGGACGCTCAGCCACCATCGATCCGATACGGTTCTTCGCCCATTCAGGCACCCATTGCACATCTTGATCGATAGCTTTGAGCGCTTCGGTGCGTAGATCATTCTTATCCATCGAGACGAACCACTGATCGGTGGCTCGGAAGATGACTGGTTGATGACAGCGCCAACAATGTGGATAGCTATGCGTAATATCTACATGAGCAACCAACACTCCCTGCTCACGCAGCCATTCGATGATCTGCGGATTCGCTTCATCAACATCAAGGCCAGCAAAAGGACCTGCCTCATCTGTGAGAACACCGTTATCATCGACAGGCATGAGGATCGGAATATCGAATTCAAGACCAACAAGGTAGTCATCCTGACCATGACCAGGAGCGGTATGAACCGCGCCCGTACCAGAATCGAGGGTTACATGGTCACCATAGATGATCATGCCTTTCAGGTCCTGGCGGATCGGACAAGTATACGTGACACCACAAAGCTCCTTACCCTTCACCACGACTACTTCCCCGCTTTGGTCGCGAATGAGATCGTAGTCTTGCCAACCTGCTGTCTCGGCCACATCTTCAAGCAGATCGTATGCGAGGATGGTAGTGAAATCGGATGTGCGAACCATGATGTAGTCCGCATCGGGAGCCAGACAAACCGCAGCATTTGCCGGCAACGTCCAAGGCGTTGTGGTCCAAATAAGCACGTTTACCGGAGCGGTGACACCTGCAGCTTCGAATGCAGGGGGCACCGTATCGAGCTTGAAGTTCACAAAGATCGAAGGCGAAACTTCATCACCGTATTCGATCTCTGCTTCGGCAAGAGCAGTATGGCAGTTCTTACACCAATGGATGGGCTTGCGACCACGATAGACAGAACCATTCAAGTACATATCCTTGAAGATTTCGACATTGCCCGCTTCATAATCATGCGTGAACGTGAGATACGGATGATCCCAGTCGGCGTTTACGCCGAGGCGCTTGAAGCCATCTCGTTGGATGTTGACGTATTTCTCTGCCCATTCACGGCAAAGCCTGCGAAGTGTAGGCTGATCGATCTTTGCCATCTTCTCTGGGCCAAGTGTCACTTCCACCATGTGCTCAATAGGTTGACCATGGCAGTCCCAACCAGGGATATAGGGTGAGAAATAGCCACGCTGAGCATGGCTCTTCACTACGAAATCCTTCAAGATTTTGTTGAAAGAATGCCCAAGATGGATCGGGCCATTCGCATAAGGAGGACCATCGTGCAAGATAAATGGACGACCGTCTTTGTTCTTTTCCAATACCTTATGGTAAATGTCAATGTCGTTCCAGAAATCCAGTCGCGCAGGTTCGTTCTTAGGAAGATTGCCGCGCATTGGGAAATCGGTTTCGGGCAAATTCATAGTGTCTTTGTAACTATTCGTCACGACATGACCTTTCTTCGACCATCTTACGAGGGTAACAAGTTGAATAAACTATCTGATTATAGCTCTTATCCCTATGTATAACTACTATAATGACGGGGTTCGGGCAAAGAGGCGGATGAACGCGAAACACCTGCTCGCACTATAATGCTCAAACGTTCAAGGGAGATGAACGCATGTCATTCAAGATCGTAACGGATTCTTGCTGCAATCTACCAGAAGAGCAGATCGACGCACTTGATCTTACCGTATTGCCGCTTGTCTTCATGGTTGATGGTGTTCAACACCAAAGCTATCTCAAAGGCCATCACACTGATCTCAAGCAGTTCTATGATCATATGCGCGAAGGAAAAGTGTTCACCACCTCGCTTCCTAATATCGCTGATGCCGAACGAGAGCTCACTGCTCTTCTCGAGGCAGGCAACGATGTACTCTATCTCGGTTTTTCGAGCGGTCTTTCAGGAACATTTGAAGCTATCAGTCTCTTAGGAAAAGATTTGCAGCAGCGTTTTCCTGAGAGAACCATCATCACTATCGATACACTTGCTGCTTCGCTTGGTCAGGGATTACTGGTCTACTATGCAGCGAAGATGAAAGAGCGCGGCAAAAGCCTCAACGAGGTCGTTGCTTGGGTAAGGGAGAACATACTACACATGTGCCACTGGTTCACCGTCGACGACCTGATGTTTCTCTATCGCGGTGGCCGTGTTTCGAAAACAGCTGCTTTTGCAGGAAGCTTACTGAGCATCAAACCCGTACTCCATGTCGACGACGAGGGTCATCTCATCCCCGTCGAAAAAACACGTGGCAGAAAGAAGAGCATCCATCTTCTCTTCGATCATCTCAAGAAAACACACTTCTCCCCTCTCGACGATCAAATGCTTGCTATATCGCACGGTGACTGCCTTGACGACGCTCTCGCACTCAAGAAAATGGTTGATGACGCTTATGGCCCACAACGGTGGATCATCAATTATGTTGATCCGGTAATCGGTGCACATTCTGGTCCAGGCACACTTGCCCTGTTCTTCCTTGGCGATCAACGCTGATCGATCTAGAAACTCACTTTTTCTCGATCAGCTTCACTTCTGCATAGCTCTCTTGCGACTGGCCTCTGCTTGATATAGCCCCTTGCGACTGACTTCCTGCTCGACGCATAACAGGCTGATTTTGAAATCCCGGAAATAAATTGCGCTTTTAGCATTTGCACGTTTTCATCAAGCAATGTGAACTGGGATTATTCGCAAGATTTCCTCATGCTCAACGCCTTGGCGAAACTGAGTGCCGGTTTTTGCTGGAAATCTTGCATAAGAACGAATTTTTTAGACAGAAAAAGAAATCTAGCCTGATTCCCGGCTTGATGCAACAAAGCATCAAGGACTAATACGGGCGTTCAACGATGATGTTGCGCAGCGTCGAGATGAGCTTCTCATTCTCTTCATGCGAACGAATGCACACCAGGAAGTAACGATTCGCCTCGATCCCTGGAATGCCAGTCAGGTCGCGCAGTGCAAAACCTGCTGTCTGTAGGCGCACGACCAGATCGGTTGCATCGGTTATACCAAAATCACGTGCAGAACGCTCCTCGAGCGCACACATGACGAAATTCGCCTCAGAAGGAAAGACGCGAATACCTGGAATAAGGCTGAGCATGCATTGCACCCAAGGGATCTCTTTGTCGATGAGCGTGTTGGTGCGTTCTTGATAATCATCCAGATTCGGAAGTTCGCGCGCGATGATCTCATGGAACATGCCGATCGAGGTGCCATCGCTGAACTGACGAATGAGCTTGATGGTGTCAGGATGCCCGATCGCGTAGCTCACAGGAATACCTGGCATACCTAGTTCTTCCGAGAGGTTACGAATAACAAGCAGGTTCTCGTACTTGTACGCCAGTGAGGTATACGAATCACCGCCCATGGTCAAAGTGATATTGCTCTCATCGATGACGACCCAATTGCAATGATCGAGATACCGCTCTAAGGTGCGCTCATTGAGCAAACGAGCACAGGGAAAGCTCGGATTGCCCAAAACCGCCGCTTCGAAGCGCGCGCCACTTTGCAGCGCGACCTGTGGTTCAACAGCAGAAAGCGAGTAAGAATTCAGAAGCTTGACTGGATTGTGCCCAACATTAGCAACGGCAAGATAGTATTCGGTAGGTGCAGGCGTAGGAATGCCCACATTGCAAGGACGATACGCTTGAGCGATATCAGAGATAAGCGCCGAAGGACTTGTTCCTACCAAAAAACAATCGGAAGATATCTCGTAATAACGAGCAAGATTGTTGCTCAGATGAACGCCTGCCTTGTCAGGCGTGAAGGTCATCGCACCTTCAGCAATTGCTTTTGCGATCGCGCTCTTGATCGGTTCAGGAGTGCCTAGAGGATTAGCAGTGCATGAGAAATCAAGCCAATCGATTTCTGCGCGAATATCATAAGGAAGCGTCGCGCCTTCATTTGAAGAACGGTTATGCCCCGCTATAACATCTGTCAAAACGTTGAAACTTGGCATGCATCCAAACTTTCTCGTACTGAACACAAGAATAAAACCCCAAGTGCGCAACTACATTTGAATACCTCGAAACACGCGGGAAGATATACCCTAACACATAAATTGTGTTTTTGTTGGCATGTTAGACTGACTTTATGGGAAATTTTTCGTCAACAGACTTATTTTCAGAATGGAAGGGGCGCGCGATCCTGCTGCTCGACCTCGATGCCTTCTTCGCTTCAGTCGAACAGCTCGATCATCCTGAATGGCGTGGGAAACCGGTCATCGTCGGCGGCGACCCAACAAAACGCGGTGTGGTATCGACTGCTTCATACGAAGCACGCACGTTTGGCGTACGCTCTGCGATGCCCTCAAGCACAGCGGCGCGACTCTGTCCGCAGGCTATTTGGGCACGCGGAAACCATGCTCGCTACAAACAAGTATCTCAACAGGTAATGGAGATCCTCAACAGCTATTCTCCTCATCTGATGCAAGTTAGCATCGATGAGGCCTTTCTCGACATCAGTCCTACACGAGTGAACCGAACGCACCCTGTCATCATTGCAAAGCGCATCCAAAAAGAGGTTGATGAGCTTGGTATCACCTGTTCGATCGGACTTGGAACTTCGAAGTCTGTCGCAAAGATCGCGTCCGATCAGAATAAACCTCATGGACTTACAGTGGTCTATCCAGGACAGGAACAGGAGTTTCTTTTTCCGCTCCCCGCAGGGGTCATGAGTGGTATTGGTCCAGTTGCCCAAAAGCAGCTCAAGACCTACGGCATCCACACGCTCGGAGACCTTACTGAAGCAGACCAAGGACTCTTGAGAAAGGTATTCGGCAAGAATGCTCAGAAGATGCGCGAAAGAGCTCTTGGTATCGACTCTGCCGTATCTGACGAACGAGAGCCCGTAAAATCAGTATCGAACGAGATCAGCGTAGCTGAGAGTGTAGACGATCGCCATAGCATCGAATCACTCATCGCAACGATGGCTCACAAGGTAGGCAGACGTCTACGCAAAAAAGAACTGAAAGGCACGACACTGCATCTTAAGATTCGTTACGAGAACCTCAAGATTCGCACCTGCCAGCGCAAGATCGCAGAGCTCGGAACCAACGAACTGGTATGGTTGCCACATCTCTACGACATGCTTAATGAACTGTGGAGCCCAGGTGTGCTAGTACGCCTGGTCGGAGTGGGTGTGAGCGGATTTGAGTCAGAGACGATACAAGAGCGCCTCTTCAATGAGGGATTCTCACCCGAGCGCAAAGACTCCCCTTTGCTCACCAACCCTGACGAGAAAGCAGCCTTGCTCGATGCGAAGGACCTGATCGCAGAAAAGTTTGGTGAGCACTCGCTTCACTTTGGACACGAGCTTTCCTCGCTCGAACAAACAACCAATAGCTCCTCTAAGAATCCTGAAGATTATCGCGATTAATTGAACTTGAAGACACGCTGGGCAAGACGATAGCCCCGCAGCGCCACATAACGCCCCAGCTCTGTTGGAAGATTCGTTGAAAGATTCAAAAAGGTTTTGCGCAATTGTCTATAAGAATGTGGATCCGACTCTCGCAAGTAACGCCAAAGCTCCTTGCGCTTGTGTTCGTTGTCGGGAGTGTCTTCCATGCGCAAGAAGACCGTACAGATACACAACATCATAGAAAGATAGTTATAGAGGTAGTGCTGAAGTTTCTTATTCTCGATCGAATCAAGATCGACCGCATCGATCATCTCTCTTGTGACGCGTAATTGCTGGTCAATGCGCGAGAGCATGACCTTCTCATTAACTGACTGATCCTCACGACCGATGAAGTATCGGTATGCATCTACATCGAAATACACCATGGTCTTCACATGAGCGAGCGGCACGTAAACGAAGATGTTATCGACATAGAAGCAGTGCTTAGGAAGTTCGAGGCCGATCGTTGTGAGCAAATCGGTACGGTAGATGACCGAATGCATGAGTAAATACTGGGAAAGACGAAAATGTCCGATATCATCCCACGTGAACACTTCGTTCTCGGGAAAAACATTTCGGTATCCCATAGAGATGCGCTTACTCTCGTAGACCTTTTCATACACGTAATTCGAAATGATAAGATCGATCGGCTCAGCACTGTTTGCTTGCATGCGAATGAACTCCATGATGGGTTCCATCGCATGATCATCAAGCCAATCATCCGAATCAACCACTTTGAAATACAGACCCGTTGCTGCAGCAAGGCCAGCATTGACCGCTCCCCCATGACCAGCGTTTTCCTGATGAATGGCACGGATGATAGTAGGATGCTCTGCAGCAAGACGATCGCAGATCTGCGCTGTGTCATCCTTGGTCGATCCGTCATCCACGAGAATGATCTCGATGTCCTCACCGAGAGGAAGCAACGAATACACGCACTTTTCCATATAATCTGCCGAATTGAAACAAGGCACGGCAAAGCTGATTGTCTTCATCTACGACTTACTTTCTCGCAACACCGCGATAGTGACTCATTTGATAGGGCTAATTCTACCGAGTGTCCATTATTACCTCAACCACAGGATATTCGATTGGTATCATGAACCCAGTAGAAAACCTCTTTGAAAGGATCACGTATGGCTTCGTTCATTGACTCGCTGATCGACCGTGCAAAAGCTGACAAGAAGACCATCGTCTTGCCTGAAGGCAACGATGAGCGCATCCTTGAAGCCGCACAAGAAGTGCTTGCACAAGACATCGCGAACCTCATCATCTTGGGCAATGCCGATGAAATAGCCTCAAAAGGCTTCAATCTTGAAGGTGCGACCATCATCGATCCTCTCTCTTCCGATAAGGCAGAAGAATTCGCCAACCTTCTCTTCGAGCTGCGCAAAGCAAAAGGAATGACCATCGAGGAGGCAAGGGAACTCGTAAAGGATCCTATTCATTTCGCTGTGCTCATGGTAAAGAGCGGCTTGTGCGATGGCTTGGTCGGCGGCGCTTGCCATGCCACTATCAAGATCCTCTCTCCTGCGCTGAAGATCATCAAGACAGCACCTGGTCAACCTATGGTAAGCTCTTTCTTTATCATGGATGTTCCAGGATGCAAGATGGGCGAAGATGGCATCTTCCTGTTCGCCGACTGTGCCCTCGAAGTGCAACCAACCTCAGAAAAACTTGCGCATATCGCCAATCAAACCGACGATTCATTCAAGCGTCTTATTGGCGACGAACCGCGTATCGCACTACTTTCCCATTCCTCACATGGAAGTGCCGTTAACGATGATTCAACGAAAGTCGTAAAAGCTGTTGAGTATATTCGCGAGAACTACCCCACGATCATCGCTGATGGCGAATTGCAGCTTGATGCTGCGATTGTTCCCGAACTGGGCGCTTCGAAAGCTCCCTCTTCTCCTGTTGCTGGCAAGGCAAACGTGCTCATCTTCCCCGACCTCGACGCAGCGAATATCGGTTATAAACTCGTTCAGCGTTTGGGCGGCGCGATGGCATACGGACCAATCTTGCAAGGTCTCGCCGCGCCTGTGAACGACCTGTCTCGCGGTTGCGTTGCAGAAGACGTTGTGGGCGTGATCGCCATTACCTGCGTGCAAGCTCAGACTATGTAGAAAGATCAAAGGAGTCGAGGGGCTAACGACCAAGCGTCAAAACAAGCCAATCGAGAAATTCAGCCCGAGGATCCGCACCGCTCTTCATGGCGAGTTCGGTTTCTTGGGCTGTTTTCAATGCAGCGACAAGCTGTGCCATTGAATAACGCGCTGCCTGTTTGTTGAGCGTCTTCAAACGCCACGGTGGCATCTTCATGACTGCAGCAACATCTCCGACACCTCGCGCATTAAGGGCACGTACGCTGATCAAATCACGCACGCGTGAAACACAAAGTGCGATCAATTGGTAAGGCGAGGTTTTCTCCATGCGATTGTAAAGATAGATGCAACGGGCCAGATTCTTCATGCCAAATGCATCGAGGAATTCCCAAGGTTTGATCTCGGCGGTATGCGCAACAAGAGCAATGACCTCGTTTTGATTCACTGGATCATCGCCCCGATGAGCAAGCGCAAGCTTCTTGATCTCGTTATCGAGCGTGACCGTATTCGTACCAGCGAGGTCGATGAGCGACGCTGCGGCACCCTCAGTGAACGTGACACCATGAGTTATCGCCATCGAGCGCACCGCAGCATTGAGATCCTTTGCTTGAAATGGCACACAATCGATATAAGCGGTCTTTCCATAAGCTCCGACCGCCTTATAAAGACGGGTATTCTTCGCAAGCTTCTGCGCAACGAGTGCGAGCACGGTAGTTTGCGAAGGAGTAGCAAGATAATCGATGATCGCTTCTGCATCAGCCTTACGAAGCTTTTCAACATTATCGACCTGAACAAGACGAACTTCGCTCGCAAACGGAAGGGTGTTAGCCGCTGATACAATCTCTTCACCTGTTGCTTTTTCGCCATTGAAAACATCAGAATTAAACGACAGGTCGCCGTAAGACGAGATACGCTTACGTAAGCGCTTGATGACCGTCTCTCGCTTGAGCTCATCTTCGCCACTGATCAAGTAAACAGGAAGTAATGCATTGTTCTTCGCATTTGTCATAGAGGTATTGTAGCGCACTGCGCTCTCTAGCGATCGCTCGATATCTCCATCGCGTCTAAAGCGAACGTGCAGGCCACATTCCCGCAAAGATCGCTGCGATATATCTGAGACCCAACTGCCTCAAGATTTGAGAGCGTCTCTTGCGTAGGATGTCCATAAGTATTCTTTCCGACACCGATCAGAGAAGCTTTTGGAGAAAGCTTCTCTGCGAGCTCAGGCGTAAGCGCCTTGCGTGATCCATGATGTCCAACCTTATACAGGTCAACTGGCTCAAGATGTTGTTCGAGGTCCAATTGTTCGAGCACCTCAGCTTCCGCATCACCGCAGAAAAATGCATTCCAATCTGGAGCACCATCTCGATCGCAATCAATGCGCGCATAAAAACAAATGCTATCTTCATTGCCTCCTTCATGCTCGATCGCACTCGGTGCAACGATATCAAAGGTAAAAGCACCGAAATGGAGGCTATCTCCTGTACCTACTTCGATAAGACGATCTTCCCCCACCAATTGCCGCGCACGTTCGATAAACACTTCGACCTTGTCACTATCAACCTCATCGAGACCTTCTGCAACGATAACGCACCCCACATTCACCACCCCGCCAAGAGCAAAGAGGCTCCCACAATGGTCGTCATCTGGATGGGTGATAATCACTGCATCGATATCCGTGATAGCACTACGCGCGATTGCAGAATAGAGCATCTCAGGCTCGTTTCCGGTATCTACCAGAACCGTTTTACCTTCGCTCATAAAAGCAAAGCTATCGCCCTGTCCGACGTCGAGCATGACGATCCGATCATCTCCAGGCATGAAACGAATCGAGCAGAATAATAGAAAGGCCGAGATAAGCAAAAGCGAAGATATACCGAGTAAGCGACGTTTATTGCGCTGTCTACGCATAAAACCTATTCGCGCGTCTTCTCCTGAGGCGATATCGATCTTACCTCTTGACGGTGTTGGCCACCACAACCACAGTATGATCGCAGCCGCAGATGCAACAGGAAGCGCAAAAGCAACCGAAGTCGACACTGCAAGCGCCGCCCCCGGTATCGCCTCAAGGGCCGCAAAGAACGCAAGAAGACCTTTTGTTACAACACCAAGAACACTCAACAATACAGGCACAACCGAGCTAAAGAGGAGTGCCGCAAATCCAAACATCAGCAAAACCGTAAGATATGGTGTTGCTACGAGGTTAGCAAGCGGTGAGAAAATCGGGATTAACGAGAATTGCGCTGCCGTGATTGGAAGAGAGAAGATCAGAGCTGCAAGGGTCATACTGATAGATTCACGGACGAACTCAGGCATTTTAGGCATAAGTGAGGCACACCATTCGACGAACAACGGCATAAAGAGCACGATACCCAGGGTTGCTGTCACTGATAATTGGAAGGAAAGCTGATAAACAACGCACGGATCGAACACCATCATCGCGATACATACGATGCCTAAAGCAGTGAGCGATGATGTACGACGCTTCGCCATAAGCGCAACAAGAGCAATCGCGCTCATCAATGCTGCGCGAATGCAGGATATCGGAAACCCTACCAAGATCAAATACGTCAGGAGGAAAAGCGTTTGAAGTGCCACACTTGCGCGCACAGGAGCGTGCAGGGCACGCAAGATAAGCGAAAGGAATCCTACCACAATAACAAGATGAGCTCCCGATACTGCTACAAGATGAGCAAGCCCTGCCACCTTAATGCTGTGATAGAACTCCGCATCAAATAAGGCACTGCGCTCTCCAAGCAATATCGCACGAAGAAGTGTTTGCTCGTCGCTTCCAGATCCAATGATATTCAGCAGGCGCTTGCGGAGCTGATAGACGGGGCTGAGCCAGGTTTGATTATCGGCGCTTTGGTAAGTCTCGATATCCGCAGAAAATGCGATCGCTCTTTGATCGTAGTACGCAAGATATTCATCTTTTGGAACAGCTAGATGCGTTTCTGCTTCGATCAGATCTCCAGCATAGAACAGCTTTTTATCGGACATGAAAAGCAAAACCTTTTGACCAGCAAAGCGTCCCTCAACAATGGTCGCTTGCGCTTGAGAGCCATAGAGCGTCTCGCGCGAATCACTGCTCAAGCAGAATCGATACATATCGGTTCCTAATGGGGCTTCTGTTCGCTCTTGAGATAGATGTGCAGGTTGCAAAGTACCAAGCACGATGCCAGCAATGATAAAAAACAGTGCGCTGAATATGATCGCTTTTTTCGATTTGAACAGAATAAGTAGTAAGAGGAGCAACACGCATAAAGCAGCGGCGAGCACAATGAACACCATTTGGCTGTTTATGCGCTCAATGCTCGATTCACCCAAAAAGATTCCAAATGCGCAAGCTATAGCCAATGTACACGGAATCGGGATAGATGGCCTGCTCGCTTGTATCGAACGCTTGCGAAAGCGGTGTTTAAGCATATCTTAGACCGTGATCGAGTCTTTTATCGCTTCATATTTTTTATCGCCAATACCCGAGACACGAGTAATATCCTTCTTCGTTTTGAAGGGACCATTCTTCTCTCGATCAGCGATGATCTTTTGCGCAGTTGCCTCCCCTATACCAGACAGACTTGTAAGCGCGCCTACATCGGCAGTATTGATGTTTACAAGACCAACAGAACCGACACCTCCAGAGTTATCTCCAGAAGAATTCACTGCAGAAGCTGATGTGTCGTTTTTTGAAGCAACTACGATCTGTTCGCCATCTGAGAGCACACGCGCAAGGTTCACACTGCCCTGCTCTGCATCATCACTCATACCACCTGCCGCATCAATCGCATCCTTAATGCGACTCCCTTCAGCAAGTTCATAGAGACCCGGTGAAGCAACAGCGCCAACCACGTGCACCGAAAGTTTGCTTGCTTGACCCTTGCTATCTATACCTTCTTGTTCGTCTTCGCCTTCAGAGCCTTGTCCATGCTCGATATCGATCCCATCCGATTCGCCATCCTTTTGCCAAGAACTCTGATTTGAAGCTTCGATGAGGTGCGTATCGCTCGCTCCAAGTTGCCAGAGTCCCTGGAAAAGGATGAAAAGGACGATCGCACACAAAATGACGAGTCCGATGCGCAAAGGTGCTGGCATTTCACGTAAATGCAGCTTTGATTTAAGACTATCCACATCATCGAGAAACGACACGGTGCAACCTCCTTGCTAAAAAGCATAGGGGTCACGTCTTATCTTTATTTGATATTTATCTGATCAGGTCTTGAGACCAAGCTATCGTTTTTCTGAATTCTTCCGATAGGAGGGGCATCGATAATCATGAACCTCAAGAGACTCCATGGCCTCTTCGATCCAGGTATCGATCGGAAGATCTTGCTCTGCTTTCAAGACCACTGGCAGTTTTGCGTGGGTCTCTGGATTTCGTGGCATATAGAGCGTACAGCAATCAGGAGCATCCTGCGAAGAGATCTCAAAAGTGCCGATACGCTCTGCCTCAGCGATAATCTCGACTTTGTCTGACCCGATAAGCGGACGCAACACAGGAAGCGAAACCGCTGCATTCGTACATTGGATATTATCGAGCGTCTGAGAAGCAACCTGACCAAGGCTCTCGCCAGTCACAAGAGCTTTTGCGCCCTCTCGCTCTGCAATGCGCTGCGCGATGGCATACATGAAACGACGATACAATACGATACGCAGCGACGCCGGAGCAGATTCGGCGATCCTGCGTTGATATTCACCGATAGGAACAACATAGAGCCGTGCAAAACAGCCTGTCCGTTCAAGAACATGAGCAATATCGTCCACTAAGAACTCGCTTGTATCCACCGTCTCAGGCCTTCCAGAGAAGTGAACGCCGATAGGTATCGCTCCACGACGCGCGATGCGCCACGTCGCAACAGGAGAATCTATTCCTGAGGACATAAGAGTAACAACCTTGCCGGCCGTACCAACAGGAAGACCTCCTACGCCTACGATGCTGTGGGCATAGATATAACAATGGCCTTCGATGACCTCAACTCGCACCTCAACATCAGGATTCTTCATCAGAACTTTTTTGTCCTGAAAAGCGCGACAAAGCGCAGCACCTACGAGCTGATTGAGTTGCATTGAGTCGATCTCAAAATCGGTATGATTGCGACGCGCTTGCACTTTGAATGTCTCGAATGCCGGAACATCGGAAAGCGCCTGTATGGCGGTGTCGTACATCGTCTTGAGACTCTGTTCGCAACGATAACCGCAAGACACGCGTGCAACACCCGGAATGCCTGCTACGAGATCGACCAATTCGCATGAACGCTCATACGTGACATCCATATCCACAAAAAGACATATTCGACCCGAGATTCGCTTGATACGCGCAATAGGCGCATCACCGAGCACCGACTTAATATTTGTGACCAGCTGTTTTTCAAAATGAGAACGATTCTTTCCTTTAAGTCCGATCTCATGGTAGTGAACAAGACATACTCGCTGTAAGGACATTATGACCCCTTCGCTTGCTTAGGTGAGAATATAAAAAAGCTTGGGTGTGGCGCAATGCCAAAGCCCAAGCTTATCAATAAGATGTGATCGCGTTTAGTGGTTACGCGTATCGATCGAATCTTCCGTATAAGAAACATCACCGCTTGCGATTTCATCAAATGCAAGAGAGAGCGGACGACGATTCGCTGCACGCGCAATATCGACTGCAGTTTGCAACTGAATAGCGCGATTGCGCTGACCGCGCATCATTTCATTGATATCTTGCGCACGCTTCGATGCAACAGCGCAAAGCAAGAAACGGTCGTTATCGGTCTCGTTCAATAAAACATCGATCTTTGGTTCAATGATACTCATCAGTTTCCTCTATCGTTCGTTGCAGCTTTTGATATAAGCTTCGAGTTGCGCATAGGCATCCTCGATGTCTTCATTTACCAGCTGAACATCATACTCCATTTTTGAAGAAAGCTCCAGAGAAGCGGTGTCAAGGCGCTTGTTTATCTGCTCTTCGGTCTCAGTATTGCGACCACGCAGCCTGCGTTCGAGCTCTTCAAGCGAAGGGGGCTCGATGAAAATATAATGCGCGTCAGGCATGATAGTCTTCACCTGACGCGCACCTTGAACATCTACTTCAAGTATGACCTGTTCGCCACGAGCGATATGTTCATCAACATACTTCTTGAGCGTCCCATAGTGTTTTCCATGCACAAGCGCATGCTCAAGGAATCCACCGTCATCCAAGATTTGCTTGAATTCGTCTTCAGTGAGAAAACGGTAGTCAATACCATCTTTCTCGCCAGGACGAGGAACGCGAGTAGTTGCCGAAACAGAAACCCAAACACCAGGAAATCGTTGCGTGAGCAAAGAGATGAGCGTTCCCTTGCCTGCACCAGAAGGTCCTGATATGACGAAAAGGTTTCCTTGAGGCATAACTTATGCGAAGCGCTCGATAAGAGCCTGCCTCTGGCGCTCGCCAAGACCCTTCAGGCGACGAGACTCTGCGATCTCGAGCTCTGCCATAGCCTTCTCTGCTTTCGTCTTACCATAACCAGGCAGTGTTTCGATCAGTGCAGAGACCTTCATACGACCGATGATCGGATCGTCACGCATATCGAGAACCTGCTCGAGCGTAAGGGAACCTTGCTTCAATTTCTCGCGGACCTCAGCACGCTTAGCGCGAGCGATCTTGGCCTTCTCGAGAGCTGCTTGCCGTTCTTCAGGGGTAAGCTGTGGTACGGGCATCTTCATTCTCCTTTATTCTTGTTCAGACGAACAGTGCTATGCAGGAAGGAATACCGTTCTTCCTTGTACGAATAGTATAGCTTTTATACAGCAAAACTCCATATAAACTTTTATTTGACCATCAAAGCTTTATTTTCAAAGAAATAAGTTTTGAACTGGTGTTCTCCAACATGCTCAAAAATGCAATACTCGAAAAAAATTTCAATAATAGGCATTTTTTCAATGCCCTATTGAAAAAATGCTTTAGGAAATACAGGAACAAACAGCGCTTGAACGACTATTTATTGAACCGAAGAAGAGGATAGAAGTTCTCTGGAAGCGGAGCTGCATCGCCAAGAGCGATAAGCGAGATCGCTCCTGCATTCTTCGCTTTCGCATCAGCGATAAGATCGACCGCATCTTCAAGTGAGGTACCTTCATCTACTGTCGCCCTAACGATCAAAACCTTTTCGTCCTTATTGATGCGGTAATCATTTACAAGACCCTCTTGCCCGTCAGCATAGGCAAAACGAGCCCAAGCTGCCATCGCAAGCGCATATGCGAAGAGCTGCGATGCCTCATCCGTTGCTAACACCACATCGAACTTATAGTTGCGCGGCAACTGCTGGATCGCCTCGACCGCGAGACGATTGGTAATGATCGGGTCTTCCACAAGACGATAGATATCGAATTCGATTTGCTCGGATGCGAGCGAATCTGCATCTGCAGGAAGCGCATTCATGCGCGCAAGGATATCGATGATTTCAGAGCGTTCCATTACTTTACAATCCTTTCACAATGGTTTCGAATGCTTCTGCGGGATCGGCGGCAGCCGTAATCGGGCGACCGATGACCAGATGAGAAGCACCATTATCGAATGCTTGACGAGGAGTCGCAACGCGGCTCTGATCGTCCAAACTTGCCCCAGCAGGACGAACACCAGGCGTAACGATATATGCTTCGGAGCCAAGCGTGTGCCTGAGCAGGGCAGCCTCCTTTGGAGAGGCAACAACGCCGCTCAGACCGGCTTGCTTAGCCTGCAGTGCAAGCGTCTTAACCTGATCAGTAAGACCGCGCGTCACACCTGTAAGCTCCAGATCCTCTGCGCTCATGGAGGTAAGAACGGTAATACCAAGCGTGACGACATCAGGACGCTGCAGCTCGATAAGAGCATCGATGGCACTGCGCATCATCTCAAGACCGCCGATTGTATGCATGGTGATCATATCCGCACCTGAGCGCACAACGCTTTGCGCAGCACCATAGATCTGATGCGGAATATCGTGAAACTTCAGGTCAACAAACACATTGAAGCCCATGTCCTTCAATTCCTCGACGATACGCGGTCCTTCCTGATAATAGAGTGTCATACCGACCTTAAGCCAGGAAGCTCTCTCTTTGAGAGAACGTGCGATCTCGAGCGCTACATCGCCTCCGCAATCGAGCGCTACAATGATGCGCTCACGTTCGGGGATGGAAAGAAAATCTAACAATTCAATGCTCCTATCAGCTCGTTCACATCGCTTACACCCTGGTCAATACAATATTGTTCGATGCCACTTGCAACCGCAAGCGCTGCTTGAGGATCGATGAAATTAGCCGTACCGACCGCAACTGCACTTGCGCCAGCGAGCATGAATTCTACCGCATCAAGGCCAGTGGTGATACCTCCCATTCCCAGAAGCGGGATAGAAACCGACTGATAGACCTGCCAAACCATACGCAATGCAACCGGTTTTACCGCAGGACCCGAAAGCCCACCGACCACCCGTGCAAGGATAGGCTTGCGCTTATACGGGTCGATCGCCATACCGAGCAGTGTATTGATGAGCGAAACCGCATCAGCACCTGCCGATTCAACCGCCCGGGCAATCTCGGTGATATCGGTGACGTTTGGGGTGAGCTTCACGATCAGCGGGCGTTTCGTTTGAGCGCGACATGCGCCAACTACTTCTGCTGCCACCTTTGGATCGGTACCGAAGGTAAGGCCGCCACGATCAACATTTGGACACGAGATATTGATCTCATACGCATCGATACCCACATGGGCCTCGAGCGCTTCAACAACAGCACGATATTCCTCAAGGCTGTGACCTGAGACATTCACGATGACCTTTGTATCCTGCGCTTTAAGCCAAGGAAGATCTTTTTGTACAAATGCTGCAACGCCAGGATTTTGCAGGCCAATCGAATTGAGCATGCCTGAAGGAGTCTCTGCGATACGCGGCGTATCGTTTCCTTGCCAGCCATCAAGCGATACTCCCTTTGTTGTGATAGCTCCCAAACGTCCCACATCAAAGAACTGGGCGTACTCGCGACCAGAAGCAAATGTTCCCGAAGCAGTCGTGACGGGATTTTTCATGACAAGACCACCAAGCGAAACCTGGGTATTGATATTCATCACCACACCACCTCAGAAGCATCAAAGATCGGACCATCGACACATGAACGTTTGTAGCCATCTGTGGTCATGACTACACAAGAGAGACAAGCGCCAATACCGCAAGCCATGCGTCGCTCGAGCGAGATGGAGGTTGGGATCTGTTGAGCGAGCGTAAGGGCGGCAACCGTTTTCATCATAGGCTCTGGACCACAACAAGCGACCCAGTCATAACTCTTCGATTCGAGCAACTCGCTCACTACACCCGTGCAAAACCCATGGTATCCCCACGAACCATCATCGGTCGCACAATAAGGCGCGCGTCCGAGCAGCGACTCATACGCATCAAGTGTGGTAAGTGCATCTTTTGTTTGCGCACCCAACACCACATCAACTTCTTTACCGGCAGCCATTAACTGTTCAGCAAAGATGTAGAGCGGCGCGGCACCAACACCACCAGCGACAAGCAGAATATGCTGCGCAGAAACAGGAGCTTGCCAACAGTTCCCAATAGGACCGAGAATATCGACCAAAAAAGGTGCCGAGATCGTTGCGAGATGGCGCGTTCCCTCACCTACTACCTGATAGAGGACGCTCATTGTCCCCTTCGCACGATCAACTTGATAGACCGAAAACGGACGACGCAAGATATGCGCATCCATGCCAGGGATCCGTATATGGATGAACTGTCCTGGTCCTAGATCGTTGGTGATATCGCTCGACTCGATCTCGAGCAGAAAGAGCGTATCGGCAAGCTTTCGATTCGCCCTTACCACACCACTTCGTTGAAGTGTCTTGCACATATCAGCTCCTCAAGCGTGATACTTCTAAACTATATCCACCGCAGTCACTCTAGCGTTGGATGACCAAGCCATCTTCAAGCGTAAGAGCGCCCTTACAGAACACATCAGTCGGCTTTCCTGTTAATTCATAACCGATGAAGGGGCTATTCTGCGACTTCGAATACATGTCTTCTTCCTTGACTGTCCATGGCTCGTCTGGATCAAAAAGCGTAATATCAGCGCCACTTCCTACTTCCAGCGTTATCTGCGGAATGCGTAAGATATCGCGAGGGTTGATGCACATGAGCTCAACCAGGCGACCATAGTCGATATGACCAGGCTTAACAAGGTAGGTATTCACCAAACCAAACGATGTCTCAAGGCCAGTGATGCCAAAGGGTGCAAGTTCAAATTCTCGCTGTTTCTCGAAGGCAGCATGCGGCGCATGATCGGTCGCAATCACATCAACGGTACCATCCTTCACCGCTTCGATAAGCGCAGCATTATCAGTCTTACTGCGCAGCGGTGGATTCATCTTTAAGTTCGTATCGTATGTAGCAGTGATATCTTCATCGCTCAAAACAAGATGATGAGGTGTCGCCTCGCACGTGACTTTGACACCGCGCTGCTTTCCTGCGCGCACCAGATCTATTCCTCGAGCGGTGGTGAGATGCTGAATATGAATCGGACACCCTGTCAATTCTGAAAGTGCAATATCGCGCTGGATCTGCACTTCTTCACCCGCTGCAGGCCAACCTGCAAGTCCAAGACGCGTCGAGGCAGTACCTTCGTTCACCTGCCCACCGCCAACCAGGCTTTCATCTTGGCAGTGACTCATGATGGCCCTATCAAACATCTTCGCATAATCCATCACGCGACGCATCATGCCAGCATCCTGGATACCGCGCCCATCATCAGTGAACGCAGCGGCGCCATGTGCCACCATATCTCCCATCTCTGCAAGAACCTCGCCTTTGAGACCCTTCGTGCAGGCCCCCGATGGATGAACCGTGCAATGCCCCACCTCTCGCGCTTTATCGATAACATAATCGATGAGCGCTGCTTCATCAGTGGTCGGATTAGTATTCGCCATTGAGCAAATGTCCGTGAATCCGCCATGAGCTGCCGCAGCAGTGCCGGTTTCGATAGTTTCTTTGTATTCGAAGCCAGGATCACGCAGATGAACATGAACGTCCACAAGCCCCGGAATGGCGATCTTACCACTGCGATCGAGCACAATCATATCCTCTGTCGGCTCGATAACAGAATCGATTCGCGCGATGAGGCCATCGATGATCGCGATATCACGTGTTGCATCAAGACCGATAGCCGGATCGATCGCACGCACTCCTTTAATCAGATAATTCATCGCTTGCCCCTCCTAATAAGAGATAGATCAGCGCCATGCGAACACATACGCCCGCAAAGACCTGCTCGGTGATAACCGAATGGCTTCCGTCTGCCATATAGCTATCAAGCTCCACGCCACGGTTGATCGGGCCAGGATGGCAGATGATCGCATCGGCTTTCATGAGCGGCTCACGCTCTTTGGTGAGTCCGTAGAGCAAATGATATTCGCGCAGGCTAGGAAATGGTGCGCCTTCCAAACGTTCCATTTGGATGCGTAGCATATAGACCACATCAAGCTTTGGCAGCGCCTCATCAAGATTCGACATGACACACGCAGCGCCGAGCGCCGCAGGGTCTGCTGGCAGCATAGTAGCAGGCGCAACGAGCGTGACATGTGCGCCAAGCTTCGTGAGTGCTGGTATAAGCGAGCCGCATACACGCGAATGAAGGATATCGCCCACGATGCCCACCTCAAGACCTTCAAAGGAGCCCTTCTCTTTCCAGATGGTATAGAGATCGAGCAATGCTTGAGTAGGGTGCTGATGTTTACCATCGCCCGCATCAATAACCGATGCATTGGTATGCTGTGAAACGATATAGGGTGTTCCTGCGTACTTATGACGTACCACGAACATGTCGACCTTCATCGAATCGAGTGTCTTTATCGTATCGACCAAGCTCTCACCCTTCACGGTCGATGATGCCGAACCGCCTGCGTTCATCGAATCACACGAAAGTCGCTTTTCAGCAAGCTCGAACGATCCACGCGTACGAGTAGAAGGCTCAAGAAATAGATTACAGATGGTTTTACCGCGTAGTGCTGGCACCTTCTTAATGGGGCGCTCGTTCACCTCTTCGAAGGTTTTGGCATACTCGAGCACGGTCATGATATCTTCAGCAGAAAGCTCGTCGATAGAGAGCAGATTCTTATGATCAAACACGACTATTCACCCCCGATCGGCGCCGATCCGATACGCTCCCCTTCTTTGAGACGCGTGATCGTGACGCAAGAATAACCATCGATGTCCTTCAGATGAAGTCGGACGCTCTCGTTTGCCGCCGAAGGCACATTCTTCCCGACAAAATCGGCACGGATCGGCAGTTCACGATGACCCCGATCGACCAGAATGGCTAGATGGATGCGCGCCGGGGGTCCGAAATCCATGAGCGCATCAAGTGCAGCACGGATAGTGCGCCCTGTGAAGAGCACGTCGTCAACAAGGACGATGGTCTTATTGTCGATGTTAAAGAGGATATCGGTTCCACGCAGTTGCGGTAGATTCCCAATATGGGCATCATCGCGGTAGAGACTGATGTCAAGCGACCCGACGGGCACATGTACCCCTTCGATGTCATAGATGATCTCTGCAAGCCTTCGTGCAAGGATATCGCCACGCGTAAGGATTCCCACCAACGCGAGGTTCTCGCACCCTTTGTTTTGCTCGAGGATCTGATGGGCCATGCGGATGAGCGTTCGATCGATCTCGCTCTCGTCCATTACGCAGGCCTGTTCTGATTCGCTTCGTTGCATACACACTCCTTATCACGTCGAGTGCGCACAGAAGACCGACACCTTGTAGGTGTCAGAAGTAAAAAAGAAAGTTCTCTTTCGCCTTGTCGGTCTCTCTGTACCGCCATTAAAGGACTGCATCAATTAAAGCACGTCATTTACACTGAAGCAAGCAAGCGAAATGAAGATCGGGGCCGTTTGTGACAAGTGGCGTCTTGAAAAACGGAGTACCTTTTGCTCCGATCGGCACCACTTCGAACCCCTTCCCTTTCGCAGAGGCAAGAAAACGCATGATAACCTTGTCGTTCTCTTCTTTGAAGACCGTGCAGGTCGCATAGAGAAGGTAGCCTTGTGGCGCCACTTGAGCAGCGGCATGCTCGAGCATCGCTTGACCCATCTTCGCAAGTGCTCGAGAATCATCTTGTTTGAGACGCCCTTTGATCTCGGGATGGCGACGCAACGTACCGATCCCCGTACAAGGCGCATCAATGAAAACCAGATCATAGGGTGCATTCGAAAGCTCTACAGCCTTGAGTGCGTCATGAGCAATCGTAGAAGTGATGTTGCCACCGGCAGCTTCGATACGATTCTTGAGCGCGCGCAATTTCTTCGCGCTGATATCCATCGCATCATGAACGCAGAGTCGCACACCCTTGCGCTCGCAAGCGCTCTGCAAAAGCAAGCTCTTTGTACCACGACCTGCACCAATCTCAAGCAAACGACCATCCGTTGCAGGAAGCACGCTCACCGCACGGGCAACGATGCTCTGCGCGGAAAGATCCGAGACCACGATGCGATCATCTCGAAGCAGTGTAGCAAACCCAGCTTCACCCACATCACCGCGATGAGCCAGTTGAAAGATCGAGTCTTCATCCTCGAAGGCAGAAGCTATCGGCCGACAGGTATCATATTCAATGCCCGTCTTGTCAAGAACATGTGCGAGATCATCATGCGAGATTCCCGTCGTATTCGTAAACCATACAGGCGCTGCCTCGATCGATTCAGCCATGAACGCAAGCGCGTTGCGTGTACCAATATCCTTCTTCACCGCACGGGCAAGCCACTGCGGAAAGCCATAGAACAGCGCAGCGGCATCAAGCGATTCACGCGGATCCCCATAGGGAAATCTCTCTTTTTCCTCAACGATACGATGGAGTACATAATTCGCCACGCCGGTCGCGCGTGGTGCAAAATGACGAACAAGCTCAACACCTTGATCGACCGCCGCATGCTCTTCTTTACGCAAATAAAGGATCTCATAAGCAGAAATGCGTAATGCATCGCGCACATCAGCTTTGATATCGCGAGGAGAGCGTAGCGATCGATCGATGAGCGCATCAAGTGTCGTCTGGAGCGAGATCGCTCCTTGCGCGATCAAGCGTGCGAAGGCCTTATCTGACGGATCGAGGGCATATGGTTTGAGCACTTCCTCTGCAATGCTCGAAAGATAGACCTCTTGCTCACGCGTGCGAGAAACAAGCTCAAATGCCGCCTTACGCGCAGGAGTAGCTGAAGATGTCGCATGTGACGCTCTACGTTTAGTGCTCATACGCACTCCAAGAGACCTGTCCTTGCTTCACTCCCTGAAGACCAGAAGCGAAATCGCGAGCAGACATGCGCTTCTTGCCGCTGGGATGAACTTCAAGTAGCTCAATCGCTCCATCAGAAAGACCCAAATAGAGCTTTTTTGCAATGAAGGCAACCTGGCCAGGTCCCACCTCAAACTGATCCTGGGCAGAAACAGCAGACACAAGCGTCACATCCTTGCCGCCGATTATCACCTTCGAAGGATGATTCTCGCTTGAAGCACGGATCGCGCGAAGTGCATCATCGATAGTCTGCGACGGAGCAATATCAAGCTCACCCTTCTCGATCTTGTGAGCATAGGTAACAAGCGATTCGTCTTGAACGTTCCACTCGAGCTCTCCGGCGTCAAGCATCGAGAGCGCTTCGATGAGTGCCTCTGCTCCTAGACTCGCCAAGACCTCGGTAAGCTCAGAGGCTGAGCGATCCTCTTGAGGAATCGAGCGGGTCAAACAATAAGTTCCCGTATCGAGACCTGGTTCCATCTGCATGATACAGACACCAACTTCGTTGTCGCCTGCAAGGATCGCACGTTCGATCGGAGCCGCCCCACGCCAGCGTGGTAAAAGTGAGCCATGTACGTTAAGACATCCAAAACGCGGAAGATCGATGACACGCGCAGGTAGCAGCACACCATAGGCAGCAACACAAACTACATCGGGCATGAGCGCTGCAAGCGCATCGTAAGCATCGTTATCTTTGAAAGTAGCATATTCGAAGGTCGGGATCTCGCGTGAGCGCGCAACTTTCTTGACAGGACTCGGTTCGAGCTTCTTCCCACGAGAGCGAATAGCGTCAGGCTGCGTAAAGACACCGACCACCTGATTGGCATCAGCCAACTTCTCAAGAATACTTGCAGCAAACTGGGGCGTACCCATGAAAACAATACGCACGAATTCGTCCCTTCTCTCTTTTGTAGAGCGCTAATCGACCTGACCAGGCTTCGCGCCACGTGCAAGCGCATCTTGATAATCGCGTAGCGCCTTCACCTTGTTGATAGGGCTGCAAGACTCAAACATGGTCTTACCATCGAGATGATCGATCTCGTGCTGTAAGCAACGACCAAGAAGTCCGTCGCCTTCGATCTCGCATTCGTTTCCTTCAAGATCGAAATAACGCACACGCGCAAAAGGCGCACGAGCGATCATAACCTGGATACCAGGAAGCGATAAGCAGCCTTCAGGCTCCTCTATCGGATCACCTTCGAGCGCAATGATCTCGGGATTGACAAGAAAGATCGGATCGGGCTGTTCCTCAGGATCACCACAATCGATGACAACGAGGCGCTTCAAAATACCAACCTGCGGTGCAGCCAATCCACACCCGTTATTCTTATACATGGTTGCAGCCATGCGATTAGCAAGCTTCGTAAGAGATGCATCCTCTAGATCACACGGTTCGCAAACAGTTTGCAAACCAGGATCAGGAGCAGTAACGATCTTTAATGTTCTCAAAGCTCTAACCTCAAATTCGAATCGAAACTAATTCGTATCATCATTAACGCAACAAAGCTTATCGCAGGCTTGATCGCGCATTGGCTAGAAGTATAGCAATAAGTTATCGCTATTGTGTGATCTTTGGATCGCCATGATGAGCGCGCAGAGTATTTAGATCGTTCTGAATAGCAACGATGGTCTTGAAAAGCTCGTCACGCTCTTGCTTGTTCATCTTCTCAGATGCTTTCAGCTGAATGGTCATCTCCTCGATGGTCTGCTCCAAATCGCCGATCGCAAGTTCACGCGCGAGATAACCGAGCGAATCGAAAGCACTTGTCGTTCCCTGAACGATCGATGAGGTGAGCACTCGTGGTGCATACGCATTTTTTTGCTGAGCAACAAAAATCAAGTCTGACACGGTGATAGTGGGATTCTCTGCCAAGATATCGACGAGCACCATTGCTAACTGCTCATGCACGCTCTCATGCCAGTTGGTCTGCATGAGCGTGCTGTAGAATTCTGGCGCCATGGCTGGATTTTGGGCAATGAGACTCAAAAACTCCCGCTCACTGCGCAAACGATTGCGCTCAGATACGCTTATCTGACGCTGCGGGCGCACGGGAGCATCATTTACTCGTCCTTCATCATAGGTACGCTGTGCCTTCAAACCTGCAAGCTGATCGACCACCGTTTGTTCTGCTACATGAACAGCGCTTGCAATATAGACCGCATATTCGCTTGCTAGGATTGAATCTTTGATAGGTGCGAGTACTTGTACTGCATCCTGGATCGCGCGCGCTTTGTTCTCAGGACGGGTAAGATCGTAACGCGCGATACGACGATCGATCCCATATCTCAAAAGCGGTTGCGCATCATCAAGCAGTTCCTGCATCGCCTCTACACCAGCATCCTTCACATATTCTGCCGGGTCCATGTTATGAGGGATGGTAGCCGCATACAGGTCGATTCGCATGATACCTGCCTCTGGAGTCATGCTTGAATCAATAAACTCGAGTGCACGGTCAGCTGCACGCTGACCTGCTTCATCCCCATCGAAAAGATAGATGATCTTCGACTTTGCATGATGCGAGAGGATGCGAATATGCTGACGCGTGAGCGATGTGCCAAGTGTGGCCACTGCATTCGTAAAACCCGCTTCGTGCAATGCGATCACATCGGTATAACCCTCCACAATAAGCGCAATGCCCGTGGATGCCATCGCCTTTTTTGCTTTGTCGAGCCCATAGAGTACTTCGGATTTATGAAAGATCGGTGTTTCACCCGTATTCAGATACTTTGGCTCACCGCTCCCGATCACACGACCACCAAATGCGATACATTCGCCTTTCACATCATTGATCGGAAACATGACACGATCATAGAAGCGATCGTGCACACCTGATCCCTGACGACTCTTCACTGCCACATTTGCAGCAATCATCTCATCGTCTGTGAAGCCAAGCGACTGAAGGTGCGTGATAAGCTTGCGTCTGCCAGGAGCAAACCCAAGATCCCAACGCTTAGGAATATCACCGCCCAAGTCGCGACCCGAAAGATAATCGCGTGCCGCTTGGGCTTCAGGTGTCTTATCACGCATCAAAAGCAAGTGATAGAACGAAGCTGTCTCGCGGCAGATATCGCGCAAACGAGCGCGCTTTGACTGTGACTTGCGATCAGCAGGGCTCTCTTTGAGCTCAATATTCGCACGACGTGCCAAGAATCGCAGGGCATCGACAAACCCAACCCCATCGATCTTCTCAATGTACGAGATGATGTCACCACCTTCGCCACATCCAAAGCAATGCCATGTTTGCGTTGAGGGATCGATCTTGCACGAAGGGGTTTTTTCTTGATGAAAAGGACAGCAGCACCAGAAATCACGCCCTTTTCGCTGCACACGTGTGCGCTCACTGAAGAGCTCGACAAGATCGTTCGCTTCGCGGATCTGGCGAATATCTTCTTCGGAAAATGACGGCATGAATCTATTTCACTCTCTTGCTGAATACAGTATGATGGCACGTAGACCGTATATATTCTAGTGCATCCTGAAGCCTTGCGCCTCGCACGATCGCACGAACGCACGAAAGGTACGGTTATGCCACAGAGCTGGGTGTATGAACATACCATCGCAACGCTCGATCTTGTCATCGAGCAGCTTGGCACGCAGCTCGTCATTTGCGTTTCAGGTGGAAGTGCCCCTCACATCGGCAGCGTAACACTCGCCTCCCCTCGTCCCTCGCTCACTGGAACAGGTACGAGCGCAACTTCCTCAGTGCTCAATCTTATCGGACATAAGGATGAGGCAGTCGGTCGACCCCTCGCAGAGATGCTCGCGGCACAACTTGATACCACAGTATGCTGCATTTGCGGCATCCATATCGATGACGCAAGTCCCGAAGATATCGCTTCTTGCGAAACACTTGGCAGCGATATCGCAACCTTCCTGCTAGACAAGCTCGCCGTTTCCAAACAAGTATAAAAGATCGATAGACCTTAACGAAAGGCATAGTCATGACTAAGATCGAAGACCTCAGGACCGCCATTGACCATCTACGTGAAAAACCTGGCCAACTGATCGAAACTGATGTCGAGATCGATCCTATGGCAGAACTTTGCGGCGTCTATCGCCATATCGGTGCAGGAGGCACGGTACAGCGCCCCACCAAGACCGGCCCTGCCATGATCTTCAACAACGTAAAGGGTCATCCGGATGCGAAAGTACTCATCGGACTCTTAGCGAGCCGTGAACGTGCTGCAGACCTGATCGGTGTCGAGCCTGATCGTGTTGCCTACGCGCTCAATGATGCTGTAAATCACCCCATTGATCCGCGCTATCTCGATGCATCAGAAGCAAAATGCCAAGAGATCGTCCACCTTGCCACCGAAGAAGGTTTTGATGTGCGCGATCTTGTTCCTGCGCCCACGAATACTCCCGAAGATGCTGGCCCCTATATCACCTTCGGTCTCTGCTATGCGACCGACCCAGAAACAGGCACGCATGATGTCACCATCCATCGGCTGTGTTTGCAAAGCCCTGATGAGATATCCATCTACATGGTGCCAGGCGCACGCCATATCGGCGCCTTTTACGAAAAAGCCGAAAAGCTCGGCAAGCCGCTTCCAATATCGATCAGCATCGGTGTTGACCCCGCCATCGAATTGGCGACCTGCTTCGAACCACCCACCACACCACTCGGTTATGACGAGCTGACCGTTGCAGGTGCGCTGCGCGGTGAAGGTGTCGGACTCGTTCCCTGTCTCACTATCGACGAACACTGCATCGGACACGCTGAATACGTAATCGAAGGCGAGCTATTGCCCGGCAAACGCGTCGAGGAAGACCAGAACACTCACACGGGCAAAGCTATGCCCGAATTTCCTGGCTACACGGGCCCTGCAAACCCTTCGCTTCCCATCATCAAGGTGAAAGCGGTCACCACCCGCAAGGATCCCATCATGCAAACCTGCATTGGTCCATCCGAAGAGCATGTATCGCTTGCAGGCATCCCTACCGAGGCGAGCATCATCCAGCTGATCGAAGCCGCGATGCCAGGACGCCTGAAGAATGTCTATTGCGCAAGCCCCGGTGGTGGCAAGTTTATGGCAGTACTGCAGGTGCACAAGCGTGAACCTTCCGACGAAGGTCGCCAGCGCCAGATGGCACTTTTAGCATTCTCTGCCTTCAGTGAACTCAAACATGTCTTTTTGGTCGATGAGGACGTTGACCCCTTCGATATGAACGATGTCCTTTGGGCAATGAACACACGTTTTCAGGGCGATGCCGATATCATCACCATTCCCGGCGTACGCACACACCCGCTCGATCCATCGAACGACCCGACCATGTCACCTTCCATTCGCGATCACGGTATCGCATGCAAGGTCATCTTCGACTGCACGGTCCCCTATGACCAGAAGGATCGATTCACCCGTGCGCAATTCAAGGATGTTGATCCGCTCCATTGGGTCGATGAATACTAATGAAGGTTGCAGCAAAGGACAAGGTGCGTATATGAAGAGGATCGTGGTCGGTATAAGCGGAGCAAGCGGAAGTCCGCTCGCGCTTCGGTTTCTGCACGCACTTCACGCCATCGATGACGTAGAAGTACATCTGGTCGTGACCGACTCAGCCTTGCTCACTGCTTCATATGAATTACCTGACGGACTGCAAAAGAGCGTCGAGAGACAAGATTTACGAACCAACCCTTTCGCGGCCTATGCGGATAAGATACACGATCCAGCGTCACTTGATGCTACCATCTCGAGCGGATCGTTTCCCATCGATGCGATGGTCGTGATCCCTTGCAGCATGAAGACAGTCGCAGGTATCACCAGCGGATACACCGATAACCTGCTCTTACGCGTGGCAGATGTGACCATCAAAGAAAAGCGGCCGCTCATCTTGGTTGCACGCGAAAGTCCACTCTCGCCCATCCATCTGAAGAACCTCGGCTATCTTTCGACGCTACCAACCGTCTCGATCGTGCCTCCGATGCTTGCATACTATAGCGGACAGACCACGGTCGCAGACATGGAAGACCACGTCATCGGCAAGATCTTCTCGCTTCTCGGACTGGACTATGCGCCGTTTTGCCGCTGGAACCCCGACTCAACAGAGTCAGCATAGTTATCACTCCAAAGGAAGCGTGGTGCGAACATGCTCAATATTCGCAAGGATGGTCTTGATCAGCTCGTCGACTGAATCAAACTTGATCATCGGACGAATATACTCGATGAATTCAGCGGTGATCTCATCCCCATAGATATCCTGATTGAAGTCGAGAATATGGACTTCCATCGTTGCCTTGGTCTTATCCTCAAAGACGGGCGATACGCCTACCGCAATGGCAGCACGATACTTGATCCCATTCACATACGCATAGCCGCCATATACTCCCTCAGAAAGCGTCTGCCTATTCGCAGGCACGATGAGATTTGCGGTAGAAAATCCCATGTCCATACCTTCACCACGTCCAGGCTGTACTTCATCAGTGATTGAAAAAGGACGTCCGAGCAGGCGTTCAGCCTCTTCAAGATCATGATCTGCAAGGTAGTTTCGAATACGCGTTGCAGTGATAGGGAGTCCCTCTTCGCTCTGGAGATTATGTGCATCAATATGGCAGACGTTCGTCGCCGCCCACTCTCCTAGATCTGCAACACTCCCTGCTGCACGTGCGCCAAAGTGGAAATCAAGACCAACATGCAGGTGAGCTGGCACATAACCCTTGAAGGTCTTGTTCAAAAAATCAAGCGGAGAGAGCGCTGCGAACTCAGGTGTGAAATGCAACACGACCACCGCATCAACGCCGCTGCGGGAAAGCATCTCAATACGCTGCTCGTTGCTCATGAGCTTCCTCAAGCGATCAGCATGAAAGAGCTCATCGGGATCGATGTCGAAGGTGAGCGCGATGCTTCTACCCCCATCGTGCCGCGCTGTCTCTATGGCACATTCGAGTAAATAGCGATGACCACGATGCACGCCATCAAAGACACCAAACGCACATGAAGCGTTCTCGAAAAGCGAGTAATCAAATGAGCTATCGACGTTATAGATTTGAGCCACGTTCAACACCTACCGGAAAGACACATCGAGCGCAAAAGCGCTGTTTCGTTTCATCAAACTTATATAAAGCCTTGATACGATTATCAACAACAACGGCCACCATTTCCCCATCAAAACAAGGATCAGCCGAAGGAAATACCTGAGTGGTACAACAATACTCATCAAAAGTACACTCTGGGAGCGCAACATTGAGGCTCAGTGCATCGCAAGCAAGCATAGCGCCATTCTCGATCTGCCCGATGATTCGGGGATCGCGTACAAACGCATAGCGCATCGCGAGCAAACGTAAGGGATCGATCTTAGAATGATGCGGACTCACTTCAAGCTCTTCAAGCGTTACGCAATCGCTCAGATCAAGCGAATCGAGCGCAATGCGGCGCAGCTCGGAGACAAAGGCTCCGCAACCGAATCGTTTGCCAAGATCGCGAGCGATCGAGCGCATGTACGTGCCCCCTGAAACCTTCATGGTCACACGCCAAACAGGCACTGTTCGGTCTTCATCTAAAGTCTGGTCCAACAGATCGCCAAGACGCATCTCAAAGATAGAATCGAGCGTTGCCTCATAGACTTCGAAATCACGAGGTCTAAGCTCGATCACATTGCCTGCACGAGCAGCGGCATAGGACTTCTGGCCACCCACTTTCACCGCTGAATAGACAGGAGGAAGCTGCTTACCCGCGCCCACCAGTGATGCAACGATGGTACGCGCATAAGTTTCTTCAAAAACTTCAGGCGGGATATTGCCACTCGCGACCACTTCCCCCTCAGCATCGTCGGTTGCTGTAGCGCAACCAAACGCCACATCCATCGTGTAGGTCTTATTGTGGCTGGACAAAAACGCATCGAGTCGTGCCGCAGGTCCAACTGCTACACAGAGGATACCCGAGGCAAGCGGATCGAGCGTGCCAGTATGACCGATGCGCTTTTCTCCGAAGAGTCTTCGACATCGATTGACCACATCGTGAGAAGTAAGGCCTTTTGGTTTATCGATCGCAAGAAGAAACGAAAGGCCCGAAGAGCCTCGCTTAGCCATCAATCTCAGCTCTCTGAGATGCGAGAAGCGCACTCAAACGCTCAACTTCTTCAGGGGCAAACGAGGCAAAGCGCCTTTCTATCACCTCAGTAGGTATCGCTTTGCATGCTTCAAAGAGCGTACCTTGGAAGGTAAGCCCTGCTGCAGCCTTGTGGCCACCACCACCGAATACCCGTGCAATGGCTGCAACATCACTATCGTCCTTTGCGCGAAGGCTGCCACGAACAACACCTTCACCGTTTTCTTTTAAGATAAGCGCAATATGAACGCCTGCGATATTACGCAAGACATCGATGAGGATCTCGGCATCATCACGGATCGCACCTGTTACATCGAAATCAGATTCTTTCAAATAAGAGAAGACAAACGCACCATCACAGAAAAACATCATGCGCTCAAGCGTGAGCTGTTCAAGGCGAAGCGATGGAAGCGACCTGCTCTGAAAGAACTCACGTGCAATAAGATTCGGTTCTGCGCCAGCATCTAGCGTCTCTGCAGCGTGAATAAGACACAGCGGCGTAGTGTTCTGATAAGAAAAACGACCCGTATCAGTCATGATACCCGTAAGGATACAAAGCGCCTGCGCCTCATCGACACAGTCGAGCAACTTCAAGAGTTCCCAAACCAGATCACAGGCCGAAGGTGAAGCAGGATCAACGTAATTCAGATCCGCCATTGATGTATCAGAGGCATGGTGGTCGATAGTGATGCGATACTGTGCACGATCATGCACCGCCGCCGCATCTTTCAGTCGATCAGTATTAGGAACATCCACTGCAATAAAAACTTCGATGTCTTCGTCGAAATCCTTCGCAGGAACGAGATCTTTCGATCCGGGCAAAAAACCAAGCTTTGCCTCAATAGGCTGATCGGTGGCAAGAAGCCCTGTCACGCGCTTACCAAGCACACGCAAACCCCGCTCGAGTGCAAGCTGCGAGCCGAGACAGTCGCCATCAGGGTTCACGTGCCCGCAAATAGCAAACGTTTCGTGCTTCTCGATAAATCGAGCGATAGCCTCGAGCGTCGTGTTGGACTGCGGCGTAAGCATGATAGATCCCTAGTTTTCACGCTCGGGCGAAGCAGTATTACGCTGAAGGTCGGCATTGAGCGCATGTGCGATGCGCTCTGCATTATCTACGCTCTCATCTAAATGGAAACGCAGCTCGGGCGCTACGCGCCAGGAAAGCTTCTTTGCCATAAGAGAGCGGATGCGACCAGAAGCTGCCGCAAATGCTTGCGCAACCTCGGTATACCGAGCGGGCTCGGTCGAATAGTACACGTTTGCAACCGAACGGTCATAACTCACTTCAACACCAGTGATAGTAACCATATCCAAACGCGGGTCAGAGATCTCAAAGAGCAGGATCTCAGAAATCACTTCTCGCGCTTGCTCGTTCACGCGCCTGTTAGAAGAACCTTGCTTCATGCCTACTCAGTCCTCTCAACCTCAACTACGCGATAGCCTTCGATATGATCGCCAATCTTGATATCCTGATAACCTGCGATACCAATACCGCATTCATAACCGCGAGCGACGCTCTTGACATCATCTTTAAAGCGGCGCAAGCTCTCGATCTCGCCTTCGTAGACGACCGTACCATCGCGAACGATACGTACCTGATCATCACGGCTAATCTCGCCTTCCAAGATGTAACAACCAGCAACAACACCGATCTTGGGCACCTTGAAGGTCTCGCGCACCTCTGCGATACCGGTATCTTCTTCAACGATATCGGGAGAAAGCAGACCAACGCGAGCTGCATTGATATCTTCGATTGCTTGATAAATGACACGGTAGAGGCGAATATCGACCTTCTCGCGCGTAGCTACATCACGAGTCTTGCCTGTTGGACGTACGTTGAAGCCGATGATGATCGCATCAGACGCCGCTGCGAGCGTAACATCAGTCTCGGTAATACCGCCGACCGCCGCATGGATGATATTGATTTTGACCTCGGACTGATCCATCTTGTCGAAAGCATCGCGCAATGCCTCGATCGAACCAGCCACGTCAGCTTTAACGACCAAGTTCAGATCAGTGGTCTTGCCTTCCTCGATGCGTGCGAACAAATCATCGAGGTTCATATGTGAACGTGCCTCTTGCTTCGCTAAGCGCTCACGCAAAGCACGCTGCTCAGCCAGACGGCGCGCATCACGTTCATCCTCGAAGACGCGGAATTCATCACCTGCGGTCGGAACGGAATTCAAACCAAGGATCTCAACTGGATCGGCTGGTCGCGCTTCATCAACATGTACACCGCGAGGATTAACAAGTGCGCGCACCTTACCATACGACGTGCCTGCTACGACCACATCACCTGTCTTGAGCGTACCACGATCAACAAGCACCGTAGCTACCGAACCACGTCCCTTATCGAGGTTTGCCTCGATAACAAAGCCTGATGCCAACGCATTAGGATTCGCACGCAACTCGAGCACATCTGCTTGTAGAAGAATGGTTTCAAGCAAGTCGTCGATATGAAGATTCTGACGCGCAGAAACATCGACGAACATATTCTGGCCTCCCCATTCCTCAGGGATGATGCCATGTTCGGTGAGCTCAGTACGGACACGCTCCGGCGTTGCACCTGGCTTATCGATCTTATTAACCGCAACAACAATAGGCACATTCGCTGCATTCGCATGATTGATAGCCTCAATGGTCTGTGGCATAACACCATCGTCTGCCGCAACAACGAGCACGACCACGTCAGTCACCTTTGCACCACGAGCACGCATTGCCGTAAAGGCTTCGTGACCTGGAGTGTCGATAAACGTAATCTGGCGACCATCGATATTAACTACCGATGCGCCGATATGCTGCGTGATGCCACCCGCTTCTTTATCTGCGACACCTGTAGAGCGGATCGCGTCGAGCAACGAAGTCTTGCCGTGATCGACATGACCCATGACCGTGACTACCGGAGGACGCGGTTCAAGATCGGCTTCAGAATCGTTATAGACGACCGCGAATTCTTCTTCGGGAGAAACAACGCGCACCTTGCGGCCCAAGTCGTCAGCGATCAGCTCGATAAGATCATCACTCATGGTCTGTGTGAGCGTAAGCGCTGAACCAAGCAAGAACAAACGCTTGATGATGTCGTTAGGAGATACATCCAAAAGCTCGGCAAACTGTGCGACTGTAGAACCTTGAGCAACCTCGACCACCGAATCGTCGAGAACGAGCGTCGGATCGAGACCTTTTTCTAAAGCCTCCAACTCGGCGCGCTCACGCGCTTCTGCTTCGCGCTTCTCTTTACGCTTCTTACGACGACCCTGGCCTTCATGAGATGCGGCTTCTACCGCAGCACGCGCTTCAGCAAGCACCTTATCACGCTGGAATTTCTCGGCCTGAACAGCCATCTGCGCATAGCGGTCTTCGCCTTCAGCAGCGTTGTTCTCCAGTTCAGGAACGACCGGCTCGAAGCCCTTGCGCTTGTCCCCCTTCTTACCGCGAGCAGCACGACCTTGGGTGGTTGTATCGGAAGCCTGATTGCTTAGACGCTCACGTTCGTTATTGATCTGGTCGAGCAAAGAGGAGAAGCTGCTCGGCGCAGCAGTGGGAGCTGCCTTCTTGGCAGGCTTTGATGCCTTCGAGCCCTTATTCATGCGCGATTGTAAAGCCTCTTCGACAGCCTGCTTCTTAGCGACATCCGCAGCGCGTGCTTCTGCTTCTGCCTTGACCTTGGCTTCGTGAGCCTCGCGTTCCACACGCTCGCGCTCGCGCTCGATCTGCTCACTCAAGCTCTCGAAAGGTGACGAGGATACCTTCTTTTGAGCATCGGAGTCAGCATCTTCTTTCTTCGGGCCCGCAAAGCCTTCTTTCTGCTGGCTTTCTCGCCGTGCACGTTCAGCTTCACGCGCCTGACGCTCCTTCTCCACCGCAGCACGACGCGCAGCAGCTTCTTCTTCTTTCTGCGCTTCGATCTTAGCCTGCTCTTCAGCAAGCTTTTTCGCTTCTTCTTCTTCGAGCTGTCCTGCACGTTGCTTGATCTCTGGCTCAAGATTCTTGCGAATCTTCTCCACATAGGCTTCTTGCAAGATGCTGGCGTGGCTCTTAGCGGGTATCTTCATTTCCGCAAGACGAGCCAAGAGATCCTTACTGGTCATGTCGAACTCTTTAGCCAATTCATGTACACGCATACCGGCCATGTAGTCTCCTCGTCTACTACCTAGTTCAAAACATCGCTCACGATATCCTGAGCGAGTTGTTCACACTTTTCCTTATCCACGCTCACTCGCAAAGCTCGATCGAGCTTACGAGTTTGCAGTGCTTTCTCAAGGCACGCAAGACTGCATAGATAAGCACCCCTGCCATTGGCCTTGCCCGTCGGATCGTATTCGATCGCTCCTTCGGGAGTGCGCACAATGCGGATGAATTCCTGTTTGGAATCCGTCTTCCTACATTCGATACAGGTCCTCTGTTTTGTGCGCTTTTCCACTATTGACCTTAATTCTCTTGGTCGGAGTGGATACCACAATACATGCTGCCAGGACGAACATGGTTGCGGCAACGAATGCCATCTGCGTCAACATAAGCGCAGATCCCATCGCTTACTTCTTCTTCCTCGACCACATCGATCAGATCGTCATCTTCAGCAACCATAGGTTCGCCTGCAAACGAAGAAGACTTGATGTCGATATGCCAACCGGTCAAACGCGCTGCCAAACGAGCATTCTGGCCTTCTTTACCGATCGCAAGCGAGAGCTGATCATCGGGAACAATAATAGTGGCATAGTTGTTCTCTTCATCAATGATGACACGGTTCACCTTTGCAGGAGAAAGCGCATTTGAAACATAGATCGCTGGATCTTCGTCCCATTGAATGACATCAACACGCTCGTTGCGCAATCCTTCGACCACCATACGAACGCGAGAACCCTTAGGACCAACACATGCGCCCACAGGATCGAGGTTTGGCTCACGAGATGCAACGGCGATCTTGGAACGCTCGCCTGGCTCACGCGCGATGCTCTTGATCTCGACCAGGCCATCATAGATCTCAGGCACCTCGATCTCAAACAGGCGACGAATAAGATCAGGATGAGTACGCGAGACAACGATAGAAGGTCGAGCATGCTCGCCGCGAGTCTTCGGAGTCTCAGCATTAGGATCGCGCACATCGACAATAAGCAACTTCAAGCGCTGATTATGACGATAGTGCTCATTGCGCGGACGTTCATTGCGCTCGTTTGGATTACGCTTAAGGTCGTAATGAGGCAGCTCAGCCTCGACGCCTTCGCGGATCTTGATGATGGTAAATTCGGGTGTACCCTGCAGCACCGTGCCAGTTACCAGATCGCCTACGCGATCAGAGAACTCTTCGTAGATCGATTGGCGACCAGCTTCACGTACGATTGAACTGATGACATTCTTCGCGTTCTGAGCCGCGATACGGCTCACATCATCAGGCGTGACATCGCGTTCTTCGAACTCGGTATATTCGCCTGTTTCCTCGTCGGGCTCGCCAACAGGAACCATCTCATAGACATAGATCTTCCCTGTTTGGCGATCGATCGTAACGCGCGCATCCCATTCGAGGTCGAGAATATTCTGATAGCTCTTCGCAAGCGATGCCTCAAGGCGTTCGATAAGATAAAACTCGTCGATCTTACGTTCGTGAGCGAGCGCCTGCAAAGCGTCTATCAATTCTGAGGTTGCCATTGCCTATCCCTTCTTTACATTAAAATCTATCGTTGCGATGATATGTGCCTTTTTAATGAGCTCATACGGGATCGCTTCGGTGATACCGTCGAGCTCGATGAGCACTTTATCCTCATCGATACCAACGAGTTTGCCAGTGTATTTGCTACGGGAATCAAAAGGCTTCGAGAGCACGAGATGCGCTTTCTCTCCCGCAAAACGCTTGAAATGTTCCATGGTACGCAACGGACGGTCGATACCAGGTGATGAAACTTCAAGCGTATAAGCACCCGGAAAAGGATCGATCTGATCCATAAGATCATTGATCCATGCCTGTGCGCTCGAAAGCTCATCGAAACCCACTCCTCCTTCACAGTCAATATAGACCCTGATGGTAGGAGCTTTTTTCGAACCAACAATATCGATTGTTACGATCTCGATCCCCTCTTCGGCAGCTTTCGGAGAAAGCGCGTCGAGCAGCTGTTGTTCTTTGGCAGTGAGCACGTTTTCTCTTCAACTCCTCTCAGAAACAAAAGAAGCGGGACAAAGCCCACTTCCTCAAAAATCGAAAGTATTCGTACCAAGTACCTGGATATTTATATCATACTCGTCCAACAAAAACAAATAGGCACGCCCGAAGACGTGCCATTTATATAGCTGAAAGGTCGTACCTTAGTTTTATGTACGAATCAAAGGATCGTACATAAAAAGAGTCAGAGTGATCTTATGGCTCTAACTCTTGACCCACCTGCCAGCGCTGTCGACATAATACTGGTCGGCATCGACCCACGCGTTGGTTGCCATAACGCCGTCAGAACCAACCCAATAGACACCACTGATCCAGGTATTCTTCTGCATGGCACCCGACTTGCTAAAGTAATACCACCTATCGGCGATCTTCTGCCAGCCAGTCTTCATTGCACCAGAATTTGTGAAATAGTACCAGTTTCCAGAGATCTTCTGCCAGCCTTTGCTCATGGCCCCCGAAGCCTTCAGGTAGTATTTCGAATTTCTATCGTTGAGCCAACCCGTCTTCATGGCGCCTTGTCCATCCAGGTAATACCAGGTGCCTTTTACCTTTTGCCAGCCCTTAGCCATCTCACCAGAAGATTTATAGAAAAACCAGGTGGAAGACTCCTTGTTCCAGCCTGTCTTCATTGCCCCTGTCGCAGTATTAAGATAGTAGGTCTTACCTGATATGGTCTGTTTTCCTGTAAGCATCTTGCCGCTGTAGGGATCGAGATAATACCACTTACCCTTGCTCTTCACCCAACCATCAGCCATAGCACCTGAGGCTTTAAAGTAGTACCACGAACCATCGATCTTCTTCCAGCCTGTTTGCATCCAGCCTTTACTATCGAAATGATACGTTCCAGAGCTCAACTTCAGCCAACCAATCGCATAGCTGTTGTTGCCGTAATCGTACCACCATCCTTTCGAACCATGACGCCAGGTACCAAGCGCAGAGTCATCTGGCTTGGGGTTCGAAGGCTGTGGATTTGACGGTTGAGGGTCAGAAGGCTTGGGGTTCGAGGGTTGCGGATTTGACGGTTGAGGATCTGCTGGAGTGGGATTGCTTGGCTGAGGATCTTCTGGCTTAGGATCTTCAGGTTCTGGGTCATCTTTGCCAAACTGCGAGGAAATAGACCCCGAAACACCTGGTCGAGATAGGAATTCTTCAAGATCTGACGTATCAGCGATCTTATTGTTGTTACAGTCGAGCTTTGTCAGATAGTTGCTCTGAGACACATCAAGCGAGGTAAGTTCATTATGTGCGCAATTCAGATTACTAAGATACCTCGTTTGGGAGATATCAAGCGACTCGAGCGAGTTATTGGAACAATCGAGGATCCTCAGTTGATTGCAAGAGGAAAGGTCAAGCGACGTGAGGTCGTTTCCCTCGCAATAGAGATTCTTCATCTTGGCGCAACTTGAAAGATCTAGAGAAGATAGGTCGTTGTTGGCGCATTTCAACTCAGCAAGATTCACCGTCTGAGAAAGATCAAGATTCTGGAGCTGGTTATTCGAACAATCAAAGAGCGCAAGTGCAGGACAATTGGAAAGATCAAGAGAGCGTAGATCGTTGCCGCTGCAGTTCAGGTCGGTGAGATTTGAACAACCTGAAATATTCAACGAAGTGAGCGCGTTATCTTGGCACGCCACCTTGGTAAGAGCAGGACAAGATGAAAGGTTCAGTGATACAAGATCATTTCCTGAACAATCAAGCGAGCTTAAGCTTAGGCACTTCGACACATTCAACTCTTCAAGCTGGCTATTCGTACAACGAAGACCGGTAAGATTCTGACATCCTTCAAGATCCAAGGACTGCAATTGGATATCCGTACATGTGAAATGAGCCAATGCACTGCACGAGGTCAAGTCGAGCTGATTGATCGTTCCCATATCGCCTGTAATATTGAGCGCATTCACCGTCAGTCCGTTGACCGTTTCAGGAACAAAAGCTTTTGTAACGCTATCGCTATAGATACCCGTGATGGTTGCAGTAGGTTTGCCTGAAGCAGAAGTATAGGTATACTTAACGCCATTTTCATCGATATGCACGTCTGTTTGAGCTAGCGCATTTGCAGGCATCGAGCAGAGAGCAAAAAGGGCGCAAAAGCAGAATGCCATACTAATAAAAAATGCCCTTGTTCGAATTAGAAGACGATCTGAAGACATAGCGATCACCCAACTCATCTATCAAAACCCGTAGCAAACATAATGATAGGCAAAAAAAGCATGTATCACAATGCACACGAACGAACTTTTGTCATCGTCAATCAGTTATCACTTAGGAGAAATCAACTTGAGGATAGAGCGAATCAAAATCAGCTATTGAAGTAGATTTGCCCTTCTTAATGTCTTTTGCAAGTGGAGCGAGAATCTCTTGTGCGTGATCTTTAGGCTTGTCAACACTCAAGCTCACATCCCAACACTCCTTGATGACATCTAAGCGCGTGATGAGCAGATCATAGAGCTGTTTGATCTGATCATACGTATCGAACAGAGGATTATCTTCGGTAAGCCCAAGCTCGTTCATCTCTTCGATCAGCTGAGCCTTTGAATCTGAAATAGAAGTGATGAGCGTTGAGCATTCATCGGCATATTGCTGACGTTTTGCCTTATCACTCGCAAGGTGATAATTATTGAAATTCGAAACGACCGTATTGATCTGCCCACGATAATCGCCCAATGTTTGATAGTTGCTTGAAAGGGACTTGAAGATACTATCCTGTCGAACCTCGGAATCAGACTGCTGAACATCAGAGTCTTGATCGTTTACCTCTTCAACCTGATCAGTTGCTACGATTTCGTCCTGCGAAAGCAACCCAGCCGAATTCAAAAATGCTGCCGTAATAGCAATGATGGCAAAGATCGCAACAAGAGCGATAATAGCTTTATTCCGAGCTGAGAGCCCCTTTTTCTTCTTAGGGGGCTGGATGAATGTCTTCACATCATCATTCTTCTCAGCGATCACCTCACCATCGTCTGAGACGATCTTCTGAATAGGAACAGTGATGAGCGGATCTTCCTCATCGCCAATAATAGGCAAATCGTCAAGCATCTTTTTATCAGCTGATGAGGTGTCGATCTCTTCTTTGGGATCGATGATATTACCATCTTTATCGTGATAGACGCGCTCTGGCACAGGCGGGAGCTTTGTTGTCTCTGCAGGCCCTACAGTCTCTGCATAAGTTACTTTCTCCTGCGCCTCTGCAATACGCGACTTGATATCGTCAACTGGCATGCCGCAATTTGGGCATGCAGTTTGGCCATCTTCGATCTTTTGTCCACAGTCGAGGCAGAACACCGATCAGCTTACTCCTTGCTGGCTATTGCTTATCAGCTATAAGACGATTGAGCGCATTGAGATACGCCTTCGCAGAGGAGACGATGATATCGCCATCGGAGCCGCGACCTGTATAGACCGAGCCATCCGAAGAAGTGACACGTATGGTCACTTCGCCGAGCGCATCGATACCTCGTGTAACGCTTTGGACGGCGAATTCTGAAAGATCGTTCTCGATATCCACGATCTCGTTCACAGCACGATAGAGCGCATCAATCGGACCAGTGCCGATCGAGCAGGCGCAGAATTCATTGCCATTCTTATCGATAAGCGTGACCGTCGCGGTAGGAGTGAGCGGCTGACCGCAAGAGATCTGAACACCCTTGAGCGTATAGGAAGCTTCTTGCGTGCGACCCTGTTCCCCTACGAGCGATTCGAGATCTTCATCGTAGACTTCCTTTTTCTTGTCAGCAAGATCGAGAAAGGCTGTATGCAGGTCTTCGAACTCTTGACCTTCAATGTGATAACCCAATGCCTCGAGACGATGACGCAATGCCGCGCGACCTGAACGAGCCGAAAGCACGATCGAGCTTTGACCTGCGCCAACCTCTGTAGGATCGATGATCTCATAGGTGGTACGCTCTTTAATAACACCATCTTGGTGGATGCCTGAAGAATGCGCAAAAGCGTTCGCACCAACAATGGCCTTATTCGGTTGAACGACAAAGCCTGTAATCGATGAAACCAAGCGAGATGCACGGATGAATTCACGGCTATTGATATCAGTATGGGCATCAAGCTCTTCCCCATGCATCTTGATCGCCATGACCACTTCTTCCATGGCCGTATTGCCTGCGCGCTCGCCCAAGCCGTTGATGGTACATTCGATCTGAGTCGCGCCATTCTCTACACCAGCAAGAGAGAGCGCAGTAGCCATGCCAAGATCGTTATGGCAATGGACAGAAATGGAAGCTTTATCGACATTTTTAACGTTTTCCATCAAGAACTTAATACGGCGACCGTATTCTTCTGGCAACGAATAACCCGTGGTATCAGGAATATTGACGACCGTAGCGCCCGCATCAATGACCGCCTCGACCACTTTTGCAAGAAACTCATAATCAGAACGACCAGCATCCTCGCAATAAAATTCAACATCTTCGACGAACTTCTTCGCGTACTTGGTTGCATGGATTGCACGCTCGAGGATGACCTCAGGCGTAGTACGAAGCTTGTCGTAGATATGGCTATGCGAAACGCCGATACCCGTATGAATACGCGGACGTGCACATTCCGCAAGGGCTTCAGCCGCAGAATCGATGTCCTTCTCTACCGCACGCGTAAGAGCGCACACGATCGCCTTGTCGCCCACTTCTGCAGCAATCTGCTGAACGCTCTTGAAATCACCTGGGGACGATACCGGAAAACCCGCCTCTATAACATCAACATTAAGACGCAATAGTTGACGCGTGATGACCAATTTCTCTTCGGAATTCATCGAGGCGCCTGGCGACTGCTCGCCATCGCGCAAGGTGGTATCGAAAATAGCAATCTTGCGAGTCATCACGCGTTCCTTTCTCACATTCAGTAATGAGAATAATCATACCATCTTTCTGCAGGTATCATGCGAAATCTACAGGGCTTCATCGTTTTCCTCTCCTGTACGAATGCGCACAACGCGCTCGATATTCGAGACGAAGATCTTGCCATCTCCAACTTCACCGGTGCGCGTGGTCGAAACGATTACATCGACGATCTCGTCCACACGGGCATCATCGGCAATGATCTCGAATTTAATCTTAGGCACCATGTTCAAGATAACTTCGTTACCACGGAAATACTCGCTCCATCCATGCTGATTGCCGCATCCATGCACCTGCGAGATGGTCATACCGGACACATTAGCCTGAAAGAGCGCCTCCTTCAGCGGCTCAAGCATAGTCGGCCGCACAACTGCACTGATTCGCTTCATAGTTGTTTCCTTTCCCTTATAAACCTGTTAGTCCAAGCCATTGAAGGCAGGATACGCGGACTCGCTATGCTCGCTGATATCCATACCAGCTGCTTCCTGTTCCTTGGAAACACGCAGACTACCGTGAAAACATACCTTCACGATGAGCCCGATCACGAGCGAACCGATACCAACAAAGACGAGCGTGACCAAGATACCTAAGCACTGTGCACCAAGCAAAGTAGCATCACCTGTGTACAGAAGTCCACCAAACTCCGTCCAAGAAAGCTCTGGCACACAAAATATACCTGTAAGCACACCGCCTACCATACCGCCGACTGCATGGCAGCCAAATGCATCGAGCGCGTCATCGTATCCGATCTTGGTCTTAAGAAACGACATCGCAAAATAGCAAATAGGAGAAACAATGATACCCATCACGATAGCAGCCCAGGGCTCTACGAAGCCAGCTGCAGGCGTGATAACAACAAGTCCTGCCACTAGACCAGTTACTGCACCAACCAAAGTGGGCTTCCCGACCTTGATCTTCTCGACCACCATCCAAGAAAGCAGTGCTGCACCAGAAGCAACAACCGTGTTCAAGATCGCCAATGCTGCGATACCGTCAGCAGCGAATTCGGAGCCACCATTAAAGCCAAACCAACCGAACCAGAGAAGCGTAACGCCAAGCACGACGAGTGGAATGTTATGTGGTCGATGCGCGATGGTGCCGAATTCCTTACGGCGACCAAGCAGCAAGCAAAGTACAAGACCTGCAAGACCAGAACTAATATGAACGACATCGCCACCTGCGAAGTCGAGGGCGCCGATCATATCACCGATGAAGCTTCCTTCACCGCCCCACACCATATGCGCAAGCGGACAATAGATAAGAAGCACCCATACGCTCACGAAGGCTATCATTGCACCAAACTTCATACGTCCTGCGACCGCACCCCAAATAATGGCGCAGGTGATCATTGCGAATGCAGCCTGAAAGACTACATCGATGACAGCTGGATAGACCGCCCCTTCAGGAACGATGGCGGCTTCAACGAGCATATCTTGGACAAGCGTTGCGCATCCAAGCTGATCAAAACCTCCAAAGAAGGGATTTGAGCCATCTCCGCCATAAGCAAAACTCCAGCCAGCAACGATCCAGAGCACGCCGACCACGCCGATGATCGCCATCGACATGAACATGGTGTTCACGACGTTCTTGCGCCTTGCCAACCCTCCATAGAAAAAAGCGACGCCCGGTGTCATCAACAACACGAGCATGGTACAGATGAGCATGAATGATGTCGACCCTGTATCAAACATAATGTAGCCTCCTTGCGTAATTAGGAACGAACCGACCTCTTCATCTTGTCACGTGATTTGGAGTAATATTTCATGAGCAGCCATTGTTAACAACGGTGGAAATAAGTCGAAACATGCAAGAATCGCTTACGTTACACAGCCGAAATAACTCCAGGTGGATAGGATAATCACATGATCGCGCTCAGAATAGTTGAACCCGTTCACGACATTGAATCACTCGCGCAGATGGCTCATGACATCTGGTTCGAATACTGGCCTGGGCTCATCGGAGAGGATCAGACGCGCTACATGGTTGAGCGATTCCAATCCTCTGAAGCGCTCAAGCGAGACATAACCGAAAAAGGCTACGAGTACTTTTTCGTGCTCGATGAGGCAGGCAAAAAAGTAGGGTATGTAGGCATTCTGCGCGAATACTTCGCCAATGACCCGAGTGATCCGCGCGCCAAAGAGCACGGTGCTGCTATCTCAAAGCTGCATGCTGATCGTTTGTTCATCTCGAAGATCTACCTGCTCGCCGAGGAACGTGGCAAGCATTATGCAAGCGAGATAATCGCGCATCTGAGCAATCTTGCGCGAAAGAGCGGTCTTTCAGGCATGTATCTGACGGTGAATAAAGCCAACGAACTCGGAATTCGCGCTTATAAAGGTAACGGGTTCGAGATCATTGAATCGCTAATGGCGGATATTGGCGAGGGATTCGTGATGGACGACTACATCATGGCTTGCGCGGTATAGCCCAATGCGATCGAAGATGAAGGCACTCTAGAGAAGCTTTTGTTTGATCTGACGAGCGATTCCCTCTGCATCAAGTCCAAGATCAGCAAAGAGCAGATCGACCTTGCCTTGCTCGATAAACTTATCAGGCAAACCAAGCGTGAGTGCAGAGACTTGCAATCCCTCTTCGGCCAGCACCTCTCCCACCGCTTCACCGGCACCACCGATGATAACGCCATCTTCGAGCGTGACAACAAGCTTCGTTGTCTCTGCGGCACGCTTGATGGCTTCCTTGTCGATCGGCTTTACCCACCGCATATCAACAACACGAGCTGAAATTCCTTCACGTTCAAGCAGATCTGCAGCAGAGAGCGCATAGGTGACCATGCGACCAAAGGCAAGAATCGCAACATCAGAGCCGGACCTCACCTCTTTTGAGACTGCCAATTCAAAGGCCTCAGGAGTATCGGGAATAGCAGCTCCTGGCGCCTCTCCGCGCGGGTAGCGCACGACAACCGGCCCGTCGAGCGCAAGCGCAGTATGAAGAGCGCAAGCAACCTCTGCCTCATCTGAAGGTGCAAGGATCTTCACATTCGGAACCATACGCGCATAGACCAGATCGAAGACCCCATGATGCGTTGGGCCATCATCTCCGACCAGACCAGCACGATCGATCGCGAAGACCACATGCGTCTTTGGAAGTGCCGTATTGATGATGAGCTGATCGATCGAACGCTGCATAAAAGTTGAATAAAGCGCAACGATCGGCTTCTTGCCACCAAGTGCAAGCCCACTTGCCATAGCGACTGCATGTTCTTCTGCAATACCTACATCGAAGAAACGCTCAGGATAGGACTCTGCAAAATCGGCCAATCCTGTTCCATCAGTCATCGCAGCAGTGACAACAACCACATCGTCATCAGTCGCTGCCTCTGCCTTCAACGCTTTTGTGAAGGCTTGCGTATACGTTAGAGAGCCACCTTGACCCTTCTTCGTCTCCCCTGTTGCAAGGTCAAAAGGACCAATGCCGTGGAACTTGGAAGGATTTTCCTCTGCTGGTTCATAACCTTTGCCCTTCTTGGTAATGACATGGACAAGAACAGGGGCGTTTGCATCAAATGCTTTCTTGATGGCAGCTTTGAGCGCGGGGATATTATGACCATCGATAGGAGGTGTGCAAATGATACCAAGTTGCTCGAACATCATCGACTCTGGCAACACGAACTGCTTGACCGACTCCTTCGCAGTCTTACCCATCTTCACAAGAGCCTTGCCAGCTGCACCAAAATTCTCAAGATGTTCTTGAATAGAATCTCGGCTCTTGCGGTAATTCGAACTCACGCGAATCGCACCCAAATGGTAGGCCATTGCGCCAACATTGCGCGAGATAGCCATTTCGTTATCGTTCAAGATGATAACGAGGGGAGTTTGTGCCTGTCCAATGTCATTGAGCGCTTCGAATGCCATACCACCCGCAAGCGAGGCATCGCCAATAAGTGCGACTACCTTTTGATCACCACCTGACAGATCGCGCGCACGCGCAATACCACAGGCAACCGAAAGAGAATCCGAAGCGTGACCCGAAGGATGCACATCATGCGGATTTGAGTGAGGCTTAGGAAAACCCGAAAGGCCTCCATATTGGCGCAACGTCCCAAATTCTTCACGACGCCCCGTAAGCAGCATATGAGCATAAGATTGATGGCCAACATCGAAAATAAAGCGATCGTGAGGCGAATCGATAAGGCTATGCACCGCGAGGATGATCTCAACTGCACCAAGGCTTGATGCAACATGGCCACCTGTTTTTGAAGTGGTATTCAAGATTTCATCTCGGATCTCAGATGCGAGAATAGAGAGCTCATCATTAGTAAGGAGCTTAAGCATATCAGGTGATTCGATCGAGTCGAGTATTCGATCTGCCATAACTCCCCCTTACTTTTGCCCTCTAGTATACGAAACGAATGCGAATTCCGTATGAATTACTCAGATTCATCTGCGAGAACAGTATTGACAGACTCTGACGGGAGATCTGCTTGATCCTGAATAGTAGCATCAGAAGTAGCCTCTTCGAGCGAGTGATCCGAAGCCTGATCTTCATCGTAGGCTGCATTCTTCGCTTCAAGATTCTCTTCTAAAAGCGACGAGGCGACCAAACCCAGCTCGACCGCTTCTTCATAGAGCTTAAGTGCATCATCAAGTGAAATATCGTCACTACTAACTGCCTCGACGATCTCGTCAAGGCGCGCTTTCACATCCTCAAAGTTCTCAGCGCTATTCAGTGTCATGGGATTCCTCCTCCAGCTTGATGGCAATTCGACCAAGGATGCCATTCACAAAGCGCGGCGAATCGTCTCCACCGAATTCCTTAGCAAGGTTGACTGCTTCATTGATCGTAACCGAGATAGGTACCTCATCAACATAGCGCATCTCGTATGCAGCCATCCGCAAGAGCGAGCGATCGACGATAGGCATACGATCAAGCGCCCAATTCTCGCTGGCAGAAGCAATATCGTCATCGATCATATCCATATTGGCAGAGGTGCCTTCGATCAAGCGCTTGGCATAGTTGCTCAAAAGTTGTGTTTCGTCGACCAATCTCTCATCAGAGATGATCGTAACAGGATCGATCTCGAGGATATCACCTTGATAGAGCACCTGCGTTGCAAGACGCCGTGCTTCTGTGCGCTCATGTTGCTGCTTTTCCGCCATGGTCTGCGCTAATCCTGAAAAAGGATGCCATCGACATGAATGTCGACTCGGTTGACCGTATATCCGGTTTGAGAAAGGATCGCATCAGCAATGGCCTTACGGGCATCGCTTGCGATCTTATCAAGTGAGTATCCATTGAGCACGGTGATAACCACGCTTACATCGATAGTATCCTCGGTTACTTGGCTGACCGTCACCCCTTGCTGGTCTTGCTTTGAAGTGAAAAACGAGAAGAGCTTAGAAGACGCCTGTCCAACATGGGCAATACCCGCAACATCTTTCAGCGCGAGCGCGATGATGGTATCGAGTACATCTGGCGCGATAGCCATCCCACTTGTCTGCATATCTGACATTTATTCATCACCCATTTCGGTTTCGATAAAGTCGGTAAAGACTCGACCCTCTATGAAGGCAGGATTCTCGAGCACCTGAAGATGGAACGGGATCGTGGTCTTGATACCCTCGATCTCGAATTCCTGCAGCGCACGCTTGCCGCGTGCAATAGCTTCTTCACGAGTCGAACCCCACACGATGACCTTCGCCACCATGGAGTCGTAATAAGGCGAGATGCGATCGCCTTGAGAGATATAGGTATCTACGCGCACACCAGGGCCGCCGGGAACCTTGAACTTCGTGATCGTGCCAGGGCAAGGACGAAAATCGTAATCAGGGTCCTCTGCATTGATGCGAAACTCGATCGCATGACCATTTGGTGTAAACGGAGCATTTTCTGCACATGAAATCGGCTCACCAGAAGCGATGCGCAACTGCTCTTTGATGATGTCGGTTCCCGTGATGGCTTCAGAGACAGGATGTTCAACCTGAACACGCGTGTTCATCTCCATAAAGTAGAAACGTCCGTCTTGATCGAGTAGGAATTCGATCGTGCCCGCGTTTTCGTAACCTGTTGCGCGCACTGCCTTGATCGCAGCCACGCCCATCGCGCGGCGCGTTTCACCATCGAGCGCAGGAGAAGGTGCTTCTTCGAGTAGCTTCTGATGACGACGCTGTAACGAACAGTCGCGTTCGCACAATGAGATACGGTTATCGTATTTATCGGCTAGGATCTGCACTTCTACATGACGCGGACGAAGGACCAGTTTCTCCAAGTAGACATCACCATTGCCAAACGCAGCCAATGCTTCGGTCTTCGCAGCAGTAAACTGACTTTCCAGCTCCTCAGGGCTATGCACCTCACGCATGCCCTTACCGCCGCCACCTGCACTCGCCTTTACGAGCACAGGATAACCCGCAGATTCCGCGAATGCACGCGCCTCTTCAACGGTTTCAACTACGCCATCGGAGCCAGGAACCGTAGGCACACCACAGCTCTTCATGGTCTCGCGCGCCTGAGCTTTGTTACCCATAGCTTCAATGCTCTCGGGCGACGGACCGATAAAAACGATGTCGTTATCTGCACAAGCACGAGCAAAATCAGCGTTCTCTGCCAAGAAGCCATAGCCTGGATGAATAGCATCTGCACCCGTATTCACCGCAGCAGCGATGATGGACGGGATAATAAGATAACTCTGATTTGCGGGGGCTGGACCAATACAGACCGCCTCATCAGCATAGTGAACAGGGGCTGTGTTTGCATCTTCGGTCGAATAGACCGCAACAGTCTTCACGCCCAGTTCCCTACAAGCGCGCATAATGCGCAAAGCAACTTCGCCTCTATTTGCGACTAGGACCTTGTTGAACATTTAGGCACTCTCCGGTCCGATAGCATCATGGGAGGTGTGTGGCTCGATATAGAACAACGGCGTGCCAAATTCGACCGGCGTTGCATCTTCGAGGCAAACTTCGCGAACCGTGCCCATTTCCTCGGAAGCGATCTCGTTCATGAGCTTCATCGCCTCGACGATGCAAAGCGTTTGGTTAGCAGAAACTTCATCGCCCACCTTGACAAAGGGAGGCTCGCCAGGAGCGGGAGCTGCATAGAAGGTACCCACCATAGGCGCTTTGACGCAATGCCAAGATGCAGGACGTGTGGTGCTTTCGGTTTGCGCAGCGGGTGCAGCTTCAGTAGCAGGCGCAACCTGTGCAGTAGGTGCAGCCTCAGCAGCGGGAGCTGCGACTGCAGGAGCAGCAGAAGGAGCACCGGGCATGCGGACTGCGATACGGCAGCCTTCTTCTTCGACGACGATCTCGCCCACGCCGCTCTCTTCAGCTACGCGTACGAGCTCTCGAATTTGATTGATATCCACGTAATCCTCCTCTTTGGTCTGGCTTGACTCCTCTTCCAGGAGGAAATCAACCTTTTCAGATGTGCGATGTTTGCTCAAATACGTACGAGCTTCGTTCGGGAACAAAGCGTACATGAGAACGTCTTCTTCAGATTTTGCGAGATCGCCGATCTCTTCTTCGAGCTCAGCGAACGTAGTGGTAACGAGCGAACCTGGAGCTATATCTGGGTCGAGCACCTGAGAATCTCCCACCACCTTAGCAACGATCTCTTGATCCATAGGACCAGGGGCCTTGCCATAATAGCCGCAAATATAGTCTTTCATTTCCTTAGAAACGACACTCCAGCGTTTACCAGTAAGAACATTGAACACAGCCTGCGTGCCAACGATCTGTGACATCGGTGTAACGAGTGGTGGATAACCGACTTCAGCACGAACGCGCGGAATCTCTTCCATGACCTCATCCAAGCGATCAAGCGCATTTTGGATCTCGAGCTGACTGACGAGATTTGACATCATGCCGCCAGGGACCTGATGCGAATAGACCTTCATATGCGTCAGAGATGAAACGCCACGCTTGTAGTGACCGCGCTTGCGCACTTCTTCCCAGTATTCAGAAATCTCGAAGAGCAGACCCAGATCAAGACCCGTGTCGTAGCGACTCTCTTCAAGAGCGGCTACGATCATCTCGACCGCAGGGTGAGAATTACCAAACGCAAGCGGCGCACTTGCTGTATCAGCGATAGCAGCGCCTGCTTCAGCGGATTTGATGATATTTGCCGGTGCCATACCACCAACGTAATGGCAATGAACATGAACTGGTAGGCCAATCTCGGCATTAAAAGCCTTCACGATTCGCTCAGTGCGATAGGGCGTAAGCATGCCCGCCATATCCTTGATAGCGATAGAATCTGCACCCAGATCTTTCAACTGCTGACCATATTCCAAGAAGCTGTCAAGCGTGTGAACAGGAGATACCGTATAAGAAATAGCTCCTTCGAAGTGTCCGCCACATTCTTTGATTGCTTCTGCATTATCGACCACATTTCGAATGTCATTCAGCGCATCGAATACGCGGAAAACATCGATGCCATTACGGTGCGCAGCTTCGATGAAGCGGAAGCAGACTTCACGTGAATAATGCTTGTAACCAACCAAGTTCTGACCACGTGAAAGCATGGAAAGACGAGTGTTGGGCGTTTTCGACTTGATGAGCCTTAAACGATCCCATGGATTTTCGTCGAGGAATCGCAAACAGGTATCGAATGTCGCTCCACCCCATGCCTCGATGGCCCAGTATCCAACGCGATCCATCTTGGGCAAAATGGGCAGCATGTCGCCGATAGACATACGCGTTGCCCAGAGGCTCTGCTGTCCGTCGCGAATCGTAGTGTCCATAAGTTGAAGTTTTGCCAAAGTGACTCGCACCTCCTTGTCAAAGTACACCCGTACATGAGTGGCTTGATGATGAACGATTATTATACGACACGAGGCGCCTATCGCGCCTCGCAAAAGTCGGTATTTTAGGTCAGAGTGACGCTAAAGATCAGACGCGGGTGACATAACGACCATCGCGCGTGTCGATACGCAGGATATCGCCATTGTCGATGAACATAGGAACTTGGATGGTCGCACCAGTTTCCAGTGTTGCTGGCTTCGTACCACCCTGCACAGTATCGCCCTTGAAACCAGGTTCGGTATCGGTAACTTCAAGCTCGACGAACATCTGAGGCTCAAGGCCGATCAGCTCATCGCCCGCATAGAGTAGCGTGACCTCATCGTTTTCTTTGAGCCACTGTTCGGTCTCGCCAACGATATCAGCTGCAAGCGCGATCTGATCATAGGTATTGGGATCCATGAAATGGAAGTCTGCACCGTCGTTGTAGAGATACTGCATGACCTTCTTTTCAAGACGAAGCGAATCGAACTTCGTGCCCGAGTTGAACGTATAGTCGACCACACGACCCGAACGAATGTCGCGCAATTTAGTACGAACAAACGCACCGCCCTTACCAGGCTTGACATGCTGGAACTCGATAATGACCCAAAGCTTGTCCTTGTATTCGATACACATTCCATTACGGAAGTCTGCTGTAGAGATTGCCACCAGTATTCCTCGTTTCTTGACTCGTTATTCAGCGTGATAGTGGGTCTATTATAACCATCTCATGCGTACTTTGGGTAATAACCTCGAAGCCAGTTTCGGTAACGACACCGAAATCTTCAAGTCTCATACCGAATTCTCCTGGCAGATAGATACCTGGTTCTACTGTGAGCACTGCACCTGCAGGCAGCGGGTCGCTATTGCCCAAAGATAGCGTCGGTCTTTCATGAATGAACAGCCCTAAACTATGACCAAGACCGTGCCCCATCTTCTTTGCAAATCCACCCTGGGCAAGGATTTCTTCAGCAAGCGCATGGATCTCTGCGCCTGTCTTGCCAGCACAGATCGCCTCTTCGCAGCGTTTGTTTGCCATACACATCGTATCCCATGCACGACGCATTGTCTCAGTCGGTTCTCCGATGAATACCGTGCGCGTCATATCCGAACAATAGCCGCCAAACCGCGCTCCGAAGTCCATGACCACCGCATCTCCCGCTTCAATAGCTCGATCGCTCGGAATAGCATGAGGGCTCGCAGCATGTTCGCCTGCTGCAACGATGGTCGCGAATGCGAGACCGGTCGCACCTTGCTCAAGCATGAACGCATCGAGAGCACGCTGAACCTGGACTTCGGTCATACCTACTTTGATGAAGTTGACAATATACTCAAAGCTTGCATCGGTGATGCGTTGCGCCTCTCGCATGAGTGCAATCTCAAGATCGTCCTTCACGCTGCGCAATCCTTCGATAAGGTCAGTAGTTCGAATGAGTACGATCGGGCTTTCCATATCAGCGAGCAAATCTTCAAGCACGCCGAATTCACGCAGCGTCATCGTATCCTCAATACCTATACGAAAGGAAGGTTCGATCAGTGAAGATAGCCATTTTTCATGCCCTCCAGGCTCGATCGAGATCTCTATTTCGCTTCTCACCGCCGCTTCTTCAAGTGCTTGAACATAACGTGAATCCGAGTGGAGGCACGCCCTGTCTTGCGTAATGAAAAGAGCATGAGCCGGCTCGTCGTCGAATACCCCATCGAAAGCACTCGCCCAAGTGATATTGGTCAAATCACGCAGATAGATCGCGTCAAGATCTTGCTCTGCGAGCAGCTCACGGATGCGCGCCAAACGCGCATGAGAAGCTTCGAGACGGGCGTGTTCGAGTTCAGGACCAGTCAGCATGAGAGTGCTCTTAACTCCTAATCGAGGCTCTGTTGCCAAGCAACGAGATGGTCGAGTACGAAGTCAGGATCGAGCGTAGTTACTTCCCACTCCCCTACATCGCGTGGCAGTACGAAACGAAGCGTGTTCGAACGAACCTTCTTATCAGAGAACATCAGCTCGAGCAAACGATCCGGATCGGCATGGAAATCGAGCGCTGGAAGCCCAAGCGTGTCGAGTAATTCATCCTGCGATCGCACAAGATCGATAGAGGTTCCTAGATGAGCCGCCGCAAGACGTGCTGCAAAACGCATGCCTTCTGCAACAGCTGCGCCATGAGAAAAATGCCCATAACCTGCACAGGTCTCGATCGCATGAGCAAGTGTATGTCCATAATTGAGGCACTCACGCACGCCTTTGGTCTCTTGTTCATCAGCAGCAACGACTTGAGCTTTGAAAACGATGCTGCGTACCACCGCTTCTTGCGTGACATGCATATCTCGATCAGCTAATTCCTGCGCATGCGCACAGAGCCAGAAGAAGAAATCATCTGAATCGATGAGAGCAGATTTAGCGATCTCGGCACAACCACATGCCCATTCACGTTCAGGCAAGGTTACAAGCGTGTCAATATCGGCACATACGAAGAGTGGTTGAGCAAAAGTCCCGACCAAATTCTTCCCTGCATCAAGATTGATGGCCGTCTTTCCTCCTACAGAGGAATCCACCATCGAAAGAAGCGTGGTGGGCACCTGAACGATCGGGAGGCCTCTCATGAAAGTCGAGCCGGTAAAACCTGCCAGATCGCCAACGACCCCTCCACCAAGCGCTACCACAAGCGAATCGCGATTGAGCTTGCATTCCGCCATCGCATTCCATATCTCAGCAGCACAGGCGATCGATTTCGCCTCTTCTCCTGAGGCAACGGTGATGACCGAACAATGATAATCAGCTGCTTCAAGCGAAGAGCGCAAGGGATCAAGGTAGCGCGAAGCGACCTCGCTATCGGTGATGATGAGTGCTTGCGGATTCGTATCCAGAGCGCGAAGTGCAGTACCGAGCTTAGCAATAGCTCCAGGTGCAACGCGCACCTCATAGGGCGCATGTCCTACTATATCAACGACAACCTTGCTCATTATCGTTCTTCTTCGACCATGACACCAATAGCGAGCAGATGATCAGCGATCTCTTTGGCAATATCAGTGACCGCTCGGCCTTCTGTATCGATGGAATAATGCGCAGCGGCTTCATATTGCGGGATACGCTCGATGATGGTCTTACGAGCAGTATCAAGGTTCTTAAACATAGGACGTGAGTCAGTATTCGGAATACGACGCGCAGCTTCATCAGCCGTGACCTGCAAATAGACCACATACCCATTTTCACGCATGATTTCGGCGTTCTCTGCTCGCTTGGTGACTACACCACCACCGCAACCAATCAAACGCGGTGAGCGTGCAGCAAGATCGCGCAGCACGTCAGTCTCGATATCGCGAAATACCTCTTCCCCATCTTCGGCGAAGATATCGGCGATGATGCGATCTTCGCGTAGCTCCAAATATTCATCCGCATCGATTGATGCGAGTCCATATTGAACTGCGAGCTGCTGGGAAACGCTCGTCTTACCTGCCCCCATAAAACCGATGAAGAATACTGGCTTGGTAAGGCTGTAGCCTCCTGCATGCATGGTTTGGTCTGTCATCTGCCCCTCCTTGTTGCTGGTCTATCGTGACATGGTCTTGATTCGTTTTTTGAAAGATTCGATGTTGGCTTTGATATCGGTCATGTTGTCAGAGCCGAACTTGTCGAGATATGCTTGAGCAAGAACAAACGCAACCTCCGCCTCTGCCACCACCGCAGCGGCGGGCACTGCGCATACATCACTTCGTTCTGTGGATGCCTTATCGACTTCAAGCGTATCGATGTTTATAGTATTAAGCGGATCGAGTTGGGTTGGTATGGGCTTCATTGCTGCTGTTATGATGAGCGGCATGCCTGTGGTCATGCCACCTTCAAGACCTCCCGCACGATTAGTCGAGCGCATGAATCCCTTTTTCTGATCAAGGTAGATCTCATCATGCGCTTCACGACCAAGCAAATCAGCATTCTTAAAGCCAATCCCGAATTCAACACCTTTGATCGCAGGAATGGAAAAGATCGCAGCACCAAGCTTAGAGCTTAAGCGATCATGCGCCTCTTCGAATCCACCGAGGGCGGGCAGCAGCCCATTTACGACCACACGGAAGGTGCCACCCAGGCTCTGCCCGAGCTCCTTGGCCTCGTCGATGCGCGCTTTCATGGCCTCCGTAGCCGCTTCGTCAGGGCAACGCAACTCACTCATCTCGATAGCGAGCGGGCGATAGTCTGCTGCATCGCGCATAGGGTCTTCTTCATCCATGCCAACGCCGCCGATCGATACTACATAAGAATAGAGCTCTACACCAACCTCTGCCAAGAATTCACGCGCAATGCCAGATGCAGCCACGCGAATCGCAGTCTCACGAGCACTCGAACGCTCAAGAATATTGCGGCAATCCGTCACGTCATTCTTCAAAACGCCAAGCAGATCAGCATGGCCAGGACGCGGCGTAACTTCGCGGACGAGATCTTTTGGCGCATCACCAAAGATCGCCATGCGATCTGTCCAGTTTACCCAGTCGTCGTTTTGGATCATGAGCGCGACCGGAGAACCGAGCGTACGTCCGAAACGAACACCCGAGAGAACCTGTACGCGATCCTTCTCGATCTTCTGCCTGCCACCTCGACCATATCCACCCTGACGACGAGCAAGGTCGGAATTGATATTCTTCTCCGAGATCGAAAGGCCGGCTGGAACGCCTGAAACGATGGCTGTTAATGTAGGACCATGGCTTTCGCCAGCAGATACGTATTCCATAACCATCCTTATTGGAACGTGCGCCAAGACATGGGCGCAAAAATCAGAAGTTTTCCTAGACCTATTCTAGTGTTTCACACGATCCAGTCTAGCAAAAACTCCAATATGAACGAAGGTAATTAATGCAGCGTTAATCCTGCCGGACATCAGGCGCGCTCATCTCTTCAGAGACCGCGCAGATGCCTGGATCAGAAAGCGGATCTGCCTGTGGGATTTTCTCGCGCAAAAGACTCCGTTCAATACGACGCATCACCATAGTATGCTTGAGATCGACATCCACAAGCGGGCGAACAAGAAATGCCTTCATGCCCACCACGTGAGCTCCAACGATATCGGTGAACAGCTGATCGCCTACCATAACACTCGACACAGACGTTGCGCCGAGCATCTTCATCGCGCGCCTAAATCCGAAAGGTAACGGTTTCATCGCCTTTGCGACGACCGGAAGATCGAGCTGGCACGCAAGATCATAGATATCATCATGAAAGTTGTTACTGAGCAGACAAAGAGATATCCCCTTCTCGCGCGCCTTTGCAAGCCAAACGCGCACTGCGCGAGGCACTTCATCGTTATCACGTCGACGGATAGTGTTGTCTACATCAAGAAAGACATGCGTCAGGCCTAAGCGCGCAAGATCCCAGTCTACATCAATGCGAGTAAGAGAGGAGAAGTATCTATCTGGCTCGAAAAGACCCATGCACGCATCCCTTCGGGATCGAATCCCTTACCCGTTGATGGCAGCCTGATGCTCTTCGTAGGTCTTGCTAAAGAAGTAGTCCAAACCACCTTGACCATTATCTTTGAAATAGAAATAGAAATAATCGGTGGTTTCGGGATGACACGCTGCTTCGAGCGAATCCATGCCTGGCGAGCAGATAGGACCAGGAGGCAAGCCGATGTTGAGATAGGTATTGAACGGGCCTTCGATCTTCAGATCATCTGGCGTAGGATCCCCTCCGATAGCATACGCAGTGGTCGCATCCGATTGGAGCGCCATGTCGATCGCGAGACGATTATAGAAGACCGATGCTACCTTAGCCTTGTTATCGTGAGCCGCTTCACGCTCGATGATAGAGGCAAGGATGAGCGTCTCATAATCACTCAACCCTTGTTCATGCGGATAGGAATAATCGAGTTCTTTCACTTCGATCTGATATTGGGAAAGCATCTGGGCGATAACGTCATCAGCACTACTTCCCGCGATGATCTCATAGGTCTTCGGGAAGAGAAAACCCTCAAGGGAGTTATTGTAGGCATCTTTCACAAAGGGGAAGCGATCTTGAAACCGAGATGCATCACGTGCTGCAGCCAGGAAATCTGCTTCACTGATCGAACCGCCATAGGCCTCAGATACCGCCTTTGCCGTACGTTCAATGGTATACCCTTCGGGGATCACAAAACTGTTGTCAGCGGCATTCGGACCAGAGTTCAGGTGCTCGACGATCTCTGAAAGCGGTGTGCCACCCGAAAAGATATAAATACCCGACTTAAGCGAAGAAGCATATCCGCGTTTTGAGACTTCATCACTAAAGGCCTTTTTATTCTCTATGATGCCCGCATCATAGAGAATCTCTGCAATCTGCGGCGTCGTCGATCCATCAGGGATTTCGATACGAACCTCTTCCCCATCCGGCAACATGTTCGGGTTCTTATCGCAAGAGCCCATGCAATTCACCATTACGAAAACGAGCGCGATGATAGCAAGAATAGCAACCCCGATACCAATATAGAGTGGCGTCTTAGGACGTTTAGGTTTGATGAGCGAGGTGTCGTATTTGCTGAATTCTCGCTCGCCACGTGCATGCGCAGCACGAGCAGCATGATTGGATTTACTTGAATACGTGACCTTACGATTGAACACGATGAACCTTTCGTTCTACGATCATTGACGCGCGTCGAGCCACGCTTGAAGAAAGATCGCCGCAGCGACGCTATCAACTTTACCACGCATAGCTTTTTCGTTCATTCCCGCTTCGCGCAACGAGCGTTTAGCCTCGGTGGAGCTCAAGCGCTCATCGCAAAATTCCAACGGCAAATCAAGCATGGAAGCGATAGCGCGTGCTTGCTCTTGGATTCGCATCGCTTGGGGGCCCTGTTCACCACCAAGTGTGAGCGGCAGCCCAGAAAGAAGAAGCTCGGGCTCCCAATCTTCAATGATCCGCCTAAAAGAACGAGCGTTTGCAAGCACCTCAGAGGAAGGAAGCACACAGACAGGAGATGCAACGCGCATTGCAGGATCGCTGATAGCAATACCACAACGCACTTCGCCAATATCAAGAGCCATTACCCTCATGCTCGAAAATGGACTCGCCTAAGCTTTAAGCAATGCCTAATTCGCTGCGAGCTTTATCGAGTGCTGCAGGAATACCAGAAATGTCTTTGCCACCAGCTTGAGCCATGGAAGGCTTACCTCCACCGCCACCTGAAACAAGCGGCGCGATGCTTTTAATGATGCTACCCGCATCAAAGCCTGCGCTCACTGCTTCATCGGTACCTGCAGCCAACAAGATCGGACGATCATCCTTCACGCCAATAAGTACTGCAGCACCCGGAGCGGACATTCGCGAACGCACAACATCCCAAAGATTACGCATCATGCCTGGATCGCGAACATCGACTTGTGCAATGATGACTGGATATCCAGCTGGCGTGTTGAGCGCGCATTCAACAAGTGACGTAACATCATTATCAGCAGCGGCATTCTGGGAGCGCTTAAAGCGTGTTTGCAATTCCTTGTATGCTGCAAGATTGGAAGCGGCGCGTTCTGCAGCATCGAAAATCGGCACGGAAAGAACCTGGGCCGTTTTGCGCAACTCAGCTTCGATACCATTGAGGTAATCAAGTGCGCCATAGCTCGTAACTGCCTCGATTCGACGCAAGCTCGCACCAACACTACCCTCGCTCGTGATCTTTACCAACCCGATCTCGGCCGTATTGTTCACGTGGCAACCGCCGCACAATTCACGAGAGAACTGATCGACCTCGACCACGCGTACTGTTTCACCATATTTCTCACCAAAGAGCGCTGTAACACCTGAATTACGAGCTTCATCGAGCGTGGTCTCATAACGTGTGGTTGGAATAGCTTGCATGATATAAGAGTTTGCAAGCGATTCAACCTCTGAGATCTGCTCAGGAGTGAGCGCCTCAAAGTGCGTGAAGTCAAAACGCAGGCGATCGGGGCCAACATAACTGCCTGCCTGCTTAACATGAGCACCCAAAACTTCACGAAGCGCTGCATGGAGAATATGCGTGCACGTATGATTCCGTGCAATAGATGCACGACGTTTTGCATCAACCGCTGCTGTGATGTTCTGTCCAACCTTGAACGAACCTGTTGCGACTTTCACCTTATGAACGCTCAAGCCTGCTTCAGGAGTTTTCGTATCGAGGACTTGAGCAGAGCTTGTAGCATCGAAGATCACACCAGTATCTCCGACTTCGCCGCCCATTTCAGCATAAAAAGGCGTGGTGTTGAGGATGATATCGCCTTCAACGCCCTGTTCAAGCTCTTCGACTAACTGGCCATCTTGCACAAGAGCCTCGATAGTCGCAGACGATTCAAGTTGATCATAGCCAACGAACATGGTGGGGCCAACTTTTGCGAGCACTTCAGCATAGATACCACCAAATGTTGACCACGCCGCATCCGCATCATCCACGTTTGCAGCACGTGCACGGGCACGTTGCTCCTCCATAGCACGAGCAAAGCCTTCTTGATCGACCTTTATACCACGATCAGCGCAGATCTCTTGCGTGACTTCGATCGGAAAACCATAGGTGTCATGCAAGACGAAAGCTCTATCACCTGGAAGTATGGCGCCCTCAAGATCGTCAAGGGTCTCTTCCAGATAAGCCTGACCTTGCTTGAGGGTCTCACCAAACCTCTCTTCTTCCGAAAGGACGATGCGCTCGATGAGTGCTTTGTTCTCGACGATCTCTGGATAGACCGAACCCATTAATTCAATGATCTTTTCAATGTAATGTCCAAGGAACGCACCCTCGATGCCGATCGAATGCGCCTTCATGACCGCACGGCGCAACAAACGTCGCAACACATATCCGCGACCCTCATTCGATGGAAGGATGCCATCGGCGATCATGAAAGTGACCGCGCGACTATGATCAGCGATGATGCGCAGAGCAAGATCAGTCGAGGGATCCTGCTTGTAGGTGGTATGCGAAAGATCCTCGCCTACCGCGATTAGATCGCGCAACACATCGGTATCGTAATTATTGTCCACACCCTGCATGATCGCCGCGATACGCTCGAGACCCATGCCTGTGTCAATATTCTTCTTCGGGAGCGCAACAAGCGTGCCATCCTCTTGAGCATCGTACTGTGTGAATACGCAGTTCCAGTATTCAAGGAAGCGATCGCAGTCGCAACCAGGCGCACAATCAGGAGAACCACAACCCACTTCAGGACCCTGATCATAATAGAGCTCTGAGCAAGGACCACATGGACCCGTAGGGCCAGCTCGCCAGAAATTATCATCTTCGCCAAGCTTAGAGATATGGCTTTGATCGACACCGAGCGCCTTCCATATCTCGATGGTCTCATCATCGTCCTCGAAGACCGTGAAATACAGTCGTTCCATAGGAAGACCAAGTACCTCAGTTGAGAATTCAAGCGCCCATTTACACATCTCTTCTTTGAAGTATTCACCAAAAGAGAAATTTCCGAGCATCTCAAAGAAGCTCAAATGTCTACCCGTCGTACCAATGATATCGATATCGTTGGTACGAACGCACTTCTGCACCGTTGTAGTGCCGATATAGGGTGCTTCGAGCTGCTTTTGCTGTAAGAAGTATGGTTTGAACTGCACCATACCTGCAGCCGTGAGTAAAAGCGACGGGTCGTCAGGAATAAGCGAAGAAGAAGGCATGCGCTTGCATCCCTTCTCCTCAAAGAATTTCAAGTACTTTTCGCGGATCTCCGCCGTGGTCATGTATTCCATGTACAAACTTTCTATCGAGCTTGGTCGCAACGTCATTCGATTCTATGCATCATACCAACAATGCACAGAAGAATGAAGCTATTTGTCCATGTGATCGGGAGTGATCTTGGGCATTTCACCCGTCGCATCGGCAAGTGGGTTCACTTCACCTCGAGTCTCGCCTTTAAAGAAGATGCCTTCAGGTGCAAGAATCGCACGACCTGTCTTCTTTTCGAAATAGTACACAAAGATCGACTTAGCCGCTGCAGCAAGCGGAATCGAGAGCAACATGCCAATGAAGCTGCCGATAAACCCACTCATTGCAAAACCGATCGCAGAACCGACCATCAATGCAAGGATGACAAGAGCAGGATGGATGTCGACTGAATTGGACATGAGCTTTGGAGAGATAAAGGTATAGACGACTTGCTGGACAATGATCGTAAAGACAAGCGCGATAAGAGCAACGAGCGGACTTACGAAGATACCAACAACAACAACGAGCGCTGCCGCGATCCAAGGACCGATAACAGGAATGATATTCAAGATGCCCACGATAAGCGCAAGAGCCGCTGCACTTGGTAGATCCATGATCGTAAAGCCGATACCACAACAAAGAGCAATGATACCGCACTGAATGATCGTCGCTTTGATATAGCCGCCCATCACACGTGTGAGCGTAAGCTCGAACATCATCAAATCCTCGCCATAGCGAGATCCAAGCAAACGGGATACCTCATTGCCGATCGCGGGCAACTCGAGCAAGATCCAGAACGCAACAACAAGCGCGAAACCGATAACGAGTAACGTATTGGCGACACCTGATCCAAAAGCAGCAACACCTTGCGCGCTTTGAGAAGCGAGCGAAGAGGCCCAACTTGAAAGCGAAGCGAAAGCGCTATTGAGATATTCCTGGATGGTTGCATCTTGGAAGAGCTCAGCATACTGACTGTAGAGATGGTTGCTCCAATCGCGCACCTGATTGACATAAGCAGGAATACTCTGCACAAGCGAATCGAACTGCGTGCCCACACCAAAGAGCGGAGAGAACGCCAAGATGATACACCCTGCCAACACCAAGAGCATAACAAGATACGCGATGAGTGTACCAAAGATACGTTTTACACCGCGCTTTTCAAGTCCATCGACGATGCCGCGCAGACAAAAAACGATGACCATCGACCACAAGATAATGCCGACAGGAATGGAAAGGACATTAAGGACGATGCCTGTATAGTAGACGATGATGCCGAGCAAAACGACGAGCGCGGCAATGAAGAACCATCGCCCCGCTTTCATCGTCTTAGTCGCTATTTCGCGATACTCCGTATCTTCGGATAATGAATCGCGATCCGAAGGATCGACATGCTTCATGCTTGCAATTCCTTGAACTCGATTACTTCACACCTGCAGAATCAGCGTTCGCCTTGATATACATCGCTTCCTTCAAATTGGCAGCGGTGCTGTTCGTTTGAGCCATCGCCTCGTCACGAAGCGTGCGTGCCGCTTCACGGTCAGCCTTGCGCTCGATGTTGTCCTGCTGCATAGCTGCAACCTTATCGCCAACAGCTTCAAGTCCGCTGTCGACATTGTTGAGCACAACGCCAGCAGTTCCCTCCGCAGTATCCTTCACAGGATTGATACGCTCACGAATAGCAGCAGTAGCCTTGGCAATGAGGCTCAGTGGTGCCTGGGTGACCTTATCAACAGAGCTGGTCGCCTTTGCGACATTACCCGTGATGTTATTCACGTCTTCCATGATCTGATCAACACGCATGATCTCGAGATTGGCTGCATCGATGGTGAGCGTAATGCGATCCATCATCGGCTCGACGCGTCCAACAATAGGCTTTGCTGTTGTCATCATATCCTTTGCATCGTCGAGTAACGGATTGACCTTCTCGAAGACGCAATTACGGATGATCTTGACCAGGATATACAGAAAATACGCGAGCGCAACGAGTGCGAGCGCACCTGCCAAACAGAGGATAAAAAGTCCGATAGGAACCAGATTCTCCATAACGACACCCTTCCTTCCAAACCAAATTTCCTCGATTATACCCTTTTATAGGTCCGAGAAGTCTTTCGCAGAGTAATCAATACGGTAACGTTCCCAGCCACGATCACTCGGCTCATAGAAGCAACCGCGCTCAAGACCATCAGGTAAATACTGTTGCTCGATACGCCCGCCAGGGTAATTGTGAGGATACAGATAAGGACCATATTCGTTGCTGCCGGGTCGATGGCGATCGCGTAGATGATTAGGTACCGCACGTGCTGGACCCTTTTTCACCTCAGAGAGAGCCTTGAAATAGGCCTGGGAGGAAGCGTTTGATTTCGGAGCGAGTGCCATATAGATCGCAGCCTGTGCAAGATTGATGCCGCATTCAGGGTAGCCGATCACCTCTGCAGCCTTGAATGCCGCTTCTGCCACCAGGATTGCTTGAGGATCAGCATTGCCGATATCTTCTGAAGCAAGGATGAATATACGCCTCGCAATAAACTTCGGATCTTCTCCCCCATCAACCATACGCGCGAGCCAGTAAAGCGCCGCATCCGGATCTGATCCCCGCATCGATTTAATGAAAGCTGAGATGATGTCATAGTGCATATCGCGATCTTTGTCATAAGGCAGATTATGATGAGGCATCGCGACAGAGACCATCTCTCGAGTAATAAGCGTCGATTCCTGCGCTGTTGCCACATCAGCTGCAAGCGAAAGCGTAGTGAGTGCCGCGCGCGCATCGCCAGCAGAAAGTGCAAGGATTGCCTCAGTTGCCGCATCGTCAAGCTCGTAGCCACCCGCAAGCCCACGATCGTCTGCAACAGCACGAGAGAGGATCTCGCGGATGTTGTCATCTGAGAGGCTATGAAGCTCGATCAAACGAGAACGCGAGATGAGTGCAGAGTTCACTTCAAAGAAAGGATTTTCCGTGGTCGCTCCGATCAGCACCACGATGCCATCCTCGACCGCATGAAGCAACGCATCTTGCTGAGCGCGGTTGAAACGATGAATCTCATCGATAAAAAGGATGGTGCGAAGATTGCGATGGATAAGACGCTTGTCTGCTTCTGCGATGACTTTACGCAAGTCTGAGACCGTACCTCCGATAGCAGAGACCTCGACGAAAGTGGCGTTCGTACTTCGAGCGATGACACGTGCAAGCGAGGTCTTTCCTGTTCCCGCAGGACCATACAGAATAATGGAAGAAAGCGTGTCGTTTTCTATAGCACCACGCAACCAGGTACCTTCACCAAGCGCGTCAGATTGCCCCACTACTTCATCGAGCGTACGAGGGCGCATGCGCACTGCAAGCGGTGCGTGCTCGAGGCGCGCTTCATCTTCCATATCTGAAAAGAGCGTATCCATCATCTACCCCTTCGTTGCGCGGTATGCCGCCATGACCGCTTCTTCGAGCGCATCTCGGTCGCTCTGAACGAACGTATATGGTACCACCTGCGGTTGTGCAGGATCGTTCGAACAAGTGAGCTCAACACGAATGAAATACGCCTCGACTTCTTCGAATCCAGCCGCAATGAGCGCAAGCGAATAGCATTGCGCCTGAAGCAGGTGTTTTTCATAGAGCCGAGCATCCGATTCTTGCTCATTGCCTCCCGTCTTGTAATCAACGAGAAGTGCGCGCTTCACGGGATCATCCGGATCGAAAGCGAGCCCGTCGATCTCTCCTTCAAGGAAGATATGCTCACCTCCTTGTTCGATCTCGAGCATGAAGGGAATCTCGGCGCGTACCTGTGCACCTGTCATGAAACGAGCATAGAGATTGCTCGAGAACCAACGCTCAAGTGCAGTGCGCAAGCGTTGTACCTGCTCCGAAGAAAGATCGCATGAGGCTGCTTGAACTTCAAGTGCTTCGGCAAATGATCCAGTAGAAGCCTCAACAAGAAAGCGTGATTCTATCGCGCGCTGGGCAAGCCGGTGGAATGCAGTTCCAAGTGCCGTCGCACTTTCATCTCTAAGTAGCATTGAGCAATCCTCAACAAACAGCTCTCCATCAGCGCAAGACTGTTCGCACTCAGATACTTCATCATGCTCGACCAAAACCTCTTCTCCGTGCTCTGACGAGATCGAAGTATAAGACACGACGTCGGATCGCAGCGAACTTACACCCATCGCGCACGCACGCATATCCTCAGCGGGTGTTATCGCAAACTGGCGCTCTCCTGTTTCAGACTCTTCTTGCGCCTCGATCGCATCGAGCAACACCTCATGATGCACAATAGCTGGCTGGATGCCACCGAAGTCAAACGTATAAGTCTTCGGGTCAGGAGTCTTGTCCCAACTCAACACCTCATAAAGCAAGCCGAATATGCCCTTATTCTTGTAAGCGAATTCCTTATCACCCATAAATCCTAGACAAAGATACAGCGACTTCACTGCGCGCGTCAGACCAACATAGAGCAGGCGCTGTGCGTCATCAAGCTCGCCACGACGAATGTGCTCATCAAGGAAATGAGAGAGTTCTGCAGCGTCCATGTCGCGAATCGCGTTTGTGCGAGAGCACGAAAGCAGCTCTTCTTCATCCTGAAAGCCCACGAGTGCTTTATAGGTACCCTCTGCCGCTTTAGAGATATCAGGATGTAACGAGAAGAGCACATTATCGCCGCATGTATCGATACGTAGAGCGCTCTGCTTTGGAAGACCGTTGCGAATCTCTGCGAGCGCCACATGATCAAACTCAAGACCTTTGCTCGCATGCATGGTCATGATGTGCACATATTCGCTCTCGGGCGTTGCAAGCACGCCGGGAGTTTGATTCGAAATTTGCAGAAATGCCGCAAAATCATCCGCAATCTGATAGAGCGTGCGATGTTCTGCTTCCCAATCCGCTATGAATCCGAGAGCTTTGAATAGATTGGCTGCCGTTGAGAGACCGTCGGCCCCAGCCTCTTGCAAGCGATACAACCACCCTGAATCAACGAGCAATGCATGAAGCGCAGCATGAACGCTTTCTCTCTTGAGTCGCTCGCGAGCGCTCTTAAGCAAAGCAAGCGCACGCAGCAGCTCTCGCATATCCACATCGCTCAGGCAAAACTTATCAAGACAGGTGACGACCGCTTGTTCATCTTCGTTAACATACAAGTCGCACAATGCCCAAAAGCGCTGTGCGAACGAAGCGCCTTTCCGACCATCATCTGGATCAGGATACGCGTGGCCGATCGCATAGAATGCCGCATCTGACAAATTGAAGAGCGGAGATTCGAGCACCTGGTAAAGCGCTGTTGAATTCCCTTGATTGGCAAACGCTAAGAGTAACGATTCGATCAGTCGAACCTCTGTCATCTGAGCAAAGACCGAACCAGCCGTGATAATGCTCTCGAACCCCGCTTCAGCAAGCGCACGTGAGTACGTAGCCACATTCGACATGCTGCCCAGCAGAATGACCATCTTTCCTGGCGAAGCACCAGCACTGCGCAGCTGCGCGAAATGGTCCGCGATCGCAACCGCAGTTCGCTGGCGCACATCCGCCGCGGTCGTGATGCGCGAACGATTCTCGAGCACCTCCACCTGCACGCGGGGAATCTCATCGAATAGAGGATCATGCTCGCTATTGACCTTGCCTTTTGCTTGCAGTGAAAGAAACTCATCGCCAAAGAAAGCTTGTCGCGAGAAGATCGCATCTACAAACTTCAAAATGTCCCCATGACTGCGGAAGTTATCAGGCAGCGAACATGCTCGATGATTTTCGTGAGTGCTTTGCTGCTCGTTTCGATGACGGAAGAACACCTCGACATCAGCACCGCGGAAGCGATAGATGCTCTGCTGAGCATCGCCTACTGTCATCACGTTTGCACCGCGATCGCGCGAGAGATTGTTGATGATGGCCACCTGAAGCAAGTCGGTATCTTGAAATTCATCAACCATGATCAGTTTGAATTGCTGTTGATAGGCCAAACGCAAGCTCGGATGTGTCTCGAGTGCTTCACAACAGTTTCTGAGCAAGTCGGTATTGTCGAGACGATCTGCACCCTTGAGCTGCTGATATTCATAGTCGACCAGCTTCAACAATTCAAGCAAGTCACGTGAGAGTACGACCGCTGCTTCCTGCATGAAAGTCTGTGCGATCTGCGCATAGGTTTCACGATAGTTCAAGAAAAAGTCAGCATCGGGCTTATTCGCGCGATATGTCGCGGAGGTCTTCGGGAATGCGAGCAGCACCTCAAAGAATTCTTGCAAGTCAAACATATCAGAATTGAAGGCAGCAGAGCTAAGATCGACACGCTGCAAGTAGCTTTTTGCTTGTCCAAGCGCTGCTTCGAGCTCTTCAAGATAGCCTTGGTCGCGCTTGCCGAGCTTCTCCCAGCTCTTCGCAAGAGCCTGATATTCTTCTCCAAGCGATATGAGCGCGCGAAAGGACACGCCGATCTCGCTCTTCACCTGAGGAAGATACACACTCTCGAAACCATCGGGCATACTGAGTGTCTTTTCCCAAAGCGCCGTGAGGTATGCACCGATGCCCGAGCGTGGACCCTGCATGGGCGGGAACCATTCGATCAACCGCTTCAGGCGCGGCGCAGAATCTTCATCGCGCCAGCGCTCGAGCACAGCTTCGAGCGCGCAAAGCCATAATTCCTCGGATTCAGCATCTTCAACCACCTCGAAGGCAGGATCGATTCCCAACTCGAGCGCATGCTCACGCAAGATGCGTGAGCACATGCCATGAATTGTGGTGATCCAGGCATTCTCGACCGCGCGCGCCTCGTCTTCAAGCCCTTCTTCCTGCAATAACACACGGATGCGTGATTTCAGCTCTGCCGCACCCGAGCGACTAAACGTGATAGCGAGCACTTCATCCACGCTCTTGATATACGGAGCGCTATCTTCTCCGCCCAATAATGCATACGCGATACGATTCGTGAGCGTGAAGGTCTTACCACTGCCGGCACCCGCAGCGACTGAAAGCGGAGCATCGAGCGTGGTGATGATCTGTTGCTGGCCTTGCGTTGCGCGACTAAGATCCATTGATCCTCTTTTCGCAATAGAGCACCGGGCAATGATCGCACGCGTGAACATTGCGCGGGTCGGGTGCAATGTCGCCCGATTTCATTCGTTCGACCGTTGCTACAAGGTCGCTTTCAACGCAATCGAGAAACAACTCGAAGTTTCCTTCGACCACATTTGCTTTCTTGGAATACGCCGAACTTTCTGCTAACGTCTCAACGATCGATCCGGCGAGCACCTCTTTCGGCATGTTCGCACGATAGCTCAAATACACTGCCGCTTTAGGATGTAAATGAGGGTACAAACGGCGGAGTGCCTGAGCATACATGAGTGCTTGCACCTTATCGGGTGCTCCATATGGCTCGTCCTTATCAGGCATGATAAAACCAGCTTCATGGTGAAGCGTTGAGCCCTTATAATCGATAACAACAAGATCGCCCTGGTCATTCACGTCGATACGATCCACGCGACCCTGCAGGATCGCACCTGCATAGACGATCTTATCATCAGGCACGATCGCAATCTCGTGTCCACGCACGTGATAGTGTGGGAATAGGTATTGCTGGAATGAAAGACAGCAAAGCAGCTGGCGCTTCAAATGCGCTACCTCTTCGTGTTCGAGCTCACTTATAGCTACGTAACGTTCTCCGAGATCCGCATCCACTTGCGCATCCATCACACGATCGAACACCTCGCCGAACAGCTCTTGCGCCTCGTTGAGATTCTCAGGGGAAACACGATCATATCCTCGATCAGCCCATTGCTCATAGAAAGCTTGGTATACGCTGTGAGCAAATTGCCCCTTCTCGCGCGGACCGAACTGCTCGCCCACATCATCAAGATGTAACTTGCGCTCGACAAACCAACGGTAAGGACACTTACGATAAAGCTCGATTGCCGAAGGTGAGAGCACCGGGCGCTTTATGCCTTGCGCGTCACTAACATAGGTAAGCAGCTGCGCTCGTTCTGCTTCAGTAAGATTCCCAGAAATAGCAGGGGCTACCCATAAGATCGCGGTTTGATCAAGTGGCAAGATGCGTGCGGTTCGATCGAACTCATCTTCACCCCGCTCGCGCTTTTCGAGCGGATCGTTGGCGATCTTACGCTCGTTCAGAAACGACTCCAAAAAGAAAGCAGGATAGCGTTCATCGCCTGCGAGATCTTGCCGAGCATACTCGAAGACCACACGATCACGCGACACTCGCGCTGCACGTACAAACGCCCGCTCCATGTCTCCAAGAGTATCGTCTTGATAAGGCAAGCTATATCGATTCAAGAATTCTGTCAGCGTAGAGCGGTGCTCGGCGCCGCTGTAATTCATGCTATCGAGCGAAGTCATCACTACCATATCGCAGCACTCTTCAGGATACGATGATGCATCCTCAAGAGTAGTGAAATGTACGCGCTTAGCGTTATCCCTGGTCGTTTCACCAAAAGAAGCAAGTGAGGCTACCCCATCACTGTCCTGAGAGGCAAACGCGCACTCGAAGGGGACCGTGAGCGCATCGATCAGATTGAAAAACGAACCCGGTTGCTGTCCTAGCTTGCGCGCCTCGCGATAAAGACCTTTCATGCGCGTAAGAATAGCCAGTTCGCAAGCGATTTCAAAATCCTCGAGCGATAAACGATGCACAAGATCATCGAACAGGCCGAATAAGATATCAGCATCGCTGTCTTGCACGAGTGCCTCGAAGTATTCAAAGGTGCGTGAAGCGTTGCGGAGTGCATCGCCGATCTCAAGCGCAGTAAGCGTACGATCGGCCCGGATCGCCTGAAGTAGACGACTGCGCTGAACAGAAGAAAGCTGTGCATAGGGCGACTCGATGTAAGTAGCTGCTGCCTGAAACAATGCCTCAAGCGATGCATCTTGAACAGGATCACAAAGAAATGCAACCGCGTTAAATGCCCGTCCAAAGAGCGTATCAGGAAACGATCGAAGCGCCTTTACCGAAACCGCAAAACCCTGTTCAGTAAGCGCGCCCTTCATGAGCTCAAAGAGTGCCAAAGGCTCAGGTGTGCTCACAAGTGCTGTTCCGCGTTCGACGAGCTCTGCAAGAACCTCGTCGACCAGAGATGCTGCAGCAGTTTGCCCTTTAGGCTTGAGCAGTAGATACCTTCGATCTTGCGGCACTACGAACGAACACGCGTCCTTTTCTGCTCGCGTCAGCTCACGCGACTGAGCCTCTTCTATACGATAAGCCTCAGCGATGGCTTGCAGAAAATCACACAAGAACGCAGGAAGAGCTCGCCGGGTGCGCACGATCACTTCAGGAAGACGCACAACCTCAGCAAGCTGGCAAACCGCCTGCGCTGCTTCGATGAGCTGCGCCTTGGCAAGTGCATCTTCATAGGCTCGCACAAATGAGATGATCTCCTTATCGCTTGGCGTGAAAGCCTCCTGGTGAAGCTCGCAAAATTCTGGTCCCAGATACACGATGAAATCACGTAAGAAGTTCGTGAGCAGCGACACTGTTCCCGCAGAACAAACCCATGAATCCTGTTGCTCGAGCAGAGCATTCACTATCATGCTTCGTTGGGTCGCATTCACGAGTCGCTCACAACTCCCCCACACATCCCACAGCTCTTCGATCAGCGCCTCGGGCGTGGTGACTGTTATCCCAAGAGATGCATCAGCACAGGTAGAAGCCATGCGCTTGCGATAGCGTATGGCTTCATCCTGAGTCGAAAATAATATGATGGTATCAGCTAGCAAACAAACGCTTTCTTACGGGTTGGTTTGGCTTTTTATTTTATCCCAAACCTTATATACTGTGGGTAGTCACCCTCTATAACGCGATGGACCGATGACTAATACTAGGGAGTTCTACATTGCGTGTGGAATGGGGATTCGTGTCCGTTGATACGAAAGCCAGGAAGCTCGCTGCGAACACCCACCTTCCTTAGGTGGGTTCATCCTAGGAGGGTGACTTTCTTATGCCAGGTCAGATGCTATTTTTGAACATCTGTTCGACGAATTAGGGACGAATTAGGGACGAATCGTCTAAGCCAGGGTCGCGATGCACCCACCCACGGGTCGCGTTTAATCTCCATAATGCAAACACAAAAAAAGAGGGGCACCCTTCGGGGTGCCCCTACTCCGCATTTACTCCGCATTTACTCCGCAACTACTTCATCGCGCCGCTATTATCGAATGTGTAACTCTTGCCATCGATGGTCATGGTCTCGTTGCATGCCATATCGCCATTACCAGGCTTCAGGTAGTACCGACCACCTTCCCAATCGAGCCAGCCTTCACGCATAGCGCACTCGGTGCCCTCACTAGCCTTGTTGCAGTAGTACCATTTGCCATTCGTCTTGATCCAACCGATATGCGCTGATCCTTCAGGCCATTCCGCGCCTTTATGATCTTTTTCCTTCTGCGGGTGCAGGTAGTACCACTTATTCTTGATCTTCTTCCAGCCTGTCTGCATACGGCAGTCGCTACCGAAGTAGTACCAGTAGCCGTTGATCTTACGCCACCCTGTTACGGCATATCCCCCGTCATCGAAGTAGTACCAAGCATCGAGCTTGAGCCACTTAGAACTAGGCCACGAGCCGTCAGCGTAGCGATACCACCAACCCTTATAGTTCCTGACCCACGCATCCCACGGCGTGCGAACGAATCCCATAACGTACCATGACGAACCAGCAGTGCCGTAGGCGCGAGTACGTCGCATGACAGACCCGCCATTATCGTTAGAGGTCGTAGATGTGTTGCCCTCGATGGTCTGCAACGTGGTTGAGTTGATAACCTTTTCCACGATACCGACGTGGCATGCTCGGCTACCGTTTCCGAACAGAACGATGTCGCCAGCTTTAGCGCCCTTAGAGCGATCTACCCATTGACCATTAGACTTAGCCCACGAAACTAACGATGGGCAGTAGCGGAAGCGTCCCTCGTCAGATGTGAACTTCCACGCACCGACCTCACTCATGCACCAAGTCACGAAAGCTGCACACCACGGGGAACCGTTATAGTTCTTACCGCAATGCTGCTTATAGTAATCCCAGTACTTCACTTTATTCGAGCCAGAAGGACTCTCTTTAACGCCAATCTGCGAAGCAGCTAGACTAATCAATTCATTTGCGGTTGCCATTATTGCTCCCCCTCGGTATCAGCTTCAGGCGTTTGGTTGGGAATATCGGGGTCGGTCGCCTCGTCGCTCACCATGTTGGCAAGCTCGTTTTCGACCGTATCATCCTTTACGTTTGGCGCAGGCTCTTCGTACCCCAAGGCGCGATCAGAGTCGCTAGCTCCATCTGTGGTTGGGTCTACGACGATACCAAGCGCCACCAGAACCGTGATAAGTGCCGCAACACCTGATAGTACCTGCTCTTGGCTAATCGGTAAGACAAAGCCAAGCGTCCCCGCCACTTCGTAACCAAACACTACCAGCGCGGAAATAAGCGCAGATAGAGTAAATTTGTTCTGCAATCGCAGCTTCCAGTTGATTTTCATTTTTTCGCTCCTAACTTTTGTATGACTTCATTTTTAGTACGTCCTTATAAAGGGCGGTGCGGGTTCCATTACCGCCAAGACCGTGATAGGCAGTGTACTTGCGCTCAAATTTCTTCTTGTCATCGGGCGGCGCAAAACCTTGTTCCACAAGTCGAGCATGTTCCTTGTCGAGAATGTCTCCAAGGATCTCTCGCAAGGCGAAGTTCTGCCCCTCCTGCATAGCTCGTAGGCTGTCTTCTTCTTCACGATGTGCTTCATATTCTTCGAGATGCTGCACGAGATCGCTATGCTCCCCACGAAAGCCCTTGAGCTTCTTATATGCAAAGCCGCACACGCCTATAACCGCGCCTGACGCGATAGTGGGGAGAGCCTGAAATACGACTCTGATGAATTCATCCAATGCTTTACTCCTGTATCCGGGCATAAAAAAAACACCCCGTAAGGTGCTTAGAAAGCTTATAAATCGGTGGCTAAAGAGCCTCTTTAACGGCATCACGAATGATCGTAGGGACATCCTCTAAGGTGATCTCTTCACGCCGAATGCGCCGGACGTATGCATTGATGATCGCTTGGCTAGCCATTACACACCTCCAATAGCATCTCGTAGAGGTCGGTTATTGCTCGGTCTGATTCAGCCTGCATTGAGAGGTTCTGTTCGTATAATTCACAGATCGCTGCATCTTGCTCGGCTTGAACAACGGGAGCGGCAAGAAGAAAAGCCTCCCTCTCTTCTACGCGCAGTCGTTCTTCAAGTGCTAATCTTCTTTCTGTCTCAATATCTTCTAGCTCTTCAGCGGTATAAGGCACATAGACAAGCCATCGATGCTCGGTCGCGAAGGTTAGCTCGTGTGGGTAATCATCAGGCATCTCATAGTCGGTCTCAATGATTTCCCCATCTTCATCGCTTGCTTCCCAGTGACCCTCTTCGGGTATGTCGACCACGTATTCAATGTCTTTGCCGCCATTGGGATATTCGGCGATTACAACTTCATGAGTTTGTTCTTCAACATCCACAATGTAACGGTAAACAATTGGCTTGCTGCGCTCTTCGATTCTGCCAAGCTCAATATCTGGCTCTTTGATCTCATTCATGCACTCGTCATAGATCTTCATTGCGTTCTCCTATCCAGTACGTCGCCAGGCATAAAGCGTCTGATAAGCAGGCATATTGTTGTGTGATCCTCCGCCGCCTGTGCTAGCGCAGCTGATAGTTCCCACTTTGCTCGATGAATTTGCGTTGACGTTTGCTGCACCTGCAGCAACCCATGCATATCCGTATCCTGCAAGCGTATGACTATGTGATGGCATCTCTGTCGTGGTAAGAGTGTGGGTGTTGCTACCACCCGTACCCGTCCCCGCATTAAAGTACGGGAATCTACCCGTAATTGCCGTCCAACTTCCGCCAAATAAAGATGCTGGGCTTGTTGAGTTATAGCTGATATATACAGCACCAACTGGATAGGCTTTGAGGCCAATAGCGGCATCCGATGTGACACCCGTACCACCATTAGCAACAGGGAGAGCGCCTGAACCAAGATCAAAGATACGGATCCATGAGGGCATAGCCCCCGCGACGTTCATCCCTCGCTTGTAGTGATACCCTTCAGTAAGCCACCAGAACTCTTGAGCGACGATACTGCCGTTGATTCCGTTGTTTGACACAATGTTAATTAGAAACCCATATTGGGCAGGTTGCCCGTTAAGCATGCCCGTCTGACTAAAATAGGCAACGCCGTTGCCCTGCGCCGCCCAAAAATCGCGGGTGTCATTTGCTGCTCCACCTGTAATATTGGCTCCAAGGCTCGACATATGACCAAAGACTTCGCCGCGCTTGGCAAACTCTACGCTGTCGACAAAACGCGCAGGCATGGCGCACTCAAAACCCTCTTTGGTTGACGCGCAGCCAACAGCCATACCGCGCCCACCTGTCAAAAAGTCTAGCGTGAAAAACGCCATTTCGAGGATGGCCGTTTTTTCGAGCGGCTTGTGCTTATCTGACACCGCAGCAACAAATTCGTATTCGAAGTCGGTAGAGAATACATCGCTTGTAATGACATACTCTTGACCAGAAACCACCTCACCACAATCGATGTAAGCTTCAAGTCCTGCTTGGCGATATTTAACCGTACATGAGTTATCTCCGGTATCTCCAGAGCCGCTCTCCCATACCACGACGAACTTTACTGATGTACCCTCCGCATCAGGAGAGCCGTTAGAATCAACGCGCGATACGACAAATGAACGTAAGGCAGGCGGCGAATACGCTGTAACGTTAAACGTCGCAGTCTTTGTTGCGGAAAGCCCACGAGAATCTTTCACGGTAGCAGATACCGATATGGCCCCACTGGATGTTGGGGTAATAGCCAGAGATGTGTCGGCTGAAGATCTACCGTCTGCATTGATGGATCGCGATGCTACCGAGGCCCCATATTTGAGCGATTCTCCACTAATTGAAATGCTCACAGGCGTTACGCCCTGGATCGCATCAGAAGAAGGAGAGATATCCAGGGCGAATGTTGGTGCTAACGATTGATCTGCTACAGCGTAAACCGTCGCGTTAGCGGTTGTGCCTATGCCAGACGTGGTGATCGCAACCGCCTCAACCCGGAAAGTGATCGTATTTTTGTTTGGTACTTCTGCCCACGAGGATAGCGGGATTGAAAAACTCGTACTTGTCTCGGACAAGCCGATCTGCAGCGTCATCTTATGCCTATCAACTCCAGGGCCAGCCACTTCTGGCGACAGATAGATATCAGGTGAATAGATGCTCAGTGCAATGGCTATAGCATCTGGCCTGTTCGATGCCTTTGTAAAAGAGATCTGTTTACCAAGCTCTATTAGGTCGGGAAAGTCAACATTCGCCCAGATATCACCAGATGATACGCTTAACCTAGTCATCTATTCTCTCCCTCCTCCACTTAAACGAGATGTTGCCGTTTTCGCGCTGCTTCCATCGCCAGTCGTTAACCGCGAGCTCATCGGTTGTCTTGACGCGCGTGATGCGCATCACATCATCCTCAATCGCCGCGACCTCCTGGGCATTCTGGATAAATGCGATCTTGTCACTCGCGATATTCAGATACGCGTCTGCATTACTTACATCTCCAAGCCTAATACCGCCGCTTGTCATGGTGATATAGGAGTCGCGGTCGTCTGATTCGCTTGAAAATAGAAGTCTTAGTCCCTCAGCTAAAAGTTCGAATTCAGTCTTGGAGGTGTAATTGGACTTGATACCAGCGATGATCTTCATGACGTTATCGTGGGTCGCTTGCGCAAGGTCTAATGCATTCAGCGCGTCTGTAACTGCTTGAGCTGCTTCAGCTATTTGCTCCTCAGTAGCATCTTTGCTTGTGATGAGGTCGTTATAGCTCGCTTGCGCATCAGCATATGCCTCTCTCGCCGCATCAAGACGCACATTAGCTACAGCCAACTCTTCGTTTGCTTGCTGAAGCTTTGCCTGAGCATCTTCACTTAGCTGCAGAGCCGTGTCAGAGCTTGCAATCATTTGAATCTTCTCAGCTGTTTGCGAAATGCTTGTCTCAAGTTCTTTCTGCACCGCAGCAAGATCGTTCTCTGATGCGAAACTCGCCGTCATCGTGTTGATCTTCTTCTCAAGTCCAGCAATGAATGTCTCTTCTTCACCCTTGATCTCTTCAAGAGCACCTAGCACAGGAGTTACCGCCTCAGCGGCATCCTGTGCCGCCTTTTGCGCCGATGAAGCAAGAGCCTTAGTAGCTGCTGCCGATTTGAACGCATTTGCCGCAAGAGTATCAGCTGATAGAGCTGCCTTTTGAGCAACTATTACACGTTCGAGTGCGCTAGAAGCGACCGTGTTATCGGTTGCAGGAGCAGTATAATTCCCCTCGATCGAGGCGCGAGAGTTTTTTACAATAACCGATACACTATCACCAGGTTTCACGATTGCAGTAGTACGTGTGCAAGGCGTGAGTGTTTCAGACCCCGTAAGACGTACCCAGGCGGTGCCATCAGGGTCAACTTTGGCGACAACACCAGAAGTTCGCTCTTGTGACTGCGCAGACGAGCCGCCGAATAACGCATCTATAAGAGCACGGCTATCAGAGTGATCCATCTACCAACCTCCCCCAAGTCTCGCCGATCTTGATTTCTTTTTCGCACTCTGCAGATTGACTCATGACACGAAAATCACCCACAATGCCCTGCTCTGGCAGGTTCACGCGGACTATCGAATACGGCATCACACCTCGTTGGTATTCGCGTTCAACATCATAGGTTTCGTATATCTCCGAGAGTTCTGCGAGCTTTCTGTTCGCATAGCCTTGAAGCGATTCCCCTTCTTTTCGGGTAGGAGAATCTTCTACCTCTTCAATTTCACGAGCTCGCGCCACAGTTGATGTCGGAGATCTAGGGTCGTCGTTTCTGGCTATCGCTTCGTCGGCACCATCATAGACCTTGAGTACATTTGGTATGTCATCGATTGGTAGACCGCGCTTGATAGGGGGTATGAGCCCCTTGCCATCAGAAGTGATGATAAGGGATGGCTCCATGTCCTTTGAACAGATGGTAACCGTGCCGTCTCCTGCTATCTGCATGCAGAATGCGCCAACACCGAGCACATTCCAAATGCCCTCAAGATAAGACGACCCAAGATCAAACACCACATGCTCACCGAGCTTGAAGCCACCTTCAACAACAACAGGAGCCTTGATGACCTCACGCAAGCGAGACGCGCACCAAGAAGCCCCATCTATACCTTTAGGTGCATATTCCCCTGGCTTGAACTTGCGCTCTGAGGCAGGGGCGAGAACAGACTTTCCTGATGCATTACCACCCCAGCCACCATGAGACCATTCAGCATCATCAGGCACGAATAGCAGTGTGGCTATCTCTATAAGCTCACCCGACGAAGCAAGTTCTTCGATGCGGTAGTATCCTTCTTCGATCTCACCCGATACCTCCAACTCCCCCGACTCGAGCAGCGGAGCATTATCGTTGGTAGAGCATTTAATTGATGCCGATCGGATGCCAGGCACCTCTTCTGTAGGTAGCCATAGTTCAGGGTTGATGCGTCTCACACGCCAACTAGCCACCTTGCACCTCTTCCTCTTTGCTTGCCAGCTCATCAGGTTTCACGATGTCAGAGAGGGCGCAAGCATGATCGGGAGTCAGTTCGATCTCTTCAACCGATAGAGACACCCCAATAGCGCCTTGGGTACATGATTCCTCAATCCCATCAATATTCACGTTGGCATCGAACGCGAGACCGCTCCCCGTGCGAACAAATACCGCACCAGCAAAGCGAGCAACCTCACGTAGTAGCTGCTGTGTCTCTAGTGAGTCAAAGCGAATAATGTTCGTTGAAAATGAAGCCTGATGAGACACTGCCTTATCCCAGTAGCCGTTAATCGTTCCATCAAGATGTTCTCTCGATTCAAATGATTTCGAGATACCTTCAGAAATCGCGAGATCGTAGTGAAACTCAACGGATGAATCTTCCCAATCGAGCCTAAGGGCATTATGTCCAAGGGTGTATGGATAGTCGGCCCACATGCAATCACCGTCTGCGGTTCTTACCGCAAGACGATAGGCGCTCCCCTCAACTGAATAAGGGGCGAACCGATCAGTAACGACCGACCCAGGCTCAATATCTTCAGCGATGAGATATATCCCGTCTTTGGTCATGCGGTATATCTCATAGGTATCGCCATCTACCATCTCTTTGGTTTTAATCGTGGTAATGGTAACGCTAAGTGCTTCAGTATCTACATCAAGCGTCGCATCAGGAGCAGGAGCGCGTCGATCCCACTCAACCTTGAAGGTTGCTGAAACCACATCGGAATATAGCCCTGTTTCTTCGTTCACTGCTTGAGCGCGAAAATCATAGGTGCAGCCATTCACAAGAGGTGCATCATTAATAGAGAGTGTACCGGGTTGCGCTTGACCCGACCAAACGATGTCATTTGCATACTGAATCTGCTGCCCTTCGGGAGTCTCATAGGTGATACCACGGGAGGTAAGATAATAGGTAATCACAGGCGCTTCAGACTGACCTTCAATCTCGATAGGAAGCGCCGTTACATTCGACGAAGCACGTACAGCGCAGGTAGGAGCTTCGACGATTCTTACTTTCACCGCACCAATCGATCGTTTCCACTCGCCGCCTGTGGTTAGCGTTACATAAAGAGACAACTCACTAACGTCAGCAAGTTCATCTGCGGAAATCACACAATAGCCGTCTGAATCTTCGCCATGCTCCCAAATCTTACCAGCATCATCAATGATAGACCAGCCTGTTTGCACAGCCTCAGAGCCATACGTCCAAGAGAGTGGAAGGGATTCGCCGCGAGCGATATAACTTGGAGCTGTTAACTCCACCCATGCCGGCGATGTGACAGGCTTCACTGCGACAATTTCAGACCAGGGGCCATACACCGTATCGCTATCATTCGCAAGAGTACGCCGCACACGAAGGAACACGTCCTCGCCCTCAGTAAGACCGCCAACATACACCTTCGCTGAATGATCGAAATCCTCAAACCGAGGTTCGTCATCCTCCCACTCAAGGTCGAATTCGTTAACGTTTTGGGTAGACTGCCAAGCATATTCAGTCGATGCCCATGTAACCTGGGTCGATCCTTTATAGTTCGCAATCTCAGACGGATCAGTGACATTCAAGAATGTATCATCGTCCCACGCCACATCAAGAACAACCGACTTACCGTCATCACCACTAATCGCATTTTTGATGGAAGCTGCGCCAGCTTGAGCCTCGACTGCTGGCTGATAGAGGCCAGAATCAACTGGTGCTGAATAGGTAACGTATTCGTTGCGCCTTGCAACCACGCGGTACCAGGTTCGCTTACCCTTAGCAGGCCGTGCGTCAACAAGGTTGTCTGACAGACCCTTACAGTCGCACCCGTCAACCATATCAGGGACATCAGTCCAGCCGGTAGCATTCTCGGCAGCTGACGCGGTCTCGCACTCGCTGTCTTTCAGGCGCTGAAGTTTTACGTTATCGACAGGATGATAGGTATCGTGTCTTGTGTTGATACCGATGAGCACAATCTTGTTTGAATTATCAATGGCAATGTTAGTGATCTGAGGGATCGCAGGCCAAGCCAACACATACCTCATAGCTACCGTATCGCTATCACCAGCACACCCGCGAGAGTACGCCCAAGTCGTAATAGCTACCCATTCGTCATACTTAAGCCCCTTATCAATATCTCCCGAATCGATAGGGATTTTTACTTCATCCTCGGTGTAAGATTTCCAATTTTGGAGAACCCTTGTCGGTGATGCATTGGAAGTCTTTTCGATCTTTACGACAGTGTCGTAGTTGTCGGTCTCAGCATTCATATGCGCACTGTCATATTTTCCTTTGCGCACCGTGATAGCCATATCCTGGTCAGACCAGAAACCATTATCGCCCCACTCGATCCATTCATCATCACCTTGTTCGATACTTACTTCAATCTCTGGGTAGTGCGGTTCACGAATCACCAAATCGCGCGAGTAGTACCAACCGCTCGCGTCCTTGTCCTTGTCGGTTTTACCCTTGATCCAAACATTTACCCGCCCGATCTGCCAAGACCCAATCGGATATATCTTCCATGATGCGCGCGGATCATTTCGCAAAAATGTACAGCTATCAGAGGTGCTACTGCCTCCTACTCCGTAGTGCTTAAGATCCCAGGGCTTTTTGCCAGCTTCCTTGTAGCCAGGTCGATAAATCTCCCACCAAATATCAAGGTGATCCCAAGAGTCTTTAGATAGACCTTTCCAAAACGCCCACTGAGACTTGAATTCAATGCTCGAATCTGATGCTTGGAGCGTTGGTGCGATTAGATCGGTGATCTTAATGGCCATATTTACCTCATTAGTCCGTGAAGTTTGATCTCGCGAGCAATAGCGCGAGTAATGTCTTTGGCGCTTGAGTCTGCGCCGACAGCAAGATGGATGGTCACGTAGGTGTTGCCACCTCGTCCACCATCACCGAACTTTTCATCAATCCCTTCGGCAAGAAGATCAATAAATGGCTGCGAGTATTTCCTGTTCGTAAGAGGGACAATAGCTTCAGCACCATCCTCCCCTACGATGTCGAGCGGAGTTGCCTTGGTTGCGATCGCACCATCCGCATGAAAGCGATAACCACCCTCAGCATTCAAACGAATACCGCCTGATGCGTTCTTCACAGGGAATACGCTCGCGACAACATCATTGATGGACCGCGTTATGTTTATTACGGCAGAGCCTTGCCAGTTTTTCAAACCGCCAGAATTCCAGGCGTTCTTTTGGTTGTTCGCTTCAGGCAGATTTCCATCCACCTTCGCAGACGCTTCATAGCTCTTAGGCTCGGTATCGTTCCATTCGTTTACGTGCTCTTGCGAAACTACAATCGATCCGTCTTCTATAAGGATCTTTCCATTTTTTTCTTCAACTGGTAGATCGTTGTACTTCTTGATGGTAGCTACGATTGTGTCAATGTCATAGTTACATTGGCTGGCAAGATCGGCGATGTTTTGCGCTGATAGGTTCTTAAAGGACTCAGAAGACACCCCCGCAGAAGCGAGCTTGTCAGAGAATGCGTTGGTATCAATGCCATCAAGCGCACCTTGAACTTCGCTTTTGAACCCGTCAAAAGCTGAAGCAATTTCTTGAGCATTCTGCGCGGTATTCTTGGCGGCACCGTCCATCTTCACGTCATACTCTGAGAGCAGCGGGAAAATAGAAGAGATCGACCCATCATAAGAAAGAGCGAGCTGCTCAAGCTCGCTTTCTGTAAGACGGGAGAGACTTGCTGTATCGACACCAAGTGTGCGCAGGTCGTCTTTAAGCATCGTTACGCTTGTGCCCCCCTCTTCGAGGATTGCACGAAATGCGCCACTTGTTTTGTTTCCCCACTCGTCATACTTATCTGCTGAATCAGATACGGACTTGCCTACATCACCCAAAGCTTCAGCAGCTCGATCAGCTGAGTCGGTCGCTTCATCACGGACCTTCGTTGCGTCCTCAACTTTCTTGTTGGCATCTTCAACGGCTTTGTTGTTCGCCCATATCGTTTCAGCAGACTTTCCTTCGGTATCGGCTGCAACCTTTTGCGCTTCGTCGCGTTCTTTAACCGCCTTGGCGTATGCTTTTTCAGCCTCAGATTTAGCCTCTAGCGCCTCTTTGTAATTCGCAGCCTGGACATCAGCCTCGACTTCTTCTTTTTTCTTCTGGATAAGCGCATCGAGAGAGGAGATCAGATTCTGAACTTTGCCATTCTGGTCAGTGTATTTTCCTGCTGCAACATCAGCGGCAGAGATGTTCAGCCCAAATTGTTCATTGACCTGCCTGATAGCATATTCAAGCTCGCCTTGCTCTTGTACGCTAAGGTCTGTACGTCCTGCACATTTCTCGATAACATCTTGATACGTGTTCAGCTCTGCGATCTGCGCTTGAGCTTCCTTGACGTTATCCTGCATCGCTTTTGCATGAGAGGCAATAGATGCATTGAGCTCATCTATGCTCTCAGATGATTTAGAAGATGACGAGCCTAGGCCGTCAATGGTTCCAGCATAATCTGAGAGAGCAGCCGTATCCGAGACAGCCTGAGAAAGCCCCTTTGTTGCCATCTCTAGGTTTTGTTGCCGTTGATAAGCTTCGTATGCCTGCAAAGCAAGGAAACCAGCTGCAGCGCCCGCAATCCCGAGTGCAAGGCCTGCAGGATTAGCGATAGCACCCGTAGCCTTCAAAGATTCAGAAAGAGTCCCTGCACCTCCCGCAGCAAGCCTAGAGGCTTCAGCGAACTGCTTACCTTTGGAAGCGACCACCCCTAAAACATTCCCGGCACCTTGCAGAGCCATGATGCCACCACCAGCTGCAAGAGCTGCTGGTGCTATGTCCGTCAAAGCCGAAGCGACCTCTTTTATTTGAGGAGCAGCGTCACGAACAACATCTTGGATGACAGAAAATGCAGCATTAATGCCACTGGTAATATCTTTGAAACCGCCCGATATATTGTCTTTACCTACAGCATCAAAAACACCAGCAATGCCACGCGCCATAGCGGTACCCATGTTTGCTGCGGAAGTCTCAATACCGTCCGTTGCATTACGAGCCTGCTCTTCAAAGCTAGCGAAGCTCTCTCCACCTTCTTTGTCGAGCTTGACCATTGCATTGAGGAGGTCGGTCATAGAAATCGTTGCTTTGTTCTTACCGCCACCAAGAGCAGCATAAAGAGCATTAGCATCAGCAGTGGAGCCAAGCATTGATTTTGCAAGCTGGTCAAGTTGCCCTGGCATAGCCTGGACTAGACTCTTCCAGTCTTGCATATCTGGCTTACCCTTAGAAAGCATCTGCCTAAACTGTTCCATGGCAGCAGAAGCGAGTTGCTGTGATGAGCCACTGGCAAGAAGCATGTCATTCAAAGCAAGACCAGCATTCGTTGCTAGATCAAGATCCTTAGTAATGACAGAAAGACCCTGAACGGTCGATGTCATATCATTGAGCGCAGTTGGTAAACCTGTCAGATGGTCGCTCATCTTCGTGACTGACTCGTTTGCTGCATCAGCAGAAAAGCTAAGCGATTCCATAACACGCGGATAGTTGTTGAGCGTGTCGAAACGCGAGATGGCAGCACCTAGATTCGTAGTGACAGCACTGATCGCTTTATTGGTTAGTGACGAAAAGACACCTACCACTGCGCCTGATTTGACCAGGCTACCGCTCATTCCTTGACCGATACTCGTGCCCCATTTAGCGCCAACTTGAGAAGTATTAACCCCATTCAAGGCACTTGTGATAGAGCTAGATAAGCCAGGGAACTTAGGGATAACGTTGATATAGCCTTTCCCAAGTTCAGCCATGCTATACCTCCACCCATTTACCGTGTTGCAGTTTTTGAGTTGTTTTTTTCGATTGAATGGAAGCTTTGATTTGTTCGGCCTTTTCAAGATCGCGATATAAGGCGGTCCTATAGCACAGGTGTGGTGGGAGCATCTTTATAAGGTCGATTGCCTCTTCTGTCTCCACCTCATCAAAAGAGACATGATAGTAGTGCCTAAAGTCGTGCCGAAGCTCGCTCACATACCCAGCTTCAAGGCGTGCGAGCGTTAGAAGTTTTTTAGTTCTTCACAAGTGAATACCGTGGTAAAAACGATGCCCATAGCGATAGTGTCAACTGATCCGTCTGCATCAGTACACGCATCGACCACTTGAGCCATCTGATTTTCACCAAGCAGAAGAGTCATACACTCTTCTGCCTCAGCATCGCTCATGGATTTCTCTAGAAAATCAGTGATGCGTTTGTCGGTCATCCGTTTTTTTGGAACACGAAGCTCAAGACCGAGAACAGATACCGTAGCTTCGTTATTCCGTCTCTTTTCGATAAGCTCTACCTTGTCGTCGATGGTTCTAGCACCCCTCATGTCAATGCCAAGAACCTTGCCGTACTCATCAAGCTGTTGCGCATTCATACGCGCGAGATAATCTGGGTTCATGTCTCTCCTAAATGAAAAAGCGGCTGGTTTCCCAGCCGCCTATAAGATCTTTTACTCAGTTGCAGTAACTGCTGCAAGTTTTTCAGCTTTGTTGGTACATCCTGTAAGATCGATACCCTTATCAGTTGCATAAGCCTCTATCTGAAGTACCGTCCAAGAATCATCTGGCGTACCTTCGGGATAACTATTCGTTTCTGTGGGTTCTTTACTATCTGTAGCTGGCTTCGCACGATAGATGTCATAGGGGGTCTCACCGTCATCAAGAGCAGTGAAGGTCATGCCATACACCATAAGATCGCCCTTCTTGTGTGCAATATCATCGAGGGAACTGACCATTGCTTTTTTAAAGACAGTACGACGCTTAACCCCGTTTGACTCAAGCTCCTCAACTACAACAGGAATAGGCTTACGCTGATTAGCCCTCTTTGAGATGTGCTTGATGTCTCCATTTTCATCAACCTCAACATTGTTGGCTCCATAGCGCACTTTCGCAGCAGTCGGACGAGAGACTTCAAGCATCTCAAGCTTAAAGGTGCTTTCCTCACTGTCCACTGTAGTGAGCATTGGAGTACCATGCCAGCCTTTATGGGTAATCGAAGAAATGTTTTCGGAATCAGTGAATCCATTTTCAGAAATCTCTCCGACAGACTCCCATTCTTCATCAAGAGTCGTAGCCGCATCCGTAGGAATAGTCGCGTTTTCATCAAAAGTAACGTAGACACATCCACCTTCGCAGGGTTGACCCACTGTAACAAGCGTAGGGTCGATTCCGTTGTTTTCCATAATTCAAGTCCTTACTAATAGTTGGTAATTGTGTAAGACAGATACCAGCGCGGAGTGCGCAAGTCGGGATCAGGATCTGACCTCATCGATTCCATCTCTACGCTTGCGTATCCATCAGAAAAGTTCAGGCGACCTACGATGTCGGCAACCTCTCTAGCGAGAGAAGATGCCTCATATTCGCTTGTCGCCCAGCAATAGATGCCGATACCTGCTTTATCCAGGAGCGCGTTCTGATAGCGTCCCCCTTGGCGGTTGAGCGTTACGCATGTGTCAACGCCAACAGGTCTGTCAGTTGCGACAGGGACATCGAGAATTAAGCCGAGCCGATCTATGAGGTCGCTCACTACGTCTTTCATGGCTACCTCCTAGTGGCATTGGATCGAAAGCGATTTATGCTTCGCTTCGTTTCGTGCTCCGATGCTCGTTCTGACATAGGCAACCCCAACAGCGGTACGGTCGAGCACATCGACTCGTGAGCCATAAGGCTCAATCTTCATGCCAGAGTTGCTTGCATGCGCATGAGCACACGCATTTGCCGCACTTGCCATCTTTCGCGCCTCTTGCAAAAGAGCTTGTTGCATTGGTGCAGCCTTGCAAATCTCGATAAGCCCTTCTGGATTTAAGACAAAGCTAGCCATCGCACACCTCCGCATCTACGGGATAGTTCCATTCACCAGGAGTGTTGTATTCAGGGAGCGGGACAGGATCGCCAATAACGCGATACTTGCGTCCTCTCCAACAGATAAAGCATCCACGCAACTGATCTTCGTATCCTTTTGGAAAATGAAAGCGCACCGTGGTACGCGAGCTGTTGGGGCGTTCAGCGCCGAACTCTCTGACCTTTTCAAGAGAGACATAAGGATCAACAAGAACGTTATCTACCTGTTCTTCGTCCCAGTTTTTGACAGGATTACCGAACGGGTCGATGCTATCTACGGCAGGCTTTAGCACCGTGACCCTCTCGCCCCTCATGATTTATCTCCAAAAATCGGAGGGTTAAAGCACGCGATACGTTGTTTACGCAAAGGAAGCCCAAGAGAACGTCTCTCGTTCTTCGTGATATACATATCCCCTGTCGGATTCGCGAAGGTGCGCTGCTCTGAATAACTACCCGCCATACGATTAACACTTGAAACATCATCAAGTGGACCGCTCGATAAAACGCGCCTAGCCATGGAACAGCACACGCGCACTAAGTTCGCAGATTGGATCTCATCGCTTTCATCGATCGTCTCCCCTGCCCGACTAAACTCTGATCGCAAGATCGCCGAAGCGTCGGAGAGGAGCGTTTCTGCACGCTCCTTCTCCGATTCATCCAGCAACCTATAGCGCAGTTCAAGTTCTTTTACGGTTGCGAATGGTTCCATGGCTCACCTCTTAAACGATGCCAGGGAACTTGGCCTCGATCTTAGAAGTGATCGCTGCCTTGGTGGTGTCGGCGCTGTCAAGCTCGATGCCTTGCGCAGCACAGAACTCCTTGAGTTCATCGGTGGTCATATCGGCGATAGCCTTACCGATGCGTGCGCTCACGATGAAGTCCTGATGCTCAGCGAGGATCATCATGCCCGACATTGCATGAGTTTCAGCAGACACGTTCTTATAAGCTGGCTCATGAGCAACACCAAGGATGCCATTTGCAGATACCTCGTAAGAAATACCCGCCTTATCTAGCTCGGCGAAATCAGTGCCATAGATATGGATGTTCTCCGCAGGAGTGATATACACGACACCCTGAGGAATCTTGTTTGTGACAAAAAGATTGCGAACGCCCAAGAAATTCTGGATGTACTCCATGCCATAAAGGGTCTGGGTGGTCACCTGAGCGTTTGCGAGCAGATCAGCAATATCGTTGCGGTTAATGAAATGCACGATGTCATCAGCCGAATCGCCGTTATCCTCAAGCTTGTTCTGCAAAGCAGCCTCGCCGTAAGCAAGAGCAGCCTGAAGCTTAGCTCCTACCGCAAAGGTAGCAGCGTTGCCAAGGTGCTTGAAAAACTCCGTGATGCGCTCTGCGCGAATCTGCTTGACCATTTTGTCGTCGGTCTTACCAACAGCGATAGAAAAACCGCTCTTGAGAATTGCTTCAGCGGTAGTTGCCTTACGATAAGGCTTCGGCGTAAACGTACCGATCGGCACCTTATCGACCTTGTACTGCGACAGAGGAACATCTTCGCCCTCTGCGCGGGTTTCAGATGTCAGCTCACCAGTGACCTTATACTGGAACATCGTCTCACCGGCATGCATAACCTCAACAGAGGTGATGCCGAGAATCTCCATCAATCGATCGGTTTCCTGATCGAAGTTGCGGATCATCTCGCGGTCAAGACCAGTACACATCTGTTCGGTGGTAATGGTGTTAGTTGGTGCTGGCATTTGCTAGCTCCTTTCTTAGAACAGCTCGGGATGAAGAGCCATCGCGCGGACACGCTCTTCTCTGTTCTTGATCTGGTAGATTTCTTCTTTGGTGACAGCAGGCGGATTAGCCGCGCCCGTGTCATTAGGGAGCGTTGGATACATTGGCATCGCTTCTTTGATTTGCGCTGCGTGCGCCTGGATCTCTTCGAGGGTTTCCCCTTTCAAGACCTCAGCAGGTACGCCCGTTTCTTTGCTTGCCTGGGCTTTCCACTCGGAAAGCTCTTTTTCGTGCTCGAACGTAGCGACCTTCTCTTCAAGCTCTGCTTTTGCTGCCTGCTCATCAGCCAGCTGCTTTGCGAGCGCATCCGTCTCTTTAGCATGCTTGGCGTTCTGCTTGTCGATGCGAGCTTTGATAATCGCGTCGGCTTGCTCTTTGGTCAGCACATCATCAGAACCTCCCGCGGGTGGGTTCTGCTGGCTGGCTGCTCCCGAATCCACGGGAGGTTCAACCTGAGTTGAGTCATCAACTTGGTTTTGATTAGGCATAGATAGCCCCTTTCCCGCCAAATGGCGTAATAGAATGCGCGATTTTCCCGCTCGCGCCGCGTGAAAAAGCCCCGAAAGAATCCACTTCCAAGGCACGAAAAAAGCCGCCCCGAAGGACGGCCTAATTCCATTTGTCGCTGTTTTATCAGCAAAGACGTATGTGGTAAAATATGTGTTGAAGGAGCCACCCCCCGCCTGAATAAGGAGGGCAATGGGAAGCTCCTTTATTTTTTGAGAGCTTTTATCTCTGTTTCAATGTTTTAGCGACATTCTTTCGATCAGTAGCATCTCGCCATTGTTCATAGAGAGAATCAGGGTCATACCCTTCTATCTCTTCTTCGCCAAAGTTCGGGACGATTCGGCAATCACAATGAGGGTGATAATGGCCATCTGCACCTGCGCTCGTCTTGCTGCGGTACACGAACCCACGAGAAGCGAGCATGATACAAAACATGCACGTCTCAGCTCCTGAAGGGACTCGTGCAAACCGCACGTCCAGAGGGTCGATTTCACTATTAAGGTAGACACACTCACCAGCGGCGCGTTTGATCTCATAGTCTGCGCGGTCGGTGAAAAGCGCAAGAGAATCAACTATTCCCTTGCCTGCTACACCGTCAACAAAGGCACGGATGAACCCCTCTGTTGCTTCGGGTTTTCTCCCAGAATCAGCAGTAGCCCCTAAACGCTCACCTACAGAAAGCTCGCGTATCTCGTCATAGAAGTCTGCTGCATAGGCCGCCGCCATGTCGGTCGACACGCCATAGATAGGATCGAGTGTCTCTATGAGCTTTTCACGGAGATCAGCGACGCTGTCGAACTCGATATTTGCAAGGCTTTGAGCAACGATGCGCCTAGCGGATACAGATAAACCGTTGAGCTTACGCGTATAAGAATCGATGACCTCTCTAGCTATCATCGCTTCTCACCTGAGCCATCTCATTCATGAGCATCTGACGGGCTTGAATCTTGTTCTTCTCGCTCATTAGGCGCTTGCGTGTTGCATCATCGAAACCGACCTCTTCAAGAAATACCTCGGTTTCAGCAATCCAAGGTGCAGCTGCAGCCACTTTGACCATCGCGTCAGCTTGCGAAACAATCGAGGGCAACGCTGGATTCTTGAAATGAGCCTGAATGCTCTTCTCTGCATCCGTTAACTCCGAATAAGGCTTGTTCTGGTCAATACAAAGAGCCATCTTCATAAGTTCGCACAACGCATCACCGTTAGTGCTATTGAGGCTTTGCGCCTTGATGACCAAATCTTCTTTTGCAGCGTATATTGCTTCAGCTGATGCAGGGTTATCGTGAATAACGCCAAGGCTTGAAATAGGTATCGAGGTCTCACCAGAGAAGCGTGCTGCAAGGTCTCGCATATACTCCGTATGCGGCTGCATGCTTACTTGTGGAAGCTGTCCGTACTTCGGAATATCTCCGTCCTCATCCTTGCCAGCTGTGAAGATCGAGCCAATATAGGTTGACCATTTATCTCTATCGAAGTCCTCCTCACTGGCTCCCAAAAGATATTTTTGAGGAACTGTGAAAAACTCGCTGCTAAGCTCACCGCGCAAGCTCGCACGGATCGCACAAGCAGAAAGGCTCATGACAGACCGTGTGATCCTCGATTTGCCAAAAGGCCGTTTAAGCGATGGCTTGTAGGCCATGGGCACCATAAGTGGACGGCCCATGATATGTTTTTGCTTGTTTACACGCCAATTCCCACCAACATCTTTGGTGAACACATAAACCATTTTGTCGGAGTGCATCATCACGCAAGATGGTTCAGGCTTGCCTGAATTCTTTCCGATCTCCATATCAGTGATGACAAGACCCCAGTCAATACGCTTCTTCCGATAGTTCCACAGACCTGTTGCATTCTCGGCGGTATGGAAGTTGATAACAACCTTCGGTTCGTCTTTTTCACCACGCATCACAACCCCGAAAGCACAACAGTTGATAAGCTCGCTCTGCGTTGCCTGTTCGTAGGCTAAAATGAGCCTGTTTTCCTGCATGATACGCTCTGCTGCTTCGATGTCTTGCCCGTTATAGACAAACCCATCAAAGATAGAACGTTCAGCAAGGCAATCCACAGCCTTTGCAGACCATCCAAGGGCAAGTTCAAGTTCGGCGAAATCTTTAGGGATAGCAATGCCGAGGTTCTTCACGCCCTCTTTGGCCTCATAGTGGCAAGTACGCAGCTGATTGCGTGGAAGCTTAGCTTTCCAAACCCTTAACAAGGTATCAAGCTTGTTGCGCTCGTAATCGCTTAGTCCCTTTACTTGGCGAAGTGAATCGAGATTCATTTATCCAATCCTCATTTTCCTGTTCGGGTTTCTTTTAGTGGTCATGACTCCCCAGTGAGCAAGAGAGGCACTTTCAACAAGCGAGCAATCGAACGTGCCAGAGCCAAAGCCCCAACCTCCGTCTTTTCCGATGACTCGTTTTTGAGCAGCGATTGCCGACTCGCTCAATGCTGGCTGTCCTGCATGGGTGAGCTCTGTTTCATCGATAGCGTTGTAAAGCATGGTTGCCGCCGAACAAACATCTTTTGGGGCTGCAATATAAATACCGCGCTTTGGAAAGCCCCTATCGAGCAACTTTCGTTCAAGCGCAGCTGTATAACTTTTGCCATCGATTACGCAAATGGCACATTTCTGCCTACGCTCATAGAGCCAATCAGCAAGCCAAGCAATACCACCATCGGTCGGACGGTATTCGATGCACTCAATAAACCGTTTACCCTCTTGTGGTTTTGAAGCAACGGATAAGGCTACATGCTTACCATCGATTGAGAATTTCACACCATAGGCCAGCTTCTCTTTGTCTGTTTCTTTAGGCGCTTTCTCGACCTGGCAGCTTTCCCACTGCTCTTTTGTGAATACTGCATTGCCACCCTCACGGTTGTCCCACCAACCAAGACGCTCACGGGCAAAACCATCCTCAGTGAGCGTGTTGAATTCCTCTTCGACAAAGCCCTCATCGATACGAATGCCGAGTGCGGGGTTAGTGTCATACCCCCTGCCGCAATCGGATACATCGCCAATCTCGGCGACTGACCACTCATGCCACACTATCTTCGTGTCCGAACCGCTAACCGCACCCTTGCGACGCTTTCTAAACACTGTTCCTGGACTTACGAGCGATGGTGGCGTGCCCGCGAAGATCATCTGTCTGTTTCCCGATGGAGCAGCCGCCAGGGTGGACATGATTGATTCCATCTGGTCATTGGTCAGCTCTTGCGCTTCGTCAAAAACCACTACGTCATAGGTCGAACCACGAGCACCGCCATTAACACGCGAAGAAAACTCAATGGATGCACCATTGTTAAGAACGATAGCCTCTTGACCATTCGTCCTTCGAATAGATACGACCATCTCTTTTAACTCTGGGTAGGTATCGTTTTCGAAGAAGGTGGCTAGGCGCAAGAATGCTTTTCGAGCAGTGTCTACGCGATGTGCGGTATGAAGGATCTTCTCACCGCAGGCGACGAGGCCGTATAGCTCACGCATCTCGATAACGGCATTCTTGCCATTCTGGCGCGGCAGCGACAAGCCACACGAAGTGACCGCGAACTTGTCATTCTCGTCTCGCTTCAGCCAGTCGTTCAGAACCAGCTGCTGCCAGGGGTCTGGGGTCAAGCCGTAAGATTCAGCGAGGTAGCATGCATCAGGGCCATCTGAATAGAGTCCTTCCCAATCATCACGTTTAGGCAGTACGTGAATTCTTGGCTCTTGAGAACCTACTCGTTTGGATGACATTTAATGGGGTCTCCCGTTTCTTCGGTTGTTCGCTCGTTACTTCATCATTGATACCAAGTTGCTTATTGAGCGCACGGATCTCGGCTGATGCTTGCTTCATCGTCGAGAGTTGAGGAAGTGCTTTCACGTCTCCTATGTTGTTCGCATAAGCGACCTGGATACCATCGTCTACCGTGATGTCATCTATGCAAGTCTCAACAACCTCATACCACTGGCAAAGAAGGGTTATCGCAGGGATGTCGGAGGCTTGGAAGCTGCGCCCTTTTGTTATCTCATCCCATTTCTGAGATTTGAATGCGCTTTTCTCGATGGAGCGCGGTTTCTCGATCATCTTCACAACCCGCCTAACAAATCATTGCAGGCACTAATTGCAAGATTCTTGACCACCTCAAAAGGTGCTCCAATGGCGCTCTTAGCGATCTCGGCCTTAACGTGCATCCATACCTTATTGTTCTGCACCGAATCAAGGAACTCGTTCCCCTCCCATGTCATGCGGTTGATCTCGGCACAAAGGTAATTGCCAGAAAAACCCCTCTTGACCGTTCCTTCCACGAGACCCGCCTGTTGCATGATGTCGAAGTGGTAAGCAACTACTTGAAAGTCATTCCTCTCGTCAACGAAGGTTCCTGCCTGAATGGAATTGTCGGAATCGCCGAGCGTGATAAGGATTTCACGCACTAAGTCCATATCTCGTTTCATTGGTTCCTCCTAGCAATAAAAAAGCCGTCTCCGAAGAGACGGCCAAAAGAGCAGGTAGCTCGATTATTCTGCGCGGCTAAGCGCATCGTTTACCATGTTGGCGAAATTGCCTTCATAGGACACTACCCCAACGCCTTCAATGTCATAAACGCCATCAGGAAGAAGAGTGCCATCGACATCGTGGAGCATCTCTTCGTCATCGAAATAAGCGCCTTTTGACAGCTTTATTGCTTCCATGGCCTACTCCTCATACTCGAACTTGAAGCCACTTTTCTTGGTTGCTGCTCGCTTGAACCAGCTAGCATAAACCTTTGCGCCAGCTTTGTTACCAGCTCGCAAGACTTCTCTGTGCGATTTCCCCTGACGTTTAGCCTGCGAAATCGCTGAAGTCATCGCATCAACAGCTTTGGAGCGGATTTTCTTTTCGGCATTTGAGTATTTGGTTGCCAGTTTGCCCCAATCGGCACTTTGGCTCACAGCCGAAAGCGAAAACGTTCCATTCACGGACGTGGCTCTAACTGTTTTAATTTTACCACCATCAAGGGCATAGATTCCCGGTGTAGCAATATCTGCAACAGAAAACGCTGGCAGCCCGCTAGGATGGTTATGGGTCAGCGTTGCGTTCTGGAAGAGCGATGCTGGTTCGTTTCCAAAGTTGACGCTATGAGCGCCGCCTTTGTACGCCGCAACAACGAACCCATTAGAATCGACCAATACCCCAGTTTCGTAATTGTTTGAGGCTATTCTGCTCTCAGCTTGCTCAAGGGTCGCTCCTACCGAAACTCTGTTTCCGTCTTCATATTTCTGCCAAGGAGCATTCAGCAGCTTTTCAGATGGTTCGCCACCACCACCTTGGGCAGCCAATTTCATGAGCATAGACCTGCTAACCGCTCCGCGTCCACCCATCACTTACCTCCAAATGCTGCGCTGTTGCTATATTCAACGACCTCAACGTCGCCATAATCGAAGCCACCCATACCGCCGTAGACCAGCAATCGTTTAGGCGACAGTGCTTTGATGGCAGCAGTAAGACCTTCTTGGTAGATCTTCGCTGCCAGTTCGTCTTCTTTGATACCCACGGTCGAAACAGCATAGGTGCTTTTCTTGGGAAGACCACCGAAGCAGAAGCCGTAAGAACGCTTATCAGACCATGAGAGCGTTGGGATGACCTTGCATCCGTTTCGCTGCCACAGGTTACCCAATGCGCGCCGTCGATACTCGTTCCACTGCTGCATCGGCAGCGGCATGTCCATATATAACGAAAAATCGGGCGTAAGGACAGCCTCGAACTGCTTAATCAGATCGAGGTATTTCTCGGGGTTGTTCCACAACCTCTCGAACTGGTAATCATCAATGAAGAAGTGCAACGTCTGGTTGGCGTCGACCGCTGTTTTCGCGTAATTGAACGCCAACAGGTCAGTCGGGACAAAGTTGCATCGTTTCAATGTCGGCATATCGAGCGCGCCCGACGTGTGCGAGCTATTAACGAGGCTTAGATTGTAATAATCATCAGTGCGCAAGCGTTCCGCGCCGTATGGTTTGACCTTGCTCTTGAAATCGAAGTTAAGCTTGGCCATGTCGATGCCCTTGATCGAGCGCACCTCTTCACGGAGCAACGCGCGATTCCACTTGCCACCCTCGCCAGTTCGGTTATCAGCCAGGCGAAGCGCCTTCACTTCATCATCGGTGAGGTCATCGCACCAGCAGATGTTTTCTTCGGGTATCTCCGTCCAGCCAAGCTGCTTACAAGCCTCTACACGGTGGTGTCCGGCTACGATGACCGGCTCGTCATGGCTGCGCAATTTGATCTGTCCACGAAAGCCAAATTGCTTGATTGATTCAGCAATCGCTGGGACCGAGGCCGAATTGTCTCGAGCGTTCTTTTCATACGGGATTATGTCCGCGATTAACAAAATGAGCTCCTTTGCTTGTGTATGGAGTAAAACCGCAGCTCAATACCCCTTATAGAAAAAAATTCAATTCGGGGGGATATAGCCCTATGCCAGAGGGGTGGCCGCTACCTAGGGGGAGAGGTATACCCCCCCTATCAAACAAAGACTTACAAGTGCCCCCACTAGCTCCTATAGGTACTCCCGCGCCCTTACTATCTACCAATCGCGTGATTTTGGCAGCAAAGCTGGACGATCCCCCGATGGGGTCATCTTGTTGCCCTTTTTCTGGTTACAAATGCGATGCGCTGGTTGCGTGTTGTCAAAGTCGAGCGGATTGCCGCCTCGACTAACAGGAACTATCTCATCAACCTCAAAGCTCATTGGATGACAAGCAGGAAGCGAATAGTCTATCGCTTGACCACAGAGGGCGCAGGGGTCCCCTATCGCCCTCCATCTCTCCCTGATACGATTACGCCTTGTTCCGTTGGATCGGCGCGGGTTACTCTTCTTGTTGCTCATTCTGCAAGCTCACATACGGTTCATGGGGCTATCGGCATTCCTAAAGCACTCTCCGATTCCACGGTATGAGGTCCTACGAATAACCTTTCCTTTGGGTGAAGGAAGCAAAGGCAACCCTAGGGCTATCCTAAAGGCCCTTGCTACCGTGGTAGCATACTGCCTTGATACCACTACCCTCCTAAGCTCATCAATCGTCATGTTCCCCCCCCAATAAAAAAAGCCGCCCCAAAGGACGGCTTCCACAATCATTTCCCGTTATTCTATTCGTGTTCTTGAAGCTTCTCTAGCTCATTCTCTTCTGCCCAATAGAACCAATCCTCATCGTATTGGTCTTCCGCTTCTATTCCATATATAACGCCTTCTATGCCTGTGTCTGGGTCAACTCCTTCGTCAATCCAAATCACAAAAGAAGGCTTTCCAGTTGGCTTATGCAACACTCTGTCATATAGATCAAACACTAGAAATCATCTCGCTTACCACGATGTGGTCTCACTGTTGATAATTCAGGATATTTCTTTCCTTTTGGAATTATCCATCCTGCAACTACCTTCTTCTTTTTGTTGATGCCAATCTCGATGTTTGCCTGAATATGTACCGTCCCATATTTATTTGGCTCTGAAATCCGAACCTTGGCCGTTTTCATCGCATCTCGTATATCAGACTGCATCCTTGCTTGGTTCTTCATATTATATCCAAGCGATTTGAAGAACTTCTGCTTGCCTTTTGATTTCTTGGGATTCAGCAGATAGTCGCTGACTTTTGCTCTCCTGATGATAGCGCGATTCAAGTTTGGCATGGCCAATGCAGTTCTTGACCATGTCCCTCTTCCGCCCATTACTCTCTCCAATGAAAAAAGCCGCCCCTTATCGGAACGGCTCTTGGTCACTTCTAACTGCTTACAGCTTATCAAAGATTCATGTATGTTTGTGTATGCAGTTTACAGAAGGGCAGTTGATTCGTCTTTTGCCATCAGACCACCTCTGCTTTCGGAATCGTATACCTTCTCCACTCTTCGGGCATGAGGTCATACACCTCTTGAATTGCTTTCTTTCTAAGGGACATCATGCCTTGCCATGAGTAACCCATCTCAACACATACCTGTTCCCATGATTTACCAAGAAGGTAATAACGAGTTAGAGCTGAATTATATTCAGGCTTAGAGAGGGCTTTGAATACGCCATGGGCGATATGTTGCTGCTCTACGTATTCTGATAGCTCTGTACAGTATTCTGCTATGAGTTCATGGAGCTTAATTACTCCATTTTCGAGATTGTCTCTTGATGTGCTTTGAGACACCGACTCGGTGTAGTTAATCCCCGATGGCAACATCAATGTTTTCTGACATTCGATATTCTCTTGGAGTGATTGGATTCTTTGGCTCAGAGAGCGAACGTAATCGAGATATGCTTTTGCGCAATGTTTCTTAACATCTGGATGGTGCTCCATGTGTCTCGCTCTCTATTCTGCTTTCAAATTGCATTTATCAGTATACCAAACATCCGTTCGTATATATAGAAAGCACCCCAACGATGGGGTGCTTTCATCAACGGTTATCCCTTGTAGTCGATGTTTTCTTTGTCTGGTTCCCTTTTGTCGTTGACAATATTTACCGCGACCGAAACCGCAGGAATCGCTAAGAATCCGAAGGACAAGGCGCTTCCTGTAGCAAGCAGAGCAGCAAAAGACATTAACGCAAATGACACATTAAGCGCGAAAGAAAGCCACTGATCCCGAACAACGCCCTTTTTGATCGATTCAGCCAACATGGTCAATCTCTTAGATTCATCGACCGTTCTAGCGTTGTTCCAATCAACCATTGCGTGTTGAGCAAAATCAGGATACTTATTGTATGAGTCGGGATCAGGAAGTTCACCCTGCCACTGCGTTATCTGACTCTGCTCTAACTGAGCAAAGAGGATTCCAAGTTCTTCTTCGGGGATAGACTCTATGATTTTTCGCGCAACTGCCTGGCGCTCATCATCGCTGCTGCTCGTCTCTGAGCAATCATGCTTTTCATCATGCGCTTGTGGGATTCCTTGTATGCCTTCTCCAACTTCTTGTTGGTCGTCAGCCCAGGGATTGTCAGTAACTCCAAAGTTGTCATTGCTCACAACCTCCTCCTTTTGTTCCCTCTTGGTAATGGATTATAACTTACAACTATGAATTCTTGTTGAAGCTTACGAAACGGTTTAGGTTACGAAAATTTCGATTAGCTGTTATGCTCCATGTCTTGGCGGATGAGATCCTTAATGTATCCCGATTTGTTAGGTTGGCTTACAAGATGCTCGTAAAGCTCTAATTCTTGCGGGCTGAATATGACAGTGGCGCGCTTGATGTTCTCTTTATCGTACTTTGCCGAGGCGCGTTTCTGCGCATCGCTTACTGGCATGGTATCTCCTTTCTTGGTATAATTATCGAACCATAAAGCTCCGGGGGATTCCTCCTTTCCCGCCCCCTTTGTGAGAGGGGGCGAGTTGTCGGTTTCCTTGTCTATCGCTTTTTGATTACCAGCCAAATAACCAACTTGCGAAATGTTAGCTCAACCCGGAGCTTTAATGGTCTCACTGTTTCCTCCTCTCATTTCTTACCGTTTCCTTTCTCATGTCGATTGCTTTTCCTTATGTCTCTATTATACATTATAAGGTATATATAATCAAGTATTATTTCAAACAATTTCTAAAAGTTTTCCCAGTTCAAACACAAAAAGACCCGCCACTAAGGACGGGTCTCAAGATTGGGAAGGCTTAGGTTCCGAAATTCCTAAGTGTCACGCTCACCCCATGCGCAGAAACCGTTAGGGTTTCGTCCATTTGCATGGAAGAACTCGCAGTAGTCATATGCTTTTGGGTCAGATTTCCTGCAATCCTGGCACCTCACGACTTCTTCGCCGTCTGCGCCACGAACGGTATATACTTCTTGTCCCCGCTGTCCAGCCTCGTATGATCTTGCTCGGATATAGTCAAGGCATTCGTCGCTGATGATATGCTCTGTCATAGCCCTACTCCTAACTCTTCGACCTGGTCTCGAAAGACTTTCGGTAGTACTTATCGAGTGCTCGGAGCTTTTCAGTCGTGCCCCATCGGCATACGCCGCCGCACCAGCCGTAGCCGTGCTTGTGAACCTCATTAGTGCCGCGCTTCTTTACTGGCCGTGCGAACATCGACCACCACATAGGGTCTTTTGGTCGTAGTTCGGTATATTTGACCCCGTGCTCTTTAAGCAGTGGTGCAACCTGGTCGCGAATATCGTAGATCGCATCGAATTCCATGCCTGTGTCGAAAAACACAACCTCGTTGAGCTGGTAGCAATCCCTAAGAAGGATAAGAAGCATTGCAAGGCTATCTTTCCCCCAGGAGACCGACGCTATGCTGTATTTGCCAGCCATCACTTATCACGCTCCATGAGTGCGGTTAGGCGGTCTGCGTAATCGAGCCACGCGTTCGGGTCGGTCTCCCAATTCTCGTGGTTGTTTCGCATATCGTCTCGCAGCTTCTCTAAGCTGTCGGGTTCGATGTGGGTAAGTTCAAACGCATCAACCCATGTCTGGCCGTTTTCGTTAGCAATGCAGACTCTATTAGTCTCTTTCGTTACGAACTTAACTTCGTTGCTGATGCTTCCGCCAACTAACCACACTGTATCACCCGCCATGATCTCAACGCCGTCTGCGTCTAGTACCTTGATTTTGCGGTTGACTGGCTCGTCTAGTCGTTGCTTAGTCCGGCCGTTGAGTGAAACGTAATCATGGCTGCCCTTCGTGTATGTCAGGCTACTGAGAGTTTGGTTATGCCCATTGTGATCTACGAACTCGTTCTTGAACTGAACAGGTCTACCATCCTCATAGCGTGGTCGTGGGATATAGTATTTCTCGATTTCGTCTGCAAATGCTTCGGCTTCTTTACTTGTTAAAACAGTGATTGCAGTTTCGTTAGAATACTCCCAATCTCTCAACCTCTCATGCAGTAGTTTTTTCTTCACTTGTTCATCTTCTTTCTGTCTCGTTGGTATTCACTGGCAGCCTGCCTGCACTCATCGCAGCGGCAGCCGTATGAATACCCTGTTGGTGTTCCGTGTTTCGGGTCGTGTGGGTTTTCTACTAACGCCTCAAGCCTCTTTTCGCGTGTCGCTTTTGCTCGATTTGCATTCTTCGTAGGACGAGCAGCGTGTAGCCTGACATTCAGCTTTTTCTGGCGCCCCACTCGATCAACTAATCCATGGCAATGAGGACATTGCTTTGGTAGGGGCGTATCAAGATCAGTAACGGATACGATCCTAAGCAGCACCCCTCCGCACATGCCGCAATAGTAATCAGCGAGTCCCAAGCGATTGATCTTCGCTACAGGGCGATTTGGCGGTATGCCGTATGCCATCACGCCTCCTCTTTTGCTGCGTCGTATTTCATTTCGCAGTACTGCTCGTATGCTTCCTGAACAGATAACCTGTCGTCCTCAGTGAGGCATGTCACGGTGTCGATGTACCCTGTTACCTCGATTTCTAACTTGCGGTCACAGTCTGGACAGTTAAGGCTAACTGTTGCCGTAGTATTGCCCCATCTGTAATCGCAGAGGTCTTCGGATACCTCGATCACCTCGTAGCAGTAGGGGCAGGTAATCAAAGTCATCATTCACCCCTTGCTTTGCGAAAAAGAATCTTGATGAGCACGATCACTAGCCAAATCCCTGTTGCGTAAAGCAGATTGAATGGCAGGTCAAAACATAGGCATATAAGCCAAACGAAGAACGTAACTACAGCCCACGTGATAGCAAGTGCGAGACCAACCAACAACAGGTAAACGAGTCCAGCAGCAAGCCAGCAGAAAAAATCGGAAATTCTTTGTTTCATGTTTCTCCTTAAATTCTTGGCAGTTGTGCCAACGTTCGTTCTCTGGCCTATCTGTGACCTTGCACCAGATGCTCTTGAAGTCCAATTAGATCACCGCCCAGGGGTCAACGCTCCAGATGTTGCCTGGAGCATGTGGCATGAGAGCACCGAGCCTTAAAGCCTCTACTTGCGAAAGAGACTCCCTATCCGTGCTCTCAAGGTGTTCGAGATAAGTTTCGATATCGATGAGGATGCACTCGTTCTTCTCGCGGATATTCTCACCGTAGAAGTTGAGCGCGATCACTCCATGCCGAAGCTTGTGCGAGCCATTGAATCGTTTGAGCGTTTCGATCTGATGGTCTGCGATCTTTCGATGTTCGAAGCTCGTTCGCTGTGTAGCCTTGCACTCGAATAGGAACGTATCACCCGAATCAGCGAAGAAGAAGAAATCTCCCCACTGCCTCGTGAATGCGTACTTGCCACCATCCTCGATGCGCATAGACGCACCAGGAAGGTGTTTTATCGATTCATGGAACTTGCCTTCGAACCGTTTTCCAGGGTTCAATTTTTCACCTCTATCTTTCGTCCAGTATCTAGATCGTGGATTCGCCAGAACCCGTAGTTGTAGAGCCAATCCCCATGAGGGGCATCCTTGTGTAAGAATGTTCCATCCCACCACATTTCAGCATATTCATCCTCATACCAAACCCATTCGGGGCGATAACGTGCTCCACCATGGAAGTCGTTATGACAGCCCGTTGTTCCTGATCCACACACCGCAAAGAGTGCGGGTTTCAATACGAACTGTCCCCACTTAGTTCGCAGAAGGAATGTCCTTCCCTTGCTAAGAGGTGGAGTGTGATGCGAGTTGGTTGCTCGCATGCCACAGATAACGCAACATGCGTCTTCTTCGAGCGTGTTAGATTTCGCGTCCGCGTTTTTGTAATGAGCTTGGATGTGTGGTTTGCCGTATAGTTCAGCAACGGGATAGGACAGACCGCCAAGTTGGCTAGCTTGCGGTCTGAACATGCAGCCTCCTATCAACTCCTCTAAGGTTGAATTTAGGGAGAGCGGATAGCCTTGAAACAAGTCTTGTAGCAGCAATAGAACCGATTGGTTGCCACATCGCAGCAAGGCATTCCCCAGTACGTGAGACGAGTTCTAAGTTCGAGGTAACAACTGTCGGCTTGCTCTCGTATTCTCGTGCGCTCATAATCTGCACAAGCTTCTCAAGGCGAAACTCACTTGCTTTTTCGGCTCCAAGATCATCAATGATGAGCAAGTCAGGTTCGGTGTAGCGGTAAAGCGTATCGGTATCGAAATTGGTAAGATCGGTAAACATGTCAACCGCTGATGCAAACCTAGTATCGACACGCTTATCAACTGCGGCCTTTGCAATCGCAGAGGCGAGATATGTCTTCCCTCTGCCCGATTTTCCCCACAGGTAGAGACCGTCATTGATCGCGTCACTTACGATGATAGCTTCAGTGTCCATCTTGTCCATCTCTGCGAACTTCATAGGTACGCCAACGCGGGTGTATCGTTTGATTGCCCTTTTGCGCTCTTCTTCGAGGCGTGACTGTTCGGCCTCGGCTTCACGTCTAAGGCGCTCAGCTCGTGCGCCCTCACAGTCACATGGCTTATAACCACACGTTCGCTCAATTCCTTGCAGTGTGAACACTCTTGGCTCTAAGGCAGATCCGCAAAACTCACAGGTACTCAGCGAAGTCATCAATGTTCACCCCTTCCTTAGGCTCTGAGTTGCGCGACCATGAGCGAACAGATGCTCGCCAATCCTTCATTTTGTTCTTGCCTACCATCCACCCCTTCGATGCATAGAAGTCGCAGAAGCGTTCAGCGTCGATTGGGGTGACTCCCTTTTCAGTTGCATATGCAATCGCATAAGAGCGAACCTCATCAATGGTCGGAGGTGAAAATGTCGAGTTTTTCTTAGATATACCGTTAGGTATATCTTCTTTACTATTACTCTTACTATTAGACGATGGGGTGTTTTTCGTTTTGCCGCTCGGCAAATCTCCGTTTTGCTTGGCGGCTAAATTTGTTTTTGCCGCGCCCTTCTTGCCATTGTCTGACCGCTGTTTGCTTAGCATGAGAGATGGTCGAATCGCGACAAACACGGCATTTGCAGCCCCTTTTAGTTTCGGCTCAACACCATAGTAAAGAAACTCGATAAGCGCGGTGTAATACTCGCGCTTATCCTTTGCACTCAACTCCTGACCAGCTTCGATATACGAATCGAATATCTGCATCAGTAATCCACCGCCTCTTCTCTAGTGATGTAGAAATGAATACCAGGAGCGCATTCATTCCATCGGTTTTCATCAAATGGCAAAGTCGGATAAACAGTCTTGCCTACTTCATAACAGAAGTTACGATCATGATCAGAAAAAACACACTCACCGTGATCTATCGAAGTGCCGTCTAAGTGCTGAATATCGAGCACTTTCGCGTAAGAACAGCGGCATTTGCGACCGCTTGCATTTGACCGCTTCGCATCATCAGGGATAAGCAATTTGACAATCACTCTTTCCGCTGATGAAAGTCGCGCTTTCTTCCAGCCGATAATCGTACCCTCTGGGCAAATGACCGTTTGCGCTTGAATAAGCTCGGCATTCTCGGCACCGCGCAGGTTGGCACCGTACAGGTTGGCACCGCGCAGGTCGGCACCGTACAGGTTGGCACCGTACAGGTTGGCACTGCTCAGGTTTTTGAAACTCAAATCTGCACATTTGCCGCCCTCTTCGTTATAGAGCCACTTGCGATGTAACTCCAGGATGCTGTTCAGTTCCTGTCTCTCCATAGCAACTCCTAGAACGGGATATTTTCGTCATAAACTGACGGCTGAACCATTTGTGGCTGCTGCACGGGAATAGCTTGCTGCGCTGGCTGAACAACAGGCTGTGGCGCAGGTTGCGCGTATTGAGGAGCAGACTGTGTAGTCTGTTGCTGAGTCTTGAAGAATTCGATCTCATCCACAGTGACATCGATCTTCGATCGCTTCTGCCCTTCACGTTCCCACTGGCTCCAACGAAGTTTTCCTTCGATAGCAACCTTGCTCCCCTTAGAGAGGAAGCGAGAAACGCTCTCGGCACGAGCGCCGAACATGGTGCAATCAATAAAGTTCGGATAGTCTTCCCATTCTCCTGTCTGCTGATTGCGCCGACGGTCGTTTACCGCAACGCCAAACGACAAGACAGGCGTACCTGACGCGGTTGCCCTCAGCTCAGGATCGCGGGTAAGGTTTCCGCTGATATTTACACGATTGATACTCATTGATTATCCTTTCCAGGCTCTACGAAACGGAGCCTCGACATTTCTTCTGGGGTCATTACTTGAATGCCTTGTTGCTCGCACTCATAGCGCATACCTTCTATAAGACGAGTGAATTCTGCTGAGTCCATACGAGACGAGCCTTTGTAAACCTTCACAACGCACCTCTCTTCGCCCTCTACGTAGTCCATACCTATGACATCGAAGTAAGTGAAGTAATCATCTAAAGGAACGCTTAGAGACAGGCTCATTACCTCACAGACTCCGTAATCACGAAGCATTTGTTTGTGGAGATCAGAGTCCGAGGTGCGCATTGTCCGCGCTAGTTGGTTAAGCATTGCCCAGTAGTAAGCGTTTTGCGTAAGGCTTCGCCTCTTCTTATGCTCTTTGCATTCAAACTGCTTCTCTGCGCCGCATTCAGCCATGAACGCGACACATTCAGACAGGGAGCCGATCATGACACGACCGTAAAGTGGTGATTGCCGCATTCACATTGGCACTGAGCAATCTGCACTTGAGACTCGAATTGATATTGCATTCCGCAAGCTGTGCATTCAGCGATGATCGAAGTATTGTCCTGTGAGTCAACGTCAGGTGTCCCGTTGTCGATCGCGAAAAGGTTGCAAAGCGCGTACTTCTTCGCATAGGAAGAAGCCATACCGGTTACCTGCATATCATCGCTCTTTGTCTTGTGCTCAGGCTCTCTTGCGTAGCCTAACGCCCAGACTTCCCCGTTTGTGCCGTAGTGGCGAAGACATATACGCGAAACGATATAAAATCGGTCGCCTTCACTTACGAGGCTATCCGACATTATGAGAACGCAGTCAGTCTGTTTAACAAGAGGTTTGAGCGCCTCCAGAATGTCCTCTGCGCTGCGGTAGTTAAAACCACCGAAATCGTTACGGCGGTCTTTTGCAACTTCGAGGTTCTGCTGGATGTAAGCCAGCGCCTCGTATACGTTTTCCATCATGCCTCCAAAAGGTTAGTAACGGATACGCCCTGAAGAGCAGGACGCAGTGCTTTGATAGCGTCGTTCTGGTTGATCCTTACCATGGTTGTTTTAGGAACTGATCCCTTGTACTCAAATAGCTCATTGGCGATCTCTCCTGTCTCAAGGCAGATGATGTCTCCGTTATCAGCAAGCGTGAATGACTCTCGCCAATCATCAGCTGGCACGGTCTTAGTAAGGCCGCACGAGTCAAGATATTTGACAGCGTGAAACTCTGCACCAGGTTTGATCTCGAAAGATGGTTTGGTGTAAGTCAGAGACACGGTTCCAACCTTCGACCCGTCTACTTTTATCTCGCGTCTATCAACACCGTATGTTTCATTGAGAGTGAAAAGCTCATCTTTCGCTTCGCCTTTGAGGTCCTTTAGAAGAACGTTAAGCTGCTTTTGCAGTATGTCTGCAAGAACAAGCTTCTCGTCTTGGGTTAGCTCCATTAGATCATCTCCTCCAAATACGTGACTGGGTAGAGTCCCCAGCAGTCGATGTCCGAATCTCGCATGTTGAGCTTCGCTTCAAGCGATGGATCAACTAATACGAGATAACGAGCAATGCCAGCCCAATAGTTGTTGTTAAACGCGAGTGGTTTATCGTTACAAAGATGTCTACGAGATAGCTCATTGGCGAAGTAATCACGTGGACGCGGCACGACCTTCTCATGCTGCATGATGTTCAGGATGAAAAAGAACGCGCCTCTATGCGCCTCCATCCACGTTTTCACTGCTTCTGCCTGCTTGCGCCCTGCATTGATATTGAGCTGAGAGATGGTCTTCTTGCGGACATGCGGTGAATCGATGGTCTTTCGCGAGTTCATACTTACACCACCAATCCTGCGAACATAAGGGCTAAGAGAATAAGGAGAAGGACAGCGAAGATAGCGCCATAAGCAATGTCTTTTACTGCCTCTTTCTTCGGGATATACCCAAAGCCCAAAAAGTTGATATAATCAGAGTGTGTTTTGTGCTTCGCCCCCTTCTTGGGGGCGTTGCTGTTTGTAGATTCATTCATTCATTTCCTCCTTAAAAACTGAATACCCCACCGCCCTCTTCATGGCGTACCGTGGTCATCGCGCACTACCGCTCTCACATGGCTTGGTCGCTAACGAGGTTGGCGGGGTTATTCTGCTTTCAAGGTGCGCTGAATAGGCATAAGGACAGCTACTTGATCAGATCCTCGATGGAGCATTCAAGCGCATCAGCAAGTCGCTTGATGCAACCCAGTTGTGCTTTCTCAACTCCGTGAAGTTGCCATTTACTAACCACACGACGAGACACCTTCGCTCGTCTAGCAGCTTCAGCAATCGATATGCCTCTTAACTTGCAGAGCTCAGCAACATTGAAATTCATTCGTACTCCTTTTTGTGTGTCGAACATCTGTACCCACAATATGTGGTATGCTTATGCCATGAAAGAAGTTACAAGTTGCATTCGGACTTCTTTCATAAACCCTCAACCATCCAAGATTGGAAAGGAGGTGGCTCCATGGCCGTACACCATGGCGGCAAAGTCGGTAAAGCTGCTAAGACTCTGGCTTCCCATTCATCATCAAAAGGAAGCAAGTCAAAAGCTGGCACCACTCTTGCCAACCACAAAGCTGCTAAGCATTAGGCAGCCGTCTGCCCCAGACGTTACTGGGGCGTTTTTATGCCTATTCAACTTTCAAGGTGCGGATATGCGGGTGAATCCGAATGCCCACTCGATATGAAGGCACTCGCATATCCTTTGTGCCAGTAGGCACAAAGGGAGCATCAGCGTTTTATGAGTGATTCATGGAAGAAGTCAGAGGAGATGCTGATGCTCCCTGTGTAACTACTTGGCTTCGTAGAACCTCAGTAGGTCAGCAGAGGCTATACGCCACTGCTTCCCTACCTTCCTGCAACGTAAGGAGCCATTACGACACAGGCGGCGTATGGTCTGCTCTGAGACCTTTACTCTCTGTGCTGCTTCTTGTGGCGTTAGGATCATGGCTATCCTTTCCCTTTAAGGTTCCCTACGATGGCAAGTGATGCGAGAATGATTCCACCAGCCGTAAGAAAGGAGGTGAGCGCATGAGAAGAGAGCCGATTGATTCCGCTAACGACGCAAAGCTTTCCGCAACTCGGGGAGACATTAACCAAGCTATTGTTGCTTTGGCTGATGCGATCGCAGGCATTGCCTTTTACCAAGGGCAGATCAAAAGCGACCTCGCTAAGATCAAACAGACACTGAACATTCGCTAAAGGTTTGCCGCTCGCTTGCGCAGTTGCCAACGCTCTGTGAGCGGCTACCTCCATCGCCGAGACCATGCCAGGATACTTTCGTTCGAAGGCTTCAGCCGACATGGGCAGCTCTTCAGGTGTGTTGCACATCTCTTCCTTCTTTCTAGCGAAGCTGGGGGCGCCCGGCTTCCGCCCATTCGCGATAGCGTTTGATGAAGTAGTTATATGCCGGGATGTTCTTCATCGGCTTGGCTTGTGGTTTGGATTCGGCGCAGATCGCGCCTTTGGCTTTCGTGGTCATTGGCGCACCCCTCTGAAATGGTCAAGCAGTCGGTCAAGACCGCCGCGGGTATCGTAATCGCAGCCATATTCGGCGGGTTCTTCGCATGGCTTTTCGTTTTTCTTCTTGGGTAGTTCCTTGATCATGAATACCCACCAGAAGCTATGCTCTGCGCAGAACTCCCCAGCCTTCTTCCTAGCATCTTCGATATCAGCTGCGGGGTAATCGAGCCAAACGACATCGTATTTAAACGATCGGTCAGGAAAGATTCCTGCTCTGTAAAAGCGTTTCATGGTAATTCCTTCTAATGGGTCGTATTGGTTAGTTTATTTAACCTTGTTGGTCAAAAAAAATTTCATTTACCGAAACGCCTAGAAACTCACATACCGCGACAGCTTGATCGATACTCATTGCACCTTGGTTTTCTTCGTACTTTGAGTATGTCTGACGCGAAACTCCAAGATAGTCAGCAACGGCAGAGAGCTTAACCCCTTTTGCCTCGCGTATGGATTTTAGATTCTCCATTGGATTCCTTTCGACAACTAAATGTTAATTAAAATAACATTGTGATGTCAAGTAAAATTTCCTAGAATGTTAAATAAAGTTTCCAAGAGGTGAGAGAGATGGGCATTTCAAACCAAATAAAAACACTGCGCCTTGCAGCAGATATGACCCAGGCTGAACTTGCTGAAAGGCTTGGTGTCACAAGAGCAACCGTTACCCAATGGGAGTCTGGCTGGTCACAGCCTCGAATGGGTAAGGTTCAAAAGCTCGCTGAAATCTTCAATATCTCAATTTCTGAGCTTGTTGATACTGAGAAAAAGACTCATTCGTCTTCTTCTGACTTCGTAGACGTGCCATTATATGGGTCTATCGCAGCAGGGACTCCTATAGAGATGATAGAGATTGAAGAAGCCTACCCCGTTGCTGCTAAGAAGATAGAACAATACCCTGATGCTTTCTTGCTCAAGGTAAAAGGTCGTTCCATGGACAAGATCCTCCCCGATGGATGCTATGCTCTAGTAGACCCCTGCAACGATGTAGAGCGTGATAATCAACCCTATGCGGTCTGCGTGAATGGCTACGATGCCACAGTAAAGAGAGTGAGAAAGCTCGCTAATGGCTTTGAGCTGGTACCTGACTCGACTGACCCCACTTATAAGACTCAAGTGTATGACTATGGCGTTGAGGGCACTGAGGCCATCACAGTCATAGGCAGAGTGGTTTATTATGTGCTGCCGTTTGATTGGGAGTTTTAGGGGTAAAGATGAACGAAGAAGAACTAAAAACATACGAACGTCTGCTTGACAAAGCAAGCGAATCTTTCGTTCTGGCGATCGAGATATACAATCGACCAAGCATCAAATATCGAGTAGAAGGTTTCTCTTTCTTTGTGTGTAATGCTTGGGAGCTGATGCTAAAGGCAAAGCTGATTAAAGATCAGGGCCTCTCGTCGATCTATTACAAAGACAATCCTGATCGAACTATCACGCTTGAGCTTTGCGTTGCTAGAGTGTTCACAAACGCCAAAGATCCTTTGCGGAGGAATCTTGAAGGGATCATTAAGCTCCGAAACACAAGCACTCATTTTATTGTTGAAGAATACGAGCAGATTTATGTCGGCTTATTTCAATCGTGTGTGACGAATTTCGATGACAAAATGTTTGAATTTCATGAGAGGCGTATGGGTGATGTCATACCTCCTCATTTCCTTACTCTCTCGATGACCGCAGATCCCGCAACACCAGAAAAGATACGAGCGAAATACCCGCCCGATGTTGCAGAAAAGTTTCTCTTTGACGAAGCCGAGATTGAACAGGAGATAACTATTCAGGCAAACCAGAGATACTACTCAGTTATGGTTACCGAGTTAGCAGTTGTCAAAAACCCAAAGAATGCCGATTTCGCAGTAGTGTACGATACTGATTCTGATAAAGCGATTCGTACCGCAAAAGTGTTTCAAGATCCAAGCAGAACACATCCGTTTTCAGCAGGAAAAATTGTTGATCAAGTAAACAACCGCCTGAAGAAAAAGGGCATCATTCTAAAATATAAGAGTGCGCCAAAAACGTTTACGACAGCTGATAGAGATTTGTTTATCAAGTTCTATGACATGAAAAACAAACCAGAATATTCATATCGGCATGAAATTGGACAATCAACACACTCGCATCAATACACTTATTCAACGAAAGCTATTGATTTTATCGTTCAAACAATATCGGAAAAGCCAGATGGGATTATAGAAGAGTTAAAAAAAGCTCTACAAAAAAGGGGCGAAGCCAACCCCAGGGGCAAAGGATTCTAAGCCGTAAAGCCTACTCCCATTCGGGAACCCAGCACTGATCCGTCACAAGTTGACTTCGTGTTGATGATTGTAACAAAAACATGTGAAATTACAGTGGAAAACAGATAACTGATTCATAGAAGCAAGGAATGAATGAACCCCGTCGAACTTTGGCGAGTAACGGGGTTCTGGATGCCCTTCGGACGAATTGAAAGGCAGCTACATTTTAACATGAGAACGAACGGAAAAGGCTCTATTGCCAGGCGTGAGAAGAAGCCACGCAAGTATTGCCGAAAATGGCAGCTTCGCGTCTCAGTTGGCAAGAACCCCAAAACTGGAAAATACCAAACCAAGGCACGCAACTTTACGGGGACTTATCAGCAAGCCCAATTAGCTATGCGTGACTTCATCGCAGAATTGTCGGGCTTGTCAATGGTTATCGGGGACGGCTCAAATATGGGCATTCTCGCATATATCGAGCCATACACTGTATCTAGGAAGAATAGCGGGAAGGTCAAGCAGAGTAGCTTAAAGAAAGAGATTTGGAATCTTAAGGCTTTCGCTCGTGCGATAGGCGAAGAGAAGCCTGTTGCGAGCATTAAAGCTAGAGATATTGAGAAGATATTCGAGGAAATGAGGGTTGGAAATACACCGAGCGGTAAACCAGCATCAGGGACATATCTTAGCGGGATCTATTCATCGCTCAAAGCCTTTTTCGCCTACGCGTACAAGCAGGGTGACATCGAGCACAATCCCGTCTTAGACGTAGAAAGGCCGAGTGCGGACACAAAGCCTAAAAGAGCGTTGAAACGCTCTGAAATAGCTTCACTACTCCCCCAGCTCGACCCAAGAAACAGGTTCGAGTATGGGATAATCCTCATTATCTGTTGTGGTCTTAGGCGTAGCGAATGCACTGATGCTCTAGTTGATAATGTCTCTATAGATGATGCTACGCTCGAAATACTCGATTCTAAGACTGATAACGGTATCAGAGTTATCCCTCTCGTTGCATTTGCTCTAGAAGCAACTAAGCAACGTATAGAACAGATTGGGAGCGATTTAGCATTCTTTGATAAGCCAATGAGCAAAGACATTCATCTCATGGCTGACGAATCGGGTAGATCTGTCACACCTCATCACTTCGGGAAGTGGTGGCAAGAGAATAGAGAGCGTTTCGGAGTGAGCCTAACGCTCCATGAGCTACGCCATAGCTTCTCTTCCCTTCTTGGCTCTTCTGGTGTCTCGCCGAAGGACATCCAAGAACTCATGGGGCACGCTTCACCTGATACCGCTTTGAAGATCTATACCCACACGAATACAGAGAACAAAGCCCGCGCATTGGATAGCGTTTTCGACTCCGTTTTAGGGACGAATTCCAATTAGGTTAGGGACGAATTTAGGGACAAAAGGTCGCGCTTCGGTCGCGAAAGCTGACCTGCGGTTTTTTTGAAAATCGCTATTTATCAGGCGTTTTTGTTTTCGTAATGTTCGTAATGTTCGTAATGGACGCAAATAGGTAAATTTCCTTAGGTGGGTTCATCCTAGGAGGGTGACTTTCTTACAGCTCGTCGTTTCTCTCCCATCACCACGAACTTGGCGCACTGAAATCAAGTGTTTCAGGTTGCCAGATAACCACGCTTCCCTGCTTCAATGTTGCAGGAAGGTCAATAACGCGCTGATTCGATGAGCCTTTCCACCGCAACTCGTAGCTGGTGAGCGATTGAACAAACGGACCGTCCACCAACACATCGCATAACGCAAGGAGATCAGGTGCCATCTTGTGTGGATGCCCCTCCATCAGATCCTCGAACAGATACCCTGAATAGATCCAGAGATCGTACCCTTCTGCGCGCAGCAACCGAGCGAGTTCAAACATGCCTTCAGTCTGATCGAATGGTTCGCCACCCGTCAAAGTAACGCCACGAATGAGCTTATTCTTATGAATCTCACGCACCAAATCCGCAGGTTCGCACGAATAACCGCCTTCTACTGGCTGAGACTCTGGATTGTGACATCCTGGACAGTGATGCGAACACCCTTGCACGAAAACAGAGAACCGCAGCCCGGGCCCATCAACGATAGACTCAGGTGCGGTTCCATACATCCTAAGAGTGGTCATTACTCGACCGAGTGCTTAACGCGATCGGATTCTTCAGCGCGCTTCGCATCGTTGAAGCGATCGAGGGTGCCCACCAAGTAGCCGGTGATACGACGAATGCGCTCGAAACGAACGTTATCATCTTCCGTACGACCACACTTCGGACAGCGATCACCAATGATGCCATTAAAACCACATACTGGATCGCGATCGACTGGGTGATTGACCGAGCCATAACCAATGCCAGATTCTTTCATGTGGCGAATGATAGACTCAAATGCCTCGAGATTGTTAGTAGGATCGCCATCGAGCTCGACATAGGAGATATGACCGCCGTTGGTGAGCGCATGATAGGGAGCTTCGAGCGAGATCTTATCGAAGGCATTGATGTCAAAGTAGACCGGCACGTGGAAACCATTGGTGTAATAGTCGCGATCGGTAACGCCCGGAATCGAGCCATAGCGCTCACGATCCATGCGAACAAAACGACCTGACAAGCCTTCAGCAGGCGTTGCGATAAGCGAATAGTTCATCTTGCGCTCTTGACTCAAACGATCAAGATATCCGCGCATATGACCAACGATCTCGAGACCTAACTTTTGGGATTCAGGATCCTGAGCGTGATGACTGCCCGTAAGTGCAACGAGTGCTTCGGCAAGACCAATGAAGCCAACGGTGAGCGTACCATGCTTGAGCACTTCTTCTTGCGTATCGTTAGTGGAGAGCTTCTCTGAATCGATCCATACGCCCTGCCCCATCAAGAACGGAGCATTGTAGACATGCTTGCTAGCCTGAATGGCAAAGCGCTCATCAAGCTGACCAACAACGAGCGAGAGCTTTGCATCGAGCAGATCGAAGAAAAGCTCGCGATCGCCCTTCGAGCGAATCGCAAGACGCGGTAGATTGATAGAAGTGAAACTAAGATTGCCACGTCCTGTGGTGATCTCTCGTTCAGGATCGTAAACATTGCCCATGACGCGGGTGCGACAACCCATATACGAGATCTCGGTTTCAGGCGTACCCTTGTAATACTGAAGATTAAAGGGGGCATCAACGAAACTGAAATTCGGGAACAGGCGCTTGGCCGAACAGCGCATGGCGAGCTTGAATAGATCATAGTTCGGATCGCCCGGATTGTAGTTAATGCCTTCCTTCACGCGGAAGATCTGAACCGGGAAGATCGGAGTCTCCCCACTACCAAGACCCTCTTCGGTCGCAAGCAGGATATTCTTGATGACCATACGGCCCTCAGCAGAAGTATCCATACCATAGTTAATCGAAGAGAAAGGTGTTTGAGCACCTGCGCGTGAATGCATGGTATTGAGATTATGGACGAGCGCCTCCATTGCCTGGAAAGTAGTTCGGTCGGTATCCTGCTTCGCGCATGACTCAGCATAGTTCATCGCGCGCTTAGCAACAGCAGACTCGATACCCAGATCAGAAAGCTCAGATTCAATCGCTCCTTCGAAGGTGGCATCCATGACAAGGCTTGCAACCTTACCCGTCTCCCCTTCGACGCGACCAATGATCATCTCAGCGGTCTCTTTTGGATTCTCGAGATCGGTAAGCAAACTGAGCGCCTCGAACAGATGCTTCTTATAGAGGCGCTTGAAGGTCTTCTTCACGCCAAGCGCAAGACCATAATCGAAGTCGCAGATGGACTGACCGCCGTGCTGGTCGTTCTGATTGGATTGGATGGCGATACAAGCAAGCGCAGAGTAGCTCGCGATGTCATTCGGCTCGCGCAGCACGCCATGACCAGTAGAAAAGCCACCTTTGAACAAACGGCGCAGATCGATCTGGCAACAGGTGGTGGTAAGCGTGTAGAAATCCATATCGTGGATATGGATATCGCCTTCGCGATGCGCGCGAGCAAAACGAGGATCGATGACGCACATCTCATAGAATTGCTTAGCTGATTCGGAGCCATACTTGAGCATGGTACCCATAGCGGTATCAGCATCGATGTTAGCGTTTTCACGCTTCATGTCCGAATCGCTTGCCTTCGAGAACGTGATATCTTTCAAAGTCTGGACAAGACGGCTATTCACATCGCGCACGCGGTTGCGCTCAGCACGATACAAGATATAAGCCTTTGCGGTCTGACTGAAGTTCGCCTCGATGAGCGCTTCTTCAACAAGATCCTGCACGCCTTCGACCGTAGGCGTTCCTTCGATCGCCCCATGCTCGAGCTTGGCGATAACTGCGTCCGTGATCTGTTCAGCGACTGCACGATCCTGCATAGCACCAGAAGCCTGGAAAGCTTTTTCGATCGCGTCGACGATCTTGGTCTGATCGAAGGCCGTCTCTCTACCATCACGTTTGATAATCGATGTAATCATGCAGCTTCTCTCCTAATTATTCTATGTTTTATCTGCGTTTGCGCCCGTCGAGCATGACGAGGCTTTTATTCTTTTCCTCTAGTTTTCCACGACTTTTGCTCATGTTATGCACAACATCTTGTGGTCTATTCGCACAAGTCAGTATAGATATAGTATGAAGAGAAAATATTGGATACAAGTCTTGACATAGATATTTATTGCCATATGGCTCAAAAAAACCAATGAATAACATCCCAATACAATGGCTCATAAGAGTTGACGAACAAGACCTAAGGACACGGAAAGAAAAGGCCGCTCTTAATGAACGGCCCCGTAATAATACCCCCATCCATGCGATGAGAGCGATGAGTTGAATTGATCGCAAAGCTTATCTCTTGTATAGCTGCCCGGTGGCAAGAGTGAAACGATCTCTTGCAGATCAGGATTCAGATCAAGAGACTCAGCCTGTACTACGATATCGAGTCGCAAAAGCTCCTCTGCATCAGCGAACAAACTATCAACAAACTCTTGCAGAACACCAAAATCAGGACTCTTCTCAAGCTTACCCATGCCAGCCTCCCCTACACCACGACATCAAGACCCGAAAGTGTTGCAACGAGCGCGCCGGTATAGGCGGGACTTGCCATACCAGATGCACGCACGAACTGGACACCCCAAGCATGCAGCTTCAACGCAGCTTCGACCATGGTGTCAGGCGAATAATATGGGTTATCTGCATCAGGATTAAGTGCGCGCTCGATCAACTCGCGCACCACTAATTCGACAACGATCGGCTTTGCGGTCGCTTCACGTAGTATCGCCACCACGCCCTCAAGCTTCTCTAGACGTGCGCCTGACGTAAAGCCGATCACATCAGCGCCATATTCATCAGCTAAACGAACAGCATCTTCAAACGAATGAGATGCCGAAGGTAGCGTGGCTTCATCGGTAAGCTCATAAGAAAGAAAGATCGGGCCATCATAGATCGCGCGCGCAGCGATGAGAGCGCACTGAGCATCGTAGCCGTTAGTAAACCCACTAAAATAGATCGCGTCGAAAGGGTACTCGATCAGCACCTTCACTGCATCTTGATACTGCTTGCGAGAAGCTTTAAGCGAAGAAGCACTCGACTCATCGAGCGGCAGCCCTGTCGGCCCGACCACAGCAAGGCTATGCTGCGGTGTAAAGGAGTTGACCATCTCCCAAGCTCCCTGGGCGATCTCAGCACCGCGACCCTCGAACTTTTCGTGTGCAAGGCGCGCATTGGTAATGCATTCAGTAGCAGTGCAAAGACACGGCGTGTCGATCATCTTCTCCATTTGGTAGGCTTGTTCGATAAGCTCCGGCTCGCAAAGATCGACATATGCCTCTTCGCTCTTAAGGTCGAAACCTTGTGCTTCAAAGATACGCGCAAAGCCCGTTGAGAGCACAAGCATATCCTTACCGAATCTTATTTGGATGTCTGCCATGAATACTGCCTTTTAACGTGGAGTAATGATTCGTGTCATTATAGCTTACGCGATATGCCTAAAGAAACACAGCGCAATGATACGACAAGAACTCACGTAACAAGAGTTTTCTACAAGATAGGGATCGATCATCCTGGCGCAATCGTTTGACAAGAAACTTTGCTTGCGTACAATGTTGAAGGATGTAATACGAGGGTTCTTGTCTTGCATTTCACTTAAATCATGGGGACGTAGCTCAGTTGGGAGAGCGCAGCGTTCGCAATGCTGAGGTCGTGGGTTCGATCCCCATCGTCTCCACCATGGAACCAAACAGCTCTGGATCTTCCAGAGCTGTTCTTGTTTCGGTCGAGGCTTTGCAGTCGAAACGCGATTTTTTGCTTGAGTTTTTCGTTTGTACGCACACACGCTTGATTATGAAGAAATCTAACCTAGGCTTTTTCCATTCTCTGCTGCAAAAAGAATGATGTACGCTCCCAAATCGCCTCAAATCACTCGATTTTGTGCATACAACCGCATTTCTCCTGCAAAAATCAGCACTTTAGCTGCAAAAGAACGCTCCATGCTGAACAGACCAAGCGGCCTAAGGGCATGGAGCGCAAGAAAATCGCAGAAGAGCTGCGCAAGGACTACTGGATGCCCTCGAGCTTCGGGATGTGCCTGAAGCCTTCTTCTAGGTCAGCATCAGTTGGGATATAGTCGGTCATCGTACCATCGCGATAAGCCTGATAGGCCATCAAGTCGAAGTAGCCTGTACCCGTAAGGCCGAAAACGATAGTCTTCTCCTCGCCTGTTTCCTTGCACTTGAGCGCTTCATCGATCGCAACACGGATCGCATGAGAGGACTCAGGAGCAGGAAGCGTACCTTCGACACGCGCGAAAAGGGTCGCAGCCTCGAACACCTTTGTTTGTTCAACGCTGCGCGCTTCGTCGATGAAACCATCGTGATACAGCTGCGAAAGGATCGGGCTCATACCGTGATAGCGCAAACCACCAGCATGATTAGGGCTCGGAATGAATCCAGAACCAAGCGTATACATCTTGGCAAGCGGAGTGACCTTACCCACATCACAGAAGTCGTAGGCAAACTTACCTCGCGTCATAGTAGGACAGCTAGCTGGTTCGACTGCGATGAAATACGGAGCATCCTTGCCTTCAAGCTTATCTGCCATAAATGGCGCCATAAGACCACCGAGGTTCGAGCCGCCACCCGCGCATCCAATCAAGATATCAGGCTTCACATCAATCTTTTCAAGCGCCGCTTTCGTCTCAAGACCAATGATTGACTGATGGAGCAATACCTGGTTGAGCACCGAGCCAAGCGTATAACGACATCCTTCAGTAGATACTGCCTCTTCGACCGCCTCAGAGATCGCCGTGCCCAACGATCCGGTATTGTCGGGATCCTTTTCAAGAATCACACGACCGACATTGGTCTCCATAGAGGGAGAAGGCGTGACACGTGCATTATAGGTTTCCATGACAGCCTTACGGAAGGGCTTCTGCATCGCTGAGCACTTGACCATGAAAACATGCAGATCAAGACCAAAGAAACCGGTCGCCATCGAAAGTGCGGTGCCCCACTGACCAGCACCGGTCTCAGTGGTAAGACAACTCAAACCTTGCTGCTTGGCATAATACGCTTGTGCGATGGCAGAATTTAGCTTATGAGAGCCTGATGTGTTGTTGCCCTCAAACTTGTAGTAGATCTTCGCAGGCGTATCGAGTACTTCTTCCAAAAACTTCGCATGAATAAGCGGTGAAGGACGATACATACGATAGAACTCGCGTACCTCATCTGGGATCGGAATGAATTTATCGGTCGCATTGAGTTCTTGCTTTGCAAGCTCTGTACAGAATACCGGCTCGAGATCAGCAACCGTCATTGGCTCGAGCGTTGCAGGATTGAGCATGGGCGCATGATCCGTGCTCATAAACGCACGGATGTTGAGCCATTCCTTTGGAAGCTCATCTTCTGCGAGATAGGTCTTGTACTCGGTGCTGGTGCGATTTGTCATATGTTCTCCTTTCCGAAGACCGGACATAAAAAAACGCCCTGTCTCCTTCCACGTTTCCGTGCAGGGACAAGAGCGAACTCCTGCGGTGCCACCACTGCTTGATGCACATGCATCCTCTCATGAGCTGCTCGCACAACATGCGAACACCTCTGCTCTATTACGGGAGCTTCCGTTCTTCACTACTTGAATCACTCGTTCGCAAAGACCCTCCGAGGCCCATTGGTAAGCTCGTTTGCTATCAGGCTTCCACCATCCCTGACTCGCTTGAAGCGCGTTACTGCCGTCTTCCCCGTCATCGGTTTAGAACCATGATAATCACGGTATCTGGGTTTTTCAAGGGCGAATTTCGCAGACGTTAGTGGATCGATCGCTTGAGGTGTTCGATAAGCGCAGTGCAACCAGCATCTATATCATCGAATGTTGCTTCGAAATCTCCGGTATACCAGGGATCAGCAACATCGCGCGAGAGCCCAACCCACTCGAGCAACAAGCTGCACTTTCCTTCAGGATCATTCTTAAACAAACGCATCATGTCACGATGATTGTACTGATCCATACCAACGATATAGTCAAAACGTTCATAGTCTTCGCGAGAAGCAAGATGCGCAGCGCGAGGCGTGAATGGGATGCCGTAGCACTCAAGTATTCCGCGCGTGCCACAATGAATGTCAGAGCCGATCTCATCGGTGTGAAGCGCTGCAGACTCGACCTGCACCCTATCCCCCAACGATGCCTGATCAAGCTTGTCTTTCATGATGAATTCCGCCATAGGAGAACGACAAATATTTCCATGACAAAGAAAGAGGATCGCGGTCATGCGAGAATCCTTTCGGCCATACGAGCATCTTTGACTCAAACGCCATGTACGATCTCGTAAGCATCGTTTCGTGAAAGACCGTACGCTTCGCGAAGATACGACACGATCTCCTTTTTAGAAAGTTCTCCTTGAGCCAATAGGTTCGCAGCCTCTAAGGCCGCATCACCCTTGCTTGAATCTGCACGCAAACGAACTTCTGCATCGCTAGGCGCATCGATCACCAATACTATCTCGCCTTTAATAGAAGACTCCATCGCACGCAGCGCAAAGATGGTGGCAACTTCAGCCGCGCTTCCGCGTACCACTTCCTCATGGAGCTTCGTAAGCTCACGACAGACCGCGACGCGACGCTGCGGAAGCACTTCAGTCACCACCTCGAGCGCTGAAGCGATCCGCTGCGGACTTTCATAGAACACGAGCACGGCATCAAGCCCGGAGAGCGACTTGAGCACTGCTCGACGCTCCCCCGCCTTACGAGGAAAGAACGAGCCAAAATAGAAATTCGAAGCCGTAAAACCGCTCGCAACATATGCGGTCGCGACCGCCGTAGCACCTGGTAGAACCTCGATAGGAAGATCGCGTTCATAAGCACGATCGATCAAGCGCTGACCGGGATCGGAAATACCGGGCATACCGGCATCCGAGCAATAACACACGCGCTGCCCAATCTCAACCCGATCGAGCACCACATCAGCCTTTTGAGCAATACTGGCTTCATCCAAGCGCTCAAGACGTTTTGAGATACCAAGCGCAGAGAGCAACTTACCGGTCACGCGCGTATCCTCACAACAGACCATATCGCACGCTTCGAGCGCCTCGCGTGCACGAAGCGTCATATCTCCCAAGTTTCCAAGCGGTGTTGGACAGATGATGAGCTTGCCAACGTTATTCGACAACAGCCACCACTTCGACTTCGACAAGTGCGCCCTTAGGAAGCGCAGCTACACCGACTGCTGAGCGTGCAGGTAGATTCGCATCAAAGTAACGCGCATATACCTCATTGAATGCAACAAAATCATTGATGTCATCTAAAAAGCAGGTGGTCTTCACCACGTGATTGAGATCAGTTCCTGCCGCCTCCAGCAGGCCCACCACGTTCTTCATGACCTGCTCTGTCTGCTCTTGAATGCTATCTCCTACCATCTCACCGCTTTTCGGATCAAGTGCGATCTGACCAGATGCAAATAGCATCCCATTCACGACGATTCCCTGCGAATAGGGACCGATCGCTGCTGGCGCGTTATCCGTACGAACTACCTTCATACCTCGCTCTTTCACTCTTACCAACTAATGCTTTCAATTGCGCTTTACTTATTTACAATAGAAAAGACGTTTTCATTATTCCACGAAAACCCCGTCCCGGCATGAGAAATGCCCGAAACGACAACACACGAAGGATGCGACGCACCATGCTCACGATCGATACGTTCGAAGATGCTTCCAAACGAGTCAAAGAGGTTACTCAGGAAACGAAGCTCATCTATAGTCCTCACTTCAGCAAAGAAACCGGAAACGATATCTACCTAAAGCCAGAAAACATGCAGAGAACTGGTGCATATAAAGTGCGCGGTGCTTATTACAAGATCTCGACGCTCTCCGACGAAGAACGCTCGCGCGGGCTCATCACCGCATCAGCAGGCAATCATGCACAAGGCGTAGCTTACGCTGCCAAGAAATTCGGCGTACCCGCCACCATCGTCATGCCCACTACCACACCCTACATCAAGGTTGAGCGCACCAAAGCGCATGGTGCTGAAGTAGTGCTTGCCGGTGAGGTCTACGATGAATCCTACGAACACGCAATGAAATTGGCTGAAGAAAAAGGTCTTACGTTCATTCATCCCTTCAACGATCTACAGGTCGCTGCAGGTCAGGGATCGATCGCAATGGAGATCGTACAAGAGCTTCCCTTAGTTGACGCGATCCTCGTTCCCATTGGCGGTGGTGGTCTTGCATCAGGTGTTTCAACGCTCGCAAAGCTGCTCAATCCGCGCATCAAAGTGATCGGCGTGGAGCCTGAAGGCGCTGCCTGCATGAAAGCTTCGCTCGAAGCGGGTCATGTCGTAAAATTACCAAATGTCAGCACGATCGCCGATGGCACTGCGGTACTCGAGCCAGGTGATAAGGTCTTTCCATACATCCAAGATAATATCGATGAGATCATCACCGTGAGCGACGACGAGCTCATCGTCGCTTTCTTAGACATGGTCGAGAATCACAAGATGGTCGTCGAGAATTCTGGTCTACTCACTATCGCTGCACTGAAGCACCTGAATATGCTTGATAAGAAGGTCGTCTCAATCCTCTCAGGCGGCAATATGGATGTTATCACCATGGCTACTGTCGTACAGCATGGCCTTATCCAGCGCGACCGCATCTTCACTGTCTCAGTACTTCTACCCGATCGTCCTGGTGAATTGGTGAACGTAGCCTCTATCGTTGCTGAACAGAATGGCAATGTCATCCGACTCGACCACAATCAGTTTGTCACTGCAAATCGCAGTGCTGCTGTGGAGTTGCGTGTCACAATCGAAGCCTTCGGTACTGATCATAAAGGTCGCATCGTCCATGCGCTTCAAGAAGCAGGCTATTCCCCACAACTGATCCAAGCCCATCTCTAGCCCCCAATCGCTCTACTTTGGCGATCCAAAACGATCAGATGCAGAAGCAGATGACGACCGAGAGCTTGTCGCCCGCAGACATCGAAAGTGGCTCTTCCTGCTCAGTGTCATAACCTGTTCCCTGAGCGAAGAACTGCGAATTCGTCTCAGGATCGGGACTGCGAAGCCACCAATCGAGCGAAGAGTATGCTGCGAGCTCCTTTTCAAGACCAGCCTTGAACGAATCGCTCTCAAGTAAGAGATATTGCGAACCTTCAGCATTCAGCACTTTAGCATACCCAATGTCACCTTCTGAGACGCCCATCAGCTCAACGAAGGAAGGAGCAAACAGCTTGTCATTGGTGATAGTAACCGCATCAGGCGATTCAGTACTACCGATATTATTGGTAGGTTTCTTCACTTCAACAATATAGTTCTGTAAATCATCAGGAAGCGACGAGAAGAGATCTTCATTGAGTGATGCACGAAGCGCTGCACTCTCCCATCCACCAGCATTGGTGGCAGTCGCATTCATGGCTGCCTCGCTCACTGGAACAGTGACGATGAAGGTCATGCCCGCATTACCTGAATTATTGCTGCGCGGATCATGATAGACGTCAATCAACTGCGCTTGCGCTTTCGTGCCATCGGTGAGCTCGAATTCCTTAACCAGATCGCTACGCAACGATCCGTCATCGGCAACAAAACCATGTTTCTTCGCTTCACGCATTGCGCCATCCACATTGCCCGCGAGTGTCATATCACTTGAGATGGTCGCAAGCTCTTCCCACGTATAATCGTTAAAGGATTGCGGCTCATCTTCTGCAAACAGGCCAACATGGTTGCTCGCCATATAGATGAATGCAAAACCAAGGATACCTAAGACTATGAGAACGATGCCGCCAATAACGATCTGACGCCAGGTGGTCTTAGGAACGACCTTGATCGCAACACCGCATTCACTACACGTGAATCCATCTTCTTGATGTCTGGCTCCGCAGTGCGGACAACGCATGAGCATCTACTCCTTCGTGTTGCGAGCAACGTCGGTCACTTCAAAATCTTCGACCTTATTCGGCTCGGATTCCTTCTTCAACGATTTCGAGAAAAGAACCTGCGTGTTCTCCGAGAGCTCGGCGTCCTTTTTCTGCGCTTGCTGTTCTGCCAGATTCGCTTTCGCGACCGAGATCATAAGCTTGATACGGTTGAGCTGGTTAACCTCAGAAGCACCTGGATCGTAATCGACCGCAACGATGTTCGTACCTGGATAACGACGGCGCAGCTCCTTGATGGTCGCTTTGCCCACCACGTGATTTGGTAAACAGGCAAAAGGCTGGGCACACACTATGTTCGGTGCACCCGAGCGAATAAGCTCGACCATCTCGCCCGTAAGAAGCCATCCTTCACCCATGGAATTACACAGGCTCAAGATCTCCTTGGCATACTCTGCAATCTCATAAATGTTCGCTGGTGGCTCGAATCGCTGGCTCTTTTCAAGAGCCTTAGTAACAGGAAGTCTCAGCCGGCGAATAGCCTCAAGGCCGATACGACTTCCAAACGCACTCTTGGCTGATTTACCGATATCACGCTGGAAGATACCTCCTGCGATACCAAATAAGAAGAACTCGATCAGCCCCGGCACCACAACTTCGCAGCCTTCGGCCTCGATCTGATCGACCACCTGGTTATTGGCAGTTGGATGGAACTTCACCAAGATCTCGCCTACCACACCGACCTTCGGTTTCGTACCTTCGCCCTGAAGCGGAAGCGTGTCGAAATCTTCAACGATCCGGTTCACGGTCTTTTTGAATTCGGACATTTTCACGCCACGCATCAGCTGCTCTTTGCATTTTGCCATCCAGTAATCGAAGAGCCGCTCAGCACTACCCGGCTCGATCTCGTAAGGACGAGTGCGATATAGACACATCATCAACAAGTCACCATATTGCAGCGCATAGACCGCCTGATAGAGCATAGAAGGCGTGATCTTGAAACCAGGGTTTACCTCACCCAAGTCTTTGAACGAGATCGCGATGACGGGAATATGTCCCAGTCCAACCGACTTCAAGGCCTTTCGTATGAGCGAGATATAATTCGTCGCACGGCAACCGCCACCTGTCTGCGTGATGAGTACCGCCAGCTTGTCTGTATCGTACTTACCGCTCATCACCGCTTCCATGATCTGGCCAGTAACGAGGATCGACGGATAACAAATATCATTATTAACGTATTTGAGACCTGCATCGACTGCACCATGATCGACACTCGGTAGCAGTTCAACATTGTATCCATTGCGTTTGAAGATCGGGACGAGCAACTCGAAATGATATGGCGCCATCTGCGGAGCAAGGATGGTATAGCCCTCTTCCTTCATCTGCTCAGTGAATTGCGGACGCTCGAATTCGGTCGAAGCACCTTCGCGCTGCTCAACCTGCTCGTGCGTGCGAACACCATCGGCCTTCTCGGTGAACGAATCTGGTACGAGCGAATCGATATCTTCGATGCAGATATTAGCTGCAGGACAACCGAGCTGTTCAGCGCGTTTATCCGCAAGCTCTTCGCTGATCTGGTCTTGACGATCCTTGAGTGCAGCGAGCAAACTGCGTACGCGAATACGTGCAGCGCCCAGATTTGAAACTTCATCGATCTTGAGAACGGTATAGACCTTGTCAGCTGCTTCGAGCACTTCTTGCACCTGATCGGTGGTAAGCGCATCGAGACCGCAACCAAATGAGTTCAATTGAATGAGATCGAGATCATCACGCTGCGTAACCACCTTTGCGGCCGCATAAAGACGCGTATGGTACATCCATTGATCGACCACGCGAATCGGACGCTCGAGCTGACCTAAGTGGGCGATCGAGTCTTCCGTGAGCACTGCCAATCCAAAGCTTGTAAGAAGCTCGGGAATAGCATGGTTGATCTCGGGGTCTTGATGATATGGCCTACCTGCGAGCACAATACCGTGCGTGCCCGTCTCTTCCATCCAAGCAAGCGTCTCGGTGCCCTTACGGCGGATATCGCGCTTGAACGATTCATCCTCTTCCCAGGCCGCATCGACCGCAGCGTCGATCTCGGCTTGTGTAGGAAGTGCTGCACGTTTACTGAGCGCTTCAGCATATTCACCCGCAAACGTATCGTGCAGGCGCTTCTTCAGCTTCTCTTTATCGTGGTACGGAAGCCATGGTGAAACAAAAGCGGTATCGGAATCTTGCAATTCATCGATGTTCAGACGCAATGCCTCTGGATAGCTCGCAACGATTGGACAATTGAAGTGATTACCCGCAGTCTCGTCTTCCTGGCGTTCCCATTTCGAACAGGGCATCCAGATGAGATCGGGCTCTTTCGCAAGCAGATTCATGATGTGACCATGCGAGAGCTTCGCAGGATAACAGACCGATTCAGACGGCATCGATTCGATACCCGCTTCGTAGGTCTTCTTCGTAGAGGGATCAGAGAGTACCACACGATAGCCGAGCTTGGTAAAGAACGTGAACCAGAACGGATAGTTCTCGTACATGTTGAGCGCACGAGGCATACCTACCGTACCGCGTGGAGCATGCTCGATAGCGAGCGGTTCGTAATCGTCGAACAAGCGCTTGGTCTTCCACTCGAAGAGATTTGGGACCGTACTCTTTTCTTTACCAGAGCCAAGACTCTCCCCTTTTTCGCAGCGATTGCCCGTTATGAAACGGCGACGTTTGCCCGTCTCCTCATCGAGGCCGAAATCGTTCACCGTGAGCATGCAACTGTTCGAGCATCCTTTGCAACGAAGCGTTTTATGACTTGGGTCCAATGCCTCGATCGCATCAAGCGAAAGCATATTAGAGGCGATCGGATCGATGGCGCCATGGAAACGATCGCGCGCCAAGAGCGCAGCGCCATAAGCACCCATATTACCTGCAATATCTGGACGGACCGCATCCACGCCAGCAAGCTGCTCGAATGCGCGCAAGACCGCATCGTTTAAAAATGTGCCACCCTGCACGATAACCTTCGTACCCACATCGTGAGGATCGCGGATCTTGATGACCTTGAACAGCGCATTCTTGATTACCGAGATCGCAAGACCTGCCGCGATATCGCCAACCGTAGCGCCTTCCTTCTGAGCTTGCTTCACACGCGAATTCATAAAGACCGTGCAACGACTTCCCAGATCAACAGGATTCTCTGCGCCGATCGCACTCTGTGCGAATTCAGAAACATCCAGATTAAGTCCACTTGCGAAGCTCTCAATGAAGCTTCCGCAACCAGAAGAGCACGCTTCGTTGAGCATGATGTGATCGATGACCCCATCCTTCACGCGCAAGCACTTCATATCCTGCCCACCGATATCCAAGATGAATTCGACACCAGGCAGCATCTCTTGGGCACCGCGGAGATGCGCAACAGTCTCGATCTCGCCTGAATCGAGACGCAACGCCTCAAGCAAAAGGCCTTCGCCATAACCGGTTACCGTAGCATGACCGATAGTGATCAGCGCTTCGCCTGTTTCAGGATCGCGCGGCAGTGCCTGATAGAGTTCTGCCATGCGTGCCTTCGCGCATCCAAGCACATCGCCCTTGTTGTTCGCGTAACTCGACCATAAAAGCGCACCATCTTCAGCAATAAGTGCCGCTTTGAAGGTAGTCGAGCCAGCATCGATACCAAGAAACGCCGTTCCACGATAGCTTTCGAGCGCGCTGCGACGTACCGTTTCCGCATCGTGGCGCGCTTTGAACTCCTGTAGCTCTTCATCGTTTGCGAACAGTGGCGCCAAGCGCACGACCTCGGAGCCTTGCACATCGCCCAGATTCTCAAGACGCGTGACCAGATCAGAGAGTCTCTCGGGTTTTACATCCCGTGTCTTCGCGCCTGCGATCGCGCATCCACTCGCAACGAAAAGATGTGCATTATCAGGTACGATGATATGATCGTCGTCAAGTTCGAGCGTTTCATAGAAGCGCTCGCGCAGTTGCGGCAGATATTGCAGTGGGCCACCCAAAAAAGCAACATTGCCACGTATAGGACGACCACACGCAAGGCCAGAAATGGTCTGCGTAACAACTGATTGGAAGATCGATGCAGCGATATCTTGCTTCTTCGCGCCTTCGTTAAGAAGCGGCTGTACATCGGTCTTGGCGAAAACACCGCAGCGTGAAGCAATGGGATAGAGGATCGTATGGCTTTCTGCTAGCTCATTGAGACCCGTAGCATCCGTATCAAGCAGCGCTGCCATCTGATCGATGAATGCACCTGTACCGCCTGCGCAGGTGCCGTTCATGCGCTGTTCGATACCATCGTCGAAATAGATGATCTTTGCATCTTCGCCACCAAGCTCAATGGCAACATCGGTCTTCGGAATGAAGGTTTCTACCGCCGTTTTTGACGCGATAACCTCCTGCACGAATTCAATGCCGAGCCATTGAGAGAGCAATAGACCACCAGATCCTGTGATAGCTACCGTAACCTCTTGATCAGGAAATTGCTGTGCCGCCTCTTTCAGCACTTCAAGGACAGTAGCACGCACATCGGCGTGGTGGCGTTTATAGACCGCAAAGACGATCTCATTTTGGTCGTTCAACACCGCGGCTTTCACGGTGGTAGAACCGACATCTACACCGAGGTGCAGATTTGGTAAGGTAGTTGAATCATTCATATGGCTATTTTACTGAACATTATTTATCCTTAAACAGTCAACAGCCCTTTTTCGAAGGAATACCATGCAAATTACACCTGAAGAGATCGCCGAAACGCTCGCGATGGTGAGCAAACAACACCTGGATATTCGCACGATTACGCTCGGCCTCAACCTACGCGGTTGCAGTCATGAAGATGTCGATACGATTGCACGCAAGGTCTATGATCGCCTTACTATAGCGGCAGAGAACCTGGTGCCAACGGCAGACCAGCTCGAGCGTGAGTATGGTATCCCTATTGTGAACAAGCGCATCTCAGTCACCCCGATTGCAGAGATTTGCGCAGCAGCTACATCAAGTGACCTCTCTCCCATCGCTCGCGCTATGGACAAAGCCGGTGCCGAAGTGGGTGTCGATTTCATCGGTGGCTTTTCTGCTCTCGTGCATAAAGGTGCATCTGCAGCCGATCATAAGCTCATGGATTCCATCCCTGAAGCGCTTGCCACCACTGAGCGCGTATGTGCATCTGTAAATGTTGGCTCAACCCGTGCCGGTATCAATATGGATGCCGTTTTCAAGATGGCAGGCATCGTGCGCAAGGCAGCTGAACTCACGGCTGATCGCCAGTGCATCGGCGCTGGTAAGCTGGTCGTTTTCTGCAATGCTGTAGAAGATAATCCTTTCATGGCAGGCGCGTTTCATGGCTCAGGCGAGGCAGATTCTGTTGTGAATGTAGGCGTATCTGGACCTGGTGTAGTGAATGCAGTTCTCCGCGGCATCTCACCAGAAGCCGACCTTACGAGCATCGCAGAAGCCATCAAAGCGACAGCGTTCAAGATCACGCGCGCCGGTGAGCTCATTTCGCGTGAAGCCAGCAAACGACTTGGTGTTGAAAAAGGCATCCTTGACCTGTCTCTTGCGCCTACACCTGCTGAAAGTGATTCGGTCGCCGAGATCATCGAAGCGATCGGTGTTGGACAGTGTGGCGGTCCGGGTACCACAGCAGCGCTTGCAATGCTCAATGATGCCGTAAAGAAAGGCGGTGTCATGGCTTCTTCTTCTGTGGGCGGTCTGTCAGGTGCATTCATCCCCGTCTCAGAAGATGCTGGCATGATCAAAGCAGCAGAAGATGGTGCACTCTCTATCGAGAAGCTCGAAGCAATGACGTGCGTGTGCTCGGTCGGTCTCGACATGATCGCGGTTCCAGGAGACACCAGCGTAGAAACCATCTTCGGCATCATCGCAGATGAATGCGCGATCGGTATGATCAACAACAAGACCACCGCAGTACGCCTTATCCCTGCTATTGGACACAGCGTAGGCGATCAACTCGATTTTGGAGGTTTGCTCGGCTATGCTCCGGTCATGCCGGTGAATCAGTTCGCAGGAACGGTGTTTGCTCATCGTGGCGGTCGCATGCCTGCCCCACTCAATTCGCTCAAGAATTAGAGCAGGGAAAACAGCGTTTTTTTGAGCACCTTCGGGTGCTCATTTTGTTGAGTACTGAACATATAAACTTACGCATAGATCGCGTAGACAAGATACTCGATGTTACCTTCAGCGCCCTTGATGGGCGACTCGATCACGCCTTCAACGCTGAAGCCAACTGCTTCGAGCGCGGATTCGACTTCGGCTACCACACGCTTACGAACCGCTTCATCGGTGACGATGCCACCTTCAGTCTCATCATGTCTGCTCTCAAATTGGGGCTTGATGAGCCCGAAGAACATACTTTGCTCGTGTGCGAGCGCAGCGAACACAGATACAAGCGACGCCATTCCGATGAATGAGAGATCACATACGATCACATCGAATGGCGCACCGAGGCTTTCGGGCGACACAAGACGGATATTGGTGCGCTCGAACACGCTTACACGCACATCCTGCCTGATCTTCCAGGCAAGCTGTCCATAATTCACATCAACACAGGCTACCTCAGCTGCTCCAGCCTGCAAGAGGCAATCAGTAAAACCGCCCGTCGACGAACCGATATCGATGCAGCGCTTGCCAGAGACATCAACCGCAAACGCATCGAGTGCACCTTGCAGCTTATGACCACCACGCGAGACGAATACACGACCCTTTATATCTGAAGGATTCTTGCGATTCTTCGACCTGATGAAGATGTCAGCATCAGGCAAAACCTTGATAGCAGCACTCGTGACATACACGTCATCGACGCGCACCTCACGCGCGATCACCGCACGAAGCACTGCATCCGCATCAGGGAAATATCCCTGCTCAACGAGTATTTCATCAAGTCTTCGCTTCTTTGTCATATTCTATCTGGATCGATCATGCCATAGTGCGTCGAGCAAGCGTTTCAAGCATCCATCGTACTATGCACTCAAGTCGTCAGGGATAGCGCCTTCATCGAGAATACGCAGGAATTGTCGCTCCGTCAGGATCGGCACACCCAGCGTCTCTGCCTTCGTGCGCTTCGAACCAGCATCTTGTCCGCAGATCACATAGCTCGTCCTCTTCGAGACACTGCCTGCAACCTTCGCACCTAACGCCTTCAAGCGCTCACCCGCCTCATCACGTGTCATACCTGATTCGACCAGGCTTCCCGTCAGAACGAACGTCAAGCCATCGAGCGGTTGGTCACCTTTTTCGGTAACTTCTTCAGCAAGTACAAAACCTTCCGATTCTAAGCGTGCCAACACAGCCTGGTTCACCTCATTCGCCAAGAACGAATGCACGCTCTCTGCGATAACAAGGCCGATGCCCGGTATAGCCGAAAGCTCTTCTACACTTGCCTGCGAAAGTGCAGCGATAGACGGATAAGCTTGTACGAGCATCTCTGCCGTAGTCTTCCCTACATGACGAATGCCCAGACCAAAGACAAGACGTGCCAGTGGACGCGTTTTCGACTCCGCGAGAGCAGCGATGAGCTTCTGTGCCACCGTCTCGCCGAGCATGATCGGCTCACCATCCTTGTTCACGCGATTCATATCGAGCGAAGCCAGCTGTGCTTCAGTGAGCTGGTAATAATCTGCAACATCCTTTACCTTGTTCGTCGCAAGCAAGCGACCGATGATCTCGTCCCCCATACCTTCGATATCAAGTGCACCACGACTTGCCCAGTGGAGCAAACGCTCCTTTGCCTGCGCAGGACAATCGAGCGAAACACAGCGATAGACCGCCTCGCCTTCCTCACGCACAACTGGAGAGCCACAACTCGGACAAGTAGTAGGCATCTGCCACGGCACCGAATCGAGAGGACGCAACGAAAGAATAGGACCCAGCACTTCAGGAATAACATCACCCGCCTTACGCACTACGACGGTATCGCCGATACGCAGGTTCTTGCGCTTGATCTCATCGCTATTATGAAGCGTCGCACGCGCGACGACCGAACCGGCAACGCGTACGGGTTCGAGCTCTGCAACTGGCGTCTGCGCACCTGTGCGACCAACCTGAATCGTGATGTCGCGCAGAAGTGTCGTCTTCTCTTCCGGTGGGAATTTATAGGCAATAGCCCAACGTGGTGCTCGCGCGGTATAACCAAGCTCGCGCTGCTCGGCAAACGAGTCGATCTTCACGACTACACCATCGATATCATAAGCGAGCTCATCACGCATCTCGAGACAATGCTTACAAAAATCGAGTGCTTCTTTGCGGGATTCACACCGCTTCACATCGGGGTTCACGTGAAAGCCACAAGCGCGCAGCCACTCAAGCAACTCCCACTGCGAAGTTGCAGTGATTCGCGCATCGTCACCGATCGCATAGATGAATGTCGAGAGATCGCGCTTTGCTGTCACGTGATAATCTTTCTGACGCATACTACCCGCTGCGGCATTACGTGGATTCGCAAAGAGCGCCTTGCCTTCTTGTTCAGCCTGGCGATTCAGCTTCTCGAAGCTTGCTTTCGACATGTAGATCTCGCCACGCACCTCAATAGGCTCATCAGCATCGACAATACCCGCTATACCCGCTTTCGTAAGCTGCAGCGGAATATCGCGAACCGTGCGCACATTCACCGTCACGTCTTCGCCCGTAGTACCATCGCCGCGCGTTGCCGCAATGACAAGCGAGCCCTGATCATACGTAAGCGCAATCGAAGAACCATCGATCTTGAGCTCACATACGACTGGGACAAATCGCCCGAAATGAGCCTCCACGCGATCCATCCACGCCTCAAGCTCATCGGTATCGAGCGCATTATCAAGTGAGAACATGCGACTTGCATGATGCACGGGGTTGAATTGAGTGGCAACAGCACCACCCACGCGCTGTGTTGGCGATGAAGGGTCAAGAAATTGCGGGTATTTCTTTTCGAGCTTATCTAGATCGCGCAACAACGAATCGAATGCTGCATCTGATATCTCAGGCGCATCCTTCACATAATAGAGATAGCTATGATGTTCGATCTCTTCACGCAGCTTTTGGATGCGCTGAAAAGCATCGTCCTGACTCATGCCACTGGTCATCGCAACAATCCTTCATCATCGATCGAATCTAAATATTCACAAAGCGCTTCGGGGAGTGCATCGATCACGTCTTCAGCGCACACGCTCACTTCTGTCATACACTCTGCCGCGATCGAGCCTGCACGCGCATGAAGCGCAACGCCCAAGTATGCTGCCGTGAAGGGATCAACTCCTTGCGCCAGAAGACCGCCGATCACACCCGAGAGCACATCACCCGTCCCTGCTTTTGCAAGCGCAGGTGTGCCGTGCGTGAATATCTCGGTACGCGTCCCATCAGAAATGACAGTTTCAGGACCTTTCAGAACCACGATCGTCTTATAAGAGCGCGCGAGCTTCTCAGCCGCTTTTTGAATGTCGTCAGGCAAGATGCCTATAGGCTTTGCGAGACGCGCTGCCTCCCCTTCATGGGGCGTAAGCACGGTAGAGCGCTTCTTCGTTGCTCGTCTACGCAACGCTTTTCGCCCTTCTTTCGTAGCGATGAAAGAGAGTGCTCCCCCGTCCAACAAAAGGGGGTGTTTTACTTTGGCAATAAGACTCTCACACAGATCAAAGGCGTGCTTGTCATCCACATCAATACCTGGACCACATACAACCGCACCTGGATGATCAGGCGACATGAGACGTTTTGCCCTGCATTCCCTAAACGAACGAACCACAAGCGAGGGTCTGCGAATCTGCAAGATGTTTCGATTTCGCGGTGCAGTGAACACTTCAGTGTAACCAGCGCCCATATATTGAGATGCCCAAGCTGAAAGACAAGCCGCTCCAGGATAAGGCTCGGAGCCCGCCACTACCACGCATTTTCCGCGCGAATACTTATTTGCTTGAGGATCGGGAAGCGGGATTGCCCGCGCAAGATCCGATTTGATGAACATAGGTCTTCCTCTCGTCTAAGACGACACAGAAGATTATAGTTCATCGAGCATCGAACGAACCTCTTTGAACTGACGATGGAGGTCTTGGAGCGGATCTTCTTGTTTGGGCTGCTCTTTAGGCTCGCCAACCAGTGCAAGCACGCATGCGACTGCATCATCTTGCGTATAGGAAAGCGAGATAGGAATATCGCGTATTTCGAGTTCACGTGCCTTTTCAGCAGCCCGATTGAAAAGCTTTACCTGGGGTTTACCCTTCGCGTTGAGCACCACCTCGACATCGCGTACGCCGATACCTTCGCTAAATCCTGTACCGAGCGCTTTGAGGACCGCTTCTTTTGCCGCAAAACGCGCTGCATAATGGCATTCAGGGCGAGCGGTTCGCTCACAATAGGCGCGTTCCTCTTCTGAAAACACGCGTACCTTAAAGCGAGGTGTTCGCTCAAGAATGGAGCGCATACGTTCAATCTCGACGATATCCACCCCAATCGAATGCGGACTCTCGAGGCTGATGCTACTATCAAAATTTTGCGCGATCGCACGAGCGACTGCAGCATTCTCTTGCGTTGATTCTTGTGCTGATTGTTGGTCGGCCATAAGACGATCCTATTCCACCGTGACCGACTTCGCGAGATTACGCGGTTGATCAACATCACAGCCACGATTGATCGCAACAGCACGCGCAAGAAGCTGGAGTGGCACGCTCGCGGTAATGGGCATGAATGAATCGCGCACCCGAGGAATGTAGATGACCTTATCGGCGATCTTCTTAATGTCGCTATCGCCTTCGGTCGCAATAGCAATGATGGTCGCACCACGCGTCTTCGATTCTTCCAAATTCGAAATGGTCTTATCATAGGTTGGGCTCTGCGTAGCCACAGCAACAACCGGAAAGCCTTCTTCGATCAGCGCGATCGGGCCATGCTTCATCTCGCCAGCAGGATAAGATTCTGCATGCACATAGCTGATCTCCTTCATCTTCAGCGCGCCTTCATGGCAGGTGACAGCAGCAAGATCACGTCCGATATAGAACGCAGAAGTCTTCCCTTCAAAGAGCTCTGCCGCCTCTTCGATAGCTTGGGTATTCTGCAATATCTCTTCGATATGTTCAGCAGTATCAGCAAGCTCAGTGAACAACAGGCGTGTCTGAGGAAGGGTGAGCTTTCCCTTCACGCGACCAAGCATGAGAGCCATGAGTGTAAGGCTCACCACCTGGCCGATAAAAGACTTCGTGGAGGCAACTGCGATCTCTTTATTCGCCTTCGTATAGATGACACCATCCGACTCACGCGCGACAGGAGATCCGATCACGTTCGTAATGCCGAAGACCTTAGCACCCCGAATACGCGCATCACGAATCGCAGCGAGCGTATCAGCAGTCTCTCCTGACTGTGATACTGCAACCACCAAAGTAGTAGGCGTGATGATCGGATTACGATACCGAAACTCCGAAGCAACCTCCACCTCAGTTGGGATGCGTGCCCATGTTTCGATGAGATTCTTTGCAATAAGGCCAGCATGGTAGCTCGTACCACACCCGATGATATAGACACGATCGACATAGTTGAGCTCTTGGCGAGACAAAGAAAGCTCATCGATCACGATCTCTTGGTCCGAGAGACGCCCTGCAAGCGTGTCTCGCACGACTCGAGGCTGTTCATGGATCTCTTTCAGCATGAAATCAGGATAACCACCGCGCTCTGCCACATCGACATCCCAATCGATATGCGTCACTTCGGGCTCAATGGCCTTGCCGAAGCGATCGTGATACGAGATGCCTTCTGGCGTTGCGACCGCAAACTGGTTGTCTTCCAATATGACTACATCACGCGTTGCCTGTACGAGCGCAACAATGTCTGATGCCACATAAGAACCTGTGTCGTCTTTGCCGATGACGATCGGTGAGTCTTTGCGTGTGATAACCAGCTTGCCTGGCTCGTCTGTGCACATGACCGCAATACCATAAGCGCCAACAAGCTGCGAAGATGCTTGTTGCACGGCTTCGAGCAGGTCACCACGATAGAGATCCTCGATCAAATGTGCGACCACTTCAGTATCAGTATCCGACGAGAAAACATGCCCTTTCACAATAAGGTCTTCGCGCAACTCGTTGAAGTTCTCAATGATGCCGTTATGAACAACGGCGATATTGTCTGAACAGCTCGTATGTGGATGAGCATTGCGCTCGCTCGGCGCACCGTGCGTCGCCCAACGCGTATGACCGATTCCGCAAGTACCTAGACAATCAGAATCACCCAAAGCGCCAACTAGTTCAACGACCTTGCCTTGCCTACGCACAACTTCGATCTCGGACCCGTCGTATACGGCAATACCTGCTGAATCGTAACCTCGGTATTCAAGATGCTGCAAGCCGTCGATAAGAATACCTTTTGCTTGTTGCGATCCCGTATAACCAACAATTCCACACATACAGGAAACTCCTTTAGTTCGAAAGATCCCGCTCGAAAGAGCATACCGGATAGTTCGCTTCTTTCCTCGTTCGGTCCTTAGACCCTCTTGGGCCGCTCTTTTGTTCGAACGACCGCCTTATTCTACAATACCCTTCCGCGGCTTTTCTACCGGGTGCAGGCCCTGCGGCGCATCTTGATGAATAAAACAAAAGGAAGCCACCACATAGGCAGCTTCCTTCTTTTTAAAAGATCAAAATGCGCGATCAGTGCTATGCTTCACGCGACGTGATCGTGATCTTCGCATTATCCAAGACCCAATCACCCGCCTTCATACGGCTCGCCGCTTCTTTAAGCAAGAATGCGCGACCAGATGCTTGCATCTGGTCGAAAATCTCTTCTTCCTGACCAGGTGCCATAGCAGTGAGCGTACGCTTTAGGTCTTCAACCGTCACCTCGAGGCCTTCATGGCGAAAGATCGAATCGAGCACGAAGCCTTGAATGAGCTGAGCTTGTGCCTGATTAGCGAGCGATGCACGAATCTGCTTTTCGTCAGTCTTCTGCTCAAGCATGAAGTCCATAAGCGTGCGACCCTGCTGCGCAAGCTCCATCTTGAAGCCTTCAAGCATATCAGTGGTCATTGCATCAATCATCTTCGGAGCGATCTGCCCATCGAAACGCTTGGCATATTCAGCCATGACTGCGTTGGTCTTCGCAGAATCAAGCTGCTCTTCCTTCACCTTTTCGGATGTGGCGCGGAACTGCTCGCGCAACTGCTCGACATTCTCCACGCCCATACCCTTCAGGTTAGCGACGACCCATTCGTCTGTCACTTCAGGGATGATGGTCTCTTCCTCGCCTGTCTCGGGATCGACTTTGACCGTTGCGAACTGGCTTGCCAACATGTGAAGCTGCAGGTCGATATCTTGCTCGGTAACATCGAGTGGAGCGAGCACAGAGACCTCGACTGGCTCATAGCTGGTAAGTTCGTATTCGGGCTTCGCTAAGATCTTCACATTGAAGGAAAATTCCTTGCCCTCTTGTGGGTCAGATTCCGCATTCACATCTGAAGACGTCATCGGGATGATGTTCGCTTGATCGAGTGCGAATGGAATAAGGTAGCTGATGACCGCAGAAGAGACTGCATCGCGTGCCTCTTCAGGGCTCATCGCATTATAGATCTTTTGGAGCGAAGTCTCGCCTTCAAGGCCGCGCAACTGGAACTGATCGATAAACACATCAAGACCGTCCACGAATGCCTTATCGACCTCTTCAGGCGTCGCAGTAATGGCAAGCTCTACCTCGCCATCGACTTCATTGATCTTTTCGACCTTCATTAGCGAGCCGCCTTAGCGACCTCAACGAGCGCAGCGAAAGCCTGCGGATCATTGATCGCCATATCAGAGAGAACCTTACGATCGAGCTCCACACCAGCCTTCTTCAGACCATCCATGAACACCGAGTAAGAAAGACCATTCATACGAGCAGCCGCATTGATACGAGTGATCCACAAACGACGGATCTCGCGCTTCTTAGTGCGACGATCGCGATATGCGTACTGGAGAGAATGCTGGACTTGCTCTTTAGCAGCGCGATAGGAACGAGACTTGGCACCGTAATAGCCCTTTGCGCGATTGAGAACGGTGCGGCGCTTTTTATGCGCTGAAACTGCGCGTTTTACACGAGGCATATTTGTATCCTCCCTTACTTATCGAAGACCAAGATTACGTGCGATTACTTTTTGATCCGCAGCAGAAACTTCAGTCTCATGACGGAAGTTACGCTTACGTTTTTGGCTCTTTTTGGTCATGATGTGAGACTTGTAAGCCTTAGCACGCATGATCTTGCCAGATCCGGTAACGCGAAAGCGCTTCGCAGTGCCGGAATGAGTCTTCATCTTAGGCATTATTCATCCTTTCCTTTTTCATCTTTCTTCTTCTTGACCGTTGTTGGCAACGGCGAGATAAGCATGTGCATGTTGCGACCTTCCATCTTCGGTTGGTTCTCAATGACCGCAACATCCTTCAGATCGTCCGCCAAGCGCTCAAGGATACTCAAGCCTTGTTCAGGATGAGACATCTCGCGTCCGCGGAACATAATGGTGATCTTGACCTTGGAACCCGCCTCAAGAAAGCGTAGAACATGCTTCTTTTTGGTGGTGTAGTCGCCCACATCGATCTTTGGGCGGAACTTCATTTCCTTGGTTTCGACCTTGCTCTGGTTCTTACGAGCCTGCTTAGCACGGATTGCCTGGTCGTACTTGAACTTTCCATAGTCCATGATGCGACATACAGGCGGCTCTGCCTGAGGCGCGATCTCCACCAGATCGTAGCCCTCGTCATCTGCAATGCGTTGGGCCTGCTCAACAGGATAGATACCCATCTGAGTTCCGTCGTAAGCGATCAGACGGCACTCTTTTGCGCGAATCTCGTCGTTGAGCCGTGGTTCTTGGGCTGCTATTGCGCCCACCTCCTTTTTCCTTTTCGTTTTCGATGCATGATTCTCTGTTGCATGCACCGAACTACGTTTTCTACTAACAAACAAAAGACCTGCACATGGCAGGTCACAAGAATATCCATCAAAAGACGTTCTATTCAAATGACCCATCGGCTTCAAGCGCCGAACCAGGTGAAGGCAAATGCCTTGCTTGTGTTCATCAGCCTGTGCATCATAGCACACAACACGCAGATATGCGAGTCGTTCTCACAAAACGAGAGTATTAATCGACACGAGTACCGTGCGAACGGTCTTCGCGAGGTTATTCGCCTCGATTGCTTGTTCGTAATCATAGTCGAGCAGCACGCTCCACTCAAGCTCTTGGTCAAGCACATCGCTGCCCACTCCAACGAACTGATAACGCTCCTCCACAATAGTCTTACCACTGGAATCATAGCGAGCGTATTTTTCTTTATCAGGAGCGATGATGGGATTCGGCTGGATCGTTACAAGTCCAGCACCTTGCAATAAACGCTCGATCAAATGCGCTTCATTCACAATACGATCAAACGGCAGGCTCGCACATGAAAGATCGTTGATATTGATCTGATAGTTCGCCTGTACTACTCGCCCGCTCTTGTCGAGATAAAGATGAGCGAGCGCCATACCTGTCTGAATAGAAGCGCTCTCTTCGCCAAGGAGCACCGTCACTTCAGTCAATCCACCTGCAACCAAGATAGGATCACCATCGATCTCGGCTCCATGCCCGATCAAGGCAAGCGCTTGATCAAGATCGACCCCCATCAGCTCGCTCAGATCGACCACTTCAATAGGATCGGTGTCGTAATAGCCTTCCTTTTCGGCCTCTTTCAAAGCCTTCTCTTGCGCTTCTGCTTCTACTTGAGCTGAATGAGAAACCGTCTGCGCTTGCGGCAAAAGAGACAGCACGAGAGCTATGATGAGCCCCACAAGAGCGAGCACGAGAGCTATGATGAGCCCCACAAGTATCTTCGTTGTATTCTTCTGTGAGCGTTTCATATCGCTATCTTACCTAACGAAATTAAAGTACACGAGAAACGCCACGATGAGCACGATCAGACACACGATGATAGCCCCCTGCATTCGGCGAAACGGAATCTGCTCATCATTGTTTATGTCGTCGTCTTGAAGCGACCGATCCACCTCGCTTTGCCTAGCGGGACTCGAATCAGAATGCATGTGATCTGTTTGGAGGCAGGCACGCAGATCTTCTTCTTGAGCTTCATCAGCTGTTTCGCTTGCCATTGCGCTTGAAGAGACGATGATCGTCTCTTCTCCGTCGATGATCTCTCGCCTCGTACGCACGCCAGACTCTTCTTCTGCAGTCCCTGTATCGACCGAGATGAATGAATATTTCTTTTTTTCTGGTGCCACATGCAACCTTTGTTCGAATACCTCTTAGCGACTACTGGAATGACAACGAAAGCTCTCGGGCCAATTCATCACCTACCGCAGTAGCAGCTTGGGCGCTTTCGCCCTTCGTAAAGAGATAGATCTTAATCTTAGGCTCGGTGCCACTCGGACGAACAATGACCTTGCAATCGTCCTGTAGCTCGAATTCGATCACATTCGCGCTTGGTAGATCGCCCACACCATCACGATAATCGAGGGTCTTGACCACGTTCTTGTGCGCGATAGCATCCATGCCGTTCGTGCGCAGATCCTCCATGATCTGCGCCATGCGAGCAGCGCCCGCTGCCCCCTCAAACGAAAAAGAGAGCGTACGATTATGATGATAGCCATGTTTCTTATAGAGATCTTGCATGGCCTGATAGAGATTCTTACCACGCACACGATAGTAACGCGCCATTTGACAGATGAGCATAGAAGCGACGATCGCATCCTTATCGCGCGCATGACTTCCTGCCAAATATCCGTAACTCTCCTCGAAACCGAAGATGAATCGGTCGAGCTGGCCTGCCTCTTCCAGCTCTCGTTGGATGCCGCCGATGTATTTGAATCCTGTCAAAACTCGCTTTATCTCTACCCCGTATTCCGCTGCAATAGCATCAACGATACTGGTCGAGACAATAGTGGTAATCGCAATAGGATTCGTAGGCATCTTATCTAGCTCAAGACGCATGCGACAGATGTAATCGAGCAAGAGCGCTCCTGTTTCATTACCAGTAAGCAGCTGATAGTCATCCGCATCCTTCACCGCAATACCTACACGATCAGCATCTGGATCAGTAGCTAATAACAAATCAGGTTTCACCTGTTCGCAGAGTGCAATGCCCCGCTCAAGCGCCTCGCGGATCTCAGGATTCGGATACGGACAGGTTGGAAAATTGCCATCAGGGTAAGCTTGCTCACCAACGATGAAGATATCGCGCACATTGATACGCTCAAGAACACGATTGACACACTCAAGACCTGTACCGTTAAGTGGCGTATAGACCACACGCAAGTCTCCCACCTCGCCTACAGGCTCAAGGCTTTGCTTGCAAACTGCATCCAGGTAGGCATCTAATACTTCTTCATTGATATACGAAACGAGACCACACTCGATCGCCAGTTGGAAATCCATCATGTGCACATCTTCGAAGACGTCGACCTGCCCTATAGCGGCCGTGATGGCATCAGCGATCTCGTCGGTGATCTGACAACCGTCTGGGCCATAGACCTTATATCCGTTATATGCGCTCGGGTTATGACTTGCGGTCACGTTGATGCCAATCGCACAGCCTAAGTAACGGGTCGCAAAAGAAAGCGCAGGAGTCGGTTCAAGGCGTGAATAGAGATGAGACTTGATGCCGTTTGCCGCTAGCACCCCTGCAGCAGTCTCGGCGAACAAGCGCGAATTGATGCGCGAATCAAAGCAGATCGCCACAGTGCCCTCTGGTCCAACTTCATGCTTGATGTAATCTGCGATTCCCTGAGTCGCTTTTCCGACCGTATGGATATTCATACGATTCGTTCCTGCTCCTAGCACACCGCGAAGACCACCGGTACCAAATGCGAGCTCTTGGAAGAACGCATCTTCGATAGCAGCGGTATCTCCGCTCGCTTGCATCTTTGCAAGCTGCGCAGTGAGAACCGGATCTGTGACCTTATCACGCCAACGAGCGAATTCACTCTGGAAATCCATGACACCTGCCTTCTTCTTCCCTGTCTGTGAAAATGATTCGATGAAGGCTCCGAACAGGTAAAATTCCTCTTTGCTCTTCGATTGCCCAGGTTGCCTTCATGCTTCTAAGAAGTATACGTCAAGATACGATTTTGACGAATATGAAACGAAATATCATGTATTTCATGAAGTCCGTCTTTAATTCCTACTAAAATGGTAGCATTTCAACGATCGAATGGACAGGCTACCGTCTGTAAGTGTCAATGCTCCAACAGAACAGAGCTCGACAAATTCGAAACTGCTATAGTGACCATGAGGTTTTTTGAGTGACAACATATACGTGATGAGGTCACGTAAAAAAGTACGCTTCGCACTGATGCGTACGAAGCTTACCGCATCACATGTCTTACAAGGAGAAAACGTGCTCGAACTGCAGAATATCGTGTTCGAAATCCCTATCGAAGAAGGTTCGAACAAAACAAAACGAATCATCGACGATATATCACTTTCGATCGAAAGTGATAGATTCGTCGTTATAACCGGTCCAAATGGTGGCGGCAAATCGACGCTTGCCAAACTAATCATGGGAATCGAGAAGCCGACTTCAGGCAAGATCCTCTTCAAAGGGCAGGATATCACCGATCTATCCATTACCGATCGTGCGCGACTGGGCATCGGTTACGGCTTTCAGCAACCTGCGCGTTTCAAAGGTATGAAGGTGAAAAAGCTCCTTGAGCTTGCCGCAGGAAAGCGCCTTCCTATGCTTGCATGTAACGAATACCTAGGCGAGGTCGGCCTCTGCTCGGCGAATTACCTCACGCGCGAAGTGGACAAGAGTCTTTCAGGTGGCGAGCTTAAGCGTATCGAGATCGCAACAGTCCTCGCTGCAAATCCCGATCTTGCTATCTACGACGAACCAGAAGCAGGCATCGACCTATGGAGCTTCGATCGTCTCACGCAAACCTTCGAACAACTCTACAAACAAGAGAACGGCAAATCGATCATCATCATCTCGCATCAGGAACGCATCATCGAACTTGCTGACGAGATTATTTGCTTGCGCGCAGGTAAGATCGAATCGCAAGGGAGCGTGGAAGAGATCCTTCCCCAACTCGGCCTTTCGGCTAAGGAGAATTCCTATTGCTCGTTCACCGAGCCACCCGACCTGCATCTGACCGAGATCTCTACTACATGTTAGGAGCAATCATGGCTGTTGATCTTTCACCTATTGACGCAGATCTGCTGCAAACGCTCACTGACGTTCATGGCATTCCTGCAGGAGCATATAACATCCGCAAGGATGGTGAACTGCTCACCCGTAGCTCTTCGGCAAACATCGAGATTGCCACGAAGACCGATGATCCTGGCATAGACATCTTTGTCAAGGAAGGCACACGCGGCGAGAAGGTCTATATTCCTGTCATCCTTTCGAAGGCAGGTATGACCGACGTTGTCTACAACACCTTCCATATTGCCGATAATTGCGATGTCACTATCATCGCAGGCTGCGGCATCCACAATGACGCACACGAAAAAGCAGAACACGATGGTATCCACACCTTCGAGATCGGCAACAACTCACGCGTGAAGTATATCGAGCGCCATTATGGCGAAGGCTCAGGCGACGGTGAGCGCGTGTTGAATCCTGTAACGAAGGTATACATGGGAAGCGGTTCCTATTGCGAGATGGAACTCTCGCAGATTGGCGGTGTAACCTCGACCCAGCGTGATACCGATGCAGTGGTGGGCGAAGGCTCGAAGCTGGTACTACTCGAAAAACTCCTAACTGAAAACGACCAGTTCGCAGTCTCGAACATGAAGATCGAACTCAAAGGCGATGACTCGAACGTACAAGTCATTTCACGAAGCGTTGCGAAAGACACGTCGAAACAAACATTCAATCCACTCGTTATCGGCGAAGCACCCTGCAACGCGCATGTGCAATGCGATGCAATCATCATGGGCAACGCCACTGTCACCGCGATCCCTGGCATTGAAGCGGCCCACGAAGATGCTCAACTCGTACATGAAGCTGCGATCGGCAAGATCGCGGGCGATCAGATCACGAAGCTCATGACACTTGGTTTGACCGAAGAAGAAGCAGAAGCCGAGATCCTCGACGACTTTCTTAGCTAGCGCCCTTTTCCTTCAATCCATACCAAGGATGCCGCTCCCCCAAAAGCGCATGCCATCGTCGTGCAAGAGCGCCTCAGGACGTTCTTGCCTCGCTATAGTGAGAACAAGACGAACAATATGATCGAAGCGATCGTTTACCGATGCGAAAGGGAGCACTCGTGACACAAGAGGTACTAAACGAGAATATTGCCGTGAATGTTTCGAGCACCGAAGCGCTCACGCCTGCCCAGATCACCCAAAAAGCAGAAGACCTTGGCGTAACCAAGACTGAAATGTCATTCGCGCGTAGCTTCATGCTCTCGATCATGGCAGGTGCATTCATCTCAATGGGTGCGATGTTCTTCTGTTTAGTAGTAGGCGACCCGAATCTCCCCTTCGCGATCCAACGCGTGCTTGGAGGCTTCCTTTTTTGTCTTGGCCTGATCCTCGTTGTGGTAGCAGGTGCTGAATTATTCACCGGAAATACCATGATCGTCATGACCGCAGCAAGCAAACGTATCAAATGGAGTGCGGTCTGGAAGAATTGGATCGTTGTATTCATCGGCAACTTCATCGGAGCGCTCGTCATCGTCGGTCTCGTATTCTTGTCAGAGATGCCCACCATGAATAGCGGTCAAATCGGTCAAACCATGGTCAGCGTTGCGGCGGGAAAGATGCATGCGAACTGGCTTGCGCTGTTTGCGAAAGGCATCATGTGTAACTTCCTTGTGTGTTTGGGGGTATGGATGGCGTATTCCTCGAAAACCGTTGCAGACAAGATCCTAGCAGTGCTCTTCCCTATTACCGCATTCGTAGCCTGTGGTTTCGAGCACTGCGTCGCCAACATGTTCTTCTTGCCGATGGGCGCACTACTCGCATCATGTGGCATCGCTCCTGCAGGAATCGATCCCGCAACTGTAGATATGGTCGGTGCGCTCTATAACTGGTCTGCGACTGTACCAGGCAATATCGTTGGTGGCGCGATCTTTGTTGGTCTCGCATATTGGTTCATCTATCGTAAAAAGCAAAACTAATAACGCCCGAGCGATACTTAGATCGAATCATCATATGAACGACTATTTGAGATGCGGCTTTCAAGCCGCATCTTTCCTTTAACAGGATCCTCTTCATTTTCGCTTGACAGCATGCTTCTTCTTGATAACATATGAACAGATGCTCATATGTAAGGATGTAACATGGAAGAAAACAAGCACACAACAGACAATCTCATGAGCGTAATAAGCGAGGGAGAAACATTGCCTGATGAGGAACTGCTCTACGACTTGGCTGACCTCTTCAAGACCTTCGGCGACACCACACGCATCAAGATCCTGTATGCCCTTATGAATGGCGATCTCTATGTAAATGATATTGCAGAGATCGTAGGGGTCTCCCAAAGTGCTGTATCTCATCAGCTGCGCGTGCTCAAGCAAGCCCGACTGGTGAAATTCACACGTGATGGCAAAAACGTCACCTATTCCCTTGCAGACGATCATGTCTATGCAATGCTCTCACAAGGCCTCACCCATATCTGCGAGTAATTGCAAGGAAGCCGAAGGCATATAAACCGAACGGCTTGTACACCGAATGCGAATCGATACAGGAAAGGAACTCCCATGAAAAGATCATATAAGCTTGAAAACCTCGGTTGCGCAAACTGCGCAGCACGCATGGAAGATGACATCAACAAGATCGATGGCGTGAACAAAGCCCAGGTTGTCTTCATGACCTCCAAACTTAAGATCGAAACGACACACGACGATATCGAAGCGATCCTTGACGAAGCTCAACGCATTATCACGTCTTACGAAGAGGACTGTGTCATCCTTGGTCGCTGATTGCACCTCCTATCTTTCTATCATCACCAAACATTTTCTTATGGTTGCACGGATGCAGCCTCTCTTATGTACAGAGTAAGGATCATCAATCATGACCAAACGAGGAAAAGAGATACTCCGCGTCGCGATCGGAGCGGTACTGTTCATAGCGGCCCTCATTGCACGATCCGCCCTAGAGATGCCACTGGATAATCTACAAAGAGCATTCGCTTATCCTGGTGCTACACTTGCGCTCTTTCTTGTCCCCTACCTTGTATTAGGCGCTCCAGTACTCGCAAAAGCTGGGCGCAATATACGCGCTGGACATATCTTCGATGAAAATTTTCTCATGTGTGTTGCCACTATCGGTGCGCTTTGTCTTGCTGAATTCCCTGAAGCAGTGGCTGTTATGCTGTTCTATCAGATCGGTGATCTTTTCGAAGATTATGCGGTGGACAAATCGAGAGACTCGATCGCAGAGATGATGGATATCTGCCCCGAACAGGCTTTCATCGAACATGATGGCAAGATTGAAGCCGTAGATCCCAACGAAGTCGAGATCGGCACGACCATCGTAATACGACCTGGAGAGCGTGTTCCGCTCGACGGGGTGATCGTGAAGGGCGAAACCGAGCTCGATACTGCTGCACTCACAGGCGAATCACTGCCTCACAATGTCTTCACAGGCGACTCTATTGCGAGCGGATCAATCAATCTCTCGAGCACCATCTATGTCGAGACTACCAAGGAGTTTGATGATTCAACGGTAAGTCGCATACTCGAACTCGTAGAAGATGCCGCCTCAGAAAAGGCGCCGATGGAAAACTTCATCACGCGTTTTGCGCGCTACTACACACCTATCGTATGTCTGCTCGCACTTGCAATCGCTGTCATTCCGCCCTTCTTCACTGATTTCGACTGGGCAAACTGGGTTCAGCGCGCACTCATCTTCCTCGTAGTCTCATGCCCCTGTGCACTCGTCATCTCAGTGCCGCTGTCGTTCTTTGGAGGCATCGGTGCCGCATCAAAACGCGGCATCCTGATCAAAGGAAGCAACTATCTTGAAGCGCTCTCGCACGTCAAGACCATCCTCTTTGACAAAACGGGCACCATTACCAAAGGTACGTTTTCCGTCTCGAAGATATCACCGATCGATATGGCAGAAGAACAGCTACTGCGCGTTGCTGCTATGGCTGAAGCATATTCGAATCATCCGATCGCACTTTCAATCCGCAAAGAGCATCAAGCTCCTCTCGAGCTCGATTTGGTGAGCAATACCACCGAGATTCCTGGTCAAGGCATACGATGCATCATCGATGGCCGCGTCGTTCTCGCAGGAAATGCACGTCTGATGGAAGCAAATGGCATTGAGGCGAAGCTCTTCGAAACAAAAACTACCGTTCTGCATATTGCGATCGATGAGGTCTATTGCGGAATGATCGAGGTTGAAGACACGATCAAGGAAGATTCCGCCTCCGCGATTACCCGCATCAAAGAATTAGGCATACAACATGCCGTCATGTTGACCGGTGATCGCGAAAAAGTTGCAGCTCATATCGCAAAAGAAGCAGGGCTTGATGAATATCATGCAGGATTGCTGCCCGAAGGGAAGATCGACTTTTTACGCAGTTATCTTGATGCTGCTCCCGAAGGCGACAAGATCGCTTTCGTAGGAGATGGCATCAACGATGCTCCTGCACTCATTCGATCTGATGTAGGTATCGCAATGGGCGCAATGGGCTCCGATGCTGCTATCGAAGCAGCTGATATTGTATTTATGGACGATAAGCTCTCTCGTCTTGCCGACGGTATCGCTATCTCGCGCAAGACCATGCGTATCGTCTACCAGAACATCGTCTTTGCGCTCGGAGTAAAACTGCTCGTACTCATAATGGCAGCTCTCGGTTTCGCAAATATGTGGGAAGCGATCTTTGCTGACGTAGGAGTATCGGTTATCGCGATCCTGAACGCTATGCGCGCACTCAAGGCAAAGTGACCCTTGGCGTAAAATGTCGCATCCGCTTCTTCTACGCAAAACGCCCCTGCTGATCAGCAGGGGCGTTTCTCTTCAAGGCTTTATGCGTTTATGATTATGCAGCATCGTGCTGTTTGGTAGGATCCTTCTTTCCATCAGCGCCAACATAATACTGGTTCTTATCTACCCAAGAATCAGTAGCCATTACGCCATTCGACCCAACATAGTAATCTCCAACCCAGGTGCTTACCTGCATAACACCAGATTCATCGAAGTAATACCACTTCTTATCGATCTCTTTCCAGCCGGTTACCATCGCACCCGATTCAGTGAAATAATACTTTGCATCAGTATCTTCAAGCCAACCAGTCTGCATAGCGCCATTCTCGGTATTCAGGTAATACCATACATTCTTAAGGAAGATCCAATCGGTCTTCATAGCACCCGACGCATCGTAGTAATACCACAGATCGCCTTCCTTATTCCAACCGGTCGCCATAGCGCCCGAATCGGTGAGGAAGTAGGTCTTGTCGTTGATAACGTGCTTGCCCGTGAGCATCTTGCCATCTTCAGGATTGAGGTAATACCACTTATTCTTGACCTTCTGCCAACCTGTAGTCATAGCGCCTGAGGTGTTGAAGTAATACCATACGTTATCGATCTTCTGCCAACCAGTCTTCATCGCACCAGAGGCATCCGTATAGTAGGTCGCTTTACCATCATCCACCCAGCCGACGCTCATCGCGCCATCAGAAGCGAGATGATACCAGACGCTCTTGAGCTTGACCCAACCAGTTTTCATAGCACCCGACGCATCGTAGTAATACCACAGATCGCCTTCCTTATTCCAACCGGTCGCCATAGCGCCCGAATCGGTGAGGAAGTAGGTCTTGTCGTTGATAACGTGCTTGCCCGTGAGCATCTTGCCATCTTCAGGATTGAGGTAATACCACTTATTCTTGACCTTCTGCCAACCTGTAGTCATAGCGCCTGAGGTGTTAAAGTAATACCAGTTGCCATCGACGAGCTCCCAGCCTGTCTGCATCCAACCTTTCTCATCGAAGAAATAGGTACCAGAGTCAAGCTTCAGCCAACCAACAGCCCATTTGTCGTTGCCGTAGTCATACCACCAACCCTTTGCACTATGGACCCATTTGCCCGTAGGCGGATTGATTGGCTCAGGATCTACAGCAGGATCATTGTCGCTCGCATCGGAGCCGTCACCTGCGTTGTTATCGCCATTGTCGGTGTTATCGTCACCGGCATCGCCGGCCTGTTCGGGATCCTTAGTGGTAAGCGTTTGATCGGCAGCTGATCCCTCATGTCCATCTTCTGCAAGCCAAGCATCAATAGCTGTCGTATCTTCGATGCGATTATTATTGCAAGCAAGATAGCGAAGCGCGGAATTCTTGCTGATGTCAAGCGCGGCCAGTTCATTATTCGCACAATCAAGAGACACGAGAGCGGAAAGACTCGAAAGATCGAGCGAAGTAAGCTTGTTGTTAGCGCATTCGAGATCACTCAGCGCAACGCAGCCTGTCATCTTGAGCTCGGTCAACTGATTGTTTTGACAGGTAAGATTAGTAAGATTAACGCAAGGGGACACATCGAGCGTGGTGAGCGCATCCTCGTTGAGGGCAAGCGTCTCAAGTGCGGTGCAGCCAGTCAGATCGAGCGTATCGATCTTGGTGAACGAGCAAGTAAGATCGATGAGCTCTGCACAACCTGCAACCTTAAGTCCTTCAAGATCGACACCTGAAGCCTGGAAGCTCACAAGCGTCGCACACGCACTCACGTCAACCGTCTTGATGGTTCCAATATTCGTGCCCATCTTGATGCTGCGAATAGGAAGTACTTGCTCAGATGCTGTCTCGATGCCAGATTCGGTGTCGGTCTCTTCCGAGTCGTCCCCCTCTTCACCTGTGAGAGGATCATCGCCTTCGTCAGGGTTGGTAGGATCAGGCTCAACAGGAGCAGAAGTATCAGGTTCGGTTGCACCAGGAATAGTGATCGTCGCCGGAACTTTAACATCCTGTACGGTCGCACTAGTCATCCCGATAATATCCACGCAGTTCGCATTTTCATCAACGGTATAGCTATACGTTACACCCTCTATCTCCACCGTGGAAGCTTCGGCGGCATAAGCAAACGAGAATGATGCGGACGCAATGAGCGCAACAACCATCAAGCATGCAGCTGCAATGAACATGCCAAACTTGATCGAGGGCTTCGATGTAAGAGAGATCTTACTCGATTCATCGAACGCAACACCCCCTTTACGCGTATCGTTCATAAAGAGAAGAGAATCATGTGACATTTCATACTCCTTGTCTGGGGGTTGCAGAAAATATCGTTCCTATCTTATCGAATAGTGCACGAGATAACAAAAAGCATTTGAAATAACTACCATCGGACACAGAAAGAGAGGAGGTAAGACGCCCCCTCTCTTTGATTCATCGCATGCTCTGTAATGGATCGTTCCTATACTCTTGTGCTAGCGCTTCGCTCCTTTTACCCATTTACCATTGGCGTCGACATAGTACTCACCGATCCACTGGCTCGTTGCCATAACGCCATCTGCACCAACATAATAGTTGCCGATCCACTTACCCTTCTGCATCGCACCCGATCCATTGAAGTAATACCATTTACCACTGATCTTCTGCCAGCCCGTAAGCATCTTACCCGATGAATTCGAATAGTAACGCGTAGAGCCCACATCGTAGAAACCGGTCTTCATAACACCGTTAGATGGATTAAGGTAATACCAAGCACCTTTGTCCTTTTGCCAACCGGTCTTCATCGCGCCAGAGCTCGTATAGTAATACCAACCAGCGCTTTCTTTATTCCAGCCAGTCTTCATTGCGCCCGATGAGGTAAGGAAATAGATGATATTGTCAATGAGCTTCTTCCCTGTTTGCATAATGCCATCGGAAGCGAGATAGTACCACTTTCCTTTGACCTTCTGCCAACCGGTCTTCATCGCGCCATCGCTACCAAGATAGAACCACGTATTCGCGCTCTGATACCAACCAGAATTCATGTATCCACTACTGTTGAAATGATAGCGCTTCCCCTTGATGGTCACCCATTCGCCCGCTGGCCACTTTTTGCCCTGAGCCTTTGCGGTAGCCGCATCATATTCAAACCACCATAAGCCCTTGCTCTTCTTCCAAGTGCCACCGACCGTCGTTGACGCAGGAGGAGCCTGCGGAACAACAACCGTCGCACCCGCAGAACCCGCGATGCCAGCTTGGCTTGTCCCGCTTGAGCTCGAAGAGCTTGAAGAGCCAGTAGAAGAAGTGCTCGGTGCCGGGTTGATCTTGAAAGTGAAGGTGCGCGATCCGCGGTATAAACCAATTCCGGTTACCACTGCGGTTGCCGTACCAACATTTGTGTTATTCGAATAAGCAACCGTGTAATCGACGCCTTCTACGAGCTGACCTTCGCTCTGCTGAACACTACCATTGACCACCGTATACCGAGCACCTGCGATGCCAACAGGTGGCTTGAGCGCAGTGCCGTTATACGTACAGTTCGCAGGTGCAGTCCAGTAATAACCCGACGTTAAATCGACCTGACGAACAAGGATGCGAAAGGTAAATGATTCATTACCACAGGTGGCTGTGATCGTGCTCCAGCCAATGCCTCCTACCGATATGAGCGTGCACTCACCATCGTTTGCAAGACCAGCCGCTGCACCCTTCTGGATCTTGATAACGCTTGTATCCGACGAAGTCCAGCTAACCTTTGTCGAAGAAGCATTCTTGACCCGCACATTCATGCGCTCGCCTATCGATATAGTGGTATTCTGCACGTCGTGATCGTTGAAGTCTACGACCGTGAAAGATGATGCTTGCGCAGTGATCTGAGTATCTGCAGCAACTTCAGAAGCGACCTCACCTTCAAGGCTTTCATCCGCGAACGCCAGCGACGAAACACCGAAAACAAGCGCCAAGACCATAACGATCGAGACCAGAATCGACCTTGTATAGACCATCGATACCTCCACGAGAGATACATTCGAGATACAGTGCTCTGTATTGTAAAACGCTTAGAGTAGCTTGCGAATACCTCGCAGCCAATCCCCATAAAACTTGCTGGGACACTGCCGCTAACGAGTGGCAAGAAGGATTCTCGGCCTTTGAGAGAGATCTGAAAGTATACGAGGCTCAGTGAAATTGTGGGACTGAGCGATCTGGGCAGCTTCTTCTAAAGATTCTTCAAAGAGCTCCACAGCAAGTATTCCGCCGGGTTTTAGAAGGGTGTGAGCATCGTCAATGAAGCGACGGAAAAGATCAAGACCGTCAGAGCCGCCATCAAGTGCCAGGCGCGGTTCGTATTCGCTCACCTCAGCATCAAGAGCATCGACAACTGCAGAAGGAATATAGGGCGGGTTCGAGACGATTGCATCGAATGTCCCTTTATTGACTGGATCCGCAACCAAGGCAGAGAGCAGATCGCTCTTGATCACCCGTACACGATCAGCAACGCCTTGCACGTCAACATTTCGCTGAGCCAGCACCAAAGCTTCAGGAGCGATATCGAGAGCAAAAAGCTCCATAGTGGGATGTTCGGTCGCAAGAGCACAGGCAATACAGCCTGAACCAGTACAGAGATCTACTACGCGGATCGCTTTAGATGCTTCTTCGGCTCCCCCGATAGACTGATCGAGCTTGACATCGTCTCTAGATTCAACACTCTCGCCAATCTCTGACGCCTCTACATTATCATCAGCCTTTGGTATAACAACAGCCTCATCTTCAAAAGCGTAAGCGCTTATTTGCTTAGGAGCGGGAAATGCTGCAAGCACTTCACTTATCAACACTTCAGTCTCAGGGCGTGGAATCAACACGCCTGGCGCAACCTCCAGCACCATATGGCGAAATGGAGCCGTGCCGCAAATGAGCTGAAGCGGCTCGCCCGCTCCCCTGCGCTGCACCCACGCGCGCATCCTTGTACGCTCTTCTTCAGAGAGTGGCTTGTCGAGATTGGTATAAAGCTCGATACGAGAAAGGCCCATAGCTTCTCCGAGAAGCCATTGAGCAGAAAGGCGCGGATTTGTATCACCCTTACTGGCAAGATATCCTTCGCACCAGTCAAGGATCGCTTTGACAGTCCAGGTTTGATCCGACGAAGTCACAGATTAAACCGCGCTCTCCAGCTTCGCAGCGCGGTCTGCTGCTTGAAGTGCAGTGATAAGGTCTTGCAGACCTGCACCACCTGATCCGAGCAACACGCCATTATAGGTGCCGTTGTAGCCAATACGATGATCGGTCACGCGATCCTGTGGTCCATTATAGGTGCGGATCTTCTCAGAACGATCGCCCGTGCCGATCTGGCTGCGGCGCTCAGCACCCTCAGCGGCTTGCTGGTCGGCGAGCATCTTTTCGTAGAGACGAGCACGCAATACGCTCATCGCTGCGATCTTGTTTTGGAGCTGCGACTTCTGATCCTGCGATTGCACGACCAGCCCTGTTGGAAGGTGTGTGATACGTACCGCGGAGTCCGTCGTGTTGACGCACTGACCACCAGGACCACCAGCTCGATACACATCGATACGCAGATCGTTTTGATTGATCTCGACTTCGACTTCATCAGCCTCAGGGAGTACCGCCACCGTTGCAGTGGAGGTGTGAATACGCCCTTGACTTTCGGTCTTAGGGACACGTTGCACACGATGAACGCCCGACTCAAACTTCATGATGGAATAAACACGATCACCTAGCATCTTGAAGGAGATCTCTTTGAAACCTCCTGCTTCAGAGGCATGCATGTCCATGGTTTCGCACTTCCAGCCTTGGTCGGATGCGAAGCGGGTATACATGTTGTAAAGATCTCCTGCAAAAATTGCAGCCTCATCGCCGCCGGCACCTGCGCGAATCTCAACAATAATGTCCTTCTCGTCCGCTGGATCAGAAGGAATGAGCATGAATTTGATATCTTCTTCGAGTTGCGGCAGACGGGCCTCGATCGTAGAGATCTCTTCTTGCGCGAATTCTTTCATATCAGAATCGCCAAGCATCTCCTTCGCGGCCGCAAGATCATCGAGCAACCCAAGGTATTCCTTAGCCGCGCGTGCCAGTTCGCCCTGATTCGCGTAGTCCTTCGCCAGCTTGTTGTATTCGGTCTGATTCGCAACGATGGCAGGATCGCCCATCTTCGCTTCCAGCTCATTATATGCTGCTACAATCTTCTCAAGCTTTTCGCGCATGATTCCCTCTGTTGGCTCGATTCTTTTCGATGAAAAAAGCAGGCCCGCCAGAGGGAGCCTGCTCTGAAAATTCTCACGTACTGACAAGTGAGAATCATATCATATTTCGACCGGGCAGTTATTCCGACAGGTAAGCTACTGCCGCTTCCGCCGCTAGAGCACCGTCCGCGGTAGCTGTGACCACCTGACGAAGGGGCGTCGTGCGCACATCACCTGCAACATAAACGCCCTTGAGCGATGTGTGACAATCGGCATGCGCTTTCACATACCCGTTCTTATCCAATTCGACCGTGCCATTGAGCCATTCAGTCTCGGGCTTTGAGCCGACTGCGATAAACAAGCCTGCCACTGGGATCGTGTGCTCTTCAGTCGTCTTCGAATTACGTACAGTCACCGCCTCGATACGGTCTTGATCGTTCATGATCACATTTTGAACTTCATTGTTCCAATAGATCTCAACATTGGGAAGATGTTTGACCTTCTCGACATACCAAAAATGCGCGCGGAAATCCTCCCTGCGATGAACGAGATAGACCTTGTGACAGATACGTGAAAGATAGATACATTCAGCAAGCGCCGAGTCTCCCCCGCCAACGATCATGACATCTTTGCCACGATAAAAATTACCATCACAGGTCGCGCAGAACGAAAGGCCCTTACCCTCCAGTTCTAAGCCTGCAAGCTGAGGTAATTGCAAAGGCTTAGCGCCTGTTGCGATGATGACCGAGCGCGCCCATAAGCTTCCTTCTGAGGTGATGAGCTCAAAGACATCGCGCTTCTCGTAACGCGAAAGTGCACGTACTTGCTCGCTTAAGAACTCGACGCCAAAACGCTCGGCTTGGTGCTGCATAGAAAGTGCGATCTCATACCCGTTCACACCACCACCAAAACCAGGATAATTCTCCAACTCATCGATAGAAGTGAGTTGACCTCCTGGAATGAGCTCTTCTAATACCACTGTGCGAAAGCCCGCACGTGCGGAATAGAGTGCAGCGGTCATGCCAGCAGGGCCGGCTCCTACCACTGCAATATCAGTTACGCGTGTCTCTTGGGCTTCGTCAGTCATCATAAGATCCTAAGAGAGCGCATTGACAAGAACCTGCTTGGGCTGCACGCCAACGAATTGCTTCACTGGCTGTCCACCATTGAAGATAATGAGCGTCGGAACGCTCATGACGTTATATGCCTGTGCAAGTTCGATCTCGCGATCGATGTCAACCTTATAGACAGCAGCCTTGCCAGACACCTCTGCCGCTACCTCGTCAAGCACTGGTGCCATCATCTTACAAGGGCCGCACCAGGTCGCAAAGAAGTCGACCAAGACCGGACCATCTGCGCCAAGTACTTTAGTTTGGAATTGCTCTTCGGTAAGTTGTTCTGCCATGATGATCACTCCTCAAGATCACGTTCGTAGCGAATCATGCTCTTCTCACGTAGTTATAGCGATTAAGCTCATTGTAGAGCGGATGAAATAAGGACGCCCACGATGGGGCGTCCTTGATTACAAGCCGTTACGAAATCTCAAGCGTATCGAAATATGATCATCTATAAGACAAGACTACATCCAGCCTTGAGCCGATCTTGTTTGCTCTATTTCAGCGAAGCTTCCTTGATGATCTCGAGCAACTGATCGACCTGCCAGGAGCCGAGATCACCTTCATGACGCTCTCGAACCGAAATGGTGCCTTCTTCGACTTCCTTATCGCCAACCACGCACATATACGGGATCTTCTCGTTCTGCGCTTTTGCGATCTTCACACGCATTGGCTCATTCTGCTCGTAGACCTCAACACGACCGCCTGCTGCTTTGATCTGTTGAGCGATATCCTTGCAAGCATCGAGGTGACGATCAGCAAGAGGAACCATGACCACCTGCACCGGGGCAAGCCATAATGGCAATGCACCTGCATAGTGCTCGATAAGGATGCCAAAGAAACGCTCGATCGAGCCAAAGATAGCACGATGAAGCATCCAGGGGCGCTCCTCGGTATTCTCCGCCGTACGATACGACAAATCAAAACGCTCAGGGAAATTGAAGTCGACCTGAACGGTAGAGCATTGCCACGTACGGCCGATAGCGTCCTTTACTTTGATGTCGATCTTCGGACCATAGAATGCACCATCGCCTTCGTTGATGTCGTATGCAAGATCATGCTGCTTGCATGCTTCGATAAGCGCATTGGTCGCATGTTCCCACATCTCATCTGAACCGATGCTCTTCTCGGGACGAGTAGATATCTCTGCCATGTACTCAAAACCAAAAGTTGACATGATGTGGTCAACCAAGTCGAGAATAGCGATGACCTCAGAAACCACCTGATCCTTCGTGCAGAACACATGCGCATCATCCTGTGTGAATCCACGGGCGCGCAACAGTCCATGCACCGCACCTGAAAGCTCATGGCGATAGACCGTACCGAACTCGAAAAGACGCAGCGGCAGATCACGATAGGATCGAATGTCGTTGCGATAGATGAGCACATGACCAGGACAGTTCATGGGCTTCACTCCATATTCTGACAAGCGAGGATTCTCTTCGCTACCTTCATTGATATTGAAGAAATACATGTTCTCGCCGTAGAAATCATAGTGTCCAGAAGTCTTCCACACATCCGACTTGTACACATGTGGAGTGATGACTTCTTCATAGCCGCGTTCATAAAGATCGCGACGCAGCCATTCTTGCAAGATGCGGATGACGCGTGCACCTTTTGGCGGATAAAGCGGCAGACCAACACCTGCATCTTCATCGAGCATGAAGTAACCCAGTTCTTTACCAACACGACGATGATCGCGCTTCTCCGCTTCTTCGAGGTTGTGCAAGTAAGTGGTGAGCTCTTTTTTCTTGAAGAATGCCGTGCCATAGAGACGCTGAAGCATTTCGCGCTCGGAATCACCCTTCCAGTAAGCACCCGCGATCTTCATAAGCTTAAAGGCGCCGATCTGCGAAGTCTTCGCGATATGAGGACCTGCACACAAATCGACGAATGCGCCATGACGATAGATACTGATCTCCGCATCGGGAGCCAACTCATCGATATGTTCAACCTTGAAGCGCTGATCAGCAAAGATCTCCTTTGCGCGATCACGAGAGACCACTTCACGTACGAACGGTTCATCATCTGCGATGATCTCCGCCATCTTAGCTTCGATCATTTCAAAATCGTTCTCGGAAATAGAATGGGGCAATTCGAAATCGTAAAAGAAGCCATCTTCAGTAGCAGGGCCAAACGCAATGGACACATCAGGATAGAGCTGCTGAACAGCCTCTGCCATGATATGCGCCGCAGAATGGCGCATGATATTCAAAGCTTCAGGAGATTTCGTCGTAATGATCTCGACCGTGTCACCATCCGAGAGCACCATCGTAAGATCGACCAACTTGCCATCGATCTTACCAGCCACTGCATCGCGCGCCAGACCTGCACCAATACTGGCAGCCAGATCGTAGAGCGTGCTTCCTTCTTCAAGAGAGCGCGATGATCCATCAGGGAGCGTGATTTCCATATCAACATCCTTTCTGGCGCCGGATGCATACCAAGCATCTGCACCAATGGGGGTTCAAAAACATATTCACGAACATATGTGAATGAAAAAAGGTTTTGCGCGTTTAATTCACGCGACGACGCGAACCGTCGCCCGGCGTTCGTTCACGCCTGCGTGCACTTTGGTGCGGAGCGCCACCATGGATCTGGGTAGTGCAATAAGGACAAATAGACCATTCAGGGTTGAGCGCATGACGACAGGTAGGACAGAGATTCTTCAGGCGCGTATGACAATGAGGGCATAAGACATAATCAGCTTCAACAGGATAGCCGCAGTGAAGACACTCGCCAAACTGCATGAGCTGCCGACGTTTAAGCGCAATCTCGAGATCCTGCTCGTCACGATCTTCGGCTGTGAGCGGCGGGCGGGCAACACACCATGCAATGAAACCGACTAGCGGAATGAGCGCGATGATACCCCATAGCTGCCAACTCGCACCACGCTGACGCGCGTCCTTGATGACATAAGCGATAGAAAGGATATAGAGAATGGCAACGATCACACCTGCAATGATGGCGAGCGTTTGAATGGCTGAATTCATGAGTCAGTACAACTCCCTGTTGATTCGTCCGTTTTGAATGCTACATCTCAGCTAATTGTACGCGAAGCTTTTCAAGACGCTCGGTGATGTCGGCGAGTTTCGCAGAATCCTTATCAATGATCTCCTGAGCGGCCTTTGCAAGAAAGCCTGGATTCGACAATTTCTTCTGAAACTTAGCCTGATCCTTCTCGAGTGTCGCGATTTCCTTCTCAATGCGCTTACGTTCAAGATCAAAATCAACCAGACCCGTCAAGAGCACATACATCTCAGTCTCTCCTGCGATGATGAGCGCAGATTCATGGGGCTTCTCGCATGCGATCGCTGCATCTTTTACTGTGATGAGCGCAAGTGCACAGATGAGCGCCTCCTGATCTTTGAACAACTGCAGTGCCTCTTCACTTTCCGCCGAAACCACGACTTCGAGTGGCTGTTTGGGCGAGATACCATAGCGTGAGCGTGCAGAGCGAACGCCTGAGACCGCACTCGTGACCATACCGATAGCCTTATCGGCTACAGGATCAAGATACTTCGCAAGATCATCCGCGTCAGGCCACGCAGCCATCATAAGATATTCGCTTTCCTTCGGAGCTGGAAGCTCCTGATAGATCTTCTCCGTAACGAAGGACATGATAGGATGCAGCAGACGAAGCGCCGTGTCCAGCACGAAGATGAGATTACGTTGGCAGATAAGCTTGTCTTCCCCACCCGCCTGCAAACGCGCCTTGGAAAGCTCGATATACCAGTCACAAAATTCGTTCCAGAAAAATGCATAGAGCTCACGCGTGATAGCGCCAAAATCGTATTGAGCATACGCTGCATCAAGCTTGGCAACAAGCGCTGCTAAACGTGAGAACATCCAACGATCTGCCAGCGTTTCAGGCTGAGGATCACCCGATATAAAATCATCAAGATTCATATTCACGAAGCGTGCGGCATTGCGAATCTTGTTCGCGAAATTACGGCTGCTAACGAGCTTGTTCTCGTCAAAACGCATGGCCTGCGAACCGGTCACCTGCATGAGCAGGCCAAAGCGCATGGCATCAGCTCCGTAATCTTCCATCAGCTTCATCGGGTCGACGCCATTGCCACGACTCTTCGACATCGGCTTACCGTCTGATCCCATAACCGTAGGATGGATGATGACGTCTTCGAACGGGATCTGACCTGTGCAGTATTCAGAAGCCATGACCATACGAGCTACCCACAGACCCATGATGTCACGCGCCGTTGAGAGCATCTGTGTTGGATAGTGTTTCTGCAGTTCAGGAGATTCTGTGCCTGCATCACCCCAACCCTGTGTGGCGAAAGGCCATAACTGGGATGAGAACCACGTATCGAGCACGTCTTCATCTTGACGCACGGCCGCGCCGCAATTCGGGCATACATCAATATCGTCGACGCTCGCGTCTTCCCAGCCGCACACGTCACAATAATACATAGGGATACGATGACCCCACCACAGTTGGCGCGAGATGCACCAATCCTTCAAGTTATCGAGCCAATCGAGGTAGACCTGTTTCCAGCGAGCCGGATAGAACTGGATCTGAGCGCTTTCGACTGCTTCTTTTGCAGCGTTCTTTAGTCCATCGACTGCTACGAACCACTGCTCGGAAAGCCAAGGCTCGAGCTTGGTGTGGCAGCGATAACAATGCATCACTGAATGAGTGTGATCTTCAATCTTATCGAGCAATCCGAGCGCTTCGAACTCTGCAACTACAGCTTCACGCGCCTCATCACGTGTCATGCCCGAGAACTTACCAAAGCCATCGACAACCACTGCGTGCTCGTCGAAGATATTGATCTGTTCAAGGTCGTTGCGCTGACCGATCGCATAGTCATTGGGGTCATGAGCAGGCGTTACCTTCACACAACCCGTACCGAATTCCTTATCGACCACGAAATCTGCCACGATAGGAATCTCGCGATCGACGATGGGTAGCATGACCGTCTTTCCTACCAGGCCCTTGTAGCGTTCGTCCTGTGGACTGACCGCGATACCCGTATCACCCAACATAGTCTCTGGGCGCGTGGTGGCAACCACTAAATAGTCCATGCCGTCAACCGACTCAGTCAACGGATAACGAAGGTGCCAAAGATGGCTATCTTCTTCTTCGTATTCTGCTTCATCATCAGAAATGCCCGTCGTGCAAGTTGGGCACCAGTTGACAATACGTCGACCGCGAAAAACGAGGTCGTCATGATACCAATCACAGAATACTTGACGTACCGCACGCGATAACGACGGAGACATGGTGAACTGTTCATGCTCGTAATCGCAGGAACATCCCATAGCCTCAATCTGATCGATGATAATGCCGCCGTACTTATCGCGCCATTCATAACAAGCACCGATGAACGCCTCTCGACCGATCTCATGACGATCGATACCCTGTTCAGCCAAGTGCTTATCTACTTTAGTCTGTGTAGCGATGCCTGCATGATCAACACCGACGATCCAGCGTGTTTGATAGCCCTGCATACGTGCACGACGAACACATGCATCCTGAATGGTGTCATTGAGCGCATGGCCCATATGCAGAACGCCCGTAACGTTTGGTGGCGGAATGACAACGGTATAGGATTCAGAGCCATTCTTGCCAAAACCCGGCGTGCGTTCGAAGAATCCTTGACCCTTCCACGCATCGAAGATCGGCTGCTCCCATTCCTTGTATGATTGTTGCTCTTGTTTCTTTTCCGTCGTCATGAATGGTCCTTGGTCTTTTTGAACGGGCTGGCTATTTCTTGGTGGCGTTCTTCTTCAAAACCTCAATCTGGGGTTTCGTCTCGCCTTCGATATCGCTACGACGAACAACAACACGCGTTGGTTTATGATAATCGGGCAATTCATACATTGCATCCATGAGCACGTCTTCGCAGATGGTCCGAAGGCCGCGCGCGCCTGTCTTGTGGTCAATCGCTTGTTCTGCAATGGCTTCGAGAGCCTCGGGCTCAAAAGTAAGCTCTGAATTCTCGTAACTGAACATGGCAGTATACTGCTTCACCAAGGCATTCTTGGGCTCGGTGAGGATGCGCACCAGGTCTTCTTTGTTGAGCTGTGAGAGCGACGTGATAACAGGAATACGGCCAACAAATTCAGGGATCATGCCAAACTTATGCAGGTCTTCTGGTAGCACCTGAGAAAGGAGTGCCGCATCCGCTTCCTGCTTTGACTTGGGCATATCAGAACCAAAACCGATGTTAGTCTTACCAATGCGCTGTGCGATGATCTCAGGAAGACCAACAAACGCGCCACCGAAGATAAACAGGATGTTCGTTGTATTGATATGGATGAGCTCCTGCTGTGGATGCTTACGCCCACCTTGCGGAGGCACACTAGCCTCACAGCCTTCCACGATCTTCAACAACGCTTGCTGTACGCCTTCACCCGATACGTCACGAGTGATCGAAACATTCTCTGCTTTACGTGCGATCTTATCGATCTCGTCGATATAGATAATACCGATCTCCGCACGCGATACATCAAAATCAGCTGCTGTGATGAGTTTGAGTAGGATGTTCTCGACATCTTCACCCACATAACCAGCCTCGGTCAGCGTAGTGGCATCAGCAATAGCGAACGGAACCTTCAGCGTACGCGCAAGCGTCTGTGCCAAAAGCGTTTTACCTGAACCCGTAGGGCCAAGCAACATGATATTGCTCTTTGCAACTTCGACATCACTATCGGCAGCTTCACCCATGCTGATACGTTTGTAGTGGTTGTATACCGCAACAGAGAGCGCCTTCTTTGCTTCTTCTTGCCCTACCACATGCTCAGAGAGCTGCTGGTAGAGCTCTTTAGGAGTTGGAAGATCTGTAAGCATATCGAATGGGCTCGCATCATGCTGAGCTTCGATGGTACGAAGCGATTGATTGCCCAATACTTGATTGAGTGCGTCCGATTCGAGACCTCGCATAGAAAGATCTGTGAGCATCGCATCGACCGAGACCGAAATGCATTCATCGCAGATGAATATGCCATTTGGGCCTGAGATCATAGCATTGACCTGCTCGGGAACCTTCCCGCAGAAGGCACAATAGATATCTCCGTGTGGTCCGGTAGGAGTTTTGTCTGACATGTATCGCCTTAGCTTTCAGAATTGAAGCGAGACGCAACCACCTTGTCAACAATGCCATAGGCGCACGCTTCGTCAGCGCTCATGAAATTGTCACGTTCGGTGTCTCGGTGGATGGTCTCGATGGTTTGACCGGTGTGGTTTGCTAGGATCTTATTCAGCTGCTCACGGTTATAGAGGATCTCTTTTGCTACGATCTCGATCTCAGTCTGCTGACCCTGAGCACCACCAGAGGGCTGATGGATCATAATGCGGGAATTCGGCAACGCAAAACGCTTACCTGGCGCACCGCATGCGAGCAAGACAGCAGCCATGGAGGCCGCCATACCCATACAAATTGTGGATACATCGCACTTGATGTAGTTCATGGTGTCATAAATAGCTAGACCAGCAGTGATAACACCACCTGGAGAATTGATATAGAGAGAGATGTCCTTATCAGGATCGGCCGACTCGAGATGGAGCAGCTGAGCTACGACCGTGTTCGCCACAGCATCGTCGATCTGCTCGCCCAAGAAGATGATACGCTCGTTGAGCAAACGAGAGTAGATGTCATAGCTGCGCTCACCACGAGGTGACTGCTCGATAACATACGGGATGAGTGCGGATTGATTAGGATTCGTATACATGCCTGCCTCACTATTCTTCTGCGCAAGATTCGTTGCACAAAATGCGTGCTTTTATTACCTATTTAGTTGTAAATAAAAGAGTTGCGCGATTCAAGAGCGTCCACGAATTCCACGGACGCGATCGCGCAACCCTGAAAAAGGCTATTTAGCTTCTTCAGTCTTCTTGGTGGTCTTCTTCGCAGGAGCTTTCTTAGCAGCTGGTTTCTTAGTAGCTGATTTCTCATCAGCGGCCTTTTCAGCCTTAGGTTTCGCTGCTTTCTTAGCCTTTGGCTTCTCTTCCTTAACAGCGACCTCGGTAACTTGTGCCTTCTCCACGATGGCGTTCAGTGCCTTCGTGCGGATGACGCCCTCACGAATGAGCGGGATACGACCAGAAGCCTTCCATTCAGCCTCAACAGCCACTGGATCGTCCACATTAGCCTTCTTGAATTCAGCCGTAATCTCTTCGGCAGTCGCGTCGATCTTGTTGTGACGAGCCCAGGCATCGAGCGCCATATCTTGACGAACGACATCGTCTGCCTGCTGTTTCATATCTTTCTTGAACTGGTCAGTCGAGATACCCATAGTGTCAAGATACTGATCGAGCGTATAGCCATTTTGAGAAAGCTGCTGATAGAAGGATTGGAGCAGATTTACTTCCTGCAGCTCACACATGGCAGGAGGCATCTCGCCCTCCACACGAGAAGCGAGCGCTGCGAGGCATTCATTCTCGATACGACGGCTCTTGTTCATCTCTTTCTGATCCTTGATGGACTGTGCGATCTGCTTGCGCATATCCGCTAAATCTTCGAATCCAAAATTATTGTGAGCCCATTCATCAGAAAGTTCCGGCAGGATCTTCTTCTTGATAGCATCGACCTTCACATCGAAATGCAGCACGCCGCGCTCTTCACCCAGCGTCTGGCCAAGCATAGAAGTGTCTTCAGAAAAATCGATATCGAAAGACTTCTCCTCGCCTTTCTTCATTCCAATGAGTTCTGCATCAAATGCTGCAGGAAAGAGGTTCGCGCCCAGTTCGTAGAGGCGATTCTCGCAAGAAAGCTGCGTGAGCTCGTTTCCATCCTTATCGGTGACCTTGATGGTGAGCTCAACGAATTCCTTGGGCTTGACCTTAGTGTTGGCATTCGCGTCCTTGAAATCGTTGTAATAGTTGCGCAGCTCTTCGATCTGCTGATCGATCTCTGCATCGGTAGCAGCCGCTTCAGGAATCTCAACCGCGATATCATCGTACGAGGTGAGTTCGAATTCAGGTTTCACATCGATGGTAGCGCTGAAAGCGAAGGGCTTACCATCTTCGACCATCTCGGTCTCCATATCGAAATCAGGCTTGAAGAGCGGCACGAGATTATGTTCATCGAGCGCAAGCGGATAAACTTCATTCACAAGATCCTCTGTGAGCGCTGCCTTCACGGTCTCTGCACCCATCATGTTGTCCACAACAGGACGAGGCGCTTTACCAGGACGAAAACCAGGGAAGTTGTAGCGCTTCGCAAAATCCTTATAAGCTTGCTTGATGCGCGCATTAACTTCTTTTGCGTCGAGTTCGAAAGAAAGCTTGACCTTATTGTCCTCGAGGGCCTCTACTGTAGTGTTCACTCATTACTCCTTCTGGATATTGCTTCAACCGAGATGGTGCGGGTGAAAGGACTTGAACCTTCACGGGGGTTGCCCACCAGAACCTAAATCTGGCGCGTCTGCCAATTCCGCCACACCCGCGTCTTTTCGGCACCGTTCAAAGCATTGAACGACAATTCGTTATAGTAACAAAAGATGCGCATAACGTCAGCAAGAAGCGCCAAAAGCACACTGCATGGGGCGCGCGTGGCAACCAAAGGCTCCGCACAAGCGAACAGCGGCTAGAGTTCGCTAATATCCTTTGCAGAGATAACCTTGCTCGGAGAGATAAGCAGCGTGCCAACTTCACCGACTAAAGCCGCGTCATTGAAGAAGACGCCATCTGAAGAGACCCCGACCGGTTTCAAGCCTTCTTCTTGGGTCGATATGACGATGTCTATGCCTTCGTAATCTGACACACGCGATAGATCATCGACCACAGCGATGATGAAATCGACATCGGCCGCTTCGTATTCTTCGATGCGCTTTGAGATATAGCGCGGTAATGCAGATGCCTCATCAATAGCAAGAATGCCAAAGCGATACTTCCCTGCCTTCACGATGGTTCGCTTGATATAAGCCGTAGGATCAGAAAGGTCGAGCTCGTAGACTGAAGCGTTCTTTTGTAAGAAGGAACTGCGCACCTTTGCCACGCTGACCGCGACGCTCTGCTCCTCTTCAGAGCTCTGAGCATCTCCGCTCGATCGCGGTATAACATCTGATGCCACCACCTCATCGCCATTCTCGGAGGTCTCGATGGCCTGATCCTTGCCCAATACAAGGGTCGTATTAACGCCCTCTTGCGCGAGACTATCCAAACCCGCCTCATTGAGTGCTTTTCGTTTCTCAGCCGTACCTTCGTACAAGATAGCAGTGTAGTCGTCCAGATCGCCTGTTGCATCATCAATGGTGCTCGCTGCCACATTGAGTGAATGACCCAATCCCGTTATATAGAAGATGAGCGCACTCAAGCCAAACACTACGAGCACAGCAAAGAAGAGCAGCGCGATTCTTTCACGGGATAACTTTTTCATAGTCGCTATTGTAAGTCAGGTGTTCGGCTTTTGAAATGGGCTGAGCACAGCTCACGCATAAGCGGTCTTACAGCGATCCTCTGACAACACACGCTTCAAGAAACGCCCCGTATGACTCTCTGGTACTTCGGCGACCTTTTCAGGCGTTCCTTTTGCAACAACCGTGCCACCATTCGCACCACCTTCAGGACCGAGGTCGATCAGGTGATCAGCTGCCTTGATGATATCGAGATTATGCTCGATCACGAGCACGGTGTTGCCTAGGTCAACGAGACGCTGCAACACTTCGAGCAACTGACGCACATCGTCGAAATGAAGGCCCGTGGTCGGCTCATCGAGGATGTAGAAAGTCTTACCCGTTTGACGCTTTTGCAGTTCACTTGCAAGTTTTACGCGTTGCGCTTCGCCACCCGAGAGCGTAGTAGCCGGCTGACCAAGCTTGATGTAGCCAAGACCCACATCGTGAAGCGTTTCGAGCTTACGACGAAGCGAGGGGATCTTACCGAAGAATTCGAGTGCCTCATCAACTGTCATCTCGAGCACTTCATAAACGTTCTTGCCTTTGTACGTAACCTGGAGCGTTTCGCGATTATAACGTGTCCCGTCGCACACTTCGCAATTCACATACACGTCAGGCAGGAAATGCATCTCGATCTTCTTTTGCCCATCGCCTTTACATGCTTCACAACGACCGCCCGCAACATTGAAGGAAAAACGGCCTGGCCCGTAACCGCGTGCTTTGCTCTCTTGTGTAGAAGCGAACAGATTACGAATATCGTCCCAAAGCCCAATGTAGGTGGCAGGGTTAGAACGAGGTGTGCGCCCAATAGGGCTCTGATCGATGCTAATGACCTTATCGATCAGCTCGACACCCTCGATCTTCTTGAACTTACCCACCTTCCGATGCGCATGATTAACACGATTGGCAAGTGCCGGTGTGAGCGTATCGGTAACAAGAGAGCTCTTACCCGAACCCGAAACACCTGTTACAACTGTGAGCGTGCCGATCGGAATCTCTGCGGTCACGTTCTTCAGGTTATTCTCGCTCGCGCCCTTTATTACGAGCTTACCACGCTTAGGATTACGCCGTTTCTCAGGGATTGGAATGCACTTTTCACCGCGTAGATACTGCGCGGTGAGTGACTCATCAACCTTCATGATCTCTTCGGGGCTACCTTGCGCCACCACTTCTCCACCGTGCTCGCCTGCAAGCGGACCCATATCGATCACGTGATCAGCACAACGAATGGTATCTTCATCGTGCTCTACCACGAGCACCGTATTGCCCAGATCACGCAAGTGCTCGAGCGTCTTGATGAGGCGTTCGTTATCGCGCTGATGAAGACCGATAGAGGGTTCATCAAGAATATAGAGCACGCCCATCAACCCTGCACCGATCTGCGTAGCCAAACGAATACGTTGCGCTTCACCACCAGAAAGTGTTGCCGTTGCCCGCTCAAGCGTTAGGTAGTCAAGCCCAACATTGACCAAGAAACGTAAACGCTCAGTGATCTCCTTGACGATCGGAGCTGCGATGATTTCCTTGTTGCTCTCGAAATGCAGCTCTTCAAAAAAACGAAGTGAGTCAGCTGCTGAGAGCTCGCAAACCTCGTGGATATTCAAACCATTGACCGTGACTGCAAGAATAGAAGGATTCAAGCGCTTTCCTCCGCATGTTGCACAGGGGATGATGGAAAAATAACGCTCGTACTTCTGACGCTGACGATCACTCGTCGCTTCTTTATAGCGATGGGTCACCGCTGCGCTGATACCTTCCCACTCTACAAACCAATAGGTCTCACGACCATCTACAGTCACGTAATCGACGCGGATCTTCTCTCCTGGCGCACCATAGAAAAGCTTCTTGCGCACGTTCTTCGGAATGTCTTGCCAAGGCGTATCAGCATCCACTTTATAATGCTTCAAAACAGCACGCATGACTTGCGGATAGTAGTTACCAGACTTGAACGGAACGACCGCTCCCTCATTAAGGGACAATGTTGGATCAGGGATCACAAGATCAGGATCGACCTCTTCCCTGCTCCCGATACCCAAGCAGTCAGGACACGCACCGTAAGGGGCGTTGAATGAGAAATCGCGCGGTTGCAGTTCGTCCATCGAATGGCCATGCTCAGGACAACCAAGTGCAAGCGAGAAGATATGCTCGCCTTCAGCAAGCCCACCAGTCGCGCCCGATGAAACCGCTCGTTCACCACCAAGTGGCTTACCGTCTTGATCGAGCACTTGCACAAGCACACGCCCATCAGCAAGCTTCGTAGCCGTCTCTACTGCCTCAGCGATACGGCTTTGTGCCGATGGCTTTAGCACAACACGATCGACCACTACGTCGATGAAATGCTTGATCTTCTTGTTCAATACGAGAGGTTTTTCATCGAGCTTTGTAATCTCGCCATCGATACGAACACGCGAAAAACCCTCTTTCAAAAGATCTTTGAAGAGCTTTGTGAATTCTCCTTTACGCCCTGTCACTACAGGCGCCATGATGATGCATTTTGTTTGATCGTCTTCAGAAAGGCGAAGAATATCATCAGTAACCTGATCGGTCGTTTGCATACGAATCTCGCGGCCGCATTCGGGACAATGAGGAATGCCCGTTCGCGCAAAGAGAAGACGCAGATAGTCATAGATCTCCGTTGTCGTGCCCACCGTAGATCGAGGGTTTTTGCTCGTCGTCTTCTGATCAATAGAGACCGAGGGAGAAAGCCCATCGATCGAATCCAAATCAGGCTTGCTCATCTGACCTAAGAACATGCGAGCATAGCTCGAAAGACTCTCGACATAGCGACGCTGACCTTCAGCATAAATAGTATCGAACGCAAGCGAGCTCTTGCCGGAACCAGACAGACCGGTGATGACCACTAGTTCGTCACGCGGAATAGTAACGTCAATATCTTTAAGGTTATGTTCACGTGCGCCTTTGATAACAATGGACTGTTGCGCCATAGCTACACACTACTTTCTCTTACATGATGGATCATCGAACTGATGTTCGGCTCATCATAATAACGCGCATTCTGATGCGGAGCAATTTTCTTATGGACGCATTCACGTTTCCCCCACGTTTTGTTCGAAGAATGCCTCAGAACACCTTTTTGAAAAGAGATCCTAAAGGGTGTTGCTATTTACCCGCAAGATCGAAAACACGCATGCACGAAGCATGACTAAGAGGTATGAGAGCTACCTGATCTCGGATGCGCCTGAAGCTGTACTTTCTTCAAATGATCAGGAGAAAGATGCGTATAGATCTGCGTGGTTGAAAGGCTTGAGTGACCAAGTAGTTCTTGCACGCTGCGCAAGTCTGCTCCCCCTACCAGCAGATCGCTTGCAAACGAATGGCGCATCGCATGAGGAGAAAGCGACGGATCAAGCCCCGCGATCCCAAGAGCTTGCTTGAAGATCGAACGAATGGCGCTTGTGGAGAGCGGATTTCCGCGCGTTGAAAGAAAGCATACATCACTTGGCTGCTTCGCATGAGCGACAAGCTTAGGACGCGATTCGCGCAAATAACGCCGCAACGCATCGATCGCCTTCGCATAGATCGGTATGAGACGCTCCTTGTTGCCCTTGCCCACAACCGAAACGATCCCTTTATCGAGCGACAGGCGTGAATTTGTGAGACCTGCTACTTCAGATACACGAAGCCCACATGCATAAAGGAGTTCAAGGATCGCTTGGTTGCGCAAGGCAACAACAGGATCACGTCGCATCTCCTCGTCACATGAAAATACACCGAGCAAGCGATCCATGTCCTGTTGGGCGATAGTCTTCGGAAGCGTCTTTGGCTGTTTGGCTCCTTGCAATACCGCCGCAGGATTCACCGCTGAATCGCCCGAGATCATAAGCCACTGATAGAAACCCTTCAACGAGCTAAGATGACGATTCGAGGTCTTACGAGAAAGCCCCTGCATATCGAGCGAACCAAGATAGCGGCGGATCTGCTGATGTGAGGGTGAATCGAAGACAACATGGTGGGTCTTACACCATTGCAAGAAGAACTGAAGATCGCTCCCGTAGGCTCTTATCGTCTGATCAGAATGTTGCAACATGGCTAGATAATCAAGGTATCTATCGATCAACTGAAGGTTCGCACAATCGATTGATTCCTCATTTTCTGTGCCTCTATCATCTCGTTTCATACCGATCGCCCATCCGCGCTGAAGAGCGGAACGATGCCCTTATCGACAAGGACAGCTTGATAATCAGCCATCGCTTCAGCGCCGCGTTGCGCATACCGCTCATAGCGCTCCTGCTTGTTACGAATGCGTTGTTCGAAGGGTGGCAAGATACCAAAGTTCACATGCATTGGCTGATAATCTTGCGTTTCAGGATCGGTCGCATACGCGACGAGTGCTCCAAGAGCTGTCTCGCGCGGTAACGGATCGTTCTCAAACCCGAGCGCTGCAGCACGCACGCTCAGACTCGTAAGCAAACCCGATGCGATCGCCTCGACATATCCTTCTGTACCACCCAATTGGCCAGCGATATAGATTTGTGTTGGAAGCGAGCGTGCCTTATCAGATATAAGACGTAATCTTGAATCCAGCAAGGCTGGCGCATTGATGAATGTGTTGCGATGCATGACCCCATAGCGAGCGAATTCAGCCTGCTCTAATCCGGGAATCATCCGAAACACACGTTGTTGTTCAGGAAAGGTAAGATTTGTTTGAAAACCAACGAGGTTATAGCACTGCTTATCGATACCTTCCGCACGCAGCTGTACGACCGCCCATGGACGGCGATCGGTACGCGGGTCTTTCAGGCCGACCGGCTTGAGCGGACCAAAGCGCGGAGCATCGAGACCCTTTCGTGCGATCTCCTCGATTGGCTGGCATGCTTGAAAGAGCTCTTTGGTCTCGAAATCCTTCTTGATGACGCACTGAGCATCGACAAGCGCGTTAATGAATGCCTCATACTCTTCTTTATCGAAAGGTGCATTCAGATAGTCGCCCACCCCATCTTCATAGCGACTCTGCGTAAAGACAACACTTTCGTCAAGCGAATCAGCAAACACGATAGGCGCAGCAGCATCATAAAAGGCAAGATGATCCTGACCGGTGAAATCAAGCAACGATGCACAGAGCGCATCTGAAGTGAGCGGGCCGGTAGCGATGATACAAAAAGGCGCCGGGTCTTGAAGGCAATACGGCTCTTCATGAGTAGCGTCTTCGAGCACAAGCGCACCATCGTCTTCGATGGCAACCACTTCAGCAGCAATGCGCTCGATGCCAGCTGCCCCAAGTGCCTCAGTGATACGATACGCAAACCGCTCACGGTCGACTGCGAGCGCACCACCAGCAGGAACCCTTGTCTCGTAGGCAAATGAGAGCAATCTCGATCCGAGAACAGAAAGCTCTGCTTTTAGCATGCCCGCAGCGCTTGCCGGTTTAGTCGATTTAAGGGAATTGGAGCAAACGAGCTCGCCGCAAAGATCACTCTTATGTGCACCTGTCGTGCGAAAAGGACGCATCTCGAAGAGGCGAACAGCAAATCCTGCAGCAGCAAGCTGTAGGGCGGCCTCGCTTCCTGCAAGACCACCACCAATGATATCCACTCGTTTTTCCATGATGACAGGGTACTACATCACTGTTGCACCATAACTTCCACTTGGAAATCTCTCTATGAAACCCTCATGTTCAAGTTTTGCGAGCTCTACCATTAACCAAGAGAGACGTTTACTGCCATCGGGCGCGCCGATATCATTGCGCTGCATGAGCGCATCGATCGAGAGCGTTTCTGCTTGAAGCGCTTGGAAGAGCAAAGAAGTGCTCTCGATCTCGGCTTGTCGCATGTCCTGAATCTTCATACACCCAAACAGATCACTGATCACATCTTCGAATGTCTCATCATCAACGATGGGGGTTGCACCTTGATAGAGCAGGCGATTTGCACCCCGCGAATGAGGAGACGTGATCGCACCTGGTACGACCAATACCTCACGGTTCGCAGAGAGCGCATCGTCTGCAGTTGAAAAAGTACCCGAAGGCAACCCCGCTTCTACGATAAGCGTAGCACGAGCAAGCCCTGCAATAATGCGATTGCGCGCGCGAAACGTATAGGGCATAGGCGGAAACTGCCACTGCTGTTCGGAAATAACAGCGCCACCTTTGTTGACGATCTCTTGAAACAGATCACGATTCGCTTCAGGGTAGAGTCGATCACAACCGCCCCCTAACACTACAACGGTAGCACCTCCCCCTTCTAAACAGCCAACATGAGCAGCGCTGTCGCATCCAAGTGCACCACCCGAGATGACGGTAATACCATGACAAGCAGCAGCTTTCGCAAACTTCTTCGCAACATTGCGACCATACGGTGTTGCTTTTCGTGCACCGATGATCGCAAGACCGGTATCAAGTACCCGCGGATCACCCACACCATAGAGTTTGCGTGGCGGGTCGGGTATGTCCATGAGCGCTTCTGGAAACCCCTCTTCCCCGTATGAGAGAACGAAACGATTCCCGTCAAGAGATTTAGTGGGCTGGAGTTTTCTCATGAATATCCTTTCATAGTTAACGATCATCGCTTTTTTGGAAGCGCAACGCATAGGCCTCTGCAATATGTTCCTCTTCCACCGAAAACGACTGAGCTAGGTCAGCTATTGTGCGAGACAAAGAGAGCATTTTTATGACCGAGCGTGTACTCAAGCCGCTCGTCTGAGAAGATAGCTCGAGAAATGCATGTGCTTCTTTACTGAGCGAGCAGGCATCAAAAAGATCAAGCAAGGTCTTACGTTTGTTCTCTTGCCTTACGGTGTGCAAAAAAGACGCATCGACTCCCTTTCTCGAAACACCTTGTTCAAGCATGCGCTCGCGATGAAACGCTCGAGCGGCAAGAATCTCTTCTCGCATGCGCACAGAGCTCTTCCCAGGGTGTACCTGTTTGAGCTTGGAGAGATCACTTCGCTCCACATCAATACGAATATCGATGCGATCGAGCAGAGGCCCCCCAATCTTGGCCTGATAGCGCTGAATCTGATATTGACTACAAGAACATTCATGCTCAGGATCACCATAGTAGCCACATGGGCAGAGATTCGTGGCCGCAATAAACATGAAGCGAGCCGGAAAGACAAACGACCCTTCGGCCCGAGTTAGATGCACGATTCCTTCCTCGAGCGGTTGTCTGAGCTGCTGCAATACATCATTGCGCATCTCAGAGAGCTCATCTATGAAGAGTACTCCGTTATGAGCAAGAGAAACTTCGCCTGGACGGACGGGATTCCCACCACCCAAAAGGCCTGCTGCGGTCACGCTATGATGAGGCATACGAAACGGACGAAGGCCTCCATAAATGTCGCGCAAATCGCCATCCAGCACCGAATGAACAATAGCGGTCTGGATCTTCTCTTCTTCGCTCAAAGGAGGTAGGATGCTCGGAACGCATTGTGCGAGCAAGGTTTTACCTGCGCCAGGAGATCCCATCATAATGATGCCGTGATTGCCCGCTACTGCTACTTGAAGAGCACGCTTTGCCGCCTCATGCCCGACCACCTCTGAAAAGTCATAGGGATATGAGCAGTCTTTGGGAGCGGCAAACTGCATGAGTGGAAGCTCATCACGCGTGATCTGGCGAAGATGCTCAAGCACATGGCAAGCTACTCCTGGAACAGGGATTGCTCCATGCTCGGTATTGCCAGTAAGCAGTGAGCAGCCTAATTCTCGCGCACATTGTTGATACGGAATAAGTCCTGCAACACTCCTCACGCTTCCTTCTAACGAAAGCTCTCCTACTACGAGCATCCGCTCAAGATGCGAAACAGGAATCTGTCCAGTAGCTGCAAGAAGTGCGAGTGCGATAGGCAGATCGAAACCCGATCCAGTCTTTCTAAGCGAACTTGGTGCGAGATTGATCACGATCTTGTCTGCAGGAACGCGAAAACCCGCCGAGCGTATCGCAGCGCGCACGCGCTCACGCGACTCCTGAATCGCGATATCAGGCATCCCGACAATCGAAAACGACGGGATGCCAGTGCTAATGAGAACCTCAACCTGCACAGGAAGCGCTTGAACACCATGAATGACAGCGCTTTGCACTTTGAACGAGAGCTGCCCCATCGCAACCTCACATCGAACCGAAGGCATTAATGTGGTGTCGAAGAAACGCGCGATCATCGCCAAGCACGAGAATCGAGATCACATCGAAGCGTACACGCATATCCTCACAAGCGTGATCTTTCAGATAACATGCAGCGATTCGTTCGTATCGTTCGCGTTTGCGCCCATCGACAGCCTCTGACGGAAAGCCTTTCTGTATATTCGATCGGGTCTTCACTTCGATGAAACACAGTGTCTCATCGACATGCGCTACGATATCGACCTCGCCCGCAAAGCAAGTCCAGTTGCGCTCGAGCACCTCGAAACCGCGCCGCTTCAAGAACTTCGTAGCAGCTTCTTCTCCTCTTCTGCCGAGTTCTTTCGAGGAAGATGCCGGTGTAGCTGCAACGACTTCATCTTGATCGATTGTCTGGGTTTGTTCCATTCCTACCTCCTTGGTTCCAAGGATAAGAATGAAATCTCATATAAATCTGAAGGCAAACTCACACGATCATATCGTGCGAACTCATGTTTTTCTTAAAAGTGCTGTTGAGATGCTAGAACAATCTTTCCTGAATGAAATTCGAGCAAAAGGACGTACGATGAATAGGGCTCAACCCCTTTTCCTCGATCGCACGGCGGTGTGCTGCGCTGCCATATCCTTTAGAAGAAGCAAAGTCATAGCCAGGATATTCTGCATCATATGCCACCATGAGCGCATCGCGCTGCACCTTCGCGATCACTGAGGCTGCAGCAATCGAAGCGCAACGAGCATCACCCTTCACTACATTAATCTCACGTGCATCGATCTTAAGCGGATTACCATCAAGTAAGATCGCCTCGACCTGTACACCCTGAGCCTCGACTTGTGCGACCGCTTCGGAAAATGCGCGCCTCAGACACGCCATGATGCCGAATTCGTCAATGTCTTGGGGCGGAATATGAACCACCGCATACGCACGCGCAGCCTGCTTGACCGCTTCAGCGATAGCGGGTCGTTCTGATTCTTTGATCTGCTTCGAATCGTTTAAACCAGCTATCGGATCAGCAGCAGGATTGAGCACGACAGCGCCAATAGTGAGCGGACCGGCCAGAGGGCCTCGGCCCACTTCATCGAGTCCGACTGCAACCTTGCCCCCACTCACCTCTTGCTCGAAGCGATAAAGCTCGCTCAAGCGTTGCTGTTCCAAAGCCTCTTTTGCCAGACGTTTACGAGCCGATGCGAGCGCTCTTTGAACACCCCTGCGTTCATCTTGCGCAAGAAGCTCTTCGAGTGCAGAAAACTCATGGGCGTTCACTGTTCTCAATTGGTCTTGTATCTCTGCGATAGAGGCCATCTTTTCTCTTTTCTTTCCAATCAAGCTCTTGCAAACATCGACGCGATAAGAAAAAAGGCACCAAAGGTGCCTTTTAAACATTAACAGCTTGCTGAAGCAGAACCTAGAATGCCTTTTCCTTGATCTTCGCAGCTTTACCGACCTTGTCGCGAAGGTAATAGAGCTTGGCACGGCTTACATCACCGCGGCGAACGACTTCGATTTTCTCGATCTTAGGAGAATGAACTGGGAACGTACGCTCCACACCAACAGAGAAGCTGATCTTGCGAACTGTGAAAGTCTCGCGATTAGAGGCACCATGACGACGGATGACATCGCCTTGGAACACCTGAATACGTTCGCGATCGCCTTCCTTGATGCGATAGTGAACTTTCACCGTATCGCCAACATTGAATTCTGCAACCTCAGGGTTGATCTGCTGCTGCTCAATTGCGCGGATGATATCCATGTCAAAATCCTTCTATATCCAGTTACTTCATATATAAGTACTACGTAATGTCAGAGACACAGCTGCTAATTATACGTTGACGAAAATAGCGATGCAAGGCGCAATTCGAAAATTTCGCCCAGCGATCACTTCTTCAACACCAGGAGGCTCTTGCACTAGATGAGCAACAGCAATCCATACGACCCAACACCTGCTACGATGCTCCAGACCAGCGATTTCGTCTTGATCGCAACCGGAATGACGATAATGGCTGCGATAATCGGAATCGCGGCAGGCCATATACCAGCATCGAACATTCCTGGATTCAAAATATCGTTAGCGATGAGCGCTGCAAATGCCGCAGGAGGGATGAACGCGAGCGCTTGTGCAAGCCAAGCAGGCAGCTCGCGACCGCGTAGTGCAAAGAGCGGCACCACGCGAAATGCAAGGATGGTGATAGCGCATCCAAATCCTATGAGCGCGAAGTCAGTCCAGCCCATGGGCAGAAACACGCTCCTTTCGCACGACGATCATGCCAGCAGCAACACCGAGCAATGCGCCGATCAAAATAGCAGGACCTGCAAGTCCTACGCATTTCGCAAGATAAACACCAAGCGCCGCTACGATCGCGGCAGCGATATTGCCTTTCGTTGAAGGTTGAGAGAAGAGCAAGCATAAAAAGATGCTTGTCATCGCAAATGATGCGAGCGCGGTCGGTACTGAGAGCAAGCTTCCTAATAGCACGCCAAGAACATTCGAGAGCGCCCATGAACCTTGCGAGAAAAGATTAACAAGCGTTGCGCCCTTGATGTTCCACTTTCCCTGCTCGAGCTTAACAACGTTGACTGCAAATGATTCGTCCGTAACGGTCGCCCCATAGAGAAACGTGAGCGGCTTGCTCACGTTTTCGCAAAAACGAGATAGCGAAGCGCTATAGAGCATCTGACGAGAATTGACCAAGGTTACGCTTGCAACGATAGCTGCCATAGGAGAGCCAAGTAACCACATATTAGGGATCATGTACTGACCGGCACCAGAATAGAAGAGCGCTGAGAGTAAGAATACTTGGAGCGCATCCATGCCGACCGATTGACTCAAGATGCCACAAGGTACGCCAAGAAAAAGATAGCCCACCATAATTGGTGCGGCCATCTTGAATGCTTGTTTGGTGATGGTCGGGTTTTTCATGACCGAACCAGTATACTCTCACGCTTCAAACGAGCAAGAAGCAGATGAGCTAACGGCGCTCCTTCATCTGTACAGGGATAGCGTATCGCGAAGGAAGAGCACGACGATAAGCCGCTCACGATCGCCTATAAAAACCGCAGGCTCGCACGTCTTACTGATGCTGCGCGTTCCAAGACTTCGGGACGAACATGTCCTCGAAGAAGTTGATTGCATAGCGATCGGTCATGCCAGCGACATGATCAGTAACTGCGCGCAGTGGATCGTCCCCTGCCAGTGCACGATACTCTGCAGGAACTTCATCGTAGTGGCGAACGAAGTAATTGAACAGATCTTCGACCAAATGGCGGGCCTTGTATACCTCACGCATAACCTGGTCAGAGGTATAAACCTTATCGAAAAGAAAACTGCGCAGTTCCATCATGGCATTCCAGATCGGCTCACTCATAGCAATATCGCCCTTCGCGTCCGAAGTGACGATCATATCCTCCACGAGTGTCTGAATACGATCGGCATGGTTTTCCCCTATGATCCGATGGGTTGATTCAGGTAGATCGGATTCGAGCAATGTGCCAGCACGCAGCGCGTCATCGATATCGTGATTCACATATGCGATACGATCAGCCGTAGCAACGATACGACCTTCATAGGTTTGCGCACGTGTTGATCCTGTATGACATACGATGCCATCGCGGACTTCTTTAGTAAGGTTGAGCCCCTTCCCTTCGTTCTCGATCACCTCTACCACTCGCAAGCTCTGTACATTATGACGATAGAGCGTCTTATTCTCAGGAGCATCAGGATCAAGACCACGATGAATAGCCAAGCATCGGCTGATTGATTCTTCTCCCACATGCCCGAAAGGCGTATGTCCTAGATCGTGACCAAGCGCGATCGCTTCGGTAAGGTCTTCGTTCAAACCGAGCGCACGGGCGATCGTGCGTGCGATCTGCGCCACCTCAAGCGTATGGGTAAGACGAGTGCGATAGTGATCTCCCACAGGGGCAAGGAACACTTGTGTCTTGTGCGACAAACGACGAAACGCCTTCGTGTGCAAAATCTTGTCGCGATCCTTCTGATAGACATTACGAAACCGATCTTCCTCTGACATTCGATCGCGGCCAAGAGACCGATCCGAATGGGCTGCCTGATCGCTGAGCATCTGGTGTTCTTGAAGGATGCGATCGTCACGTGTGGTCAATTTCATGAAGAGCTGTTCCTTTGCTTACGCTTTGATGAGTAGAAGTCTTCTGCAAGACGGGCACCGTGATACCGGAGCGTCTTGCTTGATTTTAGCCAATTTCGGCGCATCGAACGCACTACGGCATGCACTGCAAGAACTATCCACTAATTCCGCGATCCCTATGCCCCCACATTCATTACAAGCACGTTCATACGCACGATAGAGCTCGGGGTTCAGAGCTGCTTGATACTTCTTGTGATCGATATCGGCTTGACCAAGAGCGCGCTGAAGTGCCCCGCCCTCTTCCTGAAACGATGCAATGGCTGCCTTTTCACGTGCTTCAAGCTCCTCACAACCAGCCATGATCTGATCCATAAGCGGCCTGATGCGATTGATCTGTGCATCAACACGCTCCATGTCACTTGCGAGTTTTTCACGACGCTTGGAAACACCATGGAGGTCTTTGCTGTATGATTCAACGCTTCGATAGTCGCCTTTGACGCGATCGAGAGCCTCTTGTGTCTCTGCCTGCTTCTTTGCAAGGCGTTCGTCTTCTGCCATTAGTTCTGCAAGATCATCTTCGGCTTCATCGATCATATCTTGCACCTGGGTCTTCTTCTTGACCACTTCCGCCAACTTCTGGCGAGTCTGCAAAATCGCCTGACGCTGCGGCAACTCTTCAAGCTTCTTCGTATTGCGAATAATTTCCATATCAACGCGCTGCAGCGCCTCGAGAACTTCAAGTTCCTGTTCTGTTGCTTGCATACGATCCTCTCTGATCAGATAGATTCGACTCGTTACTGACGAATGCTCTCAGGCGTATACCAATTCTTGGATTGATCGACCACCATGACACAGGAATCAGGCAAACCTGCTGCAAGTGCTTTAGTGGCAAGCAATGCACAAAGCGGCAGCTCCGAAACATCATGACCAAGTTCTATGATGGCAAGGCCCGATTCACGTGCGTCGAGCGCGGTATGGTATTTCACTTCGCCGCATATGAGACAATCAACCTTGCTCTCCAAGCAAAGCTCAACAAGGTCAGTTGCAGAACCGCCACAAGTCACCACAGTCTCAAGCAGCGTATCAGGATTGCCCCATACGCGTGGAACAGCGCCAAACACCGAGACACACCGAGCTGCAAGATGTTTGAGCGAAGTCTTCTCCTTGCCGCATGAACAGACCATACCAAACCCTTTTTCTGCATTACCTGCGATCGGGTCGAGAACATAGTGCGTATCCAGACGCAACAGAGCGGGCAAGATCGCGAGTGCTTCAGGCGAAACATCGCAAGCAGTGTGAAAGTTCATACAGTTGATACCATGAGAGAGTGCATAATTGATGATCGCACCAGGCTTATTGCCCTGAATCGCCTCAGGCATGAAACATGAGACTGGCTCGATGAACACAGGATGATGCGTCAAAACAACATTTGCGCCGAGCTCATATGCTTGCTCGAGCGTTGCGATGGTCGGATCGAGCGCTACTACTACGCCTGTTACTTCTTGTCCGGGATTACCAACAAGAAGACCGGTACGATCCCACGCGCAAGCATCCTCTTTAGGAAAAACATGCGCAAGCTGCTGTTCGAGCCTTCCTACTGTCATACCTGTTTTCACTGGAGCGAGCGATCCTGTAGGAAGCTTGAACAATGCATTGATATCGGTATCTGACATGACTACCTTCTTTCAGACTAAGTGAGCGGGATCGCTTTGCGCTCACCACCCGGTAGTATTGCCGTGAGCTCACGATATCCTGCTTCGTATAAAAGCTTGAGGCCAGCATCGATACCGCGATCGACATACCGCGGTTCATGGGCATCTGTACCTAGTGTAGCTGGCACACCTGCTTTTCGGAATTCTGTTAACAAATCGATATGAGGAAACATCTCTTTGCAGGCATAATACGCACCTGAAGTATTGACCTCGATCATACGTCCACCCGCTCGCGCCGCCTCTGCTGCTTGCTGGTAAGCACGTTGCTTATTGAATGATTTCGAAGGCTGCTTGTCGAACTTCTTCACAAGATCGGGATGCGACATGACCGTATAGGGCATCTTATCGACGCATGCCTGACAAAAGCGCTCGAAATAGAGCTCCCAGATAGCATCATTGCCAACTTCTTCCCAATGTCCCACCTGTTCCGGGTCATCGAAGGGCCACAGATCGAGATAATGAACCGACCCGAGAATAATATCGAAGCGACTCCAATCGATAGAATCTAGATCACGATCCTCATCGGCGCCGAGCCAATCGAGTTCGCAACCGACCAAGATATCCATATGAGGAAACGCCCTGCGCAGGTCGATGATCTGAGCACAATACCGATCGAGCTTATCCCATGGCATCGAAACGAAATTCGTCGGATCTATAACGCTCGAAAGCGGGAAATGCTCAGTGAGCGCAAGAAGCGAGATACCTGCAGCATCGGCTGCCGCAACCACTTCCTCGATCGTGCCATGACCATGCCCGGTCAATCCAGTATGCGTATGCGTGTTGACTAGTTCCATGTTGTCTCCAGAACTTCTCGAACTGATTCAATGCATCGATCGATCTCTTCTTCGGTCGTAGTAGGGCCGATCGAGAAACGCAACATACCGAGTGCTGAAGCGCGATCGATCCCCATCGCAGTGAGTACATGTGAAGGGTCGAGCGACTGTGACGCGCAGGCAGAACCACCCGAGACACAAATGCCACGCTTATCGAGCTGTAAGATAAGCGTCTCGCTCTCGAAACCCTCGCACATGATGCTGACAATGTGCGGTCCGTATTTACCTTCGCGCGGATCCACCACTGGGCTGACCCGCGGAAATGCACAGAGGCCATTGAACAGTCGATCGCGCAGCTGTTCCATGTGAGATACCTCATCAGCTTGTTGTGCCAGTGCATCACGCGTTGCTGCAGCAAATCCGACTACGCCCGCAATATTCTGCGTGCCACTACGACGGTTCGCCTCTTGCCCTCCCCCGACCATCTGTGCCAGATAAGGCGTGCGTGTCTTAAGATAGAGCGCTCCAACTCCTTTTGGGCCACCAACCTTGTGCGAAGAGAGAGAAAGCGCATCAATCCCCCATCGTTTGACCGAGATCGGCAGCTTAGCAAGCGCTTGGGTCGCATCGGTATGAAAGAGTGCACCCGCGCGATGGGACATCTCCGAGAGCGCAGCGATATCCATGATCGAACCCACTTCATTATTCAATGCCATGACAGACACGAGCAAAGGATCATGAGCATGCTCGAGTGCCTCTTGCAGGGCATCAGGCGTAATGAAGCCTGCTCGGTTTGGTTTAACAACAATAACGGTGATGCCTTGCCGCTCAAGCGCATTCGCTGCTTGCAGCACCGCATCGTGCTCGATCGCTGAGATCACGATACTTGGAGCAACCTTACCCTGGAGGCTCGCAAAACTTTGCCCTCGTTTTTTCAGGATGCCTTCTGTGATACCGATCAATGCAGCATTATCTGCCTCGGTCGCTCCAGAAGTAAAGATGATCTCATCTGGGCGAGCGCCGATAGCACGCGCGATATCACGACGCGCTGCTTCGAGCACTCTGAAGGCGTCGCGGCCTGCATGATGGAGCGAGTTTGCATTGCCATTGCCCTGTATAAGACCGGGAAGACCGGCCATGAGAAATGGCCGCATCGCATCGTGAGCACACACAGATAGTGGCGCGGTTGCAGCCCAGTCGAGATAGATCATCGAGGCTTCGCTCATACTCTTTAGCGCTCCTTTGCGATCTGCGCCTGCGTGCCTGCCGTGCGAATCTGCTCTATCGCTTGGGCGGGATCTTCAGCTGCAAAGACCCCTGATCCCGCTACCAACACATCAGCACCACTTGCACAAACCAGACCCGCTGTACGCGCTGCATTGATTCCGCCATCTACTTCGATCAGAAGATCAGGGTTGCGTGTCTTAGCGAGCTTAGCCACATACGAGACGCGATCTTCGCTCCCTTCGATATAGGACTGGCCTGAAAAACCCGGAAAGACACTCATAACCAAGATCATATCGACCTCATCGATGAATGGATCGAGCGCCTCGATCGGCATATCGGGCTTTAACGTGAGTACTGGGCGAACTCCACGTTCGCGAATGTGACGCAACAGAGAATGAAGATCGTCCTCGTTAGGCACCGCTTCGATATGGACCGACACGAAATCTGGATCCGCATCGAGATACCAATCGATCGTATCAAGCGGATTCGAGATCATAAGGTGTACATCGATCGGCAAATCCGTGATGGCCCGCAGCTGCTTGATGAATGGTACGCCGATGGTGAGATTCGGGACGAAGTGCCCATCCATCACATCAACATGGATCAAATCAGCGCCTGCTGCTTCAAGCATTCGAATATCATGCTCCATGTCCATGAAATCCGCCGACAGAATTGAAGGTGCGATCTTTACTTCACCGAACATCCAAGCCTTACCCTTCGAAATCGCATTCTACCGATGAGCCTGCTCAAGATCGAGCAAGAATTTCTTGATCTTAAGCCCTGCAACATAACCGACCAAATCTCCATTTACTCCGATGACTCGATGACATGGGATGATAATCGGCAGCGGATTCTTGTTGTTCGCGCCACCCACCGCACGCATCGCCTGAGGCTTGCCTATCATCTGTGCGACCTGCTGATAGCTCCGTGTTTCGCCATACGGAATGTTCGATAGCGCACTCCATACCTGTTGTTGAAAAGCTGAACCTTGCGGATCAAGAGGAAGCTCAAATTCTTTGCGCTTACCTGCAAGATATTCCTGTACCTGATTGGCTGCCTCATTAGTAAGCGTTGTTGGTATGTTGGTACCGCCAAGCTCTACCGCCCCGAAGGCAAGCTGGGTTAGAGATGTACCATCGCTTGCGATCGTGATCCTACCCATCGGTGTTGGATAGATAAAGAAGCTACGCTCACTTGGCATAGGTCGATCCCTCGTGTTCTAGACCCCAGAATTCCGTGGTAAGCGGCCGATCGAACAATTGCATGACTACTTCTTCGATCGAAGCCTTATCCCAAACAACGCTTCGCACCGCTTTTGTGATCGGAAGCTCAACACCATATGAATGAGCGAGCGGCTCAATGGTCTTGCACGCGATCGCGCCTTCAACCACCATATGCGTTTCGCTCTCATATTGCTCAAGTGTCTTGCCTTGAGCAACGTATTGCCCAAACGCGCGATTGCGGGAATGCTTCGAAGTACAGGTCGCGATCAGATCGCCTGCACCCGCAAGGCCCATGACCGTGAGCGGATCTCCTCCACGGGCATAGACCAGACGGCTCATCTCGGCCATGCCGCGCGTCATGAGCATTGCAGCGGTATTGTCACCCATGCCCATGCCATAAGAGATCCCGACTGCGATAGCGATGACGTTCTTGAATGCTGCACACAACTCAACGCCGATGTAATCAGATGATGTGTAGCAGCGAAAATTCGGCGCAGAGAAGAGTCCGCGAAAGAAGATCGCTGTCTTTTCTGATGGTGCAGCGATAACCGTACCCGACGGCATTTGCAAGACAACCTCTTCTGCATGATTCGGACCCGAAAGTACCGCTAAACGATCGCGATTACCCAGCACTTCATCGAGTACTTCGATCGGCAGGTACATGGTGGCACCCTCAACGCCTTTCGAACACACAATGATCGGCGTATTCGGATCGACAAGACCCTTCATGCGTTCAGCGAAATCACGTAACGTACTTGAGGGCGTGACCAATACGACCGCACCTGCAGCATGGATCGCTTCTTCAAGGCTTGTGGTTGCAACTATAGAAGGTTCGAGCACAACGTCCGAGAGGTAGCGTGAATTGCGATGTTCATTCGTGATCGCATGGGCAACCTCAGTCTTACGCGCCCACATGCAAACTTCATTGCCGCTTAGGGCGAGCGTATTTGCAAGCGCAGTTCCCCAGGAACCTGCGCCGATCACTGCAACCTTCATGATTTGAGCTTCTCTTTCTTAGAGCCGATACGATTTTCGTTGTGAGCGAGCAAACGCGCAATGTTCTCACGATGCGCAAAGATGACGAGCAGGGCTGCGATGGTCATCGCAGCGATGGCGGGAATATTGCCCCAAAACAGATAGAGCGAGAAGAAAGGACAGAGCGCAGCTGCAGCGATCGAACCTACCGACACATAACGCGTCGTTAGCACGAGCAGCGCGAAGATGACAAGTTCAAGAATAGAAGGCCATACCCCCAATACGAAGAAGAGAGCACCGATAGCAACCGCAATACCCTTACCGCCGTGAAACTTAAGCCATGGTGAATAGATATGGCCAACCACGCATCCCAGAAACGAAAGGGATAGAAGGAATTGGCCTGCAGCAATGCCGTGCGATGGCTCAGCCATTGTTGCAAAGAGAGTTCCTAAGAATCCCGAGAGCAATCCCTTGCCAAAATCGAGCAAGAAGACAGCGCCGCCCCCTACTTTTCCCAAGGAGCGCATAGCGTTTGTCGTACCGATATTGCCTGAACCCTCGTTTCGGATATCTTTTTTGAAGAACAAGCGCGAGATGATGACCCCAAAGGGTATCGATCCGAGCAGGAAAGCGATGATGAAGAGGAGGACCGCCAAAAGAGCTAGATTCATCGACTAATCCTTTCGCTTGAAACGAAGACGGACAGGCGTGCCTTCAAGGTCGAAGGTAGAACGCAGCCGTTTTTCCAAATAACGCTCGTAAGAAGGTTCGATTATATCAGGATGATTGCAGAAGAAGGTGAACTGCGGCGGACAAGTTCCTGTTTGCGTAACATACTTGATCTTGAGCAACTTCTTACCCTTCGAGATCGTATGACCGAAATCGCGAATCTCTTGGAGCCAATTGTTCAACTTTGAGGTCGAAATACTAGAGCAGTAGTTTCGATATGCACTATCCACTGCACTCCAAATACGATGGACATTCTTGCCCGAGAGTGCCGAGATCGCAATAACAGGAGCGTAGCCAACGAACATGAGGCGGTCTTTGATCCTCTCACGAACTTCTGCTTTTGCCTCCGGACCCTCGACCAAGTCCCACTTATTCAAGATGATCACCATGGCACACCCGCGTTCCGCCGCCATACCTGCGACGCGTTGATCCTGATCAGTAAGGCCAATAGTGCCATCGATGACCAACAACACCACCTCGGCGCGGTCAATCGCACGCAGCGCACGCACATAACCATAGTATTCAACATCCTGATCGATGACGCTCTTACGACGAAGACCTGCTGTATCGATGATGGTGTAATGCTGACCGTCGTGCTCGATGGTAGTATCGATCGCATCGCGCGTCGTACCTGCCACATCAGAGACGATCGAGCGGTCATTGTTGGTCATCTTATTCGTAAGTGAGGATTTACCCGCATTCGGACGACCGATTATAGCCACATTGATAGTATCGACAATATCTTGCTCATCATCGCTCGCTTCGGGAAACAGTGTTACCACTTCATCAAGCAGATCACCTGTACCCGTGCCATGAAGCGCCGATACTGGCCAGGGATCGCCTAAGCCAAGCTGCATGAATTCCCACATCGCATTCGTGTCGCCTGGGTTATCAAGCTTATTCACTACTAACAATACTGGCTTATCCGATCGACGCAAGATATTCGCAACAGCCTGATCATCTGCATTGATCCCTGTCTGGCTATCGACAAGAAAAAGGATGACATCAGCCTGATCGGCTGCCACGAGCGCCTGAGCGCGAATAGATTCTTGAAACGTATCGTCCTTGTTCATCTCGATGCCGCCTGTGTCGATGAGGGTGAAATCACGCCCATTCCAATCGGCCTCATGATACGAACGATCGCGCGTCACGCCGCGCATTTCGTGAACAATAGCTTCGTTATTCTCTGCGATTCGATTGACCAGGGTCGATTTCCCCACATTGGGACGACCTACTATCGCGACAACGGGCAAGGCCATACAACGATCTCCACTCTTACAACGTTTCCAGATAAGAAACGACAGCCTGTATCTGATCTTCAGGAGTAGAAGCTCCCGCGCTGATGCCGACCGAGGATGCTGACTCGAACCAGGCAGGATCGATTTCTTCAGCGCTTTCTATATGATAAACCGCATTGCAGCACTGCTGGCACATTTCATACAAACGGGTCGTGTTCGAAGAATTCCTGCCGCCGATAACCAACATAACATCAACACTGCTGGCAAGATCTCGCGCTGCATCCTGACGCTGGATAGTCGCAAAACAGATCGTATCTTTCACCAAAGGATCGATACCACGCGCTTCAAGCGCATCGACGATCTCGCCAAGCTTCTGGTGAGACTGCGTGGTCTGCACAACGATTCCAACTGGCTCTACAAGGTCTACCGGAATATCCTCGATCGACCCAACAATGGTGCATCGCTTCCCTTCTTGGCGCGCATGTTCGAGGATGCCTTCGACTTCTGGATGACCTGCTTCGCCAACAACAAGCACATGAAAACCTTCGCGCGCAAGCTTAGCGGCAGCGCGTTGCGCACGCAGCACATGCGGACAAGTAGCATCTATAACCTCGCGTCCGCGCTCAGAAAGCATATCGATGACCTGCGGAATAACACCATGCGAACGAATGACCACCGCCTCTTCGGTGCAATCGTCCACACCATTCGCTACGCGTATACCTCGTGCCTCAAGATCGGCGACCACCTGAGGGTTATGAATGAGCGGACCGAGTGTGCAAGCTGCTTTGTTATTATCTGCCGTCTCAAGCGTAAGATCGAGTGCACGCTGAACGCCGTAACACGCGCCTGCATATTCAGCGCGAACGATCGTAAACGTACCCACTGTTACTCCTTGGCTTTCGGTTCGTAATTAGGCAACGTGGAAGGATCAAATCGCGCAATAGGATGCTCAGCGAACACTGCGCTGTAATCCTTGTTGTCAGGAAAGAGACCCGCCATGTCAACTTCCTTTGGAGCGATGTCATGACTGAGCGCGAAGGCTTCGCGCAGCACATACCAGGTTGCTGCTTCCATGCGCTCTTCTTTAGGAAGAAAGTCAAACGATGCGAGTGCGATCGGCTCGCCATACACTGCGGTGAGCTTTGGAAAGCGCACACGTTCGCCCTTTCGTTTGATCTTATCGACATTCCTAAGACCTAGCGGAATGAGAGGTGCGCGGCCTAGCTTCGCGATGAGCGCAGCACCGCCGTGGATAGCAGGAACGATGTTACCCTTACCACGCCGCGTGCCTTCTGGGAAGATGCCGACGATCTCGCCGTTCTTCAAAAATTTCGCTGCGCGTTTAACAGTAGACATATCAGCCGTATCGCGCTTGACCGGAAACGCTCCAACGCGCGCGATAATAAAACCAAGAAGTCCATGAGCTACCGTAAAGAGACTTTCGCGAGCGATCAGGCGTGTCCAGCGTTTCGGCCATGACGCAAGAAACATCATGACCACATCGATGTATGACGTATGAGGCGAGAGGACAACTGCACCGGTCTTCTTACCGTTGAACTGAAGTAAGATATCGCGATTCTTTACCGTGAAGCGAAAGAGAATCTTCATGAGTGCAAGCACGATCACCGAGATCACATTGCCAACAACATGACTTTCGCGGTTAGAGCGGTCGTTTCCATCAAACGACATATCCCACAACTGTTCGCAAGACTTCATCTCGTGCGTCCCTTCTCTACGAAGTACGCGCGAGCGAACAGATTTGGTCGATGATCTCTTCGATATAGCAATTCGTCGAATCGATGTGCACCGCATCTTCTGCTGGCTTCAACGGCGAAACAGACCTGCTGGAGTCTACGCTATCGCGACGGATGATGTCTGCGAGCACTTCTTCAAAATCAATAGAACCAAGATCGCGATCGACATTCTGGCGAACACGACGGTGAGCGCGCTCTTCTGCTGAGGCCGTGAGGAAGACCTTGCATTCTGCATTCGGGAATACGGTCGTACCAATATCGCGGCCTTCCACGACATAATCGCCCTGAGAGCCGATGCGCTGTTGTTGCGCAACAAGAGCACTACGCACTGCAGGGGTGGCAGAGACTGGAGAGACCGCCTTATCGATCTCTGCCGTTCGAATCGCAGAAGTGATATCACATCCGTCGACGAATACCCGACGCGCAATAGGATCGTTATTTTCGTGCTCGAACGAGATCACACAATCACCTGCAAGCTTGCCAAGCGCTTCTTCATCATGCAGATCCACGCCATCAGCGAGCGCCTTCCATGCGATCGCGCGATACATCGCTCCCGTATCAAGACACGAGAAGCCAAGCTTGCGCGCGACAGCTTTGGCAACGGTCGATTTACCTGCACCCGAAGGTCCATCTATTGCAACGATCATTGAGCGAGCCTTTCCAAGCTTTCCAAGAATTTCGGGAAACTGACCTTCACGGAATCAAAGTCGACGATATCAACTGGCGTGTTGCCGCAGAGACCAACAAGTGCCCAGGTCATCGCAAGACGGTGATCCTTACGTGAGTCGAACGTAAGACCCTGCGGGATGACCAGATCAGGCTGACCATCGATAAACAGATCGTCATTTTCACACCACGCGTCAACGCCAAGAAGGCCGAGGCCTTCGATGATGGCATCCAATCGATTCGACTCCTTTTTCGTCAGCTCATTGACCTGACGAAACACGGTCCTTCCTTGTGCATGCGCAGCAACCAGCGAAAGTACCGGAATCTCGTCGATGACACTTGCGATGTGCTGCTTTGGTATCTCACAGCCCGTAAGCTTAGGCGTGTAAGTCGCCTCGATAATGCCATTGGGCTCTTTACCCTCTTGGCCCATATGGCGAACTTCAATGGACGCACCCATGCGCTCAAGGGTTCGAACGAAACCGATGCGCGCAGCATTCAGGCTGACGTTCTCGACCTGAATCGAACTGCCGCGCTTCAAAAGTGCTGCACAGATGAGGAATGCAGCAGAGGAAGGATCTCCCGGCACATCAACTTCGGATGCCTGGAGCGTAAACGGCCCCTTTACCATGGCGCTGCGATATGCAGCCGAGGTGGTTGCTCCGAATTCAGGAAGCATGAGCTCTGTGTGATTACGTGAGGGAGCTGGCTCATTGACGCGCGTCTCTCCCTGAGCGCCAAGGCCCGCAAGCAACACCGCAGTCTTTAGTTGAGCGCTTGCCATAGGCGCATCGTAGGTGATGGCCTTCAGATTCGGATTGCCAATCTCGGTGACAGGCAAATTCTCTTGTGCCTCAGGCTCGAAACGTGCACCCATCTTCATGAGTGGCGCGATGATGCGGCGCATGGGCCGCTTCTTGAGTGACTCATCCCCCGTGATCTCAACACGGATCGGCCACGGTGCAAGCAAGCCCATGAGCAAACGTGCTGTCGTACCAGAGTTGCCACAGTCGATCGGAGCGTCAGGCTGCTTGGGGCCTTCAGCACCCCAACCAGTGATACCGCCCGAAAGCGAGCCATCCACACCGACTTCCAAGTTGACCTGCGCTCCAAGCGCGGTGACCGCATCGATTGAGGAACGCACATCCGCCGAGTCGAGTACGCCGGTAAGGCGCGATGTACCCTGTGCCATTGCTGAGAGCAAGATAGCTCGATGGGAGATCGATTTATCTCCTGGAACCGTCGTGGCGCCATCGAGCGGGCCTGCGAGCGGCTCGATATGCATGATGTTTTCAGCAGCCATCGGTATTTACTCCTTTGAACTTAAGGGACGAAACGAAATACTGAAACCAGCCTTGATAAGCTGCGTTGAGAGTTTTCCGACGTCTCCTTCATCGGTCAGGATCAGTACGAGATCCGCACTAGATGAGGTAATATGATCGATCTCGATCGACTGGATATTGCATCCGACTTGGCTTGCGATGGTGGTTACCTCTGCGATGATGCCCGGACGATCTGTAAGCGGAATGCGCACCTCAAGCAGATCTTCAGTTGCCGGAATCCACTTTGCAGGCAATGCCTGGCGTGCCTGCGCAGCACGATCGAGCAACGTGGTGAATCCCGCACGATCAGCTCCTTCAAGCGCTGCAGCATATTGTCCAAGGATTTCCTGCATCTCATGCAGTCCATGAGTGATGGCTTGCGGATTCTCAAACGCAATACCAGTCCACAACGCAGGCGAACCTGCCGCGATGCGCGTTGAATCCTTGAAGCCGCCTGCCGCAAGACGGAAGAGCGCCTCTTGATCGCCTGCATGACGAACCGCAAGCTCCACAAGAGACGAGGCAACAAAATGGGGAACGTGGCTGATGATAGCCACAGCTTCATCATGGCCTTCGCGTGTCAGACTTACCACACGCGCACCAAGTGCGGTAAGCACTTCATGCAGTGCAGCATAAGCATCAGGCGAGGTATGCTCATCAGGGCACAACACCCAATGCGCATTCTCGAAAAGCGTATCACGCGCGCCAAATACACCACTCTTCTCAGAACCCGCCATCGGATGGCCGGGAATAAAATTATTTGGGTGGGGCAAAATGGCAAGCGCTTCTTCGACGATCTGCGCCTTTGTTGAGCAGGTATCGGTGATGACTCCTTGATAGTCACTGTCAGCCAACACCTGAAAGTATTCAGGAGCTGCCGTGACCGGTGTGGCTAGCACCACCAGATCACACGACCCAAGACGCTCCACTAAAGCGCTATCGCTCGGCTCGAAACCCTCCGTGATCCAACCACGTTCGAGCAGCTCATCGACCGCTTCGCGTGAGGTATCGACCCCAACGATAGCCGCATGTGGATACGCCTTATGATAGGCCCCCACAAACGATGCTCCGATCAAACCAAGACCTACGACTGCAACGGATTCGAACTGTTGATCCATGGCTTTTTTCAGACTCCCCTTTTAAGCCGAACGAACAAGATGCTCTTAGGCATCTCTCTGTTCAACCATTCTATCATGCGAAAGCCCTGTCGCTGCGAGGAGTGCGCCCTGTTCACGTTCGGACAACAGACGCCACTGCCCTTGCTCAAGACCTGAGAGTAAAAGCGGGCCCATCGCGACACGACGAAGTGTTTTGACAGGATGGCCAACAGCAGCGCACATTCGTCTGACTTGGCGATTACGACCCTCATAGATCGTGATCTCAAGCAAGGTCGTCCTCCTGTCTTGTTCTCGCACTTCGACTTCTGCTGGTTGCGTGATACCATCCTCGAGCATGACGCCTCCGCGCAACCTCTCAAGCGCACTATCCTCAAGCGTGCCAGCAACCTGTACAAGATAGGTCTTCGGAATATGATGACGCGGATGGATGAGTGCATTTCCCAGTTCGCCATCATTAGTAAAAAGAAGAAGACCTGTCGTGTCCTTATCAAGACGTCCAACCGGAAACAGACCAGCGTATGTATCGGTTGGAATGAGCTCAGAAACGCAATGTGCGCCATGAGAATCAGACATAGCACTCAGAATGCCTGCCGGTTTATCGAGCATGATGACCACACGCTCTGACGGAAGCGATAGCGCCTCCCCATCGAGCTTGACCACATCAACACCAGGAATAACCTTGGTACCAAGCTCTCTTACTACATGACCGTTCACGCTCACACGCCCTGCCGTGATAATGCCTTCGGAGGCACGACGCGAAGCTACACCAGAGCGCGCGAGGTATTTCTGCAAGCGCACAGGCTCCATCATTCTTCGTCGAATCGTATCGTATCGAAATCGATCTTCTCGACTGCGCCGAGCGCATCAGTCAGAGCTTCGAGCATGCTGTGATCGCTCCCCTCTTCCTCGATATCGATCTCATATGCCTGCGTTTGCTCTTTAACCAAGCCTAAACGCTCGGAAATAAGATTCTTCGTTGCTTCATCGGGTGCGAAAGACTCAAGATCGGGCAGCTCGTCAACCGATTTCAAACCGAAACGCTCGAGGAACATCTTGCTCGTAGCATAAAGCGTGGCATTCGAGGGAGGATCTTGCACACCCGCCTCACGCACATAACCCTTTTCGAGCAAAGAGCTCAGCGAACTATCCGAACTCACACCGCGAATAGCTGAAACATCGTTGCGCGTGACTGGTTGGCAGTACGCTACGATGGCAAGCGTCTCCAGCGCGGCCTGAGATAGCTTGCGTTTATCCCATGAGACCACGTAATGCTCGAGCAATTCGTGATAGCGTGGATGCGTGACAAAGCGCCACCCGCCTGCACGCTCATTCAATTGGATGCCACGATCCTGCATGTTGTAGGTCTCTTGCAGTTCAATGAGCGCCTCTTCGACACGATCGATATCGACCTCTAGAAATTCCGCGAGCGTCTTGCTATCGACCGGATCATTCGTCACGAAGAGCATCGCTTCAAGTGCTGATTTGAGATCGTGACCGTCTCTCATCTCAAACGTATCCATGTCCCAGTCCTACTGTCTCTCGTGATCCAACTCAAGTGAATCATCGTCTTCTACTTCAGCCATGCGTGTCGTATTCGCTTCAGACGTGCGGAGATCATTGCGGTAATCGATGTCCTCGTCTTCATCGGGCTGTTTATCCGGGTCGATGTAGCTGATAGCGATATCGCCAAACAACGCATCTTGACGCAGCGAGACCTTCGCTTGCTTGAACAGTTCAAGAAGCGCAAGAAACGTCACAACGATGACATGAGAATCGGCTGCCTCATCAATAAAATCCGAGAACTTCACCACACGCTGATGGCGCAACGCGTCATAGATGCGATCGATCTGTACTTCAACAGGAATAGCGCGCTTAGCGATATGCTCAGACTCGAGCAAGAAGATGTCCTGCCTACTGAATACCGATGCGCATAACTGACCGATGCGCTCAACCGATACGCCCTTCAGATAGTCAGGCATTAGGCGGTAGAGCGACGGATCAGGCCCAAAGGGACGCTCGTGCATGCGCATCTCCGTCTCAAAACGACGCTCAAGCGCTGCTGTGGCATTCTTGAACTTCTTGTAGTTGATAAGGCGTTCGATCAAGATTGCACGAAGATCAGATGGCTCGTATTCCTCGATGTCTTCGTCGAATTCCTGAACCTCTTGCGGAAGCAGGCTCGCGGCCTTGATCTCAAGCAAAGTCGAAGCAACAACGATGAAGTCGCTTGCGATCTCAAGATCGAGCGCCTGCATGCGACGGATCTCGGCCAAGTATTGGTCGGTGATATCTGCCAATGAGATCGATCCGATATCAACGCGCTGGCGGTGAACAAGATGCAACAATAGATCGAAAGGACCCTCGAAGCTCTCTATTCTGACCTTATACGACAAGCGTGCTCGCCTCTTCCCTTCCTTCTATGCTCCAGGCATGAGCAGCGTTCCAAGCGCTCCTGCCGTGACGTTAAGATACTCGCTGATGATATTGAAATGGAAGAAATAGGGTAGCACGAAAATAACCACTAGAAAGATTGGAAATGCATAGTGCTGGATCTTGTAATAGACAGGAAGATACTTCACTGGCAGGAAGAATGCGATGATGGAGGATCCATCAAGTGGTGGGATGGGCAGCAGATTGAAGAACATCAAGTAGAGATTCACCATGATAAAGATAGGCAGAAACCAGTAGTAGAAATAGAAGAACACGATGTTCGAATTCACGAGAGCGATACTCTGCAGACCAAACATGAGCGCCGATCCGACAAGAGCGAGCACAAGATTCGCAGCAGGCCCCGCAAGACCAACCACCACATCACCCACACGCTTATCCTTGAAATTGTTCGGGTTGTAGGGTACGGGTTTCGCATACCCAAACACTGGCGCATGCATGAAGATGAGTAAGAGCGGCAAGATGACCGTACCGAACGGATCGATATGTTTCAGCGGATTGAGCGTAAGTCGCCCACTCTGCTTTGCAGTATTATCCCCTAGTTTATATGCCGCAAAACCATGCATGAATTCATGACAGACGATAGCCGGAATGAATGCAAGAACACTGCATACGATATAAACGACTTGATAGTTATCCATAACACCTCGTGCCTAGGCCAGGCCTTCGAATCCATTCTGGCGAAGCGCCTCATATGCCCCAATCGCTGCCGCGTTTGACAGATTGAGCGAGCGAGAATTCTTGCTCATCGGAATACGCACGCATCGCTTCGCATAACGATCGAGGATATCAGGATCGATACCGCGGCTTTCACGACCGAACACCAAAAACACTTCACCCTCATAGTCTACTTCAGCATATGAACGCTCAGTTCGACCTGTGAAAAAGTACAGATTTTTCTCTCCGAATGCCTCGAGGAACGCGGCAGTACTTGCATGATGCACGATCTCTACATCATCCCAATAATCCAATCCTGCACGCTTCAGATTGCGCTCAGATGGACGAAACCCCATCGGCTCGACTAGATGCAAGGTTGCGCCTATGCATGCACACGTACGTGCGATATTGCCCGTATTCTGAGGAATCTCGGGTTCGAATAAAACGATATGTAACTTAAAAGATCTCATTACATCCAAGCAAGCAAAGCATCGAAAGGCTCATCCGATGGCGCACGAGGCCTACTGCACTACTTCTTGCTTGCGCATCTCCTCTTCTATCTCTTCGGAAAGCTCCATCCACTCTTCCTCGTGGGCAGCGAGCTTCTTCTTCAAGGCCGCATGCTCAGCGATAGCTTCGCCTGAGCGCGCCTCATCTTCGTAAAAGATCGGATCAGCCATGAGTTCGATCAGCTCATCGATACGCGCCTGCTCCCGCGCAATGACCTTGTCCAATTCAGCGACGCGTTTACGCTGGGTCTTAAGTGCTGCATAAAGCTCATTGCGGCGTTGGGCCTCTAGGCGTTTCTGCTCCTTGGTCTTCGGCGGCGTTGCGCCCTGTCGCCTGCGATGCGAACGTACGGTCACTTCCGTTTCGTTCGCTCTCACACCACTCAATGCATCAGAAACAAGATTCGGTGAAGAGGCCTGGCGCGCATCGGCGTTTGCTTCTTGGTCTCTCAGGCTCGTCTTATAAAGATAGTATTCGTAATCGCCTGGGAAGGAGGTGACTCCTTCAGGCTTGACCTCGATAATTCGATTAGCGACCGAGCGAATGAGATGTCGGTCATGGGAGATCAAAACGATCGTTCCTTCGAATTGCTTGAGTGCCTGCTCAAGGATATCCGCACTTGCAATATCAAGATGATTCGTTGGCTCATCAAGACAAAGCAGTGGTGTTGGCGCAACGAGCATCTTAGCAAGTGCAAGTCGACATTTCTCCCCACCAGAGAGCACAGCGACCTTCTTATCTACGTCATTTGGGCCGAACAAGAACGATCCGAGCAATGTCCGTACTTGAGAGATAGTCCATTGAGGGGCGACCCGATCGAGCTCTTCGAAGACGGTATTGCCTGGATTCAGTTCTTCGAGCTGATGTTGCGCAAAATACGACTTGGTCACATGCGCGCCATAGGTAATAGTGCCGCTATCAGGCTTGAGCACGCCCGCCAGCATCTTGAGCAAGGTTGATTTACCTGCACCATTCGGGCCGACAAGAGCAACTTTCTCGCCGCGATAGAGCGAAAGATCAAGACCCTCATAGACGGTCTTGTTGCCAAAGGCCTTATACACATCTTCCGCAGCAACTACGCGATCGCCAGTACGCGGTGGCTGCTGAAAGCTGAAATGCACCTTCTTGCGCTCTTCGGGAACTTGAATAACCTCCATGCGCTCAAGTTTCTTCACGCGATCTTGAACCTGTTTAGCCTTCGTTGCCTTATAGCGGAAACGCTCAATGAATGCCTCCATATGAGCAATCTCTTCTTGCTGCTTGGCTGCCTGCTCTCGCAAGAGAGTGAGCCGCTCGTCGCGCTGCTTCAAGTAGCTTGAATAGTTGCCGGTATAGAGCACGACTTTACCGAGATCGATCTCGGCCACACGATCGACCGTATTATCCAGAAACTCACGATCGTGGCTAACCATGAGCACCGCACCTTGATAGCTTTTGAGAAAACCTTCGAGCCACTTCACACTCTCGAGATCGAGATGATTAGTCGGTTCGTCTAAAAGCAGGACCTCAGGATTTCGTGTGAGCAACTTTGCAAGTGCGATACGCATCTGCCAGCCACCCGAAAACTCCGTGGTGGAACGCTGCATATCTTCTTCTTTGAAGCCAAGACCGAAAAGTACTGCCCGAACGCGAGATTCAAGCGTATAGCCCCCCATCGACTCATACATATCGCTTGCTTTACCGTATGCAGCAAGCGCCGCTTCAGTCGGATTCTCCCCCAAAGCAAGCTCTAATTCACGGAGACGTTTTTCCTGAGCAACAACCTCGTGCTGAGCAGAAAGCACCTCTTCGAAGATAGGCCTATCCCTCATCTCGATAGCTTCCTGCTCTAAATAGCCAACACGTGCGCCTTTCGCGACCACAACACAGCCATCATCAGGATCGTCTTTACCTGAGATGATATTCAAAAGCGTTGTCTTACCGGCGCCATTCGGGCCGACCAACGCAAGCCGGTCATACTCTTCCAAACGCAAAGAGACCCCCGAAAAGAGTTCTCGAGAGCCAAATGATTTCGCGATCTGTTCAAGTTGAAGGATCATAGGTACTGGATTAGTGTATGCAATTCAAAGCGTGCCGTCTATTGTAAGCACGCGTCTAAACGCAAACGGCAGGAAACAGACAAATGATCCAGGGCTGAACGCCATCCTCAGTCGAAGAAGATCATATTCGGATCACTACGATCGATCCTATGCGTATCATCAACGAATTTAATGAAATCATCTACACAGAATGGATGGTATTTCTTCTCGTTGTAAGCCATATAGATGGTATGGAAGAATCGCTTCTTCTCTGTAGCGTTGTTATAGAAAGGCTTAACTACGATGCCTTGCACATGCTTCAAGAAAAAGGTATCGAGCATGAGCGCCACCTCGACACCATTTGCCGCAAAACCAGCTAGGATCGACTCATCATCGAACGCATATCGTACATTCGGAAGGTTCCATGCATCAACAGTTGCTTTGACTGCTTTGCCCAAAGGTATCTGCTCACGATAGGTGATCAGCTCTACCCCCTCAAGATCTTCAGGAACGATAAATTCCTTATCAGCGAGTGGGCAATCTTCATTCATGGCAATCTTGAATTCCTGAGCCAGCACCGGAATATAGCAGATATCGTTACCAAAGTCGTCATCGCGCGCACCAAACACGACATCGTACTTGCCTTCTTTAAGGCGCGCAAGAAGATCCTGCGAGGGTTTCTGCGAAATATTGAAGTCGTAACGATGATCGCTCGAACGATGGTATTGATTGAGCAGTTGCGGAATGTAATCAGTCTGAACGGTGATGATACAACCAAGATCGATAAGACCACCATCGCTTTCACCCGAGTAGCTCTTCATGACCGCAACGCCCTTATCAAGCTGTTCAAGCGACGCATTCACATAACCAAGGAACTCGGCACCATACTTTGTCAGCTCGACGTTTCTGCCCTTCTTCTGAAAGAGAGCGACACCGAGCTCTTGCTCGAGCGAAGAGATCGATCCTGAGAGCGTAGGCTGAGTGATAAAGAGTTCTTTTGCGGCGCGTGTGTAATGCTGCAGGTCTGCCAGTTTACTGAAATAATAGAGTTGCGAAAGATTCATGCGATCTCCGATGAGCGATGCGAAAACAAGTTCGCAAAGAATTATAGCAGAAACCGATAGGTTTGAATGAATCGATAGTACAAAGTAATGGGCCTTCCTGAGGCCCATTACATAAAACTATATCAAGCAAAAAGAAAGGACCCTATCAGGTCCTTTCTTATAAGATCCTAGCCGAAGCGATATTCAATGCCCATGGTAGGCTGCGGATACTCCCATTTCTCCAGGATGGTATCGCCGCAAATCATACGGCAGGTGCCACACTCAAGGCAACCAGCATAGTCAAAACGCTTGGTACCATCTTCTTCAACCTTGTAGAGCGCTGCAGGACAGCACAGAACAAGCTTGCGGAATTCTTCATCGGAAGGATTCTCTTTCAGAACGATATGAGCGTTCTCTTCGTCAACATTGAACTTATCGATGGAAAGTTTGCCATCAACGTTGACGGTGATATCACAAACGTTCTCTATCATAGCGCCTTAATTCCTTTCATGCCGTCCTTAGCGATCTTCATCATGCCGACCTTCTTGACCGGACCCATCGCCATCTTCTTCATGCTCTCACGAGGCTTGCCATCAACGATGAACATCGGATTCATGATGTCACGAATCATCTCAGGATAGCCAACGAAGATACGTGGGCACTCTTCCATGAACTCAGGGAAGTTCTGATACTGCTTCATATCACGCATGATGAAGGAATCATCGAGCATGGTCTTATAGCACTGAAGACCAGCGGTCGAGGTGTCGCCTGCATCGAGCGCCTTGATAGCCGCTTTGCCAGCGATTTCGCCCGAAGCGATAGCCAAATCCATACCGCGGACAGTGTAGCCGAGGTTCATACACATCATAGCTGCATCACCCGCAACGATAACACCATTGCCAACGAGCTCTGGCATCATCTTATAGCCGCCCTCAGGAACGACATGGCCAGAATATTCGACCAGTTTTCCATCGCGGATGAGTGGTGCGATCTCAGGACGCTCTTTGAAGTTCTCGAGCATCTGGTATACAGGAATGTCCTGCTTGATAACTTCTGACATCGTTGCAACGATACCGATAGAGATCGTGTCTTCGTTGGTGTACACGAACGCACCACCGATAGCGCCATTGGTCAGGCTACCAGCGAACAACCAAGAAGCACCTTCACCGGGGTTGCAAAGGAAGCGGCTCTCGATAACAGCAGGATCGAGCTGGATGGTCTCCTTAGCACCTACAGCGACCTGATCGATCGCAGGAGCAGGCTTAGAAAGGCCAGCTTTCGAGGTGAGCAGCGAGTTGACACCATCGGCCAAGATAACCATCTGAGCAGTCATCTCTTCACCAGCAGCAGAGATGCCTACGATCTTTCCGTTCGCAGTGAGAAGATCTTCGACAGCGATGCCTGGAATGATCTCAGCACCTGCCTCTTCCGCCTTTTCAGCAAGCCACTGATCGAAAGGAGCACGCAGAACAGTCCAGGATTCCTGGCCAGGTTCGGTGAGCTCACGTGAAGTGAAGTCGACCGTGAAATTTGAGTCAGGAGCCATGAGGGAAATGCGCTCATGAGCGACCTTGCGCTGCAAAGGTGCATCCAGATAGTCAGGGAAAACCTTAGCGAGCGAATGGGTGTAGATGCGACCACCGGTCATATTCTTTGCACCCGAATAGTTGCCGCGCTCTACTACGAGAACGGCTTTACCAGCTTGAGCGAGCGTATAAGCTGCAACGCAACCTGCGCAACCGCCACCGACGACGATAACGTCAAAATCGGGTTCGAAATCGGCGTCTAGAGTAATCTCGGCCATTTTCTTCCTTTCAGAGGTGAACATTAAAAGGGCGCCCCTTGATGGAGGCGCCCTTTAAAAGCGATTTAGAGCTTCTCGATGAGAGCAGGAACGACAGTCTTGATATCGCCAACGATGCCATAGTCAGCCTGCTTGAAGACAGGAGCATTTGCATCCTTGTTGACCGCGATAATAACATCTGCACCAGTCACACCGACCATATGCTGCATCTGTCCAGAGATGCCCAGAGCGATATAGGCCTTAGGTGCGAGCTGAAGACCAGAAACACCGATGTAGAGGTTCTTTGGCAGCCAGTTAACGTTCTCTGCGAGCGGACGAGAGCAACCGAGTTCGCCACCGACCTTAGCGCACAGATCGCGTGCCAGCTGAAGTTCAGATTCCTCAGCAAAGCCACGGCCTGCGCCAACGACAACGTCGACCTTGGTGAGGTCTGCGCCCGTACGAGGAACTTCTTTGGTACCACGAAGTACAAGAGGCTTCTCTGGCGCAACGTATGCGATGCTCTCGACCGTATCAGTGCCAGTAGGCTCTGCGTCATCGAAACAAGTTGCAGCGACCGTGTAGATCTTTGCGCCATTTGCCTTCTGCTTGTTCTCTGCCAAACCACCGAAGTACATGTTGGTAACAACATCGCCATCGATAGCGGTGACATCAGAGATGACCGAAGTGCCAAGGCTTGCTGCGAGCAGACCAGCGAGGATCTTGTCACGTGGAGTAGGCTCAACCAAAACGACGTCAGGATTCTCTGCGTCATAAACTGCCTTTACGCCAGCAGCAGCGTTTTCGACTGGCTCGCCAGCAGGAAGTTCGATGTCATATGCCTTATCAGCGATACCTGCCTGAGGAGCGCCTTTGACAACCGCCAAAACAACTTCATCAGCGATGGAACGAGCACCAGCGCAAAGAGCACGCTGACCGTCGATGGTTTCTGCCAATACTAATGCTTTCATATTCTTATACCGCCTTCTCTAACTTATTTGAGTGCTTCGGCAACAGCAGCAACGAATGCGTCGATGTCGCCCTCTTCGAAGATCTGGTTCTTACGAGGTGCCAGTTCAGGAGCTTTGATCTCTTCAACGGAGACCTTAACGTCAACAGGAACTGCAGCAGGTGCAACGTCCTGAGGCTTCTTCTTAGCAGCGAGGATGTCGCGCATACCAGCGATACGAGGAGTTGCGATGTCGGGAGATACCGAAACGACCGCAGGAAGCGGAACTTCGATCTCTTCAACCTCTTCATCGAGCGTACGCTCGACAACAAGCTTGTCGCCCTCTGCGGTAAGAGAGGTAACCTCGTTGATGGTAGGAACACCAAGCGCAGCAGCAAGCTGAATGTTAACCTGACCTGCATAAAGGTCAGCAGAACCGTCACCACAGATGATAACGTCATAATCGGGGACCTTGGTCTCGACGAGATTCTTCAGAACCTGTGCGGTCGCATAGGAATCAGCGGTCTCGAGCGCATCATCAGTTGCCATGAAGAGCTCATCGACGCCAAGAGCGAGGATGTTCTGCTTAGCCTTGGTGTCGTCATTCTTAGCAGGAACAGCACTGATCGCAATAACAGAAGAGCCGTCGTTTGCAGCAGCAAACTGAGCTGCAGCTTCGATAGCATTCTTGTCGTACTCAGAAATCTTTGGCTTGGCCTTGGAATAGTCCAGGGAACGATCGCCGGAAACGAAGATGTCCTGATCGTCTGGCACTACTTTGACAGCAACAACAATTTTCATAACTTTCTTGCTCCTTTTCTCATTCGTATCAAGTACAAATTTGAAATCGAACTTATTCTAACCACTTATTAATAGTGACCTACTTCCGTAGGTCACTATAAGTGCTTAGATACCTAACTACTTTTTACGTGCACGATACTTGTTGACAAGAGCACGACCTGCGATGTAGTCCATGACCTCGCATGTACCACCAGCAAGTGCATTACCACGAAGGTCTTTCCAGATGCGGCCAACACGAACTTCTTCAGTGTAGCCAAGGCCACCGAAGATCTCGATAGCGTTGTCGGCAACCTTCAAGCAAGTCTTGGTCGACTCGGACTTGAGCATTGCAACCTCAGCGTTGCAAGACATACCCTGATCGAGCATCCAGAGGCATAAATAGAGCATCATGCGCGTGTAGAGAATCGTGCGCTTGGACTCAGTGATAAGGTCCTGAACACGAGGATTGTCAGCGATCGGCTTACCGAAAGCGATACGATCGAGCGCATAATCGATAGCGTCGTCAAGAGCAGCCTCAGCAAGACCAAGACCCTGAGCAACAACCAAGCAACGCTCGAACTCAAAGTTCTTCATGAGCAACAGCCAACCCTGACCTGCTTCGCCAAGACGATTTGCTTCAGTAAGAACAACATCATCGAAGAATACGTCAACGAACGGAACGGTCTGCTGACCAAGTTTGGTCAGAGCAGCGGTAGAAACACCAGGGGTATCAGCGGGAACGAGCCAAAGAGACATGTTCTTGTTCTCGCGAGCAGGATCTTCGTCCTTAGCAATGACGACCAGGTAAGGTACTGCAGCACCATTGGTGACCCAAGTCTTCTGGCCCTTCAAGATGTACGTACCATCTGCCTGCTTCTTGGTGGTGGTGGTCATGCCCATATTGTCAGAACCAGCACCTGGCTCGGAGAGACACATAGCAGCAAAGCTGCGACCAGATTTCTCATAGTGATCGACAATAAGCTGGCACTGCTCTTTCGAGCCGAACTCAGCAACGTCATAAGCAGCGAGCATGCCGGTCATGAACGGAGTCATGCAGCCAGTTGCGCGATAGAGCGTTTCAGTGAGGATGCCGAGGTCGACGCACGTAGCAGGAATGCCACCGATCTCCTCAGGCAGACCCATGAATGCAAAACCAAGGTCACGATATGCATCCTGAACCTCATCAGGCACACCATGGTGAACCTCATACATTTCCTTTACCGCTTCATCAGTGAAGTATTGCTCAGCAAACTCTTTGAGGCTGTCAATCATCAACTCCTGATCTTCGCTAAAGCTAAAATCCATAGTCTTCTCCTACTCTTCGCCCAAAACCCCTCAGGCGAAAACGTTCCAGCGCACGAGGCCCCAGAATTCGGACTTTTTCCTACTAAGAGTTTGAGGTTGCCAAACCCAACTGTCCAATAGGTAATGAACATATTTATCCTGCTTAACCTATAGGTACGTTCTATCAATCTCAATATATGTTTTCATCATATATATAGGAACGCGCGCGACATATAAATAATACCGTTATCCCTTCAATAGCCTATTGAAGCTGATCCTCCCTATAAACTCAATTCGAACTGAGCCATTTCACGTGATGAATCTATCAAATAAAAACTATTCGCTCGTAAAACCTATGGGTTATAACCATCAATAGCCTAAGCCTATGATTCAGAACTTATCAACAGACTATTAACTATTGGACAGCTTCCTGACTCGCAGTGATAAACTTGCAAAAGCGGATTATCCGGAATCTGCCGCATCAGGGTCAGGCAGGAATGCCTTTATCTCAAACCGATTAGGAGGGTTTATGAATCCGAATGCAACCATCAACGACGAGCAGTTCCAAGACTACCTGCGCAAAGTTCGCGCAATGGTCGAGGGCCCTTACACGGAATGGCAGAAGGAGATCGAGGTAACCAACAAGTTCCCCGAGAAGTTCTACCAGTCCAACATCGACAACGATATCTATCGTTTCTCTCTGCCGGTCGAGTACGGCGGATGGGGCCTCAACGAGAAGGAAATCCTCCAGGTTCAGGAAGAGTTCTCTCGTGGTCCTTCGGGCATGCGTATGCACATGCACTATGCATCTGACCTGAACTGGCGCATCCTTGACGACTTCGGTCAGCCTGAAGTCAAAGAGAAGTACATGCCTCTCTTCCAGGACAAGACCATCTTCACCAACTTCGCTCTCACTGAGAAGACTGGCGGCACTGGTGCTGACCTGCACTCCACCGCTGTTTGGGACGAGGGCAAGGGCAAGTGGATCCTCAATGGTGAGAAGTGGCTCATCTCTCACACCGACTGCTCCCAGTTCTCTTACGTTATCTGCGTAACCGATCCTGACAAAGAGGGCGACGCTCGTCTTTCCGCTTTCTTCGTTCCAATGGACAAGGAAGGCTTCGAACTCGTTCCAATGCCTCACATGATGGGCTGCCGTGGATCCGGTCACACTGGTCTTAAGTTCACCAACGTTGAGCTCGAGCCAGAACTGATGCTCGGCAATCGTGGCGAAGGCATGGAAGTTGCTATGCACTCCCTCGCTATCTCTCGTGTACACATCGCTACCTCTAACCTCGGTATTGGTCAGCGCATGTTCGAGATGTCTATCGCTCGTGCTCGCGATCGCGTCACCTTCGGTAAGCCGATCATCAAGCGTCAGGCTATCCGCATGAAGCTTGCTAACATGCAGATGATGCTCCATGCTCTCCGTTGTACCATCATCGACTTCTGCGATGACTACGACAAGGATCCTCAGGGCGAGTTCATCTCTGAGAAGGCAGCTATTTGTAAGCTCTTCTCCATCGATACGGTTCGCCTCGTTTCTGACGAGATGCTCGAGATCTTCGGTGGCGACGGTTACTTCGAGGACTCTCCTTATGGTCCTACCGAGCTCCTCTATCGTGACTGCCGCGCTATGTGGCTCGAGGAAGGTGCTCCTACCGTTCAGCGTATCACCATCGCTAAGGGCATCGAAGACCACAATGGTCACATCAACTATCAGACTTGGATCGCTGGTACCGCTCTCGACTTCACCACTGAAGAGCTCAACCAGATGGATCTCTAAGCCGATAGGCGATTCAACCAAGATACACTTGGTAGATTCCGGAGAGAGGGAGCATATGCTCCCTCTCTTTTTATATCTGAACCTTTGTCCCTGACATACACTAAGAGTTTCATGGGCTTTCTAACTACAGGCATCTAGGCTGAATAGATTAAAATGCGTCTGAACAAAAGCCTAGGATAGGCTAAATACGTCTGAGTAAGAGAAAGAGTGTGTGCAAGAACAAGAAACGCTTTCTCTTGCACACACATTGCGAGCTGTCTCTGTTCGCACAGCAGAAAATGCTCGCGCACGGCGCGATTCCTTCCGCTCTCACGTGGCATGGTTTCTCTTGCGTACTCACGGAGCGATTCCTTTCGCTCACGCAGTAAAAGCGTCATAAATTGCAAAAGAATTACGATTATATGTACATTTTCAGTCTGATATAGCGGAAAATGAGGCTGAGAGCTGTCTAAAGATTGTCAACATTCACATAACCCCAGCTCAGCTTGCATCACTCATGACAACAAGTCAGGGATTTGTGCTTACAAGCGAGATTTTGAAGCAAAAAACACCGAAATCGTTGCGTGAGGAACGATCAAACAACACGAATTGCGAAAACTATCGCAAGACTTGGGCTTTACGCAGCATGAGCTACATGAAAGATCACTCGTTATACATCACTCGTGATATATAACTGGCTATATATCACTCGCTATACGAAAGATCACTCAGAACTATGTGACTTTTTGTTTCGTGCAACAACACACAGAGCAATGAAGGACAACACCATGATCGCAAGACCAACGGCATCAAACACGACGAATCGCGCAATACTGTTAGCAAGCTGCGTGTAACCAGGCTCAGGAAGACCGAGATAGATAACACACTCCCCTACCAGCCCGATCGCTTGCTGAAAAAGGATAACGACTCCAAGTGCACAAAAGCGTTGTGGACGAGCGATAAATGCTGGATAAGTTGCATTCCACATAAGAAATGCAACGCCGATACCTTGCACTGCAACTGCGCCTTCAATACCTGAAAGCTGAAAGCCTCCTGCAAACGACTCAGGCATGAAGATGTAACTGAAGGCACACTGCACGTTCATGATAAATACGAATGCAAAACATGCGCGACAGACCCATGCGGCTATCGCAGTCTGTTTGCCTCTCTGTCGTTCATTATCGTTCATCACGCTCCAAACCAAACAAAAGACGGAAGTGAACTTCTGTCTTATAGACTACGTTATTCAGTTGCGATCAGAGAAAGCCGTTACGAACCTGCAGATAAAAGAGGACTGATTGAGCGACAGCCAGGCGCTCACGGCAATGTCGAATGCTCCGCCACAATGACGAAGATCTAGGGCCAATGCGGCACATCCGAACTAGATAACAGCTAGTACGTTCAAGCTAATACTGTAACTTCATGCGTAAAACAGCTAGTACGATCAAACTGATATGGCAGCTGTGTACGAAACTAGTACACCATATTCATGGCTTCACGCACTTCATCGAGTGTTGCATCAGCGATAAGGCGCGCCTTCTTATTGCCTTCGTGAAGAACGTCTTTCACATAGTCAAGATCGCCTTCAAGCGCTCGACGACGTTCGCGGATTGGTGCAAGATAATCGTTCACGCTTTCAGTGACGAGTTTCTTCAATGCACCCGATCCATCATTGCCAATCTCAGCAGCAATCTCTTCTTCGGTACGACCCGTACACAGCGCCGCTGTAGTGAGAAGCGCAGAAACACCTGGACGATTTTCCTTATCGTACGTGATAAAGCGCTCAGAATCGGTCTGAGACTTCTTGATGAGCTTCGCAGTTTCCTCTTCCGTAAAGCAGAGGCTAATGGCATTGCCATAGCTCTTAGACATCTTACGACCATCAAGGCCAGGAATCTCAGGTGCATCATTGAGCAACCCTTCGGGCTCGGGAAATACTTTGCCATAACGATCATTGAAACGACGAGCGATCTGTCGTGTGATCTCAATATGAGGCAACTGATCCTTACCAACAGGCACGACATTGCCTTTGCAAAACAAGATGTCGCATGCTTGGTGAATAGGATACGTGAGCAGAAGACCTGTAAGCGCATGCCCCGAAGCTTCCATCTCGGATTTCACCGTAGGATTGCGGTGAAGCTCTGACTCTGTAACAAGCGAAAGGAACGGCAGCATAAGCTGATTGAGCGCAGGAATCGCAGAGTGCGTGAAGATGAGCGTCTTTTCTGGATCAAGACCACATGCGAGATAATCGATGACCATGTTATAGACATTATCTTGGATATGTTCAGTGGTGTCTCGGTCAGTGATGACCTGATAATCAGCAATGACCACACGCGTCGGCACACCCTGGTCTTGCAGGTTCACACGCTCTTTGATGGTGCCGAAATAGTGGCCAAGATGCAATCGTCCTGTCGGACGATCTCCGGTGAGCATAATATACTTTGTCGGATGAAGCAGCAGATCTTCCTTAAGCGCATCGCTCTTCTTTACGCTTGCTTCAAAACTATCAACACTCATATACGACTCTTCCCACTTAGGTCGACGATTGTTATACGATTCATAAAGTATATCAGTGTTCTAACATCGCCTGCGAAAACCTCCGCGAACGCACCTGGGCGCGACTAGAACAAACCTGTAATATCGACGTCCAATTCGCCTTTAGCTGCTTTTCCAACAGTCTCGAAGGCAAGAGCGTGATCTTCATGGCTCGCCATACCCGAGATCGTAAGTGTGCCAACCATACCAACGCCTTTTACCATGAGCGGAAAACAACCTCCTGCAGGCGCATAATCGGCATAGCTCATGCCGCGCCACTCGAAAGGATGCTCTCCAAGTTCGCACCAGCATTCCCAGTAGTATGAACTACCATTAGCCGCATACGACATGTTCTCTTTACGGCGAATCCAATTGTCGCTCTCGGGCTTCGTGCCTGGCATTGAATATGCAAAGAGCGTTCGGTGATTGAGTGTGACGCGTGTTGCGACTGGTTTACCTATCTCCTTCGCTCTTCGCACGACATAGATACCCATCTGCAAAGCGAGCTCTTCATCGATATGATCGAACTCGTACTTTGTTTCCTGTGCCTTGATGCGCTCCATGAGCGCAGCGATATCGCTTGTTTGCTCCATCCGTGCATCCCCTCTTGTTCGCCCATGCGCGACACTATGATCGCGCGCTTTTTCCCTTATATATGACAATTGCTTGGGAGCTGTCTATAGGAATCTCAAACGATCTACCCTATGATCTGCCCATTGCCGCTCCAACAAAAAAGGCCAGCAACGAAGTATGCTGCTGACCTGGCATCGTGGTGGGCCCACCCGGATTCGAACCGAGAACCAAAGGATTATGAGTCCCCTGCTCCACCGTTGAGCTATGGGCCCCTGTGCGTTTAGTTATTCTAACGTATTTTGCACATAGGCAGCAAAATACTTCACAAGCGCACATGCCTTCTCGAGCGCTGGAGCATCGGCGTACGAAGCCTAAAAGATCTGCTTCAACTCTAGGGCTATCGAATAACGACTCTACGCTTTAGCGTCCCTTACCGGCTTCTTGTATGATCGTATCAACCGTGCCCCCATTGCCGTCTTCTGCTTGGTAGCGCGCAACATCAAAACCGTAATCGATCGGCTCAGCTTCATCGAGCGTAACCTCAGAAACATCGTTAGACAGCTCTTCGGCATCAAAATCGCTGATACGACCAGCACTGGGAATATCATCTGAAGCGACAGCGCGGCCAAATCCGTCTTCAACATGAAGACCATCTTCGGGCATATCAAGTCCTGTTGCATCGCGAACGATATCTTCAAGTTGCGATGCAGTATAACCACCGACCGGGATACCCTCAAAGCCCTTGTTGTCATAAAAACCGCGATAGGCCTCTTCCATATCGCTATCGAAGCTATCGGGATCCATGATATCGTCATCGAGCAAGGACTGCATATCTTCGATCTCGGTCTCTTGATCGGTCTGTTCAGCCTCTGTTACAAAGCCATCTTCCATAGCCTCAAGGCCTGCATCTAACTTCATAGCGATCCCCCTCCTTGCATTGGATTCGTTTCTTGAGTTCATTGTAGCTTTCCCGCATTTCAGGAGTTTGCTGGGTGTGATTTTGACACGCGCCTGTTTCCAATCGGAAAAACACAACTCGCCCGTAACATGCATGCCGTTATCGGTTTATAATGAAGCCTTGAAAAAGAAATACTGGCACTCTTGCGCTCTGCATCTTCCATTTACGTCTCACGTAACAGCGCGACCAAGAGATCTCGCACGCATAAAGGAGCGAACATGGGAAAACGCACCGATATCCACAAGGTACTAATCATTGGCTCTGGACCTATCATTATCGGGCAAGCATGCGAATTCGATTACTCGGGCACACAAGCCTGCAAAGCTCTCCGAGCTCTTGGATACGAGATCGTGCTAGTTAATTCCAATCCAGCAACCATCATGACCGATCCAGACACGGCCGACGTTACCTATATCGAGCCGCTCAACTGCGAGCGCCTCGAGCAGATCATCGCCAAGGAACGCCCCGATGCGCTCTTGCCTAATCTCGGCGGACAATCAGCCCTCAATCTGTGTGCAGAACTTGCCAACAAGGGCATTCTCGACAAGTACGGCGTGAAGGTGATCGGCGTTCAGGTCGATGCAATCGAGCGCGGCGAAGACCGCAACGAGTTCAAGAAGACCATGGAATCGCTCGGCATCGAGATGGCGCGTTCCGAGGTGGCCTATACCGTAGAAGGCGCGGTCGAGATCGCAGATCGTCTCGGATACCCTTGCGTGTTGCGCCCCGCCTACACCATGGGCGGCACAGGTGGCGGCATCGTCTACAACATCGATGAGCTGCGCACCGTGGTCGCACGCGGCCTTCAGGCATCTCCTGTAAACGAAGTCTTGGTCGAGGAATCCGTTATCGGCTGGGAAGAGCTCGAGTACGAAGTCGTTCGCGATTCGAAGGGCAACATGATCACCATCTGCACCATCGAAAATATCGACCCGATGGGCGTTCATACGGGCGATTCGTTTTGTGCAGCACCTATGCAGACCATCTCTGAAGAGGTCATCAAGCGTCTCGAAGAGAAGTCACATCGCATCGTCGAAGCCGTTCAGGTGGTCGGCGGTACGAATGTACAGTGGGCACACGACCCTGTGTCCGATCGAGACATCATCATCGAGATCAATCCGCGCACTTCGCGCTCTTCTGCACTCGCCTCAAAAGCAACGGGCTTTCCCATCGCACTCATCTCAGCGATGCTCGCCTCTGGCCTCAACTTGGATGAGATTCCCTGCGGCAAACACGGCACGCTCGATAAGTATGTTGCAAGTGGCGACTATGTCGTTCTGAAGTTTGCACGCTGGGCATTCGAGAAGTTCAAGGGCGTCAAGGACGAACTAGGCACCCAGATGCGCGCAGTTGGCGAAGTTATGAGCATCGGTAAGACCTACAAGGAAGCCTTCCAAAAAGCGATCCGCTCGCTCGAACAGGGCTGCTACGGCCTTGGTTTCGTGGGCGACTTCCATGAGCAGAGCAAAGATGAGCTGCTGCGCCAGATCAGCACACCTTCATCGAAGCGCCAATTCATCATGTATGAAGCATTCCGTAAAGGCGCCACCATCGACGAAGTACACGAACGCACGAAGATCAAGACCTACTTCCTTGAACAAATGCTCGAGCTGGTCGAAGAAGAGAACAAGATCATCACCTACGCGAACGAGAACCCTGGCAAGTTGCTTCCTGCAGACATGCTGGAACAAGCCAAGAAAGATGGCTTCGCCGATCGCTACCTCTCGATGATCATGGATATACCTGAAAAGGACATCCGCGAACAGCGCACGAGCCTTGGCATCACTGAAGCCTGGGAGGGTGTGCATGTAAGCTCGACGGAAGGCTCCGCATACTATTATTCGACTTACAATGCGCCTGACCGCTCCACCACTACTGATGCACCGAAAGTCATGATCTTGGGCGGTGGCCCCAACCGCATCGGTCAGGGTATCGAATTCGACTACTGCTGCGTACACGCCTCCATTGCACTGCGCAAACTAGGCTTCGAAACCATCATTGTGAACTGCAATCCTGAGACAGTCTCAACCGACTACGATACATCCGACAAGCTCTACTTCGAGCCACTTACCGCAGAAGATGTGTTGTCGATCTATGAAAAAGAAAAACCACTAGGCGTTATCGCACAGTTTGGCGGCCAGACTCCGCTGAACCTTTCAGCAGAGCTAAAAGCTGCAGGGGTGAATATCCTGGGCACTAGCCCCGAAATCATCGACCTGGCAGAAGATCGCGATCGTTTCCGTGCCATGATGGACGAGCTAGGCATCCCGATGCCTGAATCCGACATGGCTGTTACCGTGGATGACGCGCTTGCGATCGCACATCGCATTGGATACCCGGTCATGGTACGCCCCTCCTACGTACTAGGTGGACGCGGCATGGAAGTGGTCTACGACGACGAGAATCTCGTCAGCTACATGAATGCTGCAGTAGGCGTTACGCCCGATCGCCCGATCCTGGTCGATCGCTTCTTGAGCCATGCGCTCGAGTGCGAAGCGGATGCGATCTGCGATGGCGAAGAGGCTTATATCCCTGCCGTTATGGAACATATCGAACTTGCAGGCGTGCATTCTGGCGACTCTGCCTGTGTGCTGCCTTCCGTGAATATCTCGGACGAACATCTCGCCACCATCCGCGATTACACCAAGCGCATCGCCGAGGCGATGCATGTACGCGGCCTTATGAACATGCAATATGCAATCGAGAACGACGTGGTCTATGTGCTTGAAGCGAACCCCCGCGCTTCACGTACGGTGCCGTTAGTCTCGAAGATCTGCAACATCCAGATGGTGCCCATCGCTACCGAGGTCATCACTATGCCACTCACGGGTCGCCCTTCTCCTATTCCTGAACTGAAAGAGAAGAGCTACGAATACTATGGCGTGAAGGAAGCAGTATTGCCCTTCAATATGTTCCCTGAAGTAGACCCAATCCTCGGGCCTGAGATGCGCTCTACAGGCGAAGTGCTTGGTCTTGCAAAGACCTTTGGCGAAGCGTTCTTCAAGGCGCAGGAAGCCACGCAAACCGTGCTTCCGAAGGGTGGCAAGGTACTCATCTCCATCTCCAACAACGACAAGCCTGAACTTCCTGAACTCGCACGTGCACTGAAGGAAGCTAACTTTGACATTTACGCGACTGAAGGTAGCGCGAAGATCATTGCAGATGAAGGCATCGCGGTCGAAACAGTAAAGAAGCTCCACGAAGGCCGTCCAAACCTGGTCGATCTTATCACCAATGGCGAGATGGACCTGGTCATCAACACACCACGTGCCACGAGCGAATCGGCGGAAGACGACTCATATATCCGCAAGGCAGCCATCAAGGCGCATACGCCCTACTTCACCACTATGGCAGCTGCGATCGCATCGGCGAAGGGTATCTCTACTGTAGAAGCAAGCGAAGACCATGGCATCTCATCTCTGCAAGAGATTCATGCCCGCATCAAATAGCACGCCTTAGTTTGCCTCTTTGCCGAGAGCTCTGCGACTCTGCGCTGCCGAAGAACCAAAGCAACGTGCAATGACAAAACAATCCAAAACGCCACCCCAATGGGTGGCGTTTTTGTAAAGCTGACTTAACGCAACAAAGGCGATCTTGTCCATTTAAGTTGGTAGATTGACCTGACCGTGAAGCAGAAAATACCTATAGGAGGTATGAATAGTATGATCGCTCAGAACATCGCTTCGCTCCGCAACCGATCAGCTCTCACCCAAGAGGCACTCGCTGCCAAGCTCAATGTCTCACGTCAAACCGTGGCGAAGTGGGAGTCTGGAGAAACAACGCCCGACCTAGTGAATGCTCAGGCCTTGGCGAACCTCTTTGGTGTTCGTCTTGATGACCTGGTCAACTATCACGAAAAGCGCGAGGGCTACCCCCTTCCCCCTGCAGGCTTGCACATCTTCGGCATCGCCCGCGTTGGGGAACGCGGGCAGATCGTGATCCCTAAAAAGGCTCGTGATATCTTCGGGCTCAACGTTGGTAGCGAGCTTCTTATTCTCGGGGACGAATCGCAAGGTATTGCGCTGCAGCGGATCGAGGATGCCGAGGCGATGCTCGAGGCTTATGGTCGTGCCGTCAATGCCTCTCTCGCACAAGCTGGTCGTGAAAGGAACTGATATGCAGACTGAATTCGTTACAATGGATCTCGAGAACAACCCCGCATGGAATGCTGAGCTTGAAGGGTTCAAACCGATCATCACCGATTATGGCAACAAAGGGTTTCGCTTCTGTGGATACGTGCCCGAAAAGTTTGGCCCTACTGGTAAGACGTTGGTGATCTCGCTCGTTTTTCAAAAGGATTAATAGAAAAAGGCTGGCTGAAAAAGATCAACCAGCCTTTTTCTTACTTCTTGCAGGTACAAGTACCAGCAACACACTCCCCTGGTGCAAGATCGACCGCCTCGATATGATAGCGCTCGATGCACCAATCTTTCTCTCCACAACAAGGACAAACGAGCTTACGCGTGCGTGGCGTATGCCCCGAAAAGAAGAATGCTCGCATCCTTGGCAAAAACTCTGCCCCACATATCGGACAAAGATATGTTGAATGATAGAAATAGCGTCGCACTACCCAACAACCTGCGATCACGACGAACACGAGTGCCACCGGGAATGGCCACCAGATTCCTGTCAGAATCCCTAAAACAAGCGTACCGATCCAAGCAATATCCATGAGGACACCGACAACAATCATCGTTGCCCACCATCGATACCGAGCTTTTTCGCTATCCATACGATCAACCATGGCGCTTTTCGTTGTTGTGATTACTTTTCCATAGCGCTCAAGGTCGTTTCGCGTCAGCTTGATAGCATCAAGTTGCTGCTTACGGTCCTCAAGCTCAAACTGGATACGGCTCGCCTGTTCGTCAAGAAGCGTCTTAAGAATTGCCTCGCGATTCGGGCTGTCGAGCACCCCCTTGATGGTGGTAAGACCAAGCCCAAGCGATTTCAACAGCACGATGAAGCGCAACTGGTCGGCGTCTTCTTCGGTATAAAGCCTACGTCCTCCCTCAGAATACCCCGAAGGCACAAGGAGACCCTTGTTGTCGTAGTACTGCACGGTGCGCACGGTCACATCACAGGCGGATGCGAGCTCTCCAGATGTATAGAGTTGATTATTAGCCATGGTTTTCACCTCCTTGATGTTGTTTCTACAACATCACGTTGCGTCATGAGCAAGCATTTTCTCAAAAGATTTTACCTAACGAGGCGTAATTTGGATTTGCATAACCTCACCTGGAAAAGTTTGCGTTTTATATTGCAAAGATTTCCCTTTGTTCTATAATTTATCAAGCGTCAGAGATGAGGCGAATATTCCTCGGTAGCTCAATGGCAGAGCATTCGGCTGTTAACCGAAGGGTTGTAGGTTCGAGTCCTACCCGGGGAGCCATAAGAATTCAAAAGCACCCATAAGGGTGCTTTTCTTTTGCCTTGCTATTTTAGCTATGCTCGTAATCGTTCATATTACAGCCTTACTCCCCCAACATCGTTACTGCTTGAGCAAAATTGCGATCTTTAAAATGATATTTTGACAAACAAACCAATGACCTGGGGTTCGCAACCAGTGGTTGCCAAGTTTTTCTTTAAATTGCTGCCGGAAGTTGGTAGTGTGAAACCATCAACTCTCATAATCTGTTCATTGCCGGCCACACGAGAAACTACGACAATGAACCATGAAAGGTGGCAGCAATGAGCTTTCGAGATAACCTCATACATTTGCGTGCTACGCACAACATGACACAAGAGCAGCTCGCGATGCTGCTCGGCGTGAGCCGTCAGGCAGTAACAAAATGGGAGTCTGAAAAATCCTACCCAGAAATGGATAAGCTTTTGAAGCTGTGTCAGATTTTCAATTGTACCCTAGATGATCTCGTTCAGGGCGATCTTACAGAAGAAAGCTTCTCGCACAAACCAGCAACAGGGCCGCTTCCGTCTTCAAAAACCTCTACCCCACCAGTAGATGTATTCGATTACGATACAACCATGCGCCGCTTCAACTGGAAGATATCGCTTGGCGTTGCAATGATCATCTTCGGCACCGCGCTCTCTCTACCATTCTTCAATGCAACAGACCCAAACACTAACCCGTTATTCACACTCCCTGAAAACATAGCAGCAGCGCTTGGTATGATCCCTCTCTTCCTAGGAATACTGATCGGTCTTGCCCTCATTGTTCCTGCAGCGATCATGCATAACCACTTCATGCGCAAACACCCCTACATTGAAGACTTCTATAACGAAGAAGATAAGATCCAAGCACGAAATGCCTTTAGCATTCAGCTTGTCGGTGGAATCGCTTGTATCTTTGCGGGTATTTGCTCGATCATGCTCTTTGGTGAGGACTCTGAAAACGTTTTCGGTGTCACTCTTATGCTCTCTTTCACTGCGCTTGGCGTCTTCTTCATCGTTCATGGGGCAATGAACTTGGGGCGAATCAATATAGCTCAATACAACCGCAATTCCGCAGAATTACTCGATGCATCCGAGATCGAGACGATAACTGCGATCCCAGGGTCAAAAAAGAACGACCTTATCGAGACAAGGAAGGAAGATAAACGCATTGGTGCAGTCTGCGGAACGATCATGATCATAGCAACCATCATCGGTCTTTTGATGCTATTCATTCCGCTCCTAGGAGGCAATGATGTAAGCTATTCTTCTGGCTTAATCGCTTACTTCTGGTTGCCCTGGCCTATCGGTGGTCTGCTTTGCGGAATCGCTGCTCTGCTAATCAAGGGATTCTCAGCAAAGGACTAAACACGCTTGCGACTCTGGTCTGTTCGTCGAATGAGAACGCTGTACAACAGCACAAGGATCATCATAGTCATCAGTAAGAGAAGAAAAATAAGCATTAGCATCACTTGTATGGTCATATCGAACCAGAACAATGCGTGAAGCAATATCATCATACTTTCCGCACTCTATCAATTCATGTAAATGATCAATA